>Ga0208016_100004_pt1 | contig 404363 bp, 360 predicted proteins | sample 28_taG_FD_184102 | JGI IMG/M metagenome (GOLD analysis project Ga0208016, IMG submission 184102) | Marine viral communities from Cariaco Basin, Caribbean Sea - 28_WHOI_OMZ (SPAdes) (version 2) | ecosystem: Environmental > Aquatic > Marine > Oceanic | place: Caribbean Sea: Cariaco Basin...
ACCGCTTCGAGACGCCTCGCATTATAAGTATCGACAAGCTTAACTTGAATTAGAAATAGTTATATGAGCATATATGTATATAAAGCAGTCAGTTAATCATATATAACATGTTGCTAAGTCAACATAACACATGCTCCCACTCAACTCTATTCGCTCGTTTTTTATGCTTTTCTGTATAGAAGCCGGAGGGCAAGGTGACCCGCTTCTTCTCATCAAAGGCTGCACCACAATACAGCGTTTCCTTATGGTCAAAGTAGACCTTCTCCATCATCAGCTTTTTGGCCTTGCTGAATGATTCTGTTGGTTCTGCGGTTACTGTAAATGGCAGCAATAATGCCGCCAAAAATAAATCTGCTTTAAGTCCTTTCACCTACATTCCTAACTACATATCAAATTGATTAATTCTCGAACGTTCACCTTTTTGAACGATTCGTGGCCAACGACTGTGAATTTGAGCATCCTCAAGTTCTGGCTCAATAGTCACGACATAGACTCGCCTTTCATTGCCATCCTTTGCTAGCAGCCCTTGGATAAATTGTCCTTTCTGTAAGTCATACCAGTGGCTCATGCCTTCCAAGTCTTTTTCCATGAAACTAAGAACAGGTATCTTCACAGGCTTAGGAAAGTACTTGTCCCACCTGCCAGCATAGATAGAATCTAGCCTCGCCCAACCTGTCATTGGTAGGTTACCTGTCTGTTTCTGCCTTCGTCCCCATGCAATCAACTGTACTTCACCGTCGGTCATGAGAATGGGTAGCACAGCCTTAGGGTTGGGATAAAAAATCCTTAGGACATCATCACCATGCTGGAAGTACACACCACCGCACATCAGATAGTCTTCCTGTGCCCTGTAGGCTTCCATGCCGGCGCGATCACATTTGGCATTTCGCTCCTGCCAATGACACGCATCGGTGCCACAGTGAACTCACCATAGCGTTGATTTATATCATCCATAGCCTGATTTAACGATTCACGCCTCTGCTTAGCGTTGTTATCGATAAATAGATCCTGCTGTTTACCTTGTTCAGGTGAAAGCGCTGTGACTTGTACTTGGCGACACTCCTGACCACGGTATTGCTCATCTACAAAGTCCAGGCAAACTTTATAGATAGTGCCACCGTCATCAGTAGTGTTTTGCAACTTAATCTTTGTTGAGAGCCAGCCCAGTTGTGTCTTAACGCCAATAAAGAAGGTATCTGACTGGAACTGATGCATCCTTAGCCTGATGCCTACTTTTTCAGACATATGTTGAAAATAGGTCAACAAGATGGTCTTGTCTCTTGTGCCTGGTGGCATAACTTTCCCGTGACCTATCGATTTGTGATCTTTCACTTCTGTCATCACAGGTTCTGGATCTTTTCCCTGGGCCATTAGCCAGATTCGCCGTCCCGGGTTACCAAACCGTTTGGCGATAAGGCTCATAGGCACCTTTTTCATATCACCACATTTATAGATGCCGTACTGAGCTAGGAAGCTCGCTATTCCTGTATTGATGCCACTCAATTCAGTGACCGCTTCATTGGCTAAGCGAGCTTCAGCATTCCAAGGTTCTATTATGGTTAAGCCATCCGGTTTATTTAGCTTGGCTGCAAATTTAGCCGTCGTTTTATCACCGCTGATGCCTACGCTGCAGGTGAGCCCTGATACTTCGCTTATGGTGTCTTTAATCAGGCGTCCGATATGTTCAGCGCCCTTATAAATTGACTGGCAGTCTGTTAAATCCAGAAAAGCCTCATCAACTGAATACACCTCTACAGTTGGTGATATAGCCAATAATGATTCCATGATGGCCGAGGAAACATCGGCATAACGGTTGGGCCTACTAGGTGCTTGGATGATGTCAGGGCATAGCTGTCGGGCTTCTTTTAGTCTCATCCCCGTTTTAACACCATAGCTGCGAGCTTCGTATGAAGCCGTGATGATGGTGCTACCTAACTTCCCATTGGTCACACCTACGGGCCGGTTTCGCCAATATGGATAATCCTGCTGCTCGATTTGAGCAAAGAAACAGTTCATATCCACTAGGGCGATCATTTTTTGCCATGATTGCTCGCCAGTGCCAGCACGCATAAATCAATAATTGCTCCCAAATTTCTGAAAACAGAAAGCCTCATAAAAGAGGCTTTCCATAATGAGAAAATATAGAGAACATTTATATATTGATCAAGAAAACTTCATCAGTTCAATTCAATAAAAATTCGAGAAACAATACAAGTTCTTGCTCGCTCTAGCCCAATGACCCAATGTTTAACATATTTCAGCCTACGGCCAAACTAATGTCTTGTTGACTGGTATACGTGGGATAGTCGGTATAGCCTTCTTCAGCGCCGCCATACAACGTCGCGGGATTAAGTTCGTTCCATGGCCATCTGTTGGCAATACGCTCAGGCAGGTCAGGATTAGCAATAAATGGCCGACCAAAACCGACCAAATCGGCTAACTCATTCTCAATGATTTGAGCTGCCTTTTCTGCCGTATATTTACCTGCATACATGATGCTTCCACTGAATGTTTGTCTTACGGCTCGTCGGAAGTCTTCAGGCATCTCTGGCGCGTTCTCCCAATCTGCTTCAGCCAATGAGACATAAGCTATGCCTACTTTTTCGAGAACCTTTATTGCCTCAATATAAGTCGTGTGAGGATCATCCTCGACAAGACCAAGATAGGTACGAGTGTTGTCGTCCGTGCTTGTAAAGAGTGGTGCAAATCGCACCCCCATTCGATCAGGTCCTACTACCGCCGCAACGGCTTCCACCACTTCACTTAAAAAGCGCAAACGATTTTCTAATGAGCCGCCATACTCGTCATCACGGTGATTCGTATGAATCGAAAGGAACTGGTTTGGTAGATAACCATTTGCACCATGGATCTCAACACCATCAAATCCTGCGTCCAGTGCATTTCGAGCCGCATCCGCATAGAGCTTAACCACATCCTTAACTTCACTGTTACTCAGAGCTCTTGGTGCTGTTGGTTCCGCCAGTGCCCCCTCGCCCGGACCGGTAGGGATAAATACCTTCACTTGGTTAGCAGTAATTGCTGATGGGCCCACCGGTGCATCTCCATTTGGCTGCAGTGCAGTGTGCGAAACACGTCCCACATGCCATAGCTGGGCGAAAATAATACCGCCTTCCTCATGCACTGCTTTTGTAACTTTTTTCCAACCTTCAACTTGCTCTGGTGTATAGATTCCTGGTGTCCACGCATAGCCGCGTCCTCGCGGCTCAATGACTGTACCTTCTGTCACCATAAAACCAGCACTACTTCTTTGTCGGTAATAGCTAGCCATGAGCTCATTAGCAATATTGCCGGGCTGTGTGCTTCGGCAACGGGTTAATGGTGGCAATGCTATGCGGTTGGTTAGTTCATAGCGTCCTAATTTCAATGGTTGGAATAGATTTTTTCTCATATCAGATACCTCAATAAATATTATGTAGCTGTAGCTACATAATTAGGCGAAAAAATAGGGAACACCAGATTCCCTCTCGTTTACTCTTTAAATAAAGCTATGTAAGACTTAATAGCCGCGTCGATCAAGTCCATCGGAACCTTACTCGCAGCCTGGGTAGCAAGGCCCGCAATAACCATCGTTGTAAGTCGAGCAATATCATCTGCCGAACCTGGCAGACTACTATCACCAGTGTTTTCTGCATGTCTAAAACGTTTAGTCAACGCTGAAGTCATTGCCTCTCTCTCACGTTGAAGTTCATCTCTCACTCGTACTGCATTATCGCTACACACCAGTGCACCTTGTACGAGGAGACAACCTTTAGCAGAAGAGTCCCGACTGACTTCTTTGCTCAGTTCATGAAGCAAATGATCAACAACTGCACGGGCGTTAGGCTTTGCTATTGCTTCGTCTCTGATCGCCCTGATCCTGGCAACATACAACTCTAAAGCCCTATGGAATAGCTGTTCTTTACTGCCAAAAGCGGCATAAAAGCTAGGAGGACTAATCTTCATTGCACTGATTAATTCAGCAAAAGTAGCTCCTTCATAGCCTTTTTCTATGAACAGGAACAGCGCGCTTTCTACTGCTTTATCAATGTCGAATTGTCTTGGGCGACCAGCCATACCTACCTCTTGTAGATTCTGAAAAATAAATATATAGTCACGGCTACATAATTGCAATACTTGATTGAATTAAATCTTATTACTTTAAGTGAACTTCATGAACCAACGCACAGCCTTCTGGACATTAGTCCTTTCTGCCGCAGCGATTCTCGCCATCACCATGGGAATACGCCAGTCCATGGGACTGTTCGTCTCGCCGATAAATGACTTCACTGGATTGGGTATCGTTACCATCAGTTTTGCCATGGCTGTTGCACAGTTCACCTGGGGAGCAGCCCAACCATTGTTCGGCATGTTGGCTGATCGTGTCGGATCATTCAGCGTCATCGTACTTGGAACATTGATATTAGCCCTTGGCTTAGCTATGACACCCTATATGAGTTCGGGTTTTGGATTGGTCTTTGCGATAGGAATTCTCACCGCTGCCGGGGCTGGCGCGGGCAGTTTTTCAATCCTAATCGGTGCGGCGGCAAGACGCTTACCGGCAGAGCATCGCTCGATGGCGTCAGGTTATATCAATGCGGGCGGCTCTATGGGGCAGTTTATTTTTGCCCCCATCACTCAGGCCTTGATTAACTCCTTTAACTGGGTGGTTGCCATTATTACCCTGGCAGTAACGTCTCTTTCGACCATTCTTCTGGCCTTGCCACTACGTGATAAACACCATAAAAAGCAGGTGCAGGTTGTTGATGACACGCCATCAATAGGCTTACGTGAGCAGCTTAAGATTGCTTTTAGAGACAAAAGCTACTTTTGCCTGAATGTTGGCTTTTTTACTTGCGGCTTCCATATCGCGTTTCTGGTTACCCATTTACCGGGTGAGATTGGCCTTTGCCACCTGCCTGCCACCGTGAGTTCAACATCGCTCGCGATTATTGGTCTTGCCAATGTGGTGGGCAGTATCTGGGCAGGCTGGCTTGGCCAAACACGGCGGATGAAAATGATCTTATTCTGGATGTATGCATCGCGTGCCATCGCCATCATTATCTATTTAATGGCGCCGAAAACAGAATTTACCTTTTATCTCTTTGCTGCCGTGCTTGGTGTGACCTGGCTTGCTACTGTTCCTCCGACCGCCGGTTTGATTGGTAAATTATTCGGCGCACGTTACTTGGCGACGCTGTTTGGCTTTGCCTTATTTAGCCACCAGATTGGCGGTTTCTTTGGAGCCTGGTTAGGTGGCATTACCCTGGCACAAAGCGGTAGTTACGAATGGATGTGGTATGCCGATATTGTATTGGCTGCTATTGCGGCAGTGGTTAACCTGCCTATTCGTGAGCAGCACCCGAAACAGGTTTTCGCCACAGCCTAAAAATAAATACTAAGGTCACACTATGAATCAGCTAGCGTATAAAACAGTCGATGTCTTTACGACCGTACCCTTCAAGGGTAACCCGGTTGCAGTCATCCTCGACGCGAAGGGACTGTCGACCGAGCAGATGCAGCAGATTGCTAACTGGACAAATTTGTCGGAAACGACGTTTATCGTACCGGTGACGGAAGAAGGCGCCGACTATCATGTGCGTATTTTTACGCCCAATGCCGAGCTGCCCTTTGCCGGTCACCCGACTATCGGTACTGCGCATGCTTTATTGGAAGCCAGTTTGGTCAAGGCTAGAGAAGGTAAGCTGGTTCAGCAATGTGGTGCGGGCCTAGTCACGTTAAATATCGAGCAGACAACTGACGGTGCACAGTGGATATTCTTCGATCTGCCTACACCTAAATTCTCAGCATTGGATAGTGATGAAACTGCAGAATTGGAATCTACTTTAGGCACAAATCTGCAACAAGATATGCCGCCCTATATCGTAGATGTAGGTCCACGTTGGCTAGTCGCACAACTACCTAGTTCCTACCATGTTCTTCAGTGTGAGCCCGACCTGCAACGAATGAAAATAAATGATCAAATCGATAATCGCACGGGCGTTGTGATCTTCGGTAAACAGCCCGAAGGAAAACCCTCATCAATTGAAGTAAGAGCATTTGCACCTGCACATGGTGTCAATGAAGATCCCGTTTGCGGAAGTGGCAATGGAAGTGTTGCTGCTTATATTCAACATACGCGGCAAACATCTGAGTTCGGTAATGAGCTACTCGCTTCGCAAGGTTCAGTGCTTGGCCGGGCTGGACAACTCAAACTTTCCATAACGACTGAAGCGATTAGAGTTGGCGGAAATGCTATTACTTGTGTTGATGGCCACCTTAACTTTTAATTGATCGAAGACTCAAATTGATACCCTGGCTTTTGATGATACCCGCCTGATAGCCTGTGGTGATTCACCAATCACGCGAATGAAGGATTGCCTCATTCGCTCTCGGTCGCCAAAGCCGGTCTCACGGGCAATCACATCAAGTGGGTGCTGGCTTGTCTCAATCATTAATTGTGCGGCTTCAACACGAATAAGCTCCACGGCTTTCGCAGGTGACTGCCCCGTCTCCTCTCTGAACACACGGCTAAACTGACGTGGACTGAGTCTAGCGACTTCCGCGAGTGCCTCCACTGATAACTCCTCTCGCAGATTCTCCTTGGCATAAGCCAATACACTTTGCACGCGATCAGTCTTGGCATCCATTTCTAGCAGTGCTGAAAACTGCGATTGTCCACCACCACGGCGTTGGTAGACGACTAACTTTCTGGCTACCTGCCGAGCAAGCTCAGCGCCTAAGTCTTTTTCAACAATCGCAAGTGCGAGATCAACGCCCGCACTTAATCCTGCTGATGTCCATATTTGTCCATCGACGACGAAGATACGGTCTTCATCAAGTTCAATCTTAGGGTAGCGTTTGCGAAAGTCATTGGCATGATACCAATGCGTTGTGGCACGTTTCCCATCAAGCAACCCCGCTTCTGCAAGTAAATAAGCCCCAGTACAGATCGACGCGATTCGTCTTATCTGTTCTGGGGCATTTCTTAGGTAATCGATCAACCTTTCAGATGGAATGTTGCAGTCATTATCTCCTCCGACTATTAAGGTGTCATAGGAGTTATTCGTTAATCGTTCAGTGTTTACCGAGAATGATTGAGACGTCATTACAGGGCCACCATGCTCTGATACGAGGTGAAACTCATATACAGCTTCGGTGTGTAAAAGATTCGCGTATTCAAACACGGTTGCCACCGCAAGACCGAGTGTTTGAAAGTTAGGAAATACGACCAAGCCAATTTTATGCATGACAAACCCCTGTAGACATTATTTATTGTATACATACATATAAAGACACTTATTAATTATAACAAAGCTTGCATAGAAATCACTACAAATATAGAATTTACAACCACATAACTTACATAAACCTCTCTAAACCCCCATTACAAGCAGAAAACAAAAGATTGTCCTAAATGCTTGTATATATGTCATTGCAGTCATTTCGCGTGAGGTTCAGAATAACACTCACTCAGACATTTTTCGTCGAGCAATTTCCTTAAAGGAGAACTTTTATGACTGCTACAACACACTCAACTAAAGGAACAGCATTAATCACCGGCGCATCAACAGGTATTGGTGCCATCTATGCTGATCGTCTTGCAAAGCGTGGTTATGACCTTATTTTGGTAGCCCGCAATAAAGATCGTCTAAATACGCTCGCCAGTAAGCTAACTTCAGAGACCGGTCGCTCAGTGAAAACAATTGCTGCCGACTTGAACAATAAAAACGAACTGCATGATGTTGAAGAAACGCTTAAAGCTGACAAGAGCATAACCATGCTTGTTAATAATGCTGGTGTTGGCGCTGTTTCCTCTGTGCTGGATAACGATGTTGATGAAATGGAAGCAATGATTAATCTCAATATCACTGCCCTGACACGTTTGACCTACGCAGCTGCACCGGCTTTCGTTGAAAGAAACGCAGGCACCATTATCAATATCAGCTCTGTAGTTGGTATTGCCGTTGAATTATTGAACGGTGTTTACAGTGCCTCTAAATCGTATGTATTAAGCTTTGGCCACACTCTACAGCGTGACCTCGCCGATAAAGGTGTTCGAGTTCAGACAGTCTTACCTGGCGGCACAATTACCGAATTCTGGGATGTGGCAGGTTATGCCAAGCAAAAAGAGTCACCAAAAATGATGACTGCAGAAGACTTGGTTGACGCTGCACTGGCAGGGCTTGACCAGGGTGAGTTAGTGACTATTCCTACTCTGCAAGATGGTGAAGACTGGGCACGTTGGGAAGCTGCTCGTCGCGAGCTGACTCCCAAGTTTGCGAACCCTGAACCAGCACCTCGTTATGGCTTAGCCACAGCATAAGCCCCTTTTTGTTTCAGCTTACTTGGCTGTAGGCTTCTCGCCTCAGGAAGCAAAGAGAGGCCTCTGCCAAGGATTACTTTTCCTCTCTCTAGTAGTGTTTTTGAGGAGCTCGTTTGTACCCCGAGCTCCTCTTTTTTTTGCCTTAGTGCTTATACGCAGAGTGATTTGATACTCACCGACAGCTTTTCTACTATCGCATCAATTTGGGCATATGACGTGTATCTGCCCAAGCTAAACCGTATAGATGAAGTCGCTTCTTCATCTGACAAGCCTATTGATTTGAGTACATGTGATGGAAGGAGCATTTCGCTGTTGCATGCTGACCCGGTAGATGCACAGACATAAGGTTCCATCATTGTCAGCAGCTCTGACGCATTACAGCCAAGAAGCTGGATATTCAAGTTACCAGGATGACGGTATTGCGAGTGCCCATTAATTCGAAAATCAATATCTGAGTTTGTGAGTTCAGTTACAAAGTAATCTCTGAGCTCTTTCAGTCTTGGTCTTCTATCATTTGCCCATTGCTTGGACAGCGTTAATGCTGTCGCGAAACCGACGCATAACTCCGTTGGTAAAGTGCCTGAGCGCATTCCAGCTTGCTGCCCCCCACCATTTATTAATGGTGGCAACTCAGCCTGCAAGCTGTTTTTCATAAACAGTGCACCAATCCCCTTCGGGCCATAGACCTTATGAGCGGACAGGCTCAACATGTCTACATTCCATGCTTTTACATCTATATCTAAAGCTTCTGGAGCCTGAGCTGCGTCACAGTGAAATAAGGCACCGCAATCATGGGCGAGCGATGCCAGTTTACTGATGTGCTGTATCGTACCGATTTCGTTATTCACCGCCATGATACAAACCAATAAAACCTGCTCAGAGAGCATGCTTTTATAGGCCTTCATATCGATGATACCCGTTGCTAGTACTGGAATTTCCTCTACAACATATCCTAATTTTTGAGCATAAAAGTAGGCGGCATTCTTGATGCATTTGTGCTCGATAGCACTGATCAGGACTTTCTTACGTCCAGAGGTGTTACCAAACATAACACTGGCTATAGCCTGGTTATTTGCCTCTGTAGCGCCTGATGTGAAGATAATTTCTTCTGGTGCCGCACCAATTACATCTTCAATACTTTTTCGAGCTTGGTCGATTTCACTTGCAGATCGTCGCCCCAGAATGTGCTGAGTTGAATGCGGATTGGCAAAGCTATTCTGTCGAACCCGCTGCATGGCCGCAGAGACTTCTGGAGCGAGAGGTGTGGATGCTTGATAATCAAAATAAATTGTTTGGCCGATTTGCATGAGTTTTCCAGATTAGCCACACGCCGATGCTTTAGCAGTGGGTGTTATTTCCTCCTGCGAACTAGCGGTTTCTCTCTGCTGAGTTTGAGTTTGAATAATTTCTGCCAATATCGATACAGCTATCTCGGCAGGAGTCCGACTACCAATGGCTATGCCTACAGGTCCTCTGAGGCGAGAAATTTCTGCCTCAGTTAGATCAAACATTCTCATTCTTTCTCGACGTTTAACCTGATTCTTTTTAGAGCCCAGTGCACCGACATAGAAAGCATTACTCGTTAGAGCTTCTAACAAGGCCATATCATCAAGCTTGGGATCATGTGTAACGGCCACGATAGCCGTATGCGAATCCGGGTTCAATTTGACGATTGCATCATCGGGCATCATTTGAAGTAACTGGCTTCCTGATACTTGCCATTCACTCGCCACCTCTTCTCTTGGATCACAAACGATGACCTCATAATCCAACGTCGTGGCGATATTGGCCAGCACCGCGCCGAGTTGATTAGCACCAATGATGATCAAACGTAATTTCGGACCAAAGTAGCTGTGAAAAAAGTCACCTTCCAGTGTCGGCTCACTGCCTGGAATGGCATTTTCTATCGTCACCTCACCGGTTTTCATATGAACAGAACGGCGTAGTAATTGATGGGACTCAATACCACTGATGATACTGGTCAGCTTGGCTTTATCAGATAATGGTTCACAAAATATCGCTAACTCGCCACCACAGGGCAAACCAAAGCGCTGCGCTTCATCGCGAGTGAGGCCGTAGCGAAGCACTTCCGGTGTACGTGGAAGAGCTCCAGCTTTTGCTTTGTCCGCTAAATCATCCTCAATACACCCGCCAGAGACCGAACCGATTAAATGGCCGTCTTCACGTAAGACAAGAATAGAGCCTGGGACTCTTGGCGCTGAGCCCCAGGTTTTGATGACAGTGAAAAGGTATGCTGCGTGACCGGCAGCTAGCCACTCTTCAGCACGCTTGAGTACATCTAAGTCAGGTGAATTCATAACCGTAACTCAACATCATTGCTTAATAAGCATCTAAGTGCTTGGAAACAGGTAGCTCACGAATCCGTTTCTTCGATGCTGCATAGATGGCATTCGTCACAGCTGGTGCGATACCAGCTGTACCTGGTTCACCGATGCCTCCAGGAGCCTCAGCACTTTTCACCAAATGCACCTCAATGTTAGGTAATTGGTTCATCCTCAGCAGTTGGTAAGTGTCAAAGTTCTTCTGATTGATAACACCATTCTCGATGGTAATTTCTCCCCAGAGTGCAGCCGTTAATCCGTAGACAATGCCACCTTCGATTTGAGCGACAACGTGATTAGGGTTGATAACCATTCCACAGTCCACTGCAGCGACCACACGAATGACTTTCACTTCGTCATCTTCCACTTTCACTTCTGCAACTTGAGCAAGATAAGTTCCAAAACCTTCGAACACAGATATGCCCAGACCGTGATTAGCAGGGAGTTTTTTACCCCAGTCGACCTTCTTTGCACAGAGTTCCAGCACACCCAAGGCGCGAGGATGGTGCTTCAATAAATTACGACGATATGTGACAGGATCAACCGAGGCACGATGAGCCAACTCATCAATAAAGCTCTCCACCATGAAGGCATTATGCGTCGCGCCTACACCACGCCACCATCCAGGTCTCATGCCGTTTGTTTCCTGTCTGACATAGTCAACAAGAATATTTTCAGGGGCATAGAATGGATTCTGAGCCAACTCTACCGCATCCGTATCAAGACCATCTTTAACCAGTGATGGGATCCAACGAAGCATGATGGAAGCACCGGTTACACGGTGATGCCAAGCTACAGGTTCGCCTTTGTCATTCAAGCCGGCTTTTAGGTGGTCGTAGTAATACGGTCTGTAGACATCGTTCTGCATATCTTCTTCACGCGTCCAAACCAGTTTGACTGGATAATTGACCTGCTTGGCGATACGCACGGCTTGATCAATAAAGTCGACATCAAGGCGTCGCCCAAATGCACCGCCTATTTGGTGGTTATGAACAAAGATTTGACTTGCCGGTAGACCGGTTATTTCTGCAGCATGACCTTGAGCAATAGTCGGCACTTGTGTACCGGCCCAAATATCACAGCGATCTTTCTGAACAAGCGCGGTGGCATTCATAGGCTCAATTGGCGAATGTGCCAAGAACGGCATTTGATACACGGCTTCAAAGGTATCCGATGCTTCACTATAAGCTTTGCTAAAGTCGCCATCGTTTCTTGCGATAACTGCTTTGGCCGTGCCGCTACCTGTTTTGCTGGCCTTATCCAGTTCAGCAATAATGTCTTCCATGTTTTGTGGTTTAAACTTATCGTGCGTCCACTCAATCTCAAGGGCGGCAATACCCTGTTTGGCCGTCCACATATCAGTAGCAATAACAGCGACAGAGTCACCCATATCGATAACTTCGACAACACCTTTGATTGCTTTGGCTTTCGGAGTATTGAGCTTCTTAACCTTTCCACCCAAGATCGGTGTCATGGCAATAGTGGCAATCTTCATGTCTGGTAAATCGACATCGATACCATAATGCGCCGTACCATTACCTTTCTCTTTACCATCCAAACGCTTGATAGGTTTACCAATAAGCTTAAAATCTTCTGGTTTCTTGAGCGTGACTTTCTCCGGTACAGGCATACTGGCCGCTTTTTCTGCTAATTCGCCGTACGTGAACTGTCTGTCTGAGTTTGTTAGTTTGACCACACCATTTTCGGCATAGCATTCAGAGGCATTCACGCTCCATTCTTTAGCGGCGGCAGCGATTAAGACCTCTCTGGCAACGGCACCTGCCTGTCTTAGTGGCTCCCATGCCCCCCTAATAGAGGTCGACGCACCAGTAACCTGAGCACCCAAAATTGGGTCAGCATATTTTGAGTCGTCTGCCGGAGCGTGCTCTAACGTGACTTTATCCAGCTCTACTTCGAGTTCTTCAGCGATAAGCATAGGCAGGGAGGTATATACGCTTTGCCCCATCTCTGCTTTTGATACGATGAGGGTGACGTCTCCACTGGTAGAAATTCGAATGAACGCATTTGGAATAAAAGTAGCTTCATCACCATTTATGACGCCAGCGAGCAGCTTATGGGATACAGCAAAGCCCACCAACAGTCCTGCACCAGCGCCAGCAGATCCAATTAAAAATCGACGGCGCGATATACCTTTATCAGTAAGAAGTTCAACGCCATCAGTTTCTGGGTTATTCAGTTTAAAGTTCATGACTATTCCCCTGGCAGTTAATTAAGCTTTTGCAGCTTGTTTGATGGCTTCACGGATGCGTGAGTAGGTTCCACATCGACAGACATTGCCCGACATCGCGTTATCAATGTCCTCATCTGATGGCGATTTGTTGTTGGAGAGTAGTGCTGCTGCCGACATGATCTGTCCAGATTGGCAATAACCACACTGAACCACATCTAACTCATGCCATGCATTCTGGAGCTTTTGACCAACTTCAGTTTCACCGATTGACTCGATGGTAGTAATGTTTTTGCCTTGAGCATAAGACACTGGCGTAACACAAGAGCGTGTAGGTGTGCCGTCTAGGTGTATCGTACAAGCACCACATAAAGCGGCACCACAGCCAAACTTAGTGCCGGTTAATTTGATTACATCACGTAATGCCCACAGAATAGGCATATCTTCAGCCACATCCAGTTGATATGGTTTTCCATTCACTTTTAATTCAATCATGACGCTCTCCTGTTGAATTTGTAGTAGTGCAAGCTTCCTTGACTGGTAAGCCTTAATTAGCCGCAATGAATTGCGGTGCATTAACTAGATCACTAGGTTTATCAATGTCGTAAAAAATACTGTCTGTTGTGGATGGTATTTGAGTCACATCAGCACGGTTTTCAGTAATGACGGCTTTTGCTCCCGTGTCCCCCTTCAGGGCAAGAAGCTGTTCCTCATACCTACGTGCAAACCCGACGGGGTGACCTCGACGCTGTTCTCTCACTGGCACGGCAATAAGCGCCCCTTTCATCAAGGCCGAACAAACCGATTGAATAACACTGCTCGGAATAAGAGGCATATCGGCCAGTCCGATAATCCAGCCTTCTGAATCACTGGATTTGTTCACGCCAGCTGCAATTGAATGTCCCATGCCTAGGTCAGCATCGTCTGCAACCACAAGTTGAATCTTTCCCTTATCAAATCTTCCTTCAAGATGATTTTGCAGCTGTATATGCCCACGACGAACCATAACAATGATGTTGTCAAAAACTGCTAGCCAATTAGTAAGTGTGTGGCAAATAACAGACTGCTTGGTGCCGTTGATAATAAGTTCGGCAAGCAACTTGTCATCACCATATCGTGATGAAGCTCCGGCTGCTAAAAGCACAGCCTGAACATTACTAATGATCATCTCATCACTACGACATGCCTGCTGTGTACTCATATCTCCTCACTAAACATTTTCAAGGTCCATCTAATGTGGCAGATGTAAATTAGCTCATCACCTACCATACGACGACCGGTCGTCTTATTGTTAGTGAAAAATAAAAGCAACAGTTTTGTTGCTTTCAGTTTTCGTTAATTCAGACTAAAAAGTAGTCCTCAAAAAGATGCGTATAACACTCCTCCAGTGGAGCAACACTCTGGTTTAGTTTGGAGCGAAGTAGTGCTCCTTGCCAACTATCAAAGAGCATATCTGCCATGGCTCTGGCACTAATATCATTTCTGACCTGCCCATGTTCCTGTCCAGACTTAAGACCACCTTCAAGTAGCTTCACATAATCTTCAACAGCCCTATAGAGGTTGGCTCTAAATTTTTCACTGACTGTGGCGACCTCACCCATCAGATCGCCATGTAAACACCCTTTATTGAAGTCGTTATTGGACTTTGTATTTATCAGTGATCTGTAAAACTTCTTTAAAGCTACGAAGCCATTATCTGATGGGTTATTAAGGAAACCTCTCAAATCTTCAAGAAACCCTTCTGTGTAATAGGTGATGGCTTCAGCAATAAAGTCTTCTTTACTTTTAAAGTAACCATAAAACGAGCCCTTCGGAATCTGTACTTCATCTAAAATACGTTTTAGCCCGGTGCCATGATACCCATACTGCATCAGTAGGCTGACGCCTGCTTCAAGTATTTGCTCTCGTTTACTTAATTTAGGTGGAATCTTACTCATACGAGAATAATACGACCGTTCGTCTTGTAAGTCAATCCAAAGACAGTTATGACCTGCATACTGGCACCCAGAACATGCCCGCTAAGGAGATTCATAGGTTTTTGATGCATTTACAGTATTTTAAATAGGTTTAAAGCTTTTTATGCATTTATTCACATTTCTTTATGTCATCATAAAAACACTAACGTATTGTTTTATAGTGCAGATTCATACTTTAATTGCCATGCCCTACAGAGGAGTATCAAAGACCCTGACTGTTCGAGTCGTTATCCCAGCCACGCGTGTTCCTTGTGGGTTACCAAACGGGAGGAACATTTGAATCGTTTGCGGTTTTGTCATCCTGACAGCCCAACCAAAATGCTTAATCCGTGACTGTAGCAGAGCTTATTAATGTTGGTTTCTCTTGCATTAATTGACATAAATCCAATCGTGGTAACGCACGATAGATTTCTTCCGTTTTGAACGCATTACCAGCCTAGTCTTGACGGATGGACTAGATTGTTATATTGTAAGATTCATGAACAATAAATCTGAAAGATTATTCGGCCTCACCGAGCAGGCAATTGAACAGCTGGAAAGTGGGCACTGGGGACCAATTGCTCATCTTATAGAGCAGACTCATCAGAATGAACTATGGCGGCCGGATTTCGCCAATTTTTCTGAATGGATGGCAAACCTCTCGGAAACCTATGACATTTCCAGAGCCAGATGCTGGCGATATAAAAAAGCTGGAAGCTATTACAACTCTCTGCGGTCGACGGATGACTCTCTCTGTGAATTATACGATCTACCCGATTACGTTTCTGCTGAAGCACTGGAAATTCTCGAGCGGTTGGAAAGAGTCGCCCCTGCCGAAATAACTGGGAATATCAAAGAGCAAGTTCTTAAAGGACAGATCTCTATTCGCACACTCAAACAAACCTGGGCCGCCTATCGTCCGGCACTTGATGGTGCAACAAACCGGGGGCGTGGAACAGCATACTTTCGGCCTCATGTTCACACGGCGGTTAGGTTTGAAGCCGAGAGCATTCTAGCTTTATCCCAAGACCGCGCTTGGACTGGCAGCCGAAAACCAGCACGCTGCGTTGTCTTACATAACGTCAAAGATGAACATAACAGAGAGTCATATGACGGACTTGCAATGGTTCAAGAATCCCTTGAATCCCCCGTCGACATTCATATTTTTGAACTCCATTACAAGTCAGGGCTGGGCAGTATTAGCCAACTAGTATCACCTGAACACTATGTCGACTTTTGTTGGCTTGTTCTGCCTGATGATGAAGCACGGCCATACCGTTCAACGGAAAAGAATTCATTCGGGGTGATTGGTTTGGCCGATGGAGGAGAGCTTACTGTTTACCGGCAGGCTGCTCGAGCCAAACATGACACTAATGAGGGTGAGCCTTTTCTGAGAGAACTTTTGAAGTTAGCATTGAGAAATTGAGCTTTTATTTGAACAAATTTGTCCATACGTATGGATTGTTTAATGACAGATAATACACACCAAAATACTCATCGGGCATTTTTAGGCTCTACAGAAATACCCAAAGATAGGCCAAAGATTGAAGTCTTCGACTCGCTGTTTCGTGAAGATCCCAGGTGCGAATTACTGCTACCTGTGAAGATGATAAAACAGACCGTATCTCGGACAGTCATTAAACCTGGCTTCAGAACCCACTTCGTGGGTTACTTCGCCAGTCGCATCAATCAGGCTTTAATTACATTTGAAAGCGCCCTCGAAAAAAATGCCTGTACCGTATTTGAGTCCTATCCGGAACTACAGTCATACAGAGCACAACCTTATGGTGTGAGCCTCTATTTTTTAGACAAATTCAGGACTGTTTATCCTGATTTTGAATTGGTATTAAACGATGGTCTGGCATTGGTAGATATTCGTTACGAGACCAATATCCATTCACCACAATTCAAGGCAAGATATTGGGCGCTGAAGGAATACGCTCAGCAACGTGGCATCGGTTATACCCTCCTGACAGACGAGGAGTTGATGACTGAGCGAAGAAAGAATGCCCGCTTTTTACTTAGTTTATGCAAGGGAGCGCCTCAACCAAGGTTGATCAATACAGTTAGCGCTTGGCTGCATAAAGTCATGCCATTGGACTTTAATCATCTATTAACACTAACCACTGCATATCCTTCAGTGCGTGCAGTAATTGCTGGCCTCATTCTGGACGGAGCATTGTCCATTGACTGGGATAAAGCAATTCATTTGCAGACATTGGTCCCCGTCGATAACAAGACTAAAGGCTCATGGCTGGATTAAGTCTGGCAAATGGCGATTGCCTTTCTATTCTAGGTAATAAGTATACCTGTGCAGGTAAAGGCCCAGGTGGACGCTACATATTAGTCCCGCACAAAGGACGGGCACAGAAATACCTGTCTGCGGAAGAGTTATTCGACTTGTCTGAACGCGGCAAAATTGAGCTGCATGAGACTTCTGACTATTACCGGGAATTGCCACATACACAGATAAACCTATCTTGTGTCCCTGCCCAGCAGCACCCTGAGGTTATGATGCGTCATTTCTACATGACTGAGATGGATGAATACAGAAAGAATGGTGGAAAGCTGTCAGAAAAGCCAGTAACTAGTTTTGCCCTACAAACACACAAGAAATATATCAAACAGTGTAAAGAACGAGACCACACCCCACCAGAGACGCCAATGAGTGAAGCTGCAGTTCGACGCTGGTACCGCAAATGGCAACAGTCCGGAGGAAATGTTCTCTCTCTCGTACGAAATCCCTCAGGTAACAGACATTCAAAGCTCAACAAGCAGCAAGCAGATTGGCTCGAATGGGCAATCGAAACCGTACATTTAAATAATGACCGCCGCCCTGCGACAGATGCACATCAACTCATGGCTGCGAACATCGATGTTGAAAACCGGGAACGGCATAGGCGGGGCCAAGAACTTATCAAACCTCCAAGCTATAAAACACTGTGTCTTCATATTAAAAAGCTTGATGAATACGATGTGCTCAAAGCTCGGTACAGCCACGAATACGCCTACAAAATGACCCGTTACCAGAGGAGTTCACCTATCGTGCATAAACACTTAGAACAAGTACAAGCAGATCATACTCAAGCGGACGCTTATGTCGATCTAGGGATTGGTGTACTCATCCGGCCTTGGGTCACGCTGTTAGTCGACAGGTATAGTGAGGCAATTCTAGGGGTGTGGGTCTCTCCTGATGCACCATCAGCTCAAACAGTGATGAACGCATTGAGAACGGCTGTCTTACCCAAGAACATCACTGAGCTTGGTGGAAAACCAGAATGGCAATGGCCAATGTTTGGGATCCCTGAAGAGTTAATTCTCGATAATGGCAAAGATTTCCTCAGCCGCGATCTGGAACAAGCCGCGCTGGAACTTGGTATCACTCTAACCTATTCGCCGCCTAGACAACCTTACTATAAATCACAAGTTGAACGTGAGTTCGGAGTAATCAATAAACGGCTCTTGGCGAAGCTACCTGGTCAGGTCTTCAAGTATGAACCAGAGAAACACGGCCTTGATTACCCACATCTGACTTTCGATGAGTTTTCTGAGCTTCTCATCCAATGGATTGTTACTGTTGCACATAAAACCCCTACTGACACAGGTCAAACACCTCAGCAACTTTGGGAGAACTCCATTCAGAAAAACGGCTTCTCAGGTTCTGGCTTGAGTCAGGATTACGTCCAACTATGCCTGTCTAAATCAAGTCCTCGTCGCTTTGCTATTCAGCCTGACGGGATCCATTTTAACTCTCTCGTGTACAACAATGAGTGGTTATCCAGATACAGAAACCAAGTTGCTTCAGACTACCCTAAAGGCAATCCTGAAGCTGAGTTTAAATGGTCTGCAGCTGACGTTGGTCTCATCTGGGTGTTTGATGAACTCAACCATACTTTCTTTCCTGTTGAATCCAAAGATGAGATAGCTCATGGACGTTCCCTATTCAATCATAAGGTCGTCCTTAGAGAGATAAGAAACCGCAAGAAAGCCAATCTCACAGATAGCTCATACCACGACTCCATTTTGGCTTTGGACAATAAAATTAATGAATTTGTAGAAAAAAAAGGAGTGAAGAAATTACCAGCTAAAGCAAGTCGTTACATCCATGGCGCTCCGCTCAACGGGGAATTAATGGAAGATGAAGAAACTAAATTCGGCCATCATCCAAACGCGCCCATTAAAGAAGTTAGTCCTGAGCCCTCTTCACAACGTATTACAGATGATGACCTTGGTGATGAGATAGACGACATGCCAGATGACTTTGAAATTTAGGGAGGAAAAAGTGGCAAAACAATCCGAAAATCCAATTAAAACACTCAACGAGGCAATAGTTGGCCGATGTATACCTCATGGTAATTTCGAGAAGGCTTTTGATCGATCAATGGAATTACTGAAGCTGCGTGATTTCGGCATGCCTGGAAGCGGAATCATTATCTACGGTAAAAGTGGTGTTGGTAAAACGACCCTAACCAAAGCGGTTCTGAAACAGGGTACTAAACTTTATGGTGAAGACTCCGTCATCAGGACACAATTAACCACAGGATCTACTGTCAAAGGCATGTTTGCAGAACTACTGGTTGGATTTGGTGATCCCCTTGCAAAACAATCCAGCACTAAAGATTTAGAACGCAGGTTAGTATCGACAATTTCGGAGCGTCAATGCCGTCTGATCATTATTGATGAAGTGCAACATTTAATCCCAGGTGGGGATCCATCAAAAAAAACCATCGACAATATTCTCAATGCTTTCAAAATTCTGGATGAGACAGGTGTGTCCTTCATCTTGTCTGGAATGGATAGCCTGATGCTTTTATGGAATGCAGATCCACAGATCAGAAGTCGGTTTCAAACGCATTTCTACTTGAGCCATTTTGTCTATCCAAAGGATAAGAGTTCATGGCGTAAAGTTGTACGTAGATATATCAATACCATTGAAGAACATGGGATGCAGATTGACTGTCAAGAATTCGAAGATAGGTGTCATGCAGCGTCTGGTGGCGCTATGCGCCAATTAGTACTCATTCTGACGACTGCGGTTGTGCAAGCATTCAAAGCTAACAGTAAGACTATCACAGCGGAACATCTTCACAAGGCGGCTTGCACACAAATTGACAGTCATGACGGTTTGACCGACGCGTTCAATGTCAGCATGGAAAATGTACGTCAATTCTCTCGTTATAACGAAACAAGTCGCGAACTTGCCCCAATTGTGAGGGGGATGGGAGAAATCTTTGTCACATAACTTTCGCCTGCCTGTGCCATGCTCACTGGAAGAAGGTGAATCTCTCCCGGGTTTCTTATCACGTGCAACACACATTAACTCTTACGGAAGCATGTTTTCGATTGCGAGTTATTTTGGGCTCAACACCAACGGCAAGGGCTTAGACAAGAACCAAATGAAACTCTTAGCTAAGGGGAGCCTAAACGTAAGCAATTTAGCTAGTTTCACCGAGTCAAAAACAGAAGAGATTCGTCAAGCTGCACTTGATATTCGTCAGCCAATTCCCGGCACTATCTCTGACGACTATGTCAGTTTCCAACGGTGGCGGTTCTGCCCACTCTGTGTGCGAGAGGGACGTCCGCATCAGAGAGCCTGGATGATTTCATTCGTCACAGCGTGCCCAGAGCATCGATGTCAATTAGTGGATGACTGCCAAGCCTGTGGGAGTGAATATTCGACTAACCATATGCTCACTCGATATTGTGTATGTTGTCAGAAACCAGCTCAAATTGTTGACGCATCCGAAGCTGAACTAAAATGCGCCGAGATTTTATCGAACCTTATTGACGACAGGCAGAAACTAAAGATAGTCCTGGACCGATTAATGCTTGCCTGGTTCTTAACTAATCCAAACTGCCTTCGTCCGCATTATAGAGTCAGTCCCCAGCTTAAAACTGTCTCAGAAATGAGGGATGTAGTTTGTCGACTATGGCCAGCCTGTGAAGATGAATGTTCGTTTTACCAAGCACTATCAAATTACGGGACCCAACTTTCTGATAAATGGAAATATTTACCGTATTTGTCTACCGTCTTTAAGAAGCGTGCCCGCACTGCAGGGGCTAGGCTGCCTATATCCCCCAAGAGAAGCACCGATTTGGGTTTTGTACTGCCAGAGTCAGACTGGTGGGCTCCGATCAATGAAACAGCTCAAAGTGCTGGCCTAACGGCATTTGTGCTTAAAAGGCTTATCGCCAAACGTTATATAAAATCTAAAACTTTCAACGAGAAAGGCCCAGACAAGAAGCGTCATAAATTCTTAATGGTGGATCTGGATTCACTAAACGAATTTATTGGCAAGTTATTGGATACTGCCGATCCGATTGAGGGGCAACCCCGATTAACAAAAATACAGCATTATCCAATCGATGAAATTGCTCGTGATGCTCTGGCAGGAAAGCTATCAATCTACTACGGCGACAGCAAATCCATCTCGGATTTATGGGTAGCTAACGCCGAAACCGCAAAAGCCAAAAGAAAAGAATCCAGCCCTGAAAAAACGCTGACTGCAAAAGAAGCTGCTAAGGTGCTAGACACCTATCATGCCGTCATTGTTGATCTAATCAAACATGGCTTTTTAAAGGAACATCCAGCCTCCGGGACGAGAAAACTTTTGCTAATGAGTGACTCTCTAGAGCAATTCAAAGCCAAGTATATCGTCGTGGGTAAAATCGCAAATGAATATGATGTTAATGCAACCAACCTGGCAGAAAAATTAGCCAGTATTGGCATTGAGCCTGAGCCCCACAATACCCTGGTCAAAATCTACCAGAAAAACAAACTGAGCGGCCTCAAAGCCAAGACGCTTAAATCGATCTCTTCATACCAGACCAAAACTGGAAGGAAGCCTTCTTTCAGCCAAAAAGACGCTTCATCCAAGAGAGTAAAAAACTTAATTCGGCTTGTGAATGATCACGGAGGGATTTCAAATTTCACGAGAAAATTCGGTGGATCCCAAGGCACCTTATCACTCATGCTTCGCGAGAAAAAAAGCTTTGGCGATCTAGCTGTAAGTCGTATGGAAGCAAAAGTTGGTTTGCCTGAAGGATGGTTCGATAATTAGGAGCCCCACTGAAGCCTGTAGTTCTTCAGCCTAAAGTCTCAAAGTTTTTCCTACTGCTCGCATGACACTTTAGAGATTCGTCCATGATACATAATGATTGGAGTAAAAGTTCTAATCTCATCTGAATTGACTGATTTAGATTTTTTACAGATATTTAGTCAAAATACAATTCAAGCCGTACACATATGAAACCATACATACACCGAGTATGGTAAGTTACTTTCAGCTGTGTATTTTAATCCCGAAATTACACGAGTCCTGAGCATTGGGCCTACATGACTCGACATTAAGTCACAAATTATTTGAACCTACGGAAAGGGAAATATGTTGCAAGACCAACCTTTGACACCAGTCGAACAAGGAAAGTTATTATTTTTCATCATCCTTCTAGCACCAGCAGTATTTTTCCTTATCGGGATAGTCCCTGCATTATTTCTAGGATTTGGCGTATACATGATGAAGAAGAATAAAAACTTCGCATACATCAATGCGGCCGTAAAGAATTTTAAGATATTCACCTTTGTCGTCTTAATAGGCAGCCTCATCTCTGCTCTGTACTTCGGAGCGGAATACACTCAAGCCATGACCCAGATACGTAGCAATGTCCAACCCTCGCATATTGAAGGAAATCGAGTTGATATTGAACAGGCTGCGACAAATGCTATGTATTGGAAGAGCTATGGTTTTGAAACAGAGTCACCACCCCAATTAGAAATCGATCTTCGCACAATGAGTCCTGAAGAGATCAAAACTAAATATGGGTCAAATGACGCATTTAGAATTATTCAAGCCCGCATCGATGCCAGAAACTCTGTTCTTGATACTGTTGATTCATGGAGTGAACCCAAAGAGGGCTTTATCTTCTCATCAATAGGATTGCTAATAGCTTTGGCATATTTTATAGCGGTGGGCACGCTATTTTATAAGCCATTGAGCAGACATTCAGCATGGGTTGCTCGCAATGCAATCTTCTCTACGTCGCCAGATTCATTAAGAAATTTAAATCCCAAAACTCATTTTAAGCCCTGGAAATGTCACAAGAGGAAACAGTTTTCAATTGCTGATGAACTTCTCAAATGGGCTGAGCTTAAAGATAAAGGACTTGTCTCTGAAAACGAATTTAATCAGATGAAAGCTGACTTGTTAAAAAACAAATAGTTTTTTATTAATTGTTAAAATTTCTACTGAAATGCAATGGTTTTGTGTGGATAAGGCTAAAGATGTGGTCTCGACTAAACTGCTTTTGTGACATCCGGCACTGATAGAGGTGTCATGTGCCTAATATGATTTAAGGAAGAAACATGAATAAAAAATTTGGGTTGTCACTTGCTGCTATTCTCATCATTCATATCATTGCTTATACGCAATTAACGCTTTTTGTTGTTCAGCCTATGGGCGCTGTTCCTGATGGCCGTACCGTTGTTATTTTAAGGCTAAATAAGACCAAGTTTATCGATAGTGCCGATGCTTTGTGTGAGCGAGAGACTGGCTCTGTTTCACTTTTATGCCGGGGCATGATGATGGCTGGAGTAGTCAATAAATCAAAAATACTTTTGCGCCTGCCCTATAGTCATTCGCTTTATCTTATTTCGACTGGCGGCAAAGAATACGACACGTAACTTAGGAAAATAGTGATGGAGCTGATCATTCTTTGGATCATTTTCGGCATTATTGTCGGACTCATTGCGCAGCATAAGGGTCGTTCTTTTGGACTGTGGTGGTTTTATGGAGCCATGATATTTATTATCGCCCTACCACATGCTCTGTTGATGTCGCCAACAGAAGACGCTGTAGAAAGTCGGGAGAATAAAGCAGGTCGACAACGATGCCCTAGTTGTCAGGAATTTATCATGAAAAACGCCAAGATTTGTCGCTACTGTAACCATAGCTTGGCTGAGTAATTACTATGTTCAATTAGCAAAAGGACATCGCTATGAAGCACACATTAAACTTGTTGGGAATTCCTTTTATTAGTCTTGTTGTTGGGGCAACACCAATATTGGCAGACAATCTTAACGGACCTCAGAAGAATGCCGTCAGATCAGCAGAACAATATCTGAGTTTTACAGGATTTTCTCGTAATGGACTTATAGACCAGCTCTCATCAGATTATGGGGATGGCTATAACGTTAATGACGCCACTATCGCTGTCGATAGTCTGCGCGTTGACTGGAACAAACAAGCTGTCAGATCAGCTAAACAGTATCTCGGTTTCCAGGGTTTTTCCTGCAAGGGCTTAATTGAACAGCTTTCATCAAGCTATGGCGACAAGTACACAGTAAGCCAGGCAACGTATGGTGCACAGCAAGCAGGGGCCTGCTAATTCAGACTTAACACACTACTCCAGGCTAAGGGTCATCTGTTGATTAGTGTGATCTCGTTCATGGTCACTTGTTGAGTTATTTCATTGGGTTCACGGTCAGATGATGGTTATAAACTCACGGTCACTGGATGGTGTAGTAGAAACCTAAACCCTTGATTTATAGTGTCTCCCACGGTCACTAAATCAGTTGCGCGACACTAATTATTTAATAAAAAAGCCGACTTTTATGTCGGCTTTTTAGTTTTAAAAATAAGGACAAAAGTTATGGCTCATTATGAAAATAGATATTTTTCAAAATGTATCTTTTGCCTAAAAGACAAAGAAGAGGTAGGTAATTTAACAAAAGAACATTTTTTTGGAAAAACTATTGCAAAAACGATTCCTACGAAAGGTAATTTAAAACTCGTTGATGGAAAAAAAGGCGGAAGCCCAATTAGTAACATCACTTTAAAAGCACTTTGTAGAAACTGTAATAACGTCATACTTGCAGAAAAAATAATGGCTCCAGTTTCTAACACAATCATAGAGCTTTTTTCTGGAAAACTAGAGCACATTCCAAAAGATAAGCTAGGCCTAGTTAAAAACTATTTTATACGTCTTGGTATATTGGTTGATATTGCTACAAGTAATTACAATGTTGAATTAGATGCACTGGAAAAACTACAGTTCAATACAAATTCTCATCTAGTCAAATTTCCACCAATAGTCAGTGACACTGAAAGAAAAAGCTTTCTTGAAAACTTTGAGAATCCGAGGATCTCTGTCCAATTAGCAACTTATAAAGGAAATAATGGGGAACTTGGACAAGCAACGATCAGAGTGTCCAAATTCCAAGTCGGACATTCCCCTAATATGAAAGAATTTTTAATGGTTTACCACAGTTTGGCTTTTATCATCATAATTGGTGATAACAAGAAGCTTGGAACATATGACGGTTTTAGGAATGTACCTAATTTTTTTTATAAAAATGAACTACAGTTACCACAAGTCAACGCTCAACAATTAAATAGTTTATTCAATAATAGTATTGATAATGGTCCGAAAAGGTCACGCATGAGACAAAGTTCTCACATAAATATATCATGGTAGCCCGTAGGTTGGGTTGAAGCATGAAACCCAACAAACACAACTCAAATAACAAAATACCTCTCATATCATCGAAATGTTGGGTTTCGTTATCACTCTACCCAACCTACAATAATCGTTACTTTTTGTTTCACATGGATGGTGAACAATGCAATATCGACGAGCCTTTGTGCCCGGTGGCACATTTTTCTTTACGGTCAATCTATTGGAACGCCATAAAACGTTATTAACGGATAATATCGAACTGTTAAAAGAATCTTTCCAACATGTTAAACAAGCTCATCCATTTCATATCGATGCGATTGTTATCTTGCCTGATCATTTACATACCATCTGGACCTTACCTGAAACTGATGCTGATTTTGGAATGCGGTGGCGATTAATTAAATCGACATTTTTGAGAGGCTTGCCCAAGGATGAACATATCAACAAAACTCGTCATTCAAAAAATGAACGCGGTATCTGGCAACGTCGATACTGGGAACACTTAATCCGTGACGAGAAAGATTATATAAACCATATCGACTATATTCACTACAATCCCGTCAAACATGGCTATGTCGATAAAGCCATTGATTGGCCTCACTCCAGCATTCATAAATTTATTCGTAACGGCATGATTGATAAACACTGGGGATATGATAAGAAGATTGGTATGAAAGCTTTTGGTGAGAGAACTTGAGTTTTTATCCCGTCCTAGACCTGTTGGGTTTCGCTATCGCTCTACCCAACGGAATGCGTTATTTACCTTTTTGAATCAGATAGCTATCTACTAACGGCCAGACTTCTACCTTGTTGTTGTACAGAGCAACTTTCTTATCATTAGCAGAGATAAGAATTCCCTTGGCAATCATTTGATTATTCTTGGTGGTATCGATCAAATACGTGCAACGGCCAACTTTTTCTTCAGTCTGGCAGCCTGATTCTGCAAATATTTTCATTTGTTTTTCGGCATCATACTGGCCTCTTTGATAAGGAAAGACAGTCAATAACCCAATAAAACAAAGAATGACCAGCGGATAATAAAACCGAGATGAAAGCTCAACATGCATTTCACCTAATTTGCACCAATGCCATTGAGTAATACCTAATATTTTTCTACCTTGGTTTTCTTTGCTTAGCTCTTGAAAGAACCAATCTTTACCATTTTCTTTTGCATGCCTTGCAATAAAAAAAGTAGCTAAACCAATAATAACGAGCAATATAAAGAAGCCAAGAAAATATGGCCATTTAGAAAGTAACCAACCAATCGCTAATAGGCCGATATACCAGCTTTCTACCAAGACATCAGACATGTCTTTATTAAGAAGTTCGTGACTTAACCCAAACTTATAAATATGACCGATATGGTAACTAAAGCCAGATAACAAGATACATGGCACAACGAGTGCCACAGCCGATGCTGCTAATTTTAATAACCGCTCAAACTTTTCCATACAACACGTCCCTGTTTAGCACAACTCGCTTTTATCTACTCATCGACAAAGAGAAAGCTAAGAATAATAAACACAACGCGTTTTGCATATCTATTAATCCACAATTTAAAGTCTGTAGCTTGGGTTGAAGCATGAAACCCAACAAAACACCGCTTAAAACTTCAAAAAGTTGGGTTTCGCTATCGCTCAACCCAACCTATGGAACTCATTGTCTGATTTCTACAGGCACACCTTTGTAGGCTGGCGTCAGAGAATTTTTTTCGTGATAGGACAATGGAACCAGAGGATTGAGTTCAGGATAATAGCCGGCTACTGTGCCATCTGGTAAATCGTAGGCCGTAACTTTCAGCCCATCGACCTGACGCAGATTGCCGTCTTCTACCTGACTATACAGGCTGACTATTTGCCCTTCCTTCAAGCCAAGTCGAGCCATTTCTTCGCGATTGATCAATACGATTTCTCGACTTCCCTCCAATCCACGTAGCCGATCAGAAAAGCCGTAAATGGTGGTGTTGAACTGATCGTTGGAGCGCAATGTAATTAGGGTAAAGGCATTCTCACCGCTGGGATGCTGCCCCAGTGAGGTAAGTGTTGTTGGTGGGGTAAATTGTGCTTTGCCACTTTCCGTTTTCCATTTTCTTTCACGAGCTGGGTTGCCACGATAGAAGCCACCGGGCTGCATCATTCTGTTGTTGAAGTCACTGAAATCATCAGGGAAGGTCTCAGCAATCAGATCGCGGATCAGATCGTAGTTGGCAACCCAGTCATCCCAGCGGAGTTTAGGGTTGTAAGGTAATGTCGCCTTCGCTATACCTGCCACAATCGCTGTCTCGGAACGGACTTGATCGCTGGGTGGCTCTGCCGCGCCAATCGAGGCATAAATATGACTGAACGTGTCTTCCATAGAAACAGCTTGTGGCCCACTTTGCTGCTGGTCAATATCGGTACGACCAAGACAAGGCAGAATATAACTGACTTTACCCGGTATAAGATGTGATCGATTGGGCTTGGTGGCGATATGTACCGTCAGATCCAGATTTGACCAGCCCTTTTCCAGACGCTCACGATCAGGCAGTGCCCTTAACAGGTTTCCACCCAGTGAAAGCATGGCCTTGATGTCGCCATTTAATACACCTTCACTCGCTTGAACAATATTCTGACCGTCTTCCGTCGGGGCATTTATACCAAATAACTGATGTAATTTGTCAGCTGGCATATGTGCAGATTTTTCGCCTATACCGACGGTCCGCTGTCCTTGCACATTTGAGTGGCCACGCACAGGCGAAATACCTGCACCAAGACGACCTATATTGCCCCGCATCAGCAGTAAGTTGCAGAACATCCCCAGATTGAGCCAGCCATCAACATGCTGCGTCAGTCCCATACCATAGATACCGACAACCTTTTTTGCCTGACAATATATCTCGGCTGCTTCTTCAATCATGGTACGAGTTAAACCAGATTGTGCTTCGATATCTGACCAATCAAATGCGTTGACCTTTTCTACGGTTTCGTCAAAACCTGTTGTCTCAGCAGCAATAAAATCCTGATCCAGTATGGTGCCAGGGGCAGCTTCTTCACGTGCCAGCACATATTTCATCATGCCTGCAATGACGGCAATATCACCGCCAGGTTTCACTTGATAGTATTTGTTGGAGATCTCGGTGGGGTTATTGGTGAGCATCTGCATGATGTTCTGTGGCTCAACGAATTCAATTAGCCCCCGTTCACGTACAGGGTTGAAAGTCACAATTTTGCAGCCGCGTTCAACAGCATCTTTGAGGATATGCATAAAACGTGGAGAGTTGGTGCCGGTATTCTGTCCGAAAAAGAAAATGGCATCGCAATGTTCGAAGTCTTCCAGTGTACAAGTGCCAACGGGTGTACCGACAAAGGTCTTGAGGTTCACACTGGTCGTTTCGTGACACATATTGGATGACTGTGGGAGATTCTGGTGTCCCATTGCCCGCGCAAAAAGGGCATAAAGATAGGACGCTTCCAAGCCGGCATGGCCACTAGCATAAAAAACGGCTTGCTTCGGGTTCATCGCAGCAAGCTTTTCACCAATATCCTGTATTGCCTCATCCCAACTGACCGGCACATAGCGGTCGCGTTTCGTATCATAGCGAAGCGGTTCAGATAACCTGCCCGCTTTTTCCAGATCATGGTCGTGCCAGGTTTTTAATTCAGTAACGCTATATTGCTCAAAGAAGTTAGCATCGGCCTTTTTCTCATCCAACTCCCATAAGGTTGCTTTAGCACCATTTTCACAAAACTCGAATGTTGACGGATTCGCAGGTTTAGCCCAAGCACATGAACTGCACATCACCCCACCGGGCTTATTAAGCCTGGAAAGAATTTTCGCTGCGACGGTAGAACCATGGACCTTACCGAAGATTCGCGATACACCGCGCAGCGATCCCCACCCACCTGCTGGGCCTTTGTTATAGCTTGTATTGGGGTCCTGTTCTGTAGGGGAATGATCGTTTTTAGTGCTCGAGTTTGTCATGCTTTCTCCTAAGCTGTTTCGCCATCAGAATAATATTGAGCAAGCAGGAAACCGATTTCGAGTGCAGAAAGCCTAATCATCAGACTCCAGAAAATCGTGCTTCCATCATCGGATAATTAGTTTGGTTATTTTGTAAGTTAATAGTTCCAATGGATGTAAAGGCGTTTAGCTCAGCCTGTTGCTCAAAGTTTATTTAAACTTAAAGCCCTTTTTCTCAAGAAACGCTTTCATGTGGGGACGCATTGGTTTACTCATCATCGTCGCTATCTGGTGTGTCCAAGTCTCATCACGGGCACCGCTGGAACGATTTTGATAGTAGGCTTTGCACGTCTCGTTGTACTGTTCCAGTTCTGACTTATCTTGCTGGTATGATTCTTCTTTCAAAATGACATCGACAGGTAACCTTGGCTTTTGCTCGGGCGATGCTGCCGGATAACCAAGACACATCCCAAACACAGGATAAACTTGCTCAGGAAGTTTAAGTAGCTCAGATACTTGTTCCGGATTATTACGAATACCACCGATAAAAACACCACCAAGGCCGAGCGATTCTGCTGCAATCATCGCATTTTGTGCGGCCAGACTGACATCGACGGTGGCGATAATGAATTGTTCAGTATATCCAGACACCATTTCCTGACTTTCATAATCACAAGCCGCCTGACTACGTTTGAGATCGGCACAAAAAACCAAAAATACCGGACTGGTTTCCACCCATGTTTGCGAACCGGCGAGCTCTGCAATCTGCTGACGTGTTTGTGGATTTCTAACTCTTATAACGGTGTATGCCTGAACGAAGTTAGATGTGGCAGACCAGCCTGCTGCATCAACAATCTCACGCACCAATTCATCACTCACAGGTTCTGGTGTGAATTCTCGAATTGAACGATGATTTTTCAGTAATGCGATAGTGTCGTTCATATATAAAGGTTTCCCCTAAAGCGTTTTATCAATTGATAAGCGATAGCATGAAGCTATTAGTTGAGAGAAATAGTGTTTTATTCCATATAACTCGAGTTGAATTTTGCTAACCACTCTAAGCAATCTATATTTCAGTGTTATTGAGGCATTTCTTTTTGAATGACTTAGCTCAATTTGTCTTCTTGGTGATAGCGTATTATTCGCTCCACCTCATTTTTAGATCCCAAAATAACAGGCACACGTTGATGTAGATCTGTTGGTTTGATGTCCATAATTCGCTGATAGCCTGTTGTGCTCAGTCCACCGGCTTGCTCAACTATAAAACTCATCGGGTTGGCTTCATACATTAGGCGTAGTTTGCCACTTGAGTTCGCCGATTTAGTATCGAGTGGATATAGAAAAATACCACCACGAATTAAAATTCGATAAACATCTGACACCATGGACGCGACCCAACGCATATTGAAGTTCTTTTCTCTGTCACCATCAACACCTTGAATACATTCATCAATATAGCGTTGAACAGAGGTTTCCCAGAACCGTTTATTCGAAATATTCACCGCAAATTCAGCGGCATCTTCTGGAATAGTCATATCAGGATGAGTCAAAACAAACTCATCAATCTCACTATCCAGCGTAAAACCGTTTACACCATTACCCGTAGTGAGAATCATCATGGTTGTGGGTCCATACACACAAAAACCTGCACAGATTTGTTCTGTACCAGCTTGCAAAAAGTCATCTGACCTTACCTCGCGGCTGGCATCCGTACAGCGTAATATTGAAAAGATAGTACCTACAGAGATATTGATATCAATATTGGATGAACCATCCAGTGGATCAAAAGCAATAAGATATTTCCCCTTGGGAAGATGTTCAGGAATCTGAATAATGTCTTCGATTTCCTCAGATATCATCGCTGCCAGGTGTCCATGACGATTAAGCTGTTCAACCATGACATCATTGGTGATGATGTCGAGTTTTTTCTGGACTTCGCCTTGTACATTTTCAGACGAGCTCGCACCACCTATTCCAGTGATCGCACTGCGATTTACCAGATGAGCAATCTTTTTACAGGCACTGGCTATATCAGCAATAAGACCTGATAAGTCATCGCTGTTTGAATCTGTCTTATTCTGCTGCTCACTAATAAATTGATTTATCGATTTTCCAATAGATGACATAAATGTCTCCTGTCAATTCGGCTTACATTGATGACGCTACCGCTTCCGACTTGAACCTCTAATCACACACTCACCTGATAGCATAAGGCGACGTAGAGGCGCATTCGGTGATTCAATACGTTGAATAACCGCGGAAACAGCTTCTTTTCCCATCATGTCAACGGGTTGACGAATAACGGTAATACCCGGATCCACTAATGATGACCATGGCTCATCATCAAAACCGGCAATGGCGATATCATCGGGAATTTGTAATCCTGTCGCTCTTGCAGCCATCAAGGCTGAACGGGTAAAAAGACTGTTACTGAGGATAATGGCATCTGGCCTGTCAGGGGATGCAAACCATGCTTCAAGCTCTTTTTGAGCAACAATAGCGGTGGATGGCAAACTCTTGATTTCAGGCTTAAGACCCAGAGAATGGATAGCGTCTATATATCCCTCTTTTCGTTGCTCACCAGTAATACTTGTAGCGCCAAATAAACCGCCAATACGCTGATATCCCTGGCTGTGCAGATGAGTAACAAGCTCTTTAGCCGCCGTTTGGTTATCCATGACAATCACATCGAATTTTTCTTTATCTCTAGCACGATCAATCAGCACTAAAGGGAAGTCAAAACTCCATTTGCTCAGCGACTTCAATCCTTGAGCTGTGGGGGCGACAATCAAGCCGGAAACGCGTTCTTCTTGCATAAATCTGAGATACATTTCTTCACGTTCAGGATCTTCACCGGTGTTACAAAACATGACTCGCATGCCAGCCTTATAGGCGGCAGATTCAACGGCTTGGGTGATGGCTGTAAAAAAAGGATTGACCAGATCGGCTACGATCAAGCCAATAGTCTCAGTACGGTTTGAACGTAAGCGTCTTGCTGCCATATTAGGACGATATCCTGTGGCCTTGACAGCGTTTAGTACTTTTTCTCGTACTTTATCGCTAACCGAACCTCCTCCTAATACCCTAGAAACTGAAGCAGGTGAAACACCAGCTATTTTCGCTACATCTTTAATTCCGACAGCCATATAAGAAAACGTTTCCAATTAAGTTAAAACAACAAAAACCAATATATATCAGTGCTTGATTAAGACATTACCATATATTCAAAAGCTATTCCATCAAATAATTTGACATTTATTATGAAAACGTTTTCAATGCAACAAAACAGAAATATATTCACGTAAACATAAAAAGCGTGGCGTAAATAGAGAGGAGAAAAACGATGCTTGTAACGAAGCAAACGAATGGCGAGCTAGATCTTGTTCAAATAGTCCAGCTCAACGTCAGCGCTACCGACAAAGAAACCGTTATCGAACAAGCAACACAGCTACTGGCGGAGAATAACTGTGTTGATCCCGCTTTCGCACAAAGTATGAAACAACGTGAAACACGCGCTAATACCTTTCTTGGCAGAGGTATCGCCATTCCACATGGTATCGCTGAAGATCGGCATCTGATAAAACAAGATGCCGTCGCGATACTTCAAATTCCTCAGGGTGTGGAATGGAACCCAGGTCAGACAGCCTATATGGTGGTGGCTATTGCCGCTCAAACTGATGGGCATATTACATTACTGCAAACCTTAACAGGCCTGCTACAAAACGACGAACAACTTCAACAATTGTTTAAAACGGATGATGAACAGCTAATCGTCACCTCACTGAATAACTCCAGTGAAGAAACTGAAGAGAACGAAGTCTTGCCGGACTTTGTAAAAAAAATCGAATGGACGCTGGATTACCCTAATGGATTACACGCTCGCCCAGCCACAAAATGGATTGAAACCGCTCGACAATTCCATTCGTCAATTCGCATTCGTCATGCTGATAAAACGGCTGATGCAAAAAATTTAATTGCACTACTTCGCTTGGGAGTGCGGCAAGGTGCCTCACTTATTGTCTCTGCTGAGGGAGCTGATGCTGATAAAGCATTGTCAGTAATGCATACGCTGATGAAAAGCCTCTCCGCTCAAGAAAAAGCGGATGCAGAACTGGCTTTAAAACGACAAAAATCAAGTCCCTCCTGGCAAGCAAGAGAAAATTTAGCAGCCATCATTGGTGCCTCGGCAGCCCCTGGCATGGTGGTTGGGCAAGTTTACCGAAAAATAACACACACTCTCGACGTGCCTGATGAAACAGGTTCACTGTCTGATAATGCATCAAGACTTCATAGAGCTCTGAAAGAAACAAAAGCACAGCTACAAATTCTCTCGCAAGAGACTGAGCAACAACTCGGAAAACAAGAAGCTAAAATATTCCTGGCACATATCGAGTTATTAAACGATACCGATCTCATTACGCTTGTCTGTCAGATAATGGCAGATGGTCATGGTGTTGCCTGGGCGTGGAATACCGGTGTTGAGCGTATGGCAAACCGTCTGTCTGCGCTCGGTAACCCTGTTTTAGCTGCAAGAGCGACTGATCTCAGAGATGTTGGCAACAGAGTCTTATTTCATATCGCCCCTGAACTATCAAATACTACCGAGACAGCTTGCCCCGATCATCCATACATACTCATTAGTGACGACCTCACCCCCTCAGATACAGCCGCTCTGGACATCACTAAAGTCATTGGTTTAGCGACATCAGATGGTGGCCCCACCTCTCATACCGCTATCTTAGCAAGAACATTAGGCTTACCTGCTTTAGTTGGTGGTGGTCAGGGCTTACTGGATATTGCTAATGGCTCACAGGTTATTCTTGACGGTACAGCCGGACGTATTTACATCGATCCGAATGATGATGATATAAATTCAGCACAGGAGTGGATAACAAAACTACAAGCTCAACAGGCAAAAGAAGCTGAAACCCGCCAACTGCCTGCGAAAACCACAGATGGTGCTCACATTCTCATCGGTGCCAATATCAATCTACCCGATCAAGTGGCAGAAGCCATATCTGAAGGAGCTGAAGGTGTTGGCTTGATGCGTACTGAGTTTTTATATCTTGAACGAAATGATGAGCCCTCTGAAGACGAGCAGTACGAAACTTACCTTGCCATGAGCAAGAATTTAGAAGGCCGGGAGCTGATTGTTCGTACACTTGATATTGGTGGTGATAAACAAGCACCACAACTCGCCTTACCTCAAGAAGATAATCCGTTTTTAGGTGTACGAGGTTCTCGACTACTGCTTCGACGTGCTGATTTGCTCCAGCCACAACTCCGGGCGCTTTACCGTGCACTGAAAGAGGGGGCCAAATTATCAATCATGTTCCCAATGGTCACCTCAGTGACTGAGTTTTTAAAGCTACGGGCGATCTGTGAAGATGTACGGGAATCAATGGCTGCGCCAAGCTGCCCGATAGGCGTCATGATTGAAGTACCGGCAGCAGCACTTGAAGCTGAGACATTGGCCAAACATGCCGACTTCTTCTCTATCGGTACCAATGATTTAACTCAATATTGTCTCGCAATGGATCGACAAAATCCGACATTGGCTGCTGAAGCGGATAGCCTGCACCCTGCCGTTCTCAAACTTATCAAGCTAACAGTTGATGGCGCTAAGGATCACAATTGCTGGGTTGGTGCCTGTGGTGGTATTGCAGGGGATCCGCACGGTGCAGCCATTCTGTCCGGACTGGGTGTGACCGAGTTATCCATGTCACCACTTGACATTCCCGCTGTCAAAGCCCGCCTTCGCCAAAGTTCAATGGATGAACTTAAAGCATTAGCACAAAAAGCTCTCGAAGCCGAAACCTCAGAAGCGGTTCGTCAGCTTAAGGGGGGTGAATAATGATACATCCGGTAACGACTGTGACTCTTAATCCTGCTATCGATCAAACCCTGGAAGTCGATCACTTGACAGTTGATCAGGTTAACCGTGTAGATAGCGCTTGTTCGAATGCAGGTGGTAAAGGTATCAATGTTGCCTCATGCCTAGCGGATTGGGGTATTTACGTTTGTGCCTCCGGCCTGCTTGGTAATGATAATTCAGAACTTTTTACCAGGCTTTTTAAACAGAAAAAAATTCGCGATAACTTTGTTCGTTTTGACGGAGAAACCAGAACAAACATCAAGATCGTCAATAAAACGAGCGGTGGAACGACAGATCTGAATATGTCTGGTCAGAACATATCCCAAGTGTATCTGGACAGGCTTTTGCAAAGACTGAGTGCTGTCGAAAATGGCTCTACCCTGGTGTTATCAGGAAGCCTGCCTCCGGGCTGTCCCGAGGATTTTTACACTCATTTAATGCAGGAACTGGCCCCGAAAAATTTACGTATTATTGTTGATACCAGTGGCCCGGCTCTGTCTTCGATTCTGACAAGTCACGCCCCTGCTCCTTTTATGATTAAACCTAACTTACACGAACTTGAAACCTATGTAGGTAGGGACTTAAAAGAAACAAGTGACATCATTCATGCCGCTCAAGAACTCACTAATCGTGGTATAGAAAAGGTCATTGTCTCCTTAGGTTCTGAGGGATCATTATTTTTCTCTAATAAAGAAGCGCTTCATGCTCTCCCTCCCAAAATAAGCAGTGCAAGTTCTGTAGGCGCTGGTGATGCAATGGTCGCCGGCCTGGTTGCTGCCGCTCTGGATGATCTTAATGTAGAAGAAATGGCAAAACTAGCAACGGCTTTCGCTGTAGGCAAATTAGAGCTGCACGGCCCCAACCTACCGTCGAAAGAGCGCATTAACGCTTTGGCAAAATCCGTTACAACAAGCCATATAAATAATTAAATCAGAGCCTTACACCAAAAAAGGTTACAGGAGAGATTAAGATGTCAAAACTACTCATCATCGTCGATGATAAACATAAAGAAACACACGCGCTTCTTGCCGCTGAAGTATTAAGAAAAGCGGCTTCAGAACTCAAGCATTCATTTTGTATTGAAGTGCGAACCCCTCAAGGCGTAATCACTGACATAACGCCAGCCATGCTCAATGATGCGGAATCTCTGCTTCTGGTGGGTGATGTTGAAATAGATGACCCAGCTCTTACTAATCTACCAACAATCACAGCGAGTATTAATGAGGTACTGGATACCCCATCTAAGGTACTGAAGCGCTTATCAAAAAGCACTGATAGCTCGCCCCAAACAGGGAAAAAAATCGTTGCCATCACCTCTTGTCCAACGGGTATCGCTCATACATTTATGGCTGCTGAGGGCTTACAGCTGGGCGCGAGGAATCTGGGTTATGAGATAAAGGTCGAAACACAAGGTTCTGTAGGTGCCAGAAATGAATTGACTGCTGAAGAAATCGACTCGGCTGACTTAGTTATTATCGCTGCAGATACGACAGTAGACACATCGAGATTTCAAGGCAAACCCCTCTTCAAATCCGGTACCAAACCTGCTATCGCTGATGGTGCCAAGCTGATAGAAAAAGCCTTTAACGAAGCTTCTGCCAGTAGCACAGCAGAAGTCAGTAAAAATGAAACGACATCAAAGCAAGATAATAATAAAAAAGGGTTTGCAGGTGCATACAAGCACTTGATGACAGGTGTATCTTTCATGCTTCCTTTTGTCGTGGCAGGCGGAATACTCATCGCTATCTCGTTTGCCTTAGGCGGTATCTATGCTTATCAAGAGAATAATGCCGGCACCCTCTCCTATGCGCTATACCAAATTGGCGTAAAAGGCGCTTTTGTACTTATGGTGCCAGCGATTGCTGGTTACATATCATTTTCAATTGCAGACCGACCAGGACTCACTCCCGGTATGGTGGGTGGTTTACTAGCCGCTAACCTTGGTGCCGGTTTTCTCGGTGGTATTGTCGCCGGTTATATGGCTGGCTATATCACTGTCGCCCTTAATAGAGGAATCCAACTTCCTAAAAGCCTTGATGGCCTCAAGCCGGTACTGATACTTCCGGTGCTTACAACCATGATCACAGGGCTTTTGATGTATTTCGTTATTGCCGCGCCGGTAGCTGAAATCATGTCTGGTTTGAAAGATTGGCTTCAGGGAATGCAAGCTGGTAGTGCCGTATTTTTAGGATTGCTATTGGGTGGCATGATGGCATTTGATATGGGCGGTCCTGTCAACAAAGCTGCTTATGCCTTCGCCACAGGTCTTGTGACCAGTGATGTATTTGCACCTATGGCTGCCGTGATGGCAGGTGGAATGACACCACCGCTTGGTTTGGCATTAGCAACAAAGTTATTTCCTAAGAAATTTAATAAAGAGGAATATGAGGCTGGCAACGCAGCAGCTGTGCTCGGTGTAGCGTTCGTCACTGAAGGGGCGATTCCCTATGCTGCTCGCGATCCTTTCCGTGTTATTCCTGCTTTGATCCTCGGTTCTGCAACTGCAGGGGCAATATCTATGGCTGTAGGCGTAGAGCTTAAAGTGCCTCATGGTGGCATTTTTGTATTAGGTATTCCGAATGCAGTCACCCATGTAGGGATGTATGCATTAGCAATAGCTGTCGGGAGCGTTATTACGACGCTTTGCCTATTTCTTACGAAAAAAATATCTGAATGACGTAAACCATAGGAAGGCTCATCTCATGCGTATTTATACAGCCCTTATTTCACTCATCTATTTCTGTCTTGTTAGTCCAGTAATGGCAGAATCATTCGATACTAATTTAGTAAAATGGAGCTCATCCTATACTGGCGAAGCTGCCAGCAATATCGATGGCGGTAAACAAGAAAAAAGCGCTTACGCTGGCCAACTTTATCTGGGTGCTGATATTAACCTTGATAAGGCATTTGGTTGGACAGACACCACGCTGCATTTAGCAGCAACTAACCGACATGGTAATAATCTTGCCGAAAAAGCCCTTGGTAACAGTACCTCTGTTCAGGAAATTTATGGAGGTCAGGGATCTCGTCTGGTTTTATTCTCTCTGGAAAAACATTTCTTCGATGGCAAACTTGAACTTGAAGCTGGCCGGATGGTGGCCAATATTAACTTCTTAGGATCTGAGCTTTGTCAGTACTTTCAAAATAATGCTGCTTGTGGCAATCCAACATTTGTTTTTCGTACCAGCAGCTTTACCTGGTGGCCAGTATCCAGTTGGGCAGCTCGCTCCAAGTATTGGATCACACCAAACGTTTACGCCCATATTGGTGTGTATGAAGACAATAGCGGGCATCAAGATGACGGTGCTCATGGCGTGGTATGGAATACTCATGAATCAAACGGCTTTATCGTGCCCTTCACCTTGGGATACAAAACCAGCTGGGACACTGATCGTTACCCTCGTACCTATGAATTTGGTGGCTGGTATGACAAAACAGATTACTCAGATCCTCTAAAAGATAGTGCAGGTAATAATGCGGTCGAGACAGGCAATCCATACGAAGAATTAAACGGGCGTTCCGGTATATTTGCTCGCTTTGAACAAGTCGTTTATCGCCCGGATCCTGACTCAAAACGCAGTCTCACCATCTTCGGCGCCGCATTAACAAAAGGCTCCGGAGAGTTAGCCGTAGATTATCAATTACAAGGTGGCTTCGTTAAGCGTGGCACTTTCGATAGCCGAAACGACGATACAGTCGCTTTTGTCGTATCCCAACAACACTATAGCCGAGATGCGATGAAAGACTTAACACTGGCAAGGAAACTCAATGGTGGCTCAGGGACGCCAGCAAATAATCAAGTCATGATGGAACTGAGTTATGGTTATCAATTAACACCACAAATTCGTGTTCAGCCAAATATTCAGTACATCATCAATCCCGATCAATTCTCTGAGCCTGGACGTAAAAAAGACTTAGATAATATTTTTATTTTGGGTCTCCGGTTCGACGTTAATCTTGCTGATATCATTACGTCACTAAAATAAAAATTTTGGCTTAGACCTGTTTATATTTAGAAGCCGGTCTAAGCCATCAGTACTTTTTTGCACAAATATGTGCTCCAGCTTATACCTTCTGCAAAAATGTCTGCTTATGCGATAATCAGGGTTAAGACTCAGTAGCACTACACACAAACGATAAATTAACTCGATTCATGACCACTGATTACCGTCACCTCACCCATATCAAAAGTTTAGATGAGCTTGGTCTTTACGAATTGATTCCTAACATCGTCTGGATTTTTGATCTTGATAGACATGGTTGGTGGTGGGGTAATGCAGCAGCGCTGACGTTTTGGGGACTCAACTCAGTTGATGAACTGATAAATAAAGATCTATCGGGTGATACCCAAGGTGCAAAAGATAGAATGCACCAAACCTTTGAATTAGCCGCTAAAAATGGTCTTAGCATTGACCCATGGACCACCTACCCTAACGGCAAAGCCAAAACACTGTATATGTTACATCGGGCGGTTTTAGTTGGTCCTGAACGTCATCGCGCCATCATTGCTTATATCAACGAACAAGTTGAACTTGGGGAAACGCCTGAAAATTTACTGCTTGTTGAAGCCATGCGCTATACCACTGTATTAGTGAGTACCTTTACCTTCTCCGGTGATATCGTCATCGAAAACCCAGCAGCCACAGAAGCCTATAAACACATCATTCCACAACAACTTGATAGTGATAAAAATGCCTTCACTGCCCGCTTTGATAAGCTCGAAGAAGGGATTGAACGTTTAAACGATGCCACTGCAAAACGGGTTGGACGTTGGACGCATATGATGAAAACCAGTGCAGGGCTTCGCCAACATACGCTGGATATTCGCATCACACGCCACCCATTAACGGCCGAATTTTTAATGTTGGTCACTGAATATGATGTCACTGAACTTCATCAAGCGTTAGAAGCTGCCCATCATGCGCAAATCGAATTAGAGAAGCAGGCGCATTTTGATGCTATTACCGGCCTGCCATCTCTGCATTATTTGCAACAACATGCTGATAATTATTTAGCTAAAGCTAAGCGACAAAATCAACAAATCGCTGTGATGTTTTTAGACCTGGATGGCTTTAAATCGGTCAATGACACGTGGGGTCACGATGCGGGCGATCAGGTGTTGCGGCAAGTGGCTAGGCGGTTTACTGGTATCCTGCGTCAAGCGGATCAGTTGGCAAGAATCGGTGGCGATGAGTTCGTGATGATGATTGATGATCTAACGGATAGCGATGACGTGGAAATCATTGCCCAAAAGCTTATCAATGAACTGAAAACACCCATCGAATTCACTTATTCAGAAAAAGAAACAAGGCAAGTCAGCATTGGTGTCAGTATTGGTATCGCCTTTTTTCCTGAACATGGCACTACCCTTGATGAACTGGTCAAAGTCGCAGATAGAGCAATGTATGATGTTAAACGTCAGGGTAAGAACAATTATTGTCTGGCTGTGCGTGGTTGAGCTCGTTTTATTCTGATTCAATAAGTCAGTGTATTTGACCTTTTTATTACCGCAAAACAAGACAATTTTGGTTTATTTCTTCTTGCGTTTTTTTGCCGACTGAATGGCTGAGTATATCTGGTAAAGCACATAAGGAAGCAAAGCCAATATCAGTGCTTCTATACCGCTTAGCTTTTCACCGGCCAGAATAAGTACAATGATGAGCAATAACCCTACAGCACCAAGCTTGAGAAACTTCATTGATTCTTTCGCCAAAACCTTCTGCATTTTGCTTCCTTTTCTTCAACAGAAATACTATTCCTGAAAAGCCACTTAAAAGTAAAAAAACGATTTCCATTTATGGCTTTTCACGCTTAAATAGTCAAGCGAATAGCTGATGAAAACTCTGAGTCGGTTACCAAAGAAACAAAAAGCAGAAAACAAGGCAATCACTATGTCGGCACTAAAATATTTATCAGGCTACCCTGCCCCTGTTCTCGATCAAGTCAGCGCCGCTATTTCAGCAAAAACACTCGGCCCGTTTCTGTTAAAAAAATATCCAAACACCCATGACGTCAAAACAAATAAAGCTTTGTATACATATGTAATGGAAGTAAAAAATCAGAATCTGCGTCAATCCAACCCACTCAGCAAAGTAATTTATGATGACAAGCTAGATGTGCTGCATAACGCTCTGGGTTTACACAGTTATGTCTCACGCGTTCAGGGCGGTAAATTAAAAGCGAAAAATGAAATGCGTATTGGCTCCGTCTTTAAAACTGCACCGATAGAATTTTTGAATATGATTGTGGTTCACGAACTGGCGCATTTAAAAGAAAAGGACCATAACAAGGCCTTCTATAAACTCTGCACACACATGGAGCCCAACTATCATCAACTGGAGTTTGATGTTCGGCTCTACCTTACCCATTTAGAGATATTTGGCGATCTATATTAGTGTTTTATAATCCGCTAATATAGTAATTTTAGTCTGGGTAATACACAAGTATTCAGGCAAATAAAACATAGTCTGAATTACATGATTCCTTTGGCTTATTCGCTTATTTATATCAACGTTCAAACTATCTCTAGGCAATGTAAAAATGTTAATTGACAACCTTATTAAATATATGGTTATTTAACCTTATATATAACATGTGATTTTAATCAAAAAATAACATTTTTCTGCATAACTGATTGGGATATAGAAACAGTGCCAACGAATGACCAAACCAAACAGAATAGACATTATTTTGTTGTTTTAAAGCATGATTTATTAAAAACCGGCCCAACCTATCTCATATCAAACAATGACAAATTTCTACATTTATTATTGAAAGCACCGAGGTCATTAACTAACAACCAGAATAGGTATTAGTCAATGACACCAACGATATCAAGAACCTCGTCAGAGACAAAATTGAGTGTTCTCTACCTGGGCAAAGATAAATACTCAGAGAATAAAATTAGCACTCTACTTGGCTCTCACATAAGTAATTATCTAACTGCTGATAATTGCGATAATGCATTAGCCTTATTTAAACAATATGCCATTGACACCATCGTTGCTGACACCTTTTTTCTTAAGGACATGTCAAGCTGCACTATTCATAAACTTCGTCATCTAAATGACAGCATCAATGTCATTTTAATTAATGAAAATTATGAAGTGATATCTTCACCATTTGATTTGCCTTGCCTAGCAAAGACACAGTGCCCACTGAAGCCTATGAGCCTAGATAAGTTAGTCAACTTAATATCAGATAGCCAGACTGAATCCGATGAAAACAATATTATTAACATCACTTCATCTGCATTTTTTCATAGCTCAGTGGCAATGACTATCAGTAGTCATGATAATAAAATCATCGCTGTTAATCATGCCTTTACACAGATCACAGGCTTCCAGGAACATGAAATTTTGGGTAAAAACCCTCGAATACTGAGTTCTGGTAAACACGATAAACAGTTTTATGGAGAAATGTGGACGGCCCTTTCTCGAGAAAAGAAATGGAGCGGTGAAATTTGGAATAAACGCAAAAATGGTGAATTATTTCTCGAATGGATAACGATTAATGCCATTACTAACAGTACTGGTGAAATCACACATTACTGCTCAATATTTGCTGATATCACCGAACGTAGGGCTGCTGAGGAAGCCATCTGCAGGTTGACATATAACGATCCTCTAACAGAGTTACCTAATCGACGTGCCTTTATGGAACGTCTGGAAGACTCGCTTGTTATTTCCAGAAAAAATAATCAACTATGCGCCATTTTGTTTCTTGATCTTGATAACTTTAAAGATATCAATGACACATTGGGCCATGATATCGGGGATGCCGTTATCAAAGAAACGGCATCACGTTTGAAAACGTGTATCCGTGAAGACGATCTGATAGCCAGATTAGGCGGTGATGAATTTACCGTATGTCTGACCGACATGCACTCAGCAGAGGATGCAAGTACAGTTGCTCAGAAATTGCTGGATGCCATGTCATCCCCATTTATTTTAGGTGAAGAAAGACTGTATTTTTCATTTAGTATTGGTATTGCTTTATTCCCTGAGCATGGTGAAACAACTCAAGAATTACTCAAGCATGCAGATCAGGCGATGTATCATGCAAAATTCTCTGGTCGTAACAAATTTTCTTTTTTTGATGTTTCCATGGCGCAGCATGCTCTTAACAAAACGGAGATCGTAAAACATCTACGAAACTCGATGGGTTCAGACCAGTTTTCAATACATTATCAGCCTATAGTTAACCTTGAAACTGGCATGATTGATAAAGCGGAGTCTCTACTGAGATGGACACATCCAGAACTCGGCTACATTAGCCCAGCTGAATTTATCCCAATCGCCGAAGATATTGGGTTGATATGTGAATTAGGCGATTGGGTATTCCGCCAGAGTGCGTCTCAAGTCAAATCCTGGCAGGAAAAATACAAGGAAAATTTTCAGCTCAGCATTAATATATCGCCTAAACAATTTCAAAACGAAGCCTGCGATTTAGAGGAATGGACCGATTTTTTATCACAAAAAGCCCTTAGCAATAAGGCAGTTTCCCTCGAAATTACTGAAGGGGTGATGATGAATGAAGGCCCGATGACTGAACAACGATTAGGCATGTTGAAGCATGCGGGCATTGAAATTTCGCTTGATGATTTTGGTACTGGATATTCTTCATTGGCTTATTTAAAAAAGCTGAATGTTGATTACCTAAAAATTGATCGGACGTTTATTCAGAATATTCATATCAACCCCGATGATCAGGCGATGTGTGAAGCCATTGTCGTCATGGCGCACAAGCTTAATATTAAAGTCATTGCCGAAGGTGTTGAGAACGAAGCACAGTTAAACTTTCTAAAATCCGTTGGCTGTGATTATGCTCAAGGCTACTGGTTTTCCAAACCAGTCCCGAGTGATGACTTCGAATTATTATTGTCGAAAATGGAGAGCAACTTCACTGACGATAGCTATATAGCTCAGGTTGAATAGCAGCTGCTTTTATTAATTTGTACGAGCTTCAACGGTAAGCGCTAATTTAAATACCGCAAGACCTGACAAACTCAAAAATAAGCCCACCCAGACAGGTGCTACCCAGCCCATTTGCTGACTAATCACAAAACCACCTAAAAAGGCACCGAGGGCGTTCGCTGCATTAAATGCCGAATGGTTAAGAGAGGCTGCCAGAGCTTGTGCCTCCCCTGCTACATCAATTAAGCGAATCTGCAACACACCCGCTAGACCCGTGACAGTAAAACCAATCAAAAACAAGGCCGCAACCGCTGAATAAAGTTGCGTCATACTGAATGCAGCTATCACAAAAGCAATAGCAGAACTGACCAGCACAGCAACGATGGTTTTGTTCAAATGTTTATCTGCTAACCAGCCAGCAACCAGCCCACCAATCACCATACCAGTACCGAATACAGCTAAGGCCATGGGAACCACTTTAATGCTGGCACCAGTATATTCCGTCAAAATTGGTGAGGCGTAACTGTAAACAGAAAACATGCCGCCAAAACCAATTGCACCTATGGCCAAGGTCAGCCACATGTTGATGTTTTTAAAGCCCGCCAGTTCAGATCGGTAACTTGCTGAAGCATGAGGTGCAATGCGTGGTACAAAAACGCTAATCGCAAAAATGGTCGCCAATGCAATCATCGCTGAAAACTCAAAGCCCGTTCTCCAGCCAAAAGATTGGCCTAACCAGGTAGCAAAAGGCACGCCTATGACATTGGCAATGGTGAGTCCCATCATCACTTGAGCAATGGCTGTAGCCCGACGATGTTGTCCGGCCAGATCAGCGGCGACCAGTGAAGCAATACCAAAATAAGCACCATGAGGTAGCCCAGCGATAAACCGACTAAGCAACATGGTTGTTGAGCTGTCTGCAAACGCGGTCATCGCATTAGCCAAGCCATAAAACAACATCAACCCCAATAACAAGGTTTTACGTGGCAACTTAGCCCCGAGGATAGCCAGTGCTGGCGCTCCGACCGTCACACCTAAGGCATAGGCGGTAATGAAATGCCCCGCCGAAGGAATCGATACCTTCAGATCAGCAGCGATTTCCTGAATCAACCCCATTGCCACAAATTCAGTGGTGCCAATGCAGAAACCACCGATAGCCAGGGCAAAAATAACCCAGGGTAATGAATAAGAATGTGATGCTGTGTCTTGCGAAGTCATGTGATCAAATGGCTTAATAGGAAGGTGCGCAATCTAACACGGACAGGGTTAAACCAACATTAAGATTTACCTCATTGTCCTATCATCATGATGATAATGAGTAAATTATTCGCTGCCTTTGCGAGGTGCCATGATGCTGGTAGCCGCTAGACTACCAGCATAAGAAGACGTGTAATCCGCTTACCCGTATTAAAATTGATAACTCATATTGGCGTAATACGTTCTACCTGGTTCAGGGAAACCATCATCATAGGTGTAATATTTATCAAAAATATTTTCTACACCCAGTCTTGTTGTTAAGCCAGACAACATCTTATAGGTAGCCCTTAGACCTGAGACAGTGAAGCCAGCAGATTGTAACGACGCATCGGATGCGTTGTAGCGTTCACTTTCGTATTGTGTGGTGACACCTAGGCTGAGTGGTTGCGAGATTTTCCAATTGGCGTATAGAAACAGTTTATGACGAGGTGTATCCAGTAAACGTGCATCAGAACTTCTGTTATTACGATCTAAATAACTATAACTGCCACCTAATTCCCAGTTTGAAAACCAAAAATCGGCGGCTATTTCGAGGCCTTTTGCATCAACTTCACCGATATTACGATTCTGTGTAGCGTCGGAATCTAGATCCGGATGTGCAGCCAACTCTGCTGCTGTAAGTGCTTCAGACTGAATTAGATCTTTGATATGGCTATAGAAAACACTGGATTGAATACGTCCAAAATCTTCCAGTTTATGATTCCAGCCCAGCTCCATGGTCGTCGTACGCTCGGGCTTTAAATCCGGGTTGGGCAAGCGTGAGCCAAAGCTGCCACTAAAGCGATCTTTAATCGTGGCAAAACGGGATTTCTGCGACAGGGTCACCCTGGCATCATTTTTATCATCCAGTTTGGCGAACAAACCAATCTGTGGATTAAACGCATGATTTTTATCATGATCAAAATATTCAAGCCCGCTCAAACCACTATCGTATTTGTAGGCTTCAATAATTTTTCGTGTGTCATAACTGCCACCAACAACCAGATTCAAATTGTCAGTCAACATAATCGTATCTTCAATGCCATAAGATGTGGTTCTGTCCTGAAACTTACCTTCAGGTTCACCTTTATCATGTTCTTTGTGTTCATCTAGCTTGTAATGAGCGGCAACTTTTAACTGATGACGGCCAATTGTTTTTCCATATTCGATACTGCCACCGTAAGTGGTATCGTCATAGATACTGTTAAAGGTATAACCTTTGGTTTGTGTTCTGTAGGTATCGTCATCATAGCTTGATAACAGGTTTTTAAAGGTGTCGCGATACACGCGGGTTTTGATATAACTTGATTCAGATAAGGCAGTATTACTCAGAAAATAGATGCTGTCTTTATCCCAGTACGGCCATTGCCAATAACGTGGCTTTGAATTTGTCGTTGATGGTGGCGTACCTTTTTCGCCATCCTGATTAATATAACCAATGGCATATTCATCCGTCTCATTTGGCGTGAGCCCCAGCTTGATGTTAACTTTGGTATCTTTTCGGTAGGAGTTGTCACGCACACCGGAACCCTGCCCTGAATTATTTTCAACACCATCAAAATCGTCGGACAGTGAAAAACCATCTTGCTGCAAGTAACTGGCACTTAACTGTCCGTACCATATCCCTTGATTACTACCAATATTAATCCAAGTTCGTTTACCTTCACTATTGGTATGGTCACCCGTGTTATAGCCAGCACCTATCTCCCCTTCAATTTCTTTAACAGGGCGACGACTGACAAGGTTAATCGCACCACCTAAGGTATTGGCACCGAGCAACGGCGAACTAAAACTTTTTGACATACTGACTTCTGACAAATCAAACGTCGTAAATCGGGCTAAGTCGACATACCCATCATAAGGAACATACACAGGTATGCCATCCACTAAAACAGGTACTTGTCTGAGGTTAAAACCTCTTACATTTACCATCGCTTCATTTCTTGCGCCAATACGTGATACCGTTACTCCGGGCAAACGATCCAGTGCTTCATCCACTGTTTCCCGATTTTCTTCACGCATTTCTTTATCATCGACTACGGCGTCAGCCATTCCTGGTAACGCTGTCTCTGATAGAACTTCAATTTTTCCTAATTCAAAGCTCTCAGCCAAAGCTGGAGTGACAGCCATCAATGTCAACAAACTGCATGCTGACAGAGGTAATAACTTGTTCATTATCCTCTCCGATATATAAATTAAAACATATCGATAAACGTAAAAACTCTGTCTGGGTTAAATTTAAAGAGTGTAGAACAGAGTGAGGCTTATCGATTTGCAGCAAATAATATCAGATATATTTTTGTAAACATATCGAAATAATAAGTAAATTTAATTCAATGAATGCTAACTAGAAAGAAAAGTTGAGAGTGTTTTCAGTTGCGCTGCTGTTGCAATATCGGCGATTTTTTGAGCTTCACGATATTGGTTTAGGACTTTTTCACCCATTGCTGTCACTATTGCTCCCCCTTTTTGACTTCCACCTTTTGAAGTAGTCACAAGAGGCTGTTTGAAACTCTGATTCATGGTTTGAATAAGATCCCAGGCGCGTTTATAGGACATCCCCATACTTCGGCCAGCAGCGGAAATGGAGCCATGTTCTTTAATCGCATCCAGCAAATCAGCCTTGCCCGGCCCGAAAGCTATTTGGTCATGATGATGAAGACGAATTTTGATAGATGTATTAGGCATATTTTCCACTATTTATTGATGCAATCTAAAAAGCTATTTTATCCATAAATGAAACGTTGTTGACTTTTAAAAAGGTAACTCGCCTTGTCTCGACGGCTCAGATTGTTGAGTATTTTTTTTATTTACACGCTTCCTGCTGGCATGCTTTGTCACAATCGCAGTGGCCTCTAGTTTGTGCTGGGGGTTCTTTCGTAATGAGTAGAGTTTAGTGGCGGCTGATTTTCGAGCAGACTTTTCATCAACAATGGGGGCAGGATACCCGTTCATCAATGAAGGACGCGTCCATGGTTGATGAATAAACGGTGCTGGCATATCAGCTAATTCAGGTATCCATTGTCGGATAAAGTCGCCTTGGGGGTCTTGCTCCATCCCCTGCTTGATAGGATTGTAGATTCGAATACTATTAATGCCTGTGGTCCCAGACTGCATCTGTACCTGTGGGTAATGTATACCTGGTTCGTAATCCGTGAATAACCTGGCCAGATATAATGCTGGTTGCCGCCAATCCAACCAGAGATGATAACTAGCAAAACTCATCAACATGGCTCGCATACGAAAGTTTATCCAGCCTGTAGCAATTAATGCTCGCATACAGGCATCAATCATAGGAAACCCGGTCAATCCACTTCGCCAGGCATCAAAATATGTCTGATTGATATCGGACATTCGCAAGCTATCGTATATCGTGTGCATATTCTCAAACTCAATACGCGGTTCATCCTCCAGTTTTTGCATGAAATGACAATGCCAGCGAAGACGGGCTGAGAATGAACGCATTGCTTGTCGCCATTGTGATCTCGCTTGTGTATCGCTTTGTTTGATACTGGTAATTCGTTGCTCAGTGGCCTGATAGACTTCACGAATCGATAAAGTGCCAAATGCAAGATAAGGTGAAAGCCGGGAACAACTATCAAACGCTGTCAGCGGTGAAGACATTTCCTTCGTGTATCCCTGTCCTCGTTCGTACAAAAACGTATCTAATAGGCGAAGTCCTCGCTCCCGTCCTCCCACTTGCCGTTTAACACAACCATCGTCAACTAAGCCGAGTTTGTCGGCCTTTGGCAGATAATTATTTTTTTCGCTTGGGCCGGTCAGATTTTCAGGACAGACATAACAAGCTTGGCTCATATGTTGATACCAGCGCTTGGCCCACCCATCTCTGTCTTTAAGCCGTCTGATAACACCATGCTGACGAGGTTGATGCCAGTTGATCTGATGTTTATCAGCCCAGTTCTGAACGGCAATATCCCGCTGATACGTCCAGCCATTCCAGGTCTCCTGATGCGACCATAATGATGTGACGTTATATTTTTGCCTCAATGATTCCATAATGCTGACAACATCACCGACTTTAACGATTAATGGGCACCCCAGCACGCTGAGTGCTTCATTTAGCTGGTATAGGCACTCTTTAAGAAACGCAAACTGTCTGTAGCTCATGTCTGGCTGTGACCAGAGGACGGGCTCGAAAATATATACAGGTAGAATCGGCCCCTGCGCTGCTGCAAGTGTCAGGGGTGCATGATCATGTATTCGTAAGTCACGCTTAAACCAAACCAGATTCATTAAATGATGACTTCTTCAGAAAAAATTACGATGTTGAATACTTTCACTAAATATGTGAAAAATAAGTTAAGTAGTTAAATTGAGTTAGCCATTTTTGTGACATAGAAAAACGTTAATCACCGACTTGCACCAGCAACAAATTTGCTTAAGCTCAACACGTTCTCCTTCACACACGTCTAAAAGGTAAGATATGGAAAACAAAATACTCTCTCCCGGAGCGAAGGCACTTGAAGTTAACCTTGATAACGTCCGTTACGGTTCTTTTGCTGAAATTGGCGCTGGTCAGGAGGTAGTGCGTTGGTTCTTTAGAGTGGGTGGTGCCGCCGGTACTATCGCAAAAAGTATTTCCGCTTATGATATGAAAGTGAGTGATGATATCTATGGCGAAGCACCAAGATATGTCTGTCGTGAGCGTCTCGAAGATATGCTGGAGTTGGAATATAACCTCAATATAGAGCGCTTAATTGAACAACGCGGCGACACTACTGCTTTTTTTGCCTTTGCTGATACGGTCTCTGCTCGCAACTATCACGGAACAAATGAGTGTCATGGCTGGTTGGGTATTCGTTTTCAAACTGAACCCCACAGCGCGCCAAGTGAAATCATTATTCATGTGCGTATGCTGGATAATGAAAACTCTCTACAACAAGAAGCGCTCGGTATTATTGGTGTCAACCTTGTTTATGGTGCATTCCACTATTATCAAAGCCCCGATCTCTTAGTGAAATCCTTACTGGATAACCTCACAACTGATCGTATAGAAGTAGATATGGTGGACATGCATGGCGATGCCTTTTTACATGTTGATAACCGCGTGATTAGTCTACGCCTGGTGCAGCTTGGCTTGAGCGATGTGGCCATGTTCTCTGCCGATGGCAAGGTACTGCAGCCATCTGAACATCTGCGAAAGAAAAATGTGCTTGTCTAACGTGGACGTTTTCGCCCAGTGACCCACGTCAACATTGATATGCTCAATTCAGCACGTAAACAGTTTGATGCAGATAATGCAGCGTCGCCAGCAGATACGATCTCAATTATGGAGATCACAATGCACAACCTCCGTAGTGAAAGTGACAGTATTGATCTGGAGGACTTCATCAGCCGTGCTGACGTGCTGGAGGCTGCAGGACACACGGTAATGATTTCTGATTATCCAGAATATTATCGTCTTGTTTCCTACCTCTCCCGCTATACCGATCGTCATATTGGTTTAACGATGGGGGCCCATAGCTTGGTGGAATTGTTTAAAGAAGACTATTACAGCCGCTTGCAAGGTGGGATTCTGGAAGCCTTTGGTCGCTTATTCAAGCACAACGTTAAGCTATACATTTATCCATACAAAGATACTCAAACCGGTACTTTATACAAAGTAGATAACCTTAGAATTGATCCTAAACAAGCTAATCTCTATGAGTATTTGAAACAAGGTGAACACGTTCAGCAGCTCAGAGAGTTTAATGAAGCCTATTTACCGATATTTTCACCGGATGTCTTGAAAATGATTAGCGAGAATCAACACGGTTGGGAATCTCTGGTGCCTGAGGTAGTGGCTGAAAAAATAAAGAAACAACGTCTGTTCGGTTATAAAAATTGATATACGTAGGATCATCCACAGCTCTTCGACCTATTTTACTCGTCAGATTGCAACTTACTGACTTATTTTCAGACTCATTAATAAGATCAGTGCTGATGTTTCTGGTCGCAAAAATCTATCTCTATCAGCAGCCGATTTAAGTCAGCCATAATCAGCACTACCGAGTGATGATAGATAAGGCATTTACTGAAAACAGGATATCGCCATGGAGATAAAAATTTCGATACCTCATGCTGATAACTCTCAGAACACTGAGGTGATTGAAGATCGCAGGGATTTGATATTAACCCACCAGGAAGCATTGGCAGGAAGTCCTGACGATATGGCTGCGTGTGGTGAGGAAGATATCGGAGCCGGCCTAGAGTTTTTGGTAACACGACATGAGCATCACTAAGCTGATGGCTAATACAACAGAAACTATCGATTAGCTTAAATGTCACCTCCTATAACTTTGTTTCAGTTTTTAATGGAGGTAAGTCATGGCTCAAGGCAGTAAAGAAAAATATACCGACAAACAAAAACGTAAAGCAGAACATATAGAAGAAAGCTATAAAGAACAAGGCGTTTCAGAAGAAGAAGCTGAAAGAATTGCCTGGGCTACAGTCAATAAAGAGTCCGGCGGTGGCAATAAATCAGGCTCAGCACGCGGTAAAAAAGACAACCACAGCGCTAGTCGAAATGGTGGTGAGAAAAGTCACTAACAATCAAACCAGTCAGTGACTTTTACTCACAAGGTATCCCTGCCCTGCTCTTTCTGTGTATTTATTAAGGTGGCCATCATTAATCAGAGGTCACTGTGATTCTGTTTTTACTGTGAAGGTAGATTTCAGAATAATGACAGCACCTTTACCAAAGCCGTAACTGGTCATCAATAAACTGGCATACAAATAGACATTAAATAAACCTGCTCCGGTTACCTCTGGGTTAAATGCATCATGCAAAGGATCTAAAACCGGGAAAAGCGCATACATCAAAAATAAGCTTGAGTTAGTAAAAGCCCCTATAACCATTGCCCAACGGACATGCCAGGGTAAAGCGACTTTGACAGCATAATAGCCTAATATCAACGCCGTCATAATCAGAAAGTCCAAATGCGCCTGTAACACACGTTTAGGTGAACCTGGTATAAGCGCTTGAAGAAATTCAAGCTGGTTATATAAGCCCACCAAACACCAGGCCAAGATTAATGCCATAAGAATCCATAAACAGGCGCCTCTAAGCATCACAATATTAACGTTATTATCTGTTCTATTCTGCATATTTCTCTCCTCAAATTTCTCATTTTTTTCTGTGTTATTATCCACTTATAAAAACCGACGTCTTGACTCAAAAGGCGCAATAACATGACCGATAAAGCGATGGTCAATATGAGAGAGAGAAACATGAATACTAGCCTTTCCCAATTACATGGGCAGCGCTTATGTACTGATGATCAGCCACATTCACACCGACTGGATTGGTTAAAAGAAGTGATTGGACGTGAGTACGCGAATGTCGATGTTAATCCGTTTAATGATGAACCGGTATTTAACGAAATGGCTATATATCCATGGCAAAATGGTGTGCGTCTATCGCCCATTAAATCTCATTCACTGCAAATAGAGCGTTTATCAAGAGAACCGACGGATATCAGCCAGGATTGTTATTTTGCTGTTTTAATCACTGAGGGAAAATATAAACTCGAACAAGATGGTCGTGAAGTCTTTTTAGAAAAAGGTGATATGACCTTATACGATGCAACACAATGGCACCGCATTACCATGCCACAGGCTGTATCGAAAGTAATTATCTCACTCCCGAGAGACTACCTGAGACAACGGATCAGTCATATAGGTAATCTGACAGCAAAGAAAATAACAACTCAATCCGGCACTGCAGCCATCGCAGCATCCTGTATCCAGTCTCTGACGCAACAACTGGATATACTGGATAGCAATGCCTTTCATTCCTTGCAAGATCCTCTTGTTGATTTACTGACCTTGTCACTCAATCAACTGGAACCTAAGTCAGTTCAACTATCCAACACTCAAAGCTCAACACTATTTCATGTGAAACGGTATGTTAATCAACACTGCCACTACCATGAATTAACACCCAAAATGATATCTGAAGCCGTGGGTCTGTCCGTGCGCTACATCAATAACCTTCTTCAAGCTGAGCAGACATCGTTAATGCGTTACGTCACACAACAACGACTCAACAGCGTCTATCGAAAATTAAATAGCCGGCAGTTTATGCATCGCACCATTACCGAGATCGCACTGGAATCCGGATTTAACAATATGGCTCACTTTAGTCGGGCATTTAAAACACAATTTGGTGTATCGCCCCGTCGTTTTCGACAAGAAGCTAAAAATAAACTGCTCATTTTTGACGCCTAATCATCAATTTAAATTGATAAAGTAGGACGTTGCTTTACTTTTTTATGATCATCGTAGTGATGACTTTTCACCCAGAGAGAGAAATAAAATGATAAAAAAACAATCCGGTAATGCCGCTTCACAATTCTTATTGTGGCTACTCGTGTTAGTGAATACCGCAGGAATTGCTTATCACTATTACCAAACTGAGATAAAAGCGAAACAGATTCCTAATCTGGTTGGCACCTGGAGTGGTGTTAATCTCACGGTATCCGATGAAAAAGGTTATAAAACCTGGGATGATAAAACCGTCACTATTACAGAACAGCAAGATCGTCGTTTTCGTGGCACTTTTACTTATGCTGATGGCACTAAACACTTTTTTGGTGTGATTTATCCTGATAATAAATCTTTCACCTGGGTATCAACACCAAGCCATGGTTATGTCCATGGTCGTATTCTTAACGACAATACGATAGGCACCTGTTATGTGGAAACCTGGGAGCATGCGACTGCAGGTTGTGCCACATTAGAGCGACAAAAATAGTCATTCATAAAAGTATTAGAAACAAAAAAGCCACCGTTTAAGGTGGCTTTTTATTTTTACCTGGAACAAATTACTAAGCCGCTTTTTGTAGGTTTGCTCTACGACGCAGACCTAAGAAGCCAAGTAATGCTGGAGCAAACAAAAAGGCTGCTGCAGGAACAGGCACTGCTGATGGAGGAATAAAACCAGATGGCTGTGAGTGAATTTCAGCATTTTGATTCAAGCTTCTAGCCACTAATGTGCCTTCAATATTGCCATAAGTAGTCACATCCGTACCCAGCGCTAAAATGCTACCGCCAAATTGTGCTGTGATATGAAGACTATCTGCATCAACAAAATTCCATAACAGCATATCGGCTAAATCAACGGCTGAGTTAGCCAGGAAATTCACACTGATATCGTATTCAGAAAGTGCGTCATCAAAGACATTGAATAAAATACTGGTAGCACTACCGAGATTAAATGCAAACTCATTGACGCTCTCGAAGAAGCTCTGACCATCGTTAATATTAAACACAGCCAGTCCATCGGTATTCGGTGTGGCATTAAAAGTCACTTTGCCACCGGTAATAGTGTAGTTACTATTGAAATCAGTGCCTGCTAACTGGTTCGAAAACTGGCCTAATGTATTCACCGCATTTGCCGCTGCAGCAGCCGGGTCAAATGGTGCTGATACAGGTTGATTGATAACCGTACCACTACCGTTAGCGCCAGCAAAACCTGTATTAGTGCCGCCATAGATGGTATTACCGCCGTTGGTATTGACACTACCAGAAATATCGCCGATGACTGAGGTCGAACCATTACCGTTGGCATTATTTTGCACCCAGCCTGAGACTGAGTTCATATATGCATCGCCACCGTCATTAATGTTCAGTGAGCCCGACACATTACCACCGATGTTAACGCCCTTACCTTTTGTTTGCACAGTGCCGTTAAGGTCACCGCCAACAGTCAGAGAAGGAACGACTGCATTGGAAGTTGAATGCATGTTGTACATGCCACCAGTAACATTGCCACCGATTAATGCGTTACCATCAATTTCAGAAGTACTGATCACATTACCACTAGTAATGAGATTGTATTGATTAAGAAGAGACATGGCGTCAATCTCAACAGCATCAGCGTAAGCGAATTGATTGACACTTAGAGTAACTAATCCGACCATGGCAAGTTTAGAAAAACGCATTTTGAATCTTCCTTATATGAGATTACTTAAAGCTTATTAGTGCTGCAAGTAAATATCTATTGTACTAAAGTACTATTTTTTATTTTATTTTCATTTTTTGATCACAAGTTAATATGTCAAAAACAAAAATAGGTGGCTGGATACAGAAATCACTGCAGATAGTCTATGACAATCCGTGGATTCAAATCCGTCATGAAGAAGTCATCAGACCCAATGGCAGCGAGGGCATCTATGGTGTGGTTCATTTCAAATCCCGCGCCATTGGCGTCATCGCCATTGATGAAGGCGATCATACTTGGTTGGTGCAACAAAGTCGCTATCCAAATAATGAAACCACCATTGAAATTCCAGAAGGTGGCGGCCCACTTGATGAGCATCCCCTGGAAGCGGCGAAAAGAGAACTCAAAGAAGAAACGGGATTGACCGCTAAAAACTGGCAGCCACTCATGGAATTACGTACCTCCAACTCAGTGACAGACGAAAAAGCTTATATATTTCTTGCCACAGAGCTGACAGCCGGTGAACAGCAACTGGAAGAAACCGAAGATATCGAACTGATAAAAGTCCCGGTGGATACCGCCATAGACATGGCAATGAACGGCGATATCATTGATGCCATGTCAGTGGCAGCCTTATTAAAGCTGGCCTTGATTCGTCGCTAACACTAATTGCATCAAAGCGATCAGCAAGCTTTATTTTGCCTCATGCCAACCACTGTTTTGATAACGTGCAAAGCTATTATCATCAGACCACTGCAGGATAAACAACCAACCGTTTTCAACAAGATCACGTACAGTTTTATGCTTGGCAATCACATTTTCAATCGCTTGTTTCGGAGCAGCAATATAAACACTGAGTCTAAGTGGTTGGTGACGCCACTGCTCTCCATCATGAATAGATTGCATTGCGAGACCAATTCGTAAATCGCCACCATTCCCCTCAAACACGCCGACATGCTGACCAACGGCATTGTGTAACAACTTATTACCACTGCCGAAAAACGTATTATCTGTCACCGATAGGTTGTACTGCATATTAATCCACTGCGTGACGATCATCGGCGCCGTCATGATTTGCTCTAGTAATGCAAATTCAGCGTCTGACTGCCAGTCATAATCATGCAAAAAGGAGCGTCCTTGTAAATCCAGTCCACGCGTACGTTGACGCGGCGCCACAATAAATGACGCATTATTGGCCAAGCCCCATTCAGGACGCACTTCAGACCAGTCTTTGCCTCTGTCTTTAAGTGATTTTTCTAATGCAGCATCATCCAGGTCTTTTAATGCTGCATCCATTATCTGAACGCGTTCACGACGAGTTTCTATGGAAGCCTGTTTTAACAAGGCTTCAATATCATCATTATTCAATGTGTCAAAACACACAATTTCATCAGTTGTGGTGTTATGTAATCCTGCTATGAAACGTGTTTGTTCTGGAATATGGATGTCCGCTTTTTGCAGCTCCGTTCTGATAGCAGGATCGTTTAACAGGCTGGTTAAAACTCGGACATTCACCTCGCCACTCTGACCACAACAAGCACCACAGTCCAGACCTGAGGCATGCAAATTATTGCGAGTTTCACTACCATGGCCCAGCAATAATATGGTGGATGCAAACGTCTTCGTCAGTCCCATGCCTTTAAGTACGCCGGTAACCAAATTAACTTTTTCGAGCAAGCTTAACTCAGTGTGGTTTTGAGTTAATTGCCAGTCTTGATGGTGGGTGAACTCATCTATTAATTTTTCTTTCTTTTTACTAAAGAAATTATCTTTAATCAGTTTATAAGCGTAGGTCCAGCCCATGGTTTCTACCATGGTGAATGACGATACCGGTGAACTCGCCCAGTTTTTCCAAGTACTTGAGTTACTCACCTTATTCAGTTTCTTATGATTCGGCGTTTGCTCACTCACTATCACTGAAGGCGCAATCAAGCCCGGTAGCTGAGGACGATTTGCCTGAGTCTGTGCCGGTTGATATGTAATAGGTAAGCCAAAGAAACCAGCAAAACCAATAGTTTGAATAGCGTCACTCTGTAATTCCAGATTGCGTCTGATACGTTCAGAACGTACATCAATACAAAATGCGGCTTGTAAGACCGGTGTTGAATCAAGCGGCTTGGCTGTTTGGTTTAAGGTTTTCTGTAATTGTCGTTGGTAACTTAGTTCAGCTGCATAAGCCCATATCCAATAATGACAGGCATATTCATGATGGGCGGCTATGCGCGACATCAAAGACGCTTTTTGCTGCTGCCACTGTTGTTTTAATGCGCTGAATTCAACCTGCCCAGGCTTGCTTTTCAACTGACGCCAGATAATCAAATCCCAGGCGATCCGAATCGCTAGTAGCGCTTCTACACAGGCTGTTTGTTGATTGTTGAGACGATTTTCCCAACGTTGCCATGCAAAATAGCTGGCCCAGCCATTAATACACATCAATAACTTATGGGCATACAACTCTAGTTGTTGTGGAGATAATTCCAGCTCAGCAACAGCCTGAGCAAACAAGCTGTCTGGATTGTCGGGTAGCTGAGTGAAAGCATGGCGCAGTTTTTTCTCACCCATCAGCAATGACATGCCGTAATCATGCCGCGTGAAATCCAGCCAGGCAGCGTAAAGATGATCGAAAGTCTCAGGCTCCTGATTCACAAACTCACCACAAAACTGACTTACCTGGTGAACGATTTCATCCTGCCAACGCATTTTGTGATGATCACGGCTTAAATCGGCAATTTCAGCAATGCTCAAAGCCGCATTCGGCTGGGCCTGTTCAAGTGTTGCCTTGAGTTCATCAACTGTCACAGTGCTGGCATCATAAGCCTTAGCAGATTCAATTAATGCCGACTCACTAATATCGCCTTGTTCGAATAAATCCAGGTAATAGTCATCTGACATTGTGGTTTTCAAACCTTGTAATGCCCCTACTCTGGCTGAAGCAGACTCGATGGTTTGCTCACGAAACTCCCACAGGGCATTCACCGCAATAAATCGATCCAGAGGCCAGCTTGGGGCAATCAATGAACTCGCTTGATTGATGGCAGTCGCATGCTCAACACTGAGTTCAGTTAATGACTTATTAACACTGTTCATGAAGTGGGCTCCTTGGTAAGCGACGGATCGTTCTGTTTGATAGCTGTCTCTGGTCTTAACGTGATCGGCCAGAGAAACAAGGTCAGACGGGTCATGAGTTCATCTAAATACAAACCAGAAAACAACCAGCGATATAAGGTTCTGGTCGCTTTAGCCTGAGGAAATACTCGCACCTGTACGGCAAGTAAAAATAAGGCAACAAAGAGTGCAGACAACCAGATGTCCATGGCGTCAAACATCGTACTCGCCGGCAAAGGTGGCATTACCCAAGTCAAAATGGTTTTCCCGCCCATGTAAAAGCCAACCAGTAACGCCACTGTCAGACAAGAAGTTAAAAATTGAAGTATGGTGCCATTTCTGACAGCAGAGACCAGATATAGCGCCAACGCTGTATTTACTAATAACCAAACACTCAGTGGCCCTGAATAAGAAGTGAAATACACAATCCCATAGGTGCTGATGACGACCAATAATAAACTCGACATGGCAGAAATAAACGTCACATTTTTCTGCGGCGCTAATTGCTTCAAGCTATATTCCTGCAGAACATCACCGGCACTGAGGAACATATAAGCCTTATAGAGTGAGTGAGAAATTAAATGAAGTAATGCCAGTTCATGTAAACCTAAAGCACATTCAATCAGCATCAAGCCCATCTGAGCACAGGTTGACCAGGCCAGTTTTACCTTAACGCTGATACGCGTCATCATCACCAAGGCACTAACCAAGGTGCTCAGCCCTGCAATAATCAATATCAACCATTGTGCATCTGAGCTGAAGGCGATTAATGGGGCAAAACTCAGTAATAAAAAGCCACCGAGATTGATAATGCCCGCATGCAATAAAGCACTGATTGGCGTCGGCGCTTCTACAACCTGAATCAACCAGCCATGTACGGGTAACTGTGCACACTTAATCGAGGCAGTTAAGGCAAGCATAATGGCCGCACATTTTTCTGCCAGACTCAGTTCAACCGGAATACCTGCACTCATGTAATGATTGGTCATTTCAGCCAGATAAAACGTCCCCAGCTGTGAGTACAACAACACAATCGCGCTGAGTAAAAAAATCTCGGCTACTCTCGCTAAAATAAATTTTTTATGTGCGGCCAGTACGGCGCGTGGTCTGTCGGGATAAAACAATAATAAGCGATGGAAACATAAACTAATAGACACCCAGCCCAACCAGAACAGTAATAAATGATTGCTGACAATGACGACGGAGACGGACGTTAAACTGAGGAATAACCAGCGCCAGTAACGGTGAGTGTTTTTCTCAGCAAACAGATAACGCTGTGAGAATTTGATTAACACTATCGCCATAAAACACACCAGCAATAGCACCAGCAGATTCACATTATTCATTGCCAGTAATGCTTGTGGCTTGTCTGTTTTTTCGATGTGTCCCGCTGTAATGACGATAGCGGAGATCATAATGGCTGCCGAAATCCATTTGAGCATTATCTGACGCGTTCTGTCACTAATACGACTTAAGCCTGTGATAAAGCCGGCTAATGACAATGTCAGCGGAATAAGAACGGGCAAAACAGCTGTCAGATCAAGATTCACAAACACACCTCCTTAAGTTGAAGAGAGTATGGCAAATGCTTTAACATAAATAAAATAGATATTTATTAACAAAAAGATAAGTTTTACTTAACTATGGCTAAAATCAACTATCATCATCTCTATTATTTCTGGCGTGTTGCTCTGTCTGGGAGTATCACAAAAACAGCTGATGAATGCCATGTTTCACAGTCAGCTTTATCACAACAAATCAAACAACTCGAAACATCAATGGATGTCAGATTATTTGAACGTGCTGGCAGACAACTGTTATTAACCGATGTAGGTAGAAAAGTTCTAAGCTATGCTGATGAGATATTTACCACCGGTGAAGAATTACAATCCTTTATTAACAAAGGAGGAACAGCCACACAAAGACACATCAATATTGGTGTGCTGACCACCTTATCGCGAAACTTTACCGAAAGCTTTATCAGCCCGCTGCTCAAACAGCCCAATGTCAGCTTCACACTCACCACTCGGGGTATGACTAATTTGCTCAATGGTCTGACCAGTCACGAACTGGATCTTGTGCTGACCAATCGTTCCGTCAGCCAACAGAATGATGATGCGATATGGCAAAGTCAGTTAGTATCGAGGCAATCAGTATCGATTATTGGACCAGCACAACAAAATCCCAATAACACCTTTCCACAAGGTTATGAAAATCTGAAATGGGTTCTGCCTACCAAGATCACTGAGATACGCTCAGCTTTTGATGCCTACTGTGCAACGCTGGGTTACGAGCCCGATATTATTGCCGAAGCTGATGATATGGCGATGTTACGACTGCTGGTACGCGATACCGGCGCCATCACCGCCCTGCCCGCCGTGGTCGTCAAGGATGAAATATCCAGTGGCAACCTGTCAGAGTACCAAGTGTTACCCAATGTCTATGAACACTTTTATGCCATCACCATTAAACGGACTTTTGTGCCTGAAATTGTGACCGACCTGCTTCAAAAGAATATTGTCGATTAACAGTCTTTACCTATCTTAACCATGACTTAACTTCCTGATTGTTATAACTCATCATGACATCACTGTTATCTAAGTTGTTAATAGATAACCGTGCTGTCTAGCTTCTTTTTCACTTTCACAAAAGTGGATACCAATAATCAGGAGGTAGATATGAAGCGATTAATACCTATTATTTTGGCATCATCAATGATGTCGGGTGTCGCCCTCGCCGACAATAATACCGTTAATGCCGCGATTGGCGGTGGTATCGGAGGTGCGGTAGGTGCGGCGGTAGGCCATGAAATGGGTGGTCAAAACGGCGCTATTTTAGGCGCAGCAATTGGTGGCGCTGTTGGTTCAGCCGTCACTACTCAGGTCTCATCAAACCATTACCGTGTTGATGACCATCATAACGATCACTACGATAAAAAATACTGGAAATACAAACAAAAAATGGCACGTTTAGATGCCAAATACCACAAAGATAAAGCACGTGAATATCGGAAATATCGCAAAGCTGTAGAGCATCAAGATAGAAAATACCAACATCACCATGACTATTATCACGGTCGTTATTAATTACTCTATAGAAAGAAACAAAAAAGCCCCGTTAATCGGGGCTTTTTTATTAACATCTAACCAGATTAATTAAGTCGAGCCAGAATCGTATTAAACGTGTTACTTGGACGCATAATGCTATTCATCCTATCATCATCAGGCATATAGTAGCCGCCCATATCAACAACTTTCCCCTGCACCGCATTCAGTTCACTCACAATCTTGGCTTCGTTTTCTATCAGTGCCTGAGCAATAGGTGTAAATACCGTTTTTAACTCTGCATTAGCTGTTTGCTCAGCAAGTGCTTCAGCCCAGTACATCGCTAAGTAGAAATGACTGCCACGATTATCTAATTCACCGGTTTTCTCTTTGGGCGATTTATTTTCCTGCAGCAATTTGCCTGTGGCAGCATCCAGCGTATCGGCTAGGACTTTAGCTTTGGCATTATCTTGGGTATTGGCAAGATGTTCCAGTGAGGCGGCCAGTGCCATTAATTCGCCTAAGGAATCCCAGCTCAGATGGTTTTCATCAATCAACTGATCTAATAGCTTTGGTGCAGTACCACCGGCACCGGTTTCAAATAAACCACCACCTTGCATCAGTGGCACGACCGATAACATCTTCGCCGATGTCCCTAATTCCAGAATCGGAAATAAATCGGTGTTGTAATCACGTAGCACGTTACCGGTGACAGAAATGGTATCTTTACCGGCACGAATTCTATCTAAAGAGAGTTGTGTGGCCACCACCGGATTCAAGATTCGAATATCTAATCCTGCCGTATCATGCTCAGGTAAATAATCATTCACCTTTTTAATCAATTCAGCATCATGTGCCCGGTTTTCATCCAACCAGAAGATCGCAGGCGTATCCGATAAACGGGCGCGACTCACAGCTAATTTCACCCAGTCGCGAATTGGCTCATCTTTGGTCTGACACATACGGAAGATGTCGCCTGCTTCCACATCAAACTCAAACACGGTCTCAGCCTGTTGGTTGGTAACAATAATTTTGCCATCAGCTTTCGCCTGGAAGGTTTTATCATGAGAGCCATATTCTTCGGCTTTTTGTGCCATCAGGCCCACATTAGGCACGGTACCCATGGTCACCGGATCCAAAGCCCCTTTTTGTTTGCAGTCATCAACGACTGTTTTGTAGACACCGGCATAACAACGATCCGGAATCATCGCTAAGGTATCCTGCTGCTGGCCTTGTTTATTCCACATTTTGCCACCGGCACGGATCATTGCTGGAATAGACGCATCTACAATCACATCAGATGGCACATGGAAATTAGTAATGCCTTTATTCGAGTCCACCATCGCCACATCAGGCTGGCTGGCATAAACCGCTTCAATATCCGCTTCCACCGCTTTTCTGGTTTCGTCATCAACATTGGCCAGGCGGCTGTATAAATCACCTAAACCATTATTGAAGTCCACACCCAGCTCATCAAACAGATCGCTGTGTTTTTCAATGAGGTCTTTAAAAAACACTTTGACGGCAAAACCAAACATCAACGGATCAGAGACCTTCATCATGGTGGCTTTTAAATGCAGAGACAGCAGGACGTTTTCTTGTTTTGCTTTTGCAATGGCATCGGCATAGAACGCTTGTAGACTTTTTGCACGCATCCGCGTGGCGTCTACGACTTCACCTGCCAACACTGGAATCGATTTTTTGAGAACTGTTTCATTACCTGCTTTATCAATAAAGCTCACTTTGAAGTCGTCGGCCTGTGCAGAGGTGACTGATAATTCACTGCCATAAAAATCATCCGCATCCATATGTGCAATGTCTGTGGCTGAATCCGACTTCCACTCCCCCATGCTATGCGGATTTTTACGCGCATAGTTTTTGACTGCCGCGGGTGCACGACGATCAGAGTTACCTTCACGCAATACCGGGTTTACTGCTGAACCTAATACTTTGGCATAACGATCTTTAATGGCTTGTTCTTCTGGGTTTTTAGGCGCTTCAGGGTAATCAGGCAGGTCGTAACCCTTAGATTTTAACTCTGCAATCGCATTTTTTAATTGGGGTACGGAAGCAGAGATATTGGGCAACTTGATGATGTTGGTGGCCGGGTCCTGAGTTAAGGCCCCTAATTGTGACAAGTGGTCTGGAATGCGTTGTTCGTCGGTTAGATTATCTGGAAAGTTAGCAATGATACGTCCTGCAAGTGAAATATCCCGGCTTTCGATATCAATATTCGCATCGGCAGTAAAAGCACGAATAATCGGCAACAATGAATAGGTTGCTGATGCAGGTGATTCATCAACTTTGGTATAAATAATTTTCGACATTCTAAACCCTTAAAAATACGTGATTTTGAATTGCAAGCTCACAAACCGATGTGCTCACACAACCCGCGTCGGCATAGCAACAGTATGTATGTTGAAATATGAATGGCATTTCGACTATTGCGTTAATCAACGACCATCAATGGCACGATGTTGATTCAGAGATTCTGTAACGCAGGGTTTCCATAATTTTGGCTGACACACTTTATCATATCTTCATTGGCGCTATACATCACTTAGCCATGATAAAAAGTGTCAAATGGGTTTAATCTGTTAAACGAAAGTTAACCGGCACCACGACGCTGAATGATTTGCCTGATAAGTTACCACGCACAGGCAAAGCCTTAACGGCTTTTTCCACCATCTCATGTGCCGCCTTGTCGAGTACCGTATGCCCGCTGCCCTGTCCGACAACGGAAATGCCAACCATCCGACCTTTTTCAAAACGCACACTGACCATCACCGTGCCTTCAAGATGACGACGAATCGCTAATTGCGGATAGTTTTTATTTTTGGACACCATGGCATATAGCAGCTGCCCATAGCCTTTCCACGCCGTATTTCTATCGACATCAGCCGTGCCCCCCTGATTTTTCTCATCAGGATTGCTGCCGGTACCCGTGGCATTGGTATTCGAGCTATTCTCACTACTTGCCACAGAATTTGTCGAGGGTTGTGCTGACGTATCCGTGCTGGGTGCCTCTACGACCTCCGTTGGTGTCTCAATCGGTTCCACCTTTTCAGCAACCTTGGGTTTCACCACGGGTTTCTCTTGCTTAGGCTTCTCTACCTTTTTAGGTTTCTCTGGTTTGGGCTTAGGCTTTTCAACCTTTTTTGGTTCCGGTTTTGGTTTGGGCTTTTCGACTTTCTTGGGTTCGGGTTTCGGCTCCACTTTTTTGGGCTCAGGCATCACTTCTTCGACTGGCTCAACTTCGGGGGGCTGTTCAATCACCACCATATCATCCGGTTCAGGTGGTGTGTCATCCTTGGCGATAAGGATCTTTTTTTTAGTTTCCGGTGGTTTTACCGGGGCTACAGGCTCAGGCGGTGGTTCGGGTTCAACCACCTCCTCTTCAACCATCGGTTCCAGCTGACTGACTTGCACGGTAATACGCACAGGCGCTGCCGGCGGCGAATGTTCAATGGTCGGCATAAATAACAAAATCAAAACGAGATGAATCAATACTGCCCATAAAAAACCAGGTAGCCATCGCTCTGAACCGACAGACTGGTTTGATGAAAAATCGGTCACCCAGGTCGTCATATTACGGCTTCACACGGCTAGTTTTGACTGACATTAACTATCAGACTCCGGCTGCATCACAAAGGTAAACTTACTGATGCCAGCACGCTGGATCGCTGCCATGACTTTAGCTACTGTGCCATATTCTGCTTTTTCATCAGCAAAAATCTCAACGCTGGTATCCACGTTTTGTGCGGCTTCATTCAGAGCGATATCCAATTGTTCCGGACTGACCGGATCATCACTAAAATACATAGTGCCGTCGGCTGTTATGCTGATATTGATCGACTCAGGCTGAGTCAAGGTTAAGTCAGAGCTCGCTTTGGGTAGATTCACCGGCACCGAGTTCATCAATAAAGGGGCTGTCACAATAAAAACAGTGAGCAACACCAACATCACGTCCACTAAGGGCGTCACATTGATTTCACTCATCATATTGTCATCACCGCCAGTATTCATCGCCATAGCAGACTTCCTCTATTACTCATGGGTATCGTTTTCGTACCTGATAAAACAGGTAGAACAGAAACACGACTGTTAATCGTGTTTGATACGGGATTTAAGCACCAACAGATGAAATGCAGACGCAAAGTTATCCATGGTGGCAGCAGATAATCTGACTTTTCGTAAAAAGTAGTTGTAGGCGAGAACGGCAGGCACAGCCGTGGCAATACCAATCGCCGTTGCGATCAGCGCTTCCCCTATCGGACCAGCGACGACATCAAGACTGGCCGAGCCCATCGCCGTAATACTTTTTAATGCATTCATAATGCCCCATACCGTGCCGAATAAACCGATAAAAGGTGCTGTGGAGCCGACACTGGCCAGAATAGATAAGCCATTTTCCATACGGGTTTGTTCAGCATGCGCCTGTTGTTTCAGGGAATGCATCAACATTTCACGTTTATCATCAGGCGCGACAGAATTCGCTAGATATTGCCATGAAACCAGTTCATCCAATCCGGCCTGGCAGACTCTGGCAAGACGACCTTTTGTTGAAGACATCACCGCCAACAAATCCTGAATATCACGCGCTTTAGAGAAAACCCCCAGAAATTCTCTATCAAAACGGCTATTACGATAAAAGGCCAGGTATTTGCTAATACCTACTGACCAGATAATCACAGACAAAATAACAAGAAAGATAAGTACCGCATCAACAATATCTGGAACTGCATCCATAAAAACCACTTTCCTTAGAATTCAATATTACAAGCAATGACGTACTAAAAACTTCAGCAGATCATTCGCGAACGAGCATCCTTTTGTTGTGCTCTTACTCTCTATGCCAATCGAAAATGAAAAAGTGACAATTTATTTACACTTTTTTTGCAAAAACACGTTTTTAACACGCCCTTGGTGACCAGCTATCTTGTTATTTACTGTGATCGGAAACGAGATGCCACATGTTCAAGATCATCAAATACCAGCGTGCCTGCCGTTTTTTTAAAATTGAGGTAACTCTGAAGATAGTTATAACGGGCCAGCAATAAATCTGCTTTGGCTTCAAATAACTGACTTTCCGCATTAAGCACATCAACATTGGTACGGGTGCCGCCTTTGATGCTTTTTTTGGTCGCGTGAACCAACATCTCAGCCGAGTTGACCGCCGTTCTGTAGGCTTTTAGTTTGCGTTTGGCATTGGACACCAGATTAAACTGCTGCTGTAATTCCAGTGTTACCTTGTTCGCCGTCTCATCAAACTGTTCTTTGGCTTTATATAAATTAGCTTGTGACTGACGCACGCGCGCCGATGTCGCACCACCTGAAAAAATCGGTACTGTCACTTGCAAACCAACAGAACGGATGGTGGATTCCTGGTTATACGTATTGGTGGTATCAGAGGTATTGTTATTCCAGCTGGCAACTGCATCCAGCTTTGGCAAATGTCCGGCCTGACTGCGTTTTAGCTCCTGCTGTGCCACCTCAACGGCATAACGTTGAATGCTTAATTCGATATTATTTTGTAACGCTATCGCTTCCCACTCGGCTAAATCATCAGTTTGCAGTGGCAGCAGCGTAAAGTTATCCAATAAGGGATCAATGCTTTCTGTTGTTCTGCCCAGGATTTGATCCAAGGCAGCCTGAGCATCACTAACGTTATCCCTGGCTTCCACAATATCGGCTTCAGCCAAATCGTATCGGGCTTGTGATTCCAGAATATCGGTCTTGGTGCCTTCACCGTGTTTATACATATACAGATTGGCTTGCATCTGTTCTTCATAGGCCGCTTTTTTACGTTCAGACAGTGACAACATATCTTTGGCGTATAAAACAGCAGCGTAGCGGTTAAAGACACGTAAAATCAGTTCCTGATCACGAATGGCAAACTCCTGTTCACTCATTGATGTTTGTGCCACCCCTTGTTTATAACGGGCATAAGCATCAAAGTTAATCAATGGCTGCCGTAGCTGAACCGCAGCGGATTCACTGGCATATTCACGTTTTTCAGTTCGGCTGAATAAACTATTCTGATACTCAATATCCGCATGATTACGAAACCGTGAATAACTGGCAGTGACCATCGGTAATAAATTGGCCCGACCTAATGTTTTGTATTCCTTACCTGCCTGATACGCCTGATAAGCGGCCTTAAAGGTCGGATCATTAGCCCGTGCCAACGTATACGCTTCCACCAAATCTAATGCCTGTGCCTGATGGATACATAACGCCCCCATTACAGCAAGGTAAACAGCTTGTCTCCATAACGTCATATTCACTACTCTTCGGTCATGGACAGTTTCAGACGATCAATAAACGGCTTGAGCAGATAATTCATCATGGTTCGCTCACCGGTTTTAACAAACATTTCTACCGGCATACCCGGTTTCACAGTGAGATCCGGCATCATCTCTATACCTTCAGGCGAGACCTTGGCAATCAACTGGTAATAGGGCTCACCGGTTATTTCATCAATCAAACGATCAGCCGATATCTGGGTGACTTCACCCGGTACATGCGGCGTCAGGTTTCGATTAAAGGCGGTAAACATTAACTCTACCGGCAAACCGGCACGCACTTTATCAATTAAATGTACTGGCAGTTGCCCTTCGACAACTAAGGAATCTTCGCTGGGCACGATGTCCATCATTTTAAATCCGGGAGCAACTACCGCCCCTTCAGTGAATACCTTGAGTCCGACCACAATGCCAGAGGCAGGTGCTCGCACCAGCACCTTTTCTAAGTCATAGTCCAGACCGGTTAACTGACTGCCCAAAGCATCGACTTGTCTTTGTACCTCTGACAGCTGCTCCCTGACTTGCTCTTTATATTCCTGCTCGCGACGTAAGCGGCTTAGTTTGAGTTCACTGACCTGACTCTGAGCACGGGCAATATTGCCAATATCTTCTGAAATAGTGGCATTGATTTGTGCCGCGGTTTGCTCCAGTTCCAATAGACGATTACGGGCCACATAACCTTCTTTTTCCAACTCGCGGATGCCTTCGAGCTGTTCGTTAATATAGGTCAGTTGCTCTTCTTTATTTTTACGTGAAGCTTGTAAACCTTTGGTTTGTGAGATTAAGCCATTAATGTTTTCACTGATGGCCGATAACTCACTTTTTAAGGTATTGCGGCGTGAGAAAAACACTTCTTTTTGCGTTTCCAGATAGCTCGTCACCCTTGGGTTATCTGATATTTCAGCTAGCATTGCTGGAAATTCAATCTTGTCCTTATCATCTCGCTCAGCAATCAATCGGGCCTCAGTGGCTTTGGCGATGTAATATTGCACCCGGTTGGTTTCAGCATTGGCCTTCGCCTGAACATTGTTCATTCTGACCAAGACATCACCGGCTTTCACCACCGAGCCCTCTTTGACCAGAATGGCATCAACCGTGCCGCCATCCTGATACTGCACGGCCTTTTTATTGGTAGCGACAGAGACTTTGCCATTTAACGGGACGCCCTTGTCTAAAGGTGCCAGTAAAGCCCAGACTAAAAAACCACCAAATCCAGCCAGTACGATTAACCAGCCCATCCGGGTGTATTTTTGGATATCGGTACTGATGGTTTGACTCACGGCCTCGGGCTGTTGATGACGAGATTCAGACTGTGTTGTACTCATAGATTCGCTCATAGTTATGCTGCCGATGTTGCTTTTGCCGGGGTACTTTTATTTTTCTGTTTATTAGCCAGTGTCGCCATCACCTCTTTGGTCGGACCGAACAGTTGTGCAGTGCCATCGACTAACAGCAGTAACTTGCTGGTTGCCGCTAAAGCATTAGAACGATGGGTAATCATCACAATGGTTTTTCCACGTTGTTGCAGACGTTTTATCGTATTAATCAGCGCCTGCTCACCGGTTTCATCCAGATTAGAATTCGGTTCATCCAGCACCAATAAGGAAGGATCGTCATAAATTGCACGTGCCAGCCCCAGACGCTGCTTTTGACCACCTGAAAGACCAGCACCATCGTCGCCGAGTCGGGTGTCATAGCCCTCTGGCAATCGTAAAATCATGTCGTGCACACCCGCCTGCTGGGCTGCTGAAATCACCTTACTGGGATTCACTTCACCAAAACGGGCAATATTTTCACTGACAGTGCCAGCAAACAGTTCGATGTTTTGTGGTAAGTAACCGATATATGGGCCAAGCTCATGTTTATTCCACTGAAAAATATCAGCCGAATCGAGGCGGACATGTCCCGCTGCCGTGGATGCAATGCCAACCAATGCTCGTGCCAATGTCGACTTACCTGCACCACTGGGACCAATAATGCCAAGCACATCCCCGGGGGCGATAGAAAAGCTGACATTTCTCAGTGTTGGCACTGTTCCACCCGCCGGAATGACCGTGATGGCCTCTACCGTCACCAGACCTTTGGGTTTGGGCAAAGGCATATTCACCTCACGGGCAGGGTTTGCCGTCAGTAGTTCATTAATCCGACCATAGGCACTTTTCGCCCCGCTCCAGGTTTTCCAGACACTCATCAGTTGCTCGACAGGAGTCAGTGCACGGCCCATTAAAATCGAGGCCACAATCATCATGCCTGGGGTGATTTTATCTTCTAGCACCAATAACCCCCCGAGCCCGAGAATAAGTGACTGCAATGACAATCTGACAAAACGGCTGATGGCAGAAATGACGCCTGACTTTTCACTGGCATCGCCCTGTAATAATAAAAAACGACATTGCAGTTTGTACCAACGTGACATCAGGTTGGGCAGCATGCCCATCGCTTCAATCACTTCTGCATTACGTAAATTATTGGTCGCCAGATTATTCGCTGCGATGGACGCTTCATTCGCTTCTGATAAAGGCTTTTTAGATAAACGTTCATTAGCAATAGCCAAGGCAATCAATGCTAATGAACCAAACAAGGCAAAGAAGCCCAGCGAGGTATCAAACAGAAAGATGATAAACAGATAAATGGGAAACCACGGCGCATCAAAAAAGGCGAATAAGGCATTGCCGCTCATAAACTGGCGGATACTGGTCAGGTCTTGCAGAAACTGGCCGGCATTGACACCGGCTCTTTTCAAACTCTGTTCAAATGCCGCGGTGTACACCCGTTTATTCAGCATCATATCGAGCTTGGCAGACACCCGGATCAACACAAAACTACGTACAAACTCCAGACCGCCCAGCACTAGATAAGCACCCACCACCATCACGGTCAGCATTAATAAAGTCGACTCATTACGACTGGTCAGCACTCGATCATAGACCTGCAACATATACAGCGACGGCGTCAGCATCAGAATATTCAAAATAGCACTGAAAATCCCCACCGTAATAAACACGGATTTAAAGGCGAGCAACGACTCGGCGATTTCATTCTTTGTAGTTTTAAGCGGCTTCTTCACCATGGTCACCTTCATTTTTGTTGCGTGTTGTCAGAGGGTTTGCCTCTTATGAGCGATAGTCTTCTACGTAGACAAAAAACCATTCAGCGTAATATTCCTTATCCTCAAACTCCTGGTAGATAGGCCGAAAATTTTTCTGCTTGAAGGGTTTATCACCGGACAGACTATTAATGCCCATCACCCCGCCACTGGGGGCGACAACAATGCCCCAGCCTTCCCGTTGTGTCATAGGATCGATATAAAGCTTTCTCAGATAACGTTGTGGTGTAGGAAACCTGTCGTCATATAACAAGGCTTCCAAATTGGGCGGATACTGTTTCACTACGCCCGGTGTGGCGTTGTAATAACGACCAATGGCTTTACGGATGGTGTCACCGACTTTTAATAATTCCTGTTCCCGCTGACGCTGAACCACATCACTCCAACGGGCACTTGCCTGGGTTAACACGTAACCGGCAATCACCAGCAAACACAGCATGCCAAGCAAGATAAAACCTTGTTGCTTACCACTCGGCATACGGGGTTCCTTCCGAGGAGATCAACTCCGAGCCGCTATAGACATTGGCAATATCGCCTTCGTAATAACTGTCTTTGGGTGGTGTAAATACCCATGTGTCACGTCGTTCAGTAATGGGGTCTACCGGCACTTCACGTAAATAACGCCCTTCAACCAGTTGCTCAAGGGTGTCCGGATAGGCATTTCTGTCGGCAAAATATTGGTCAATCGCACTACGCATGACGATCAAATCATGACGTAGCACTTTTTCTTTTGAACGATCTATAGAGGCGAAATAACGTGGCGCCACCAGACTCAATAAAATGGCGATAATGGTTAATACCACTAATATTTCCACTAAGGTAAAGCCTTTATTCGTCTTCATTACCATTCCTTGTATGGCTGTTGATTAATACCCATTCCATTGGATAGTGAGTACACGTCGTACACATCATCACCGGCAGATTTATCCTCAAACGAACTTTCGTAACTACGTAATCCCCAGGTTTCGGCATTACTTAAACTGGGATCACTGGCAAACGGATCACGTGGAATACGTCTAAGGAAATAGATCTTTTTGTGTTCCGGATCTTGTGCATCTTCGACACCATCCACCAGCATTTGCAGGCTTTCCGGATAGCCCGAGGCGTCATCAGAGAGTTCAATTCGTCCGTCATCCACCGCTTGTTTATAGGCGTCAATCGCATCGCGTATTTGCCAGAGCGCCCGCTTTAGTTCCTGCTCTTTATTACGTTGAGCACTGAGTTGCACTAAAGGCGCTGCGGAGCTGACAATCAGCGCTAATAAAGTGAGCGCCACTAACAACTCAATTAATGTGAAACCCTGCTGTTTTCTGTTTCCAGGCATCTTGATTACATGCCTCCATAGCTATCTTTTTGCAGGATTTGATCAGCAAACTCCTGAGCTGTTTTGGCGTTATCGCGTTGCTTTTCGTCATCTGTGGGCACCACAGGCGGTGGCGCTGAAGAGTAAGCAGGTTGATACGCAGGCTGAGGCTGTGGCATGCCTCCATACTGACCCTGCCCATTTTTCGCAGAATGGTTAATCCCAGATGGGAAAGCGGTATACACCGAGTTTGCCGGCACAATGTTATGCAGAATGCGTGGGGTAATTAATAAGACAATCTCGTTTTTCTGTCTGTCTTTATTCTTATCGGTGAAGAAACGACCAATAAAGGGCAAACCCGATAAACCTGGTACTTTGTAGTCGGTATTGGTCTCATCATCTTTGAATAACCCTGCCAGAATCTGCGTTTCACCATCTTTTAAAGACAAGGTGGTATCAGCATTACGGCTACCAATCGAATAGGCCACCACGCCACTACTGGAGGTAATTTGGTCAATGATATTACTGACTTCCAGTTTGACCTTAATCGAGACTTGATTCTGAATCAGGATAGTCGGTTCCACTTCCAGTTTGATGCCCACCTCAATGTAACTGACCGACTGGGAAACAAAGCCCGTTGAATTCGACACACTGGTTAATACCGGCACTTTATCGCCAACATGGATCTTGGCTTTATCACGGTTTTTCACTCGTATTTTCGGGTTGGCTAATAGATTGGTATCGGTGTCTTTTTGCATCAGGTTTAATGCCAGCACCGGATCGGTCACCGTGAACACCCCCATGCCGGAATTAAATTCTTTCAGCTCGGCCAATGTCAGCCGCCCATCGACATCATCTTCACCACGCACACCCAGCGCAGCCGAGGTAGGATAACGAATGCCAATCTCTTCCAGATTACGGCGATTGACTTCCATCACCTCCACTTCCAGCATCACTTCTGGTTCAACCAGATCCTGAGAAGCAATCAGTTTTTCAGCGGTTTTTATCGACTCCAGACTGTCTCGCATCACCAGCGTATTCAGCTTTTCATCAACGTAGACATCTTCCACTTTTAATACCGTTTGCAGCAAAGCCAGGGCTTGTTTGGCATCCATATTGTTCAGGTAAAAGCTGCGTACATATAACTCTTCGTATTCCTGACTACGGCTTAATGGATAAATCAGAATGGTGTTTTCATTCAGGATTTTTTTACCCAGTTGATTTGTCGTCAGAATGGTGTCAATCGCTTCTTTGATAGGCGTATCACGCAGCATAATGCTGGTTTGCATGGCATCGCTGAGTTCACGGTCAAAGGTGAAATTTAAATCCCCTGCTTTGCCGATATACTCAAAAACCGATTTGATAGGGGCATTGTTAAATTCCAGACTGACAGACTTTTTAAATGCCGATTTGATGTGTGGCACCGCAGTGACTTTCTCAATGGCCTGCTCATCGAGCTTTTCAAATAACTGTCTGGCCGCTTCATTGGTTGAGTCTTCCGCCAGCACCACACGCACTAAGCTACGAGCAGTATCAAAGTCCTGTTTGGCAAATGCCTGTTCGGCACTTTGTATGATGGTTTCGTGTTTTTGGGCACTCGCCACTTTTTTCAATCCATTCAGGGCGCGTTGATTTTCGGGTGCCAGTGCCAACACCTGATTAAAGGTTTTCTCAGCCACTAATGGTTGATGGTTATCCAGTGCCGTATGAGCGGACTGTAACAGCCCGGCGATTTTCATCTCCTGCTGCAGTTTTAAGGTATTGCGATATTCCGGGTTAAGCGGGTATTGCGTGGTTAACTGTTTTAATTTGGCAATGCCTTCATCCACCTGTCCATAAGCAATCAATCGTTTTGCAGCGATAAACTCGGCATCGGTGTATTGCTGCTGTTGCGTCTCCTGCATACTGCTACAGCTTTGCAAACACGCTAAAGCCACCAGCAGTGCTGAACGTCTTATTATCCGTAACCTTTTTTGATCCCTAGCTATTCTCAAAGTACTGCTCCAATTTCAACACGAATCTGTGTCTGTGTTGGTAAGTTGAGTAAAATCATTTCTGTTGAATGAATCGCTTTCACCTGCCACACCTTTTCCAGCGTATCGCCTGCCCGCACAACGTAGTTTTCACGTCCATTGGTCAGAAATACGCGCATTTCTCCATCTTCAATCAGCTTGCCTACATAGGTGTATGGGTTTACAGGGGGTGCCGGCGGTCTCGGTGCCACGGCAATGGGCTGGCTTTCCTGCTTTGCCTGAGGCAATGCAAATAAATCAACCGGCACATCAATGATTTTTTTTCGTAAGGTAAAACGGCTGTTGTTATCCGCCTGGGCAACAACAAATGTCTCTTGCGTCTGAACGGCTTGTTTCTGAATCTGTTGTGTCTGTTCGCTTTGTGCTTGTACATGATCAGGGGCTACCACAACGACTTCGGTCATATCGTTATCTGGCTCATCCTGCAGTTCAACAAACACCACCAAAAGCAATGTCAGTGCTAAACCAACCCACACCAAATTGTCTTTCAGCTTCTGCATCAGTGTTTACCATCCGCTTTGGTGTAGAGCACAAACTCGATATTGGCTTTCACCTGCTCGCTACGCATATCGTCACGTTTAAAATTAATATGGCTCAGCGCTATGCTTTGCTGACGGTTCATGATCTCCGTCACCACATTTCTAATCGTTGGATAGGCACCTTCCAAAGGAAATTTGATGTGATAAAGCACCATGCTGGATTGCGGGACTTCGCGTGTTGAGTAATCAGAACGGTTCAGTTTTAAGCCATGCTGTTCAATCACCGTTAATACATCAGCGATGTTTTGATTGGCCTGTTTTTGCTCAGGCAAGGCCTGATAAAAACGTTGTGTGATCTGAGTGGATCGTGGTTCAGGTTGAATATCGACGGGTGTGTGTTGAGCCAAATCATCTATCGTTAATCGCAGTTTTTCTGCCTGCTCATTATTGGCCTGAATCATCATTGAAATCACGATACTGACCAGCAATAACCCTACAGCCAGATTGCCTTGCCAACCCCACTGCCTAAGCTGGTAAAGCAGCCATTGTCCGTAATGTTCCATCATGACTTTTTGCATCAGTGCTCTACCCACGTCACTAATAATTCAAACTGTGTGGCCTCTTTGCCATCGAGACGAACTGATTCAGTCGATAACAAGCTTACTGAGCTCACCATGGCTTGCTTTTTTAATTCGTCGATATACGTCAGGATCTCATCCACTGGAGAGGTAATCGCGATGATCTGCACAGTGTTTGTCTTCGCATTAGGCTCAATGGCAACCAGATTGATACTGTCCAACCGAGATTCTTCTAACGCAAAAAACAGTTGCGACCACGGGCGCACAATCTCATTAATCGCCACATTCACTGCATCCAGTTCCGCCTGTTCACGTTCCGATAAAGGCTGTGCTGTCGATTTAGAGTCTGTGGTACGGGTGTAGCGGGCTTTTTCCTGTTTTAATTCCGCCAGTCGGGCATTGCTCTGCTGTAAAAAGAACAGACTCAACAACACCGCTAATACCGCCACAGATAATAAAAATGATGCCAGCGGCTTGGGTGCCGATGTATGTAGACGGTGATTAAGATGAATCGTTTTCATGAGGCAATTAACCTCGCTACCTGAGTATCAGGCTGTTCCTTGGCAAATAACTTTGACGATGGCAGGCGAATAATGCGGTAACTGCCGATTTTTATGGCACTTGATACAGAGATATCTGGCCAGTGTAATAACATGACTTGTTCATAACGTTGCTGCACGGCTTTATCAAAAACGCTATTGATCAGACGTTCACGTTGAATCAACAGCTCAATCTGACCGATCACATCACTTTCTTGCTGTACGTTTTTAAGCCATAACCACTGACCTTCTGACATCAACCCCAGACATAAACGTCCATCACTAATCACTGTCAGCCAACACAAACTTTGTAACTGCTGTGATTTGATCACCGCAATCGCGTCATTCATTACCGACATCAGATACGGCTGGATGCTAAGGAGTTGGATGGCTAATGAGGCAAATATTTCATCAATCGTCTGAATCAGCGGTGTCGGTATCGCACTGGCGACAGCTGGCTGACCGAAGCCTGACGGACTGATGGTTTTATTCCAGCTTTTCACCACATCGCCATAGAGACTGACAAACAGATGTTGCAGATACCCCTGCTTTTCTTCATCAGTCTTAATGACCGGATTCCAGGGCAGAACGGCATAACGTACAAAACTGTTGGCTAAAACAACGCGAGCCGTTTTTGCCTGCCAACGCGCTTGACTGAGTGTGGTATGAAGCACCTTGGCAAGATAAGCCACCTCCACATCCCTGTGGTCGACAGCCTTTTTCATCATAATTTTCTGTTGATCGATACAACGTGTTTTACCGGCGACACCTTTAAAGCGTCTGATAACAAGACTATTCGGCCGAATACACACATTCAGCTCATCGGTCATAACATTAAGCCAATGTGGTAACACGATTAATCTCCTCTAGTGTCGTCTCACCATTTTTCACCAGTAACAATGCCGCTTCACGCATCGTTCTGGTGCCATTGGCATAGGCTGCCTCTTTGATTTTTCTCACCGGTTGACGCGTAACAATCAGTTCGCGGATTTCATCGTTAAAGCACAATAATTCGGCAATCGCTTTCCGGCCTTTGAATCCTAATCCATGACACTGACCACAACCTTGTCCTTTTTTAAAGCGAAAGTTGCTTATCTGCTCGGGGTTTAAGCCGGACTTTTCTACCAAAGCTGCATCTGGCTTATCCTCTGTCAGGCAATGTGGACAGTTCACCCGCACCAGTCGCTGTGCCAGGATGCCATTCATCGCTGACACAAAGTTATACGGATCCACCCCCATATTGGTGAAACGGCCAATCACATCAAACACATTATTAGCGTGCACAGTGGTTAACACCAAGTGACCGGTCAGCGCTGATTGCACGGCGATTTGTGCGGTTTCATTATCACGAATCTCACCGACCATGATTTTGTCTGGATCATGACGCAAAATAGAACGCAAACCTTTGGCGAAGGTCAGTCCTTTTTTCTCATTGACAGGGATTTGTAAGACACCGGGTAATTGATATTCGACCGGATCTTCAATAGTGATGATTTTGTCGGTGCCATGATTAATTTCAGAAATAATGCCGTACAGCGTAGTAGTTTTACCGCTACCCGTTGGCCCTGTTACCAGCAACATGCCGTAAGGTTGTTCAGCTAATAAACGAAACCGCGCCATAATATCAGGAGCAAAACCCAATATTTCTAAACTCAGTCCCTGAGCTTCTTCACTTAATGCTTGTCTGTCTAAAACCCGTAAAACCGCATCTTCACCCAACACACTGGGCATAATCGACACACGTAAATCAATTTCTCGCCCCAATGCCATCACTTTAAAGCGGCCATCCTGGGGGATGCGTCGCTCAGCGATATCCAGATCAGACATGACTTTGACACGGGAAATCACTTGCTCTGCCTGAGCCAGTCCCTGAATGCCACCAACGTGACTCAATACACCATCAATACGGTATTTCACTTTAAGACCGTTCTGATCTGTTTCCAGATGTACATCACTGGCACCGGCTTTTAACGCATCATATAAAGTCGAGCGTACAAACTTCACAATCGGGCTGGTATCTTCGCTGATTGAGCGTAAGGAGATATCTTCTATACCCTGCTCATCCTCATTACGCTCAGCGTGGTGCTCTGATACCTCATCACCTAAAGCACGCATATTGGCTTCATGATGAGAGAGATAGACGTTTAAATCGTCGGTATGCGCCAAGGCCCAGGTGGCGGGTTCATTCACCAGCAGATCCAGCTTGGAATACAAATTGGCTTCAAATGGATTGGCATGAACCAGATATAAGGCGTCATGTTTATCACGCACCGCCAGGCAGCCAATTTTCTCCGCCTGCGTAAACGGCACCACATCAAAATCAGGCTGCAAGTGATAGAGCTGAGAAATCGTCAACACCGGATAACGCACTAATAAACCCAGCGCTTGCACAAATACATCAGGTGTTAACTCACTGATCTCTTCCAACACTTTGAGTAAAGGCTGCTTGCTTTGCTGTGCCAGTTGTTTCGCCTGATTCAGCTGTTCAACGGTCAGTGCTTCCACAACAAGCTCAGTTTGCCCAGGCGTGATGTCATGATAGGCCGTATTCATTGAATACTCCCTGCCAATTCAAAAATCGGCATATACATCAGCACCACGACTAAGCCCACCACCAAACCAATAATGATCATCAAAGCCGGTTCAAGTAATTTAGTAAACCATTCGACCGCACGGGCAATTTCATCATCGTAGAACACGCCAATGCGTTCCATCATGTCGCCCATCTGTCCGGTACGCTCACCCACCCGTAACATACGGACAGAAATCGAGGTGGTCATGCCATGTAATTCCATGGCATTGGATAAGGGTTTACCTTCTTTCACATCATTAGCCACCAAGGCTAATTTGCTACGTAATAAAGGCTGTAATAACGAGGACACCATCTGCATAGCCGTAATCAATGGGATACCACCACGCAGTAACATACTTAATGTTCGGTAAAAACGGGCAAGCTGGTAGATTCTCAGCGTTTCGCCCAGTTTAGGAATTTGCCAGACTTTCGCCATAATAAAACGACGTACAAACGACCGCGTCAGCACATAACTCATTACAGCAATACTGGCGATAAACACCATAAATGCTTCACGTCCATGGCTGTGTAATAACTGGCCCCAGCTCAGTAATAACTGTGATAACCAAGGCAGATCCGCATTGGTGCTTTCATAAATCACACTGAATTTGGGTACGACATACCCCAGTAAAAACAACACCACCAAGCCGCCGACCACCAGTAATAACACCGGATAAATAGCAGCAGAGACAATTTTCTTTTTCATTGCATCGACTTGGGACTGATACGCCACATGTCGACTTAATGCCGTTGTCATATCCCCCGTACGTTCACTGGAACGAATCAGGGCAATATATAAAGGAGTAAATACCTCTGGCACTTTTTCCAGAGCTGTAGATAACGGCTGTCCATCAAACAAAGCCGCTTTGATTTGATTTAATACTGCTTTTGATTCCGCATGAGTTTCTTTCTCAGCTAAGGCTTCAATGGCCTCAACTAAACTAAGTCCGGACTCAAGCAATGCCAGTAATTCCTGGCTAAATAGCATTACATTGAATTTGGTTTTTTTTAGCTGTGGTAAACCAAAATTGAATGTTCCACTTTTCTGTTGATTGATTGAAAGTACGTGATGGCCTTGTCTTTCTGCCAGATAACGTGCCTGATTGGCATTACCGGCTTCTATCTCTATCAGCCTGACAGCACCATCATGGATGACTTTCATCGTAAAAATCATAAAGTCAGATCCTAACGCCAGCTCACAATATCGGCCGCCGTGTCTTTACCACCGCTGGCACCATCGCTGCCTAATGACCACAAGTCATAGTCTGCATACTGACTATGTGTGCCCGGCATCTGATAAAAATACGGGTTATCCCAAGGATCGTTTGGTACGTCTTTTTTAAGATATGGCCCTTGCCATTTACGTTCATTATTGGGTGGTGTATTGAGTGCAGCCAGTCCCTGCTCTGTTGTTGGATAATGGCCTACATCCAAACGATATTGATCCAGAGCTTTACCTAATGCTTCAATCTGAGCACGGGCCGTTTTGACCTCAGACTTGCCAATTTGAGCAAAGTACTTTGGTCCAACATAACCGGCTAACAAACCGATAATGACCATCACCACCAAGAGTTCTAACAAGGTAAATCCGGCTTGCTGATTTTTCTCTTTTAAACTAATAACAACTTCTGGCATAACACTTATCTCACTGACAGCCCGTAAGAAAAAAGAGGATGCACCCAACGGGTACACCCTCTCCGTTCACTTTTATGCAAACACTTCAATGTCAGATGCGCTTAATGAAGTCACACCTGTCAAAGTAGCAAATTGCACAGCAGCACCAGCGCCACTACCATCCGCGTCATAGCTCAATGCACCCGTTGATGTGTCGAATAACAAGAAGTCATTCGCATCACCAGCAGCTGCACCTACACTACAAACAAGATTATCAGCAGTGAAACTACCTACTGTTAGAGACGTAAACTGATCGATATTGAGTGCGATTTTATCTACCCCACTCAAGAAATCAGTAATGGTATCGATGCCAGTCAAATTAAATGCAGTATCTACATAGGTTTGAACTTCATCGTCATCGCCAGTCACGACTTGCTCATGGACCTGACCAAACACGAAAGTATCCGCGCCATCACCACCAGTCAGCGTATCGTTACCACCGTTACCGACGAAAACATCATCCTGCGTTGTACCGATAAAGGTATTGTCATTACCATTACCTTCAAAACGCAGACCATTTGCAGTTACACCAGAAGCATCAACAACGACATTATCGATGGTACCGCCATTGTTACCCAGGCTATTGTCTAAGTCATCGACAGTACCGTTGGCAGCAAAATAGTAGTGGTCATTCAACATTTGCAATGCATCATTTTCCACATTCAGTTGGTCTACTGTGCCACCCACTTGAACGACTTCCATTCCTTGGAAATTAGCGTCATTTAAAACGATAGTGCCGTTAGCTTTTGTATCTGCACCGACACCCGTGGTAATCCGTAATGTATCGACACCATCACCACCCACGATCAGATCGTGTTCAGCACCTGTTGCAATCCATTCCTGATTACCATCGTCAGCTGCAGAGGTTGTACCTGAATTACCTGAACCGAAACCACCGACAAGGAAGATATCGTCACCGTCTTCACCATACAGGCTATCGGCACCGCTTCCACCAACCAGTACATCGTTGCCATCACCTCCGTAGTAAGTATCATTACCACCGTTCATGACACCGTAGTCGACACCAGCACTGCCATAAACGGTTTCAGTCGCTCCAGCCGATTCATTGCCACCGTAAACATGAGTAAAGCTACCTTCTTCACCTTCACTGGCATCGTAGATCATGTCAACGTTGTGGAATAAATTCGCTACAGCAAATTCCTCAACAGAGAATTCGGCGTAGTCATATTCCACTTCCTCAGCACCAAGGATATCTTCATCGGGTTCAAACTCAGCTTCTTCAAACTCCATTTCAACCGTGACTGACTCGCTTGGGCCACCAGCCACACCATGAACCTGCATACCAGGGTTCAAGAAACCTAAGCTTAATGATTCACCATTATTTTCAAATTGTTCAGAAGATAAGGTGATATTAACGCCGCTATCCAGTTCGATACGTTCAATTCCAGTAAATGATAGAGACTCATCGAAGTCGCCGCTTTGTGTGAATTGTAAAGTATCGACAGCGTTATAGCCTGCCACAGTAGAAGCAGCGGTATTGATTTCAGTAGAGCCAGGACGTGTTACTAAGTTCAGTCGAACATCGGTTTCAATTTCTTCCGACATTTCCTGATCTTCTATTTCAACATATTCCCCTGTTACGGTATCAAAAACGACCAGCTCTTCCTCTTCTTCGCCGCCTTCAAGTTCGCTAACATTGATATATCGTGCAGCATCACCAGAATTATCTAATCCTGAAGCCCCCCCTTGAATGTACGTCGTTTGTTCAAATTCATCATCAACAACAAAGGTGTCATTTCCGTTACCGCCAAGTAAAATGTCATTTGAGGTGACTAGATATTTATTACCTGTAACGGTTTCATCACCTAATGTGCTTCCCTGGCCTTCAATAATATCGAAGCCATTGCCACCGCTGAGAATATCATCTCCATCACCACCGTAAATAACATCATCGCCATCGCCACCATAGATAATGTCCTTACCACCATACCCATAAATATTGTCATCACCGGCATCACCAGAAATAATATCGTTGCCATTACCAGCTTCAATGGAATCATTTCCGTCGCCACCAGAAATAATATTATTTCCTGATTCAGCAATAATAAAATCATCACCCGCACCGCCAGCGATAATATCGTTGCCACTACCTCCAAACAGGAAATCATTACCATCACCACCAATGATGATGTCATCACCTGCACCACTATCAATAAAATTACCTAAATCATTACCTATGACCAAGTCTGAATCAGACGTACCTGTATAGGATGTTTCTGTAGAGTTAAATACTTTAGTTACCATGTCTATATCCTTTTTAATTAAATAGATTGAGTTATTGGAGAGCATCATAAATGCCCTCCAATGAACTATTTTTTTCTAGTAAGGATCAGTATGAGCCGGAGTCAGAGTCGCTCCTGATGGCGCATAGCCGGGTAAGGATATTTCGATGAAACTATTATCAGTACTTCCATCGCCCGCTAGTTCCTGAAAGGTTTGACGCAGTCGTATAGCATTATCTACCTGCGTGTAAGGAGTTGCAGGACAAGTGTCACTTTTCACGTAGTACATGCCTGAATTAGCCGTGGTACTACCATCGTCATCAAGATAATTTGCATCTGTGGTGAAATCGACCCAATTAGTATCAATATCTGCTTTTTGCTGGGTTGATGAAGCAGAGCCCGGCCAAGAATTCAGGCCATTAATTGAAGGGCTAGAACCTAGTCCGGTCAATGGTTGGTCGTCATCACCAGGTCTATGCTGAACTGCTGTATAAGCCAGACCAATCCGATAAACTGGCGAAGCAATTGTTGGCACTGTTGAGTATGCTGCTGAAACATCCTGGCCTGACCAGCCACCACGAGCCACATCATTGACCTCAAAGTTTTGAGTGCCTGCAGCAGAGTTATAGTCGTTACTATTAAGAACAACTTTTACACCGTATATACATTCACTATCATCATTACTTCTCCAGACATAATCAACATAGTTGCCAATAGTTACAGGTCCTGAAGTATAGGTGTTATTCACTACAATAGGGCTTGTTTTACTTGCGACTGGATATTGTCTAGCTCCTGTATAATCTGCCGCATCACCCGGAGACCTGAATTCATTAGCAGGAAATACTGCACAAGTATTATTTGCGCCAGTAGTGGGGTTAATTGGTACGCCTGAACCAAAATTCCCTGTTGTATTACAAAGTGTATACGCACTGGTCCCACCCGACACTGTAAAACCGGTATTTGGTAACGCAACGAATCCTGTTGCTGATGCGATATATGAAGTGAGCCCAAGAGCACTGGCAATTGCAAGTTTTAGCTTATAGTTTTTCATAATAAACTCCATCTATTATAAAATAAGCAGGCATTTGTGGCTGTCTGCAGCACCCATTCATCACAACCTCTAGTTCGTGTCTCACTACTTACCAAGGTTGTGAATGAATTCCTTGTAAGGCGGCCACAAATGCACCACCTTGCTTTCCTTAATTTTGTTCAATCAAAACGTCATAAATCATTATTAATAAATACCAATATTTCTGATTACATTAATATGGCTCAGTATGTATTGGGGTTAGCACTGCATCATTAGGTGCAAATCCAGGAAGTGATATCTCAGTGAAATACTCACCAGGACCTTGGAATGTTCGACGTAACCGGATAGCGTTATCAGCCTGTGTATAAGGCATTGCTGGACAAACATCGCTCTTCACATAGAACATGCCAGAATTAGATGTACTTCCGCTAATATAGCTAGTGAAATTCACCCAGTTATCATCAATATCAGCTTTTTGTTGGATTGAGGATGCAGTCCCTGGATAGGCATTCAAACCATTAATAGATGGACTAGAGCCGAGACCAGTAAGCGGCTGCTCAATGTAACCATATCTTCGTTGGACTGATGTATAGGTTAAACCTATTCTAGACACAGGATGTGCAGTAACAGGAACAGTTGAATATGCTGCAAAAACTCCTAATCCTGACCAACCACCACGAGCAATATCATTTATTTGATAGTAACTATTAAGAACAACTTTTACTCCATAAATACATTCGCTATCATCATCACTTCTCCAGACATAATCAACATAGTTACCAATAGTTGTAGGTCCAGTTGTATAAGTGTTGTCAACTACAACAGGTCTCGTTTTATTCGCAACAGGGAATTGACGAACACCGGTATACTCTGCTGGATCACCAGGCGATCTAAACTCACTACTAGGAAATACCGCACAGGTGTTATTCGCTGATTGAGTAGGATTTACATTATTTGTACTACACAGCGTATAGGCACTGATACCGTCTGACACAGTAAAACCAGTATTTGGTAACGCAACAAATCCTGTAGCAGAGGCAATATATGAGTTGAGCCCAAACGCACTGGCTATGGCTAGTTTTAGCTTATAATTTTTCATAATAGGCTCCGTCTATTATAAAATTAAGCAGGCATTTGTGGCTGCCTGCAGCACCTATTCATCGCAACCTCTAGTTCGTGTCTCACTACTTACCAAGGTTATAAGTGAATTCCTTGTAAGGCAGCCACAAATGCCCCGCCTTTTTTCCCTAATTTTTCCTCAACCCTATAATCAAAATTGCCACCTTAGGCTCAACCATCCAGCGCGTGGTGCACCTGGCGCTACAAAGGTGTCGGTATCCCATTCCAGTGAATTATGGTTATAGCCACTTTGACTGGTAGCTCCATAGGTTGCCGGAGAAAATGGGTTACGTCCTAAAGAGCCTGCACTGTAATACTCTGTATCAAACAGATTATTGACTAATAAAGTGACACTTAAACTGTCATTAAAGTGATAGCTGCTCTGGAAATTAAACGTGACATAGCCAGGCACTTCACCATCACTTTTTGATGCTTTTCTATTAATTTTTGTAGGTGTGCCGTTAACATCGACTGTATCTGTGATGACAGCTCCTGCTTGATGTTTATTATTTTCATTGCCACGCACATAACTTGATGAGTGAGCAATCGCGGTAATGCCTACTTGCCATTTTGGTGTTACTTGATAAGCCACTGTGGCATTGAGGTTATGTAAAGGTACACCTGGCATACGGTCACCCGGTTTAACCTTAATCATGCGGCTATAATCATAGTTACCATAGAAGTCTTCTACTGAACTGCTGTTGTCATTCGCTGGCATCCAGAATGTATCTTGAAATGTAGCTTCTGTCATAGCGTAGTTCACTTGAAAATGCCATTTTTCAACTGCTGCAGTAATCCCTGCTTCCAAGCCTTGGCGTCGTGTCTTACCAATAGTGTCAAAGAAATTCCGATTGCCGGGGAAACCTATTAAATAAATATCGTCTTTAAGATCTGTACGGTAAGCGCCTAAGTTCCATTCGACATTTTCGTTGAGCCGTCCGCGGATACCAATATCAATACTGGTCGATTTAATTTGGGGTAGGTATGGATCACCTGACAAAGTGGTAGGTAAGTCACAAGAGCGATTTTCTATAAGACTTTTGGGGCCTCTGTAATCTCCATTGGGCAAATACATAGGCGTATCATCAAATGCACAACCTAGCTCTATAACAGAAGGTACTCGAGTACCTTGTGCCCAGTTTGCATAGATATTAAGGTCAGGTGTTGCCTGCCAGGTGGCACCAAAAGAAGGGTTTAACGAGTAGTAACTAAAATCTTCTTTTTCAGCATCATTAAGCAGCTTACTGACATCTGGAACATAATAGCCAGTTGGGCAATCTTCACCAGGTGAACATACATTATAATAAGCCGGAAACGCAGCATATTGTGCTAAATTCCAGACACTGCTGCCCCAACTCCTGGCTGCGATTTTATTTTCACCTTTTGTGTCGTTATAGCGCACTGAACCAGTAAAATGCCAATTATCTACTGGACTCCATGTTTCACTGGCGAAAATGCTTTTTGTGACTTGATCACCAGAAAAATTACTGTTGCTAATTTCAGCATCGGCAGCTGCATATTGATCACGAATTTCATCTGGTGCCAGATAAGCATGACGATTTTTGTCCAACATACCTAATCTCTGTCCACTTTTGTACTCTGCAGATGGGGTGTCAATCGAAGCACCAACCATGAATTTGTGTTTATCTAAATTCCAGTTGAATTGAATTGAGGCACCATCAGTTACTTGATCAATAGTTGTATTAGTAAACACCGCCGTCGGCGTGCCATCAGCATACCCCGTCCCAGTCTCGCCATAGACCGCACCATCCACAGGAGTTGGTCGGCCTTGAGAATCTGTAACTTTCAATCCATCGTTATTGATATCACCTGTACATTCGTCACCATTAGTTGGAGGAAGAATAAGCAAAATATTCTTCACACCAACACCATCATTAGGCGTTAGGTCACCAGCAGCTGCAGTATCCGGCGTATAAAAGTAGAACGCACCGTCACCAGCGAAAACAGTATCAAATGAAGAATTAGATTTGAGTGATGATAGGTTTGATGCTGTTAGGTAGATATATGAATTTCCCCCAGCTGAATAACTGGTGGTTTCACCTGGTAAAACAGGCTCGCTTTCTCCAGCACTAGGTACAAAAATTGCGTTTTCCGCAAATTTATTATTTGGCCCATTAAGTTCATACTGTGCATAATTTACATAATAATCGGGTAAATCAGCATTAAAATACTTATTAATATCTTCACCGTTGTCGGTTATTGCTTGTGCTAATGCTGCAAAAGCAGCATCGCTAGCGCCTTCAGATAGAAAAGCAGAAATATATGGATCAGCAAAAAAATTGCCATCTTGTACGGGTATCAGATAATAATCCGGTAAGTTATAGTCGTTAGTAGTAGTAAACAAGCATGTGTATTGCTCACCTGCATTTAAATCTCTTCTAACAAGTTGATTATCAAAATCAGTATAAACATCAGCTCCTTCCTGTTTCCGTTTGCTATTTCTTCTATATATCTGACCTGTAATCGAAAACGTGTCATTCACCTGATAAGCTCCGGAAAGCTGGAACTGTTGTAATGTGTTCTCAGTAGTATCTGGCGATGTAAAGACACTTTTATCATCCTTGTCATACATCGCTGTAGGGATTAACCCATTACCCACCAGTTTGGTTTTCACTAATAAAGTACTTAGATTGATATCTAGTTTGTCACCTCGGTAGCTGGCTTTACCAAACACTTGATTCACCTGACTCGGTGAGTCATCACGCCAACCGTTTTCATCATGGAAACTACCTGAACCAAAAAATGCGATAGTGCCGTTATTCCAACCTTTTTCTACTTGTAATTGCTTTCTGTCGAATGAGCCGGCTAATAATTGAACATCACCATCTGTGTTGTTGAAACCATCTTTTGTTTTGACGGTAAATGCACCACCCAAGGTGTTCAAACCAAATATTGGGTTTGAACCGGGAAACACATCGACGCTGGCTATCGCATTCATTGGGATCATGTCCCAGTTCACCACATCACCAAAGGGTTCATTGACACGAATACCATCAAAAAAGACACTCAATCCTTGCGGTGTACCAATCTGCGGGCCCGCCGTAAAACCACGATATTGAACATCCATTTGAAAAGGATTGCTCTGGTAGTCATTAACCATAATCCCTTGAAGCTTGGAGTTAAATAAATCCGCCATACTGAGTGAATGTGATTCTTTAATGTCTTCAGCAGACAAGCTTTGCACGTTACCTGGAATTTCTTCTTTGGTGAGTCCAAGACCAGGCAGTGGCCCTACTTCATAAAAACGTTGTGCTCTGACTTTGACTGTATCTAGAATTAAGCGGTCATCTCCCAGTGCAGGTAACTCTGCCTGACCTGGCACCAGAAAATAGCCACCATCTGTGTCATCAATAGCTTCAAGGCCACTGTCATTTAATAATTTCTGAAAGCCTTCTTCAACCGAATATTCACCATGAAGGCCTTGGGTTTCTTTTCCTTCTGCCAGGGCGGGATCAAAGGTTAATCTCACACCATTTTCGGCTGCGTAATTTGAGATGGCTTTGCCCAAAGGGCCTGCTGGAATGTCAAAACGTTTGACCTGTTCAGCCGTGTTATCTTCAGCCAGTGCAAGATGATTGATTGACATGGCACCAACCATGCTCATCGTGGCGATAGATAAACAACGACATAGTTTTTTCTTAAGGCAAAGTGTGCCCTTTGCTTGCAGTTCCAATATTTCTCTCCGACTAATAGTTATTATTTTTTTGTTGTTCTATTAGGTATGCCAATCGAGAATCGGAAAGTGTCAATTTTTTTTAGACTTTTTTTAAATTGGTTTGCAAAACCTGGATTTACCAGTCTGAATACGAAGTACCTTTTGATTTCATAAGCCGATAACCACTTCGGACATCAGAAATAACTTCGTCAGTTTCTGCCTGTCTTATTAACTCCCAGGTTTCATGACTATTGGTGATGGGATCGACAGGAATGTGTCGTAAATAGCCAGTATCAACAAGCTGCTCTAGTGAGTGAGGATAGGTATTCATGACACTGTGGTATTGGGTAATTGCACTACGCATCACGATGAGTTCATGATGGAGCACATTCTCATGGGCAGTGAGTTTAGTATCCGTTGTTTCGTAATTATTGATGAATGCTATAAAAATGATGCTAAGCATGACGAAGATAACGAGAAGTTGATATATCGAAATCCCAACTTATCTAGGCCGCAGTTTTTTGTAATACCATTCACTACTTTTGATGTCCTTTTCTTTTTTGTCGGCCACATTCATTAGCTGAATTAATAGCAATCCTTAACCTTATAAGCTAATGACCTTGGGCTGCGTAACCATCTTCCCTGCGGTGTCTTGAGTAAATAGTTGGACTTGTTACCAACAAGAAATAGACGGGCATTTGTGGCTGCCCGAATCACCTATTCACTTCAATCTTGCTGAGTGCCTTAAACTTCCGTTGATTGAAGATGAATTCCTTTGTAGGGCGGTCACACTTGCCCTAATCAATTCCATTATCATTTGTCTAATTTGCTAGATACCCTTTATGTACTGAGTAATAAGAGTTTTAATTGGAAATTTTTCATCATTTATCTCCATCCATGCGTAAATGTCTTAACTATTTTTTAATCAAATAACCACCTCACACTAACCCATGCTGCTCTTGGTGCCCCAGGAGCAATAAAATTAGTACTTCTCCATTCAGATGAGTTGTGGTTGTAACCGGCAGGTCCATCATCAGCACCGTAGGTCCCAGGAGTAAAAGGATTACGACCAAGTGCACCTGCACTGAAATATTCTTTATCAAAGATATTATTCACTAGCAGGTTAACGCTAAAGTTCTTGGTTAGCTGATAATTACTTTGAAAATTAAACACGACATAACCCGGTACTTTCCCTGGATTATCAGTAGCTTTTCTAGCTACTTTTATCTTGTTACCAGTGTTATCAGTTCTATCAGTCGTCTCATAGACGACACTCCCTGCCTGATGTTTATTGTTTTCATTACCACGAACATAGCTAGAGGAATGAGCAACGGCTGTTAGACCAACAGTCCATTTTGGTGTGACTTGATAGTTGACAGTTGCATTAAGATTATGGAGCGACACACCCGGCATTCTTGCTCCAGCCTCTACATCAATTAGTCGGCTGAAGTTGTAATTACCACGAAAATCTTCATACGAACTACTATTATCATTTCCGGCTATTGTGAAATCATCTTCAAAAGTCGCGTCTGTCAAAGCATAGTTAACACTGAATCCCCATTTACCTTTTTGCCCGGAGAGTCCCGCTTCAATACCCTGACGTCGAGTTTTACCAATACTATCAAAGAAATTACGGTTATCAGGGTATGAGACTAAATATAAATCATCCTTAATATTTGTTTGGTAGGCAGAGAGATTCCACTGAATATTTTCATCGATGAGCCCTCTAACACCAATTTCCCATGTTTGTGCTTTTATCTGTGGCAAATATGGATCGCCGGATAGTGTAGAAGGCAAAGAGCAAGTACGGTTTTCAACTAAACTCTTATATTGACCATTCACTAGTGTTTTATCTAAAGCACAACCTAGCTCAATCACAGACGGTACACGTACCCCTTGTGAAAAGTTGGCATATAGATTCAACTCTGGCCTAGCCTGCCACGCCACACCAAAAGAAGGGTTTAATGAATAATAACTAAAGTCTTCTTTTTCTTCTTGATTAAGTAAGTCAACATTTTGTGGCAAATAATAACCTGTTTCACACTTTTCTCCTGTTGGACATACATCAAAATAATCTGGAGGTAGTCCTAATTCAGCCAGATTAGGCACAAAACCAGCCCCCCACTCACGCGCTTTCATTCTATTTTCACCTTGCGTGTCGTTATAACGAGCTGCAACATTAAAATGCCATGTTTCCACTGGGCTCCAGGTCTCACTAAAGTAGAGGCTTTTTGTTAGTTGCTCTCCTTCAAAGTTATTGTTAGATACAGGGACATCTGCCGCGTAATATTGATCTCGAATTTCATCTGGTGCGTAATAAAACTCTCGATTAGCATTTAATAAACCAAGCTGTTGCGTTGTGGTGTATTCGGATGTTGGTCGATCGACGGAGGCACCAATCATAAATTTATGTTTTTCGGTGTTCCAATTAAACTGGATAGAGGCACCATCTGTAATCTGATCAATCGTGCTATCTGTAAGAACTGCCGTTGGAGTCCCATCTTGAACTCCCGGATTTGTTGCACTGTATGCCCCGCCATCAACAGTTTGAGTTCCACCATCAGGACCGGCAATTGTAAGGCTATCACCGTTGATATCGCCCTCACATTTATCCGCATTAGTTGGAGGCTTAATCAAGATAAGATGCTTGACGCCATCTGGTGTATAAAAATAAAAGTGATCTTTTGCATAAACTGCAGCAAAAAATGGATTCGTTGTTATCTCCTTTAATGATGATAAATTTTGAGCTACTTGATATCTATAAGAGGCTTCTCCATTCGAATATGATGTTTTTTCACCATCTGCGAGGGGCTCTTGGTTTTGTGCAGCTGGAGATAAATACTGCTCTTTCTCAAAGTTTTTTTCTCTTTCAATTCTATCTAGTGCTAAAGCAACTACTTCAGGCGAAAGGTCAGCATTAATAGACTTAGAATCCAGTTTAGCAAGGTCAGAAAAGGCCTGTTCTGTTGATGAACTATTAATAAAAATCTGTAACTTTTGGAAGGCGGTAGAAAAAGGGTTAAAGGCGCTGCTATAGAGATCCTCTCCTGCTGGAATATCAATAACAGCATAGTCAGGTAAGTTATATTTATTAGATGTTTCAAAAAGACAAGTATATTCTTCGCCTTTAGCTAGATTACGTCTTACAACCTGATTATCAAACTCGGTATATACATCTGCGCCTTGCGAATGTCTTTTACTGTTTCGACGGTAAACTTGACCAGTAATACTAAAGGTATCGTTGACTTGATAAGCCCCAGCTAACTGAAACTGCTGCAATTTGTTTTCAGTCTTATCAGGGGCAGAAAACACGCCCTCCCTATCTTGTCGATATTCTTCACTAGGAATAAGCCCATTACCTACCAAATCGGTATCAACAATTAAGGTGCTGAAATGTAAATCAAGTTTGTCACCACGGTAACTGGCCTTACCGAAAAGCTGATTGACTTTGCTTGGTGAATTATCACGCCAGCCATTTTCATCAAATAAGCTGGCCGCACCAAAAAAGGCAATAGTGCCATTATTCCAGCCGTTTTCCATTTGCAGTTGTTTACGACCAAATGAACCGGCTAGAACCTCTGCGTCCATAGCTGTATTGTTAAAACCATCTTTGGTTTTTAAGGCAAATGAACCACCTAAGGTGTTTAAACCGAATATAGGATTTGAACCAGGAAATAGATCCACTCCGGCTATGGCATTCATGGGGATCATGTCCCAGTTCACCACATCGCCAAACGGTTCATTAACGCGGATACCGTCGATAAAGACACTTAAGCCTTGTGGCGTACCAATTTGTGGCCCCGCTGTAAAACCGCGATATTGGATATCCATCTGGAATGGATTACCTTGGTAATCATTAACCGTGACGCCCTGTAGTTTTGTATTAAACAAATCCGTCATGCTTAATGAATGTGCATCTTTGATCTCTTTGGCCGAAATACTTTGCACATTGGCTGGAATTTCTTCTTTGGTCAGTCCAAGCCCCGGCAGTGGTCCAACTTCATAGAAGCGTTGTGCTCTTACTTTGACGGTATCCAGAATTAGACGGTCATCACCGAGAGCAGGTAAATCCTCCTGACCCGGTACCAGAAAATAGCCACCGTCGGTATCAGGTATAACCATCAGGCCGGAGCCTTTTAATAATTGTTCGAAGCCTTCTTCTAGACTGTAGCTACCTTGTAACCCTTGTGTGGTTTTGCCCTCGGTGAGGCTGGGGTCAAACGAGAATGTAAAGCCGTTGATACCGGTATAACTCGATAACGCTTTGGAGAGTGAGCCCGCAGGAATATTGTAATGGCGGTTAGCTTTTTCTGTTTCATTGCCTTTTTCATTGTCAGCGAGTTGCAATGTTTCGGCAGAAAGTGGCGGTAGATAGAAAAATGCCAATATCGCCATGATGATGGTGAATTTAATAAAGCTGTTGTCTCTGGAGATTTCACGTTTCGACATAGTTAACCTTGGGTAATTAAGTGATTCTTAATTACTAGGTCAGTTAAGGTTTAAAAAGGGGACACGATTTTTTAAATTAACGTTGTTTTTTGCTGATTTTTGCCCAGAAACGAGTTCGCCATTCAATTTCTATTGGTCTTGTTTGTTCTAATACGTGCAGAATGTGGTCAGGGTCATTAATTTGAAATGAGCCTGAAACATAAATGTCATGACATGATTCATCACAGCTGATCACACCTGTTCGATAACGTTTTAGATAACTAATAAACTCGCTGAGCGGCATATTGTCGGCGTAGATAACGCCGTTTATCCATGCATTGGCATTATCATCTAATGGGGATGGTGCCTCTATACCTGTCGAATCAAACCGCGTTTGGTGACCTTTTTCAATGATCTGATTTTGCTTTGGGTCGTCTTTGGGTAAGACATCAACCGCGCTCTCAATAACACCTAAATAGCTATAGTCGGCGTGCTGACGAACTACAAACTCAGTGCCCAAAGCATGGAGTCGACCCTGTGCAGTTTGTACCAAGAAAGGTCTTTGAGCTGAATCTTTAGCCGTCTTAATATAGATTTCGCCTCGGTATAATTTCACCAAACGCTGAGTATCATTAAATGCTAAATCGACAGCACTATCGGTGTTAAGTATGAGTTGGCTGCCGTCAGCTAATTGAATTGTTCTTTGCTCACCGGTCGCGGTTTTAATGTCAGCTAAGGCAGCTTGCCATGGGGCATATTTATAAGTTATGCCACCAATTGGAACGAGCATGAGCAACAGGCCAAGATGTTTGGCAAATTCACGCCTATCCATTGTTGCTGATCGGCCTAATACCTGTTTGCCTATATCTGGCGGTATTTTCTGTAAGGTCATGCCGAGATTTTCAGCACGCTGCCAGGCAAGTTCGTGCAGATGATTTTCATTGCGCCACGCGAGTAATGTTTGTTGTTCTTGTGCGGTTAAATCGTCATCTTGCACTTTGACTAGCCACATGACGACTTCTTTAATGACATTTTCTGGAATATCGGCTGGATTTAAAGACATGATTAAGCAGCGAAAGTAAGACAGTGGGTAAAGGCAAGTGCCATGTAGCGTTTAACGGTACGTTCTGTAACGTTTAACTTGGCAGCAATCTCTTTATATCGCATGCCTTCAAGTTGTGAGAGTAAAAAGGTCTCTCTGACATGATCTGGCAACGTGGTGAGCATTTCGTCAATTTCTTGTAAGGTTTCTAATAAGAGTAATCTTTCTTCACTACTTGGTGTGATAGCCTCAGGCAGTTGGCTGATTGCTTCTATATAGGCCTGTTCTAAGGATTTTCGACGGTAAAAATTCACCATCAAGTCATGGGCAATCTTAGTTAAATAAGCACGCGGTTCGATAATATCTTCCGGCATGTCTTTCTGTAATACTTTGACGAACGTATCTTGCGTCAGATCAGCGGCATCATCACGCGAGGCCAATTTTTTACATAGCCAGCTATAGATCCAACTATGGTGATTTTCATAGGTTTGACTAAACGATTGAATAGTTGAGGTAGCCATAATTAACTTGCATCACTCCATATCAAAGCAGGGCTTAAGATGTGTGCGGTTGAGTGTATTTACTTGCCTCTTAACACTATTTTTATTTGTTGTATTCATGTCTCTCTCCAACTTATTTTGATGTATCAGGCCGGTTTAATCATCACAAAATAGCGGGTATAGCGTTCTATTCGTATTGATAAGACTTCACTGGTGCTGGTTAAGGCGGCATTTATATCATTGACTGGGAACGCGCCAGATATAGTTAAATCAGCAACAGCAGGATCACAACGTATGATGCCTGAGTGGTAACGTGATAGATGATCAACAAAGTCAGCCAATGACATTTTATCGGCGATAATAAACCCGTTTATCCATGCCATCGATGCCCTATCTATGAGCTTCTTCTGCTGAGAAAAGGCCGTATTGAATGTGACCAATTCACCCGCATTGACCACAACGTTATTATCTAAATCATCACAAGGTCTGACTTCTACCGCATCCTGATACACACTGACAGAGCTGTGTTTAGACTTAAGTCGAGTGCTAAATTTAGTGCCTAGTGCTGTTACCGTACCGTGAGCAGTCACTACACTAAAAGGACGATAATTCCGGTCTTGCTCCTGTGCCGTTTCAATGTAGATTTCACCCTGCAGTAACCTGATTGTTCTAGCTCGGTCACTAAAATCAATAGCTATCTTGGTATCAGTATTTAAAACAACTAGACTGCCATCGTCTAAGGTGATGTGTTTAATTTCACCTACTGCCGTTGAATAATCTGACATTAATAGATACCAAGGCTTTTGTTTATAGCCATACCACCCTGCCGATCCAGCAGCCAGCATAAGACTGAGGGTTTTAATGACTTGGCGACGTTCCTGTGATTTGATGTCTTTGGTATCAATCGGACGATTTAATACGCTGATACTGGTTTTTGAATCGAGCCCCATAAAACAGTTGGTAATAGCTTCAACTTGTTCCCATGCGTGTCTGTTTTCTGGAGAGGCATTTAGCCATCTTTGCCATTGTTTCTGGTCTGCATCTGTGGCTTCACCAGAAGTCAGCTCAACAAACCAGTTGGTCGCCTCATAGATAGCATCTTTATTAGAACGGGCCATGAAAAAATTTTTTAACTATTCATGTTTAAACAATGCAGCAATGCCTTGGCAATGTACTGTCTAACCGAGCTGACTGAAACCGATAATCTCGATGCAATTTCTGCGTGTGAAAGACCTTCGAGCTGACACCATAGAAAGGCACTACGAACCTGAGTAGGTAAGCCATCGAGCATTTCATCTATCTTAGCTAAAGTCTCCACCATAATATTGAGTGACTCAGGTGAAGGGACTTCGACTTCTGGCATATTTTCTAAAGCGTCAAGGTAGGCCCTTTCAATATCCCGACGACGAACATGATTGACCATCAGGCCGTGGGCCACCGTGGTGAGATAGGCACGAGGCTCTTTGATACTGGTCAGATCGTCTTTTTGCAAAATTTTGGAAAAGGTATCTTGCATCAAGTCAGCTGCATCAAAGCTGCAACCGAGTTTTTTTCTCAGCCAGCCTAATAACCAGCTATTGTGTGCACGGTAAAGTTCAGTGACGATGGAGTCACGCGTTGCATTAAGATTACCCAGAATACTGACGTCTGATTCGTAGTGTAGGGCTATGTCACTCAATTGCCTGCTCCCCTTTTACATTAAGCTGCCGGATTGTGCCTGCCTTATGTTTTGTCGAGGTTTGCAGTAACATGGCTAACCACAAGTTCTGGGTAAACTCTGCGTGCATGTTCACAAAATTTCACATAAGGTAACGTAAATTTACTACGCATTACCTTGAGTAAATATAGGAAAAAATCCTAAATTTACAAAGATTAATCCATTTATAAAAAATGACAGCTTGCTTAGCCGCATCGGGAGGTTTTTACCCTGACTTTTTAAATATTAACTATTTTTCATTTTTTTAATCTGAATACAAAACTTAAGTATGGAGGTGCTGAATGATGCTTTTCAATTTGCGGATAAATACAGCGATGATGAAGCAAACGACTTCTTGTACAATAGCCTCCTTTCATTCTTCAGACATTCAAGCAATCTAGCGAGCCTACTATGAAAATTCAAAGCCACTTTGTCGATCTTGATACACCTACTGGCGTTATGCGTACTTATATTCACCGTCCGGTCGGTGAAGGTAGCTACCCGGTGATTTTGTTCTACTCTGAAATTTTCCAACAGACTGGCCCGATTGAACGTGCAGCAAGACTGATGGCAAGCCATGGTTATGCTGTATTAGTGCCCGAAGTTTTCCATGAGCTGAACCCTATCGGCACCGTATTGGGTTATGACGACGCTGGTCGTGATAAAGGGAATGCGGATAAAGAAGCCAAAGATGTTCAGGGTTATGACTCTGATAATGTCGCCATGATTGAGTTTGTAAAAACCCAACCTTGGTGCAATGGGCATATTGGTGCCATGGGTTATTGCATTGGTGGTCACCTGGCTTTCCGTGCAGCTTTACAACCTGAAGTGAAAGGCACAGCATGTTTCTACGCGACGGATTTACATATCCAAAAAATTCCAAACAAACCTGCCCAACACAGTATGGAGCGCCTTGATGACATTAAAGGCGAGTTATTAATGATTTGGGGTAAACAGGATAATCATGTACCTGCTGATGGTTTGTTAAAAATCTATCAGGAATTAAAAGCAACCGATATTACCTTCACCTGGCATGAGTTTAATGCTGAACATGCGTTTATGCGTGATGAAGGTGATGGTGGTCGTTATGATGCACAAACCGCACAAATCGGCTATCAACTGGCGTTAAATCTGTTCAGCAGAACTCTTCGCTAATCAGCTTTGCTATTTAGCCTGAAAGGGAGTCAGTGGTAGCATTGACTCCCTTTTTTATTGGCCGAAGATTGAGAAAATCATCTGGCTGAAATACTGGCAATGCCCCACTCTTGTTATGCTAAGCTCAAATTTTTTAATTGCATGGGAACGCCTTTGTCATGTCCAACCCTTCAGGTTTAGCCTTTGCCCATTTACTCAACGGTGAGGGTGGAAGTACCCGTCTCAATGTGACTGATCTGCCGCAATGGCAGGCTGAAGATGGCCTTCTCTGGCTGCATTTTGACTACACGCATCCTGATGCTGAGCGTTGGCTACTTGAACAGTCCGGCTTGGATGGTGTGATCGCTAATGCCCTATTAGAAGAAGAAACACGACCACGTACTACTTCCATTAATGATGGTTTGCTGATGTCGTTACGGGGGATTAATCATTATCAGGATGCCCGCTCGGACGATATGATTTCGATTCGGGTGTGGATTGATCCCCGTATTATCGTTACCACTCGTCGTGAAATGTCCTCTTCGGCTGCGGAATTGGATAAATTACTGAGCAGAGGCATTGGCCCTAAGAACAATGCAGAGTTTCTCATCAAGTTAGTGGATCTGACCGTTGATGGTATGTCAGAAACCATTGCCGGTTTCGAAGATACGATTGCCGATTATGAAGATGCTGTCTTAGTGAATGATACGGAAAACTTGCACAACGATATTGCCAATTTACGCCGTCAGGTAATTAAAATGCACCGGTATTTAGCCCCGGAAAGAGATGCCCTGGCTCGTTTGACACTGGAAAAGATATCCTGGTTATCGGATTATGACCGTCTTCAAATCCATGAAATCAGTGACACCCTCATTCGTTATATTGAAAACCTGGATGCGGTGCGTGAACGTGCCGTACTGGTTCAGGAAGAGCTGCACAGTAAAACGTCTGAACAACTTAATTCCCGTATGTACGTGTTATCGGTGATTGCAGCCGTCTTTCTTCCCTTAGGCTTTGTGACGGGATTATTAGGTATTAATGTGGGTGGTATCCCTGGTGCCAATGACAGTCATGCCTTTACTGATGTGATCGTGATTCTCTGTGTAGTGGCCGTATTGTTATTATTTTTGTTTCGTTGGAAAAAATGGTTTTAGGTGTGCTTTAAACAGTGAATCAATCACTTATCGGCTCTGCTGTTGAAGTCACCAAATAAATATAACAATTTCTTTATTTTTTTCGAGCAAATCTGAAAAAGATGTTGTAGAATGCCACGCTTTCTTGGGGTGCTTAGCTCAGCTGGGAGAGCATCGCCCTTACAAGGCGAGGGTCGGGGGTTCGAACCCCTCAGCACCCACCAAGAAAAATTCTTCTTTGCATAATCAGTACTTGTTTCCCACTAAAATATTGTGCATTGTTAGCCCTTGGCGACTCAATCCAAGGTGCTGAAATGGACTTCACTCCGCTCTACACGTCATTACTGTCTTTCTGGTATTTCATTCCTTTATTTTTCTGTCTGGCCATCCTGCGTTCAGCCTGGTTCAAAGGTGTCATGGGCGAGTTTCTGGTCAATATCATCGCCCGCTTCCAACTTGATAAACAACATTATCATTTAATCAAAAACGTGACCCTGCCCACTGAAGATGGGACCACTCAGATTGATCACATTATCGTCTCGGTTTATGGCGTTTTTGTGGTGGAAACAAAAAATATTCGTGGCTGGATATTCGGTAATCCCTCTCATAAAAACTGGACTCAGCAACGCTATAAGCATAAATACACTTTTCAGAATCCACTGCATCAGAATCATAAACACATAAAAACACTGCAGACTTTACTTAAGTTAACAGACGAACAAGTCTTTTCTGTTATCGTCTTTATAGGTGACAGTGAGTTTAAAACGCCCATGCCAGACAATGTCACTTATGGTCTGGGTTATATTCGCTATATCAAGTCTAAAACCAATCCCGTTCTCAACTTGGCAGAGAAAGAAAACCTCATATCACAGATTGAGTCTGGTCGGCTTTCACCTAGCCTGAAAACAAACAGAGAGCATGTGGCCCATGTTAAGCAATTAGTTGAACGTAAGCTGACAGATGCTCCGATATGTTCACGCTGTGGTCATAAGATGGTGAAGCGTCAAAGCAAAAAAGGTGACCGTGCTGGCCAGTTTTTCTGGGGCTGTAGTCAATATCCGAAATGCCGTAATATCAACACTGTGTAACACTATTCCCTCCAGCTAAGGACACGAAAATGAAATGGCGCGGTAACCGAAGAAGTAGCAATATTGATGACCGTCGAAGTCAGCGTGTTTCAGGCATTCGTGGTGGCTCTGGCGGTATTATTCGATTATTACCCGCCGTGTTTAGATTACTCGGCTTCAAAGGCACCGCATTATTACTGATTGGGATTGTTGTATTAGCGGCATTGACAGGAAATTTACCTGTATTGTTATCCCTTCTCGGTATGCCCTCTTCGGCACCTACTGTCTCCTCATCCGAACCTTTACAGGAAACAGCTGAAGAAAAAGAACGTGTCGAGTTTGTTTCTGTGGTTCTGGCGGATACCGAAGATACCTGGTCAGCGATATTTAAAGAAAATGGTCAACATTACCCCCCTCCCAAACTGGTTTTGTTTCGTGGTGTGGTGAACTCGGCTTGTGGTTCTGCACAATCAGCGATGGGCCCGTTTTATTGTCCAGCTGATCAACAGGTTTACATTGACTTGAGTTTTTATGACCAGCTAAAGAATCAGTTCAAAGCCCCTGGCGATTTTGCTCAGGCTTATGTCATTGCCCATGAGGTAGGACATCACATCCAGACCTTATTAGGCATCTCACAGCAAGTAAATGCCGCTCGCAGCAAAATGAGTCAGGTGGAATGGAATAAACTCTCTGTCAAACAAGAATTACAGGCCGATTGCTTTGCCGGTATCTGGGCACACTATGCTAATGAAACAAGACAGCTGCTGGAAGCCGGTGATCTGGAGGAAGGCCTAACGGCAGCGAGTGCTATCGGGGATGATACTTTACAAAAACAAGCCACTGGGGTTGTTAGACCCGATGCCTTTACCCATGGTAGCTCGGCACAACGGGTTAAATGGTTTAAAACCGGTTATGACACGGGTAATGTTGAAGCATGTGATACATTTATCAATAGATAAAAACAAGATTAGATCATCACGCTTAGGTTATGATTTATATAAATTTATGAAGCGATTCACTGCTTTTTATTAGTGTATATGTTTCAATTGGAAAAATTTTATAAATGTCTTTAGGGAGAAGCATATTGAAACAACGAATGCTGTTATGGATAGTAGCTACACGTAATAGTTTTGTTTCATTACTGCCGTTGACATTTCTACGGGTGACACTGGATTTACTTATTTATCTGCCATGGCCTGCCTACCAACAATTGATGAGCTCGCTGTTTGGTGCTTCATGGAAAACCCCACTACTCAGTATCAGTGAGCTGACCTTTAGCTTTTTTGCCCTGGCTTTGACAGCCATTATTTCAGTGCAATTGGTTTACAGACTTAATAGTAACAGCAACAGCGAAAGCGATATGCCGACACCATTAATGGTCGCTATCAGTGCGGCTATTAATTACATTATCGTGACTAGCTTGCTTGGATATTCTGCTATCGAATTCAGTATGGAATCGATGCTACTGGCGGTCATTTTAGGGATTGCAACAGCTGAAATGATCTGTTGGTTAACCCATAAACGGCTGCTGGATTTATTACACTTATCTGTCGAATCAGACACCGCTTTTTATAACGCCATGCGCCTGACCCCGACCATTGTTATTGTCGGGGTTTTCTTTTTTGTAGTGGCAGCATTTATCAACTTGTTACCTGATTTTCCTGATGTATACGATGGCCTCACGCATTGGGCTCAGGCTGAGGGTTATGGCGCATGGATATTGAGCACGCTGACGGTATTGGTTAATCAGGGTTTATGGTTTATTGGCGTTCATGGTGGTATCGCTATTCAGTCTTACCATGACGGGGCGTTTTTTATTCATGATGTTACAGCTATCAGTGCTGATTGGGTGACACGGCCTGTTTATGACAGTTTTGTTTTGATAGGTGGCTCTGGCGCCACGCTAGGTTTAGTGATTGCTATTTTGATCACGACACGCCGTGGCATGCAAAATAAAGTCGCCAAAATTTCGATCATTCCTAGTCTGTTTAACATCAATGATATTCTCATTTACGGTTTACCGATTGTTCTCAACCCACGCTATTTAATTCCCTTTTTTATTGTGCCTTTGTCTTTAATGGCTATCTCATTACTGGCTTTTCAATCAGGCTTGGTGCATGTAGTGAACCCAGGCAGTGTGACCTGGACGACACCGCCCATTTTGTCTGCGTGGTTACTGACTGAGTCATGGTATGGGGTCGCGCTACAATTGTTGACAATCAGTATCAGTACACTGCTCTATTTACCTTTTGTTCGCAAAGCCGAGATATACAGACATCAGCAAGAGCAATTGGCTTTTGAAGAGGCCACTAACACCATTATTCATAATGGCCAAACCAAACAACAAATTATCAGCAGGCAAGACAAGGTTGGAATGATTGCCAGAGATCTGGTCTATGACTTGCGTCAGGCAATTTACCATGATGAATTAACGGTTGTTTACCAACCCAAACATCATCGTGCAGGTCACATTGTTGGGGTTGAAGCACTGGTTCGCTGGACGCATCCAAGATATGGTTTTGTGTCTCCGGCGATGCTAGTCATGCTGGCTGAAGATAGTGGTGATATTAATAAATTAGGTCGTTGGGTATTCGAACACTGCTGTATCGCTAAGGCGAAATGGAATGCTTTAGGCCACCAGAATCTGACAATGGCCATCAATATCTCTCCACTGCAACTGAGTGATAATGCTTTACCGACTTTTTTATCGGGCTGTGTGACTAAATACGGACTTCATCCTGAAGAAATTGAGCTGGAAATTACCGAGTCATCAGAAATTTCTGATTCACAGCAAGTTGAGAAAATATTACAAGAAATCAGTGATATAGGTATTCACCTGGCTATGGATGATTTTGGCATGGGGTATTCCTCACTGTTACATATGCGTCGCTTTAAAGTAAATGCGATTAAGATTGATGGATCGATTACACGTGATGTTCTAACCAATTCAACTAACGCCGATATCATTCGCACCATCAGTGCTTTAGGTAAAGCTCAAAAAGTCTCTGTGGTAGCAGAATACGTGGAAACAAAAGAACAACGTGAAGCCTTGCTTGAGATGGGCTGTGATATCTTTCAAGGCTATTATCATAGTCCACCACTCAAACCTGAAGATTGCCCTGGGTATTTTTTATCTCATCGCCATGAAGGTGCTGAATAAATGACAAATGCTGCTGATACGGTGATGACGCTTTATCACTGGAATATTCTGATTCTGCCAAGTGGTGAGGAAATTTTTGTTGGGCTGCGTCAACGTCCTGAAACCGTGCCTCCATTCAAGCCTGCTGATGAAGAAGATAAGCTGCTTCCGTTTACTTTACGTAACAGCAGTCCGATTACTGAATTTAATCCGGCACGAGGCATAGGTTATACCGAATCTGGCCGACGTTATGTGGTTATCGGACCGGCCAGCGATCCAACCGGCATGATTCGTTTGAGTGTCGATAAAATGATGCCAGCAGAACAAATCAACTGGAAATATCCATTCACTGACTGACATCCCTGTCAGTCAGAACACTATTAAATCTGCTTTTCTATCGTATAGATCTGCTTTTTATTATCGGTTACTTCTGCTTTCAACAAACCATGCCCTGCTTTCCCGGCTGGCAGCATAAAACGCATGCTGGGATCTTCACTAATCGATATGCCAGTATCAATGGTCATCAACACCTTACCATCCAGCGTAATCTGCATTTTTTCGACATAATGTGCCGGAATATAACCACGGGTTTTTAAGTCCATTTGCAGGCCGCTATTGTTAGGATGACTGATGACCACCTGAACTGGTTTCACTTCATCAGGGTCTCCATCACGATAACGAATCTGCATTTTGCCCAGTCTCGCCATGGCTGCGACCTGATCTTTTGCTGCTGGCGCACTACAACCACCCGAAGCTTTTACAAAACGCTTGACCATGTGCAGGCTGCCATCGTTCATCTCTGCTATGGCTCGAATATAGGTGTATTGATCCACGCGCATACGGGTAGAAATATCCACCGTTTCTAATACAGGCGACAAATGGAAGTTAGCTGAATATGGCATTGGGTTATTATCAATAAATACATGCAGATTTTTGATATAAGAACTGGCGGTTTGCGGTTTCTTTGAATAGAGATGGATTGGCACTATCGCCGCGTCTTCAGCTCTTTTTGGTGCTTCGATCACTAACCAGTCATCGGCATCTTCTAAAATCGTTTTATTTTCAAAATAGATTTCTTTAAGGGTTTGCCATTGCTCCTGAGGCTCATCAGCGGCCATGCACAAAGCTGGCAACAAAAATAAGCTCAATAAAGCTGCAAGCCCGATATTTTTAAATAATGTGTTCATTCGGTTATTCCCATTCCAGTTCAGTAAAAGCGGCTGTGATATTGCGTTTATGATAGTCGTCGAATAACAGCCACTTACCCTTCTCACTCAGGCCGACAGATTCGGTTGCTTCGTTGATGGTTCCCATATCATTAATGATGGCTCTGATTTGCTGACGAATCGTTGAGAAATAATGTTCTTCAACATCAAAAGCGTGTTGCCAGTCCTGATATTGAGCAGGACCGTGACCGGGAATAACGGCGTTTAATTGCATGGCTTTCAGCTTTTCGATCGTGGCCAGCCAACCATTAATACTGCCATCAAGGGCAGGAATACGTTTGACGAATAATAGATCGCCGGTCCACAAGGTCTTGGTGTTTTTATCCAGCACGGTCAGGTCATTATCTGTATGTGAGGTGGGATAACTGTTTAGTACCAGTTCTCGCCCACCTAAATCGATGGTGAGAGGTTTATCCACACTGACCAGTCGTGTTGGTTCAATAAACTCTGTGCCTTTGTAATATTCCCCCAGAATGTCGCTGAAGCGTGTTTCATAGAATGCTTTTCGGGCTTCGATAGCTGCTGGCATTTTGTCATTACCAATAAAAGTGGCTCCGGTGTCTTTAAATGCCGCATTGCCTAGAAAATGATCGGGATGGGCATGGGTATTAATGACATAACAGATTGGCAAATCACTTTTTTCACGAATGGCTTCAAATAACGCTTTACCCTCAAAATAACTGCCACCGCTATCCACTACGGCAATACACTTGTCACCGACAATGAAACCGGTATTCGCGATTTCGCCTTTGTTATGTTGATTGGCATCCTCTTGTGCTCCCTGATGGTAAAAAATACCATCTGAGACTTGTTTTAACGAATAGTCATCCGCATAAACGTTCACTGCCAGCATGCTGCTGAGTACGATACTGATGCCGCTTATATAAGCTTTTGTTTTGTTTTTCATTTCTCTCCCCTTCAATTAGGGTGTCTTCGTTATCTCAAGATTTGGGTTTTATTGTATTTTTAACTTCTGAGATGACATTTGCTGGGAAACCACCTTGTTCAGCATGACGCAAGATTAAGTCTTTATTTTCTGCCTTGTAAACACAATAGATTTTGTTATCGGTGACATAACTTTCCACCCACTCTATCTCAGGCCCCATTTCTCGTAAAACAGAACAGGATTTATCGCTTATCTGGTCAAGTTCATTGACTGTTAGCTCACCTGCCCCTGGAATCTCGCGTTCGATAATGTACTTATTCATGATTTCACCTCATTAAACATGACCGGTCGTCTTTATTTAGGTTCAAAAAAATTCAACGTTTAGTGTTGAATAAAATAATCATCAAGTAATAGCGTCAAGCAACGTTTTAATGCTTGCGTCGACTTTTCGATTTTCATCTGTAGTAATGCGCCTTGCCATTGATCAAATAACAGTTTTGCCATTACCTCTGGTGTAATATCCTGACGAAGAATACCGCTCTGCTGTGCTTCACCCAGGCCCTGTTCGAGTAATTGACAATAGTCATTCACTGCGGCTAACAGTGTTTGTCGGCATAATTCACTGGCACTGCTGATTTCCCCCATCATATCGCCTAATAGGCAGCCACCACTGTAATCTGACTGCTCCAGATCCTCGATAAGTGATTCAAAGTAGGCTTTGATAGCCTCGTGACCATTTAAGTCTGTTTTGTTCAGGAAAGATTGTAGCCGTGAAATAAAGGGGGCGATGTAGTGACGAATGGCTTCTGCTGTGAAGTTTTCTTTACTTTCAAAGTAGCTATAGAACGAGCCTTTGGGCACCTGAACGGTATCTAATATCAATTTGATACCGGTGCCGTGATAACCATTTCGCATCAGTAACTCAATCCCCTGATTGAGGATTTGTTCTTTTTTAATCTGTTTTTGTGTGCTCATAACCGCATAATGCGACCGGTCGTCTTTGCTTGTCAATCATTGATCGTAGCGATTTACTTTTCGCTTCGGCACTCTCTGGCTTGCAAGCGTGCATAAGCTTCCGCTTCATGATGGATATCACTAATCAAACCGCGATGTAATGCAACCGAAATGGCATCCTGATTATGAAAACGAGCACCTTGTTTAAACAATAAATCCAGTAAGTCGCGTGCAGGCATATCTAAGTATTTCGATAATTCCTGGGCTTCTTTGGAGAGCTTGTCCAGTACTTCAGGATGTTGCTGTTGCACATTCAGCGTCGCCAGGTTATCAATGATGGCCAACTCTCTTATCGTTTCATCACTGAGCCCGTTATCCTGAACAAATCGCAGGCTGGTTAACCCTGTTAATTGGTGAAATGTATTTTGAACAAGATTTAAATCGGCATTCCTTCCGGCTAACGCGACTTTTAACCATTTCAGGCGATGCCGGGCGAGAACAATCATGCTTTTTTCTGTTTCTCTACTCATGCTAATTGCTCCGAGTCAAAACACACTTCCTTGTTATCACATAAAAGCTGTCTCTGACAAACCTTGATCGTATTTTTTCAGTCACGAAAAACAGCCGGTTTCTCTCATTTTCTATTAGAATCAATAACTCACTATGTGAATAATCATTTAGGGGATAACTCAGATGAAATACGTTTATTGCCTGATAATGTTATGCCTGACCTCATCACTAGCCACAGCGGATGACCTTGAACGAAATACAATCACCAGTTGTGCTTACCAGGCTGGAACAGCCTATGAAATACAAAAAATCAGACAAACTGAGGGCGATGACTGGACCACATTTGAGAATAAAATCAAGTCGATTTATAAAGATACACAAGGACGTGATGATCTTTTAGCGATAGGAAGACGCGTCTATATCTACCCTGTTGAAACCTCTGTCGATAAAGTGCATGAGGAGCTGTTTCAGGCCTGTGTAAAACGCCAGCAAGGCACTGAACCATTAATTTAACTAATGGGGATGTTTGCGTGTAGACCAATACACCATTTTTTCTAATAATTGATCGAGCTTAATAGGCTTTGTCATGTAATCAGTCATACCTGCTCGCAAACATTTTTCATCGTCCCCTTTCATGGCATTAGCCGTTAAAGCAATGATTGGTATATCCTGACAGTGCTTACCCAACTTACCTTCTCGGATTTGTTTACTAGTGGTATAGCCGTCCATCACAGGCATTTGACAGTCCATCAAAATCAACTGTACTGGATTATAAGCGTCAAGTTGAGTGAGTAATTGACTTGCTTGAACACCATTTTCAGCTGAAGTGAATTGCACATTTAACCGAGTCAGGAAAAATTCCAGTACAGATCGGTTAGTAATGTCGTCATCTACAATCAAAACATGGGCACCATCTAGCTCAGATTCTGTGAATGATGCTTGTTGGTGAACTTCTGTTTTTGTTAATGTCGGCGCTGTCTCTTTCAGCCGTTTTAGTTTGATAGTGAAACAAAAACAAGAGCCTTTACCCGGCTCACTTTTAACAGTGATATTGCCACCCATTAATTCACACAGTTTTTTAGAGATCACCAAGCCCAGCCCAGTACCGCCAAAACTTTTTGATGAACTATTGTCAATTTGTTCAAAGGGCTCAAACAGACGATTTATCTGATTGGCATTAATACCAATACCACTATCAATCACCTGGCAGGATAGCGTCATATCATTATCAGATTGCTCAACAAGACTGGCCATGACCTGAATATGACCATGCTGGGTAAATTTATCTGCATTGCTTAATAGATTGCGTAGGATCTGTTCTAGGCGGGTAGCATCACCTTCGACCACTAAATCCTTGTTCCAGTCCAGCGACAGATGATAGTTTTTATCCGTTTTTGTGCTGCGTAAACTAAAGGTTTCAAACACATCTTCAAATAGCTTTGTCAGATTAAATATGTCATCACGAATGTGGACTTTTTTAGCTTCAAGTTTGGAAAAATCAAGAATGTCATTGATGATATTGAGCAACAAGTCGGCACTTTTGCTGGCTAATTCGATGTGCCGTTGCTGAGTTGCCGTAAGCTCACTGTGGGTTAATATATCCAGCATACCAATCACACCGGCTATGGGACTGCGTAACTCATGTGTCATATTCGCCATAAAAGCTGATTTGGCTTTGCTGGCCTGCTCTAGTCGCTGACTGGACAAACGAAGTTCAATAAGCGACTCCACCTGATAGGCAAACATCTGCAGGCGCTTTAATTCTTGTTCACTTAATGTCCTGACTTTGTGATCAATGATACATAGGGTGCCCAGCAGATATTGATGATTATTAAATCTGTATCGCAGTGGAACCCCAGCATAGAAAACAATGTGTGGTGGACCTGTGACCAGAGGATTGTCCCTGAACCGTTCATCTGCATCTGTATTTTCAACGACCAATGGGGTTTTATGATAAATGGCATGGCCACAAAAAGAGATGTCACGTCCCGTTTCGCAAACATCCAGACCTTGTATCGATTTAAACCACTGGCGGGATTCATCAATTAGAGATATCGCCACGATTGGGATGTCAAAAACATCGGCGACCAATCGAGTGAGATTATCAAAAACTGCTTCAGGTTCTGAATCCAGAAGCTCAAGAGAAAATAAAGCGTCTAAACGTTCTCGTTCATCGCCAGGTATTTTCGGTGCTTCCATTGTCTGCGCCCCCGCCAAGTTACCTCCCGCTTTGACACTAAATTACTATAGTAAAATCAATCGGGTAGAAAAACTGATATAGAGCCATCATAGCAGAATCTGTAGGCAAAAAAACCGGCTGATGTGCTGATTCACATTCTGTCATCAGCATAGGCCGTTTTTCAGTGAAGTGAATCGTTTTCTTAGTGAGACTCCGTTACTATGACGTTTGTCATCATTGGGTTGTCAACATGGATATCGTTTACATTTTATTGTTAGTTCTATTGCATGCAGGTCCAGCGGCTTATAGTGTTTTTCATATTTTGCTTTACAAACGTGACAGCCGAGCCGCACTTGGTTGGATAATGTCTTGCTTGTTTATTCCCTATGGTGGTCCCATCGCTTATTTTTTCTTTGGTGTGAACCGGGTTCGCAGCCGTGCCACCAGTATCAAGCGTCGTTTATTCAAAATTCCGTTTGAGTCAGGTTATGCCAAACGTTCAATACGACATATTAACGGCTACGGACTGGATAGCATTGGCGAAAGAATCACCGGTACGAAGCTCAGTGCCGGTAATGATGTCAGCATTTTTCATAATGGTGATAAAGCCTACCCTGTTATGATTGAGGCCATCAACTCAGCTCAACAACGTATTTTATTAACCACCTATATTCTCAAAACTGATAAAACAGGTACCGAATTTATTGACGCGCTTTCTGCTGCCGTCAAACGTGGTGTTGAAGTCAAAGTGATCATTGATGGCATTGGAGAGTGGTATTCCTGGCAAAAACCGTCAAAGCGCTTAAAAGCGTTGGGCATAGAAGTCGCGAAATTCACACCACCCCGTCTTCTGCCCCCCAATATCTATATCAATATGCGTAATCACCGCAAACTGATGATTATTGACAACACTATCGCGTTTGCCGGTGGCATGAATATTAGTGATGATCATCGTCAACTGGCGCTGCAACCCAGACGTATCACCGATATTCACTTTAGTTTTAAAGGTCCCGTTGTAAAAGATTTAATTCGTATTTTTTATGATGACTGGTTAATTGCCAGTGAAACAAAAATGGATTGTCTGTTCCCGACACCGGCTCCTCAGCCAAACAGCTACCACTGTCGCGTGATTCCGGAAGATCCTGATGAAGCGATGGATGCCTTATCGTTAACGATTCAGAGCGTAATTTCAGCGGCAAAAAACACCGTGGATATTATGACGCCCTACTTTATCCCCAGCCGCGAAATCATCGCATCATTACAATCAGCATCGATGCGTGGTGTTCGGGTTCGCATCGTGTTGCCAGCAAAAAATAATCTCATCTATATTCATTGGGCTAACCGAAATATGCTGACTGAGCTATTGTTGTGGAATGTAGAGGTCTTTTATCAACCGGCGCCGTTCTGTCATAGCAAACTGCTATGTGTCGATGATCACTATTCTCTGGTGGGCTCGGCTAATCTGGATCCTCGCAGTCTGCGGCTAAACTACGAATTAGGCATTGAGATTTTCTCGCACACCTTAAATAAAGAATTAAGCCAACACTTTGATAACATCATTGCGAAAAGTGAAGCGGTCAGTGATCAAGATCTGGCAAACCGTAGCGTGCCTGTTAGACTACGCGACTCATTTATGAGCTTGTTATCCCCTTATTTGTAAACGATAACCTAGTGCAACCGTCTGGAGAACCCAATGATTACCTCATTTATTTTAATTCAAACTGAACGTACGAAAATTACCCAAGTTGCTGAAACACTGGCGGATGTGGATGGTATCAGTGAAGTGTATTCTGTCAGCGGCAATTACGACCTGGTCGCCATTGCCCGGGTTAAGGATAATGATGAACTGGCCACCTTAGTCACCAACAAAATTGTCGATATCGAAGCGATTACGAAAACTGAGACCATGTTGGCTTTTCGCGTTTATAGCAAACATGATCTCGACTCAATGTTTTCAATCGGACTCTAGGTTACTTCGCTGACATTGAACCTGTGACGGCAGGCTCAGTGTCAGCTTTATTATTTTTCACGATCACCGTACAAGTCATACCCGCAACTAGCAGCGTCTGTTCGGGAACATCATCTAAAGCGATACGCACCGGTATACGTTGCTCCAGACGAACCCAGTTGAAAGTGGGATTCACATCCGCTACCAGATCACGACTCTCCGGATTATCACTGTCATAAATGCCTCTGGCAATACTCTCAACATGACCACTGAGTATTACCCCATTCATCAGTTCAATATCGACGGGATCATTCACTTTGAGTAAAGCCAGTTTTGTCTCTTCAAAATAGCCGTATACCCAGAAAGAATGTTTGTCGATTAATGCCATCATCGCCTGTCCTGTGTGTGCATAATCACCTACGTAGACATTTAAGTTTGTTATATAACCATCTGTTTTTGCATAAACTTTTGTTCTTTCCAAATCCAGTTTAGCCGCATTCAACTTCGCCACTGCCGAATGGTAATCGGCTAGTGCTGCCGAGGATTGGTGATCCGCATCAATCTTACTTTCACGGGAAACCGTGCGTTTATCCATGGCCTGACGGCGTTTGGCCTGGGCCTGATACATTTCCAGAAGTGTTTTTTTGTTTGCAACCACTGCTTCTGCATTTTTGACGGCTAAGGCATAACGCTCCGCATCTACTGCCATCAGCAAATCCCCTTTTTTCACTTCCTGATTATCTTTGACAGCGACTTCAGTAACGATACCTGACACGTCTGGTGCGACATTAATAATCTCGGCACGCACACGCCCGTCACGTGTCCAGGGTGAATGCATATACTTCTGCCATAAGCTGTAGGCCAGAAAACTGGCGGCCAGAAAAAAACATAAGGTGACAAGATAACTTATAAACTTCTTCATGCTATTGATAGACCATAAAAGCAGTGAAACAAAATAAACAGACAAACACACTCAGTTTAAACAGTGCCGGATGCCAGACATAACGGTAGACACCTAAACGGGCAAACAGCATATCCAATAACCACATCAGCATTAAACTCAAAACAAACAGGCCAGTGATGGCAGGAAAGATCACACCAGAGATACTCCACTCACGCATCACATCCATCATGACTTCACTCCAGCAGGTAAAGGCTCAGCAAACAGGTAGTTATCAAGCAAGACGTTTCTAATAAAGTGCAGATAGCTCAATATCTGTTTAGGAATAGATTCATCAAAATGCACAATGTCTGAGGTATATGGCTGCAACCAGGCCATCATTTTCTCCAGATGCCCTAAAGCACTTATCCTGTGATTGGCAGTAGGTCTTTCAAACACCGTTATCAACGCTTTATTTAATCCCTGTTTATACCATTTCCAATCGTCATTCAGCCCACCTGATGATGAAAGTCGTTGTTCAACATCATCGATCTCCATCAATGCATGGCCGACTATCTGCACTGAGAAGCAGGTTTTTAATAATGTTTTATATTGTTGTGGTGAGTCACCGGCAAAGCCATAGGACTGACTTAATAAGTCCCGTGTCTGGCTCTCAAATTGATGGCGACGTTGAGAACGCTGACGGTTGAATAAAGCCATTATTTGATGACGCATTTCCTTATTCAGTCGTTGCCAGACGAAACGATTATCAGCAGGAATAATAACGGTCAAAATCACAGCCACCATACTCTGAGCCAGTATCAAGGCAATATAGTTATTTAAGGTCGCCGCTGTATCGTAAACCGCTTGGTTGAGCGGAATAGCACCTAAACAAAAGAAGATAAGTAGGCCCATGCCATAACCGGTATATTTTGGTTTAGTGGAAAGATAAAGTCCCACTATCAAGGGAACAGCAAGAGCAAAACACAACAAAGCAAAACCATCCAAATGCGGTAGCAGAAGCAAATTAATAAGTGTGCCACTCAGCGCTGCCAATATGGTTCCCAGGGTGATCTGTTTGGCTGATCTGGCCGGGTTTGGTGTTGTGGTCACAATGGCAGAAATCGCAATGGCGACCATCGCGAATGTACTACCACTTGGCCAAGCAGTTTCAATCCAAAATGTGCCAAATAACAAAACGATAAGACTGGTTCTTAATCCAGTTATCAGTGCACCAACAGGGTTCATTTTGGTACTGAATGTCACACGCTGTCGTTCGTAATGATGTTGCTCAGCCGCCAGCGTGGACTGTGTTTCACAATACAATCGCATTTCATCAAACAAACGAAAAATTAACTCACAGGCCGTGTCAAAATCCCGCTGATCTGCTTCACTGATATGACCAGGAAGAAACTGTCGCTCTTCACGAATTTTCTGTCTCAGTTGTGCTTGACGGGAAAAAATTTCATTTGCCAGATCAGCAGCCTGTTGCGAGGTCAACGTGGCATGACGAACAGGCAGCAATGTCTGTTTGACCGTCTTTAAACAGCGTTCAATAGCCACCATTACCGACGTTGGTGCATCCTGTCTGATACGATTCAAAAGCATATGCAAGCCTGCATAACGGGTCGTTAACTGCATAAACTCCTGGTTTAAACGCGCCAACCTTTGTTTACGTAACTTGGTAGAATAATCTTCTATACTACTGACATACCTAAGGTTTTCCAAACCTACAGACTGCGTTGCAAACAGCATCATTTTGTTTTCATACATTGTCTGCTGCTCGGGGTTTTCCAGACTGGTAACAATAAAATCAGCAAAGTCACCAAAACGCTGGCTGACCGCTTTTTGAATTGCCTGACCCGATGTTTGTGGAAATAGGGTGGCACTGATCACCGTGGCAATGAATATACCAAGGCTAATTTCCAGTACTCGCCACACCGCTAACATAAAGGCCATATCTGGGCTTTGTATGGCCGGAATGCCAATCAATGTGGCTGTATAGCCCGCCAGCACAAAAGCATAGGAACGATAATCCCGAAATGCCATTGCCCCAGCAGCACAAAGACCAATCCACACAGCTACAGCTAACAGAAACAACACACGCTCCTGAGCGACTAATGCAACCAGAATGAGCATCACAACACAACCAATCAAGGTGCCTAGAAAGCGAAATAATCCCTTGACCAGCACCTGCCCGCTCTGTGGCTGCATGACAATAACCACGGTGATACAGGCCACGGCAGGTTGTGGTAACTCCAGTCGCATGGCAAGCCATAAAGTCAGAAATAAAGCGACCAAACCCTGAATAATAAAATTCCAGGTCAGTCCATCTTCATTTAACCACTGTTTTGCTGCCTGTTTTAGCGTCAACACGCTGCTGGAAGCCATTAAGGTTTTTCCTGATACCGAAGTGCAGCTTGTTTTGGACCATCATCCTCTGTGGTCAGCCCTCCGCCTAATGCAATAATGAGGTCAGCCCGATATTGCAGCACCTGCGCATTTATTTGTTGAGAAAAAAGCTGTTGCTGTAACCAGGCCAGTTTGGCCTCCAGTACGGGTAAATAATCCGTCAGCCCCACTTCATAGGCGTCATTTGCATGTAGATATGCCTGATGTGATGCCTTAACAGCAGAGGCCAGTGTTGCTGATTGTGTCAGCGAACTTTTCAGTGAGACGGCACTATCTGCAATTTGCTGCATCGCCTCAGTTAAGGTTTTTTTATACAAAGCCACTGTCATATCATAACTGGCCGTTGCTTCAGATAACTCACCTCTAATTCTGCCTGCATCAAAAATCGGCAGAGAGATGGCTGGTCCTGCATCGTAGGTCAGTTTGTCATGACTAAAAACACTTAATACGCTTCCGTTAACAGCCATGAAACCGATAGCAGCGGAAAGATTAATATTCGGATAAAAGGCAGTATGAGCAATATCAATATGTTTATTCGCACTGAACACTAACCAGCGGCTTGCCACCACATCCGGCCTATGCCCAAGTAATTCAGCTGGTATATGACTGGGTAAAGACACCTCTTCTGTTCTCTTTAAGTGTGGTGGTTTTAGACTGTCAGCAAACGCTGGACCTTTACCTAATAAGGCCGCAATTGCATGTTTGGCTATCACAATATGATCCTTAACTGCTTCAAGTTTTGCCTCGGCGTCAGCAAGCTGCGTTTCAGCCTGATGTACCGCAACTTCGGTATTCAAGCCCATTTTCAGCTGTGCTTTTATCACATCAAGCTTCTCTTGATAGGTGTTCACAGCCTGCTGAGCCAGTTCCAGCTCATCGTGATTCAGTGACAGTTGAATATATGAAGACATTAATGCGGATTCGATATTCAGCTTCGCTATCTGGCTTTTTGCCGTTTGCTTTTTAATCTCACTTAATGCCACTTCACTTTGCAGTGAGTTTTTATTCCAAATATCAGGATCATAGTGGAGGCTGAGTAAGCCTGTATTATTCCAACTGGTGGTACCGCCCAACTCGCCCGGACCATAGAAATAATCCGTCGGCCAACGTTTACGGTTAATTTGAGCTTCAGCATCCATTGTTGGCGATAAAGCAGCATCGGTCTGTGCCGCTAATGACGTCGCCAGCCGAATCCTTGCCTGTGCTTCCTGCACCGATGGGCTCTGGCTGACGGCAAGCTGCATTAACTGATTAAGTTGTTCATCCTGAAAACATTGCCACCACTGATCTGTCGGCCACGCCGCATCTTCTTGTATTTCTTGCACATGTTCGCTTAATTGGAAGGTGTTATCTACCGGCACGTCACTCTGCGGCACAATACCCTCAGAGCTGATGCAAGCAGACAAAAGTAGCAACATCGTGTAAGGGAAAAGAAGAAATAACGTTTTCACAATCGACTCAAAATACGCTTTAAATGACAAATGGTTGGCTATTTTATTTCTTATCAAACTACCAATAAACAGTATTTAATGTTAATAATTGTTACAAAATTCGTAACAATAGGTGATAAATGGATACCATTGAATCAATGAAAACCTTTTTACAGGTAAATGAAAGCGGCAGTTTTACTAAGGCAGCAGAAAGACTGGAAACCAGCTCAGCTAACGTGTCACGTGCCATATCTGCCTTAGAACAGCACCTTAGCACTCGTTTATTACACAGAACTACGCGTCGAATCGCATTAACTGAAGCCGGCCAACGCTACCTGCTGCGATGTGAACAGATATTAGCGAATGTGGAAGAAGCGGAAGCGGAAGCACGGGATGCTCAGATGAATCCGGTTGGACGACTTAGACTTCATGCAATGCCGGCCTTGGCAAACAAATATCTTGTTAAAGCCGTTAGCGCGTATAGAGAGCTTTATCCGGCTGTTTCCTTTGATATCACACTGGCAAACCGTATTCCTGAGTTGATTGAGGAAGGTATTGATGTCTCGATCATCATGGCGCCACAACTGCCTGACTCCAGTCTGATAGCAAAAGTGATTGGTCAGACCTACAGCATATTGTGTGCCTCCCCAGCGTATTTAGCCGAGCACGGCATGCCTACAAACCCGGCTGACTTAGAGCAACATCAGGGTATAAAAATGGCTTCTAGCGTGCTGCCATTAGATTACTGGGAACTAACCTCAGCCATTGGCGACGCCAGCGTTGATATTAAAAATTCGCCCTTTCAAGTCAATGTAGGCAGCACCGTCAAACAAGCGATTATGCATGGTATGGGAATAGGGATGATTCCTATATTCAGTGTCGTTGATGAGTTAGCATCAGGTTCATTGATACGGGTATTACCTGACTATCGAGGCACGTTATTTAATGTCTATGCTCTCTACCCATCGCGGGCTTATCTGGATGCAAAAACCAGTAGTTGGGTCGATTTTTTAAGTCTTCACTTGCCCGATGAGCTCGCCAGGGATTCTGAACGTCTGACAGAATGAAAAGACGGCTCCAGTTTGAAACCGTCCTCACTCAAATTTATGCTGCTTTCAATAAGCTCGATTTCAGTTGCTGACACCACTGATTGAGTCGACTTTCCGTCAGTTCTGGCTGACAGTCTTCATCCAAAGCTAAGCCAACAAAAAACTGCTTATCAGCCGTCAAGGCTTTTGAGGCATTAAACTCATACCCCTCCACAGGCCAGTGACCAATAACTTTAGCCCCTCTAGCCAGCACTTTATCGTGCAACATACCCATTGCGTCCTGAAACCACTCGGCGTAGGCAAATTGATCACCCATTCCGAGAAAGGCCACGGTTTTACTGGAGAAGTCGACTTCATCAATCTCGTCCCAGACATCCTGCCAGTCTGCCTGCACCTCACCATAATCCCAGGTAGGGATAGCAAAGATGATATTGTCAAAAAACTCCAGCGCAGCCAGTCCGACATCTTTTACATCAAATAGCTCAACCTGATCTTCACCCAGGATTTTGGCTATTTTTACTGCTGCGTCTGAGGTATTGCCTGTGGTTGAACCATAAATAACTGCAATCATTACTCACCTATTTGTATTTAATTAACATATGCAAATGATATTCATTATTATTTAATAATTCAACTGACAATGTCACACTGGTAAGATGAATGCCTCACAAGACCTATAATTGTGGACTTGTTTTTCCCGCATTACGTTTATCAAGCGCTTCCTGCTTTAACTCGCCTACCCACTCCATAGCAGCCTCATACGCCTCAACCCAGCCTGGCACATCAACCATCGTTGCTGTGATATTGGTAGCGGGTTGGTCATCGATTGTGCCAAATTGAAAGCTCATCCAGCTTGCACACTCATCCAGACTTTTTACTTCAGGGTTTCTGAAATCATTCACTTGATAACGGCTACCCTCTTTGTTGAATACCAGCCCCATAATGGTGTCTGCATTCAATGTTCGTGGTGGGGTGATTTGTGAACTGGATGCGCCCAAACAATTGAGTTTGCCCTGTGGAAAAATCCAGTCCAGTGGTCCGGCATTATCAAAGGGCTGACCATATTGCTCAATAAGTGATTGACGATAATCAGCGACCGTAACGGGATCAACATGGTTTTCAGAGACACGATAAATGGCAACTAAACGACCTGCTTTTGGTAAGGGCGTAAATATCAACTTAAAGCTATCTGCACGACGCTGACCTTGCTCGGTTTCCTCAATATTGGCAGATAAGCTATGAATAAAACTTGGCGTTTTATATGTCTTCACGCCATCACTGTAGGTGTAATACTGCTTTTCTTCTTCAATCGCACTGGCATTGACACCGTAATTGAGCAGAGCACTTTTTGCATCATCAAGCGTCATGCCAAGCTGTAAGCCGGCCATATCGACATCATCTGCCAATGCAGAACAGCTAAACAATATAGCTGCAAAATACGGGATGAAGGTTTTCATATTCTTTTCCTCTATGGGATCTATAAGACTGGGCTGACGATATAAAGCAATTTATTGTTAAACACAATATCCCTTGTATCATAACCCTGTTATAGGCATAAAACGTTACAGTGATGAAGCGGATTATTGTGCCTGATACAAACCTTCAAATTCAGTCATGGTGAAGACAGCTAGGATATTGTGCTCATCATCGATGATTTTCATACATTGGCCCTTCTGTACCACGTATGCTCAATAAAACAACCGTATCCTCATCGCACCACACGTTCTATGCCGCTCAGGCTAGCTAATCTTATATACAAACAATGTTGACTCTGAACGACAAAAGTATGGTTAACCGCACAATGGCTTTTAGTACAGTAGGATCGTTGGCTTTGTAAAGTCGGTACTTTTACTCATAATAAACATCAGGGCTGCCATCACAACCCTGATTTTATTTTTATCTAGTTTTTACGATGATGTACCAGCAGATATAAAGCCGGTAACACGATCAGGGTAAGTAAGGTGGATGACACAATACCGCCTATCACTACCGTCGCTAATGGTCGTTGTATCTCTGCACCGGTACCCGTATTCAGTGCCATAGGAACAAAACCAAGACTAGCGACTAAAGCAGTCATCATGACCGGACGCAATCGTAACATCGCTCCCTCCACAATCGCTTTATAGAGATCGCCGTTTTGGTGCCAATGATCACGAATAAATGACAACATCACCAAACCATTTAACCCCGCAATACCGGACAGGGCAATAAAACCGACAGCCGCTGAAATCGATAGAGGCATATCCCTTAACAATAAAGCCACAATGCCACCGGTTAAGGCCAACGGTACTCCGGTGAAGATAATAGCGGCATCCTTAAGAGAACCCAGCATGGTCACCAATAACAATAAAATGCCAAATAAGGTGACAGGTACTACGATAGCCAGCCGTTGACTGGCTGAGGCTAGCTGTTCAAAGGTACCACCAAACTCCAGCCAATAACCATCAGGTAATGTCAGTTGCTGACCAAGTTTTTGCTGAGCTTCCTGCACAAAAGACCCCAGATCACGATCTCTGACATTGGCTGTGACCACAACACGACGTTTCGCATTTTCACGTGAGATTTGGCTTGGCACATCAACAAGTTTAATGGTTGCTATCTCCGATAACGGCACATAACGACCAGAAGGCAAAGACACGGGTAACTCAGAGAGTGCCGCCATATCCTGTCGTCGTTCATCAGCTAATCGAATAACCAGTTTAAAGCGTCGATCACCTTCATAGATTAACCCCGCATCCTGACCACCAATCGCGGTGGACAGCATAGTCTGCAAGTCATCCACACTGAGGCCATAACGCGATAGCGCCAAGCGTTTGGGTTCTACTGAGACCATCGGTAAACCACTGACTTGTTCCAGTCTGGCATCCGCTTGGCCTGGTATCTCTTTGATAATAGTTAAAATCGATTGTGCTGATTGTTTAAGCTGTTCCAGATCATCACCAAACACTTTTATGGCCACATCCGCCCTGACACCTGAGATCAACTCGTTAAAACGCATCTCAATGGGTTGGGTGAATTCATAGTTATTGCCAGGCAAGTCCTTCGCAGCTGTCTCGATTTGCTTGATAAGCGCTGACTTTGGCAATGCCGGATTAGGCCAGTCTTTTCTTGGCTTTAATATTAGAAAGGTATCAGCCACATTCGGTGGCATAGGGTCGGTCGCTACTTCAGGCGTACCGATTTTGGCGTAGACCTTATCCACCTGTGGAAACTGTTTCAGCCGATGTTCCAGTACTTCCTGCATGTCTATCGATTGCTGCAGACTGGTACCGGTGGTGCGTAAGGCATGTAAGGCAATATCGCCTTCATTGAGCTGAGGAATAAACTCTGTACCCATTTTTGATGCCAACATCAGTGAACAGGCTACCAACACAAACGCAGCAACTATCACCAACCAACGTAACTTCAGACTCCATATCAACAGCGGCCGGTAAATCGATTTGCTGGCAGAAATAATCAGACTTTCACTTTCTTTGACTTTGCCTTTCATAAACACAGCCACAGCGGCAGGCACAATGGTCAGTGACATCATCATTGCTGCCAGCAAAGCCAGCACGACTGTCGCTGCCATGGGTTCAAACATCTTGCCTTCCACCCCAGTCAAGGTGAATAAAGGGATGTAAACCAGTGTAATAATCAACATGCCAAATAAGCTGGGTCGAATTACTTCATTGCTCGCATCAAACACAACCGCCAGCCGTTCATTTAATGGTAAAACTGCATCACGACCAGACTGAGCCAGTGATAAACGCCGCACACTGTTTTCCACAATAATCACTGCACCATCGACAATCAGGCCAAAATCCAGTGCGCCCAGACTCATCAGGTTGGCAGAAATACCAGCCTGAACCATGCCAGTTATGGTTGCCAACATGGCAAGTGGAATCACGGCGGCAGTGATAAATGCAGCGCGAATGTTACCCAGTAATAAAAACAACACCACAATGACCAATAATGCGCCTTCCAATAAATTTTTCTGAACGGTGGCAATCGCTTTATCGACTAGTGTAGTTCTGTCATATACCGCTTCGGCAATAACGCCGTCAGGTAGCGTCAACTGAATCTGGTTTAACTCAGCAGCAACCCGTTTGGCGACCTCACGTGAGTTCTCCCCTATCAGCATCATCGCCGTGCCCATCACCGTTTCCTGACCATTCTGGGTAGCAGCCCCTGTTCTTAGCGTTTTACCGATAGCGACATCAGCAATATCCATAATCTTGATTGGCGTGCCTGACATCTGCTTCACCACGACCTGCTCGATATCATCGATGGTTTGTAACTGTCCTGGAGAACGCACCAGTAATTGCTGTCCATAACGCTCGATATAACCGGCACCACGATTACTATTGTTTGCTTTTAATGCCTGTTGGATGTCGCCAAAGCTGATACCAAACTCCAGCATTTTTTGTGGATCAGGTTGGATATGGTATTGCTTAGCATAGCCGCCTATCGTATTGACCTCGGTAATCCCTGGTACACGCGTTAACCGGGGCTGAATAATCCAGTCCTGTATTTCACGTAACGCCGTCATATCATAGGGTTGACCATTGGCTTGTCGGGCTGTTGGTTGAGCAGAAACGGTATAAACAAAAATCTCACCCAATCCGGAGGCAATCGGCCCCATTTCGGGCTCCAAGCCATCAGGCAGTTCACTTTTGATACTAGCCAGACGGTTATTCAGCAGATTTCGGGCGAAATATAAATCCGTCCCCTCTTTAAATACGACGGTGACCTGCGATAGACCATAACGAGAAATCGATCGTGTATACGACAACTGAGGAATACCCGCCAGCGCCCGCTCAACGGGGTAGGTAATACGCTGCTCGGTTTCTAACGGCGAATAACCCTCAGCTTTGGTATTAATCTGTACCTGCACATTGGTGATATCCGGTACCGCATCAATAGGTAAATGCTGGTAACTCCAAGCACCAGCGGCCATTAGTAAGATAATTAATGACAATATAAGACCACGTCGCTCAATAGAGAAACGTAAAATTGAAGCAATCATAACGTCTCCTTGAGTTTAGTGACTGTGCTCAGCGCCGTCTTTTTCAAGATCGGCTTTTATCAGATAACTGTTTTCAGTCACTATTTCTTGACCCGCATTCAAACCTTCCAGCACTTCGGCATACTGATTGTCCTGAATCCCCAGCGCTACTGGTAGTGGTTTATAAACGTCCCCTTCTTTGATGAAAACAACGGTTTTATTTTCATATTGCTGCAAAGCGGATAGCGGTACCCTTAGATTCACTTCACGTTTATCAATGAGGACTTGAGCACCGACCAGCAAGCCCGGAAACCAGTTGTCATCAGGATTTTTGAATTTCACCCTGGCAATTCTGAATGGCTCGCCACTGGTATTGGGCAAAAGCTGGGAAATGACAGAACGGGTTTGCATATCATCACTCTGTAAAACAACCGTCTGCTTTGAGTTAATCAGACTCGCCTGAGAAGGAAACACTTTGAGCTCAGCCCATAAAGTAGACGTATCAGTAATGGTAAACAGCGTCTGCTCAGAAACGACTTCACCGGCATTGGCATGTTTTGCTATTACGCTGCCAGACAATGGTGCGGTGACATTATAGGTTTGCAAGCTGCTATTGGATTCTACACTGGCTAATACCTGACCTTTTTTCACCGTATCCCCATACTCAACATACACACGGGTGATACGACCGGCAAATCGCGCCGTCACATGGCTGGTGTGTTCAGGAGACAGGGTCACGATACCGTATAGGGTCATTGTTTTACTGATATCACCGCCACTGGCAACCGCGGTGGAGATGGAATTTAATGACGCCATGTCCTCGTCAATATGTGCAACTTCTTCCTCATGATGATTCGGATGTTCATGCTCATCATCGGCAACAACGGCCTTAACAGATAGCATGTTCACTATAAAAAATACGATTAACATTAAAAAATAAGGAAGACTCATATCTCGCTTATTCATGATTTCTTCCCTCAAAATTTTGTCCAATTAACAACGGCTCTGCAGTCAGTTGTTCAATTTCTGCCGTGAGCAATAAAGCATCGGCTGACGTCTCTATAAGCGCACGCTTGGCATTGAGTAGCTCTTGTCTTGCGGTGAGGAAATCGAGATAGCTGTATAGGCCTCGCTGGTAAGCTGTTTTGGTCTGAGTTAAGGCATCGGTCAGTTGTGGAATGATGGATTGCTGCAAGGTCGTTGCCGCATTAATCGCCTGCTCCCGGGCCGTATATGCCTGATACAGTTGTGAATGTATGCGCAGCAGAAAGTCTTGTTGGTGATAAGTTATTTCATTTCTTGCTGCCAGAGCTGATTTCACTGCTGACTCAGCACGTTTTTCTGCAAATAACGGCATAGAAAATCCGGCTACCAAGGCAGATTCATCCATATCAGCACTGCGCCGAAGCCCAACGGACCAATCGATATCAGCCTGCTGTTGCGTTTTTGCCAGCCGGATTTCAGACTCTTTTAAGCGAGTTTCAGCAGCAAAAAATTCCAGCGAGGGATTATTTTTGACCAGCTCAAACAGAGACTCAAATGACCTGCTGCTACCGTAATCAAACAGAGAGCCGGAAACTTGATTAAAGTCTGGCTGCATCTGCCCCCATAAATTGGCTAAAGCCATTTTGTGGGCATGCATGCGTTGCTCGACGCGTCTGACATTTAACCTCGCCTGCTCAACCGCTGCCACCGCTCGGGCATAATCGGCCTTAGGCGCAATCGCTGTCCTGACACGTTTATTCACTTCGTCAGCCGTGGCTTGAGCAAGTGAGACTTCTTCTTCAGCCAGCTGTATCCGCTGTTTATCAATCAGTAACTGAATATAGTTTTTGGTGACTGTACTCAGTAAGTCAAGCGAAGCAATCTGCTGTTTAATACGACTCAATGCCAGCTTTTGATCAACGACGCTGACTCTGGCTTGTTTTTTTCCACCAAGCTCCAGTACAGAAGATAAAGACACCGTCAGTTCTGCTGATTGAGTGCCACTTAGCTGACCTGTACCAGCGACGTTTTCCAGTTCAGCCCCTACACGATAAGCTGGTGATAGCTGCGCTGTTTCACGTTCCGCCTGCAAGCCTTGTTCACGAAGTGGAAAGACGTTAAGTGACGGATTTTGATTTAAGGTTTTTTTAATTGCTTCAGCTAGTGTCAATGTAGTGTTTGTTGCAGCATGGGCCTGAAACGACACAATAAACAGACTGAAAGCACAATAGAGGCACACCCGCAGTAGAGGCGTTTTCCCATATGTATCAATACGTTTCATGATATGGATCCTGAAATAAATACTTTTTCATCACGAATAGGTGATGAGCGAAAGTGCTAAATCAGAATCAGGCTTTTGGAGAGCGGTACATCGAGCTGATAGAGCCCGATATGGGTGTGTATTGGTAACGACTGAAAAAAGCGTCTTTGAATGAAGACACGGCTAAGTTCACCATATGTGGCACAGCAACAAAGTGTACACAGTGGCTATGACCACATTGATGATGGTCGGCATCGATATGCACAGAATCCGGACTATCATCGGCGATGGGATCGATAAGACTATGATTATCTTGCTCGTCGAAAATAATATGATGCACATCAGCAGCGACAATGCTGGATTGCAGCACCATCATCATAATTAAACTGTATAAAAACATTTTGATGTTCATCATGATTGATAGGATAACGGAAAGCCGGGTTCAGATGAAACAAGTTTAATGAATTAAACGCTGAACAATGTGATGAAGGATAAGATAATGAAATTGAACATTCTGCTTGGATTTGTTGTTTTGCTTGTGAACTGTGCTGCGTTATCCGCAGACAATTCCATCAAGATGATTCGAGATCTGTCTTATGGTGACTCACCACTGCAAACCATGGATATCTATTTACCTGCAGATGCTGACAATGCACCCATTTTATTTTTAATTCATGGTGGTGCCTGGCAGTTTGGCGATAAACGAGCCACTGGTTTAATCAAAAATAAGATAGATCGCTGGCTCAAACAAGGATTTATTATTGTTTCGGCTAATTATCGTTTAGTCCCTGAGGTAGACCCAGTCACACAGACCAACGATCTGGCTTTGGCATTAAAAACCATACAAAAGCAGGCCGGCGCATGGGGTGGCGATGCGGATAAATGTATCTTACTGGGCCATTCCGCTGGCGCGCATTTGCTCGCCTTACTGACAACCAACCAAGCCTTTAGTCAACAAAATTCACTTCGTCGCTGGTTAGGTAGTTTGATTATTGATAGTCAGGTGCTGGATTTGGTCTGGCTAATGCAACATAAGCATGTTGAGTTTTACGATAAAGCGTTTGAAGGACAGGCAGGCTACTGGCAAAAGGCGTCACCGATAAATTATGTGGATGCTAATGACCTGCCCATGCTTGTTGTGTGTTCACTGCAGCGTCCCTATGCCTGTGATAATTCAGCACGCTTTGTTGATAAAGTGAATGATGCTGGCAGTAAAGCGGAATTGCTTAAGATGGATATGACCCACAATGAAACCTTAGAAGAAATCGGCAGGGACAATGCATATACCAAGAGCATCGAGAAATTTATGTCTGGGTTGGATCCTGTTGTGGCTGATCATCTAAGCCGACCTAATGATAAAAAATAGTAAACATCGCCGTCAGCTTTGACCACGATGTTTACCATTGGACGTATATCTATTTACCTTTGATTTTGAGATTTAATTCACGCTCAATCTCGTCTTCATCTGCTGCAAATAAAGCGACTTTCTGAATATCTTCAATCGTCATCGGTGTTTTTGGAGTCAGTGCTATCTTGAATTCATGGCGATCATCAACAAAGTCTTCAACCGCACTGTAAAACATTTTCTCAATGGCTTGATGGCTATATTCGATGTCCTTCTTCAGCTCATCAGTCAGCTGCTCTTCAAACTGTTTTTCGCTCATATTCATCTGCTTTGCCATATTTTCTATTAGCAGATCCGTTGTTTTACCTTTATCTTTTACCACCAGTTCAAAGTGATGAATGAGGGCTCGTTGCATGCCACCGAACATCAACACAACAGGATCGAGCGGCATATTTTCTATTTCCACCTTCACTTCCATCCCTGCCACCTTGTTCAATTCGGATTTTAACTTTATGTCGACAAATGGCAGTGAATTACCTTTTGCTGGTGAATAGTCATATTCCAGATAAAAATCCGTCGTCGGCTTGCCATCTGTTAAGGTGTTTATGGTCTGATAGACCACCTTCTCAGCTGGTTTAACACTATTCTCAGCTAAGAGTTTGAAATCGACTTCTGTTGCTATACCGCTCAAGGTTACTTCGAGCTGACTGGGTAATTTGGATGATTCCAGTGAGGATAATCCCACCTCACTATCGACTGTCACTGATTCAATACTCACCACATTAGCGGCATTATTGCCCGCTAAATTTTGCAGACCAGACATGTCTATCGTGACATTTTTTAATGTCACTGCATTTGAAAACAAAGAGGTTTGAAGTGCGCCATACTTCACCGGACTGGTGCCATCCATCATGGTTAGCTCGGTATCAATACGTTCTTTCACAAACTCATGTTTGGCATGATCGGCGTAAAAATAGCCGGAGACAACGGCCAGTCCAACCAGGCCGCCAATAATAAGTTGTTTTTGTTTCATTAAAATCCTTGTGTGAGGTTTAATTTGTGGCTTATGACACTAGATATTTCACTGTAGCGCTTGATAGCACAACAATAGAAATATCGGTGTGAAATCTCTGAATCGATTTGCTGCAGTAAGGGTAAAGCAGAACACGATGCGCGGTTTAGTAATTAATCCAACGACATAGTAGTGGAACGATCATCAACATAAAATTGATATTGGTTACGACCTGCCGCTTTTGCTGCATACATGGCCTGATCGGCTTTTTTCAATAAATCTGAAATCTCATCAGCATCATTTGGATACTGCACGATACCGATACTTACCGATAAACGACAATCGATGCCATTAATTGGATATGGCACATTGAGTTTACTGATTAATCTGTCCATAAAACGTTTGAGATCTTTTTGTGGAAACTCACCGGACAGCAATATAATAAATTCATCACCGGCATAGCGAGCGATCAAGTCAGCATTACGACATGTTTTGGTTAAAACATCTGCAGCATGGCGCAATACCTCATCGCCAAAATCATGACCATAGTTATCATTAAAGTCTTTAAAATTATCCAAATCGAGAAATAACAGGACTAAATTATCACGGGAAATAGACTCTTTGACCATCTCCATTTCATGGCAGAGTGATTTCAAAAATAAATCTCTATTAGCTAAGCCTGTTAGATTATCGTAGTTAGCCTGTTTCCAGATAAGCTGCTGTGCTTGCATATCGTGGGTAATATTTCTGGCAATGATAGAACCACCGATAACTGTGCCAGTTTGATCTTGCAAGGGTGAAACTGTCTCAGACACATTAATCACTAAACCATCTCTGTTTTTCCTGGTAGTTTTGTAGTGCTCAAGACTTTCGTGATGCTTAATTTTTCTGAGAATATGATCTGCCTGTTGATCGTCATCATCAAAAAGTAAAGATATTGACTTACCGAGAATATCACTCGCACTAAAACCAAAGATATGTTCAGCACCGTTGTTCCAGCTGGTAATTGTGCCGTCGAGCGAGACACTGTAAATGGCATCTTCAGATGATTCAACGATAGCTCGGTATTCATGGCTTAATCGAACAGCTTCAACTTGCTCGGTGATATCACGAGCAATTTTTGATGCTGCTACGATAGTACCTAGAGCATCAAACACTGGCGAAATGGTGACCGAAATATCAATCAACCGACCCGTTTTATGTTTTCTAACCGTCTGAAAATGTTCAACCACTTCACCACGTCTTAACTTTTCTAGTATCTCAGCCTCTTCACGAAGTTTATTTTCAGGAAAAATTTTGAGCATACTTTCGCCGATCATTTCATCAGCGGTATAACCAAAAATCCTCTCAGCCGCTGGATTCCAGCTCAATACAATGCCATCTAATGTTTTACAGATAATGGCATCAAAACTTGAATCAATGATGGACTGATAAATATTTTCCTTGAACAAGCTGATACTGTGATCTTGACGTTTTTGGTTCACGGGTATACATCCAATGTTATCTTTGCCCTATTCTATGACTTATTAGTATGTGATATCTATGCTTATCAGAATTATTGTTCTGTTTTTGTAGTCTTACAATGTGAGTTTTATTGGCGTCTTCACACTTTTCTTATGACAGGAATACCCCCATGGCTACCTCATCCAATTTTTTTATACATACTTTCTTAATATCTTCCCTCACCTTTTTTCCTCTATCCCCAAGCCTTGCAGATGATGACACTGATAAACCAGTCGTTGAACAACTGGTTGATACATTAAGTACTATTGCCGGTCCACATCCAGGCATCAGAAAGAACCATGCTAAAGGAATTGTCGTTTTAGGCGAGTTTACACCCAGCGCTGAAGCTTCATCAGTCTCCAGCGCTGAACATTTGCAATCCGCATCCATACCAGTGACTATCCGGTTTTCTAACACCACCGGTATTCCTGATATTGCCGATACCAATCCGAGCTCATTTCCAAAAGGTATCGCCATACGTTTTCAGCTTGCTGATAATAGCTATACAGATATTGTCAGTATCTCTGTTAATCGCTTCCCTTCAGCCACGCCTGAAGATTTTTTAGGCTTACTTAATGCCGTTGCTGCATCAGGTCCAGATACGCCTGCCCCCAAACCGATTACACAGTTTCTTGCCAGTCATCCTGCAGCTAAAACCTTTGTAGAAATAGAAAAACCAGCCCCCGTTAGCTTTGCGACCCAACCCTTTTATGGGGTCAATGCGTTTAAGTTCATTAATAAAGAAGGTGAGGTTAACTATGGGCGTTATCAGATTATTCCCGTCAATGGCCCTGAATATTTAACCGATGAACAACGTGCTGCAGCCGGTAATAATTACCTATTTGAGGAATTACCTAAACGTCTGAAACAAAATAAAGCGGAATTCATTCTCGCGTTACAACTCGCTGAGAAAGGCGATGAGGTGAATGATCCAACCATGGTTTGGCCAGAGACACGTCAACTTGTCAAATTGGGCACACTCACCATTGAGTCAATCGATCCCAACGGTGAACAGTTTGCCAAACAAACAATGTTTAACCCATTAGCATTAACGGATGGGATAGATGCCAGTAAAGACCCTATTTTACTTGCCCGTCCTTCAGCCTACGCTATTAGTTATGGCCGTCGGCTTTCTGGCCAATAAGCAAATACATTCTAAAAACAAAGGATAAGCTGATGGCCGAAGAATTTGAAGAAATCACACACTGCCAGATGTGTGATGCTGAATTTCGGGTGGGCAGACAAGGTAATGAGGGAAACTATATTCCCCGCTACCATTTATCTGTTTGCCAACGTTGCTATGACTGTAATCAGGCGGGATGGTCACCGTTGTATGAACAAAAGCTCATTAAACACTGTGATGAACATCATATAACCTTGCCGGATAGGAACCAGTCCGGCTTGTTACCGGTTGAATGACTACAAACAAAAAAGCCAGACATTTGTCTGGCTTTTTATTATGACCGCTGGTCACTTACCACTGAGACTCGCCCGTTTCAGGATCATACATTTCATGATGGATACTGTTGCGGTTAGCAATCAATTCATCAATAGTTGGGGAACCTGACATTGCGCGTTTAATCGCTAACTTCATTGCTTCGTAGTTAGTACGGTATAAATCTTTACGATCCACATCTGGATTTGCAGCCGCATCGGGTGAAATCCAAATCATGGCAACGATACATAATTCTTCTGCATGCTCTTTTGGAATCACGCCTTCAATTACGCTATCCAATACGGCATCAGCCACTGCAGATTGCACCGGACCACCGAACAACTCAACATATGAGCTAGATTTGATAGTGACTTTCGGCACGATCATTGTTGCTGGTTTTACTTGTTGATTGGTCGCACGAATCGCAAACATTCGCGTGTGGCCTTCTGTTTGTCCCATTAAATTAGCAAAGGCATGACCTGCAGGACCTTTGACGCTACCAATCAAAATTTCAGGCATCGCATCTGTGCCTTGATCTTCACTGGCAAAAACAGTGGCTTCGGCGGTTTTAAACCAAACGGGTTCTGACATGTTATTAACTCCATTGATGATAATTTGTGCGCCATTTTAGGCTGATGCCAGAACAAGCCACAAGCGTTTTTTATGCCCTGGGTAACATAAAAAGATAAGCCTGCTCAAAAAACATCTGAACAGGCTTATTTCAACAACCGTGAATGAGTGGGACTCACTCAATATTCCAACACAATCCGATAACGCACATCACCCTCACGAAGCTTTTCGATCGCCTCATTAATTTTGTCAAACGGATAGCGTTCAATAACCGGTTTTACACCATGACGCTGAGCGAACTCGAGCATCATACTGCTGGTTTGCATGCTGCCAGTATCTGAACCAGAGACACTGCGCTGCGCTTCTGTAAGATTAAACACCTTCAAATCTAATGGCTCAAGCGTGGCACCAACAAAGTGAAGTCGGCCTTTGGGTTTTAATTTACTGAGATATAGATTCCAATCTAATTTCACATTCACCGTCGATAAAATCATATCGAACTTTCTCGGCAATAAAGACATCGCCGTCTCATCCCGGGAATCGACGCTGAAATGTGCCCCCATATCGAGCGCTTCCTGTAATTTAGTTTCACTGGTGAAAGCAGTAACTTCGCAGCCCCAGGCATTAAGGAACTGTAAAGCAATGTGACCAAGACCACCGATACCAATAACAGCGACTTTATCCGTCGGTTTAATGCCAAATTGAACCAGTGGATTAAAGACAGTAACGCCACCGCACAGTAAAGGCCCTACAGACTCCAGATCCATACTCTCTGGTAAGGCAATCACACTGTTAGCATTAGCTCTGACTTTATCGGCAAAGCCACCGTGATGACTGACAATAGTACCAGTCAAGTTAGAACACAGATTTTCATCGCCGTTATGACACTGTTCACAGGATTCACAATAATCGGCATACCAGCCTAAGCCGACCGATTGTCCAACGCTGAATTGTGTGACTTCGCTACCAACAGCATTAATAACGCCTACCACTTCATGCCCGGCGACTAATGGGTATGAAGACATTCCCCAATCATTATCAATCATGCTGATATCACTATGACAAATACCACAGTACTTCACAGTAATTTCTACTTCATCTTGTCCCAATGTGCCGGGATCAAATGTATAAGGTTTGAGCGCCTCACCCGCGCTCATAGCGGCGTATGCATTGATCATCAATCGGTCCTTTTATCAGAAATGTAATACAACATCGCTATAGTCTAAAAGTTTATCGGGCAATACTTATCTCATAATGGCAATATTTTGTGGGCTATTCGGATTCTTTAACTTTGATTAAACCTGAACTAAATTGGGCCGATAGCTTATATGGCTCGGTAATAACTAGGTAGAAAAACAATGAACATAAACCTGCAAAGCATTAGAACAAAAAGCTCCATACCCGTGGTAGTGATGGGGTTAACGATCGTCGTCGTCATTGCCATGTTTTTATGGATGATGAGTAAACAAAATCACGCAATAGAATTACAGACTGAATTATTCATGCCTGCAAATGAGAAAATTCTTAATGCTGATAGAGACTTACATCAAGCAAAAATCGCCTCAATTAATATTCTTACCGATCGGGGTGATAAAGCGGAAGAAACTAAAGTCTGGCAGGAAAATATTCAACAAGCTCGTCAACGATACGAACAATTTTTAGACTACACAAAAATCTATCCTGATGTTTCTAATGGTAAGGAAGCCTTCGAAGAAGCCTTTAAAAACTGGAACATCGCCACTGAAAAAATGGTGAACGAATCAACAGCATCCAATCAACAAGAATTAGCTCAGCTGGAAGAAGAAGCCTTCCAGAACCTGCGTTCAATCCTTGATAAAAAAGGTGAAGTGTTACTGAATAAATTTCACGTTTTAGATACACAACTAAAAAGCGATCTGAAGCGCAGTATGACTGTCACTATCATCGTAGTGCTGGCTATCATTGTTGTTGCACTTTACTTCAGTTACACCGTACCTAAAAAACTTACCTCTGACATTAATGATCTCATCAAACGTATTGATATGATCGCCTCAGGTGATGGCGATTTAACTGCCCGCCTTGATGTCAATTCAAAAGATGAGTTTGGCGAGTTGGCGCAATCATTCAACCGATTTGTTGAAAAGTTACAGGATTTAATCAAAACCACATTGGATAACGTCAAAGGACTCAGCTCTCTCACTGTGCAATTGGCCGATTCGTCTAATAAAACAAAAAGTATCAATGAAACCTTGAATTTATCTACTGAGTCGATTGTCAGTGCTGTGCATGAAATGACGCTGGCAAATAAAGAAATGTCGAATGTGGCGACCAACTCCGCCTCAGAAGCCGATCAAACATCACAACTGGCTGTAAAAGGCATACATGTTGTTGAAGAATCAAATAAATGTATTTCAGAGCTTATCAATGACATGGATATCGTCCTCAACTGCTCTCAACAACTCGAACAAAACTCCACCAGTATTTTATCGGTATTAGAAGTCATTAGCTCAGTCGCTGAACAGACGAATCTATTAGCATTGAATGCAGCCATTGAAGCTGCCCGCGCGGGTGATCATGGTCGTGGTTTTGCCGTTGTTGCTGATGAAGTACGTTCTTTGGCAACAAGAACCCAGCAAAGCACGGACGATATCAGCCAGATTATTACGCAACTGCAAAACTCGGTCAGCCAATCCTCTTCGGCCATTACACAGGGTAAAACCGATGTTGATAAAACCGCTAGTACCTTCCAGGAAGCGTCTACTGTGTTTGATGAAATCAGGGCATCATCTCGCCGAGTTAACGATATGGCAATTCAAACGGCTGCAGCAACAGAAGAACAAACTGCTGTTGCTGAAGATATCAGTAAAAACCTACATGGCTTGAATCAACAAACTGAATCTGCCCAACAAGTCTCAAAAACAGGTGATGAGATATCGAAAAAAATCACCAACTTCTCTGAAAATATGATGAATCTTATGGGACGTTTTAAAGTATAGGCCCGTTCTAAAGAGTCGGATCGCTATCGAACCGGCTCTTTTTTTAATGCAAAAACAGCACAATTTCCAATGCGATCAGGATAATAATTATCCACTCTAAGGTCGATGAATGTTTATGATTCTGCTCATTGGCCAGCATATCCAGTAACTCATGAATGCTTTCCAGCTTTTTATTTAACACATTAATTCGGGCAACCACGTCCAGATAGCGTGAAACCATAGTATATAAAGGTTCAAGCTCAGGATAATCCCAGAAAAATTCCGGTGTATCCAATAAACTATAGTTCAACAGAATATCGCCACGTGCACCAAACAACACCCCGCGTGACTTGGCAATGGCTTTTCTACTCATCGCCACTTTTCCGGTTTTGGCTAATGACACAGGAATATGAGCATGAGCTTGAATCACTTCCTGTGCCAGCCGTTCAAATTCGGCCAATTTGACAGACTGTGCTAGTGCATGTGACACGGCCAAGCGTTCCATACTGTCTTCGTTTGCAAAACTGATTTTATCAGCATGCATTTTGATCGTGTCAGTATGACTGTCAAAAGCATATTGCTCAAAGTCGGGGATAACTTTTGAATCAAGAACAAATGTCTGAATTTTTGTCAGTAAGGATTGCTTGGTATTTTCAGTAACGCCCCAAAACACCACCACACCATAATCAAATAGAAAGGCTTCGCCGGAGTCAAGCTCAAGTTGCATCGCATCATGCAGGCGAATACAGCGGTAATTGTCATTAACAAACTGCTCTAAATCCGGTAAAACAAATGACCGACCAATCGCTAAAGACTCAATCAATGTTGTGGCAAACTGCGTCATCATTCTACCCCTAAAAAAGTTAGGCGTACTCTACGCTGAAACGCTTGTTTTGGGTAGTAAAAACTGTGTGTTAATTAACGAAAAATCACATCGTTATCGCCACTTTTAATACCCCATCCCGCTGATGAGAAAACAGGTCATAAGCATCAACGATATCATCCAGTTTGTAACGGTGTGTCACCATATCCTGTAAGTTAACCCGATTTGATTCAATCACACTCATCAAGCGTCGCATACGCTCTTTACCGCCAGGACATAAACTGGTGATGATTTTATGATCGCCCAGGCCCGCACTAAAGGCATCAAGTGGAATCGTTAAATCGGTTGAATACACACCTAAACTGGACAATGTCCCGCCTGGTTTTAATACGCGTAAGGCTGATTCAAATGTTTGTTGTGTACCCAGGGCTTCAATCACCGCATCCACACCTCGCCCACCCGTAATTTTCATGATTTCTGAGATGATATCGACTTTACGGTAGTCCAGAGTGATATCTGCTCCTAACTGTCTGGCATAAGATAATCGTTCATCAATGCCATCAATCGCGATTATCAAGCTGGCCCCTTTTAATTTTGCTCCTGCTGTCGCACACAAACCAATCGGTCCTTGGGCAAACACCGCCACAATATCGCCAATTTTTATGTTTGCTGATTCAGCCCCTGCAAAGCCTGTCGACATGATGTCAGGACACATCAGAACTTGTTCATCTGTTAAGCCATTGGGCACGGGTGCTAAATTCGCCTGTGCATCTGGCACCACTAAAAACTCAGCTTGTGCGCCATCAATAGTATTACCAAAGCGCCAACCACCCATGGGTTTATAACCATGACCATGGCAACCGCCATCCTGAGCTGGCAATCCGTCCTGACAGGCGTAAGAGTGGAAACTCGGACATATTGCCCCAGCAATAACACGTTGACCTTCTTTGTAGCCTTGTACATTTTTGCCTAGTTTCTCGATAACACCTACTGGTTCATGACCAATAGTTAATCCCTGTTCGACGGGATATTCCCCTTTCAAAATGTGAACATCAGTACCACAGATTGTGGTCGTGGTGATGCGAATTAAGGCATCATTGTCACCAATATCAGGGATCGGTTTCTCAACAATTTCAATACGGCCTTTTTCAATAAAGGCAGCTGCTTTCATCATTCCAGTCATATCAACGCTCCTTACATTCGCTGCACTATGATTATTGAGTCATTAATACAGTAACATTTTGAAATACATTGAGTTATGACCTAGATCAAGTCAGCTTTAGTTAAATACAAGCTAGGAGAAATACATGTTTTGTTGCTCGGTATGGTGGAAATATGGTCAAGGAAAACAAAAAAACGTGTCAATTGAGCCGGTTACTATTGCATCACAGCTGACGGCATTGCCGTTTTTTGTTTTTAGCTATCGTTAGCATGACCACTTAAGGTGTGTAGCTTGGTAACAGCTAATGAGGCGGCAGCCGTTCGGGTCTCAACGCCCAGCTTCACAAATACATGTTCCATGTGTTTATTCACTGTTCTGGGACTAGTACCAAGGATCTCACCAATGCTTTTATCGGTTTTCCCTAGAATGACCCAGTGTAATACCTCAGCTTCGCGCTTGGTCAGATTAAAGACGGCTTTTAAGGCTTCGACCTGAGCGGCTTCTGACTCCTCTCGTAACAGGATAAGCCATTGTTCATCATTACGAATATCGGCTGGGGTAAAAATTAACCGTCCTGTTGGATGGTTAATCATCAATGGTCGTAAACGTTTTTTACCGCCTGCACTTAATTGTTGAATCCATTGCTGCAATTGCTCGGCATGGGTTCCCCCATCCTCTTTATCATTAAGATATTTTTCTACCAGATCACGGGCCAACGGTGTTTGCCAGATAATTTTATCTGTACCGGGAAGCACAGCAATAGCCGCCTGACCGAAGGCATCAAGCGCCCCTTGGGTATGACTCATCATCCTTGAATTTTTTAGATGGGTATTTAAGCGGGCAATGACTTCAATTGGACTTAAGGGTTTGGTGACATAATCAATGCCACCAGCAGAAAATCCGGCGACGACATCTTCAGACTCTGTCAGACCGGTCATAAAAATCACCGGAATATGGCGTGTGTTGATGTCCTGCTTTAGTCGGCGACACACATCGAATCCGCCAAGTTCAGGCATCACAGCATCAAGTAACACAATATCCGGATAAGCCTCATTACAGATTTGAATTGCATCTTTTCCGTTATTGGCTACCAGGACGGTATAACCGGACTCCACAAGAGAAGCATGTAAAAGTGCTAATGTTTCAGGCGCATCATCCACGACCAGCACCACAGCATGTTGATTCGCCTCAGTCATTTTGCAGTTTCTCTTTGATAAATTGTTTCATATTCTCCAGTTGGAATGATTCTGCCATTCGACGCATTTCACTAATAAACGATTTACTCACCGTCCCTTGCGAATCAAGCTCATCAATGATTTCTTTTAGCCCCATGATATAGCCGAGATCCAGCATTTCAAGCAGGGATTCAAGCACCTGTTTTTCAGGCAGTGGTTGTTGGCTGTCTGTGACCTGTTTTACCTCAGACCGTTCATCCTCTGCTTGTATCCACTCTAAGTTCAATCGTTCACCAATCCAGTTGATGAGCTCCATTAAATTAACCGGTTTGAGGACAAAGTCACTCGGTAAAATACCGGAGGAGTTTTCCAGATTTCGGTCAAAGGCATTAGCAGAAATGATACATATGTGGACATCAGACTGATGTACGTTTCGAATCAGATGACAGGTTTCCCAACCATCCATTTCCGGCATCGCCAGATCCATGAAAATAATATCAGGTTTGAAGTCAGGATAAATACGTAAACATTCTGGGCCTGACGCTGCTTCTCTGACTTCAAAGCCTAGAGGTTCCAGCACATTGATTAATAATTCTCTGTCGATGGGTTCATTATCGACCACGAGCAGTTTACGTCGACGTCCCTTGTAGCCTATAGGCATAAGCATTGCCAGTGATGGCAAGGCTTCATCAAGACGCACAGAAGGTAAAAACAAACGAATGTAAAATGTGGTGCCCTCACCCACTTTACTTTCCAGATCTAACACGCCGCCCATCAGTTGGGTAAGTAGTTTACAAATCGTCAGTCCCAGGCCAGTTCCGCCAACACCGGTCGCTGTATTACCTCTGACGAAGGGCTGGAAGATATTTTCAATATCTTTTTCGTCAATACCGGGCCCGGTATCCGCCACTTCAATCGACAAGAATTCACGGGCATAACGAAACCGGATATCAATACCACCCTCACGGGTATATTTCACCGCATTACCGATAATATTGATTAATATCTGGCTTAAACGTTTGTGATCGGCACGAACCACTGGTGGTAAATCTGCTGGGATATGATAGTTAAAATACAATCCTTTATTCTTCGCCTGAATTTCAAACATGCTGACAATCTGTTGAATATATTCAGGAAACCGTAAGGATTTAATATCAAACTGCAACTTGCCACTTTCAATACGGGCAATATCAAGTGTGCCTTCAATCAATGACAATAAATGCTCACCACTGCGTAAAATCACTTTTGTAGCGTGTTTATTACTGTCGACAATATCGGCATTATTATCAAGTAACTGGGCATAACCCAAAATGCTGTTCAGCGGTGTACGTAACTCATGACTGATACCCGTGATATAACGACTTTTTGCCTGGTTGGCCTGCTCAGCCACTACGCGTGCCTGTTGTAGCTCGGCGTCCGTTTGTTTATGCAGAATAATCTCACGCTGTAATAAGTTATTCTGATTATTCGATTCCTGCTGGGCCACGTTCCGGCTTTGTGATGTCAGCACTAGCCACCACACAATAATGCCACTGACTAATACCAAGGCGGAAAACGCTTTGATAAAACCAAGCTGTATTGCTGGCATGATATGCGCTGAATATTCAGTGACCGTCAGTGAGATATGTACGTAGATCAAGCCGAAGATTGAGGCCAGGATCAGTACCGTCAGTGACATCAATAATAAATAGTGCCCGACACCACTATGAATATTGCCTGACAAGGCTTTTGGCAACACTTTACTGATAATGGCTTCCCATTGTGACGTCAAACGTCCATGCGGTTTACAAGCATCATTACAGCGAGCATCCAGACAGCAGCATAGGGAGCAAATCGGCCCTTGATAGGCAGGACAATAAGCAACGTCCTGAATTTCATAATCACGACCACAAATGCTGCAGGTTTCTTTGGTTTTGCTTGGGTGAAATTTAAAAGGTTGTCGGGCGAGATAATATTTTCCCTTGGTAAACCAGGCAATCAATGGTGAAGCAACCAAGGCAGTAAACATGGCGATAAATGAAGAAAACGCCTGCGCTTCCAGCCCAAACACACCCAGAAAAGCGGTTACCGAAAGCAGTGAGGCAATGCCCATCGCCCCAACGCCTACTGGATTAATGTCATATAAATAAGCACGACGGAACTCGACACCTTTCGGGCTTAATCCAAGCGGTTTATTAATGACCAGATCAGCCACCACGGCGGTAATCCATGAAATGGCAATATTCGAATACAAGCCCAAAATCTGTTCCAGCGCCTGGAATACATCCAGCAACATCAGCATGGTGGCAATCAATACATTAAATAATAACCACACCACACGACCGGGATGACTATGGGTTAACCGTGCAAAAAAATTGGACCAGGCTAATGAGCCAGCATAGGCATTAGTGATATTGATTTTAATTTGTGACAGCACCACAAAAAACACGGTAACGGCCAGCAGCACATCCGGATTAGAGAAAACATAACTAAAGCCCACGTAATACATATGGGTTGGATTGATGGCTTGCTCAATGCTCATCCCCGCCATTAATGCCAGATAAGCCAATAATGCGCCGATGAACATTTTTGCCATACCCATGGAAATCCAGCCAGGACCGGCCATTAGTACGCCCAAATGCCATTTCAGATTATTTTTACTGGTACGTTCTGGCATAAAACGCAAAAAGTCGACTTGCTCGCCAACTTGTGGGATTAATGCCATAGCAATCGCTACAGCCGTGCCAAACATATAGATATTAAAGTCACTGTCATAGCCGGATTCACCGGCAAAATTAATCAGGCCGCTAAACGCATCGGGTTGTTTAATAAAGATAAACACCAATGGCAATATCATCATAAACAGCCACAAGGGCTGGGTCAGCATCTGAATACGACTGATTAAGGTCACCCCATGCGTGACTAATGGGATCACCACCACAGCACAAATGAGATAACTGACATAAAGCGGTATGGTGAAATATAAACTCAGCGCATAGGCCATGATCACTGCTTCGAGTGCAAACAATATAAAGGTGAACGTGGCATAGACAAACGATGAAATCGTCGATCCAATATAACCAAAGCCTGCACCACGCGTTAGCAAGTCCATATCAAGACCGTATTTAGCGGCATAGTGGCTAATCGGCAGGCTGGTTAAAAAGATAATTAAGCTGACGGTTAAGATCGCCCAAAAGGCATTGGTAAATCCGTAGTTGACGGCGATGGTGCCGCCTATAGCTTCTAAAACCAGAAACGATATTGCGCCCAAAGCGGTATTGGAGACACGAAAAATCGGCCATTTTCTAAATGAATTTGGCGTAAATCTTAAGGCGTAGTCTTCCAGTGTTTCATTGGCAACCCAGGTATTGTAATCCCGACGTATTTTGACAATACGTTGTGGTGCTTCACTTTCAGAAGAAGGAGTTATGGCATCATTCGGTGTCAAATTCTTATCCTGACGTTGGGAAGATGCTTTTGCCTGTCCGTTAAACAAACAGCAACTTGGTACAACAAACGATTCAACATCTTAACTGATGCTCTTAGTGATTTTATCTACGTAATTCTACGTATAAAAAAATGCCCTGATCAGACTCAGGACATTTTTTATATACTGACCAGCAAGGACTTTATGCGATAAGGAAAAATGCTCCTGCTACCGTTAGCACGGATACTAACAGGCTTTGCAGATAACGTCCCACGCTATCTTTCTGGTTACCCAGAACAAAGCCAATAAGCAATAAGACTGACGTTGTCAGTACTAATCCGATGATCGCCTGCAAACCATTATTCGCCAGAATGAGTTCTTGACCATGAACAAAACCATGCATCAATCCAAATACGCTGGTTAAGGCAATCTGCCAGACAACATTGATTTTGGCACTCAATAGCAACACAACGCCCATAGCGATGACACTAACGGCAATGCCCATCTCAACTATATTGGACTGTCCCATAAAGGCGCCCATTGTCAGGCCTACAAGCAGAAAACTAATAAATAACGCTGGTATCTGAAAGCGATTCTGTGTCGGTGCCCGCGCTGCCCAGAAACCAATAGCCAACATTACTAATAAGTGATCAAGCCCGGTCAGCGGATGTAAAACACCACTCATAAATCCCACTGCATCATGTCCTGGATGTGCCATCGCAGACAGTGGCAATCCCATCAATGTCATGAATATCAAAAGGCTTTTTTTCATAATCAATTCCTCGCCATTTAGTTAGTGCAGCATTAAGCCTTGTTTTTCAATAAACAAGATAATCTCATCCAGACCTTGTTCATCTTTTAGATTGGTAAAAAAGAAAGGTCGCTCACCACGCATACGTTTCGCGTCCTCATCCATCACTTCTAATGATGCACCGACTAAAGGTGCCAGATCTGTTTTGTTAATAATGAGCAAATCAGATTTGGTGATGCCCGGCCCACCCTTACGCGGTATTTTTTCACCGGCCGATACGTCAATCACGTATAAGGTCAAATCTGAAAGCTCCGGGCTGAAAGTCGCTGCCAGATTATCGCCACCACTCTCTATAAACACGATATCCAATGGCTCGAAACGTTTACTGAGCTGTGCCACCGCTTCCAGATTCATCGATGCATCTTCACGAATCGCGGTATGTGGACAACCACCGGTTTCCACACCAATAATTCGGTCGGCAGACAGGGCTTCATTTCGGGTCAGAAACTGAGCATCTTCTTTGGTATAAATATCGTTGGTAACAACGGCAATATTATAGGTATCACGCAAACGCTTACATAAGGCCAGGGTTAATGCCGTTTTGCCTGAGCCAACCGGCCCGCCAATACCTACCCGTAATGGTTCTTTCATTCATACCTCACTTTAAGAACGGAATAATCTTGAATATTGTGTTTCATGTCGGCAACTGGCGATACTCAGAGCCGGACAGAAGTTACTGATATCATCATCAGCACATTGCATGGCCTGCTCTATGACTATCGTTATTTGTTCGCTGACAGCAACCAGAATTTGCTGCCCTGCCACCTGGCCTAAAGGAATCGCTTTCATCGCTGCACTGACCTGATTTTCTATCCATGACCAGGCATAAACATGCAGCATTTCATGCAAGCTTATCTGCCAGTTGACCGCCGTAGCCGCATACACCGTAGGGAAACTCGGCTCATCAATTGAAGCGACAACATCTAACATCGCTTGTGGCCAGGCATCTAAATCCTCTTGCAGACGTAATAAGGAATAGCCCATCTGTCTCGATTCAAGCCAGGTTTCAGCACTATCCCTACCCGCTTTATAATAACTATCCCAATGGTTTATGGCCATTTCATCCATGCTCTGCCAGGCCATAAACAAACGTTTAATCACAGGCAATTCAAACTGGGCATAATAGGTCAGCAACACATCACTGATCCAACGCTGTGCCGATGTTTTATCTGTGACATCACCCGACTCGATCGCCCATTCAAACCCTTGAGAATAGCTATAGGCACCGATAGGTAATGCTGGACTGGCCAGTTGTAATAATCGGGAAAATGCTGCCGTGGTGCTCATAATTAATGATGGTGGTGATGTGAATGTTCGTGATCGTGGTCGTGATCATCATGATGATGGTGATGACCACCGCCATAGGCACCGGCTTCAGGTTCAAACGGTGCTTGGGTTTCTTCCACATTAACATGCAATCCCAACAACATATCTTTTAATACATAATCGGCTTCCAGCTTTAACCAGCCGTCGCCAATTTCCAGCGGTACGTGACGATTACCCAAATGATAAGCCGCCCGCATCAGGGCATGAGCAGAATGGGTTGTGACAATCATCACTTGCTGATCAGCAGCTTGCACCTGAATGATAGAACCATCCTGTGCTTGCAGCACATCACCACCACGTAAGATTTCGCCTCTGGTCATAAAAATAGCCGCTTCCCGACCTGATGCCAGCTTGACCCGGATTCGACTTTTTTGACGTAAATCAAAACTCATCGAGACTTTGTCATCAAAGTCGCTGATGTTGTTGTCTGTTAATTTTGTATGTATTTCAAGCATGCTCTTACTCTAAAAAAGAAAATAGCGTTGTGCCATCGGCAACTCTGTGGCCGGATCGCAAATCAATAATTCGCCATCTGCCAGCACCTGATAAGTTTCAGGATCGACGCTGATATCCGGTGTTGCATCGTTTAATACCATATCTTTTTTCGTTACCTGCCGGCAGTTTTTCACGGCGACAAGTGGCTTGGATAAGTTCAGATTTTTAACTTCCGGATTATCCATAGCCGCTTGCGATACAAAGGTTAATGAGCTTTTAAGCCCCTTACCAAAGCTGGCAAACATCGGACGATAATGCACGGGCTGCGGTGTTGGGATTGAGGCATTTGGGTCACCCATCGCGGCTGAAGCAATGCTGCCCCCTTTTAAGATTAATGACGGTTTAACACCAAAAAACGCCGGTCGCCATAACACCAAATCAGCAAATTTCCCTGGCTCTATTGAGCCCACAATATGTGAAATACCGTGAGTAATCGCTGGGTTAATAGTGTATTTAGCGATATAACGTTTTACCCGAAAATTATCAGTATTATCCGCGCCATCTTTGGTATCTTCCGGCAAAGTGCCACGTTGTACTTTCATTTTGTGAGCTGTTTGCCAGGTGCGCATAATCACTTCACCCACACGTCCCATCGCCTGTGAATCGGATGACATCATCGCAAAGGCACCGGTGTCATGCAGAATATCCTCAGCGGCAATGGTTTCACGACGAATTCTCGACTCAGCAAACGCCACGTCCTCAGCGATAGCCGGATCAAGGTGATGACACACCATCAACATATCCAGATGTTCATCCAATGTATTCACGGTAAATGGTCGGGTAGGGTTAGTCGATGAAGGCAAGACATTTTGTGAGCTGATGGCTTTGATAATATCAGGCGCATGACCACCACCGGCCCCTTCTGTGTGGAAAGTATGAATGGTACGGTTTTTAAATGCAGCTAAGGTCGTTTCCACAAACCCCGATTCATTTAAGGTATCGGTATGAATCGCCACCTGAATATCCATTTCCTCTGCCACGCTTAAACAGTTATCAATCGCTGCCGGCGTGGTGCCCCAGTCTTCATGTAATTTCAGACCAATAGCGCCCGCTTCGACTTGTTCACGGGCGGGTTCAGGCAAAGACACATTGCCTTTGCCAAAAAAGCCCATGTTCATAGGAAAAGCTTCAGCCGCTTCCAGCATACGATGAATATGCCAGGGGCCTGGCGTACAGGTAGTGGCAAAGGTGCCGGTAGCGGGCCCGGTTCCGCCGCCCAGCATGGTGGTCACGCCTGAGGTTAGCGCTTCCTCGATTTGCTGTGGGCAAATCCAGTGAATATGACTATCAATACCCCCGGCAGTGAGAATCATACCTTCACCAGCAATAATCTCGGTACCCGCACCAATAGGAATAGTGACGTTAGGTTGGATGTCCGGATTCCCTGCCTTACCTATTTGCCAGATATGGCCATCTTTAAGACCCACATCAGCTTTGATAATGCCAGCTACCGCATCAATAATCAGTGCGTTAGTGATGACCGTATCAGCCACCTCTGCTGCAGGGAGTTGTGATTGCCCCATACCATCGCGAATCACTTTACCACCACCGAATTTAACTTCTTCCCCGTAAGTGGTGAGATCTTTTTCGACTTCAATCCACAGTTCGGTGTCTGCAAGGCGAACTCTGTCGCCAACGGTGGGACCAAACATTTCTGCATAGGCCTGACGTGAAATTTTAAGACTCATGACAAGGCCCCCATCACTTTGCCAGCAAAACCATACACCGTTTGTGCCCCCGCCAGTTTCACCAGCTCGACACTGCGCATTTGCCCCGGTTCAAACCTGACAGCGGTGCCCGCAGCAATATTTAAACGAAAACCATAGGCCTGCTCACGATCAAACAGTAAAGCCTCGTTTACCTCATAAAAGTGGTAATGGGATCCCACCTGAACAGGACGGTCGCCCGAATTGGAGACGTCAATTAATTTGGTCTCACGCTGAACATTCAGCTCAATATCACCATTTGCAAAACGCATTTCACCTGGAATCATTTTGTCACCTCACACTATCGGGTCGTGAACAGTAATTAACTTGGTGCCATCAGGAAACGTGGCTTCCACCTGAATTTCAGTGACCATTTCCGCAATGCCATCCATCACATCTTCACGGGTGAGTAAGGTCGTGCCATAACTCATCAAGTCACTCACACTGCGGCCGTCTCTGGCACCTTCCATAATGGCAGCGGTGATATAGGCTACCGCTTCCGGATAGTTTAATTTCACACCACGTTCTTTACGGCGTTCGGCTAATAATGCCGCGGTAAAAATCAGTAATTTATCTTTTTCTCTTGGCGTTAAATCCATGTCACAGGTCCTATAAAATGTTCAGGTTGCCCAGATACGTGGGCGTATTGCTTGTGAATTCGCATACCATGGACGCAGACAAGTCCATAGTTGTTCAAAATACTGACGCGCTTCTTGTGCACAACGACCGATATAGCGTGCCGTAAACACTTCTGGTAAGGCGGAAACACCATATTGGGCGTCAGAATTCAGTGTGATTTGTCGACATTGTTCAATGACAGCATCGGGTACTTCACCCGCGGTAACCACAAAGCTACCGAATACTGGAAACCCTCTCAGCCCGGCCAGCGCAGTGACAACATGGCTATCCGGTTTAAACACCGCGGTTTCCTTCCACAACAACCGTTCTTCACGCGATATTTCTAACACTTGTTTATAGCGGCCCTGCTGCCACTGTTCGCCACTGGCTTTTCGACCAAGGCAACTGATATCCCAGCCGGCGAAATGAGCATATTGGCTTAATTTTACCTGTGTTTTTAAGGTGACATCAGCCCCATCAAACACAATATTTTCTTGTGGAAACCATTCAAGAAGACTGTGATCCGCCTGTTCTATATGTAGTGTTTGACTGGCCTCACGTCCTGCCGATTTATACCATTTGGTGGCACCAGGCGTCGTAATAAAGCTTTTGGCCGCTTTTGCCAAACTAAAGTCCAGTGCTAAACGGTCTCCACCTGCCACACCGCCCGGTGGATGAATCACCAATACATGTGCCGGCGTAGGCCCTTCCGGATATAAACATTTTTGAATCGTTAACGGCCCTGAATGAGCCTTTTTTGCCAGAATTGTTTTACCGTCACGTTCGATAAAACCTAACTGAAGACGGGCATCCCAGCCCGTCATTACGGTATTAAGTTGCGTTCTGTCTATCAATTGGGTCACGCATTCTGTCCTGTTTTCATGCCGTAAAGATAGCATGACTAAAACATCCTCTCTGCATAAAATCAAAGAGGATGTTGTTATTTTTACACTGTCAGATATTGTTTGATTTTCGCTGCATCCACATTTTCACGCAGATCTTCATGAATCAAATTGCCTTTTTCGATCACCATAATCCGATCGGCAATATCCATCGTGAAGCTTAATACCTGCTCTGATACCACAATCGTTATCTCACGCATTTCACGGATTTCATTCAGTACTTTTGCAATATCTTTAATAATAGAAGGCTGAATACCTTCGGTTGGTTCATCCAAAAGCAAGACTTTGGGATTGGTCACCAGGGCACGGGCAATCGCCAGCTGTTGCTGTTGACCACCAGACAAGTTACCGCCTTTACGATGACGCATCTCATGTAACACAGGGAATAAGGAAAAAATATCTTCCGGAATTTTTTTCTGTTTACTGACCTGTAAGCCAGTTTCAATATTTTCCTGCACGGTCAGATTGGGAAAAATCATCCGTCCCTGCGGTACATAAGCTAAGCCACTGGCAACACGTTTATAGCTATCCATGCCATCTAAATCAGTGCCTTCTAATTCAACCTTAGTCGCCGAACTTGGCAATATCCCCATTAAGGATTTGAACAGTGTGGTTTTACCCATCCCGTTACGGCCCATAATGGCCAGTGTTTCATTTTTATTCGCTGAAAAGCTGATTTCATGAATCACTTCACTCTGGCCATAGCTGACTTTTAAGTTTTCTACTTCAAACATATCAATTTCCTCGCTATTCGCTTAATGGCCTAAGTAAACTTCAACGACTTTCTCGTCTGACTGCACTTTATCCATAGCGCCTTCAGCCAGAATCTTGCCTTGATGTAATACGGTGACTTTGTGAGCAATCTTTTTCACAAACTCCATATCATGCTCAATCACAATCACTGAACGGTTTTTGCAGATACGATTCAACAACTCTGCTGTTTCGTCACGTTCCTTCGCACTCATACCGGCTACAGGCTCATCGAGCATTAATAGCTCTGGGTCTTGCATCAGTAACATACCTATTTCTAACCATTGTTTCTGACCATGACTCAACACAGCTGCTTCCGTATCCAGTTCATCTAATAACTGAATCTCTTCCGCTATTCTTAATACGGTTTCTTTCACCTTTTCGTCAGCTTTGAAGAACAAGCTACCAAACACGCCCCGCCCTTCCGGATAAGACACCTCCAGATTTTCGTAAACCGTTAATGTTTCGTAAATCGATGGTGTCTGAAACTTACGTCCTACACCGGTACGAACAATCGCGTGCTCTGACAGTTTAGTAAGCTCTGTATTTTTAAACTTGATCGAGCCTGAGCTGGCTTTGGTTTTACCGCAAATCAAATCCAGTAAGGTTGTTTTACCGGCCCCGTTTGGGCCGATAACCACACGCAGTTCATTTTTATCGATATACAGATTCAATGAATCTACTGCCTTGAAGCCATCAAATGAGACGGTCAAATCTTCAATTGCCAACAGGAAATCAGTTTCAGTACCCATTATTTGGCTCCTTCTAATTCAGCTTTCGCTTCAGTTTTACTATCAGACTCTGCTTTTTTCTCGCCCAACAGACGTTGCATAAAAGGCAGCGTTCTGACGTATTTGTCATAAATACCGGCTAATCCATTCGGGAAGAACATCACCACAGCGATAAATAAACCACCCATCAGGAATAACCAGACTTCAGGAAACGATTCTGAAAAGGCTGTTTTCCCAGCATTCACTAATAAGGTGCCATACACCACACCGATAAGTGACATACGTCCACCCACCGCAGCAAAGATAACCATTTCAATTGAAGGTACGATGCCGACAAATGACGGTGACATAAAGCCAACCTGCAAAGTAAACATAGCGCCACCAATAGCTGAAATCACCGCGGCCAGACAGAAGATAAAGATTTTAAAGCTAGCTACGTCATAACCAGAGAAGCGAACACGATCTTCTTTATCTTTCATCGCCAGTAGCAGTCGACCAAATTTACTGGTCAGTACAAAGCGGCTGACACAGATTACTGCCAGTAATAAGACGGCATTGACGAAATACAAGACGTACTTCGCTGAATCTGGACGAATACTCCAGCCATTTAAGGTTTTCAGGTCAGTAATACCATTGATACCACCGGTGTAACCTTGTTGACCGACAATCAAAATAGTCAAAATCAAAGCGACAACCTGGGTAATGATGGCAAAGTAAACCCCACTTACCCGACGTTTAAACATCGACACACCAATGAGGTAAGCAAACGCTGCTGGCACCACAAAAATCGCCAGAATCGCCACCCATAAGTGTTCAAACGGCACCCAGAACCAAGGTAATTCTGTTAACTGATTCCAATCCATAAAATCGGGAATGCCCGGTGTAGTTTGAATAGCGGTACTTTCCGGATCCGATGCTTCCAGTTTCAAAAACATCGCCATCGCGTAGCCACCGAGGCCAAAAAATACACCTTGTCCTAAACTCAGAATGCCGCCGTATCCCCAAAGTAAAACCAAACTGACCGCGGCAAAGGCGTAAGTCAGGTATTTCCCCACCAGGTTAAGGCGGAAAATATCCAGTGCCAGCGGCAATACAATCAGAATAAGCAGCGCAAGGATGCCAATACCGATGGCGCCGTTTCTGCCACCCAATAATCTGTCATAGACAAAATTCATATGGTTATCTCCTACTGCTTATTTACGAACTTTATTGGCAAACAGACCTTCTGGACGAATCATCAGAATGATAACGATCGTCAGTAATGTCAGCACTTTTGCCATAGAACCACTGATAAAGAACTCCAGAATCGATTGCGCCTGGGCAATACTGAAGGCTGAAGCTATCGTGCCGAATAAACTTGCAGCACCACCGAAAACCACCACCATAAAGGTGTCAACAATATAGAGAGAACCGGTCGTTGGACCTGTTGATGCGATAGTGGTAAATGCTGCACCAGCCACACCGGCAATGCCACAACCAAGCGCAAAGGTCATACGATCCACTTTTTTGGTATTAATACCTACTGCACCACTCATTACACGGTTTTGTGTGGTGGCACGTACATTGAGTCCCCAGGTTGAGCGGTACATCAGGATAAAGACGCCAAAGGTCACTAACGCGGTTAAACCCAGTACAAACATACCGTTAATCGGTATGAAGATAGTGTCTGTTGGCATATATGAACCCATTAGCCAATCTGGCAGCGTTGGGCTGACTTCACGTGCGCCAAACAGAGACCGGAAAATCTGTTGCATAATCAGACTTAATCCCCATGTCGCCAGCAGGGTGTCAAGAGGACGTTTATATAGATGCCTGATAAGCAGCCACTCAACAAAGTAGCCAATAATGCCTGCCACAAAAAACGATGCGACGATGGCAAAAATAAAGTAATAACTCAGAAAATCAGGAAAGTATTTTTCTGTCATGACTGACAATATGTAGGTCGTATAAGCCCCTACTGCCATAAACTCGCCATGGGCCATGTTAATGACGCCCATCTGCCCGAAAATAATTGCAAGGCCCAGTGCCATTAAAAGTAGAACACTGAATAAACTCAAACCAGCAAACCCTTGCATGGCCAGAATTGATGTCAATTCTTGTATTGAATAATCGCCCATAACGCTACTCCGAAGGTGATCTGAAAAGAGTGATTGAAACGTGTTTAAGAGAGGGCAAGCTGCGAATGCAGCCTGCCCATCTTGATACTGCGGTCTATTGGTAACCTTCTGGGAATGGGTTTGGTTCAATCAGCTCAGGTGATTGGTAAATCACTTTCGCTTGACCATCTTTTTGCCATTCAGCTACGCGAGTGTAGCTCCACAGATGATGGTTAGGATGAAGCTTCACATAACCTTCAGGTGCCGTTGTTAACTCAATATCGCCTTCTTCTGAAGCAGCAACTACTTTATCGACATCAAAGCTACCTGCTTTTTCAACAGCCGCTTTCCATAACCAAGGACCAAGGTAAGCCGCTTGAGTCACGTCACCAATAACGCTGTCATCGCCATGCATTTCTTTAAAGGCTTTAACGAAGGCTTTGTTATTGTCGTTATCCAGACTTTGGAAATATTTCATAACTGAATAGAAACCGACCAGGTTTTCACCACCGATACCTAAGACTTCGTCTTCAGTAACAGAGATAGTTAACAGTGTTTGTTTATCACCAGTGATACCGGCAGCATTTAACTGTTTGAACCAAGCAACGTTAGAACCACCGACAACAGCCGCGAAAATAACGTCAGGTTTTTTCAGACGGATTTTGTTAATAACCGAACCGAACTGTGTGTCACCTAATGGTTTGTACTCTTCACCAACGACTTTGCCACCTAAGACATTTTCGATATGTTTACGGGCAATTTTCATTGATGTACGTGGCCAGATGTAATCAGAGCCAATCAGATAATACGTTTTTGCACCTTTTTCTTTCGCTACCCAATCCAAACCAGCTAAGATTTGTTGAGTCGCTTCCTGACCGGTGTAAATGACATTATGTGATTGTTCCAGACCTTCGTAGAACGTTGGGTAGTAAAGCAGACCATTTTGCTGTTCGAATACAGGTAATGCCGCTTTACGTGAAGCAGAAGTCCAGCAACCAAATACGGCAGCAACGTGATCGTTCACTAATAATTTACGTGATTTCTCAGCAAATGTAGGCCAGTCACTCGCACCATCTTCCTGGATGATTTCAATTTGACGACCTAAAATACCGCCTGATTCATTGATTTGTTTAATCGCCAGTTTTTCAGCTTCTTGAGCACCGGTTTCACTGATAGCCATCGTGCCTGTCAATGAGTGCAAAATGCCCACTTTAACGGTGTCATCAGTCACAGCCAGACCGGTCGTGTTCACCGCCGCTGTCGGGTAATCTTCAGCCATCGCTGATGTGCTAATGAAGCCTGCCGCTATCATTGCGCCGAGTAAAGCGCCTGTTTTACCTAAGAATTTTCTTCGACTAAAATGTTTCATTGATTAATCTCCAGTTTTAAAACAATGTTTGGTTACTCAGTGACCGAGCATCCAAGGTCGTGCGGTTTTCTTTGTTTGCATCAATAGGCCGTTTCCTTGTTTATTTTCGTTAGAAGATGAAGTGTCTTTTTGCGATGTCGAGCAAGTGTGCGAGCCTGAACAACCACAGCTGGAACGGCGTGCTTGTCTCGGGGCATGTGCCGATTTTTCATTACGCTCAAACGCTTTTTTTCTGCCACTGTCCATCAGAGCCAGATTGGGCGCTGAAATAATGCGTGCTGCAGGCTCTCCACAGTTTTCACACGTGCAGGGCAAGCTGGATTCACTCATTTTGCGTAAGGCCGAAAATTCGCCACATTGCTCACATCGGTAGTCGTAAATAGGCATCGCACTCTTCCTCTAATCAATTAAGATGTTTTCGCTGTATCAATACCTGGGGTAACCAGTTCTAAAGGACCGTCTGGATTAGGCATGATGTCGAAATCAAATATCTCAGTGGGTAACCACAAGGTCGCACAAGCATTTGGTACATCAACGATGCCGCTGATATGACCTTCAACCGGTGCGGTACCGAGAATGGATACGGCCTGCTGACCGCTGTAACCAAATTTCTTCATGTACTCAATGGCGTTCAAACACGCTTGTTTGTATGCCACGTTAACGTCGAGGTAATGTTGTTTACCTTGTTCATCAACTGAGATACCTTCAAAAATCAGGTAATCACGGTATTTAGGTTCAACCACACTTGGTTTGAACAGTGGGTTTTTGATACCGTATTTCTTAACGCCGCCTTTGATTAAGTTGACGCGGATATCTAAGTAACCTGCCATCTCAATCGCACCACAGAATGTGATCTCGCCATCACCTTGAGAGAAGTGAAGGTCACCCATAGAAAGGCCACCGTCTTTCACATAGACAGGGAAATAAATACGAGACCCTTTGGTCAGGTTTTTAATGTCACAGTTACCACCGTGTTCACGAGGTGGCACAGTACGAGCACCTGTTTTAGCTGCAGCAACTGCTTCATCACCTTTCATTCTGCCCATAACGGCTGATTTTTCTTCAGGTGGGCAAGCTAACATCGGTACACGGTCAGGATCTGTTGCAATCAAATCGGCTTCACGCTGATTCCATTCTTCCAGCATTTCTTTTGATGGTAAGCAACCAATCAAACCAGGATGCATAATACCGGCAAACTGCACGTTTGGAATATGACGTGATGTGGTGTAAATACCGTGGAAATCCCAAATAGACTTACTTGCATCAGGGAAGTGATCAGTTAAGAAACCACCGCCGTTTTCTTTAGCAAATAAACCGTTAAAACCCCATTGCTGATCTTCAAACGTGCCGACATCCAGAATGTCTACCACCATTAAATCACCAGGCTCAGCCCCTTCAACACCAATCGGACCACTTAAATAGTGAACCTGGGTTAAATCGACATCGCGGATATCGTTGGCACTGTCATTGTTACCAATTTGGCCACCGGTCCAGTCCATACATTCAACACGGAATTCATCACCGGGCTTGACCATCGCGATCATGGGTATATCTGGGTGCCAACGGTTATGGATTTGACCGTCCTGCTCCCAAGGTTTTTTATCTAAATCGAGTTTTACTATCGTTTTCATTTTTTTCTCCCGTTAGGGTTTTACAATTTGGTTCTGAAGTTAGAATTGAAGTTGTAATTCAACGGCGAAGATATCCGTGCTTTTGTCATTAGCGGCAATAGGACTATCAACATCTTGATCAGAGTATCTGGCTGATACTTGCGCGTTGTAGCCATCAATGATGTAGGCCACACCATAATCAGTGCGTTCAGTTTCAGTATTGTCATCCGCATCAAAATTTTGGTAACGGATGAAAGGTTGGAATTGGCCCCAGCCAACTTTTTCGTTGAAGATATAACCAGCGCCTACGGCGTAAGCTTCACCTTGTTCAGATTCGAATACATCATCAGTGTCATAGTCGTAATAAGCCGCTTCAAAAGACACCGCACCAGTTGCCAGTTTTTTCTCAATTAACAAATCAGCACCGTATTGACTGTAATCGCCTACATCAGTCGCAGAAGCTGCACCGTCTTCTTTACTACGTCCAAAAATACCAATGGTGAAAATATCTTTTTGTCCCAGGTAGTTACCTGTACCGTAGTAACCTGGTTCTTTATCCCAGAAGCTATATTGCAAACGTCCGGCATACATCAATTCATCACTTTGGTCAGCGTTATTTGTTACGTCAGCAACACCACTACTCAACTCAAAGATTTTATCTGCTTCAAAAGCACCAAATGAATACGCCAAACGTTGGTCAAATGCTGTAGCTACTAAAGCGACACCATCATCACGGCCAATCGTGCCACCGTTATAACCATAGCGTGCTGCAATGCTTTGCCAGTACCCACCACCTAATGTGTAATAAGGTCCCGCCATATTGGCGCGACTGCTTGGCGATAAGAAACGACCCGCCCAAATGGCCATATCAGGGGTAAACTGAAAAATGCCGGCCGCATCAATAATCTGGAAAGTGTCATTCCCACCAGACTTTTCAGTATTAAAAATACCTTTGATGTATTTGTTTAATGAACCTGATACATAAAGACGAGCACTGTCTAAATCAAAATCTTTACTGCTGCCACCATCGTTTGCTGCGTCTTCTACACTGCTAAAACTGCCACGCATGCCAAAACCAACGCTGACATATTGATCTTCACCAAACGTGATCGTGCCAGCTGCTTGTGACACTGTAGGTGCCATCATTGCAGAACTGGCGAGCGCCACTGCATAGGTGAGAGAGTTGAGTTTCATTTTCATTCTAATTGCCCCTGTTAGCCATCCAAGAAAAGAAAAAGTCGCAAACGTGCTGTTCGCGTCAGGAGCAATACTAGTGAGCTGGGTCAGAAGCTTGAATACGTGAAATTGCGTAGAAACAGATCTGACTTGTTCAGGTAATCTGTAGCCATGTTAAAGAGTCATCAAGGAAAGACGGATGTTTCAAAAACGAAAATTTAATAAGACGCTTGCCATCACCACGATAGGCATTTTGAGTCTATCGCTCTCCGCATGTGGAGAGTTTAGTTATAAACGCGGCGCATCCGTCCGTGATTTTCAGCAAGAAAAAAATGTGTGTGCTGCCAGTACAAATACAGAGGCACAAACAAAAAAATGCTTAAAAGAGAATGGCTGGATCGTTTTAGATTTAGATAATAAGGCTAATGAAGAGGCCGCTAAAACCGGGAGCCCGGCCAATAAAGCTGTGATTCATGGTAGCTATACCAAAAGTTCACCCGACCAATTTATAGCTGAAAAGACAACAGACACTGAAATTGAGCCTGCACCTCTGCCTGCTGATCCACTCCAACCGGTCGGTGTCAGCTCATGGTGGAAAGCGGGTGCAGGTCCTGATCAATTACTCGCAGAAGGTCAAGTCTGCAAAGATGGTTTAAGTAAAGAGCACCCAATCAACGGTAATTTTAGCCAGGTTACCGTTGGCTTTATTGAGTGTATGGCAGAGAAAGGCTGGAAAGTCTGGCTTAAATAACTCTCTCGTCCTCGGTACCGCCAGTACACCTTCTAGTACTGGCGGTTTTTTTATTCTGATATTGGGGCTAACCAGTTAGTACCACCTAATTTACGTTGCTGTGCCAAGTTCCAGCGCGCCCGGTCAATAAGATGTTGGGCGGGTCTTGCCGGATCATATTTCAACGGACTAGGCAGGGTTGATGCCAACAGTGCGGCTTGCATATCCGTCAGTTGTGAAGCCTGTTTGGCAAAGTGATATTCACTGGCGGCTTCAATACCAAAAACACCCTTTCCCCACTCGGCAATATTCAAATACACTTCCAGAATACGTTGCTTGCCCCAGGTCAGTTCGATTAAAGAAGTAAACCAGACTTCCAAACCTTTCCTTATCCAGCTTCTACCTGTCCACAGGAACATATTTTTAGCGACCTGCTGACTAATGGTGCTGGCACCACGTAACCGTCCGCCATCCTCAGCTTCGTTAAGTGCCTTCATAATGGCATCAACGTCAAAGCCCTGATGCAGAGGAAAACGCTGATCTTCAGAGGTAATCACCGCAAGCGCCACTTTTTTGGGAATTTGCTCCCAGCTCAGCCAGCTTTGATGAATCGTATAATCTTCATGTGTCAGCCAGCGTTCCACCATCACCATACTGACCGGTGGGTTTAACCAACGAAACGGCAAAACGATAAGCAGGCTTATCACTAGCCAACCCAACATGCTATAGAGCATTAACTTTATAAAAAAACGTCTGATTTTATTCAGCATATTTGCCTTTGCTTTTTCCTCTGGCCTGGTTAATTAGGCACCTTATGATCATCCTGATATTATTTAGCATTGCGATACAAAGCTATACATTCCATGCTAAATACACTTTCTATTTTGTTGCCCATTTTCGGGCTGATTGCGGCGGGTTTTATCAGTAGAAAAACCGGTGTACTTGGCCCAACTGCCGCCAGTGAATTAAATCGTTATGTCGTCTGGCTTGCCTTACCTGCCTTGTTGTTCGACATTATGGCACATAGCCACTGGCAGGCTTTATTTCTGCCTGCTTTTATCAATGTTTACTTATTAGGTACGGGCATAATCTTTTTACTGATTCTTGTCTGGCGACTATCACAAGGCAAACATTTAGCGGATGCCAGTGTTGATGGCGTAGCGGCAGCCTATTCCAATACCGGCTATGTTGGTTTTCCTTTATTATTTTTGGTGTTCGGTGCATCCAGTCAGGTACCCACAACGATTGCGTCCATTATTGTGGTTTGTATCTTATTTTCTATCGCCATCATGTTAATCGAAACCGGTTTACAGGCTGAGAAAGCGCTACACTTACGGATAAAAAGTGTGTTATCTGCCGTATTTCGTAACCCATTAGTTGTTTCCCCCATCGCTGGTGTAATAGTCGCTGCGTCAGGTTTGACCATTCCCGACAGTGTTGAAACATTTCTCCATCTTTTGTCTGACTCTGCTAGCCCATGTGCATTGGTAAGCTTAGGTTTGTTTCTGGCAAGTAGTCGCAGTGCAATGCCAAATAATAGTGACAACGAGAAACGTGTCGCTTGGGTATTAACTTTTACAAAACTCGCCATCCAACCACTTCTTGTCGCCGTATTGGCGTTCTGGGTATTTGATATGGATAAAACCTTAGCGATGATGGCCGTCTTACTAGCCGCATTACCGACAGGCACCGGCCCTTTTATGCTTGCCGAATTTTACCAACGGGATGCCTTTATCACAGCACAGACCATCATGTTCTCCACCGTTATTTCATTACTGACACTGACAGTTTTATTAAATATGCTATGAAATCACATTAGGCGTTCAAAGCAGTTTTTTGTAGTATAAATACGCTTATTCACTTTTTACTGGAATCACATATGAAAAAGATCATCATCGCAGCACTGCTGGCAACATTACTCGGCTGTACTTCGGCATCCCCAAAGCAGTACTATCGTCCGGCGGGTGCTGAACAACAAGTGGAAGTCTATGGCCGCTTTGATCAAATCAGCTTTGAACATCAAGTCTTAATTAACGGCAATGTGGTGATTGATGGCCAGCTATCATATAACTACGATGATGGTCATTTTAGTGGTGAATATGAAGGCATGACCGTGACTTCAGACTGCAACTGGAAGTTGAAAAAAGATTTGACGTGTTTAGTTAAAATCAATGACGAAATGGCCGCCACGCTGACATTTTAGAAGCTATTGAGTAGTTATCACTTGAGGCTTTTGCTCTAGTGATAACTACTTTTTGTCGTCAGACAGTTCCTTCATTACCTTTTCAAACTCTGCTTTATTTTCTCTAACAGCAGCAACACACTCTGCATCTAATTTATTCGCCTGTTGCATTTTTTCCAGTTCAGCTATGGCATCGTCTAAAGGCCACGGTTTTTTGTAGGGACGCTGACAAGTCAGCGCATCAAAGATGTCTGCCACGGTTGCAATTCTGGCTTCCAGAGGAATCTCATCCCCTTTCAGACCTTTTGGATAGCCTGAACCGTCGATATATTCATGATGACAGGCAACGATATTACGCATCATATCGGTATCACGCATATCTACCAGATTGTAGTCATTAAGCACTTGCTCAAGCATATCTATCCCCTTGATAACATGCGTTTTCATAATGCTACGTTCATCATCATCTAATCGCCCGGGTTTATTAAGAATAGTGTCAGAGATACCGATTTTGCCAATATCGTGCAAGCGGGCAAACAAATACACATGTTCAATAAATTCATCACTTAAGCGATGCTTCTTAGCCAAGTGCGTGGCAATAATCCTGGCATAACAGGCCATACGATCAAGATGTAAGCCCGTTTCAAAATCTCTGAAGTCAGTGAAATCTCTGGCTGCCCTGACTGTCGCCAAGAGCGTATTAACCAGTGATAATTCTTCATTGATCATCATGGATATAAACTGACCGTACAAACTCAAGGTAATCTTCGCAGGATCGGTCAGGTTATCAGGCGAAGACACCATCTCAAAACAAACAAAACCAATGAATCTTTGTCCTTGTTTTATGGGGATAATGAACGCCGCGTGACTTTGTGGATCTTGTTTAAAATGTTGCCAAACCGGTTCGTCAGCATCGAAAAATACGAGCTTACCTTCTTCTTGTTGACATAGTGTAAACAAAGCCTGATTAGGCTTTAAACGAAGACTGTCTTCATATCCATCATTAGTGAAGTGATGACTACTCAGAAATTTTTTTAGTGAATCTGTTTTCTCATCATAGAGCAGGCAAGATGAATGCGTTATTTGAGGCAAACTCTGTCGCAAACATTCATGAAGGACTTGCAAGCGACCATTGAGCGTATCTGGTTTATTGGCCAGAAGCGATATTACTTTTGCATCCATATTACGCCTCCTCAACACTGCACTTTCCATTAAGAACAGTGTTATCAATCAATTAATGAGTGCGACAAGAATCCGTCTTGTTAGTTGCTTTCTGTTATTATTCGCATGCCTTTGTGGCAATACGGCTTACTCAATTGTGAGATTGAGCTATCAACATTGATATTTTAGAGATCACTATGCCTGAAATTATAATTGAAAAAAACCCAAGTGAAGCGCGTTTGCAAGAGTTAGGCGTTGCTGGTTGGGAAATCTGGGATTGTCCTGTTACTGAATTCAGATTGGACTTCGACGAAACTGAAAAAGCCTACATTTTAGAAGGCGAAATCGTTGTCACTCCAGATGGTGAAGCACCTGTTACTGTTGTTGCTGGTGACTACGTTGAATTTCCAGCTGGTTTAAAAAGCTTCTGGAAAGTCACAAAAACATTACGTAAACACTACAGTTACGATTAGTTTTTCTGATAAAGGCATCCATGGATGCCTTTTCTTTTTAACGCTTTAAATATTCAGCGATATTATGAGCGATCTGTTTTTCTTCATTGGTTTGTATCACCAGAATCGGAATTTGACTCCTGACATGATGAATCGCTGAAGTAGCCTGTTTAATCTGTTTATTTTCTGTAGAGTTGATTACCAAGCCGTACCGCCCTAGTTCATCACAGGCTAGTTCTCGAATCATCGAGGCGTTTTCACCTATCCCCCCTGTAAATACAAGGGCATCGACTCGTCCTAGACTAATCATGTAAGCCCCGATATAACGTCGGAGTTGGTACACATACATCTGAATCGCTAAACTCGCTTGTTTATCGCCCTGCTCAGCTCGGTGCTGAATCTCGGCCATATCATGTGTGCCAGTGATAGCCACTAAACCGGATTCAAAATTAAGCTGTTGCTCTAGCTGTTCTGCAGAAATGCCGGTCTGCTCTTGTATATACAAAGGTACCGCAGCATCCAGATCGCCACTGCGGTTTCCCATCATAAGGCCCTGCAGTGGAGTAAACCCCATAGAGGTATCAAAACTCTGACCATTTTTGATAGCACAGGCACTAGCCCCATTGCCCAGATGTAGGGTAATTAAATTAAGTTCACTCAATGGTTTGTCAAGATAACACGCTGCCTGCTGAGCGACATATTGATGAGATAGGCCATGAAATCCATAGCGGCGTACACCATGATTTTCGTACCAGTTATTTGGTACTGCATAACGATAAATATGCTCAGGAATGCTCTGATGGAAGTCAGTATCAAACACGGCAAATTGCCTAACCTCAGAAAAGAGTTCCTGACAGGTTTTTATGCCGGCAATATTACCGGGTAAATGCTGTGGTGCCAGATGTTGGTAGGATTCAATAGTCGTCAAAACCTCTTGGTTCAACTCAACAGGTGCGAAAAAAATAGCACCACCATGCACAACCCGATGGCCGATGAGATTTAAGTGTATGCCTGATGACTGTTCAAAAAAGCGCTGCATATCATCTGCAATGATTTGAAAAGCGGCTTGATGATCGTTTATTTCAATCGTAGCTTGAGGCTGAGTGAAGTTATCAGTAAATTGCTCATCCACACTAATATGATGTTTAGCTAATGAGCCAATGCCTTGGATACTGCCCTCTAATAAAACAGCGTCATCCTTGAGCTGAATTAATTTATATTTAACAGATGAGCTACCACTGTTAAGCACCAGAATGACAGGTTGTGTTGTCATGACCTTATTCTTTTATCGCAGACATATCACCCCACTTCCAATCACCGAATTCAGGCTTATCAACGCCATACTCATAGGCATATAAACTACAACTTATCTGATGATCGCGTAATTGCTGTTTGGCATGGGCACCTATGCCTTGCAAACGGTCTACTCTATCAATGATGTCCATGGCGATCGTAAACCGATCAATCTGATTACGAATGGCTAACTCCAGTGGTGTATTGATATTGCCTTTTTCGTTATAGCCATGAACGTGGAAATTAGTATGGTTAGTCCGACGATAAATCAAGCGATGAATCAACCATGGATAGCCATGGAAGTTAAATATTACCGGTTTATCTTTAGTGAATAAGCTATCAAAGTCTTTATCACTCAGACCGTGTGGATGCTCACTATCCGAGATGAGTTTGAATAAATCGACGACATTAATGAACCGAATCTTCAGATCATCAAAGTACTGATGAATCAGATCGATAGCAGCCAAAGCCTCTTGGGTTGGAATATCACCACAACCGACTACCACGGCATCAGGTTCAGTGCCCTCATCTGAACTTGCCCACTCCCAAATGCCGACGCCTTTCGTGCAGTGTTTCACAGCCTCATCAACATCAAGGTACTGGAAATGTTTTTGTTTGTCGGCCACGATCACATTCACGTAATTTTTGGCTTTCAGACAATGGTCAGCAACAGATAATAAGGTATTCACATCAGGTGGCAGATATATACGACAGACTTTTGGGCTCTTGTTCAGGACTAAGTCTAAAAAACCGGGATCCTGGTGAGTAAAGCCATTATGATCCTGGCGCCATACTGTAGAGGTAATCAATAAATTGAGAGAGGATATTGGTGCTCGCCACGACACGTTATTACAGATATCCAGCCATTTTGCATGCTGATTAAACATGGAATCAATCACATGAATAAAGGCTTCATAACTGGCAAAAAAACCGTGTCGTCCGGTTAACAAATAGCCTTCCAGCCAACCTTCCAGCGTATGTTCGGATAACATTTCCATGACGCGACCATCGCGAGCCAATTCTCCACCATCCTGATCTTCTGGTAACAAGTCGGCCATCCATGTTTTTTTACTCACTTCATAGATATTATCCAGCTTATTCGAGCTATTCTCATCTGGACCGAAAACCCGAAAATTAGACATATTTTTCTTCATGATATCGCGAAGGAACTGACCTAAAGGCCGGGTATTTTCCACCAGACTCTGACCTGGTTTTTCGATGGAAACAGCATAATCACGAAAATCAGGCATCTTCAGTGATTTTCTCAGTAAGCCACCGTTGGCATGCAGGCTGGCACTCATCCGTTTATTACCTTTTGGTGCCAGTGCTTTTAATTCTGGTTGCAGTTGTCCAGCTTCCGTAAATAGTTTTTCAGGCTCATAACTTCTGAGCCAGCTTTCCAACTGAGCAAGATGTTCAGGGTTGTCTTTCACACCGCCCAGAGGCACTTGGTGAGCACGCCAGAAACCTTCCACTTTGTGACCATCGACCTCTTTTGGCCCAGTCCAGCCTTTGGGTGTACGTAAAATGATCATCGGCCAGCGTGGTCTCTCATCACTACCAGATGCTCTGATACGTTGTTGCGTTTCACGAATGTCTACAATGCACTCTTCCATCACTTTTGCCATGGTTTGATGCATCACTTCAGGATCATCGCCTTCGACAAAATGTGGTGTCCAACCATAACCATGGAATAACAGCTCTATTTCTTCATGCGAAATACGAGACAAAATTGTCGGATTATTTATTTTGTAACCATTTAAATTGAGAATGGGTAAAACAGCGCCATCTGTTTTGGGATTGAGAAATTTATTTGAATGCCAAGAGGTTGCTAATGGGCCGGTTTCTGATTCGCCGTCACCGACCATCACCGCTACAACTAAATCCGGGTTGTCATATGCCGCCCCAAACGCATGAGAAACGCTATAGCCGAGCTCTCCCCCTTCATGAATCGAGCCCGGTGTTTCAGGGGTGCAGTGACTACCAATGCCACCTGGAAAAGAAAATGATTTAAAAAAGTGTTTGAGGCCGTCAATGTCTTCACTTTTATTCGGATAAACCTCTGAATAAGTTCCTTCGAGATAGACTGGGGCTAATACACCTGGTGCACCATGACCAGGACCAGCCAGAAAAATCGCGTCCAGATCGTATTTGTTAATCAATCTATTCAGGTGAACATAAGTAAAACTTAATGCGGGACTGGCTCCCCAATGCCCCAATAATCGATTTTTAATATGTTCAGGTTTAAGTGGTTCACGCAGTAGAGGGTTGTCTTGCAGATAAATCATGCCAGCAGCAAGATAGTTGCAGGCTCGCCAGTAAGCATCAATATTTGTCACGTCGTTTACATCAAGAGGTGTAGCAGACAATGTGCTATTCATAGAGGACTCCTTGCTTTATATATCAGTGCAGACTAGCTAAGTAAGATGACAATGGTTTGACTTACTCAAGCTGACATTTGATAAAAATGATAGTTTCTATCAGCCTACTCTTATTGCGAGGCGTCATAAAGGGGAATAGCGATTAAAATTGATGGGGATCAAGAAAGCATGACAAAGTTGAGCCCCTGCTGCTCAGCAGGGGCTCATACATAGTTACATTAATAGAAATCTACCGTTGCACTGATTGAAACAGTTCTTGGGGCACCTAGTGTGATTTGTCCGCTATCATTTGCTGAGCTCCAGTAATCGCGATCAAATAGATTATCAACTCGCGCTCTCAGAGTCAGGTCTTGATTACCCATATTAATTAGGTAACGGGCGCCAAGGCCGACCGTTGTCCAGTCATCTAGTTTGAGTGTATTAGTCGCATTAGCGTAACGTGAACTCACGTAGTGAATTTGTCCATCCAGAGCCAACCCTTTTATTTCTGGCACTTCCCATTCGGCTCCCATAACAGCCATCCACTCAGCTACACCAATCGCGCGCTTGCCTTCTGTAGTAGCTTTACCCGTACCTTTTTGTTTAGCATCAAGCCATGTAATGCCACCCAGTAATTTCAAATTATCCGTAGCCTTACCGTATAGAGTAAGCTCAACACCTTGATGTTCATTTTCACCAGATTCACGGAAGACCTGATCAGTTCCTGTAAAAGTTCTTGGCTCATCAGTGGTGAAATAGGCTAATCCCGTTCCGAACTTCTCCGTTTCATATTTCAAACCAACTTCTCTTTGCTCTGAAACATAAGGAGACATGGACTCACCCGCATTTATGACTGGAGCACCATTCGCATTGTCTGGAGCCTTGCCTCCTGCAACTAAACTCTCAATGTAGTTGGCATAAATTGAAATCTCATCTGTGAGGTTGAAAACAGTTCCAAGAGCTGGTGTGATTTTACTATCTTCATAAGAAGTTCTCACACCTGTGTTGACCTTGTAATTATCAACTTTTATTGCCTGATGCCGTGCTCCAATAGTTACTTGTAATCGCTCATCTATAAAAGATAATGTATCGCCAATGGCAAAGCTATTGAACTTAGTACGTGTATTCAAAGATGGTGAGTAGAAATTATTTCCTGAAACGGCACTTGAAGTAAATGCTGGTTTGGAAACATACTGAGGTTGATAAATATTGGTATTTGTTTGAGTACCTGTAAAATCATATGTGTACCCATTCTTAGTTTCAAGCTGGAAGTATGAATACGCAACTACCCATTCATGGCCAACAAGACCTGTATCAAAATGACCTCTCAAGCCTATTTCGCCTGTATCAACCCGGTCTTCACGAGCGTTATCAAAACGATAAAATGTGCCATCACCTGAATTTGCATTAGATAAAGTTAAGTTTGCCAGTGAGTTCTCTTCTTCAGAGCGACGCATACCATAAGCTGCCCATGCAGTGACTTCATCAGTTAGGTCATATTCGGCTCTAAATGTCCCAAACTTATCTTCCTCGTTTGAGTAAGACCATGGTTGAGCCCAATTTTTGCTCGCATCAGGTTCTGAAGGCACACTGTTTACACCTGAAAGTCTTACATTAGTCCTTGTCTGATGTAATTGATTATTTTGATATCCGATATCAGCAGAGAGTCTTAAACGTTCACCTTGATAATCCAACCCAATATTGAATAAGTTTAATTCGGCTTGCTCATCATCGATTGACGTTCCACCGTTATGATGTGCGGCATTGACCCTGACACCAAATTCATCATTGTCACCTAAGCGCCGTGCTATGTCTGCTGCGATATTGCGTTTATCATTCATAGACGCACCAAGTGTAACGCGGTTCAGATCATAGTTAGGAGCACGTTTAGGTAAAAGATTGATTGAACCGCCAATAGCACCACCTAAAGGATTGGCACCTGTTAGAAATGCCGATGCGCCACGAAGTACTTCTACTCGCTCAAATAATTCTGTCGCGATATATTGTCTAGGCAGGAGATTATAGAGTCCGTTATAAGCAACCGCATCAGATGAAGTCGTGAAACCACGAATCATATAGGCTTCCTGAAAATTTCCGAAACCACGTGTCACTTGCACAGTCGGGTCATATCGTAAAACATCCCCAACACTTTGTGCTTGTCTATCCTGAATAAATTCATTGGTATAACTGGTTATACTGAATGGTGTATCTAAATTATCTTTCGTGCCTAATATCCCTGCTCTCCCACCTTCAGCGACTTGTCCACCAGCAAAGGCTGGAGAGAGTCCTTCAGCACTGGCATCAGCACTTGCTGTAACCGATAAGGTATCTAATTCTAGAGTGCTGGTATCTGACGTTTCTTCATCTGCTAGCGACACCTGCATACCACCCATTATCAGTGCCATCATCACACACGTTGATTTCATTCTCATTTATTAATCCTGTTAAATTTTACTAAATCTTACATTGAATAAATTTCAATGTAAATGAGAACGATTTATGTTTGTAAGTGAATTTTCTCAATAAAAATCATAAATTTGACTATGCTTTGAGTGATAAGTTGATGTAGTCTTTAGCTATTGACACAAGGATTGAATGTGACAAGTAAACTCTCTAAACACCCACACATCTCCTCTGATTTATTAAATCAATGGCAAACTATTATGGATATTCTATCCGTGATCATGGATGTACCCATCGCTTTAATTATGAGGTATGAAACAGCTCACTTTAGCGTATATGTCAAAAATGACGATCAAGGTAATCCCTTTGACATAGGCGAGATTGTTGAAAACGGCACTGGAAGCTATTGTGAGTCTGTCATAAACGACGATAATCCGATACTTATCCCAAATGCATTGTTAGATGAAAAGTGGGTAAACGCACCTGAAATTGAGATGGGACTGATTAATTATCTCGGCTTCCCACTTCGATGGCCTAACGGAGATGCTTTTGGCACCATTTGCATTCTGAACACAGAGGCTGTTTCTTATTCTGAGAAGCAACAGCAACTCATGCTTCAAATCAAAAACATTGTGGAGTCTAATTTAGAATTGCTTGAGAAAAATCAGCAATTGGAAGTCCTTTCAAATAATTTGCAATACCTCGCTAATACCGATGACTTGACCGGAATATGGAACAGGAGAGCCTTCATACACGAAAGTAACAAAGAGTTACAACGTACAAGGAGAAGTAACCATAACACTTGTCTGCTGATGATGGATATTGATGACTTCAAAGTTATCAACGATGCCTTTGGCCATGAAGTGGGTGATGAAGTACTTAAACTATTTAGTCATTCGATTCAGGCGGCAAAAAGACCTTACGACGTTTTTGGACGTATTGGTGGTGAAGAGTTTGCTGTTTTACTTCCTGAAACGACACTGAAACAAGCCATGTTGTTAGCTGAACGTTTACGTAAAAAAGTGGCCGCCATTTTTTACTACACAGGAGGGAACGACATCAGTATTACGGTCAGCATTGGCGCTTATGAACTCAAAGATGATGAGACCAATATCTTAGTCGCACTAAATAAAGCAGATAAATTACTTTACGCTGCCAAACACGCGGGGAAAAATACCGTTATGGCAGAGGCATTATGAATTAACGCCTGGCCGCATACCACACTGTTCCAGCAAGTGCTGCCAGGATTTGGTATGCAACTGAATTGCTGTCTGTAACTTTTGCCAGATGCCGGAGCTTGACTGAGTATCAAGATACGTCCGTTGATAGTGTTGGAATTCATCAGATGCCACATTCTCACCCTGTAGAACAGCCAAGTTATCCAGTAGAGGAAAAATAGATTCCCCCTGCTGACTCACGCTCGCCAGATATGGTTGGACTTTTGCGATATAAATATTGAAGAAGAATGAACGTAGGATCTCGGCTTGAGGAGTAACTCGCTGCTTATAACAAAGAGGTTTTTGCATCAGCCTTTTATCGATAATGCGTGTTGCCTCATTTAACCTAAGCGTCAACAACTGGGCACTTTTTAACAGCTTCCCTGCAACATGTGAATATAGCCATTGCTGTTGTTTCGTTCCTAAATGATCCAGATTGATGTCGAATTTTTTATTATCTATCTGTTTTTTTATATCCAGCAGAGCCTGCAGTCCCGTTCTTATTGTATTAATCGAGTTCGCATCAACGGGTAAATAACCTTTTGAATACGTCATCAACTGCTCTATTTCTTCTGTCGACCATATTGCATTCCAGAAAACGGCCGGTAATACAGCACTTTTCTTTGCTATGGCTTGCTGAAGAATATGAGTTGTTTTTTTATCATCAGTAGTCGCCAGGCATTGTTTGGCAGACTCTATAAACCGCACCTCATAACGGAGACGGTTTATAGGTAACATCACACGACCTAAAATTGAGTTACGTTCAGCCACTACAACCTGTAACTCACATCCATAAAAAGATAAAAATTCCAGCATGTTTACATCTATCTCTGGAATGCTCAGTGTTCTTTCTTTTTTGTCAGGTAACTTTGTTAACACTGGTGCTACTGGAGCAGGCAGATCTTGCTCTAATACTCTGGCGAGCCGAACCAGATATTCATCCATCATTGATTCTGGTTGACTGAATGGATCACACGAAGTCAGTAAAAAAATCAGCGCCAAGACAAATACACACTTTATGCTCAACATAGGAAACCGTAATGCAATCATTCAATACCCTTTTATGGGGAGTAATGATGCTAAGAAAGTCAATTAATAGCGTAAATTACTCAGTGATATCCTGATGCGTACCAAACATCAGAAGAGGCAAACCTTCATCCGTTCTGGAAAATAACTTTCCTCTGCTCAAGATATATCTCCACGAACCATTTCGATGACGCATGCGTGTTGTCATTTCAAAATAATCTGTCTCACCTTTAAAGTGCCGTTGTAACTCTTCTTCTACAGCAAGACTATCATCTGGATGGCAGAAATTTCTCCAGGTATCAATCGTGGTAGGCATTAACTCGTATAATTTATAACCAATCATCTCTGACCAGCGCTCGTTGTATATGGCATCACCTGTTTGAATATTCCACTCCCAACTACCCAAGCTAGCACCTTCCAACAGATTTTCTAAACGCCAGATTTTTTCACGTAATTGCAGATCAACATCATGCCGCTCTGTCACATCAGCCGAGAATCCAATCATACTTAGTGGATTATCCAATGCATCCCGCTCCACTGAAAAGCTGGAGTGAATATGACGAATATGATTATTTACAACGATTTTAAATACGAGCTCACACCTTTCTTCAAATTGAGCAGCCTTGGCTAATGCCACCAATACACGCTCACGATCATCTTCATGCAGGATCTGCTGCCATTCTGAATATGTTCCATGAAATTTATCCGGCTCTAATCCATAAATAGAAAGCATTCTTTTATCCAGATAGACTTTATCGGTATTTAGATCCCACTCCATCAATCCCAGATTAGCAGTATTAGCAGCTAGCTCTAAGTGTTGCATTAGTGTTTTCTTTTGCTGGTTTGCTTTAACAGCTTCTCGTTGAGCATAACCACGCTCTCTTGATAAAAAAGAGATGAAATAGAAAAGAAATCCACCGAAAAGGGTGAGGATGATAGCAATAAAAACAGGAAGAAAACGTTCTGATAAAGTCTGAAAGCCAACGTGGCTATACACAACAAGCTGCCATGGCCTACCAGCCACATTTAAATCGTACGTATGCTTGAATCCTCTGTAGTTAGCATCCCCCGAAAGAAATGACTGTTGACTTGCTGAATTGCTATAAAGTAATCCACCATCATTCTCACCCACATCATAGATTTCAAAACCAAGTTGCTTCTGTCCCAGGCCTAAAATACCCTGCATCAGATCATCGACTCTAAAACTGCCAAATACGAACCCTTTCAATGCTTGTTTACGATCCGCTAGAGTACTCAGCGTTTTATTCTGCTGATAAATAGGTATATACATTTGAAAACCAAACTGAGCAGCTTGATTTGTCTGATGCGCCACAGTCACTCTTCCGGTAGTTACGGCCTGATTAATATCTACTGCTAACTCCATGGCTCTTCGATGCGCAGGCTCGGATAACAGATCAAAACCTAAGGCAAGTTTATTGCGCCAGTCAAAAGGTTCTATATATACGATAGGACTATATTGTTTATGCTGCCCCTGAGTTTTGATACTGTAGTTTGGAATACCTTGTGAACGTATCATTTGAATATGTTCCGAAAAGGACTCTGAAGGCACTATCTCACAATAGCCAAGCGCTTGAATCCCAGGGAAATATATTTGTAGCTGAATCGTATCAGCAAAATGTCTCCAATCATTCCTTGTCACTTCATCACTTGCATCAAACAATGCCTTGGCACTTTGAAGTGCTAATGCGTAATCATGCATCCGTTCTGAAATCGCATTGGCAAGATCGCGTGATTCATAAGTAAAACGTTGTATTGCTTGATTATGGAAGAAAGAGAAAGAAAGATAGCAGGCAGAGACACTAAGAATAAACCACAAAAATAATGCGACCCATGCTGATGATGGGTGCTTTTTTGCGTATTTGGAAAAAAGGTTTTCCATTACTGGGAGTCAACTCCTTAAAGCGAAACACGTAAAGTCAAGCTTCGCCCCTATAAAAATCAAGTTAATACATCAACTTACAGCTTCTACGTCAATTGATAATAGCACACGAGCCAGTGTTGAAGGATATTCCCTGAATTAAGCTCAACATTTTCATCATTCTGTCATACACCGGAGCATAAACTACAAGTGACAGTTATGACCGTGTCTTTTGCTTTGCCGTTAGAATGATTAGTATCCGCTTATTATCTTGACAGATGAAAATATTTTTGACACGGCCCTATATTGTCTATACATTGAACATAGCTTGAAAGTTGATCTGAATATTTATTTTTCATTTCGAAGCATTACCATCAGTAGCTCGTCCTGTTTGTTAATAAGTACTCTGCACACTTCCAGCTATACCAAAAAGTCTCAATTTGGGACTTCAATTATTTATTAAGAAATTAGGATTATTTATGTCTACAACTACTGGTACTGTTAAATGGTTTAACGAAGCTAAAGGTTTTGGTTTTATTGAACAAGAGTCTGGCCCAGACGTTTTTGCTCATTTCAGCCAAATCAAAGGTGACGGTTTCAGAACCCTGAATGAAGGTCAACGTGTTGAGTTCACTGTAACTCAAGGTGCTAAAGGCCCTCAAGCAGAAAACATTACTGCTCTGTAAGACATTTGTTTACAGAAAAGAAAAAAAGCCTCGTTTTTACGAGGCTTTTTTTTGCCTGCTCTTTAGATAATCTCAATCACATTTCTGGCAAAACTCTCGTACTCAGCCCAAAGTTGCTGTGCTTTACTATCTGGAAACACATGAGGTTCACCCACCTCTAAAGCATTGATAATAGCCTCAGCAACAACAGTTGCAGGTTCAGCATCTAATAGTCCTATTGACTTTGCCATATCAGTAGCCACAGGACCAGGATGTACACTTAATACAACCGTTTTTTGCTTACTCAATTCATGTCTTATGGCTTGAGTTAATGAATAGGCCGCCGCTTTTGAAGCGGCATAAGTCGCAAACTCGGGAACACTTCTCAAAGACGCAATTGAATTTAGTTGCACGAATGCACCGCCACCATTTTGCTTAAGCAATGGGGCGAACGCCTGAGCCATTCTGACTAATCCAAACACATTAATATCAAACTCGTGTTGCAGTGAATCAATAGCTGACATTGCCAGAGGATTTGAGCCATTCAAAATCCCAGCATTATTAATAACTAAGTCTACGTCTTGTGCATTGGCGGCAGCAGCAAAAATAGAATTAGGTTCGTTGAGATCGAGAAATATAGGCGTTACTCGGTCAATAAACCGTGTTTCTAAATCAGCTACTGTGCTGAGGTCTCTAACAGCAAGATAGACTTTCTCTACACCATAATTGAGTAATGTTTCAGCAATAGCTTTGCCAATACCTCTGTTTGCTCCGGTGATAAAGACGACTCGATGTTTCAGTGTAAATGGGCTATTCATGTGGTATTCCTAGAGTGAATTATTCACTTTGCTGACTGATATAAACGAGTAAAGTTCAGCATCTAAATTTGCCTTATTAAAAGCAGTCAAATACATTGTGTCCGAGATAATTAACAAAGGCATCACATGGATATCGAGCATTATCAAACAGTCATAGAGCAATTCTTAACCCAGCTAATGCACTGGTTAAGCAGTCCAAAATTCTATTCACAAATCGGCTTGATTGTATTGGCAATACTCATCGGGTTATCGATTAATCGATTTTTACGCAATCTGTCACCACTACTCAGACAAATGCCTACCGAAGGTCCTATTCTCCAATTGAGGCAAGGAATTTATAGGCTGAGAGAATTGATCTTGCCGCTTATGCTGGTGCTCTCACTATCTGTAGCCAACGATATCAGCATGGCTGTTGTTGGTCAGGCTTGGTTAGTTAAGCTTAGCTTGAGTTTAGCGGTCATCTTTATGCTCTATACCATCATTACGCGATTTGTAGAAAAACAACTTTTTAGAAAGCTAGCGCTCTGGTTTATTTTACCCATTGCCGTGTTACACATATTCGGCTGGTTAGATGAGGTAGTGGCTTATCTCGAAACCATCTCATTACAAATTGGTAACTTTGAAATCTCAGCCTATGGTGTTGCCAGGGTACTGATTTTTGGTTCAGTCCTATTCTGGTTAGGACGCCTTTCCAATAATGCTGGTCAACAGATCATTCGAAACCAGCATGATCTGGATATAGGCACAAGAGAGGTCTTCGCCAAACTGTTTCAGGTGGCTCTATTCTTTGTGGTTTTCCTGTTACTACTTCAAATAATGGGAATTAATCTGACGGCGCTTGCTGTGTTTGGTGGTGCGCTTGGTGTCGGACTTGGCTTTGGATTACAGGCCATAGCATCAAATTTTATTTCCGGAATCATCCTTCTTTTAGATCGCTCACTTAGTGTAGGTGATTTTGTTGAAATGGAAGATGGTCGTCGTGGCACTATCCGTGAACTTAATATGCGATCAACTACACTGGAAACCTATGATGGTAAAGATATTATGGTGCCAAATGAGCAATTCATCACTACTAGCTTTACTAACTGGACACATAAAAACATCAAGCAACGCTACTCTTTAGAATTCCAAGTTGCCTATAAGACGGATCTCCACCTGTTGTTTGATCTCGTTCGTGGCATAGTCGCCAGCCATCCTCAAGTTATCAGCGGTGATGATATCCCACTGGAAGAAAGACCAGATGCCGAAATAAAAGGCTTTGCTGACTCAGGTATCGATATTCTGGTTGAGTTCTGGATGGAAGGGATTGATGATGGACCTAACCGGGTCGGTGCAGATTTACTATTGATGATCTGGGATACTCTCAGACAGAACAATATAGAAATTCCGTTCCCACAACGTGAAATTAAAATTATCAATAACTAAACATCAATAACATTTCCAACACTAAAATGCTTGCGCGCAAGCATTTTAGTGTTACTATTTTGCTATGGATTATCTAATCACTGAATCGCTTTTTTTGGGAGGTATTTATGAAATATACAGCTATCATTGCTCCCTTGATCGTCATTACGGTTATCCTATTGAATCAAACCTTTGCTGAAGATGGGCAACTACATAGCGAAGCGAATTTTACCAAGCCTGCAGAAAAATTAGCTGAAAGTTGTTACCAGCACTGGCTAACGTTAAACTGGACGCTGACAAATTCTGAAGTGTTAGCAAGCAATAATAAATCCTTCAATGACGGCATAAAAAAAGTCTGTCAGGCCAGAGCCGAACTTTTTTTCGAAGGCTATGAGATAAAGCCATTTATCTCAGCTGATGCTCAACACGAAGTATTCCCACTGGTTTTTCGCCCCAATGTTGATGAGATCAAGTCGCAAATTCGTATCAATCTTCCGAAACTCAGATTAATATAATTAGTCTAAGATACTATATATCGTTTATTATCATTTATTCACTTTTTCGAGCGTCATTAGAGACAACAGAACTGAGAATAAATCCGATTTGCGTTACTCGAGTTACACTCTATAATTGACGCAATTGATAAAACAATAAACAACACTTTAACCGTACTGCGAATGTACCTCTATTGCATCGTAGCAAAGGTAATAAGCAAAAAAATTAAGGAATCAACGAATGTCAAATTTTGATAACTTGAGACTCGATAATCAGCTGTGTTTTGCTTTGTACACTGCTACCAATAGCATCACACGTTTTTATCGCAGCTTGTTGAACGACTATGACCTGACTTATCCCCAATACCTTGTTCTGGTCGTATTATGGGAAAAAGATGGTATCGCTATCAAGGATGTTATGCGACAACTCAAATTAGACTCTGGCACATTATCCCCCATAATTAAACGTCTTCAATCAGCAGAGTTGGTGGAAAAAGTTCGCACCGATGAAGATGAACGAGTTGTTCGTTTATTTCTAACAGATAAAGCTAAACAGCTAGAGCCACTCATTGCAGAGGTTCAAACTAAAGTCGCTTGTAAAACAGATCTTTCATCGTCTGAGTTTTTTGAGCTGCTGAGCACGCTTAACGAATTAACCAACAGTCTTAATAAGCGTGAAGAAGCAGCAGAGAAAGTGCTTTAAACTCTTATTTAATTAACGCTTTTGTCAGTTTAGATAATAGCCAAAGCGTTAACAACGGCATCAATAACATCAATAAAACAAATTCAGCAAGCAGATACACGGCTGCATGGACAGCACGATCTGCTTGCTGTCTTATTTGCTGAAGCTTTGATTCAATATCCAATTTACCTTTTAAGCTATCAAACCAGCCTTTAGGTTGTTCTTGCTCACGATTCGTTAAAGTCTCTACCTCATTCTGAGTAGTCTGCAATACCATGACAGCCTCATCTCTTTGTGACTGCATTAATCCCTGAAGTGTACCGCTGAACATAACAGACACTGGAATCAATAAGCGTAGAACAGATAAAAACAACACCGTTTTTAATAAAATGCGTTTTTGTTTAACCCCCACCATCGATGACAATGTTGCTATTGCTGCAATCAACACCAACACGATGATTCCGACCCGGAAACCCCATTGATCAGATAGAAACAAAATTATCTGCTGAATACCTAATGAGGCTGAGGCGGTTAATAAAATAGTGGAAAACTGCTCTATTAGATCATTCAATGGGTCCAGAATTTGTCCTGGTGCAAGAGTCAATCCCACCCCCATAGGTTCAATAGAAACTTCTGTACCCTGAGCTACCGATATCACCCCATTTAAACCACGAGCGATGGCATATACACTAAGTGTCACTGCCATCATCTGTTTGATTTGATGGTCAGTAGACAGTGTAACGGGAAAGCAAGCCAATCCTAAACAAATAAACAGCATCAGAAATGTATAGCGATATTTGTTTAGCATCAGCAATCTCACTTATTAACGAACACAGTTGCGTCCATCATTTTTGGCCTGATAGAGGGATATGTCAGCCCGAGCAATCAGCTGGTTCATTGCTTCTGATTGCTGGTACTCGGCCACACCTGCACTAACCGTAATTTGAAGCTTTTTACCAGTATAATCAAAATGATGAATTGCTATCGCTTCACGAAGATTATTCACTACCCTGATGGCCTCATTTTTACTGCAGTCCTGTAGCATCAATAAAAACTCTTCGCCTCCCCATCGACATAAAACATCTTCTTCACGGATATGCTGATTCATAATGCCAGCCACTGTCGTTAATACATAATCACCATATTGATGACCATAATTGTCGTTAACCTGTTTAAAGTGATCGATATCAATCAAAACAACCGATAATGATTCATTACGTCGCTTAGATCTCGCCACAGCCTGTGTAAAGAAAGAATCAAACATTTGTCGATTCGTCGCGCCTGTCAGTTTATCTTTTGTTGCCATCGTTTCCAGACGTCCCTGGTAACCACGAGAAGCAAGATGCAGTATGAACAACACTACAAGACTGATCGCAGACGACACCAGAATGTTGATAATCAGAGCGTTTTCCACTTTTTCAGTAGCCGGATCATTTACCTGCTCAACAATCAAATACCAATCAAACTCAGGAACTAAACGACTGTTCAGGTAAATGGTACTGCCATTGATCGTGTCAAATGAAAAAGATGAGCTGGGCGTAGTCAAAATACGTAAAAATACTTTATCGAGCCCTTCTTTATTTTGTATGTGCAGTTCTTTGCTGTACTTACTGCTTTGCAACATGACTTGTCCCTGCCGGTCAATAAAATAAATTTCGCGACCATAGCGCTGCTGATAATTTTCAATCAACTCTTCCACGACAAGTAGCGATAAACCAACGCCAATCACACCAATAAAATTACCCTTTTTATCAATTACACGATAGTTAACAAAAATACTCAGACGGCTGGGTTCTGCTGTATCACGATCAATATTGATTTGATAGGGTTGATTAGAATTCTTTGCTTGAAAGTACCAGGCATCAGCTTTGTTATCTTCAGAGACCTGTTTCAGCACCCCCGATGGATGGTAATAATTTTTTGTTTTATTAGAGACAAAAAACGCTGTAATTGTATTGTATTTTTTCTGAATTTGACTGAGGTAGCTTTCCATTTTTTCTGGCTCTTTTTCACCATCATTTACCCAATCAAATACAAAAACATCATTTGCCATCAGTGATGAGATGACAAGTGGATGGAGTAAGTCTCGCTGAATTTCAGAGTAAATATTATCGCTGGTCAGCGGCAGCATCTCCTGTTGAAGACGCTGTGAAATAGACGTTCTGGCAACAAAATACCCGATGAGACTTGTCGCTAAAAACCCTATTAAAACGATAATGCTGATGATGACTGTATAGAGACGCTTACGATTTTTCAAAGAAAATACACCACAAATAAACCGTTAATGATATTGAAGCAGTAACAGAATTTCCATTTTTTAGTCTAAATCAAAAGGATATTCACGTTCATCCTCTTGTTTCTGTCCGGCTATCTTCTTGTGATGCTTGACCCCTAGAGCAAAACAAACAATAAGCAATATATAGAAAACATCCAGGTCATCATCTTTAAACAGGCTCAAAACAGCCCATACTGGCGGAACATAAAAAACAACACTGGATAACAATGAAACCCAAACGGGTAATTCACGTCGGGCAGCAAGATAAACATAATGACTGAACAGCCCGGATAAAAACCCACCGAAAACGGCCAGGCAGAGATACAGAATCATCCCAATAGTATTAACGTGTGACATAGCCTACTCAACCATAATTCAGGTTTAGTCGAATGGTATTAACCAACCCGTTGACAATACACCTATCCGACCGAATAAAGCGATGTCTAATCTTATACAGCCTTAGCCAGGGATAAGCTTTGTTGTAATTTATGTTTGTTTTTAACCACATCAGCGAGTGTGTATTCATCCAGAACATTAAAAAAAGCTTGCTGAGCTTTCCTTAAAGCACTAAACAACATGCATACAGATTCAATCGGACAGGAACAATTCTTACCAAAACACTCCAACAATTCTGGATTTTCTATTTTTCGAATCAGATAACCAATGTTAATTTGTTCGGCTGGCATTGCTAATGATAAACCACCGCCACGACCACGCTGACTATTGATGATTTTTTCCTGAACAAGACGCTGAGCTACCTTCGCCAAATGGTTGGTAGAAATGCCATAACGCTCAGAAGCATCTTTAACCGTCGCAGGCTTATCAGGCGCATGAATCGCCAGATATATTAGTAGCCTTAAGGCATAATCTGAATGTGAAGTCAGCTGCATTACACCGTCCCCAAAAACATTCTTACATTCATCCCAGTTTCCTTGATCAAAGTGTTCATTAAACATCATCGAGAAGCAATTTCTCAGCCATCAATGTATCGCGCTAGCAAAGGAAATGCTATCAGCAGATATACGCATCGTAACGGCTCTATAACGACCATTCCATGTCAGAAATACTGGCAGTACAACAAATACACTACCTCTTTTTGAGGTCCGTTCTTGGCGACAAATCGCACTTAAACAGTGCACGTGATTCAAATACGTGCTTCACAGCAAATTCACGATACACAATTAATCATAGACTGTAAAAGTCAAGGTGAGTGATATGCAACGTTTTGGTCTTCCAGGAATAATTGTCATGGCGATATTTTTAAGCGGGTGTCAGACTAATCATTCGCCTATACAACCTGTTTCTTATGTCGATATAGATCGGTTTATGGGAGATTGGTATGTTATCGCTAACATTCCCACTTATATTGAAAAAGGTGCGCACAATGCCATCGAGTCCTATGAGCTAAAGCCAGATGGCAGTATTCAAACGACGTTTACGTTTCATGAAGATAGTTATGATGGTGAGTTAAAAACGTATCATCCAACAGGATTTATCACCGACAAGAAAACCAATGCTATATGGGGGATGCAATTCATCTGGCCAATAAAAGCCGATTACCGAATCATGTATCTGACTGAAGATTATTCACAAACAATTATCGCTCGTAATAAGCGTGATTATGTATGGATCATGGCCCGCACACCAACCATTCCTGAATCTGACTACCAGCACATGCTCAGTCTGATTAAACAAGTTGGCTACGATATCAGTGAAATTCAGCGTGTTCCCCAGGACTGGTCTGGACAACCACCAAAAGCAAGATAATTGCTATTCAACATATACACTAGCGAATCGCATCTATCGGTATGTCATCTACGCGAGCAACAACAACGGCATATAAATCCTCAGTAGCTGCCAAAGTGACCTCTTGAACTTGTTCAGCAGATAGTTTCTTGCCATTATTCATGCATAAGGCCCTAGTCGCCGTTGCTTCTGCAACAATCGTCACATGATAACCACGATTAAACCCACCATGCGCGGTTGAGTTGACACACATATGTGTCATAAAACCGGCAAGGATAATATTCTCAATACCACGTTTCCTGAGCGCTTCGTCTAGAGATGTCTGGATAAAGGAATTAGGAAAACTTTTTACGATGACATATTCACCATCGATGGGTGCGACTTCATCTGCAATGGCGCCGAGCCGACTATTTAAGTCATATGGCGAGCCTTTGCCCCCATCATGTTGTATATGGAAAACGGGGATACCATGCTCACGGGCCAATTCAAGTAATTTTTTAACGTTTTGCAGAGCCGCTTCAACGTTATCTAACTTCATCACACCTTCCCTGTAGGTATTCTGGCAATCAATAAGGATTAACGCAGATTCACTTAGTGCTGAAGCCTGATGCCCTATTCCAACGATATCACGTAATGTCGTCATAACCGCTCTCCTTTAATGGCAAAAATTGACAATACCATATATCCCTTACTCAGATAATGTTCTGACTTGCATAAATTTTTGCAGTCGCTATTATTCCGCAGCAAGCCAAGATATATCATTAAACAGGAGAAAAAATGGCCTCATCTCTTACCCAAAAGACAAATCGTTTTGCGGCTGTTTTTCTTAACATAAAACAAAATAAATTATTTGAATCGATTGTCGTGGCTGTCATCCTTTTTTCAGCGTTAATGATCGGTGCAAAAACCTACAACATTCCGCCTAATTTGCTAACCGTAATTGTGTGGCTGGATTATGCCATCACTGTGTTTTTTCTTATTGAGATTAGTATTCGCTTTTTTGCCGAAACCAGGAAAATCGCGTTTTTTAAAAGTGGCTGGAATATTTTTGACACCATTATCGTTGTTGTCAGCCTTATCCCGATAGAAGACAGTGAACTCGCTCTAGTAGGACGTTTAATCAGAATATTTCGTGTGTTACGTATGGTATCTGTCATCCCTGAACTACGAACATTACTTAATTCTTTACTACGTGCCCTGCCGCAACTCGGTTATGTCGCTCTTCTGATGTTTATCATTGTTTATATTTATGCGGCTGTAGGAACCACTTTTTTCGCCAGCGTCAATAAAACCTTATGGGGAGATATTGCTATTTCGATGCTAACGCTGTTCCGTATCATGACGTTTGAGGACTGGACAGATGTGATGTACGAAACAATGGCAGTCTATCCATTGAGTTGGATTTTCTATATCAGTTTCATCTTCCTAAACGCCTTTGCTTTTCTGAATATGCTTATCGGCATTGTGGTCAACGTGATGGAAAAAGAGAACGCCGAACAGTGGCAAAGAGAGCATGCCGGTGAAACGACTATTCAAGACTTATCTGATCAAATAGAAGAGTTAAAGCAACTTATCACTAAGCAGAAATAAAAAAGGGAGCTTTCGCTCCCTTTTTATAATATTGAATACAACTAGGCTTTAAGTGCACGTAACATCCATGCTGTTTTTTCATGAACACGCATGCGGTCAGACACCAGCGATGCAGAAGATTCATCATCTGCTTCTTGGGCAAGCTTTAATACTTTACGGCAAGTTTTAACAACTTGCTCATGACCATGAGTCAACAGACCGACCATTTCTTTTGCTTCTGGCACGCCTTCCACTTCTTTAATTGAACTCAGTTCAGCGAACGATTTATAGGTGCCTGGAGCGGCAACATCCAGAGTCCGTATGCGCTCCGCAATATCATCCACGGCTACAGCAAGTTCTGTGTATTGTTCTTCGAACATCAGATGTAATTCACGGAATTGTGGTCCAGTGACATTCCAGTGGAAGTTATGTGTTTGTAAATAAAGAGTGTATGAATCTGCCAACAGGTTTTTTAAACCTTCAGCAATATCTTGTCTATCCTGCTTATTGATACCGATATCAATGGTACTCATTAATGAGCCTCCTTATTATTTAGTGGACATATATAGTCACTATGAACGCTGATTCGTTCATATCGATTAAATATAATTACATCATAATGATTGTATAAGAAATGTGAAACAGTTTATTTCCATGAAAATAATAGATAAAAACGATGATTAAATTATCGACTTTTCCAATCAATGTCATTTAACTAAGTTGTTGTACAAAGCTACACAGGTTAATGATAATCATTCTCAACTAAACAGGAGAATGATCATGACTAAAACGTTAAGCTTTGCAGTTGTCCATTTCAGCGTTGCATTTACCGTTGGTTATGTAATGACGGGTAGCGTATTAGTTGGCGGCACAATGGCGTTAATTGAACCCGCAATCAATACTGTTGCGTTCTATATGCATGAAAAAGTATGGACAGCCATTAAGCAAGATAGTGCAGAGAGAAACCCAGTCATTCAATAGTCAGAGAAAGACATAATGAGAAAGACGACTATATCGTCAACATACTTAAAGGCCTATATGTGAAGCTTCAACTTCATACGGATATTTTTAAAGCGTTTTTCACACTTGGATTGACGGCATTTGGTGGCCCGGTAGCGCATATCGCTTATTTTCGACAGGCTTTTGTTGAAAATAGGCGCTGGCTTTCTGATGAGGATTTCACCCAACTGCTTGCTGTCAGTCAAACGTTACCTGGGCCAGCGAGTAGTCAGTTGGGGTTTGCCATTGGTCTGTATCGTGGTGGCATATTAGGCGCTATCAATGCCTTCATCGCATTTACTTTACCCTCAGCATTAGCGTTGATTCTGTTTGCAACGTATGTCGTTGCAATAGCATCGCCACTAAAAGATACCGTATTACATGGTTTGCAACTTGTGGCGCTTCCTGTTGTGGCCGACGCCGTCTGGAAAATGTCACGTCAACTTTGTCCAGATTTAAATAGAAGAATCATAGCCGGTCTGAGCCTGCTATTTTTATTGCTAGTGGCTTTCAGTTTTAGCCAGTTCATTGTCATGGGATTCGGTGCTATCGCCGGATTATATCTGCTGCAGCCCAATACAAAAAGTCAAACCTTTTCACTCAACCTGCCCTATGGAAAAAAAACGGCTAGCTTATTTTTTGCCCTGTTTATTTTGTTGTTTTTTATCCCCTTACTGAATATTGACCAGCCGTTATTTCATTTTATTACTATTTTTTATCAGGCAGGTGCCACTGTGTTCGGCGGCGGTCATGTGGTACTGCCATTATTAGAAAACAAAATTGTTTTTACTGGTCTGATTTCATCAGAACAATTTTTAGCAGGCTACGGTGCTGCACAAGCCGTACCCGGACCGTTGTTTACTATTTCGGCATATCTCGGAGCACTGTTACCAGGAGAAAGTGGTGGTGTTACTGGTGCTGTTATTTCCTTGTGCATATTATTTCTGCCAGGATTTTTATTAATTCTGGCAGTACTGCCTTTCTGGCAGTCTCTGCAAACTAACGCCGTCCTACAAAAGTCGCTGTTAGGTATTAATGCCGCTATGGTTGGTTTATTGGCAGCTGCACTCTATCAACCAATATGGCAACATGTTATTGAATCCTATACCGATATCATTATCGCTTTAACGGGCTTTGTATTATTGAATATTTTTCGTCTATCGCCCGTTATTATTGTTTTATGGTGTCTAGCTGGCAGTATTATCACGAGTTTATTATGAATTCACCGCACATCAGAAAAGCTGAGCAAAAAGATATTAGCAACATCACTGATTTACTCATCCGCTGTGCTGAGAATATGCACCAACAAGGTATGCCGCATTGGCTGGGCGTTTATGATAATGAAGCAGTTCAACAGAACCTGTTAACAAAGCAGGTCTATGTGCTGGAAAAAGATGAACAGATTCTGGGCTGTATTGCTATGGGCACAGAAAAAGCCAGCTATTATGATGACTGTTGGCCAGAAGCTCCGGACGCAGAGATCTATATTACGCAACTAGCCGTTTCACCTGAAAAGCAAGGCGCTGGTTATGGCAAACAGTTGCTAAAGTTTTGCCTTAAGCAAGTTCATGATAAAACAGTGCAATTAGATGCGGTCGATCATTATCCTGCCTTACTCAAGTTCTATAAAAATCTGGGGTTTCAGATCATTGCCACAGGTGTAGGCTTAGGTGATAAACGTCATTTGTTTACCTACTCAGCAAACGCAACGACCTAAACCGGAACTCCTACACTGAATCTCAGTCATTCAACTAAAAGATGATGGAGAAAAAATGGTCTACGCGCTACAAGAACATACTGTGTCATGCCCTTACTGTGGTGAAATTATTTCGGTAGTGATTGATGGCTCTGTCGAGTCGCAAGAGTATATCGAGGACTGTGAAGTATGCTGTCGTCCCATTACATTTAATGTGGAAGTGGATCAAACAGGTATTTATGTGCAGACCGCACATGAGAATGAATAATCACTGTTAGCACTCAAGCTAAATAATAACAAACCTTATTTGATATTCATTCTTACCTGAACTAACATGCTGACTTAGCCTCCAAGGCAAGTCAGATGTCGTTTCACTTATCCTTAACTGCAATCAAACAAAGACCATAGTTTCTTCATGCGAAAATTCTGGATTGAGTTTCACCGAATCAGTGGTCTGATTTTATTTATTCCGCTATTTTTACAAAGTATTAGTGGCACCATTATTGTGTTTGATCACGCCATTGATGAATGGTTAAATCCACAGCTGGTGCTGGATGACGGCATATCAGCCCCACCCGCCCCCATTGCTGAAGTGATGTATGCAGCCTTACATGCCTTGCCAGATGTAGCCCATATCAATTCACTACGGACCCCACGCAATGATAAGGCCATGTATACCGCTTTTGTGGAGATGAATTCACAATCCCCTCTTCATGGAAAAACCATTGAAGTCATGATTAATCCGTATACGGCTGATGTGGTCAGTGTGCGGGCATGGGGAAGCTACTTTACCTCAATGATCTACCTGTTTCACTTTACGTTTTTGCTAGGCGACAAAATGGAGTTAGTATTAGGTTTACTGGCTATGCTGATGCTAGTCAATGTTATTGTGGGTGTTTATTATGGCTGGCCCCGTAGTAAAAAAGCTTGGAACTGGTTACTGGCTCGCACACAAAAATCAAGCTCAACAATTGCACGTTTGCGTCGTACCCATATTGCTTTAGGACTGATTTCACTGCCCGTGTTTATTATCTTAATTATCACTGGCATCAGTTTGATCTTCCCGGATCAAACAAAATGGTTGCTCAACCGTCCAGCAAAAGCCTCGCCTGACGTAGACTGGCTGAGTAATCATCCGATTCAGCCTGATAATTGGCTCATCAGTGCCAAACAGTATTGGCCAGAGAAACAATGGCAACGAATTATTCCACCAAGCAGTCAGAGCCCAAGTGTTGAAATCCGCTTAAATGCAGATAATGACCCACGCAAAACCTCAGGAAGTTTCGTCTTGTGGCTGAACCCACAGACCAATGAGATACTCGCCGAGCAAAGCTACGATACGATGAGTCTCAGACAAAAAACCGCCTTCTGGTTATTCCCTTTACACAGCGGTGAGGCCTTTGATTTGACGGGTCGTATTATTGTCTTCATCACCGGTATCTTCACCGCTGTGTTAAGTGTTGCTGGCGGCTGCTTATGGTACCGACGTAAATTTAAACGCCAGCACCAAAAACGCTTTATTTGATCCAGACTTGTTTAGTATTCACAAACTCTTTAATACCATGTGGCCCCAGCTCACGCCCATAACCAGACTTTTTAATGCCACCACTCGGTAAACGAGGATCCGTCTTCACAATACCATTTATGGCTACCTGTCCTGCATTAATCTTCATGGCAAGATCTTTGGCCAGTTCAATATTATCCGTCCAGACACCCGCACCTAGACCGAACTCCGTGTCATTCGCAAGCACTAAGGCATGTTCAGCGGACTCCGCCTTGATGGCACACATCACCGGACCAAAGGTTTCTTCTCTGAAGGCCGTCATATCCGCTGTGACATCCGCCAGAAAAGTGACCGGATAGGCAAAACCATTCCCATCTGGTATCTCACCACCTAATAGGCAACTAGCACCGGCATTAATGGTTTCAGTGACTTGACGATGCAAATTATCCCTTAAATCAGCACGTGCGATCGGCCCTATATCCGTTGATTCTTCTAAAGGGTCCCCCATGGTTAATTTTTGCAAACGTGTTTTTAATTTATCAATAAACTCGTCATAAACAGGGGCTTCAATAATAATGCGCTTAGCAGCGATACAGGACTGTCCAGCATTAATAATACGCGACAGAGTCGCCACGTCTGCGGCGGCATCCAAGTCAGCATCCGCCAGCACAATCAACGGATCACTGCCACCCAGTTCCAGTACGGAGGGTTTAATTTCAGAAGCTGCCATTGAAGCGACTTTAGCCCCTGCTCCTGCCGACCCCGTAAATGAAATAGCCACAATATCAGGATGACGAATGGCTTTTTCTACTAAGGGTGTCTCAACCGGCAAATTCACCATCACCCCTACTGGAGCACCGGCTTCCTCAAATACCTGCTCGATTGCCTGAGCACAGCCCGGTACATTCGGATCATGTTTCATCACACAAGTATTGCCGGCCATCAAGGCAGGAGCGAGATAGCGGAACGCTAACCAGAGAGGGGCATTCCACGGTAAGATGCCCAACAAGGTGCCAAGTGGCTGATAACAAACATAGCTCTCAGATGCATCAGATGGCAGTTTTTCATCACTTAAATACGCCTCAGCATGTTCAGCGTAATATTCTGCACACCAGGCCGCTTTTTCCACTTCCGGCCCACCTTCTTTTACCGGCTTTCCCATTTCTTCTGCCATCAGTTTACTGAGTAATGGCTTATTTCTACGCAGTGAAGCAGCGACTGATTTTAAAATCTCTGCCCGTTGCTGAATAGGCATAGTGCGCCAGGAGTCAAAGGCATTGACCGCTTTGGCTATCGTGATATTAACGCCTTGTTCATTTAACGCTTCGTACTTAAGAATCTCTTGTCCAGTATATGGATTCGTTGCAGTTAACATCTCCACCTCATTTCGATTGTTTAGCTTTCGGTTTTGCTTTATCGCTTGTCTCAGCCTGACGTGCCTCACTGATATCCACTAAAGTTTTATCGGCTTGTTCAGGCTTAACGGTGAAATCGCGATCCATGGTGAAAAAGGATTTACAGCCATCTTCGGTCACATAGATCGTGTCAGATATGCCACAGGTTTTGTCCCCATCCACACCCCACATCCATGGAATGATATGAAAGGTCATTCCTTCTTCCAGAATGGCAGATTCCCCTTGCTTCAGACTGCAGATATAGCCTTCATCCCAGCTTGGAGGAAAAGCAATGCCAATGGAATAACCTGACCGCGTGATGAGACGGGCACCAATGTCATTGTCTGAAATAATATTACGTACCATATTATCGACATCGGACACGGTCATCCCTGGCTGCACGGTTTCATGTACAGCACTTAACGCTTTTTTCATAGTTTCTTGCGCTTTGTACATTGAGTCCGATAATTCGCCCAGCACCACGGTTCGCATCATCGCCGTGTGATAGCGTCGATAACAGCCACCCACTTCAAGAAAGACATGTTCTTCAGGCTTGACTGTGCGTCCTTCCCACGTAGCATGACCAATCATCGTGCGTGGGCCCGATGTGACATACGGCATAACTGCTGGTGGTTCGCCCCCTGCTTTAAACATAGCTGAACTGATAGCCGCGCCAATATCATTTTCGGTGACACCCGCCTTAGCCGCCTCCAGACCGGCTTTCATGCCAGCCTCAGTGGCTTTAGCGGCACGATGCATTAACTCAATCTCTGCTGCAGATTTTCTGATGCGCCCCTGCTCCACAATGCCAAAACAATCCAGTAATTTGCCATCGGTTAATGTGGTGTGAATAAAGTCCTGTTGATAAGCAGGGAAGAAATAACTGTTGCGCTCATAGCCAATGCGTTTGTCTGACAAACCAAACTCTCGCAAGGCATCTACCAGCATTTGAATGGCATCTCCGGTGTCAGGATAAGGCCGGGTCCGTTCTACCCAGGTACGGGCAATAATATTGGACTCTTCCATCGCCCGGGTAATCATGAAAGGTTCCTGCTCTAACGGCACGACTAAGGCTTGAAAGAAGGAATATCCCGTGGTCTGATAATCCGTCATATACATAATATTTTCTGGATCAGTTATCACCACAGCATCTAAGTGACGTTGAGCAATTCTGACGCGTAATTCACTCAGGCGACGTTCATATTCCTCAAAGGGAAAGGTCATATCATCACGTTGTCTCATGCCGCTTCCTCCATGACTTTGTATGTGGTCTGTACCAGAACATCTAAACCAGCCTGCAGATCCTCTTCAGGTATGGTCAAAGGAGGAATAAGCTTGACTACACGTCCGCCAGTGCCGCAACTGGCAATCAATAATCCGGCTTTGAAGCATTCATCAACAATCGCTTTGGCGCGTTCACCCGTCGTCACATCCAGACCGATAATCATGCCCTTACCACGTATCTGCACCTGCTCGAATTTTTCTTCCAGTGGTGCCAATGCCTGATTCATTTTCTCAGCTTTTTGTTTGACCTCAGCCATCAAATCGTCATTTTCAAAATAGGTCAGCGCTTCCTTACCGGCAACAAAAGACAGGCTCTGGCCACGGAAGGTACCAGTGTGTTCACCCGGTGCCCAATATTCATCCACTTCTGGTTTTATGAGATTCATCGCCATCGGCGTTCCCATGCCGCCAAGTCCTTTCGCCATACAAATGATGTCAGGATCGATATCCATATCATCAAAACTAAAGAAAGACCCGGTTCGGCCCATGCCAACCTGTATATCATCAATAATCAGCAGAGAACCTACTTCCCTAGCTAGTTTTGCTAACTCCTGAAGCCATTCTTTGGAGGCAACATTGACACCACCTTCCGCCTGAATCGTTTCAAGTAAAAATGCCGCAGGCGGAGTCACACCACTCGATGTATCCAGATACAGCGAACGCAAGTGTTCTAACACCGACATGCCACAGCCTGATTCACAGCCTTGACATGTTTTTTCACAGCCAAAGGGATAATGTGAGACGTGATTTAGCGGGACACCAGCAGCACCACGAAAATAACGATTTGCCGTTGCAGCCAGAGAGCCCAACGTCATGCCATGAAAGCCACGAGTAAAAGCGACTATTTCCTGCCGTGAAGTTACGCGTCTTGCCAGCTTCATGGCTGCTTCCACCGCATTGGTGCCGGTAGGCCCAACAAACTGCATTTTGTGAGTCATACCCCGTGGTTTAAGAATCGTTTTTTCGAACTTCTCCATAAACTCACGTTTTGCTGTTGTTTGCATATCCAGCGCGTGAGTCACGCCGCCTGATTGAATATAGTCCACCACAGCCGAAGTCATCCGCTCATTATTGTGACCAAAATTCAAGACACCGGCACCGGCAAAGAAATCGATATATTCATTCCCCTCTTCATCGGTTTGCCTAGCATTACTGGCTTTATCAAAAACCACAGGATAAACACGACAATACGCACGGATACCGGACTCACGTTGTTCAAATATACTCATTCATTACCTCCTGGTTAGTGATATCCACTGCTATAACAGCGAATGATGTAGTCAGTTATTCAGGCAAAGGCGCACCGACCAAACGCGTATAAAGACGGGTAACTAAAGGAATTAGTTGATCATTAAAGTCATATAAAGGACTGTGACATACCGATTGATGATCAGGACCATCATCCGCACCAATCAAGGCAAATGCGCCGGGGATTTTATTCAGGTAGTAGCTGAAGTCCTCAGATGCCATGATAGGCACTAAGGAGTCTGTATCCATTCCTGCCAGCCCATGATCCGCCTGCCACTGGGCACGCAGATTCGAAGCCTGATGAGCATGATTGATAGTGGCTTCATAGCGGGGGTAGATATTGACCTCACAGTCCACACCATAACTCGCAGCTGTCTGTTGGCTTATCTCGGTAATTAGACGATTGATCAGATCACGCGTTTTTTGGTCAGGAACGCGAATACTTCCACCTAATACCGCCTTATCAGGGATCACGGTGGCCGCACTCGGGGCTTCGATAGATGAGACATTGACCACCGCTGCCTGTTGCGGTGAAAGATGACGACTAATGATCTGCTGAAGTGCCATAGTGACGGCACTGGCTGCCAACACAGGATCACGACAAAGTTCAGGCTGACTGGCATGTCCACCTTTACCAGTTAAAGTAATACTAAACGTACCATTCCCACACATGACGATGTCATCTGGGCAAATAAGCTTGCCAAAAGACATCGCAGGCCAGTTATGCCAGCCATAAATTTCATCAATGCCCTGCAAAGCGCCGTCATCGATCATCTTTTTGGCGCCATGGCCGCCCTCTTCTGCTGGCTGAAACAGTAAGGTCACTGAACCTGGTAATTTATCTTCTACCGACTTTAACCAGGCGGCTGTTGCCAGTAATGTTGCTGTATGACCATCATGACCACAGGCATGCATGCAACCTGTATTCTGAGATACCCAACTATGCTGTGTTTTTTCTGTAATAGGCAGCGCATCCATGTCAGCGCGCAGTGCGATATGCGGTTTGCTATCACCGTGAGGGTTCAGTCTTGCTAAAGTGCCCAGCTCAGCACAAGACTCCCAGGGAATACCCAGTAAATCTAATTGTTTGCGGATCAATTCAGCTGTTTGCACTTCTTGCCAACCCAGCTCCGGTTGACTGTGCAAGTGTCGACGCAGTTGCTGCGCATGACTGATCGCTTGTTGCCAGATGGTAGCCATCTTGCTCCTTTGCGTTTTTTATTGACTCAAAACAGTGCATGTTTTGATGAAACGAAAGTATCTAAGCACCTGAATAGGTAATTTATGCTGTCAATTACAATACTTTCAAACTCTGACAAAGATAAAGCAAGCGTTGTTCCAATATTTCCAATAACGCTTTTTATCTGAATTCAACACATACTAGACGACTGGTCTAATATATGAAATGATAATAGCCATGACACAGACAAATAAAACACGAACTACAGACACAAGACAACAGATCTTAACGACTGCACAGCAGATTATCCTTGGGAAAGGCTTTTCTGCCGTGGGTCTGAATGAAATATTAAAAGCCGCTAATGTGCCAAAGGGATCGTTTTATCACTATTTCGAATCCAAGGAACAGTTTGGCAACGCGCTGCTAGAGCATTATTTTGCTCAATATATAACGACCGTGGATAAACAGTTAAAAACGGATAAGCGTCCTGCTGTTGAACGTCTGCTCGCCTACTTTGAGCAGTGGAAAGCCAATCAATGTGATGACACCAGCATGGACCGATGCCTTGTGGTGAAGTTAAGTGGTGAAGTAACAGATCTATCAGAAGCGATGCGGTTAACACTTAAACAAGGCACGCAACAGGTCATTGAACGACTCTCCGTTTGTGTTCAGGAAGCGATAGATAAACGCGAAATCAATGCTAATTATGATGCTAAAACAGTCACACAAGAGATCTATTATCTATGGGTAGGCGCGACGCTGATGACTAAAGTCAATCACACACCCGCTGCGCTTGAAATCGCCATGAAAGCGACACAAAACAGACTGGGCTTGATTGACAATAACGAGTGACCTGCTCTATTTATCTAAAATAAAGACGACTGGTCTAATAAACTATTTCTAAGGTGGTATGGCAATGAATAATTTTAATTTTTACAATCCGACACGTATTGTTTTTGGTGAAGGTCAGGTTGCACAACTCGATGAGCTTGTGCCGAAAGATGCGCGTGTTTTAGTGTTGTTTGGTGGACAAAGTGCACAAAAAAACGGCACCTTAGACGAAGTCATTACTGCCCTTGGTAATCGTCATATAGAAGAGTTTGGCGGTATCGAGGCTAATCCTGGTTACAGTACCTTGATGCGTGCGGTTGAGCAGATTCGTCAAAATAAGTTGGATTATCTGTTAGCTGTTGGGGGTGGTTCTGTCATAGATGGCACCAAGTTTGTTGCTGCAGCTGTGCAGTGTGATGGTGACCCATGGCAGGAAATCTTAGTGAATCACGCCACAAATATTCACCAGGCATTACCGTTTGGTTCAGTGCTTACCCTCCCCGCTACTGGCTCAGAAATGAATGCCAACTCCGTGATCACACGTTACGAAACACAAGAAAAACTGGCATTCAGCAGTAAGCTCGTCTATCCAGCATTTTCTATTTTAGATCCCACCAAAGCCTATACTTTGCCACCACGACAACTGGCGAATGGTGTAGTGGATGCCTTTACGCACATCATGGAGCAATATCTGACTTATCCGGTTAATGCCATGGTGCAGGATCGATTCGCAGAGGGATTATTGCAGACACTCATTGAGATTGGTCCTAAGCTGCTTGAGTCACCTAATGATTATGATCTGCAAGCCAATTTCATGTGGACAGCGACATTAGCGTTAAACGGCTTGATTGGTGCCGGAGTTCCTCAGGATTGGGCAACTCACATGATCGGTCATGAAATCACCGCACTACATGGACTGGATCACGCACAGACATTGGCGATTTTATTGCCCACGGTACTGCAGGAACAACGTGAGAAAAAATCCGCCAAATTACTACAGTATGCCGAACGTGTCTGGGGACTCAACGAAGGCACTGACGACACTAAAATAAATATGGCGATCACAAAAACTCGCGATTTTTTTGAACGAATGGGTGTGAAAACACATCTGAGTGATTACCAGATTAATGCTGATGCTATTCCAGTGATGATCAAACAACTGGCTGAACATGGTCTGATCCAGCTTGGCGAACATAATGATATCGACCTCAAAAAAAGCCAACAAATTCTGCAAGCAAGCCTATAAATAAAGGAGCGCTTTATGACAAAAACAGTTCAATTTTCTCAGGTAGGTGAACCATCCGTTTTATCAATTATTGATGAAACCGTCCCAGCCCCTTCTGCTGATGAAGTACAGATCCAAGTCCATGCTATTGGTCTTAACCGTGCTGAGGCAATGTTCCGCCGTGGCCAATATCTTGAAACACCTGAACTCCCTGCCCGTATAGGCTATGAATGTTCAGGAACCGTTACCGCCGTCGGTGACAACGTCAAACATATCAAAGTTGGTGATGCCGTCAGTACCATTCCCAACTTTTCAATGAACCAATATGGTGCTTATGCAGAAGTCACCAATATGCCAGTTACCGCTGTCACTCATCACCCGGAGAATTTAAGCTGGCAGCAAGCGACATCAGTGTGGATGCAATATTTAACAGCGTATGGTGCCTTGATTGATATTGCCAAAATGCAAGCCAGTGATTATGTATTAATCCCAGCCGCATCCAGTAGTGTCGGCATTGCTGCCATACAATTATGTAACCTGATTGGTGCCACACCTATTGCGATGACCCGAACAGCTGAAAAGGTAGAACAACTGCATCAGTTAGGGGCTAAGCACGTGATTATCAGTGAACAAGATGATGTGGTAGATGCGGTGATGGCGATCACTGAAGGCCGTGGTGTCAATATCGTTTTCGATCCTGTTGCCGGCCCGATGTTAAACACCTTAGCTGAAGCCTGCGCACCATTAGCAATGATCTTTCAATATGGCGCATTAAGTGCTGACCCCACCCCTTATCCGCTGTTCCCCGCATTACAGAAAGGGCTCACAATTCGGGGGTACACGCTATTTGAATTCACCAGCGCTCCAGAACGTTTAAACAAAGCTAAAGAAAAAATCTTTGACTGGTTGAAGCATTCGCAGCTAAGCCCGGTTATCGCTAAAACATTTGAATTTGACGATATTGTCGCGGCCCATAGCTATCTGGAAGCCAATAATCAGTTAGGCAAAATTGTTATTACACTTTGAACTTAGGGATGCACTATGACAGCAATGAATCAACAAACTCAGTCGCTTTTATCACCTATTGAACTGGGTTCCATCAGCTTGAAAAACCGCGTGATAATGGCACCGCTTACGCGTAACCGTGCAGGTGAAGGTTTAGCCCCCACAGATATGAATGTTGAGTATTACCGTCAGCGAGCTTCGGCGGGGCTAATTATCACTGAAGCCACATTAATCTCGGCTCAAGGTATTGGTTATCCGAATACACCAGGCATATACAGCAAAGCCCAGATTGAAGGCTGGAAAAGAGTCACCAAGGCAGTCCATGCAGAAGGTGGCAAGATTGTCTTGCAAATATGGCACTGTGGTCGAGTCTCACATTCATCTATGTTGCCCGGTGGTATGAAACCACAAGCCCCATCAGCCATTAAACCTGCTGGTGAAGTGTATACCTACGAGGGTATGAAACCTTATGAAACACCACAGGAAATGACAAAGGATGAAATCAAGCAGACAATCGATGATTTCAGAACTGCCGCTTATAACGCCTTAACGGCAGGCTTTGATGGTGTCGAAGTGCATTCTGCCAATGGCTATCTGCTTGACCAATTTTTACGTGATGGTAGTAATCAGCGAACGGATGAATATGGTGGCAGTATTGAAAACCGCGCCCGTCTGACCCTAGAAGTCGTTGATGAAGTTTGCAAAATCTGGGGTTCAGACCGTGTTGGTATTCGTTTGTCTCCGTTGCAACCTTTTAATGATATGAAAGACAGTCAGCCCGAAAAAACCTTTGAGTACATTATCAAGGCGCTAAACAAGTTTAACCTGGCGTATTTACATATCACTGAAATGGGCGCTGAAAATCCAGGCGCTGCGGGCCCCGAGTTTGATTTAGGCCTATGTCGTGAGTGGTATCAGGGAACGTATATGACAAACAGTGAATATAATTTTGATACTGCCAATGTAGCGATCCAAAGTGGCGATGCTGACTGTATATCCTTCGGTAAGTTATTCATTGCCAACCCGGATTTAGTTGAACGTTTCTCTACTCGCGCCCCATTGAATACACCTGACAGCGATAGCTTTTATGGTGGTGATGAACATGGTTATATCGATTATCCCTTTCTCACTGAAAAATAACGATATGTAGAAACCAGCACAAACCCCGTTTTATTAGGCAAGCACCATGAGTATCAGTGACGTATCGTGTCCTGATACCACTCAAGCAGCGTATCGATTCTCTGTGATTCAATAATCGATACGCTGCACAGCAGGAAAATACATACTAAAGGAGGATGTATGACACTTAAGACAATAACACAGCTTATGCTAGCCGGTTCGTTAGGACTGATGGGACAGGCTGCATTTGCTGACCGAGCCGATGCGGAAGAAAATCTACACAAGCTCAAGCTGCCAGAAGGCTTTCATATTAATGTTTATGCCGAAGTCGAAGGTGCGCGTCAAATGGCCTTAGGCCAGTCAACAGGCACAGTATTTGTTGGCACACGCGGTAATAATGTCTTTGCGGTAGTCGATAAAAACAAAGATCGTAAAGCCGATAAAGTGGTGAAGATTCTTGATGATTTAAAAGTCGGTAATGGTGTAGCGGTGCATCAAGGCAACCTTTATGTTGCTGAGCAAAACCGTATTGCCATTTACCCCGCTCCGGGTTTCGATCTCAACTTACCATTTAAACAAATGCGTGAGGTTATTTACGATAAGCTACCGGATAAAGCACACCATGGCTGGCGCTATATTGCTTTTGGCCCTGATAACAAGCTTTATGTCACCGTAGGTGCCCCCTGTAATATCTGTAATCCTCAGGGTATTGAAGCCAGCATTATTCGCATGAATGCCGATGGCAGTGATGCTGAAATATATGCCAAAGGTATCAGAAACTCAGTGGGTATGGACTTCCAGCCCGACACTGGCACCCTGTATTTCACTGATAATAACGTCGATATGATGGGTGATGATAATCCACCGGGTGAGCTCAATGCCGCACCTAAAGCCGGTATGCACTTTGGTTTCCCTTATTATGCGGGTGGCAAAGCGCAACATCCTGACTGGAAAGACAAACAAGCACCACAAGACGTCACGTTCCCTGTCCAGGAATTCCAGGCACATACCGCAAGTCTGGGTCTCAAATTCTATACAGGTGATATGTTTCCAGCTGACTACAAAGGCGATGCCATTATTGCTCAGCATGGTTCATGGAATAGAACGAGTCCTGTGGGTTACCAGTTAATGCGTGTCACATTTGATGATAATCATCAGGTGACAGGTCATGAAGTCTTTATCGATGGTTGGTTGCAGAATGGTGAGGCCTGGGGACGTCCGACCGATGTATTACAACTTGTCGATGGTTCCTTACTGATTTCTGATGATTATAACGATGTGATTTACCGTGTTAGTTATGGCGATGACAACGCATCTTCAACTGATGCCACGTCTCAATCAAATAGCAAAACAATCACTGATCTGCAGATGCCTGAATCAGCCATTGCAGCACCAGATGGTCGTGTATTTGTCACTGAAATTGGTGAGTTTGGTAAAGCCGGTGACGGTAAAGTCACGGTTATCGATAAGTCCGGACAAAAAACAACGCTGGCTACAGGCTTAAATGATCCCAAAGGCATCGATTTATGGAATAACGAACTGTATATCGCTGATGTCGATCATGTCGTTAAAGTAGATATGAAAGGTAATATCACTGTTGTGGCCGAAGCCAAAGATTTTCCAGGAAAACCTGTCTTTCTGAATGATATGGAAATTGATGGTAACGGTACCTTATATGTCTCTGATAGCGGCACTGATGATGGAGAAAATGCCGGCATTTATCAAATTACTCAAGCAGGTAAAGTGAGCGAAATTTTGGATGATAAATCGGCTATTAAACGTCCTAATGGGTTGCTGATGGACGGTAATGACACGCTGTTAGTTGCTGACTTTGGCACAGGTGACTTGTATCGTGCGAATATCAGCTCGGGTAAAACTGAAGCACTGAACAAAGGCTTTGGTGGTGCTGATGGTCTGGTCAGAGACAGCAAAGGCTATCTGTATGTGAGTGATTGGCAAAATGGTAAGGTGTGGCAATTAGTTGAACCTAAAGCAACACCACAATTACTCAGTGATGACTTTATCTCTGCTGCTGACATCAGTCTTTCAGCAGATGGTCAGTACCTGATGGTACCGGATATGAAAGGTGGTAAGTTAGTCTATTTACCTGTTCAGTGATTATATAAGCAGAAAAGCCCGGGGAGTTACTCCGGGCCTTTCTAAAAACCTGTTATGACATTCTCTGTATCTGTGATTTTAAAAACAGGCTGTTTAAAGTAGTTATAGCCATTTTTATGTTGTGACTTCACTTCGTACATGGCTAAATCGGCATATTTCAACAATGTCTCGACATTATCGGTATTAAAAGGATAAAGCGAAATTCCTATACTGGCACTGATGCTAACCATCGTTTCAGGCTGACACTCTATCGGCTCTCTTAAAATAGCCAACAATTTCTCCGCAATATTGCTCGCCTCAAACAAATCCGACGTTAAGCGGGCAAAAATAACAAACTCATCCCCCCCCCAACGAATGGCAATATCCCCTGCCCGAATTGAACTTAACAAACGGTTGGCTACAGCGATTAAAACCTTGTCCCCTGCTTCACCCGGTTATCGCTAAAACATTTAATTTTGACGATATTGTCGCGGCCCATAGCTATCTGGAAGCCAATAATCAGTTAGGCAAAATTGTTATTACACTTTGAAATTAGGGATGCACTATGACATCAATGAATCAACAAACTCAGTCGCTTTTATCACCTATTGAGCTGGGTTCAATCAGCTTGAAAAACCGCGTGATAATGGCACCGCTTACGCGCAACCGTGCAGGTGAAGGTTTAGCCCCCACAGATATGAATGTTGAGTATTACCGTCAGCGAGCTTCAGCAGGGCTAATTATCACTGAAGCCACATTAATCTCGGCTCAAGGTATTGGTTATCCGAATACACCAGGCATATACAGCAAAGCCCAGATTGAAGGCTGGAAAAAAGTCACCAAAGCGGTCCATGCAGAAGGTGGCAAGATTGTCTTGCAAATATGGCACTGTGGTCGAGTCTCACATTCATCTATGTTGCCCGGTGGTATGAAACCACAAGCCCCATCAGCCATTAAACCTGCTGGTGAAGTTTATACCTACGAAGGTATGAGACCTTATGAAACACCACAGGAAATGACAAAGGATGAAATCAAGCAGACAATCGATGATTTCAGAACTGCCGCTTATAACGCCTTAACAGCAGGCTTTGATGGTGTCGAAGTGCATTCTGCCAATGGCTATCTGCTTGACCAATTTTTACGTGATGGCAGTAATCAGCGAACGGATGAATATGGTGGCAGTATTGAAAACCGCGCCCGTCTGACCCTAGAAGTCGTTGATGAAGTTTGCAAAATCTGGGGTTCAGACCGTGTTGGTATTCGTTTGTCTCCGTTGCAACCTTTTAATGATATGAAAGACAGTCAGCCCGAAAAAACCTTTGAGTACATTATCAAGGCGCTAAACAAGTTTAACCTGGCGTATTTACATATCACTGAAATGGGCGCTGAAAATCCAGGCGCTGCGGGCCCCGAGTTTGATTTAGGCCTATGTCGTGAGTGGTATCAGGGAACGTATATGACAAACAGTGAATATAATTTTGATACTGCCAATGTAGCGATCCAAAGTGGCGATGCTGACTGTATATCCTTCGGTAAGTTATTCATTGCCAACCCGGATTTAGTTGAACGTTTCTCTACTCGCGCCCCATTGAATACACCTGACAGCGATAGCTTTTATGGTGGTGATGAACATGGTTATATCGATTATCCCTTTCTCACTGAAAAATAACGATATGTAGAAACCAGCACAAACCCCGTTTTATTAGGCAAGCACCATGAGTATCAGTGACGTATCGTGTCCTGATACCACTCAAGCAGCGTATCGATTCTCTGTGATTCAATAATCGATACGCTGCACAGCAGGAAAATACATACTAAAGGAGGATGTATGACACTTAAGACAATAACACAGCTTATGCTAGCCGGTTCGTTAGGACTGATGGGACAGGCTGCATTTGCTGACCGAGCCGATGCGGAAGAAAATCTACACAAGCTCAAGCTGCCAGAAGGCTTTCATATTAATGTTTATGCCGAAGTCGAAGGTGCGCGTCAAATGGCCTTAGGCCAGTCAACAGGCACAGTATTTGTTGGCACACGCGGTAATAATGTCTTTGCGGTAGTCGATAAAAACAAAGATCGTAAAGCCGATAAAGTGGTGAAGATTCTTGATGATTTAAAAGTCGGTAATGGTGTAGCGGTGCATCAAGGCAACCTTTATGTTGCTGAGCAAAACCGTATTGCCATTTACCCCGCTCCGGGTTTCGATCTCAACTTACCATTTAAACAAATGCGTGAGGTTATTTACGATAAGCTACCGGATAAAGCACACCATGGCTGGCGCTATATTGCTTTTGGCCCTGATAACAAGCTTTATGTCACCGTAGGTGCCCCCTGTAATATCTGTAATCCTCAGGGTATTGAAGCCAGCATTATTCGCATGAATGCCGATGGCAGTGATGCTGAAATATATGCCAAAGGTATCAGAAACTCAGTGGGTATGGACTTCCAGCCCGACACTGGCACCCTGTATTTCACTGATAATAACGTCGATATGATGGGTGATGATAATCCACCGGGTGAGCTCAATGCCGCACCTAAAGCCGGTATGCACTTTGGTTTCCCTTATTATGCGGGTGGCAAAGCGCAACATCCTGACTGGAAAGACAAACAAGCACCACAAGACGTCACGTTCCCTGTCCAGGAATTCCAGGCACATACCGCAAGTCTGGGTCTCAAATTCTATACAGGTGATATGTTTCCAGCTGACTACAAAGGCGATGCCATTATTGCTCAGCATGGTTCATGGAATAGAACGAGTCCTGTGGGTTACCAGTTAATGCGTGTCACATTTGATGATAATCATCAGGTGACAGGTCATGAAGTCTTTATCGATGGTTGGTTGCAGAATGGTGAGGCCTGGGGACGTCCGACCGATGTATTACAACTTGTCGATGGTTCCTTACTGATTTCTGATGATTATAACGATGTGATTTACCGTGTTAGTTATGGCGATGACAACGCATCTTCAACTGATGCCACGTCTCAATCAAATAGCAAAACAATCACTGATCTGCAGATGCCTGAATCAGCCATTGCAGCACCAGATGGTCGTGTATTTGTCACTGAAATTGGTGAGTTTGGTAAAGCCGGTGACGGTAAAGTCACGGTTATCGATAAGTCCGGACAAAAAACAACGCTGGCTACAGGCTTAAATGATCCCAAAGGCATCGATTTATGGAATAACGAACTGTATATCGCTGATGTCGATCATGTCGTTAAAGTAGATATGAAAGGTAATATCACTGTTGTGGCCGAAGCCAAAGATTTTCCAGGAAAACCTGTCTTTCTGAATGATATGGAAATTGATGGTAACGGTACCTTATATGTCTCTGATAGCGGCACTGATGATGGAGAAAATGCCGGCATTTATCAAATTACTCAAGCAGGTAAAGTGAGCGAAATTTTGGATGATAAATCGGCTATTAAACGTCCTAATGGGTTGCTGATGGACGGTAATGACACGCTGTTAGTTGCTGACTTTGGCACAGGTGACTTGTATCGTGCGAATATCAGCTCGGGTAAAACTGAAGCACTGAACAAAGGCTTTGGTGGTGCTGATGGTCTGGTCAGAGACAGCAAAGGCTATCTGTATGTGAGTGATTGGCAAAATGGTAAGGTGTGGCAATTAGTTGAACCTAAAGCAACACCACAATTACTCAGTGATGACTTTGTCTCTGCTGCTGACATTAGTCTCTCAGCAGATGGTCTGTACCTGATGGTGCCGGATATGAAAGGCAGTAAGTTAGTCTATTTACCAATACAGTAATACAATAGAAAATGCCCGGTGTTATTCACCGGGCATTCTAAAATCCGGTGATCACACTTTGTGTCTCTGACGTCTTGAATGTGGGTTGTTTGAAAAAGTTATAACTGTTTTTGTTGTGTGATTTGACTTCATACATCGCAAGATCAGCGTACTTCAGTAATGTCTCAATATTATCAGCATTGAATGGATAGAGCGCGATGCCAATGCTAGCACTGATAGTCACACTCATATCAGACTGACATTCGATTGGTTGCTGTAATATATTTAACAGTTTTTCTGCAATACTGCTCGCTTCTGATAAATCCGTGGTTAATCTGGCAAAAACAACAAATTCATCGCCTCCCCAACGTATCGCAATATCTTCAGCACGAATTGAACCTAATAATCGATTTGCAACCGCTATAAGCACTCTGTCTCCTGCTTCATGGCCAAATTGATCATTAACAGGTTTAAACCCATCCAAATCAATCATAAACAGGCCATATGAAAACCGCTTAGAGTCCGAAGATGAGATAAGTTGTTCAATTTTATTCTCACCTGCACCGCGATTATACAAATTGGTTAAGGCATCGACTTCAGCCTGCCCCTTTAACTTTTCTTCCCGATTGCGACGCTCTGAAATATCTTGCAAGACAATTTCAAAAGACGACGTCTTATCATCGTCTGTCATGACCGAAATAAGGCAGTATAACCACCTCGTTTGTGACCCCTCCTCAACTTTTATATCAACTGCTCGTGACTCACCACTCGATAAAACTTCAGCGGCAGCTGATTCCAAGCGACTTTTTTCTTCATCAAATAGTGCAAAAAAGGAAAGGGAGTCTTGCTTTGAAATCTTCTGAAAACATTCATCACCAATAATCTGTTTGAAAGACGGGTTATGTAGCCTCATTTTGCCATCAATATCGACAATGGCGATACCGTGACTGGACTGTTCGAAAATATCTCTGAATCGGTTTTCTAACGCTTCCACTTCAAGTCGAAGCGTTCTTTCAAGATTAATATTCTCCTCGACCGAATTTAATAACTCATTTATATCGTGGGTTAATAAACCAATTTCATCGTATTGGTGAGACTGAGTTGGAATAATTCGCTCTTCACTGCCAATCCGAATACCATGCAAACGACTGGCAAGCCGTTTTATTTCAGTTATCAACTGTGTATTCAATAAGAAAATAATAAGTGTGATCAAAACAAACGTCTGAACAGAAATTAATATAACGTGATTGATAGCGGCCTTTCTCGCATCCGACTTAATCAAAGCGACATTCGGCACAAGGTTTAATTTACCAACCATTTCACCGCTTGAAAAAGGAGATTCCAAATCAAACTTCATTGTCTCAGCGTCATCAGGTACGGTACCACGTAAAGCTAGCGATTCCTGCGTTGACTTTAACTCCACAGCTTTGACTAAATCACTGCCTGCAATCCCCTCAACGACTTCTTTAGCCAGTGTCAGATCATCTAAATAAGCAGCGATTGCAGCTGTATGAGATACGGCATGAGCGAGTTGTCGGATATTTTTCTGACTTTGAGCAAACTCTTTTGAATAGGTATAACTGTAAAACAAATATCCTGTTGATAACGCAGACACAACACCAGCCAGGATCAATATGAATGCTAATCGAGTGGCAATACTTGTGCGAAGCTTAGTCAACATAACCCAGGACTTTTAATGAGTCATTCACCTTATCAGCTTCAATATAGCCGATTGCATTAGAATCTTTTTCTAACCACTTTATCATCTCATCATCACTGACTTCCTTAGGTAAAGCAAATCGACCAGAAAATAAGAGTCGGGCGCGGTAGGAATTGATTTCATTGAGTGTTTTATTAACCAGATTTTGATAAAAATCTCTTCTCGCTGGAGACGCAATCTCCTGATCTAGTAACACTATTCTTTGTCCGGTCGAATAAAATTTTGTCCGCCCCATAAAAATATCAACAATCTGCTGCTTACTCAGCGCGGCTAGTGGATTGTTTTTATTTGCAACCACAGCAATCTCTCCTGAGGCTGCTAAGGATGGCACCAGCGATAAACACAATATTGCTAATACTAATATCGTCTTCATCAGAATATAAAGTCCACGGTCAGACTGAATACGTTAAAAATATGCTGTTTATCTATTTGTTTTTTTTGTTCAAAGATAAAGTCGCCATACTTCTCAACCCAAGTACGATCCTATTGCGCTTTTAATGAAACCGTTTGCGAAACATCCCAACGAGCGCCGATACCAAGCGTACTTTGGTCAGCATAAATGCCATTTGACGCAGCCTGAGCGATTGATTGTAATCGTTGATATGATGTAATGAATGCAGGTGCAGGTGGTATGGTTTCTCGACTACCCAGCGTGGTAAATTTGCTGACAATAAAATAGGGTGTCACAGCACCAAACCGATGCCCCACACTCAAATAAGCAGAAGCGTATTTATCATGCGTACTTGTTTCTGCCTTAACGACGCTCAATTCACTTTGAACAAGCCAGTCGTCTTTATCATAGCTGAGTCCCGCCGTAACATATCTCAGCCAGGTATCATTAATAGAAAAACCCGCGATAGAAGCCGCTTCAGGCCAGCCAAACTTGGATGCTTGTATTAACGCATCGTCAAATGCAGCGGCAGGATCGTCTTTGTCATTAATTCTGGCTTGTGAGTAAAGAAGTCTTAATAACCAGGTCTGATTTTCCCAGCGCAGCCCTGCCCCAAAGTTCGGCTCAAACTTTATCTTTTTTGCCTCACCATTACTGTCATAAGGAAAGTTGCTTCGACCCGCCCATACAGACGAGGTCAACACACCATCCCCTAATCTGAGGTGATGGCTTAATTTTGCGCCATCGTAGGATTCACCCGCTAGCTGGCCATAAAACGCGACGGGTAAATGCGTCCATAAACGAGCAAAACCAACATTTTTATATTCTGATGACATGAAGACATCATTCGGTAATCGACCAAACCCAATTTCAAAACGATTATCAAAATGATAGGTAAAAAAGGCTGATTTAAGGGTGTTATTAAATGACTGCTCAGGTCTGTCTATGAAAACAAATTGTGTGGTGAAATTTAACTGCTGGTTGAAAATGTAATCAATTTGCAGGCCAAGGTTAGACTCGGTTGCTGAATCAAATCCATGCCCACTGCCCTCTTGTTCGATGGAGTTGCGATAGAGAGTATTATCGCTGTCATTGTAGATGAGGCCTAATGTGCCGTAACCATTCACAGACAAGCCCTCAATACCTGTATCTAAGGCCTCACATCGAAATGGTAACGTCAATAACAATCCGATTAATAAAAAACTGTGTTTAACATTTAGCAAGCCAACACCCACGCTCATGACAAAATCCACATGGATTATATAGATATTTTCCTGCATTTTGTTGTTCTTAAATGAATTATCCCCCTTTATTCAGGCGTTTCGCACTTACTCACAGTTTCTGTGGAAAAGAATGTGGATAACTTTCTGGTAAATCTGTAAGTGATTCTTTTACGACAAACTTTACATGATGGTTAATTTTTAACCATTGCAAAAAAAGCGTGAAGATTGTTGATATAGCTACATCTATAAAATTCATAAATCTCATCGTCAATCTAAAGTTTTATTCACTTTACTCACAAAAACGGTGGATAAGCATGTGGATAAGTTTCTGGTAAAGCTGTAAGTGACTCTTTTATGACAAGCTTTATGACATGGTTAAATTTTAACCAAGAGCCATTTTTCGGAGGATCAGAGAAAAGACAAAAGCTTTATGAATGATACGAAGATAATTATCTCGAATAATTTATACACATTACCCACAATTTCAGTGGATAAGCATGTGGATAAGTTTCTGGTAAATCTGTAAGTGACTCTTTTCTGACGAGCTTTAAATGGTGGTCAATATTTAACCACTGCTATCGAATAAAAGCTTGACAAACCATGCAAAGCAGACAAAAAAAGACAAGATCAAACAGTCAACAAGGCCTTTTCACGGCCCAATAAAATTTGTTTACGTTCTACACCCCATCGATAGCCTGACAGCGTGCCGTTTTTATTAACAATCCGATGACAAGGTACCAGCAAAGCCAATGAATTAGCGGCACAAGCATTGGCGACAGCTCTCACAGCCGAGGGTTTTCCCAGCATGTTTGCCAGCTCGGTATAGGTTCTGGTTTGCCCAACAGGAACTTGCTGTAAGGTCATCCATACTGATTTTTGAAACGTCGTTCCTTCCATTTCAATCGGTAAATCTAACTCACCTTTTGGTGACTCGATATAGTTTAATATCCGGATTAAATAGCTGGTTAGTAAAGTATCATTTTGCTGTTGTTTTGCATGTGGATATTTTTCTTGGAGATGCTCAACCAAAAGGTCGGGGTCATCAGCCAATGCAACAAAGCATATAGCTCTGTTATTTCTAGCCACCAGTAGACAACCTAGGCTGGAAATCCCTAATTCATAAAACACCATGAACTTGTCCTCCCTACTGAATGCATTTTTCATATACCATATAAACGATTGAACTTAATCGTATTCAAAACTGCCAAAAGTTAATTGAATACTGAGGAGTAAACCATTGAGAACCTTTAGCCTCTTGTCGTTATTATTTTTATGCCCTGCTGTATTTGCTGGCAACATCAGCTCTCAATATAGCGGAGACAGTTTACAAAAATTATATGCTGAGCTTCATTATTTACGTGAAGTAGGTATCGAAATTCATCAAAAATATGATCTCAAAAAAAATCCGGATCAACTCCGCTTTTGTAAAGGTGAGTATGGCTATATTTCTACACGGGCCAAGTCCACAATAGGCATTGCCAACCGCTTACCCAGTCCGCATAAAGAAGAATATATTGCTGCTGGCTGGAAAGCATATGAATGTAGTCAGTGTACTGGTAACATTGAAGCTTGTGACGCCGTCCCACCCGCACTGGAAACCATAAAAGCAGAATTTAAAGAAAAACAAAACGCGACTGAATAAACTAGTGAAAACATTAACGACACATTTGCTACTGCTGTGCATGACACTGATGATGACCTTGTCATCATGGTCAGCGCACGCAGACAAAGCAGAAATGCGTTCAGATATGTCTCACTCTTCCTCGCATCATGTTCAATCTTCTGATACTCAGAAACACTGTGCAGAAACGTCATCAAAAGAGTGTCCGCATTGTATGAATATGGATCATTGTCAATCCAGTCATCACAGCTGTTTCAACACTGTCACACTGCCAACGAAGTCTTACCTTTCCATTAATCAGCCTCTTTTTATTCTGCTGACCATGAGTCAGATTGAAGCAAAACCAACAGAACAACACAGCTCCCTGTTCAGGCCCCCCATAAGCTTATAACACCTATCTCCTCATTTCCGTGAGGCCACAGCACATCTGTGCTTATATCATTATTAATGATTGGTGAAGCTTATGAAGCAATGGAATACAACCATTACCGCGTGGTTAATTTTTTTACCACTGATTTTCCTCATACCATCCGCTTATGCGGCTGAAGATACCAAAGAGCGCGTTGAGCAGGTATACGCTGTTTTAACGCTGGATACAGCCGTAGCCATGGCTGAGCAGTCCAACCCAGGTCTTGCCCAACGTCAGGCTCAGGCTGAAGCAATGTCTGCGCTTCCCTCACAGCTTGGCAGCCTGCCGGATCCCATGATCAGTATGGGCCTGGTTAACCTGCCCACGGATAGCTTGAACACATCACAAGAAGCTATGACGCAATGGCAGTTAGGCATTAGTCAGGAGATTCCATTTCCAGGCAAGTTAGCACTGAAACAACAAGCGGCCACTGAACGCGCTAATGCCAGTGCCTTGATGACGACAGAGTATAAACAGCAGCTAATCCAATATGTAACAAGCTACTGGTGGCAACTGTTTTATCTGGAAAAAACGCTGGCCATTATTTCCACCAACAAAACGCTACTTAAGCAGTTTATCGATATTGCTGAAACAAAATACCGTGTCGGGCATGGTCTGCAACAGGATGTCTTACTTGCTCAACTGGAGTTATCCAAACTCCTGAACCGTGAGATTGAATTAAACAGTGAACGCGAACAGGTGGTCATAAGGCTTAACACCTTACTTAGTCGCCCAACGAACACGGCGATTCAACTTCCGGCATTTCAGCATATTGATACCACGCTGCCAGAGATTAAATCTGTTGATGAAATTCTCGATATTGCCGAACAGAACAGACCTTTTCTGCTGCAACAAAAACACCTTATTGCCGCCGCCTCAGAAGATAAAGCTTTAGCTGAAAAAGACCTATTACCTGATTTCAAAATCTCAGCGGCTTATGGTGTAAGACAAGGTCATAATCTGGATGGCTCAGATCGGAGTGACATGTTGTCACTGCAAGTCGGGATTAACGTGCCGTTATTTGCCGATCGAAAACAAAAAATGGCCATTTCACAAAAAAACAGTGAATTAAAACAACAACAATTCGCTTATCAGGATAGCTGGAACCAGGTTCAATCTGAGATTGCTAACTACATGACCCAGTATCATCAGGCGCGTCAGCAATACAGCTTATTGGATACAGGCATCCTGCCTCAGGCCAGACAAACCATAGCGTCCATGTTATCGGGTTATCAAGTGAATAAAGTCGACTTTCTTAACCTAGTTCGAGCACAAATCACACTTTATGACTACGAAACACAATTATGGCTTAGCGTAAAAACCGCAAAAACGGCATTAGCGGATCTTGAGGCCAGTGTAGGTAAGGACACTTTTTATGAATAAAACAACGTCTATATTTATTAGTTTAATCAGCGGCTTATTGATTGGCACTGGTGGTTTAATGGCATATCAGCACTTGACCAGCCCACCAGCCGTGACAGCAGAAACCACACAAAAACCGGCCAAACCACTGTATTACCGTAATCCAATGAACCCGGAAGTCACGTCGCCTGTTCCAGCTAAAGACCACATGGGAATGGACTATATACCGGTTTATGAGGACGAGGCCTCTGCACCAGAAAAAGCTGGTACAGTTAAAATTGATCCTGTCACCGAACAGAATATTGGTGTTCGTACCGCAACGGCGAAACTTTCCAGTTTATCTCACCTTATTCGTACAGTCGGAAAGGTGACCTATGATGAAGAGCGCATATCTAAACTTCATCCCAAAACTGAGGGATGGGTTGAAAAGCTTTTTGTTGATAAGACCGGTACTCAGGTCAATAAAAACACGATGTTATTGAGTGTCTATTCGCCACAACTGGTCACCAGCTCACAGGAATATCTGCTGGCGATCAGCAGTGCAAAAACGCTGGAAAACAGTCCTTTCGATGATATCCGTCGCAGTGCGGAGCAAATGGTCGTTTCAGCACGGGAACGCCTGGCATTTCTGGATGTGCCAGAGCATCAGATTCGCGATATGGTGAAAACCGGCAATATCCCCAAGGCGCTTCATATCCATTCCCCATTCACAGGTACAGTAATTAATATCGGCGCACGTGAGGGTCAATATGTCACACCACAAACCGAGTTATATATGCTGGCTGATCTCAGTAAAGTCTGGGTGATAGCACAGGTCTATGAGTCGGATCTGCCTTGGGTCAATGAGAATGATACGGTTGACATGCAATTAACTGCCATTCCAGGAAAAACCTTTAAAGGCACACTTTCTTATATATATCCCTATGCTGAAGCTGCAACCAGAACCATTAAAGTGCGTATGGCATTTGATAATCCGGATTTGCTATTAAAACCGGACATGTTTGCCAATGTCACCATTCATACCAAAAATCAGCCTGAAGCCATTACGGTACCGACTGAAGCCATTATTCGCTCAGGTGATAAAGAGCAGGTATTTATTATGAGAGCAGCGGGCCAGTTTGAACCGCGTAAGGTCACTACCGGATTAAGTGCCGATGGCAGGACGCAAATCCTGAACGGAGTGAAAGTGGGTGACGAGGTGGTAACGTCTAGTCAGTTCTTGATTGATTCTGAGTCTAAACTTAATGAAACGACTGAGAAAATGCGGGCAATTGACGCCCCCGCTTCTGAAGAAATGCAAGATCATCAACAAAACATGCTCGGACAGGACATGCTAGCACCCGCATCATCTTCGTCAATGACCATGCCAGAGATGGAGCATCATCACCATGATTAAGTCCATCATCGATCTGGCATTACGTGAAAAGCTACTGGTTTTACTGGCAGCAAGCTTTCTGGTCGCCGCCGGTATCTGGAGTCTGAAAAATGTTTCTCTGGATGCCATTCCGGACCTGTCTGATGTTCAGGTGATTGTCTTTACACAATATCCGGGACAAGCACCACAAGTCGTTGAGGATCAAGTGACATATCCTTTAACGACAGCCATGTTAGCCGTGCCTAAAGCAAAGTCTGTACGCGGCTATTCCTTTTTTGGTCTGTCGTTTGTTTACATTATTTTTGAAGACAATACTGATATGTATTGGGCTAGGTCACGGGTACTGGAATATCTGAATTATGTCAGTAACCGCCTGCCAGAAGGTGTATCGCCAAGTCTTGGACCCGATGCAACCGGAGTTGGCTGGGTGTATGAATATGCGTTAGTCGATACAAGTGGTCGTCATGACTTAGCACAACTGCGTTCCATACAGGACTGGTATTTACGTTATCCACTGCAAACCGTAGATGGCGTGGCAGAAGTGGCTTCGATCGGCGGTTATGTCAAACAATATCAAATCGAAGTGGATCCCAATGCCCTGCTGAATTACCACATTCCATTATCCAAAGTGAAAACAGCCATCCAGCGTTCGAATAGTGATGTTGGCGGTAAATTAATTGAAATGGCAGAAACCGAATATATGGTGCGTGGATTGGGTTACATCCAGTCACTTGATGATATTCGTTCCATTGCCGTCAGTGTGACTGAAGATGGCACCCCAATTCGTCTGGCCGATATTGCTAATATTCACTACGGGCCTGACTTACGTCGTGGACTTGCCGAGCTGAATGGTGAAGGTGAAGTCGCCGGCGGTATTGTGGTCATGCGTTATGGCGAAAATGCACTCAGCACCATTAATAATGTGAAGAAGAAGCTTAAGGAACTGGAAAAAAGTCTGCCAGAAGGTGTTGAAATACAGGCGGTTTATGACCGCAGTGATTTGATTCATCGTGGTGTGAATAATCTGAAACATAAGCTGCTGGAAGAATCGCTGATTGTCAGCTTGATTTGTATTGTTTTTCTGTTCCATGCCCGCTCTGCACTGGTCGCGATTGTTACCTTACCTATTGGCATATTGATGGCATTTATTGTGATGCACTGGCAAGGCATTAATGCCAATATCATGTCACTTGGCGGCATTGCGATTGCGATAGGTGCGATGATTGATGGTGCCATCGTGATGATTGAAAATGCACACAAACATCTGGAAAAAGCCGCAACTGACTTAGGCAGAAAACTCTCTTCTTCTGAACGCTGGCAAGCAATAGCGGATGCTTCTAAAGAAGTAGGACCGGCTTTATTTTTCTCGCTTCTGATTATCACGGTGTCCTTTCTGCCGGTATTCACGCTTCAGGCTCAGGAAGGTCGTTTATTCAGCCCATTGGCTTTCACCAAAACCTATGCGATGGCAGCAGCAGCTATATTGGCCATTAGTTTAGTACCCGTTCTAATGGGCTTACTCATTCGCGGTAATATTCTTGCCGAAGAAAAAAACCCTTTAAATCGCTTATTACATGGACTTCATCGGCCGGTGCTGAAGTTTTGCATTCGTTACCGCTTTTCCGTACTGCTCATCACAGCACTGCTGTTAGCTGTCAGCATCATTCCGATACAACGAACAGGTAGCGAGTTTATGCCACCACTCGATGAAGGTGATATTTTGTATATGCCGACGACCTACCCCGGCCTGTCCATCTCTAAAGCGCGGGAGTTAGTTCAGCAAACGGATAAGATTCTCACTACCTTTCCAGAAGTGGCGTCGGTATTTGGCAAAGCAGGTCGCGCTGAAACCGCCACGGATCCTGCCCCGTTATCCATGTTCGAAACGACCATTCGTTTAAAACCCCGTGAACAATGGCCTGATCCGGCCAAAACCACGCGTGAGCTGATGAATGAGCTGGATGACGCCATCCAGTTTCCAGGCCTGACCAACAGCTGGACAATGCCCATTAAAACACGGCTGGATATGTTATCTACCGGCATTAAAACCCCCGTCGGTATTAAAATCAGTGGCCCCAGTTTAACCGAGCTCAATATACTGACGGCCCAAGTTGAACAGTTGGTTAAGACCTTACCGGAAACCTTATCGGCGTTTGGAGATAAGGCCACGGGGGGATATTTTGTTGATATCAACATCAACAGAGATGAAATTGCGCGTTATGGATTGCATATCGCCGATGTACAAGATGTTATCCAGACAGCCATTGGCGGCATGAATGTAACATCTACGGTTGAAGGCCTGGAGCGTTACCCTGTCAATTTGCGTTATCCACGGGATATGCGTGACAACTTAAATGAGCTTAAACGCACCCTGATATCAGCACCAACAGGTGCTCAGATTCCATTATCACAACTGGCCGATTTAAGTCTTAAACGAGGTGCGCCGGTCATCAAGACAGAAAACTCGCGGCCCAATGCCTGGGTATATATTGATATCAAATCAGATGATATCGGCGGTTATGTCGAAAAAGCACGTCAATTGATTGATGAGAAGGTATCGCTGCCACCGGGTTATACCCTCAGCTGGTCGGGACAATTTGAGTATATGCAACGTGCCGCAGAGCGTCTCAAGTTGGTGATTCCTTTGACGCTTTTACTCATCTTTTTATTGTTATATCTCAACTTTCGTAATATTCGCTCCCCGCTCGTCGTCATGCTGTCGATTCCGTTTGCCAGTATTGGCGGTCTATGGCTGCTGTATTGGTTGGGGTTTAACTTCTCTGTTGCCGTTGCCGTCGGCTTTATTGCACTGGCCGGGGTTGCCGCGGAGATCGGCGTGTTAATTCTGACCTTTATCGATCAGAAAATTGACGCAGTGAGACAACTGAACTCACAACAAAAACTGAGCAAAGAGGCTATCTGGCAAGCCGTTTTTTCAGGAAGCGCAGAAAGAGTCCGTCCGGTTGCCATGACCGCCATCGCCATTACTGCTGGCCTGCTGCCTATTTTATGGAGCAATGGTACTGGCAGTGATGTGATGCAGCGTATTGCCGCGCCGATGGTCGGTGGAATGATTTCCGTTACGCTATTAGCGCTGTTTGTTTTACCGCTAATTTATGGTCTGGTATTACAGTTTATCGAGAGCAGAAAGTAGATGTGTCATTGCCCACCGCATCAGACGTTAAATGCTGCCAATATTGCACAGGGTTTGCTTTCGCCGCCTGCGGCACAGTTACCCGCCAGGCGTTTAAGACTGTCACGGGCTTGCTGCATTTCGGCTATTTTGGCATCCAACTCATGTAATCGGCGCATGGCGAGCTGGTAGGCACGATGATGGTCTTGTGTCGAGTCGAGCCCGATCAACTCTTTAATTTCACGCAAAGTAAACCCGGCTTCCTGGGCTTTGCGAATGAATTTAAGGCGGCGAAGGTCCTGCATGCCATATCGGCGAATACCTCCGCTAGCTTCTGGTATATCAAGCAAACCTTGACGTTGATAATAACGGACGGTTTCCACCGTCACATCGACTTGTTTAGCGAATTGTCCAATGGTCCAACTGTCTTTTTTCATAAGGCTCTTGACTCTGTACTATGGTACGTACTCTATAGTCTAAACAACTCAATCATCATAATCACCACAGTGATAAGCCATTGGGTGAATAACAGCGATATCATGTTGATAAAGCAAACTATTTCAGGAGAAGACAATGACGACTGATCCCGTATGCGGTATGCAGGTTGATGAAAAAACAGCGAAATACCAAACCAGCCATAAGCATAAAAATTACGTCTTTTGTTCTCAACACTGCTTAAATAATTTTAAGGCTGACCCACAGTTTTATCTTAATAAACCTGAAACAGATTCAGCTAAAAGCTGTTGCAGTGGCAAACACGATCATCAGCCTAATCACGATCATCCCCCGCATGCTCAATCCGGCGCTAAAGGCGACTATATTTGCCCTATGTGTGAAGGTGTACGTAATGATGGTCCCGGCAGCTGCCCGAAATGTGGCATGGCATTAGAACCTGAAAACCCCGTTTCAACTAATCAGAAAACAGAGTACACCTGCCCCATGCATCCGGAAGTCATACAGGATGAACCTGGTGATTGTCCGATTTGTGGTATGGCACTGGAAGCTACCACCGTTGAAGTCGAGCCGGATAACAGCGAATACAAAGACATGCTGAAACGCTTCATCGTTGGTGGTTTATTGGCGTTACCTGTGTTTTTTATTGCCATGTTACTGGAAATGGCCCCATCCCTGTTTCCAGTAGACACCAGCATCCAACAATGGCACTGGGCAGAATTTATACTCGCCACACCTGTTGTTTTCTGGGCTGGCTGGCCATTTCTCGTTCGTGCCGTGCAATCGGTGAAAACCGGTCACTTAAATATGTTCACCCTTATCGGACTCGGCGTCAGTGTCGCCTGGACATATAGTGTCATTGCATTACTCTTACCCGGCGTATTTCCAGCCAGTATGCAGCACGACGGTGTGGTAGCGGTTTACTTTGAAGCCGCAGCAGTCATCACGGTGTTGGTATTACTGGGGCAAGTATTAGAATTGCGGGCTCGCAGCCAAACCAATACCGCCATCAAACTATTAATGGGCTTGGCCCCGAAAACTGCACGTAAAGTCACCGATTGTGGTCATGAAAAAGATATTCCACTGGATCAGGTCAAAGTCGGTGACAAATTACGTATCCGTCCCGGTGAGAAAATTCCTGTTGATGGATTGGTCATCGAAGGTGAAAGTCACATTGATGAATCCATGGTCACAGGCGAGCCCATGCCTGTGAATAAAAAAGTCGATGACAAATTAGTCGGTGGTACGGTCAACGGCACTGGCAGTCTGTTAATGCAGGCTGAAAAAGTGGGCAGTGACACCCTACTCTCACAAATCGTGAAAATGGTGGCTGAAGCACAACGTTCTCGTGCCCCGATTCAAAAACTGGTTGATAAAGTCGCCGCTTATTTTGTACCTACCGTTATCGTAGCGGCCATTATGACGTTTATTGTCTGGTTTGTAGTCGGCCCCGATCCAAAACTGGCACATGCGTTAATCAATGCCGTGGCGGTATTAATTATTGCCTGCCCTTGTGCCCTAGGCTTGGCTACCCCCATGTCAATTATGGTGGGTACTGGCCGTGGTGCCGCTCATGGTGTGTTAATCAAAAATGCAGAAGCATTAGAAAGCATGGAAAAAATCGACACGCTTGTGGTCGATAAAACCGGCACCTTAACGCAAGGTAAACCGGAGCTTTCTACCATTGAAGCTGTTAATGGCTTTGAAAAGAATGCTTTATTGCAGTGGGCTGCCAGCCTGGAGCAACATAGCGAACACCCGCTGGCAACTGCATTAATTGCAGCAGCAAAAAAACAAAGTCTCACTCTCACTGAAGCCAAACAATTCCAGTCACATACAGGTCAGGGAATCAGCGGCAGCGTTGATGGTAAATCGATTTTGTTTGGCAATAAAGCCTTAATGCAAGCGAATAAAATTGATGTCAGCGCTATCGAAGATCGAGGTGACAAATTACGCCAGCAAGGCGATAGCGTCATGTTATTAGCTGTCGATAATACCGTTGCCGGCTTAGTGGCAGTGGCTGATCCTATCAAGGAAACAAGCAAGGCAGCGATTGATGCTCTACACAAAGAAGGTATCCGTATTGTGATGCTCACCGGTGACAATCATGTCACAGCCAATGCCGTGGCAAAACAATTGAACATTGATGAAGTCCATGCCGATGTACAACCAGAACAGAAAAATCAGCATATTAAAGACTTGCAACATCAGGGGCGTATTGTCGCCATGGCGGGAGATGGCATTAACGATGCGCCAGCACTTGCTCAGGCAAACATCGGGATCGCGATGGGAACAGGCACCGATGTCGCCGTCGAAAGCGCAGGTATGACATTAGTGAAAGGTGACTTAACCGGTATTCATCAGGCCTTAGTCCTCAGTCGGGCGACCATGAAAAATATCCGACAAAATCTGTTCTTTGCTTTTATCTATAACTCGCTGGGTGTGCCTGTGGCCGCTGGGATTTTATATCCTTTCTTTGGATTATTGCTCTCGCCAATGGTGGCAGCCGCCGCAATGAGCCTCAGTTCAGTGTCAGTCATTGGTAACGCCTTACGCCTACGTAGGCTGAAGTTATAAGCTGATCAAATAGTTAAATTCGAACTCACTCCAAGCAGAGTCAAAATAGCATTCGTCTGTTGACTCTGCTTTTTTATCTCATGCACGACCAATTCTCTCTTACCGTGCTTTCTCATGTTAATCTCTCCAGTGTAGATAAGCTTAATAACAATAAAACAATACAACTCAGCACCTATGGAGAGAACTATGCGATTAGAATCACTCGCCTTACATCACGGCTATGAATCTGAACCCACCACCAAGTCGGCTGCCGTTCCGATTTACCAGACAACTTCTTACACTTTTGATAATACTCAGCATGGTGCAGATCTATTTGATCTGAAAGTCCCCGGTAATATTTACACACGTATCATGAACCCAACCAATGACGTGCTGGAAAAACGTCTGGCTGAAATGGAAGGTGGTATTGCTGGTCTGGCGGTAGCATCCGGTATGTCAGCTATTACTTATGCCATTCAGGCTATTGCTGAAGCAGGTGACAACATTATTAGCAGCACCCAGCTTTACGGCGGCAGCTACAATTTGTTCGCCCATACCTTCCCACGACAAGGTATTACAGTGCGCATGGCATCGTTTGATGACTATGACAAAATCGAAAGCCTGATTGACGATAAAACCAAAGCCTTATTCTGTGAATCTATCGGTAACCCTGCCGGTAATATTGTTGATATACAACGTTGGGCAGAGATTGCTCACCGACATGGTGTGCCATTAATTGTTGATAATACGGTCGCCACACCTTACCTATGTCGTGTCTTTGACCATGGTGCGGATATCGTGGTGCATTCATTAACGAAATATATCGGCGGTCATGGCACAACGGTTGGCGGCATGATTGTCGATTCAGGCCGCTTTGACTGGGTAGCCAATAAAGAACGTTTCCCGATGCTAAACGAACCGGATCCTTCCTACCATGGCGTGATCTACACGGAGGCGTTAGGACCTGCCGCCTATATTGGTCGTTGTCGTGTTATTCCTCTGCGTAATACGGGTTCAGCCTTGTCTCCTCACAGTGCATTTTTATTAATGCAAGGTCTGGAAACCTTAGGCTTGCGTATGGAACGTCACTGTGAGAATGCATTGAAAGTGGCTAACTATTTACAACAGCACCCTAAAGTGGAATGGGTCAATTACGCGGCTTTAGAAAACAGCCCCTATCATGCGGTCTGCCAGAAAATTACCAAAGGTCAGGCTTCAGGTATTCTCAGCTTTGGCATCACCGGAGGCAAAGAAGCGGGTGCCCGCTTTATTGATGCTTTGCAGATGATTTTACGCTTGGTCAATATTGGTGATGCAAAATCACTGGCCTGCCACCCCGCAACCACTACACATCGACAATTAAGTCCGGAAGAGCTGGCAACCGCAGGCGTATCAGAAGACTTAGTGCGGATTTCGGTGGGTATTGAGCATATTGACGATATTATTGCCGACATTGCTCAAGCACTGGAAAAAGCATAAAAACAGTCTTGATTGATCTATCTCAACCTGATCTCACGGTCAGGTTGAGAAGATTCATTTCCTCTACCACCTCCCAAGACTTATAATGGCACCTCTTCAAACTGAGTACGTTCTCCGTGTCATCACCCAATTCCCATCAAAAAACGGCTGAACGTTCACCTCACAAACGTTTACACCCAAGAAATCATCATAATCAGGGGTATGACTTTCCGAGCTTGATAGCGAGCAACCCAACATTAACACCATTTGTTTTTAACAATGCTTTTGGCAATCTGTCTATCGACTATAGCCATGCTGAAGCCGTCAAGCACTTAAATGCAGCTTTATTGACATACCATTATCAAATCCAAGGCTGGGATATCCCCGAAGGAGCTCTCTGCCCACCGATTCCAGGGCGTGTTGACTACATCCATCACATTGCCGATTTATTAGGCGTTTCAGACCAAAATAACAATATCCGCATGCTGGATATCGGTATTGGCGCCAGTGGCATTTATTCACTGCTAGCCAGTCACTGTTATGGTTGGCAATGTGTGGGAAGTGATATCAATCAGACCTCTCTGAATAATGTCGCTACCATACTCAATAAAAACAAAACCTTAGGGAGGCTTGTAACACTTCGTCATCAGCCAAACCCACATCAGATATTTGAAGGCATTATCAATCAAGGTGAGATGTTCGATGTCAGCGTATGTAACCCACCTTTCCATGCCTCTGCTGAGGAAGCATCAAAAGCGCATCAACAGAAATAACATAATTTGAAGCTGAAAACCAATACAAACTCACTGAGTTTTGGTGGTTCAGCAGCAGAATTATGGTGCAATGGCGGTGAGAAATTGTTTCTCAAAAAGATGATTCGTGAGAGTCAGGTGTTTGCTGAACAATGTCGCTGGTTTACCAGTCTAGTGTCAAAAATTGAAAACCTGACCCCATCAATCAAGTTAATCAAAAAACTGGGCGCCTCAGACATAAAGCAAATAGACATGCATCAAGGTAACAAAATCACACGCATCCTGGCATGGACGTTTCAGTAAACGGCCAACTGTAGCTAACGAACCTTCACCAGGTTGCGGCCAGCGGTTTTCGCCTGGTACATGGCCTCATCAACTTTGTTTATCGCATCGTCAACACTATAGGCAGGATCAAGGGATGTCACACCAATCGAGGCCGTAACCTGTAATGTGTTACCTTCTTTATCGTAAATAATTTGCTGTTGTGCAATCATGCTGCGAATGCGCTCGGCAACCCGTTCAGCTTGTTCTAATGTAGTATTAGGCATGCAAATCAGGAACTCTTCGCCACCATAGCGATAAAGCTGATCGTAAGGTCGCAATACCTGCTGTAAACACGCTACTGTTTTAATTAATACGTCATCGCCCACGGAGTGACCATAGTTATCATTCACCTGCTTAAAATGGTCCAGATCAAGCATAGCCAATGCACTGGGTTGCAGGCTTCGCTTTGCCATAGCATGTTCTTTATTTAACTCAGCCTGCATACCGGCACGGGTCTGAGCCCCCGTTAAAGGATCTAAGTTTTGTACCAAGTTGGCGAATTCATGACGTAATGCTTGGAATTGTGTGCGCATTTTTTCCAGGTCATGGTTAAATTCATCAAACATAGTGACTGGTATCGCTTGTTCAGACACAACAAGTTCGATAAGTTGTTTAGCGCTTTTATGCATATTCTCATGGGCATGCCCTAACGACACAAAGGTGGGATGGTCCTGAATCAGCTCGACATGAGAAGTGTAGAACCACTCTCCAAACTCACACAATTTATAAGCATCGTTTCTTAGATCTTTTTCATCAGGTGGCACGCGAGACACTAAGACTCGTAAAAGATCTTGGTACCATTTCTGATGACTTTCTATCGCTTTATCAATCTCATCAATAACAAAGCGTAATTGTTGGTGAATCACCGCGGCCATGCCTGCCCATCCAAATTGGAAATAAATATGGAGTCATCGATGTTTGACCCTCTTTTGACTATTCCATATTAGTGTTTGCTAAACAAGCCTTATTTGATTTATCCAATCATGACGCGTTTAATGCGTTCAGCCGCTGCTACCAGCAAAGACTCGTCTCGTGTATAGGCAAAACGGCAATGTGACTCTGCTTGATAATGCCCAAAATCTAAGCCTGGTGTGATAGCCACACCAGCTTGTTTAAGCAGGAACCGAGATAAGGCCATACTATCGGGTATCTGCTCACTCAGTAGTACTGAACAATCTGCGTAAAGATAAAAAGCCCCCTGCGGTGTGACGGGTATGGAGAAGCCAATATCTTTTAATAATGGCAGCAAGGTATTACGGCGTCGCTCGAAAGCCTGGCGACGCTGTTCCAGTATCGATAAAGTATCAGTCTGGAAAGCCGCCAGTGCAGCATATTGCGACATGGTAGCGGGTGCAAGAAACAAGTTCTGGGCTAACTTATCCATCACCTCTGTGTACCCTTCCGGCACCACTAACCAACCCAGGCGCCATCCAGTCATGCCAAAGAATTTGGAAAAGCTGTTCACCACGAAGACTTGATCACTCACTGATAATGCAGTCGGGGCATGAAAACCATCGTAAGTGAGACCATGATAGATTTCATCCACCACCAGATGCCCGGATTTTTTGGCTACCGCCGCTGCTAATCCACTAAGTTCTTGTTGAGTTAATACCGTACCGGTTGGGTTAGATGGCGAAGCGACTAAAGCCATCGCCGTGTTATCATCCCAATATTGTTCAATATGCTGAGCCGTAAGTTGATATTGGTGATTTGCATCAACAGGAATACTGTTGACGCGTCCTTCAACAAATCTGGCAAAGTGTTTATTGCAGGGATAACCGGGATCCGCCAACAAGACCTGCTTCTGTTTCTCGAGTAACGCCCCCATCACTAGAAGTAATGCGCCAGACGCGCCTGGCGTAACAATAATACGCTCAGCGTTTACCTTTACCTGATACTGCTGTTCATACCAGCCAGCAATCGCTTCTCTTAATTCAGGTAAACCACATGCGGGTGTGTAATGTGTTTTGCCTTGCTTTAAAGCATTCATTCCAGCTTCGATAATCGGTTGAGGTGTTTCAAAATCAGGCTCACCGACTTCCATATGAATGATATTCTGCCCCGCCGCTTCTAGCTGTTTAGCCTGAGCCAAAATATCCATAACATGGAAAGGAGAAATAGCGTTTGCGCGACTGGCGACTTTTTTGGTCATGCCGTATCCGTTTGAGTTTTAAGGTGAAATAACAGGCGGCTAGTTTAACAAATCCAGATGCTTTAACAGCAGCTATTGAAAAGGCTTGCCAATGCACATACATAGGCGTACTAATCAACTGTTGAAAAAGATAGACAGGTGCGCGTTTCAGTGCCATGCTCTCTGGTTTTTAATCAGACTGATGTCGAAACGAACAGAAAAAGTAATAATTTTTTATTGTTTAATAATCAATTATCAGCACACCTGTAAATCGACGTTGATTTTAATTTTGCACAAGCTGGGCGCATCTGGTATAGATTCGCCCTTGGTTTTAGAAAGTATGAGGTTTCAAGATGGAAAACACTCAAGTCGACACTAAGATTGCTCCTTATCAGGAGAAAGCAGGCGAAGAGTATATGAACGACGCTCAGATTGAGCATTTTCGCCATATTTTAGAAAACTGGAGAGCACAGCTTCGTGCTGAGGTCGACCGTACGGTTCATCATATGCAGGATGAAGCAGCCAACTTCCCTGACCCGAATGATCGTGCTACTCAGGAAGAAGAGTTCACGCTTGAACTTCGCACGCGTGACCGTGAACGTAAATTAATCAAGAAGATTGATGAGTCGCTGGTTGATTTGGACAAAGGTGATTACGGTTATTGCGAATCTTGCGGTACTGAAATTGGCATTCGTCGTTTAGAAGCCCGTCCTACAGCAACGCTATGCATTGACTGTAAAACTCTGGACGAAATCAGAGAGAAAAACCGTATCTGATTCGTCTGATATTAAGGCGTTGTTCTAGGCATCAGGATTGATGCTCCAAGACCTCATACGCAAAAAAAAGCCCCGTTAACCGGGGCTTTTTTGTCTCTAGTCTTTTTTAGGTTCATAGGTATAAAGTAAATCTACCCCACTTTCTGTGCCTGACTCGGCTTTTAACGACCATATTTTACTAAGTTGATAACGCAGCTCGACACTACTGACGGAATCGAACACACCAATACCGTAACTCAGATAAAGTTTTGGTGATAAATACTTACCAATGGTCAGTGCTGCATTTTCCTTGCTGTCGCCAGTAATAGAAAACTCATCCAGACCAAAGGTATTGGCAATATCATCTCCTATCATCGCCCCGTTTTGCAGGCCAATGCCTGTGGCCGCTGAAGCGAGTAAGGCGGCATCGGTTGCACTTGCTTGTTCTATGGGTTTTCCCAAAATCAAATACGATAAAATATTATCCTGACTCATATCTGGGTCAGAGAACAAGGTCGCCTGAGGTGAGCTGACATTACCCTCGATGTATAAACCAGCGGTGACCTCTTTTCCTTGCCTGACGGCTTTAATATCCAGTTCAGGATTATCAATGGGACCAGAAAAGCGAATTTTGCCATTATCCACTTTTAACAACTGACCATAAGCGACATAACTGCCGTCTTTAATCGTAATCTGACCATTGCCGATTAATACATCACTCGGATTACCTGAAACGTGCAGATCGCCAGTTAATCGTCCTTGGAAACCCAACGCTTTTAGCTGAACCCTATCTCCCAGACTGACGGTGAGATCTACCTGCGTTTGTGATTCGGGCTGCTCTTCTGTGGTGTTATTTGAAATAATACGGACATCCGCACTCGGGCTCACTGATGAATTAAACCGGGTGGGTTCAATTAATGCTCTTGGAATAACCACTTTACCGGTAACCTTGGTCAGCTCGGGGGTAACCAGAATAGTCATATCCGGTTCAGCAATGACTAACGCTTCAGGTGTATTCATCACTTCCAGTTGCTTACCACTGACGTTCGCCTTGAGCTCCCAACCGGTTTCATTTAAGGCATAGCTACCGGTAGCATTGAGCTTGCCTTCACCTGAATCAGCCGTTAATGTCAGGTCAACCTTATTCAGATTACCGTTAATCTCAGCCTGAATATTCTTTAATAGGATGCCGGCATCAATAATACTGACCTCACCCTGTTCTAACTGTGCCTTACCTAAAATTTCAGGCTGAGCAATGGTGCCGCCGATATCGATATTGAGCTTAAACTTTCCCTTAAGCCCTTCTATCGCCGGATGCGTTAATTGCAGAGCAGCCAGGCTTTCTATATTCGTTCTTACTTCACCTGTTAAAGCTGCCTGGCTGGCATCAGCCATTAAGACATCGATACTTGCCGTTTCAACATGGGCGTTGATAGCGGACACACCATCTATTTGCGGCTCCAGATTAAGTGTTGCTGTGGTGTGCGTTTTATCTAATTGGTACTCAATAAAAGTATTTTTCAATACAATAGCTTGTTTCTGATTGAGCTCAGACTGATTCAGTTGAACAGAGGCATTTTCCAGCTGAATTTTGCCATTCCCTGTTATTACATTATGGTTATCTCCTGCGAGTGCAAACTGCCCTTTGAGCTGGCCTTTTATTTGCTCTAACTCAGCAGAAAATTGTTCAAATAGGCTCAATGGTAATTCTGCAAAGTCACCTGATGTTTGCCATTGATCCTGAGAGTGACTGGCTGCAATACATAAATTGCCTTTCTCAGACTGCCAGCAATGACGAGGAATATCTTGCTGTTTCGCATTCAGCATTAACTTGCCTTGTTGAGTCAGATGCCAAACACCTGCCTGGTCATTACCAAAGTCAAACTGGCGGAATTGTCCTGTCCAAGTGGATTGATTTAGCTGCCCATCAGCAGCGACATCAATATTTATCGCTTTCGATGCCAGGTTCAGTTGTATCTGATGTGATTGCTGTTTCCCCGTGACATCAAGATCAACCCGATCAATCAACAGCTCTGATAAGGTCAGTCCTGTGAGCGTAACGCGGCTATCAATATTGGCATTCGCTTGCAAAGTGAAGTCAATATCCCCATTAATAGCTTCGACTTTTGTCGTATCAAAAGCTAACGACTTTCCGTCAACATTGGCAAGAATACGTGGTTGCTCAAGACTGCCTGTCAAACTGCCTGAGCCATTAAGACGTCCTTTAAGGGTCGGGTAAAAATCTTGTAAGTCAGGTGAGTTCAGTGTCCAGTTAACGTTCATCTGATCTTGCTGAAGCTTTCCTTTCACTGAAAGTGTGGATTCTGCCGATCTCGCAGAAAAATGATCAATCAACACATCGTTGGCCTTAGAGCTGAGTTTTGCCTCAATAGCCAAAGGTTTCTGTCTTAAAGAACCTGATAATTTTAAAGTATCCAGTACCACATTCAGCTGATTATCTGTTTGACTGACGGTAAGTGGTGCCTGACCAGATAACGATCCAGGCCATTCTGGCAAAATAATGCCCGGATTAAATTGATTTACCGTCAAATGACCATCCACTAGTGATTCACCAGCCCAGGCGAGTCTGCCCTGATAATCAATTTCGCCTTTACCTAATTGAATATGTAACTGACTTTGCTCAAAACCAATATCTGTTTTGCCATCACCGTTGGCATTGATTGTCATCGCGACATCATTCACCGTTAGATCGGTTTCTGAGCGTAACGTCATTGTGTTGGTATTGCCTAACAAGTTTAACTGGCCTTGTTTTATATAAACGGCCACTTCAGATAATGATGCTGGCAGTCTTAAATGCTGCCAATTTGCAGCGAGATCATAATTTATTGGGCTTGATGACCAGTCAACCTGGCCGTGAGTAGTGATCTTACCGTCAAAGCCGTCAATATTCAGTTGCTTGAGCGAGGCAGATGTGTCATCACCCTGTAACTGAGCTGTCAGTGTTACAGGTGCATTTTCATAGGTCACTACAGTGTTAATACTGGCGTGATAATCCTTTATTGACCCTGTGAGATTGGCTTCGCCATGCTCGCTTTTGACCACAACCTTATCCCCTTGTAATGGCCACTGTAATTGCTGCCATACGGCCTTGAGATCAAAGGCTATTTCAGGGGTGTCCGTGTTGACCTTACCTGATAGCGTTATTATTTTTTTGTTATCTGGCTGTGCTTTTGCTTGAATATGCCATTCAGCCATATCTTCACTGTCAGCATTCACATCAATATCGATAGCCGGTATATCCGTTCGTTTCACCGTCGCTTGCAGTGAACTTTTCAGCCTTGTCAGCGTACCTTCAGCGTGTAGCTTGACATTATCAAGCTGCAATTTCTGTTCAGGCACCAGCTTACTGACATCAATGGCTTGTGCTGATGTTGTCAAAATCCAGCTCAGAGAAGAGGTCAGATCATTAACGACCAGTGTTTGTTCTGATTTAAGTGGTTGCTGAATCTGTTGAGTCAGTACGAGTTGCTGTTGGTTACCCGTTATTTGACCGTTTATCGTCAATTTTTCAGGAAAAACATTCAACAAATCGACATGGTAATTCAGATTAACAGCATGCCGATCTGTTAAGCCAATACGACCATCAAGCTGGAACTGCCCATCTTGCTGCGATAGAGATAAGGTCTGTATCACCAATTCATCAGATATCGTTTCTGCTTTGAGTTGAGCCTCTTCAACTAAGGTCGTTTTTGCCGAGGCATTATCTAAAGTCACATCTCGGATGATAAGTTGGTCCAGCGTGATTCGAATTGGTAAGGCAATATCCGGTAAATTAATCGCTGCATTTACATCACTGGCTTTCTCAACCTGCTCAACCGGGCTTATCGTTATCCCCTGGACGGCTAATCGTTGAATATGTAAATGGCGCTTAACTAGTTCAGCAGGACTCCAATTAAATTGCAGTTGTTCAATGGCAATAGCTGTTGTCTGTTCTGGCTGATACTCAATATCTGACAGAACAAGCTCGCCAAATAATTCGCCTTTGGCTTCACCCACTTTTAAATCGGGAACCATTTTGTTAACGATATTGAGTGTAGTATTCAGACCCGACTGGGTTGTGAGCAACCAGACCATCCCTGCAAGGAAAGCCACAAAGACAAAAATGATGGCGAAAACAATTTTCTTGCGCATGATTATAAATCCGGCCCAATCACAATATGCAGAGCAATCGGTTCATCTTTCTCTGACAGGCCTTTCGCCAAATCAACCCGAATCAATCCTACTGGGGAGCGCCAGCGAATACCGACACCCACACTATATTCAATGGGATCACTAAAACTATTAAACGCATTACCAAAATCAGAAAAAACAGCCGCCCCCCAATCCTTTAGAAACATATGCTCAAGTTCGACACTACCCACAGCCAGATAGCGTCCACCAACCACATCACCTTCTGAATTCTCAGGCCCCAGTGACTGGTAATCGAACCCTCTGATACTGTTGTCACCGCCAGTAAAGAAACGAAGAGAGCTGGGTAATCGTTCAAAGTCACTCACTTCGGTTGCACCAATTGAGCCCCGAGTGATAAAGCGACTGTTCTCACCAAAAGCCTGAATCAGTTTGCCTCTGACCACAATCTGACCAAAAGTAATATCAGATAATAATGATTCAGATGCACCAGAGAGTGTCAGGGATAAACGCGCACCATGTTTTGTATAAATGGTATTGTCAGCCCAGGTACGGCTCCAGGATATGCCGGGAATAAGTAAAAAAGTCGACTCACTTTCATCGGAAATATCAAAATCTTCTTGTAAGAATTTAATTGAGCCGGTTTCATCCCAGCCCCATCTTTCACGTTTATAGTAGCTACCAATCGCAAAGGATTCACTTTCACTGGTGTCGGTATCTTGCTGTTTATATTCTGTATTGAAGCCAACGGTATTAATCGTTTCACTCCAGAATGGCATCACATAATCGGCACTTAATGTATTGGTGACTTGGGATAAACGTGCATCGGCTTGTAATCGGTGTCCACGTTTATTCACATAACGATTTTCCCAGCCAAGACTTAATCTTGCTCCAGTATCAGTGCCATAACCAAGACCAGCCGTATACAATTGTTTTGGTTTTTCTTCCAATGAGATATCGATGGGTACTTGTCCATCTTGTCTTTCAGCGCGCTGGGTACGAACTGACACAGAATCAAAGTAACCACTATTACTGAGATTTTTTCTCAGTGTTAATGCTTTGTTATCCAAATAGGGTTCACCTTCCTTATAAGGTAATAACTTGTCTAATAATGGCTCGCCAACAACGGTATCCGGGAATAAGGTCTTACCAAAGCGATAACGCACACCAGAGTCATAATGCAGATAAACATTGGCGATATGATTTGGTACATCGACTTCAACTGATGCTTGGGTCAACTTTCCATCAAAATAGCCCCGACTCATAGCCAGGGTTAATATTGATTTTTTCGCGGCTTCATACTGTTGGTGATTGAGTTGCTGATCTTTTTGAAGTGGGAACGCTTTCTTTAGTTTTATAAACTCTGCATCCTCTGCAGCTTCGCCATTAAACGCGACGTCAACCAATGCCAGCTTGACTGGCTCACCTAAATCGATGGTGTAAGTAGCTTGCCAATTGTCTTTATCGAGCGAGAGTTCACTGCTGATTTCTGGCTGGTAATAACCAAAGACAGTTAACATCGTGCGTAATTCTTCAGGTGCCGATTTATGTAATTTTTCCAGATAACGTTTATCCAGGCGTTCACTTTCTTTTTGTTTTTCGATAGAGAGCCCGTTAAGCAGGGTCTTTCCCATTGAAGCATCCACACCATTGATTTTTACAGTTAATTTAATGGGATCAGCAAGGAGTACTGAACTGAAGAACAGTAAGAAAATAAAGAATAGTCTGTGAATAAAGGCTATTGCAGGCAAAGTAATCTCGTGCTGGAAGTAAAAATGATGGACAACTATTATGACAGCAATAATTGCTTGCCATTCACTAACAAAGAGGTGTTTTATTTATTTTGGATAAATTTTTGACGGTAAACACTTGGTGCGCAACCGAAGAAACCAGTGAATCGACGACTAAAGTGGCTCAGGTCACTAAAACCAAAACTATAACAGGCATCGGTCACACTTTTGCCGGACTGAATTGCCTCAGCAGCGGCTTTTAAACGAATTTGTTGTTGAAACTCACCCGGCGTACAACCCAACTGCTTTTTAAACTCAACGTATAAACGGCTGCGACTCATACACGCTTTACGGCATAGCTGGTCTACATCCAGTGGATTGGCGATATTTTGCTCAAGATAGTGAATCGCTGCGGTGACACCTGTAGCATCTGGGGACTGTTGACAATAACTTAATAAAACATCACGCCCCTGCTCCCTGAGCAGTCTAATAACTAACTCTGTCACACTCAGATCCAACATGATTTCTTTGTCTGGATCGTTACGTGTATATAAGGAAACCATTTTTTCCAGCAAATACTGGGTATCACCTGTGTGATGCTTATGGATGATTTTAGGTTGATATTCCCATTCGTGATTCGGGGCATCCAGCACAATAAGATCACGCATCCGTTCGGACAACCGTTCAATTCTGTCTTTGGATATTTCAATAGTCAGACAGGTGGTTGGTGCAGTCTCATTGGCATCAGGAAAATCAATTTCTACGTGTTCACCGGGCGGGACAACATAAGATTCATGCGGAAGAAAAAGTTCGCCATCGTTATTGTACGGACTATGCATGACTTTGCGTCCACTCACCATGCCACAGTAGAGTAATTGTTGTGCTTCAAGGCCCACTCTGCTGGCTGCGCGATACGTGTCATAAATGCTCAGTTCTGACTCCGGGCCAGCGAACTGAACTTTATTTTCCGTCAATAATTGTCGTTTTTCACGCCGTTTTACCAGCGAGAGTTTCTCAATTTTCATTGGGATATCTTATACCAAATTACAAAATATTTTTGGAATGGTTCTGGACTCTCAGTCAAGTGATTGAGATTTTCAGTCAAACACACTTGCCAGTCATGGAATTATCCTGCATCTTTATGTTCATACTATAACCATAAGCAAAGAGAGAAAGACTATGATCTATGCAAAACCCGGTACTGAAGGCGCTGTCGTCAGTTTTGAATCGCGTTATGAAAACTTTATTGGGGGCAAATGGGTTGCGCCCGTAAAAGGTCAATATTTTACAAATACCACACCTGTAACAGGTGAAGTGATCTGTGAGATTCCAGAATCGACTGCAGAAGATATTGATTTGGCATTAGATGCTGCGCATGCAGCAAAAGATGCCTGGGGAAAAACGTCTGTTCAACAACGTTCCAACATTCTGTTAAAAATCGCCGATCGCATTGAAGAAAACCTTGAAATGCTCGCCGTGGCTGAAACTTGGGACAACGGCAAAGCAGTCCGTGAAACATTAAATGCCGATATTCCACTCGCCGCTGATCACTTCCGTTATTTTGCTGGCTGTATTCGTGCTCAAGAAGGCACCATGGGGGAAATCGACGAAACTACCGTGGCCTATCACTTCCATGAACCACTGGGTGTAGTTGGTCAAATTATTCCCTGGAACTTCCCATTGTTAATGGCTGCATGGAAACTGGCGCCAGCTTTAGCTGCTGGCAACTGCATCGTCATGAAACCAGCAGAATCAACCCCTGTTTCCATTCTTAAATTGATGGAAGTCATTGGTGATTTATTACCGCCAGGCGTACTGAATATCGTTAACGGTATGGGCCGCGTTGCTGGTGAAGCATTAGCCTCAAGCACACGTATTGCCAAAATTGCCTTCACAGGTTCAACACCAGTTGGCTCGCATATCATGAAACGTGCAGCGGAAAACATTATCCCATCAACAACTGAATTAGGTGGTAAATCACCGAACATCTTCTTTGAAGATATTATGCAGCAAGAAGAAGACTACATTAATAAGTGTGCTGAAGGTTTAGTACTGGCCTTCTTTAACCAGGGTGAAGTCTGCACATGCCCATCTCGTGCTGTTATTCAAGAAAGCATCTATGACGATTTCATCAAGATTGTTATGGATCGTGCTAAGAAAATTAAGCGTGGTAATCCATTAGATACTGAAGTTCAGGTCGGTGCTCAGGCTTCACAAATGCAATTTGATAAGATTCTGAGCTATGTAGATATTGGTCGTCAGGAAGGCGCTGAAGTATTAATGGGTGGCGCTGTAGAGCAACTGGGTGCCGAATTTGAAAATGGCTACTACATTCAGCCTACCTTGATGAAAGGCCACAACAAGATGCGTATCTTCCAGGAAGAAATCTTTGGCCCGGTCGTCTCTGTGACCACATTTAAAGATGAAGCGGAAGCACTAGAAATAGCTAACGACACAGAGTTTGGTCTTGGTGCAGGTTTATGGACCCGAGATATGAATCTGGCTTACCGCATGGGGCGTGGCATCCAGGCGGGTCGTGTATGGACAAACTGCTACCACATGTACCCTGCTCACGCGGCATTCGGTGGTTATAAAAAATCTGGCGTTGGTCGTGAAACCCACAAAATGGTGCTTGAGCATTATCAACAAACGAAAAACTTGTTGGTTAGCTACAGCACCAGTCCGCTCGGTTTCTTCTAGAAGCCTTACCACTCCCAAAAACTCTCCCTCGATAAATATTGAGGGAGAGTTTTTTATGTCTGCTTAACACACATTGATAATCATTGTATTGTGTTAATTTAGCTAAAGAATACTTATAAAGGTGTCGCATATGGCTCAAGATAATATCGAATCAACCTTACATGAAGACCGTCAGTTTCCACCCAGTGAAGCCTTTCTAAAAACGGCATCATTACTTTCAGAACAACTTGATGCGTTATACAAAAAAGCGGAACAGAATCATGAAACCTTCTGGGCTGACATAGCAAGACAGGAACTTGATTGGAAACAAGCTTTTACTCAAACACTGGACGACAGTAATGCACCTCATTACCGCTGGTTTGCCGATGGCAAACTTAATGTCTCCTATAACTGCCTTGATCGTCAGCTTGAAAAAAATGCCGAAAAAACGGCGGTTATTTTTGAGGGTGAAAAAGGTGATGTAGAACATATCAGTTATCGCGAACTCCACCGTCGCGTGAGCATCTTTGCCAATGCATTGAAAGCACAAGGTATTGGTAAAGGTGACCGCGTCATTATCTACATGCCAATGATCACTGAAGCTGTAATCGCTATGCAGGCTTGCGCACGTATTGGCGCCATTCACTCCGTGGTGTTCGGTGGCTTTTCTGCGTCATCATTAAAAGACCGTATCGAAGATACCCAAGCGAAATTGGTCATCACGGCTGATGGTGGTTTCCGTGGTGGAAAAACGGTTGAGCTGAAAAAAACAGCGGATCAAGCCTTAGCATCAGGCTGTGACACCGTTGAAAAAGTCATTGTCTACCAAAGAACAAAACATGACGTTTCCATGCAAGCAGGCAGAGATATCTGGTGGTCAGATGCTATCGCAGACCAACCTGCTGAGTGTGAACCGGAATGGATGGATGCGGCAGATCCATTGTTTCTTCTCTACACGTCAGGCTCTACAGGTAAACCTAAAGGTATTCAACATAGCTGTGGTGGCTACCTGTTAAATGCGATCACCACTATGCGCTGGGTCTTTGATATCCAGGACTCAGATGTTTTCTGGTGCACGGCAGATGTAGGCTGGATTACCGGCCACACTTATGTCGCGTATGGCCCGCTTGCCACCGGCGCAACACAAGTTATCTATGAAGGTGTTCCTACTGTGCCTGATGCCGGCCGTTTCTGGGATATCTGTCAACGTCATGGCGTCACTATATTCTACACAGCACCCACCGCTATTCGTGCATTAATGAAAGTCGGTGATGACATCCCAAATAGTTACGATCTATCTAAACTGCGACTATTAGGTACCGTAGGAGAACCTATCAATCCTGAAGCCTGGATGTGGTATTACAACGTTATTGGTCAGGGGCGCTGTCCGATTGTTGATACCTGGTGGCAAACGGAAACCGGCGCACATATGATTGCACCCGTTCCAGGCGTTACTCTGGCAAAACCAGGCTCTTGTACTCGTCCTCTCCCAGGCATTGATGCTGCGATCGTTAATGACGATGGTGAAGAAATCACTACTGCCAATCAGGGTGGTTATCTCGTCATTCGTAAACCATGGCCATCTATGATTCAAACCATCTGGGGAGATGATCAACGTTATAAAGACACCTACTGGCCGTACTTCGATGGCAAATATTATCTGGCTGGCGATAGTGCCAGACGTGATGATGTCGGCTTTTTCTGGATTATGGGTCGTATTGATGATGTACTAAATGTTTCCGGCCACCGTCTGGGTACCATGGAAATTGAATCTGCCCTTGTCGCTCATCCTCGTGTGGCAGAAGCTGCCGTAGTCGGTCGGCCACATGATGTAAAAGGTGAAGCCGTTTTTGCTTATGTTGTGTTAAAAGGTGATCGTCCCGAAGGCGGTGAAGACGAAGAGTTAACTAAAGAACTGCGTAATTGGGTTGGTGAACAAATTGGCCCTATCGCAAAACCAGACGATATTCGTTATTCAGATAATTTACCTAAAACACGCTCAGGTAAAATCATGCGTCGTTTACTCCGCACCATTGCCAAAGGTGAGGAAATCACGCAAGACACCTCCACTCTGGAAAATGAGTCTATCCTGTTGCAACTGCAAGGTAAGGCTTAATGGCACAACAGGACTCACGTTCTGAATCTCAACGATTAGATAAGTGGTTATGGGCCGCGCGTTTTTATAAAACGCGCGGTCTCGCCGTTGAAGCCATCTCCGGCGGTAAAGTTCATGTCAATGGGCAACGCGTTAAACCCAGTCGCACAGTTCGCATTGAGGATACCTTGACCATTTCCAAACCACCCTATGAATTTGAAGTCATTATTCAAGGTTTAAATCTGCAACGTCGCCCCGCTTCCGAAGCGGAACAGCTTTATGAAGAAACGGCTCAAAGTCGTGATAAACGCGAATTATTGCGGGAACAAATAAAAAATGAACCACTGGGCTTCCGACAACAGAAAGGTCGTCCCAGTAAACGTGATCGTCGTAATATCATCAAATTTACGCGTGAATCCTGATAGTTATGTCAGACCAAGACTTCATCCTTAGCTCGATTAAAAAAACACAGAAAGATGTCTTTAAATTAGCAATAGAAATGCAAAAAAAAGCCTCTGAAGTTGGGTTTGACTGGCCAGACCCTCAAGGCGTACTGGATAAAATCCACGAAGAAATTGATGAACTAGGTCAGGAAATCAAACAAGATTCTGACAAATCAGTTCTTTTAGCTGAATTAGGCGATATCTTATTTGCCTGCTGTAACCTGGCAAGACATTTGGACATTAATCCTGCAGACGCTCTTTCCAGCAGTAATGACAAGTTTTACCGTCGATTTAATTATGTAGAAACAGCGGTCACAGCTCAGGGTAAACAATTTGAAGATTTTTCACTCGAAGCGTTAGATGCTCTGTGGGATTCAGCTAAACAACTAGAGCGGTCTGAAGATTTAGACTAGCCGCCCGTAACGCTCATATGACGGAAAATAATTGGCTGAGCCTTGATATCAAAATCATGACCTTTAGGTTTAATCTCCATTGAATCCACAATGGCCTGTTTCAACTGCTGCATATCCCCAGGATGACGCCGTATAACATCACGTAAATCCATAGAGTGCTCCTGGCCAAGACATAATAACAAACGCCCTTCTGTCGTCACCCTGACGCGATTACAGCTATCACAGAAGTTATGACTGTGTGGTGATATAAAACCAATCTTACTTGTCGTTCCAGCCACCTGGTAATAACGTGATGGCCCGCCGGTGGAAGCGATACTGGTTCGTAAATCAAATACCGTTTTTAATTTAGCTAATACGTCATCACTGGAGCAATAACTCTCTTCACGTGCATGTGAAACATGACCTAAAGGCATTTCTTCAATGTAGGAAATATCCAGATCGTTATCAATAGCAAACTGGGCTAAATCAATGATTTCATCTTCATTGCGCCCTTTCATGATGACAGCGTTTAATTTAATACGTTTGAAGTTGGCTTTTTTTGCTGCGGCGATGCCCGTCAGAACCGTGTCCAGATCACCGGTTCTTGTTAATGCTTTAAATTTTTCAGCATTCAACGAGTCCAGACTGATATTGATACGGTCTAAGCCTGAATCGGCTAAGGTTTGGGCATACTTTTCCAGCTTGGAGCCGTTGGTGGTTAATGTCAGCTCTTTCAGCGAGGTCGAAGCTTTAAGCTGACCTAGTTCGTTAAAGAGCCAATCCACATCACGTCTTACCAGCGGTTCACCACCGGTAATACGTACTTTTTCCACACCGAGTTCACAGAAAGCGCGCAACAGAAAAACGATTTCTTCCAGGCTAAGTAATTGTTGCCGAGGCATGAAAGTCATTTCTTCATCCATGCAATACACACAACGAAAGTCACATCTATCCGTAATAGACATACGCACATACGTCACCTTACGTCCAAAGCGATCAATCAATTGTGTGGGTAATTTAGCCATGTTGTTTATGTACTCTTTTTGCTCTCTTTATCGACCTGACATGATGTTTGACATGTAGATAATCCAAACACCCCGTAAGCAAGACAACGACCAGTGAATGCGTTTATTAATAAACCAACTCCCAACAGCCACCACCAATTACTGTCATAGATGGCGTAGGCTATTATAACTGTGCCGATAATAATTCGACACCAACGATCCCAATTAGCCAGATTTTTCTTCACCATTCCACCATAAAAATAAACCCCGCAGTGCGGGGTTTATTAGAAAGTAAATGAACCAGATAGTTCAATTAGTCATCGCCAGAGAAGGCACCAATTAATTGCAGCAAGCTGACAAACAAGTTGTAGATACTGACATACAGTGTGATGGTCGCCATGATGTAGTTAGTTTCACCACCATTAACGATTTGGCTTGTTTCGAAAAGAATCAGTCCCGCCATCAATAAAACAAACATCGCTGACACAGCTAAAGACAGACCTGGCATTTCAAAGAAGAACGCAGCTAAGCTGGCTAGAAAAGCAACCAGAATACCGACGAATAAGAACCCGCCCATAAAGCTAAAGTCTTTCTCACTTTTTACAGCATAAGCCGATAAAGCGATGAAGATAATGCCTGTACCACCAAGAGCTTGCATTACAATTTGTGGGCCATTAGGTAAACCTAAATAGGCATTGACAATCGGACCTAGCGTTAAGCCCATAAAACCTGTAAGAGCAAAAACAGATACGATGCCCCAAGCACTGTTACGAAGTTTAGTTGTTAAGAAAAGTAATCCAAAATACCCAACCAAAGTAATGATGATGCCAGGATGTGGCAGGTTGAGTGCCATTGATACTCCAGCAGTCATGGCACTAAATAATAGTGTCATGGCTAATAAACTATAGGTATTACGTAATAGTTTATTGGTTTGAACCGCAGACTGTTGTGAACGAACAACAGTTGATTCAGCGTTATAATTCATCAGTGTTTCTCCGTGTTTTTTCCAGTTGATGAAAAGCTTACATTAATGACACCTATCCTACTCGATAAGTTCTAAATGGCAATAGATATTATCTATCTACAAATAATTTTATTTTTACGGTTGTGTTACCGAACCATTATCTGTATTATTTCGCCTCTCTGGAGAGTTGACAGAGCGGTTGAATGTACCGGTCTTGAAAACCGGCGTGGTTTAACGACCACCCAGGGTTCGAATCCCTGACTCTCCGCCATACATTAAAAGCCCCTTTTCGAAGGGGCTTTTTTGTTTCAGCTCAATGCTTTCAGGAATCCACTCTAATTTAGTATGGATGGTTTTCCCGGGATATAGCCTCCGGCCTTAACTTTTAGCTGTCCAGCAATAGAAACTGCCTTTAAATCTTCAAAATTACAGCTTATCTCCTACTTATTCTGCTAAACCTGATATAGATCAGTTATACAAACAAATCAGATTGACCGACTCTGTTACGAACAATTAAGCTTGAACTAAGTTACTAGCTCGAGTCCAGCATGATTGATACATCGGAACTACCCACTTCCATCCCCTCCCTGAAATTAAAGTGTGTCGCCATCGATACCTACAAAGAAAACGTCGCTTATTTACATCGGAACTGTGGACTTTATCGAAGCGAAGGCTTTCAGGCGTTGAGTAAAATAGAAATCCACACGGCTAATAGCACTCAGCCTGTTATCGCCGTGCTCAATGTCGTTGATGATGCTTCTATTACTGATATCGATGAATTAGGTCTAAGTGAGCAAGTCTATGAACAATTAGGCATCCCGGAAGGCTCAGAAGTCTTTATTAATCATGCTACCCCGCCTGAATCACTGAAATCTGTTCATAAAAAAATAGCCGGTGAAAAACTCGATTATCAGCAGTATTTACATATTATTCAGGACATCGTGAATAACCGTTATTCGAAAATCGAAACAGCGGCGTTTATCGTAGGTTGTGCTGAAACAGGCATGGAGCGCGATGAAATATTGCATCTGACCCATGCCATGGTAGATACCGGTGAACGGATCGACTGGGGCGAAGATCTGGTCTGTGATAAACACTGTATTGGTGGTATCCCTGGCAATCGTACCACTATGTTACTCGTGCCCATCATTGCTGCTCACGGCATGTTGATGCCTAAAACATCCAGCCGGGCGATCACTTCACCTGCTGGTACCGCAGATACCATGGAAGTCTTAGCCAACGTCGATCTGTCTCTGCGACGTTTGCATGAAATCGTTAGTCAACAACGTGCCTTCCTGGCATGGGGCGGTACGGCAAAACTTGCGCCGGCTGATGATGTGTTGATTTCCGTTGAACGCCCGCTATCTATGGACTCAACCGGGCAAATGATCGCCTCGATACTTTCTAAGAAAATTGCTGCAGGCGCCACACATTTACTGATTGATATACCGATTGGGCCTTCAGCAAAAGTACATACCCATATGGAAGCGCTTAAGTTACGCAAACTGTTTGAGTATGTGGGTGACAATATGGGATTACATTTAGAAGTGGTCATCACCGATGGCAGTCAACCGATAGGTAGAGGCATCGGTCCTGTTTTAGAAACGCAGGATGTGATGAAAATTCTTGGGAATGAACCTAACGCCCCCATCGATTTAAAAGAGAAAGCCTTACAGTTGGCCGGCAGAATTATCGAATTTGATCCCGATGTCAGAGGCGGTCAAGGTTACGCTGTTGCCAGAGATATTCTTGAATCAGGCCGAGCACTCACAAAAATGAATGCCATTATCAATGCTCAGGGACGCAACAACACCCCCATACAGGTTGGCAAGCTCCAGTATGATATTTGTGCAGAAGACACGGGTATCGTAAAAGCGATTGATAATCTGAAAATTGCTTCCATTGCACGCTTGGCCGGTGCACCGATGGATAAAGGCGCAGGGATTTATTTACATAAAAAAGTCGGAGATAAAGTCAAAAAAGGTGAGGCATTATTTACCATTTATGCCGAGTTTAATGCTGATTTTACCTTTGCCAAAAATGCCGCACTCCTAGATAACAGCTACCAGATTGATAAACTATGAGCACAAAACTTCCCCTGCTAATTAGCTTTTCAGACTATCAGCAACAGGCCAAAGTCCTGGCTATGGTATGTGGAATACCATACGAAACCATTCAACTTCATCACTTTCCGGATGGTGAAAGCCAGTTAATCTTACCGGTCGACTTACCTGAAACAGTGATTGTTTGCAGAAGCCTCAACGACCCCAACAGTAAATTGATTGAATTGATGCTGACGGCACAATCATTACGCCAGAATGGCGTAGAACGTATTATTCTGGTGGCACCTTATCTTTGCTATATGCGACAAGATAAAGCCTTTCATCCGGGAGAAGTCGTCAGTCAAACCATTATTGGTCGATTCCTGGCCCGTTTATTTGATGCGGTCATTACAGTAGACACACATTTGCACCGCATCTCTGAATTATGCGAAGCCATTCCTATAGAACATGCTGTCAATATCACCGCTACTCAACCGATGGCAGACTTTATCGAGACCCGTTTTAATAATCCTCTGTTATTAGGGCCTGATGGCGAATCGGAGCAATGGGTAAAAGAAATCGCGACACATTTTGGCTTTGATTATGCCGTAGCCCATAAACAACGTTTAGGTGATCATAAAGTGATTGTCACTTTGCCTGAACGCGCCTATTCCGGACGCGACATTATTATTGTGGATGACGTGGCCAGTACCGGAAAAACACTGTTGGAAGCAGCTAAACAGCTGATGCCATATCAACCGGCCTCAGTCAGCATTCTGGTCAGTCATGCTTTGTTTATGGAGGATGCGATAGATCAACTGAACGCGGCAGGCATCGAACACATCTATAGTTGTGACAGTATTCCACATCCGACCAATACAGTGAGCTTAGCCAATTTGCTCGCCAACGCTTTACAGGACGTCTTGCGCCACTAGCTTCAACACACCACATAAATGGAGGGTTAGAAATTGACATCGTTATTCCAAAAAGCCACGGACGATTTTTCCCTTCAGCCTGTTGATGACACTTTCCGTTTATTAAATGTTGATAGTAAAAATGGCCTGTCTGAAACCGATGTGCGGCAACGACAGATAGATTACGGTCTGAATCAAATCATCAATCAGGAAGAATCCACACTGCAGCGGATTTTGAAACGCTTCTGGGGCCCTATTCCCTGGATGATTGAAATTGCCGCCATATTATCTGCAGTCGTTGGTAAGTGGGAAGACTTCATCATTATCAGCGTCCTACTTGTTATCAATGCCGGGCTCGACTTTTTCCAGGAACATCGTGCCCTTAATGCCCTCAATGCCTTAAAAAGCCAGCTAGATACACAAGTGCGCGTATTACGTGATGGCAAGTTTCAATCAGTTCGCTCACAAGAACTCGTACCCGGCGATATTATTCGTCTGCGAATGGGAGATTTAGTCCCTGCTGATGTGCAATTAGTCACGGGTGACTATTTATCTATAGATGAATCCTCACTGACTGGCGAATCCTTACCTGTCAGCAAAAGAAGTACCGATGTTGCCTATGCCAACACCATCATTCGACAAGGCGAAATGGATGCCATTGTGGTCAATACCGGCCAGCAAACACGATTTAATAATGTTGTCAGTTTAGTTGCTTCGGCCTCCGAGAATGAACACAGCCACTTTCAAAAGATGGTGTTACAAATTGGTCACTTCTTGATTCTGTTATCTCTGGCAATGGTGACATTGATTGTTATCACAGGCTTATCGCGCCATGAAGATATGCTTGAATTGGCCCGCTTTGCCTTGGTGTTATTAGTCGCTGCAATTCCGGTTGCTTTACCGGCCGTTTTGTCTGTCACCATGGCTGTGGGTGCTTATAAGTTGGCAAAACACAAAGCCATCGTCACCAAATTAACCGCTATTGAAGAGCTGGCTGGCGTCGATATTTTTTGTTCCGATAAAACAGGCACGCTGACCAAAAATGAAATGCAGGTGATGGACATTCTGCCATTCAATGGCACCCGTGAGGCAGCACTTATGCGAGCGGCCGTTTTAGCATCACGCTCAGAAAATACGGACCCCATCGAAATTCCATTATTTCGCTACATCAAAGATAATTTTGCAGACAGTGACTGGTCACAATGGCAACAAACCCACTTCACTTCATTTGACCCAAGCCGAAAATTTACCTCAGCATCGGTCAATAAAGCTGACGAAAAAATGGAGGTGTTTAAAGGTGCACCACAAGTGATTATGGCCATGGTCACTAACCTTACCGATAACGATATCACGTCACTCAATCAACAAATTAATCTTCTTGCCAGTAAAGGTTATCGCACATTAGCTGTGGCTCAACAGCGTGAGAATCAACCACATGAGTTCCTTGGACTCATTCCGCTCATCGATCCGCCTCGGGATGACTCTAAGCAAGTGATTGATGAAATGCGACAGCATGGTGTCGAAGTAAAAATGATCACTGGCGATAATATCGCTATCGCTCGTGAAATTGGTCATATGCTTGGGTTAAACAAACGTGCGGTTCAGTCCAAACAAATCACCGGCAAGTCTGGACAGGAAATTAAAGAGCTCGCATCCAGTCTGGCTCAGGCAATATATAAACGGCTCAATCCCGACGTGTCCTTCAAACAGGCAAAACAGTTTGCTGATGAGGTAATGACCGATCTGGAAAGCATTTACGATACCAGTCTATTAGAAACTGAATTCATTCACACACACGAGTCTGCTCTGCTCGACATGCTGGAATCCATCGAAATTTTTGCCGAAGTCTTGCCAGAAGATAAATACATGATCGTCGAAGCTTTACAAAAATCAGATCATATTGTTGGCATGACGGGTGATGGCGTGAATGATGCGCCGGCACTGAGAAAAGCAGATTGCGGTTTTGCCGTATCCAATGCCACAGATGCGGCAAGAGCAGCAGCAGATATTATTCTCACCGCACCGGGCCTATCCGTCATTAATCAGGCCATAGAACAGGCACGCTTTACCTTTGAACGCATGAAAAGCTACGCGACATTCCGTATCGCAGAAACGATTCGTATCATTTTGTTCATGACCTTGAGCATTCTGCTATTCGAGTTTTACCCTATCACTGCCTTAATGATTATTTTATTAGCACTGCTCAATGATCTGCCTATTCTGACCATCGCTTACGATAATACCTATCAGTCGCCCACACCTGTGAGGTGGAATATGCATGAATTATTTATTATTTCATCTGCGCTTGGGCTTGCTGGTGTTTGTGCGTCTTTTTTACTGTATTTATTCCTGCGCGAACAGAATTTAGATAACGATACAATACAAACCCTTATCTTTCTGAAACTGCTTATTGCTGGTCACAGTACGATTTTTGTCACTCGAAATAATGGCTGGTTCTGGCAAAAGCCGTGGCCATCTCCCCTATTATTAGCCGCGACATTGGGCACTGAAATTATCGGTACCTTGATGGCAGTCAACGGCATCTTTATTACCGCTGTAAGTTGGCAATATGCCGGATTTATGTGGTTATATGCCTTAGTCTGGTTTGTTATCGATAATGCCATCAAAATCGGTATTCAACACTCGCTATTTAATCAGCCACCAACTAAAACGAAACTCCCTGCATGAATATTATTCGTAAATGGCGCACACTCAGAGTACTAAAACACTATCCGATACCCTTTGATTTATGGCTTGCAGTCACTAAGCATTTACCCCTTATACAGGCAAGATCCGTATCCGAACGTGCCCGCATACGTTTGTTGGCCACACTGTTTATTCATAAAAAGACATTTACCGGGGCTGCAGGGATAACGGTCACACCAGAAATGGCCGTCACTGTTGCAGCCCAGGCCTGTGTAGCTATCTTGCACTTAGGGCTAGATGCTTATGATGGTTGGATAGAAGTCATTCTCTACCCGGGCGCATTTCAGATTAAACGTGATGTGACGGATGAAAATGGCGTCGTTCATAGACAAACACAGGGCTTAAGTGGCGAGTCATGGTCACGGGGTCCCGTCATTTTTTCCTGGCAAGACATCAAACATGACAGTCAGCAACCTTACCGAGGTCATCATGTTGTTATTCATGAATTCGCTCATAAACTAGATATGTTGTCTGGTCGGGCTAACGGTATGCCGCCATTACACCCGGATATGTCGTTACCGGAATGGACTGAGACATTAACTGCTGCCTGGCAGGGTTTATTACGTGACTTGGCGGCACATAAACACACCTATCTGGATCCTTATGCTGCGACTAATCCGGCTGAATTTTTTGCGGTATTGAGTGAATACTTTTTTACTATGCCAGAAGCGTTGAAACAACATAATGCCCTTTTATTTAAGCAGTTAGAGGCTTATTACCGACAATCACCACCCGATTTAGAAGAATTTCATAATAGACAGCATGCATCAGCTAATGAATGAATAACAGAAACTGTTTCTAAAAGCGCTAGTCGTATATTTAACATGCTGACAAGGACGATGTTATGCAAGAAATTATTGGAACACTACTGTTAATGGCCGTTAACTTTAGTCAGTATGATATGCCAGAACAACACCCCTTAATTGAAGCCGTTAATCATCAGCAGTTAATAGATACTTTATGTGAGGGTAAAGAATGTAATGCTCTGGCTTATTATGACGATAAAAAAAATACGATTTTTTATGATGATAAGCTGACTAAAGATAGCATGATTGCTCAAGGATATATCGTTCATGAAATGGTGCATTTCCTTCAATATCAGCATGATGCCGTTATTGAAGAGCCAGACTGCAAACAACGAATGCTACTCGAACGTGAAGCCTACCAGGTTCAGCAACGTTTTTTACGTTCTCATCACATAATGACCTATGATGTGGATATGGCCATTCGTTTATTAAGTGGCGTTTGCAGTCGCTGATAATGAGATGACAGTTGTTATAAACAATTTGATAGGGATATACTCGGCTTTTTAAGAAATTAACCCTGTTATTTATAAATTGTATTAACTCCATACCAACGAGTTAATCGCTCATGTTTAAATAACGTTTTTCTACTCCAGTTACGGATGTCTATGTTTTCTAACAAACGGCTCTATTTATTAGGCATAGTCAGTATCAGCCTGGTGAGCATAGTTACCAGCACAGAAGCGTCGTTAGATTTGTTAGCAGGTGTCGAGGCCGGTATTGATACCGACACGGCGATGACAACACATGACCTGCAACAAACACAGAAAATTCTGTCGACAGAAACCATTGGTAAAAGCCACTTTTGGAAAAATGAAGTGACTGGCACAGCTTATGAAATCATCATTGACCATCATTACTCGTATGGTCACTACCCATGTCTGGCCTATGATCTTGTCATCAAAAAAGACGATCAAACTGAGACAAAATCATTGGATGCCTGCAAAAACAGCAATGGCCAATGGATATCTATCACCTCAGGCGCTACGGCTCTCTAAGGCGCTTTAGCGATAAATACACCACGTTTGGGAGCCTGATACCCTTCTATCGTTTTTGTCACATCATCAGGGTCGAGAAAGTCTTTCAGTGACTCAAATGTCATCCATTCAGTGCTACGTTGCTCATCGAGTGACGTGACATTTTCATCTACGCAACGCACCTCTTTAAAACCGCATTTTTTTAACCACACCATCATGGTCTCGCTACTGGGGATAAACCAGACATTTCGCATCTTGGCATAACGTGACTCTGGAATCAGACTCATGCCCTCAGGGCCATCAATAATCAGTGTTTCCAACACCAACTCACCACCCGGCTTCAGGCAATCACGTAACTCCATAAGATGAGTTAACGGGGAGCGCCGGTGATATAACACCCCCATGGAAAATACGGTATCAAACCAGGCCAGTTTTTCCGGCATATGCTCTATGCCAATAGGAACAACGAAGTGTTTATTATTGGCGATATAACGTTGCATGACATGATATTGCATGGTGAAAACCAGCGTTGGATCAATGCCCATGACAAACTCAGCCCCTTCGCCTAACATTCTCCAGCCGTGATAACCATTGCCACCACCCACATCTAATACGCGTCTGCCAGCTAATGGACTGATATGCGGTAACACTCTGTCCCATTTCCAGTCAGATCGCCACTCGGTATTAATCTCAATATCAAAAAAGCGATAAGGACCTTTACGCCAGGGATGAAACGCTTTCAAACAAGTTTTCAGCGCGTCAATATCAACACCATTCAAATCTTTTTGCTGACCGATTCTGACTTCTGACTGTAACTCGACCTGACTGGGCGTGATAACCGGTAATGCTGCAAGTGCGTCTTGCCACAAAGGCATTTTACCGTGCGTTTCTTCTGCTAATTTCTGATTGATTTGTTGTTCTAATGTCTGACGCCAGCCTTGTAATCCAGCGGCATCAAGATATTCATATAAAGGCTGGTATATCACTTTATGGCAACCATCGAGACAAAGTTAAAACATTGATACCATTTTTCAGTAAAACCAAATCCAGCAGCACGTAAACGCTGCTGATGTTGTTCTAGTGACTCAGGTATTAACACATTTTCAAGGGCTGTTCTTTTCTGACTAATTTCCATATCGCTATACCCATTGGCGCGCTTGAAATCATGATGGGCATCAATATGAAACTGGTTAATGTTGGTATCAGCAAATGCCAGTTTCTCTGACAGAATTAATATGCCACCGGGTTTTAACCCCTTATAGATTTGATTGATTAATGTCTGGCGTTGCGCCAATGGAATAAACTGTAAGGTGAAATTCATTACCACTACGGAAGCATTTTCAATGACCGTATCAGCGATATCTTCACAAACCAGTTGAACACCAATATCAGAGGTCTTGTCGGCCAGCAATATGTGATGTGCTTTTTCAATCATGGCAGGCGAGTTATCAACGGCAATAATCTGGCAATTCTGTTTTTTTATCCGCTGCCGCATCGATAAAGTCACGGCACCAAGTGAACAGCCCAAATCATAACAATGGCTATTATCTACAGCATACTTTGCGGCAAGAATGCCGATGTTAGATATCAGTGTTGCATAGCCCGGTACCGAACGCTGAATCATATCAGGGAAGACATCGACCACTTTTTCATCAAAGCGGAAATCCACCATTTGTTCTAATGGCGCGGCATAAATCGTATCTTGTTTCTTCACCATCACTGCTCACCTTTTTTCTTGGCGACATTATCGCGAAGGTAAACGGGCATAGCCTGTTCCGCAGCTAAAGTATGACCATTTTCAATCTGCTTTACAGCCAGTTTTGCAATGGCAGCAGCTGTCGGTAACAGCTGATTATCCATGCCATGAATTTGACCGGAGAACTTTGTTGTCATAGACGTTTCATACTCTTTCCAACCGCTACCAGCAGCAAAAAAAGATGAATCATTGCCCAAGCAAATCAGCTCAGGCAAACATACCCTTTCCTCTCCTGATAACTCAGCCAGACCATCAACAGATTGATATATAGCGCTATAGACTTCCTGCATACGTGCATCCATTGCCACGGCAATATGATCAGCACCATGTTCATCAATTGCACGCTGCGCGACGGCGGCTAAGGTTGAAACGGGTACGACTGGCAATTTAGCCGCAAAAGCAATTCCCTGAGCGACACTGACACCAACGCGAACACCGGTAAATGAACCAGGCCCGCGGCCAAAAGCAATACAGTCCATATCAGCAAGGCTACAATCTGCCTGGGCCAAAATCTCATCCAGCATACCTAGTATTTTTTCTGAATGACCTCGTTGAGTTAGAAGCGATTGTTCAAACAGTTCACCATTTTTTAAGATGGCGACAGAACACATTTCTGTGCAGGTATCGAGTGCGAGAATATTCATAGGTGCTTAATTAGCCGGTCATTTGAGTGTCACAATCGCGCATTATAATGCATACAATCAGATTCAACGGAGTAAATCATGGCTTTATTCATTGATGCGATTTATGTATTACGCGAAATTGGCAAACTGATATTTGTCATCGTCACCTCCCCGTTTGCCTTTGTTGCTGGCTTGTTGACGCTTATCGGAAGCAACTAGAATTTTCATTCAATTCAATCTGTTATAGCATAGCTATTGTCAAACTTTTCTGGAGGTTGGCAATGGCTATACAACATTTACAAGCATTGGAATTGGCCGCACAAGGCGATTGGAACGGTGCTCACAGACTCATTCAAAACTATGAAGATAGTTTTGCCTGCATGATTCATGGTTATCTTCATTATGTTGAAGGCGACAAAGGAAATGCTGCTTACTGGTACCAACGCGCGGGACGTTCTGTACCAGCAAGCAGCTTATCTGAAGAATTTGACAGGCTTTATAACCTCGCCAAACAAATCTGACTTATTGTTTAATGCCTTCAATCGACAAAGTTAAATACACTACCTGTGATGATGGACCTAACATATCAACATTAATGCCGTAGTCAGAAATAGTAAATTCAGTTTCACCAACAAAACCGGCACGGTAACCACCCCATGGATCGGCGCCTTCTCCTACTTTTTCGACAGGGAAGCTCAATTCATGGGTCACGCCGTGTAAGGTAAAGTCACCCGTGACCATTAAACTGCCATCATCCTGCTGTTTAAATGAAGTAGATTTGAAGCTGGCCTTAGGAAATTTATCCGTTTCCAGAAAGCGTTCACGTAGATGTTTATCACGCTCGGCAAAGTTAGTATCAACACTGGTCACATCAATATCTACATCCACTTTTGATGCTTCCGGTTTTTCTGCATCATAAGAAAACGTGCCAGAAAAATCATTAAAACGTCCACTCATCCAGCTGTAGCCTAAATGCTGAATACGGAAATCAATAAAAGCGTGGGCTTTTTCAGTATCAATCACATAATCTGCCGCATAAGCAGGCATTATCGCTGACAATCCTAATAATGATGTTGCTAAAAGCGTCTGTCTCATTTTTTTCTCCTGGTTTTATTTGATGCCAAGCATCTGCTTGAGCGTTAAGTCTCTATCGATAAAGTGATGTTTAATTGCAGCCAGAGCATGAACTGTTGCCATCGCAATCAGAAAATACGCGGCCCATAAATGAATTGCCCCCGCCGGATCTACCCAAGCGGGTTTGTTTGAAATGAATGCGGGAATCGTAAACCAATCAAAAACAGAGAGGCCATCACCTTTCGCTGTGACCATGACATAGCCACTAATAACAATAATCAACGCCACGATATTCATGGCTTGATGTGTAATTTTTGCAACGAGATGTTGCCAATAAGGAATAGAGGAAATGGCGGCAGGAGGCTGACGAAACAGGCTCCATGCCCAGCGTGACACAATCAATACTGCCGTTATAACGCCAATGCCTTTATGCCACCAGGGAGCCTGATAATACCAATCATCGTAGTAACCAAGATCGACCATCCACAGGCCAGATGCAAACAGGCCAATAATAAAAACAGCGACTAGCCAATGAAGAAAAATCGATAAAAAGTCATAACGAGAACTCTGGTTCGATTTCATTAATGTCCCTATTAAAAATTGGTGATAGGCACATTGACCACGGTCAATTAAAAATGTTTCTCAAATAATAATATTTTTTATTAGCGCTGACGTCTTTTGGCTTTGACTTTGGTTTTTCCCGGTCTTGTATGCTGAGTGCGAAAACTTTGTACATTTTTTGCCTTACGCGTAACACGGCGGCCTTCACCATTTTCTCCGGTGCCAGCAGGCTGCCAACTGGGGATCAAATGTTTTTTGCCATTACCGATCAAATCTGCACGCCCCATGTTTTTTAATGCTTCACGTAACATTGGCCAGTTTTCAGGATCGTGATAACGAAGAAAAGCTTTGTGCAATCGACGCACTTTCAACCCTTTCGGGACTTCAATATCACCACTGTTACGTCTTACTTTATGCAAGGTGTTCTTGCCCGAGTGATACATGGCCGCAGCGGCTGACATTGGCGAAGGTAAATAGGCCTGAACCTGATCGGCTCTAAAACCATTGCGTTTCAACCAAAGTGCCAGATTCATCATATCCTTATCCGTTGTGCCTGGATGTGCAGCGATAAAATATGGAATCAAATACTGCTCTTTACCTGCTTCTTTCGAATATTTATCAAACATCTGTTTGAATTTATCGTAAGTGCCAATGCCGGGTTTCATCATTTGTTGCAGCGGACCTTCTTCTGTATGCTCCGGTGCAATTTTCAGATAGCCCCCCACATGATGAGTCACCAACTCTTTGACATACTCTGGTGATAAAACCGCCAGGTCATATCGCAAACCTGAAGCAATCAGAATCTTTTTAATGCCGGGTAACGATCTGGCGCGTTTGTAGAGACTAATCAAAGGCGTGTGATCTGTATTCAGATTTTTACACACCCCAGGGAATACACACGACAAACGACGACAACTGGCCTCAATTTGAGGATCATTACAGGCTAGACGATACATATTGGCCGTTGGTCCACCCAAATCAGAAATCACACCGGTAAAACCGGGCGTCGTATCACGAATCGCTTCCACTTCTCTGATAATGGAGTCTTCAGAACGACTCTGAATAATACGTCCTTCATGTTCGGTAATAGAACAGAATGTACAGCCACCAAAACAGCCACGCATAATGTTGACTGAAAAACGGATCATATCGTAGGCCGGAATGGTCATCTTGCCATAACCACTATGCGGTACACGGCTATAGGGTAAGTCGAACACGGCGTCCATTTCAGCTGTGGTTAACGGTATCGGCGGTGGGTTTAACCAGACATCCTGGTTGCCATGTTGCTGTACTAGAGCCAGCGCGTTACCGGGGTTGGTTTCCAGATGCAAAATACGTGAAGTATGGGCATAGGTAACCGGATCATCTTTCACTGCATTGTAGGCGGGCAACCGTATTACAGTACGTTCAGCATTTCGCGGTGAAACCCGATGAATTTTAATAACATTGGTATTTTCAGCCGGTTTATTTTGTTCTGTTTTGGCTTTTTCATCTGCACAACTTTCTTCAGTTTGCATCTGATAAGGATCAATAGGCGGATTGAGTTTCCCAGGCGTATCCACCAAAGTAGAATCTTTCTCCCACCAGCCCGGACGCTGTTCATGCTTTTTGGTATAGGCGGTGCCACGAATGTCGGTCAAATCACTGACAGGTTCACCTGCAGCGAGACGATGAGCAATTTCCACCACTTGTCTTTCGCCATTGCCGTAAACCAAAAGATCAGCTTTAGAATCCATAATGACACTGCGGCGGACTTTCTCAGACCAGTAGTCATAATGGGCAATACGGCGCAAGCTGGCTTCAATACCACCGATAATCACGGGCACGCCTTTATAGGCTTCCTGACAACGTTGGCTGTAAACCACGACGCTTCTATCAGGTCGTTTTCCGCCTGAACCACCTGCGGTGTATGCATCATTACTGCGTATCTTACGGTCAGAAGTATAACGGTTAACCATGGAATCCATATTGCCGCCAGTGACGCCAAAGAACAGATTCGGTTTACCTAGTTTGGTGAAATCGTCGGTGCTAGTCCAATCGGGCTGAGAAATAATACCAACGCGAAAACCATGTGATTCTAATAAACGCCCTATCAGTGCCATACCAAAACTCGGATGGTCTACATAGGCGTCACCGGTCACAATGATAATGTCACAAGAGTCCCAGCCCAGCGCATCCATTTCCTCTCGGGTCATAGGTAATTCGGGAGCGATACCAAAACGGTGTGCCCAGAATTTACGGTAGGAAAACAGATCAGGCGCGGATTGCATGTGGACCCCAGAAGAATAAAAGCGATAAACGTCGATATTCTAGCAAATTCAGATGCATATCCGACAATTTTAATCAGGTTTTATTCGGTGATTTTGACTTCTGTGCCCACACCGACAAATTTCAATAACTCATCAATTTCTTTATTTCTGAGTGCAATACAGCCTTGAGTCCAGTTCGCCATCTGATGAATCTCAAGTTTGTCTTTGGTTTCAACACCGATGCCATGAATACCGATCACACCACCGAGCGCAGTATTTTGTGGTGGAATACCGCCAAAAATATGTGCATCAAGAATTCTGCGATATTGCGATTTTTTAATATGCCCAGCTTTCAGACCATTGATCGCATCTCTGACACTGGGATAGTCAAGTTGTAAAAACAAATGGAATCGATCACTGTCTTTAATATCAACGATATGATAAATGCCCATTGGGGTGCGTCGATCGCCTTCCATCTGTTTTGCTTTTCTGCCACCACTACCTATTGCGGCATGATATGAACGAATGACTTTATCGTTTTTTTCAATCAGTAATTTGTTTTCAGATCGTTTAATCACAATCTTGTATGCATCATCAGCCCAGCTCACTTGTTGATACAAAAACAAACTCAACAATACTGGCAAAACCCACTTGTTCATGAAACCTCTATACGCTAATGACTGACTGATAACCCCTCTCACACAAAGCCAATATTAAATCGCGAATAAACGATGAATAAAGTTTCGGTTTTGTCTGATGAGATTTTGTAATGATCGTGGTAAGTTAATTTGATACACCATTTCTAAACTATTGACTTGCTGGCGCAATTTTTTCAGATACGCATTTTCCACATTAAACTTGGTGGCTAAAGCAATGACATTGCCCTTATTCTCAACCGGCAGAATCATAGCACGCTGTTGAAAGCTCTCATTAATTCTTTCCATGGTTGAGTTAAACAAGGCACGTTCACTTCCCCACAGATTAATACTTAACACACCTTTGTCTGTCAGAATGCCTGAACAGGCATCAAAAAAAGCCTGAACGCCAACACTGGCTGCCATGCCATTTTGATCATAGGCATCGACCAGAATCAGATCATAGCTAAAATCCGTTTGATAAAAACATTGATTGACATAAAGATAACCATCACCAAGGTTGATATTTAAGTTGGGGTTATCGACCGGGACCTGAAAAAATGACTGTGCCACTTCCACCACATCCTGACGATACTCAACTACATCAACATAGCAATTCGGAAAATGATGCAACAGGAACTTCACCAACGAGCCTCCACCCAGACCAATCACCAACACCCTTTGTGGATTAGGATTGAGTAATAAACACCCCATCATGGCCTGAGTGTAACTAAGCTCCAGATAATGCGGTTGATTAAGTCGCATGGAACTCTGTCGCGGAAAAGTACCGAAATGTAATGATCGTGTATTGCCACTATCAACCACTTCAATTAAACCATCATCAGAAACTGCTTGATGGATAAGGTTTCCATCACCGTAAATTCGCATCACGTATCGTCCTTGGCGATAAAATGTTTGTGCAACCAGCCACGGACAATACCAAGCACATTCGTCTCAACGCCATAAAAGTTTGGACTGGTCGTCACAATTCTTCGTTGTTCATAGTTCATCGCCTGAGCTTTTATCATTTCAGCCCGACGTTGAATAGCATTAGTATTTTGTCGAGCAGGAAAGTCTGAAATCAGATCAAGAATGGCTTTCACTTTAATGGGTTCGACTTGATTCATATTGGCATCAATCCAAATAATGCCCACCTCGCCATTGGCCATGGAAAAGCTGTCATTGACCCACTCAACCGCCTCACCAAAGCCTATAAGAATAGTGGGGCCAGTCTGCTGCTTTTCAGCTAGGTAACTTATTGCAGCTGCAATGCGAGCTTCATTTGTCACGACATAAGGAGCTTGCTCTGCGTCCTCTTTTTTCTCATCCCCTTCCGCTGCCGGAGTCTCAGTGCCGGATTCGGATGGTGCTGCTGCGTTTTCATCAGCAGGCTGTTGCTGCGTCGTGTCTTCAGTAGTCGGCTCCGTCGCTGTTGTTTCTGCAGAATCCGTCTCTGGCTTTTTATCCGCATCTGAAGGCACAAGATAAATATTAGGTGTCAGCTCATAATGCATCGCCACTGTCATCGTAGACCAGCCGGCTTTAGTCAATCCGATTCTGAGTGTATGAATAACACCGTCACTATCAATATCCTGACCGCGGCCAGGCAGAATCAAGACTTTACCAGCGGCTTTACCCAGACTATCCGGCATATATGTCGCCGCTATTGGTTGCTCACTGACCGTTAGTGATACATACCCCTCAACATTCCCCTGCTCACGCAGCATAATCGGAGAATTTTCTTCGGTGACCGTTTCCTTTTCATCACCTTGGCTAGGCTCTTCTGCATCATCCGCAGCATAGGCCAGTAGCAGATAACTTCCCATCGTCAGCAAAGCGATAAATTTCAGCAGTTTTCGCAAGTCCAACTCCATCTCATGATTTCTCGCTCCAGTATAATCTCAGCCTATTGATTTCAAAAGCTGAAAAAAGAAAGCCGATACGGTAAAGTATCAGGTTTACATCACGTTTTTATTATTCGATTTAAGAGAGACAATCATGGCTGAATTCAAAATTGCCCCTTCAATCCTGTCTGCTGACTTTGCTCGTCTGGGTGAAGAAGTAGATAACGTTCTTGCTTCAGGTGCTGATATTGTGCACTTTGACGTAATGGATAACCACTATGTACCGAACCTGACTATTGGTCCATTAGTGTGTGATGCATTACGCAAACATGGTGTCACCCATGAAATCGACGTACATTTGATGGTGAAACCCGTCGACCGCATTATTCCTGACTTTGCTCAAGCTGGTGCCACCTTCATCACATTCCACCCGGAAGCCTCGGAACATATTGATCGTAGTCTGCAATTAGTGAAAAGCGAAGGCTGTAAAACCGGTTTGGTATTCAACCCGGCGACGCCTCTTTCACTGGCTGAACATGTATTAGACAAAGTCGACCGTATTCTGCTGATGTCAGTTAACCCAGGCTTTGGTGGTCAGAAATTCATCCCACACACACTGGAAAAACTTCGCCAAGCACGCAAAATGATCGATGAAAGCGGTTACGATATTGACTTAGAAATCGACGGTGGCGTTAACGTCAACAATATCCGTGAAATTGCTGAAGCAGGTGCGCGTACTTTTGTTGCAGGTTCTGCAGTATTTGGTGCGGCAAAAGACAGCGACCCTAACCGTTATGAAACAGTGATTGCAGCACTGCGTGAGGAATTAGCTAAAGCTAACGTCTAATTAATGAAGTTAGATTTACCTGAGGTTGTCTTTATTGACCTTGATGGCACGCTGGTTGACAGCGTGCCGGATCTAACTCATGCAACCAATCACATGCTCAGCAGTTTAGGATTAGCCAAAGCCAGCGAAAATGATGTCAGAAGTTGGGTAGGTAATGGTATTCCCCGGCTTGTTGAGCGAGCATTAACAGGTGACATGGAACAAAAAGCAGATGTCGGGCTATTTGAAAAAGCATTACCGCTGTTTTTAGATTATTATCAACAGTTCCCATGTGAAAAAAGCCAAGTCTACCCTGATGTATTTAAAGGGCTGAATTGGCTTAAAGATAAGCAGATTAAATTAGCATGTGTCACTAACAAGGACGAAACATTTACTCTGCCATTGCTTGAAAAGCTTGGTCTGAAAGATTATTTTGACCTTGTGGTATGTGGTGACACAACACCACATAAAAAACCACATCCAGCACCATTGCTGTATGGTGTTGATTACTTTCGGATTACCCCCGAAAAGGCATTAATGATCGGTGATTCCGTCAATGATGTAAAAGCAGCCAATGCTGCAGGATTTGCCATTATATGCGTGAGCTACGGTTACAATCATGGTCAGCCAATTTCTGCAGCTGCACCCGATACCGTAATAGATACTTTTGCAGAGCTGGAAAGCTTATTTTTAGAAAGAAGCAATGAAACAGTCAGAATTTGATCAACTTGCCACAGAAGGCTACAACCGCATCCCTCTCTCACGGGAAGTTTTAGCAGACTTAGATACACCATTAAGTGCTTATCTCAAATTGGCTGATGCGCCCTACTCCTACCTGTTTGAATCTGTTCAGGGTGGTGAAAAATGGGGTCGTTATTCGATGATTGGTCTGCCTTGCCGCACCATTGTCCGTGTTCGTGATAAGGACATTGTGGTAGAACAGGATGGGCAAGTTATTGAAACAGCACAAGCAAACGACCCTCTGGCGTGGATAGAACAATTCCAAACGCGTTATCGAGTGGCTGAAACCGATTCACTACCAAAATTTAATGGTGGTCTAGTTGGTTATTTCGGCTACGACACTGTACGTTACGTTGAATCCCGACTGAATAAAGCCCCTGAGTCTGACCCACTCGAATGCCCTGATATTTTGTTGATGGTATCGGATGAGTTAGTCGTTTTTGATAACCTCAGTGGTCGTCTGTATTTAATTGTTCATGCCGACCCAAACACAGAAAATGCTTACCGTATCGCGCAACAACGTCTGGATGAATTAACTCAGACGCTGCGCCAAACGGCGATGAACTTCCAACAGAATAAAGTTCACAAACAGGTCAACGAAGAAGACTTTCAATCAGGCTTTACCCAGCAAGGGTTTACTGATGCTGTTGAAAAGGCGAAGCAATACATTAATGATGGCGACATCATGCAAGTGGTTTTATCTCAGCGCCTGACCATTCCTTATAATGCACCACCGATTGATCTATACCGGGCGTTACGGACATTAAACCCTTCCCCATACATGTTCTACATGCATCTTGATGACTTTTATGTAGTCGGTTCATCACCAGAAATTTTAGTGCGCATGGAAGATCAGGAAGTCACTGTCCGTCCGATTGCCGGCACTCGTCCTCGTGGCAAAAATGAAGAAGAAGATATTGCGCTAGAGCAGGATTTGTTATCTGATCCCAAGGAGCTGGCTGAACATCTGATGCTGATTGATTTAGGCCGAAACGATGTTGGCCGAGTTAGCAAAACAGGTACAGTTGAACTGACTGATAAGATGGTGATTGAGCGTTATTCTCACGTTATGCATATCGTCTCAAACGTCACCGGCCAGGTATTAGATGATATGTCAGCCATAGATGCGCTAAGAGCCACCTTCCCTGCAGGGACTGTCAGTGGTGCGCCTAAAGTGCGGGCAATGGAAATTATTGATGAATTAGAACCGGTAAAACGTGGCGTTTATGCCGGTGCGGTTGGTTATTTATCCTGGTCAGGCAATATGGATACCGCGATTGCCATACGTACTGCTGTCATAAAAAACGATCTGCTTCATATCCAAGCTGGTGCAGGTATTGTGTATGACTCAGTACCTGAAATGGAATGGAAAGAAACGATGAATAAAGCTCGTGCGATCTTTCGTGCTGTAGCCATGGCGGAAGCAGGATTGGAAGCCAATCCTCATGCAGAAAGCTAACCTAGGAATAGATACATGCTGTTAATGATTGATAATTATGACTCTTTTACCTATAACCTCGTGCAATATTTTGCTGAGCTGGGTGAAGAAGTGGCTGTTCATCGTAACGATAAAATCACTATTGCTGAAATTGAAGCAATGAATCCAGACAAAATTGTGTTGTCACCAGGACCTTGCACCCCAAATGAAGCGGGGATTTCCATGGAGGTGATCAAACACTTTGCGGGGAAAAAACCCATGCTGGGCGTATGTCTGGGTCATCAGGCAATTGGTCAAGTGTTCGGTGGCGAAGTCATTCATGCCAGCCAGATAATGCATGGAAAAACGTCTAAGGTCTATCACAACAACACCAGCGTGTTTAAAGGGCTTAATAACCCACTGGAAGCAACACGTTATCATTCATTAGTTGTGAGTAAATATAACTTGCCGGATTGTTTCAATATTACCGCCTGGACTCAGACTGACGACGGTGAGCTGGATGAGATCATGGGAATTGAGCATAAAACGCTTCCTATTGAAGGCGTGCAGTTTCACCCTGAATCTATCCTGACCGAGCAAGGTCATGAATTATTGAATAATTTCCTGCAAAGATAAGGCCTTTTGATGGATATACAGGCAGCCATTAAACAGCTCATCCAGCGCCATGATTTCAGTCATGATGAAATGTCGGATGTGATGAATCAAATCATGACAGGTAATGCGACACCAGCACAGATTGGTGGCTTTTTGATTGGCCTGCAAATGAAAGGTGAAACCGTCTCCGAAATTGCGGCGGCGGCTGAGGTCATGCGAAGCCTGGCAACACCCGTTCATATCAACGGCGAACATGTTGTCGATACCTGTGGCACAGGGGGTGATGGTGCCAGTACATTTAACGTTTCAACAGCGAGTGCTTTTGTTGCTGCTGCAGCGGGCTGTCAGGTTGCCAAACATGGAAATCGTTCCATCAGTAGCAGTTCGGGTAGTGCAGATGTTCTTGAAGCTGCGGGGGTTAACTTAGAGCTTAGTCCGGAACAGGTAAAACACTGTATAGAAACAGTGGGTGTTGGTTTCATGTTTGCACAAAAACACCATGGCGCCATGAAACATGCGATTGGACCGCGTCGTGAGATGGGCGTCAGAACCATTTTCAACCTGCTAGGTCCACTCACAAACCCCGCTCAGGCTGCCCATCAGGTGTTAGGTGTGTTTGATAAAAAGTGGGTTAAACCGATGGCTGAAGTGTTACAAAAACTTGGCAGCCAACATGTGTTAGTGGTGCATGCTGAAGATGGTCTTGATGAAATCAGTATTGGTGCTGAAACCCATATTGCTGAGCTAAAGAATGGTACGGTGACCACCTACACCATTAAGCCTGAAGATTTTGGTATGCAACAGCATTCTATTGAATCGCTAACGGTCAGCAATGCACAGGATAGTTTGGCTCTGATTAAAGAAGTCTTCGAAGGCAAACCCGGCCCAGCACGTGATATTGTGGTCTTGAATGCCGGTGCCGCCATTTATGTGGCGGACATTTCCCCTTCCCTTGAAGAAGGTATCCATCTAGCGGCACGAGTTATTGACTCGGGTGCCGCCACGCAAAAATTAAATGCCCTAATTGTTACAAGCCGAACTTAAATTATGTCTGAAAATACACCCGATATTTTGCTAAAAATCCTGCAACGAAAACAGCAGGAAATTGCTGAACGTTCTGCAAAAATTCCATTAGCTATCATGCAACAATTAGCCGAACAGGCTAACCCGGTTCGTGGCTTTGTTGAATCTATCAGCAAAAAAATTCTTAATGACGAGCCTGCAGTTATTGCTGAAGTAAAAAAAGCTTCGCCCAGTAAAGGGCTACTCAGAGAGAATTTTATTCCTGAAGATATTGCTGTCAGCTATGAAAAAGGCGGTGCAGCCTGTTTATCCGTGTTGACGGATCGTGATTTTTTTCAGGGACATGAAGTTTTTTTACAAGAAGCACGTAACGCCTGCTCACTACCAGTGATTCGTAAGGACTTCATTATTGATCCATATCAGGTATTTGAAGCCAGAGCGATCAGTGCTGACTGTATTTTATTAATTGTCGCCGCACTAAATGACAATCAATTAGAAACGCTTAGCCAGTTGGCCATCCAGTTAGGTATGGATGTACTGGTAGAAGTGCATGATCTTGAAGAACTGGAACGTGCGTTAGTATTGAATCTACCTTTAATCGGTATCAACAACCGTGATCTTCGAACATTTCATACATCGCTGGATACAACCTTGTCTCTACTGCAACGTATTCCACAAGGCCATATCGTCATCACCGAAAGTGGTATTCATACCCGTGATGACGTGAAATTAATGCGTGACAATAACGTAAATGGTTTCCTGGTAGGTGAAGCCTTTATGCGTGCTGATGATCCAGGTGCTGAATTAGCCAAGCTTTTTTACTAAAGGTTTTTTATGACGATGTTCTTCATCATAGACGATCATCGTCTTACCTTTGGCCCATAACAAGCCATTGTCTTGTAACTCTTTGAGGACACGACCAACCATTTCACGTGAACACCCCACCATGCGGCTGATTTCCTGACGTGTGACTTTAATCTGCATACCATCAGGATGACGCATAGCATCTGGCTGAGCGGCTAACTCGTGTAAAGCAGCCTCAACCCTTCCAGCTACGTCAAGAAATGCCATATCGGTGGCTTTACGGGTCGTCGATAACAGACGTTTTGCCAATTGTTCTGCAATGGTAAACAACAGTGTTGGATAGCATTCTTTCAACTGTGTTTTTGAGAGATTCATGATCTGCTGGTAGGAAATCTCTTCAGTGCGCACATCGGTTCTGGCGCGCACCGTCACCATACGTTCACCGACATCTGAGAACATGCCTATCTCACCAATAAAGTCGCCCTGATTCAGGTAAGCAACGATAAGCTCCTCGCCTTCCTCATTTTCCATGCACACACTCACCGAACCTTCACGAATATAATAGAGCGTATGTGCCGGATCACCTGGACGAACAATGATATTCTTCGCCGGATAAGTTTTTGTGTGACAGCAGCGGAAAAACTCTGCTAATCCCTGTTCAATGGCCTTGTGTCTGTGATAGTCCATTTATTCATCCAAAAATGAGTCTGCGGGCAATAATACAGCATAAACGGGTATAATCCCTCAGCGATTTGATAAATATGTCAAATTTAAAGTGACTTATCAACTTTAGGAAACATTTTAATGAAAGCACGAGTGAAATGGGTCGAAGATGTTTTGTTTCTCGGCGAATCTGGAACAGGCCATACGGTAGTAATGGACGGACCTGAAGAAGCAGGCGGACATGGTACCGGCATGCGTCCGATGGAATTATTACTGATGGGTATGGCTGGATGTACAGCCTTTGATGTCATCGAAATCTTGAAAAAGTCTCAACAAGATATTCGTGACTGTGTGATTGAGGCGAATGGCGAAAGAAGCGAAGAAGCGCCTAAGGTTTACACCCATATCCATATTCACTACAAAATCACTGGTAAAAACGTAAAAGCCAACTTTGTTGAACGTGCTATCAAAATGTCGACTGAGAAATATTGCTCAGCCACCATTATGTTGGCAAAAACAGCGACGGTGACACATGATTACGAAATCATTGAAGTTGAATAATCAAAAATTAAGAGTCACTCATGTCTGAAAACAAACTTATACGACCGGGCAAAACCGGTGGCATGCGTCATGTAGCTCTGTTTGTCGATGACCTTGCCGCCTGTGAATTTTTTTATACTGAATTACTCGGCATGCATGTCGAATGGCGGCCAGATGAGCAGAATGTGTATCTGAGTTCAGGTAATGACAATCTCGCATTACATCAGGCAGCAGAGCCAGCTGCACCATCACACCAGCAAAAGCTGGATCATATCGGCTTTATTATTCCTAGCATGGACGAAGTTGATGCCTGGTTCGATTTTCTCAGTGCAAATAATGTCGAAATTCGTAACCCGCCACGTACACACAGAGACGGTGCCAGAAGCTTTTATTGTTATGATCCGAGCGGTACTGTCGTGCAAATTATTTACCACCCACCCATCTCATAAAAATGAAAACGTATATATACAAAAGTCTCAAAAAAGAAGAGTTATATCTGTATATCACCAAAAAAGATGATTTTTCAGAGGTACCTCAAGAACTCTATAACTCAATGGGCAGAGAGCCTCAGTTTGTCATGGAGCTCGAATTATCTCCGGAAAAACCACTTGCTCGTGAAAATGTCGTTACCGTTATCAAAAATCTGGAAACACAGGGCTTCCATGTTCAAATGCCACCACGTCCAGAAAAACTAGGGGATTTTGTTAACCAGAAAAAGCAGCACCTTCACTAATTTCTGGCTAATTGGCTAAGCTCATACAACATATCTAATGCCTGTTTTGGGCTTAGCTCATCCGGACTGATTGCCCGCAGTTTTTTCTCAAGTTCTGAAAGCTCAGTATGCTGAGTAAATAAATCCTGCTGAGGCTGTTCGGCTAAGGTTTCAACTGAGTAATGCGTCTGCTCAAGCTGCTTTAATTTTGCTTTGGCGGCATCAATCACATCGGCTGGCACACCAGCAAGCTGAGCAACTTGCAATCCATAACTCTGACTGGCAGCGCCCTCCTTCAATTGATGAAGAAAAACAATTTTATCGCCATGTTCAATCGCATCAAGATGCACATTTCTAGCCTGTTCAAATAACTCGGGTAGCTGTGTCATTTCAAAATAATGGGTTGCGAATAAGGTATAGGCACCAATATCACGAATCAGTTTTTCTGCACATGACCAGGCGAGCGCCAACCCATCAAAAGTACTAGTCCCGCGCCCGATTTCATCCATCAACACTAAACTATGCTTTGTGGCATTGTTCAGGATATTCGCCGCTTCATTCATCTCAACCATAAATGTTGAACGCCCGGAAGCCAGATCATCAGATGCACCGATGCGGGTAAAAACCTGGTCCACAGGTCCGATAATCGCCTTAGTTGCTGGGACGTAACTTCCCATATGCGCCATTAAGACAATCAATGCTGTCTGTCGCATATAGGTCGATTTCCCGCCCATATTCGGCCCGGTAATAATTAATGTGGACTGCTCAGCCGTTAATTTCAGATCATTGGCGCAAAAAGGATGATCGTGACAGACTTCAACCACCGGATGTCGGCCTGCCTCGATATAAAGGCCGCTTTTATTCACAAATTGTGGCGCAACATAATCTAGCGTTTCAGCCCGCTCAGCCAAATTAGCTAAAACATCCAGCTCTGCCAAAGACATGGAACATTGTGATAAAGCGGATAACTCAGGCTCAACCTTATCAAATAACTCCTCATACAGTGCTTTTTCTAATGCCAATGCTTTTTCGTTAGCACTCAGCACTTGCTCTTCAAATTGCTTTAGCTCTGGCGTGATATAACGCTCAGCATTTTTTAATGTCTGACGACGTACATATTCATTGGGTAATTCAATATCATGAGCTCTGCTCAACTCAATAAAATAACCATGCACTTTGTTATAACCGACTTTAAGCGTATTTACGCCCGTTCGCAGACGTTCTTGCCGCTCAAGTTCATCTAAAAAACCACTGGCGTTTTTATGTAAATCACGCAGGCGATCCAATTCAGCGTGGTAACCGGCTTTTATAACGCCACCATCACGAATTAAAACGGGTGGTTCATCAATCATTGCCTGCTGCAATAACGCAAGTAATTCACTAAAAGTGCCTAGTTGACGGTCCAATTGTCTGAGATGGGTACTTTGCTTGGATTTTAATAAGCGATGTAAATCAGGCAAGGTTTCTAAAAGACGCCTGATATGCATAAAGTCTCTTGGTCTGGCCGTGCGTAAAGCCATACGTGACAAAATACGCTCAATATCCCCCAATGACTTCATTAGAGCGTGACAGTCACTGAAACTGTGATGATCCAAAAATTCCTGAATCACTTGCTGTCTATCAAGTAATACCTTCTGATCACGAATGGGACGCATCAACCAGCGTCTCAATAAACGTGCGCCCATTGGGGTTGATGTTTTATCCAGTACCGAGATAAGACTATTCTCAAGTCCACCCGACAAATTACGCTCAAGCTCAAGGTTTTTACGTGATTGAGGATCGAGTCGGATACTGTCCTTTGAATACTCGACCGTTAGCTGACGCAAATGGGGCAAAGCTGTTCGATGTGTTTCCTGCGCATAGTTCACCAGACAGCCAGCAGCACGGATTGCGATATCCAGTCCATCACAACCAAATCCTTTTAGATCAGTTGTATTGAACTGCTTACATAATCTTGTTTTAGCTGCCTTCAACTCAAAATGCCAGTCAGGTAGCTTACGGAGTTGTTTTTCAAACGCATCAAAACCGGCGGTTAATGTTTCACTCAATAAGATTTCTGCCGGTTGTAATCTGGCCAGTTCAGCTTTTAGCAAATCAGCATTATCTAATTCACTGATAATAAATCGACCACTGCTGATTTCTGCATAAGCCAGTCCATAACGGCCTTTTTCTTCACAGACGGCTAACAGCAAACTCTCATTACGACTATCTAACAGTGCTTCTTCTGTCAGTGTTCCTGGGGTGAGAACCCGAACCACCTGACGCTCAACCGGGCCCTTACTTGTCGCCGGGTCCCCTATTTGTTCACAAATAGCAACCGATTCACCTAATTTGATAAGCCGTGATAAATAGTTATCCGCAGCATGATATGGCACTCCAGCCATCGGAATCGGCGCACCATTACTGCTACCACGCGCGGTTAGTGTGATATCAAGCAATTCAGCGGCTTTGTGAGCATCGTCAAAAAACAACTCATAAAAGTCGCCCATGCGATAGAACAGTAAAAAGTCCGGATGTTCTGCTTTGATGCGCAGATACTGCTGCATCATTGGAGTATGATTTTGTCTTTGAGTCATTTTAATAGTTTATATCATGCAAAATATTTCTGACGCATCACTGCAAGCAAAAATCATTCAAGTCGCTGAAACCTTGAACAAAAACCATTTGATGCTAGCAACAGCGGAGTCCTGTACCGGTGGCTGGGTAGCGAAATGCTGTACGGATCTCGCTGGTAGTTCAAGCTGGTTTGAGCGTGGGTTTGTCACCTACAGCAATCAGGCAAAACAAGATCAACTAGGCGTTCAATTAACCTCACTACAACAATTTGGCGCAGTGAGTCAGACCGTAGCCGAAGAAATGGCACTGGGTGCACTTAACAATTCATGTGCTGATATCAGTGTGGCATTAACAGGTATCGCCGGCCCCGATGGCGGTACAGAAACCAAACCCGTGGGTACAGTCTGGATAGGCTGGGCCCGAAAGTCTGACAAGGTTGTCAGCCAGCTTTTTCAGTTTGAAGGTGATAGAGAAAGCATCAGACGACAAGCTGTATTGAACGCCTTATCCGGAATCATTAAAAACGCTAGAGACTGACTGCTTTCTATGGGATAATCGAAGGATTTATTAAAAACAGCTTCAGAGGTAGTGCAATGGATGACGATAAGAAAAAAGCGCTAGGCGCCGCGCTTGGTCAAATTGAGAAGCAATTTGGTAAAGGCTCAGTAATGCGCCTTGGTGATAATGCCGCAGCTCGTGACGTATCAGCCGTATCTTCTGGTTCTATCGGATTAGACATTGCATTAGGAATAGGCGGATTGCCTCGTGGCAGGATTGTTGAAATTTACGGTCCTGAATCTTCAGGTAAAACCACTTTAACACTGCATGCTATCGCTGAAATGCAAAAGCTAGGTGGAACAGCTGCTTTTGTCGACGCTGAACATGCTCTGGATCCTGTTTATGCTGAGAAGCTAGGTGTCAATATTGATGACTTACTGGTATCTCAACCCGATACAGGCGAACAAGCGTTGGAAATCACCGATATGCTAGTCCGTTCAGGCGCTGTAGATATCGTTGTTGTTGACTCCGTTGCCGCACTGACGCCGAAAGCCGAAATTGAAGGCGATATGGGTGACAGCCACATGGGTCTTCAGGCTCGCTTAATGTCACAAGCCTTACGTAAGTTGACCGCCAACATTAAACGTTCAAATACATTGGTTATCTTTATTAACCAAATTCGTATGAAAATTGGCGTGATGTTCGGTAACCCTGAAACCACCACAGGTGGTAATGCACTTAAATTCTATGCCTCTGTGCGTTTAGATATCAGACGCATTGGCGCAATCAAAAAAGGTGACGAAATTCTGGGTAATGAAACACGTGTCAAAGTCGTCAAAAATAAAGTGGCCCCACCATTTAAACAAGTTGAATTCGACATCATGTATGGTGAAGGAATCTCACGTGAAGGTGAATTGATCGACTTGGGTGTTCAACAAAATATTGTTGAAAAATCAGGTGCTTGGTATAGCTACAACGGCACACGTATTGGTCAGGGTAAAGACAATGTTCGTGGTTACTTAAAAGAAAACCCTGAAATGTCTGCTGAAATTGAAAGTAAAATACGTGAAACCATGCTGCCTAAAAAAACAGCCAAAAAAGATGACAGTGCTGTTGAGGACGATATCGAGGCGTGAAGCAATCAGCCAGTGCACGAGCCATAAGCTATTTAGCCAACCGCGAACATAGTGCTCATGAATTGGCACACAAGCTAGACAAAGCAGGTTTTGACGTAGAACAAATTGACGACGTTATTCAGCAGTTAAGAGAAGCTGGCCTGCAAAGTGATGTTCGGTTTGCTGAGAGTTTTATCCGATCCCGAGCCAATCGGGGTTATGGTGCTGTCCGCATCAGTATGGAATTGAAAGAACGTGGTGTTGCTGCCGACATCATCACTGAATGTATGAACCAGGCAGAAATAGATTGGTTTACGCTTGCCGCTGAAGTGCGTTGCAAGCGTTTTGGCGAGGAAATGCCCGATGATTATAAAAGCAAAGCAAAACAACAACGCTTTTTACAATATCGCGGTTTTACTCATGAACAAATAACGGAAAGTTTTAATTTAACCGACGATGAAAAGTAGCGCAGATATTCGCAAGTTGTTTCTCGACTTTTTCGCAAGTAAAGGTCATGAAGTCGTAGCAAGCAGTCCCCTTGTTCCTGCTAATGACCCCACCCTTCTTTTCACCAATGCTGGTATGGTGCAATTTAAGGAGACATTCTTAGGTCAAGAAACCCGTAAGTACACTCGCGCCGTGACGACACAACGTTGCGTACGTGCAGGTGGTAAACACAATGACTTAGAAAATGTCGGTTATACCGCTCGCCACCATACATTCTTTGAAATGCTGGGTAACTTTAGTTTTGGTGATTACTTCAAACGTGAAGCCATTCAATACGCCTGGGAATTTTTGACAGAAACATTAGCTCTTCCTGCTGAAAAACTATGGATCACGGTTTTTGAAGAAGATGATGAAGCGGCTGATATCTGGTTAAATGAAATTGGTGTGTCTGCTGAACGCTTTTCGCGAATCGGCGCAAAAGATAATTTCTGGTCAATGGGCGATACCGGACCATGCGGCCCCTGCTCTGAAATTTTCTATGATCATGGTGAAGATGTCGCTGGTGGTCCACCAGGTACACCTGAAGAAGATGGCGACCGATATATTGAAATCTGGAATCTGGTCTTCATGCAATTCAACCGCTCGGCAGATGGTACCTTAACACCATTGCCGAAACCTTCTGTTGACACAGGCATGGGGCTGGAACGTCTGGCTGCAGTATTGCAACACGTACATAACAACTACGAAATTGATCTGTTTCAACATCTGATCCAAGCGATTCAGAAACTCTCTGGTACCGAAGATCACACCAACTTCTCATTACGTGTCATTGCGGATCATATTCGCTCATGTTCATTCATGATTACTGATGGTGTCTACCCTTCTAATGAAGGTCGTGGTTATGTTTTACGTCGTATCATTCGCCGCGCCATTCGTCATGGTCATAAATTGGGTTTAAAAGACAACTTCTTTTATAAGCTTGTACAACCACTAGTTGATGAGATGGGTGAAGCTTTCCCTGAACTTGCTCAATCTCAGGAACTGGTTGAAAAAGCCCTGCAACAAGAAGAAACACGTTTTGCCGATACGCTGGATAATGGCTTAAAAATTCTGGATCAAGCCATTGAAGATATGGGCGATAAAGAGATCCCTGGTGAGACCGTTTTCTTACTTTACGACACTTATGGCTTCCCTATCGATCTGACCGCTGATATTGCACGTGAGCGCGGTCTGACTATTGATATCGCCGGATTTGAGCGTGCGATGGAAGCACAACGTAATCGTGCCCGCAGCGCGAGTCAGTTCTCTGGTGGTTTATCTGACCAGATTACCATTGACAGTAGCACAGAATTTTGTGGCTATGACCTCACTCAGCATGACAGTACTATCTTAGCCATCATCGTCAATGGTGAGCATGTTGATAGCATTTCTGAAGGTCAGGAAGGTTTAATCGTATTAGATAAAACACCGTTCTACGCCGAGTCAGGTGGTCAGGTAGGTGATCACGGTGAAATTAATGCGGATAATGCCAGCTTCACTGTTTCCGATACACGTAAACAATCTCAAGCGTTTACCCATATTGGTCGTTGCGAGCATGGCCGTTTTCAAGTTGGTCAACGTGTTACAGCACAGATCGATGAAAATAATCGTCTGGCAACGGCATTGAATCATTCTGCTACGCATCTATTACACGCAGCATTACGTAAAGTTCTGGGTGAGCATGTTATGCAAAAAGGCTCACTGGTGAATCCTCAACGTTTACGTTTTGACTTTTCACATTTTGAGCCAGTCACTCCAGCCCAACTTCGTGAAATCGAACGTTTAGTTAATCAACAAATTCGTCTCAACCACCCTGTTGAAACACGTTTAATGGCCATTGAAGAAGCCAAGAAAAGCGGCGCAATGGCATTGTTCGGTGAGAAATATGATGATGAAGTTCGTGTGTTAAGCATGAGTGATTTCTCTATCGAGTTATGCGGTGGCACGCATGTTAAGCAAACCGGTGATATCGGTATGTTAAAAATCACCTCAGAAGCTGGTATTGCATCAGGTGTCCGTCGTATCGAAGCGGTCACCGGTGAAAAAGCGATTGATTACATCGAACAAATGGAAACCACGCTGGCAGACGTATCAGACTTACTGAAAGCCAAACCCGCCAATGTGCAGGATAAAGCATCTCAGCTGGTTCAGCGTCAACGCGAGTTAGAAAAAGAACTGGAAGCATTGAAAGCGAAATTAGCCAGCAGCGCAGGTAATGATCTGGCTGACTCTGCAACAGAAATCAATGGCATTAAAGTACTCGCTTCTACCCTTGAGGGAGCGGATGGAAAATCGCTCAGAGATGCTGTTGATCAGTTAAAAAATAAGCTGGGCACAGCGGTAATTGCTCTAACAGCTGTCAATGATGAAAAAATTACAATTATTGCTGGCGTAACCAAGGATATTACCGATAAAATCCGCGCCGGAGATCTGGTTGGCCATATAGCTAGTCAGGTTGGAGGTAAAGGTGGCGGCCGTCCTGATATGGCTCAAGGCGGCGGTAATGAACCCCAGAATTTGGCAGCAGCGTTAGCATCTGTTCCAGACTGGGTTACTTCGAAGCTGGAAAACTAAGCATGTCTTTAATCGTTCAAAAATATGGTGGAACATCCGTCGGCTCTGCTGATCGCATTCGCGAAGTAGCGAAAAAGATCATTGATTATCGTAATCAAGGCCATGATTTAGTGGTCGTTGTCTCAGCAATGAGTGGCGAGACTAATCGCCTAATCGATTTGGCTAAACAATTAACCGACAACCCGCGTGGTCGTGAGTTAGATGTTTTACTGTCAACGGGTGAACAAGTCACGATTGCCCTGCTCAGTATGACGCTAGCTCAAATGGGTATGTCTGCCGTTTCCTACACTGGAAGTCAGGTCCGTATATTGACGGACAATGCACATAACAAAGCCAGGATTATGGAGATTGATGACAACAAAATTCGTCATGATCTTAGCCAAGGCAAAGTTGTAGTCGTAGCTGGTTTTCAAGGCTGTGATGAGAATGGCAACATTACCACACTAGGTCGTGGTGGCAGTGATACAACGGCAGTAGCTCTGGCTGCGGCACTAAAAGCCGATGAATGCCAAATCTATACCGATGTCGACGGCGTTTATACAACCGATCCCCGTGTTGTACCTGAAGCACGTCGCTTAGATTCTATTACCTTCGAAGAAATGCTGGAAATGGCCAGCTTAGGTGCAAAAGTATTGCAAATTCGCTCTGTTGAGTTTGCAAGTAAATATAACGTCCCATTACGTGTCCTCTCCTCGTTTACAGAAGGTGGTGGCACATTAATAGCGGCTGAGGACCCATCAATGGAACAAGCTTTAATTTCAGGTATTGCGTTTAATCGTGATGAAGCCAAACTGACTATTCTCGGTGTACCTGATCACCCAGGCATTGCTTCACAAATTCTCGGACCTATAGCGGCAGAGAATATTGAAGTTGACATGATCATCCAAAACACTGGTCATGACTCAACCACAGACTTTACATTTACCGTTCATCGCAACGACTATCAAGCAGCCTTGGCGATTCTCAAGAAAACAGCAGAAGAGCTCGGTGCAAGAGAAGTTAACGGCGACGAAAAAATTGCAAAAATCTCGGTCGTCGGTGTCGGTATGCGTTCTCACGCAGGAATTGCAAGCACGATGTTTGGATCTCTGGCAAAAGAGAACATCAACATCAGTATGATTTCTACTTCTGAAATTAAAATTTCAGTGGTTATTGATGAAAAATACCTGGAGCTTGGTGTCAGAACCCTGCACAAAGCATTTAATCTGGAGCAATCCCCCTCTTAAAATCTAAATGCTTGAGCCATTTCATTTTTTTGTCATCATTTTATCGCGATCAACTTATGTTCCTGATAAAATATTCGTTGGACGAGGGATAAATATCGTTTTTTTATAGTCCATGAATAAAGGGGCAAAAAGACCCCCAAGCTGAATAGGACAAAAGGCACGAGGCCTACTCAATTGAAAGGAGTCATGATAATTCTCCTAGTAACCTCGGCCAATTTTTGAGAGTAAAGGGGAAAAAAATGTTAATACTCACACGTCGTGTAGGCGAATCACTCATCATCGGTGACGATGTTGTTGTAAACGTACTTGGTGTTAAAGGTAATCAGGTAAGAATTGGTGTCGACGCTCCTAAAGACGTCACAGTGCACCGTGAAGAAATTTATGATCGCATTCAGGCTGAAAAAGATCAGCCAAATGTGGGTTAAATTTACAATTATCACTAGCCAAATCGTTATCTTCTGATATACTAGGCGGCTTTGATGGAGAGCTGGCCGAGAGGCTGAAGGCGCGCCCCTGCTAAGGGCGTATAGGTTTACCCCTATCGAGGGTTCGAATCCCTCGCTCTCCGCCATAAATTTTATTGATGGCATCATTGGATGCTTGTATAATAAGCGGCTTTAGCGCCCGTAGCTCAGCTGGATAGAGTACCTGGCTACGAACCAGGCGGTCGCACGTTCGAATCGTGCCGGGCGCGCCATTTAAAGTACATAATCAAGCAGTCACCGAGAAATCGGGACTGCTTTTTTATTTCAATAATAGATTTCAGATAGATAGCGCCCGTAGCTCAGCTGGATAGAGTACCTGGCTACGAACCAGGCGGTCGCACGTTCGAATCGTGCCGGGCGCGCCATCTGTCTCTCCACTCCCCCTTCCCCACAATCATCAACCATAATCATTCATGATGGCTTGTTTCAGTCATCTGTTCTGAAAAACTATCTTCTGATGAGATTCACTCTATTAATAAGCGTGAGTTAGAAATATCATTTTTTTAACTCACAGAAATAATCAACCGATAAAAATAAAGGTACTTCTGCTAACTATAGCCTAGGCACCTCTATTATATGAGTATCGAATGGTGAGCAGATCAGATGAAGCTATCGAGCTATCTTGACGCAACCTGCACGACAAGAATTATCTATCCGGATTGATCAGAATTTTTATGTCATCCATCACGACATCAGATGAAAATTGAATAGCAAATTCAGGATGAATCGCATTCTTTATTTTCTCGGCTATCAATTGCGACTGATAACTTTGCTCTACTGTGAAACGTAATAAAGGCACTCTGGCAACTCGTAATACATTATCGAGGAAGTCATCACGGAGTTGTCTTGCAGGCTTGCTATGTGAAGCATCATCGAGTTCTATCGCACATAAAATATCGGCTGTTTTCGTGTCAGTCAGAACAAAATCAACGTGCTTGGACTGAATTTTGTTAAAGGCTTTTTGCCACTCAGATTTAGACTTCGTTTGCTTTACGATGACGATATCAGCCAGTCGCACTTTAGAAGAAATATCATACTGTCCATCGACGGCAAGTTTCAGGCTATGTTGGAATGAGAGTTCTGCCGGAGTGAGTAATGATGGTTGTTTACTGTAGGGATAGTCTGTTGTCTTTTCTGTTTTATCCTTGTCATCCTTCATCAAGGCGAGAAGCAGAACAGCCACTAATATGACAATAAACAATCCAATAAAAACAAATGACATCTTAATATTCCAGCTGAAAAGCTGATCTTAGAATAGATGCTCATCGCTCAGCAATGAATAAAGACATTATTCTACGATCATTTAATAACCATTTGTTTTAAATAAGAATAATTAACTGATGACGTTAATATCCATATCCGGATATTAACGTCTTATTCCAAGCCGCGACAGCAATTAAATGCATGTATACAAAGTCGCTATCAAAAATGCTCTTTTACGATACTTTAAACTGCTTGACCATACTGGTGAGTTTTTCACTCAATTGCGCAATTTCCTGGCTCGCCTGTGATACCTGCTCAGATCCTTCGGCTGTGTTTTCTGACACCTGTTGAATATTATGCACATTGCTATTAATTTCGTTGACCACATGACTTTGCTGCTCGGCTGCGGTCGCAATCAAGGTATTCATCTCAGTGATTGAGCTAACCGAATTGGTAATTTCTTTTAATGAATTAGTGGCATCTACCGCTTTTGACACAAGCCCTTCAATACTCTTCTGATTCAGTGCCATCGAGTTAACAGCATTATCTGATCCTTGCTGCAAAGTAAGGATCAGGTCTTCAATCTCTTTGGTTGAGTCTTGTGTTTTTTGTGCTAAAGAACGCACTTCATCAGCCACAACAGCAAAACCACGCCCTTGATCACCAGCTCGGGCCGCTTCAATAGCTGCATTTAAAGCAAGTAAGTTTGTTTGTTCAGCAATGCTTTTAATTACATCAAGTACGGTACCGATGTTTTCACTATCTGATTTCAGAGTTTTAATGACAGAGGTTGAAGTATTAATTTCTGCTGCAAGGTTATTAATTGAGGCAACAATTTCCTCAACAACTTTACGACCAGACTCCGAGTCTTTATCGCCTTTAATAGCCGCTTCAGAGGCCTTTTCAGCACTAATCGCAACTTCTTGTACGGTTGCTGTCATCTCGGTGATAGCCGATGCGACGTGCACCGTTTCATTTTTTTGTTTAGCAATATTCTTATTGGTTGAAATACTCACCACTGAGGTTTCTTCGGCTGCAGTCGATAATTGCTCTGATGCTTGAGTAATACTAATGACCAAACTCTGAAGTTTTTCGACAAAACGATTAAATGTTTTCCCCATCGCACCTACTTCATCAGCGCTGTCAAAGTTCATCCGTTTTGTTAAATCATTATCCTGAGCCATTGAGGTAAGAACAGCCATCACGCCTTTAATGGGGGTAACGATATTACTAATAATAATTTTTGAGATGAAAATACCAATTATTAGTGAAGCCACTGCCATTGCAATCAGGCTAAATAAACTGGAGCGCTGCACATTCTGAACATTTTTTACTGACCGGTTTGTAATATTATCAATGCTCGCTTGCATGGCTTGTAAGCTTTCAAATAATTTTGCTTCGATATCCTGTAGCTGTGCCTGCTCATCCTTTGATAAATAACCACCGCCCGACATACTTCCACCGCGTTTGATAATCTGAATCGCACTATCAACGTATTTCTGATAATTAGCCTGCTGCTCAACTACTTTAGCTGTATTTTCGTCCAGACTAAGCACATCCGCGTGTAAATCAGCATCAAGTACCTTGCCTTTCGATTTATCCAGGATAGTGACGATGTCTTGCATCGCTTGATTGGTTTGTGCAGTGATATTTTCTATGCTGGTGAAATGCTCTTTGATGATGTTTCTTCTCGCCCCTGATTTGGCATCAATCATCAACTGCTGTAATTCAGCCGCTTTTTTTAATTGAAGCTGACTCGCTTCAGACACATTTTTTTCAAGTGGCAGTGACATCTCATGAATAACAGAAAATTCCTCTGAAATATTATTCATTTTGAAGATAGCAAAAGCAGAGATGATCACTTGGGTTATGCCAAGAATAATAACCACACTGAAAATCTTTTTCCCGATAGGAAGGTTCTTAATAAACTGCATTCCAGCTCCAGCCTCAGTCAAATTTAATCGTTAATTATGTCAACCATGAATATTTCATAGTCTATGCAGAGAGTATATCGGCTGAATTTTTTGATAATTAAAATTTTTAATTGCCAACCGCTGATAAACAAGAACATAGCAGTCAATATACTGAAGGCTTCACCTTAAGTTTTTCTTAACGAAATCGATGCAAACTGGCGTTCACCGATCATTTCACTGCATCTACTAGCGATGAGTGATTCTGCTGATAACTGATGGACGCTCCATGCAAAAAAACGATAACAACAGTCTTTTTTCTGATCTTTATTTTATTTTTAGTTCAGCATTTATTTTGATGCTATTACAGACGCTATTGAGAGCAATTCTGTTGTGGCGAAACAATGATCTCAGTGCCGCCATTCCCAACCATGATCTCATTCAAGCTTTTATCACCGGGCTCCGCTTTGACTTAATCGTCACTGTTTATGTACTGCTGCCCTTAATCATTGGTTTGCTATTTAAAAAAGGGTTAAACAACCGCAAAGCCTACACGCTCTGGCTTACCTTTGTGTCCAGTGTGATGATCTTTCTCGCCATTGTAGAGCTCGACTTCTATCATGAATTTCATACACGACTAAACAGCCTGGTATTTGAATATATGAAGGAAGATCCGGCAACGGTGTTAAGCATGATTTGGTATGGCTTTCCTGTTGTCACTTATCTCATCATGATTGGTTTACTTATCACAGCATTGTTTTTTATCTTTACGCTAAACAGCCGAATTAACCAAACTAAATCTACAGATAAAACTCGATACAGCTTAAGAGTGACCGCATTCTTTGTGGTCTTGCTGATATCTGTTGTTGCTGCGCGTGGCACGTTACGTCAGGGACCACCGCTTCGTTGGGGTGATGCCTTCCAGAGTCATTATCTTTTTGCCAATCATTTAGGTTTAAACGGAGTTTATACATTAGCTAAAGCGGTCATTGGTACTAAAAAAGGTGACAACAAATGGCTCAAGAAAATGCCAATAGCTGAAGCCGACAATACTGTGGAACAGATGGTTTTAACGCCATCGGATACACTACTAGACCCAGACTACTCGCCTGTCTTACGTACTTACCATGCCCGTACAGGTGAAAGCAAAAAACCATTAAATGTTGTGTTCATTCTGATGGAAAGTTTTAGTGGTGAATATGTTGGTGCCTTGGGCCATGACGAAGGTATTACTCCAGAGTTCGACAAACTCGCCAAACAAGGCCTGTTATTTAATCGCTTTTTTTCTAATGGCACACATACTCACCAGGGTATGTTTGCTTCATTAGCCTGTTTTCCTAACCTGCCGCACTATGAGTATTTGATGCAACAACCTGAAGGCAGTAACCATTTTTCAGGTTTGATACAAATGACCGCCGACCGAGACTATCAAAGCATGTATGTTTATAACGGTGATTTTGCCTGGGATAACCAAAAAGGCTTTTTTGGTGCCCAGGGTATGCAACGTTTTATTGGCAGACATGACTTTGTGAATCCTGTTTTCTCCGATCCTACTTGGGGTGTATCGGATCAGGATATGTTCGACCGGGCTGCCGAAGAGTTACAAAAAATGCCTAACGATAAGCCGTTTTTTGCCTTTTTACAGACTTTATCCAATCATACGCCATATGCCTTACCTACCCCACTGCCTGTTGCAAAAGTCACTGGACATGGTGAATTGAATGAGCATCTAACAGCGATGCGTTATGCCGACTGGGCATTAGGTCAGTTTTTTAAAAAAGTGGCCAAATCAGATTATTTTGACAACACATTATTTGTTTTAGTGGGTGATCATGGCTTTAGCACACCCAATCAAGTCACCGATATTGATATGCTCAAATTCCATGTGCCGCTATTAGTGATTGGTCCAAATGTTGTTAAAAACTATGGACACAGTAATTCAACAGTTGGTGCTCAAGTGGATATCGCACCGACTGTAGCGGGTTTACTGGGTGGAGATACCACTTATAGCTGCTGGGGCCGTGATTTACTGAATATTCATGACGCCGGATTTGCCGTGATCAAACCATCTGGTTCAGATCCGACTACAGCCATCATTGATGATAATAAAGTACTGGTTAAATCAACCGATAATTCCGCCTCGTTGTATCAATATCAGCTATTACCTATAGCATCAGCTAGTGAAATAGATGACACGGCAGATACGGAAAAACTGGATCACCGTTTAGACGCCTATATTGAGTCTGCCACATCGACTTTATTACAAGGTAAAGCTGGAGTAAAAACACCAAATAAGGGCATGGCACTGAATGACCAATCCAGCGAATAATTGCCAATTTCCTTATATTTAGTTATGTTGCGCGCTAGTTATTTGCAAAAAGGCTCAATCATAATATGAACATAAGATTCCTGATTATCCCATTGTTGGTGACAACATTTGCAGCTCATGCTGATAGTTCTACATTAGATGCAGCGGTAGGTGGCGGTATTGGTGGTGCTGTAGGCGCTGCCGTTGGCAATGAAGTCGGTGGACGTGAAGGAGCAATGATAGGTGGTGCCATTGGTGCAGCCACGGGTGTAGCCGTCAATACTGATGAATCAGCAGGTCACGGTGAACATCATGAAAAATATTATCATGATGATCATAAAGGTCATTTCAGTCCTCCTGGTCAGGCCAAAAAAGGCAACTGTTAGCTCCCTCAAAAAAGCCGTCATTTCTGACGGCTTTTTTATATGCCTTATTTATTTAGCAAATACTCACGCCATGACCCGAAAGCGGTAATATCCGTCGCATCATCTAAACCATAAGATTCACAAATAAAGCCTGTAACCCAACGGCCGTCTGTCACTTCCAACTTACCTAAGCCCAAAGGCGCGGCAATACCTGCCAGAAATGAGCCCAGCGTTGCCGTTGGTATCGACCAGAGCTCAATCTCAATAGCTGTTCCCTGTTTATCTCTTACTAAGCCAGGCCGCATTGGCGGGCCGCCAGCTAGGGCATAAAGCTTATAGGCATTGGCCGTCACCGTTTTCTCTAGAAAGACGCCGCCACGTTCTGTTAATTGATAATTCAGCGGCTGGCCTTGTAAATGCGCACCACACACCGCCAGCGTAATACGATCACCAGTGCCAGCTATTGATGCAGAAGAATCTGGGCATTCAAGCTCTATTGCGCCCAGTGGTAATCGCAGTGATTGCTGCATCAAATTGGCAAAGGTTAATAATCTGGCATCACTGAACGCACGGGAAAACAAGGTCACACCAAAGGGTAAGCCCGAAGTAATGAACCCGGTCGGAACCGCTATCGCACTGCAATCAAGCAAGTTCATAAAGTTGGTGTAATGACCCAGATTACTATTGAGTTTTATGGGATCAGCCTGAACTTGTTCAATGGTATAGGTTGTTCCGGCAGTAGGCGTGAGAATAAAGTCGTAACACGCAAGCACATCCCTCACCTGCTGTCGGCAAGCTTGTAACTTATATTCGGCTTTAAACAGATCATCTGCACGTGCCTCTTCCTGCGTCGCCAGGATATCCTGAATCACCTGCAACATAGCGTGTCTGTCGACACCTTCTGTTGCCACACGCCGTTCAGCTACCCAAGGGCCTTCATAAAGCAGTCTGGCTGCCGTGAAGAATGGTTCGAAATCGATAATATGTTTCTTACCACCCAAGTTTTCCAGGTGTTTGACCGCTTTCTCAAACTGCTCGGCGTATTCAGCATTACCAAAAAAGTTAAGTTGCTCTGCCTGTGGGACCGCAAAATTAAAGGTGATATTGTCTAACTTGCCGTAATTGCCTTTATTGGTATCGACGTTAGGTCTAGCAAACGCATCATTTTGATCAAATTTCGCAGCCACATTAAACACCGTATTGGCATCATCAGTAGTCAGGCTAAAAATAGACACACAATCCAGGCTGCGACAGGCGGGTACAACACCATCAGTACTCAATAAGCCTTTGGTCGGTTTTAACCCGATCAAATTATTAAATGCGGCTGGTACCCGACCTGAACCAGCGGTATCAGTACCTAATGAGAAACTGACTAAACCTAATGCCACTGCTACTGCGGAACCCGAGCTGGAGCCACCTGAAATATAGTCTTTATCAAAACTGTTATGGCAAGGCCCCCACTTTTCAGGTGAACGCACGCCGACTAAGCCAGTGGCAAATTGATCCAGATTGGTTTTACCCAGTGGAATGGCACCGGCATCAATTAATTGCTGAACAACAAAGGCAGATTTGTCCGGTGTATACGCATACGCCTCGCAACCTGCCGTCACAGGAAATCCCGCTAATTCGATATTATCTTTGATGGCAAAAGGAATCCCATATAACGGCTTATCTACCATATTGCTGTCATCTAAGGCATCCAGATAAGGCTGAAGCTGTTCGAGACTAAATAATTCAATCCAGATATTGTGATCAAGGTATTGCTCACAACGCTCCAGAGCATCTTTAATCACTTGTTTGGGTGTCAGCGTGCCGTCTTTATAAGCTTGTTGTAGCGCGGCAATCGTCATATTTTGTTCTGACATTATTCAACCTCCAGTACTAATAAACGATCGCCCATCCCTACCTGTGAGCCGGGTTTTCTGGAGAGAGAACTGACTTTGCCGGCTTGTGGTGCGGTCACCAGGATTTCCATTTTCATCGCTTCTAAAATCATTAAGGTGTCGCCTTCTTTCACGTCTTGCCCCTCTTCCACTTCAATCTTCCAGATACTGCAATTTAATGGACTATCCACCGAAATAGCATTGTCAGCCAATGGCAATAAGGCTTCATCGACCTCCGCTTGCTGATCACCGCTATCAAAATGTAATAAACCATCACGCTTCCAGCGTTCTAATTCTTCGTTGAACGCCTGCTGGCGTGTCGCGGTAAAGGCATCAATTTCAGCCTGATGTTTTTCGATAAACGCGTTGTAGTCTTTTAAATTGAAACGGGTTTCTTCAATCTTTAATTCATAGTTACCATGAATAAAATCACGACGAATCTGCATTAACTCATCATGGCTGACTTCATAAAAGCGAATTTGGTCAAAAAAGCGTAATAACCAGGGCTGCGTGAACTCTTTGGTTTTCTCGTAACGATTCCACATTTGCAGAGTCCGTCCGATAAACTGATAGCCCCCGGGTCCTTCCATGCCATACACACACAAATAGGAGCCACCGATACCGACCGAGTTTTCTGCTGTCCAGGTTCTGGCCGGGTTATATTTCGTCGTCACCAGACGGTGTCTTGGATCCATCGGCGTCGCTACGGGGGCCCCCAGATAGACATCGCCCAACCCCATCACCAGATAACTGGCATCAAACACGATTTTTTTGACGTCATCAACGGAATCAAGCCCATTGATTCTGCGGATAAACTCAATATTGTCAGGACACCAAGGCGCATTTTGTCTGACCGACTGCATATACTTTTCACTGGCCAGACGACAAGCTTCGTCATCCCAGGAGATCGGAATATGCACAATCCGGGTAGGCAAATCTAAGTCATCCACATGCTGGATATCTTTTTCTGCTTGCTTTAACACGGCCATCAGCTCATCCAGTGATAACACCATGCTGTCATAGTGAACCTGTAGCGAACGGATACCTGGCGTCAGTTCTAAAATGCCCGTCACCGCCTGTTCCTGTAACCACAGCATTAAGGCATGCACTTTAAACCGAAGATTGATATCTAAAGTTTGCTCACCAAACTCCACCAATAGATAATGATCGCCTGCCAGTCGATAAGTGATATCCATACCGGTTGACGCATCTTTGCTGATAGCATGCACAGGTGTATCGATAACCGCAGTATCTACTGACACAACTTGTTGACTGAGGCCATCAATCGCCTGGTTTTGTGCACGTTCTAAGGCGTTCGCTGTTTCAATCGATACCGGCACAAAGCGCACCGTATCACCGGCTTTTAACTGCCCTACCTTCCATAAATCTGCCGTGATAACAGTTGCCGGACAGACAAAACCACCCAGCGAGGGGCCATCTGGGCCCAGAATAATCGGCATATCCCCAGTAAAATCAATAGACCCGACCGCGTAAGCGTTATCGTGAATATTAGAAGGATGTAAGCCAGCTTCACCGCCATCGGTTCTCGCCCACTCCGGTCTTGGGCCAATCAAACGCACACCGGTACGACTGGAGTTGTAGTGTATTTTCCAGTCCGTATTAAAGAACATCTCAATATCACTATCAGTGAAAAAATCCGGTGCGCCATGCGGCCCATACACCACATGAATGTCCCAGTGATGTTGAATTTCAGGCTGACAATCCTGGGCTAGTGTGGCTGTATCAGAAACCGGTTGTTCAGGCAGGATATGTAATACATCACCCGTTTTCAGCGTCCGCCCTACATGACCACCAAATTGGCCTAAAGTGAACGTAGAACGTGAACCTAAATATTCCGGACATTGAATACCACCAGCCACTAATAGATAGGCTCTGGCGCCAGCACCTTTGACCTGTCCTAATTTCAGCTTGTCACCGGCTTTTACTGAAATAACTTGCCATGCGGATTGTGGTTCACCATTTAACTCAATGCTCAGTTCGGCACCCGTCACCACAATGCTGGTTGCGACATTAAAACTCAGCTCAGGACCAGACAAGGTGATCTCCAGCCCCGCGCAGGATTCATCATTAGCTAATAAACGATTGCCAAGACGGAAAGACAAACTGTCGAATGGACCTGATGGTGGAACACCGATATCCCAGTAGCCGACACGTGCAGGGTAATCCTGAATGGTTGTCATCGTGCCTGGAGACAAGATATTGATAGTCGAAGGCTGGTAAACAAAACTATCCAGATAACGTGTAGTGACCGCAGCGTTTAAAAACGCCTCATCTTGTAAAATCTGACCGACATAATCAGCATTGGTCTCAATGCCATAGACCTGCAGTTCATCTAAGGCAGCCAATAATTTCTGATGGGCCAGTTCACGGCTATCAGCATGGCTGATAATTTTCGCCAGCATCGGATCATAAAATGGTGAAACTTCAATACCGGCTTTCACCCAGTAATCGACACGAATCGCGTCACTCTTAGGCCAAATGACTTCTGTCAGTAAGCCCGAAGATGGTTGGAACTGTTTATGCGGATCTTCAGCATAGAGTCTGACCTGAATCGCATGGCCTTTTGGCTCAGGCGCAGTGGCAGGTAACTGCGATTCTTTAGCACCGACTTCCACCATCCAGCGAACCAGATCCACACCATAGACTTCTTCCGTAACCCCATGCTCAACCTGCAAACGGGTATTCACTTCCAGGAAGTAAAACTGTTGATTATCGGCGTCATAGACAAACTCCACCGTGCCGGCACTGCGATAGTGAATCGCTGACATTAATCTGACCGCCACTTCCTGCATATCAGCACGGACATCGTCAGGAATATTCGGTGCTGGTGCTTCTTCAATCACTTTCTGATTACGACGCTGGCTGGAACAGTCCCGATCCCCCAGAGCAAGTACATGGCCTTCACCATCACCCATTACCTGTACTTCGATATGACGAGCACGGGTGATAAATTTCTCCAGAAATACCCCATCATTGGAAAAGTTATTGGCACTCAGATTTTTTACAGAGTTAAACGCCTGACGCAGTGAAGCTTCATCATCACAGCGGTTCATACCGATACCGCCGCCGCCAGCCGTTGATTTCAGCATCACCGGATAGCCAACTTGGCTGGCTTGCTCAACGGCTTCATCAAGTGAGCTTAATAAGCCCGTGCCTGGTAATAACGGTACGTCGTTTTCTTCTGCCAATGCCCGAGCGCTGTGTTTTAAACCAAATGACTCCATCTGCTCTGCTGTGGGGCCAAGGAAGACAATATTATTCTGCTCACATAAACGAGCAAAGCCCGGATTTTCACTCAGAAAACCATAACCAGGATGAATCGCTTCAGCCCCTGTCTGTTTCGCTATATCAATGATAAGTTGTTGATTAAGATAAGTCTCACTGGCACGGCCTTCGCCCAGTGAGTAGCTTTCATCTGCAGCACTGACATGCAATGAGTCACGATCGGCTTCGGCATATATAGCCACTGCCTTAACATTCATCTCATGCAAGGTGCGAGTAATCCGTGTGGCGATGGCGCCCCGGTTAGCAATTAAAACTTTCTTAAACATGATGGGTATTCCTATCTGGGTCGTCCCAGCTAATAAAGCGCTGTTTCAGGTCGTCCCGAAACATAATCCGTATTACCCCCAGATCACCACTTCAACCGGTGTCGGGTTATAAGCATTACATGGGTTATTTAATTGCGGACAGTTAGAGATCAACACAATCACATCCATTTTTGCTGTCATTTCCACATATTTACCCGCTTCAGAAATACCATCTGCAAAGGTCAAATGGCCGTCTTCAGTCACAGGCACATTCATAAAAAAGTTAATGTTATGAGTGATATCACGCTTACTTACACCAAAGTGCTCGTTTTCGGCTACCGCTAGCATCCAGCTATCACGGCATGCGTGCATGGTTTTTTTCTCCAGCGAATAACGCACGGTGTTGGATTCTGTTGCACAGGCACCGCCCAGCGTATCGTGGCGTCCACAAGTATCAGCAGTGATCTCTAACATGGGTCTGCCAAGATTCGACAACAATGTTGTGCCAGCAGTAAGGTAGACATTACCTTGCTCACGAAGGGTATCAATCGCACTATAGCGCTCACTGGGATCCGCTAAACTGTAAAACAAAGTATCAGCGGCCTGATTACCATATAAATCGACAATACGCAGTGTTTGACCCGCTTTCAGTTCATGCATCCAGTAATCACCTGCTAACACTTCTTCACGGTAGCTGGCTTGTTCAGGGTTTAGGTTACTTTCTTTAATCACAACGTTATCCTTTGCTCATTAATGGTGATGACCGCATTGATGGTATAGACGGTTATTGTCAAAACCACGCTGGTTTTCAGCGCAGTGATTCAAACACTCGTCATCTTCCGTCACCGGAGCAGATTTTCTTAATTGATAGGTGACAGCATGTTTAGGATAGGCATCGGCTGTATTCATCGGGTGTGGACAGGTGTGGAATAACACCAAGGTATCCATTTCAAAGCGTAAATCGATGAAGTCACCCGCTTTGCTGTTGTTTTCAACAAACTGCATATTGCCTTCAGCGTCGGTTTTGACCTGGCTGAATAAGTTGAGATTGGCTGCCATATCACGACGGTTTAAGCCATATTTAGCCAGCTCAACCAAAAAAGCATGCTCGCCGCTTAAGGTCCAGTCATTACCGGCTTCCTGATAACTTCTGTCACCCCAGCGTTTTTTCATATTGTCCGTGGTGAGATTGCCGCCAACGGTATCGTGCCAGCCAACGGTGTCATCGATAATGGAACAAAACACATGCCCCATATCTGAGTACAAACAATGGCCTTTGGTCAGCTTAAAGGTATGCTGACATTTCAAGGTATCCGGCGCGTTATAACGCTCCAGTTTATTCATCGGGTTATAAAACAACATACCGACATTAGCGCCACCTTCGTTATCAATCAGCCGCAGTGTCGTCCCTTTTCTTACTAACATTGACCAATGCGTGCCACCAGGCAATGTATCCTCATATATCAGATCGTTTTGTTTATCACTCATGGTGTTTCCTGCTTTTGTTTCATCGTGTTTGAAATGTCTTCTAAAGTGGATTTGCGTGTATCACCCACCGGAATATCAAAGGTAATAGAGGCCCCATAACGGTTTGGGTTATCTGGGTCTTGACGGTGTTTATCAAACACTAATAAGCGTGTTCCCAGATAAAAGCCTTCGGTTAAGTCATGGGTAATCATGAAAATGGTGATGCCGGTTTTTTGCCAGATATCTAAAATCAAGGCATGCATATCAGAACGAATGCCTGGATCAAGCGCACCAAACGGCTCATCCAGCAATAATACTTTCGGTTGTTTAATTAAGGCCTGCGCAATGGCCAGCCGTTGCTGCATACCGCCAGATAGTGATGTCGGATATTGATTCGCCACATGCCCCAACCCAACCAATTCAAGCATTTCCTGGGCTTGCTCACGAACCTGTCGTCGCTTGCTGCCAAAACATCTGCCCAATAATCTGGACTGACCAAACTCCACACCCAACATGACATTTTCAATCACATTAAGATGAGGGAAAACAGAGTAACGCTGGAAGACAATACCCCGGTCAGCATCGGGCTCATCACGGATGGGATCACCATCCAGTAATAATTCACCTCGAGAGGGTTTCTCGGTTCCCAGCAGCATTTTCAGAAATGTGGTTTTACCACAGCCTGATGCGCCCACCAGAGTTATAAACTCGCCTGCTCTCACCGTCAGATTGATATTCTCAAGAACGACATTATCGCCGTACTCTTTCCATAATTTTTTCAGCTCGATATTGTTCATTTAGCCCCTCCCTCAGTCTGCTGCCACGGGAAGGCATATAAGGACAAACGACGTAATAGATAATCAGTCAGAAAGGCCAATAAGGTAATCCACAATACATAGGGCAAAATCACATCCATCGCCAGATAACGTCTGACCAGAAAGATACGATAACCAAGCCCTTCTGTTGCCGAGATGGCTTCTGCGGCAATTAAAAATAACCAGGCCGCCCCCAGACTTAAACGCACTGCATCAATCAGTTTTGGTAATACCTGAGGTAAGACTACTCGTACAATCAATTGCCAGGTTGAGGCGCCTAATGTTTGTGCTTTGATGATCAATTCTTCAGGTAACGCCATGACACGTAATTGCACATCACGAATCAAAAATGGGGTGATACCCAGCACAATAAGCGTAATTTTGGCGACTTCACCTAAACCAAAAATGATAAACAAGATAGGTAAAATCGCTAATGGTGGTACCAGAGATATAACGGTGACCACTGGTGCAAAACTGGCACGCAGTAGAGGAATAATCCCAATCAGAATTCCAACGATAAGACTGATAAGCGCACTGATACCAACGCCAATCCCCAGCCGTTGCAAACTGGCCAGCGTATCGGCCCATAACAGGTATTCACCAGTACGTTTACTGGGTTCAAATGCCATCATATGAATGGCATGACCAAAGGCTTCGAAGGAAGGCATCAGCTTATCATTAGGATTCACCGCTAAGCGCTCATTCGATGCCACCAGATAAGCCAGTAAAATCAGGATAAAAGGTAAAGCACCTAATAACCATTTCCCAGCGTTACTCGGCTGTTGATTGATAAGTCGTTTCATAATAATTCTCTGGCAAATGACGGTTACAGAGAACCGTCAGCCGCCATAGACATGAAAGACGAATCAAAACGCAGCTTAACGTTCGCTGAGTTACCGACTACAGTGCCATCTGGATAAGCAATACCAATAAAGCCAGCATCCATCGCACCTTCACCTAATAAACCATGCTCGAATGAAAACTCACTCACATACTTCATGGTTTCAGGCAGTTGTTTGCTTTGAGCAAAGGCCACGGCATCTTTTGCTACATAGAACATATTGGTCGCAGCCAATTGTGCTTCATAACCCGGCAAATCAGTGCCTGAGGCTTTAGCCATAAAGGTCAGCGCATCGGTATCTTTAGCCGCCATACGCGCCATGATTTCATACCAGGCACCGGTTAAGGCTTTACCAAAATCAGGGTTATCTTTCAGGGTGTCAGTGTTGACCACTAACATATCGATGATTTCGCCAGGAATTTGAGAAGAATCGAATACTTTTGAGGTATTAGGCATGGCAGCCACTTCAGATAACAGTGGATTCCAAGTGACGGTAGAAGTCACGTCGTCTGCGTTAAACACGGCTACCAAATCGGCATCTGAAGTATTCACGACTCTGACATCACGCTCACTCAAACCAATGGTATCTAGAGCACGAGCTAATAAATAATGAGAAACAGACAGCTCAACCAGATTAACGTTTTGGCCCTCAATGTCTTTCAGGGTTTTACCTTCGCCCTTCAGGACAATGCCATCGTTCCCATTAGAAAAATCACCAAGAATTAATGCGGTAGAGTCGACACCACCCGCAGCAGGAATAGTGAGCGCATCCATATTCGTCATGGTGCAACCATCAAACTGCCCAGCCGTATATTGGTTGATGGATTCAACGTAGTCATTGATTTGAACTACGTCAATTTCGATACCGTATTTGTCCGCCCACTTTTTTACAATGCCCGCATTCGCCGCATAGTCCCACGGCATCCAGCCTGCATAAATAGTCCAGGCAATACTGAATTTATCTTTTTGTTCAGCATTCGCTGAGAAGGGAACGATAAGGAGAGAGAAAGAAAGCAGCAAGAAGCTGAAAAAACGAAGAATGGAGAACTTCATGAAGTTACCTCACAGTTAGTTAGAAACACGGTGCAAGAGATGTTTTACAAAAAACAATCTCCCGGGCTTTTATCCCTCCGTGTAACCTTCACTGTGAAGGTCGGTTACTCTCGGTCCAGACATCATCGTTGATCGGAACCCTAGAAACCTTATTTTAGTCGACAGTAGTTGGTAAACCACCTCAGCACTTAGAACTTGTAACGCAGATACCGTGCCAGTTTAACTACAATCAGAATAATTAATGTTTGATCATAAACTTAGCAGTTCAAGCTAAGTTTATATCTACCTAACAAGCCGCACCATAATGGCACAACCCTATTCTCAGGCTCACCGTAATGGTGCATAACAGACTCACCTGACCTATAAGCGAGATGAAAAACGGGTAATCATATTCAGTAGATTTTGTGATTCCTGCGCCAGATTTTCAGCGTGTACATTTACCTTATTAGCATTGCTCACCACCATTTCGGCATCAGAGCTAATTCTGACTACATTCTTATTAATGTCTTCACTCACTGCACTCTGCTCTTCAACGGCAGTCGCAATCAAGGTGTTAAGCTCATTCAGTTTCTCCACACTCTCTTTAATAGAGCTCACAGAGTCAATAGACCCTTGAATATCCTGACGGCTTGAGGAGGCAGTATCTTTTGTCGTTTCCATACCTTTCACCACTTTGACAACAGAGCTATCCAGTTTTGAAATAAGGTTTGAAATTTCTTGGGTTGATTCCTGGGTTCGTGTCGCTAATGAACGCACCTCATCAGCGACAACAGCAAATCCCCTACCATGGTCACCTGCTCTTGCAGCCTCAATCGCCGCATTTAACGCTAGTAGATTGGTTTGCTCTGCAATGTTACTAATCACATCTACGATAGGATTAATCGCACTGGAGTCCGATTCCAGCGTTTTAATATAATCACTGATAGTATCAAAAGCCCTATCTAAGCTGGTTAAGCCTTTCACGGCGGTTTCAGATTTAGTCATGCTTTGTTGGGTTAAGTCATCAACCTGATTCGCTGACCGAGAGGCCAGACTGGCGTTACGTGCCAGCTCCTGAATTGTGGAAGACATTTCCGTCATGGCTGTCGCCACTTGCTCAGTTTGAGATGCCTGAGAATTAATCGATTCCATAATTGATTGTTGAGACTGATAGGTATCGCCGGCCGACTTATCAATGCTGCCAGCAGAATCTTTCATTCTGACCAAAATAGTATTCAGTCTGGCCTGCAGCAGTTTATTCACTAATACCAGTTGAGCAACTTCATCATCAGCACCGGTATACACCATACCCATCAGGGGATTATTGACCTCATCATTAGCTTCTTTTATGGCTCTATCCAGTGATGCAAAGACCCAATTTTTGAGTAACAGAAACGATGCCAGGCCACCTAATACCGCAATAACCACTGGCAGATAAAAGGGCAATTGTTGAATGGTACTGATTTGATTTACAACGCTGGCCACAATACTACTGAGCACCACTGATAATGTGGTTTTATTTTTTAGAGACAGTCGTGTGAAGACGTTACCGAGTTTAGGCTTCTTACCCTCGTTAATTTGTTTATAAAGCTGTTGTGCACGCTTAATCTCTTGTTTTTTGGGTTTACTACGAACAGACTCATAGCCAATTACTTTATCGCCATCAAAAATTGGCGTGACATACGCATCTACCCAGTAAAAATCGCCAGTCTTTGTTCGATTTTTGACCATCCCCATCCAGTGTTTACCCGATTTTACGGTAGACCAGAGATCAGCAAATGCAGCCGGTGGCATATCTGGATGACGAATGACATTGTGATTCACGTTCATCAATTCATCAGCAGAAAAACCACTAACGTACTCAAACTCTCTGTTAAAGCTCGTTATGATGCCTTTGAGGTCAGTTGTTGAAATCAGCGGATTATCGAAGGTAATTTCTTTATCTGTGACTGGCAGATTTTTTTTCATTGTGCTTCACCCTGATAAAAATGAGTGGTAAATACATATTGCGTATACCTATATCGGCAGCTCATCAAAGTAACTTAAGTGTTCACAATAATTTAATGCGTAACATTCTGAGTTATTAAGTATTTTTATTTTTATTCTTTAAAATTAGTTGAAGTGATACAAGCTATATCAATAAAGTTTATTTAAAATACCCTCTTTCTGATAATTGGTAACTCACATGAAAGCACCTCAAGTTGGATTCGTTAGCCTCGGATGTCCAAAAGCCCTAGTTGATAGCGAACGAATCATCACTAAGCTCCGTTCAGAGGGGTATAGCATTACGCCAACATATGATGATGCTGACTTAGTTGTCGTGAATACCTGTGGCTTTATTGATTCTGCTGTTGAAGAATCTCTGGGTAGTATTGGTGAAGCCATCGCTAAAAATGGCAAAGTCATTGTAACGGGTTGCCTTGGCAGCCGTGACAACACCATTCGCGAAAAACATCCTCAGGTTTTAGAAATTACCGGCGCCCATGCCTTAGAAGAAGTCGTCAGCGCAGTTCATAAACACTTGCCTCCCCAACATGATCCTTTCGTCAGTCTGGTTCCACCTGAAGGAATCAAGTTAACTCCGCGTCACTACGCTTACCTGAAAATTTCTGAAGGTTGTAATCATCGCTGTACTTTCTGCATTATCCCTTCTATGCGTGGCGATCTGGTCAGCCGCCCGATTCATCATGTCATGATTGAGGCAAAACGCCTTGCTGACGCTGGCGTCAAAGAGCTTTTAGTGATCTCTCAAGACACCAGTGCCTATGGTGTAGATGTGAAATATGAGACTCATGAGTGGAATGGTCGTGAGCGTGCAACGCGTTTTTATGACCTTGCCGAAGCCCTGGGGGAACTGGGAGTTTGGGTAAGAATGCATTACGTATATCCCTACCCACATGTTGATGATGTGGTGCCATTAATGGCTGAAGGTAAAATTCTTCCTTATCTGGATATTCCTTTTCAGCATGCCAGCCCACGCATACTGAAATTGATGAAACGACCTGCATCATCACAAAATAATCTGGAACGTATTCGTGCCTGGCGTGCGATTTGTCCTGATATCACCTTGCGAAGTACTTTTATCGTCGGTTTCCCAGGTGAGACAGAAGAAGAATTCCAGGAATTACTCGACTTTCTGACTGAAGCACAGCTTGATCGTGTCGGCGCTTTTGCTTACTCGCCCGTTGATGGTGCCACAGCAAACGAGTTACCGGATCAAATTCCTGAAGAAGTAAAACAGGAACGTCTTGACCGCTTTATGGCACATCAGGCTGGAATCAGTGCTGCCAGACTTCAGTTAAAAGTGGGACGTAGAGGCCGGGTTATCATTGATGAAGTGGTAGAAGAAGGTGCTGTCGGACGCAGTGAAGCAGATGCACCAGAAATTGATGGCCAAGTATTTATCGATGGTGCCACCCACTTAAAAGTCGGTGATATCGTTGATGTCGAATTCGAAGAAGCTGATGAATACGATCTCTGGGCAAAACTCGTCTAAAAATCTAAATCAAATGCCTGATTGACCGCCTCAACTACTGAGTCGGCAATCGTGGCATTGGATGCTTTTGCCTCGGCTTCATCCTGAGGTAAGAACTTACCTGTCCGAACTAAACAAGCTTGCAGACCTGCATCAATAGCCCCGACAACATCTGACGCCACATCGTCGCCAATCATTAAAACTTCATCAGGTCTGACGTTAAGCGATGACACCGCCTCATGAAAAAAACTGGTATCGGGTTTGCCAATGATCTGAGCTTTCACATCTGCCGCATATTCCAGTGCCTGAATAAACGGCCCCGCATCCAGCTGTAAACGACCAGCACTTTTAAAATATCGGTTACGTCCAATCCCAAGAAGCACAGCGCCATCCATCAATAATGAGAAAGCATGATTTAATTGTTCATAATTAAATAAATCTGCGGCATCGGTGACAATCACGGCATTCGGTCGGCTTTGATCTAAGTCACTAAACTCGGGCATTAAATCAGGATGGATAAGACAAAACGGGCGATACCCCTTCGTCTGGCACAGGCCTTTTATAGCTACCGGGGCCGTGAATACTTCCTCTGGCTTTATATCAAACCCCATCCGAGTAAGTTCATCAAAGACAGACTGGCTGGTTGAACGTGAAGTATTCGTTACAAAGCGCATCGGGACCGAGTGCTGCCTCAGCATCATAATCAGTTCCACCGCACCCGGTATAGGCTGACCATCAATATACAAAACACCACTGATATCAAACAAAATTGCTTTAGTCATAACAATGGCCTCCACTGTATGAGAGCAATAGTCTGAGTATGCAATGCTTTTTAGATGAACTCAATACTCAGCAATATAGCTATTTTTAGTCATTTTTACCCGGCGGCATAATAGGCCAGTCCGCAGCATCAAGAGAATCCAGCGGATACTGGCTGGCTTCACCATGCCAGCGTTGGATAAAACGACGGTCAGCATCATAGATCTCAGTTTGTTTATCCAGATCAAAATGACGACCACCGCGTGGATCAGCCCCTACCCCGGCAATATACTGCCAATTACCCCAGTTTGAAGCAACATCATAGTCAATCAATTGCTGCTCAAAATAGGCGGCACCGAAACGCCAGTCTAATTGCAGTTCGTTAATAAAACAGCTTGCCACTATCTGACGACCACGATTAGACAAATACCCGGTTTCGTTAAGCTGTTTCATACAGGCATTGACTAAAGGGTATGGCGTATTGCCATTGCACCATTTCTGATAACGCTCAGGATAAAAACAACAAGATATTTTTTGTTTCTTTATCCCTTCTGCTTTGAATAACTTATGTTGATAACGCTGGGCATACCACTGAAAATATTCACGCCACAGCAACTCATAATAAATCCAATACGTGGATTCATTCGCCGTTTGCTCAGCCTCATAGCGTTTCAATCGCGCCACCAGCTTACGTGGCGATAATGCACCACAGGCTAACCATGCCGACATTTTTGTCGAGTTTTCCCAACCATCCAGTTCATTTCTTACCGTTTTATAATACGTGGGCAAATCAGATGAAAAGTACTGCTCAAGATGCTCGAGTGCCGTTTTTTCTCCACCAAAGCCCTCCCTTAGCTCACCAAATTCTGTTTCAGTTTGATGGGTCAAGCCAGTCAGGCTCTCTACCGGAGGGGCTAACCATTGCGGCATGGATACTGGTTTATCAATGACAATGGCTTCGCAGCGTTGCTTAAACTCGGTAAATGTCGCTGGTAAATCATTTAGTGAAAAAGGTAATTGCTCGGGACGAAATAATGTATGTGTCCAGACAGAATGAAATAGCGTACGAGGAAAATCTGCTTTGAGATGATGCCATTGGCGAGTTTCAAAAACACCCACATGATGACTACGATACACCGCATCGATATGATGATTTTTTATCAGAACAGAAATAGCTGAGACGGGATCGGCCGTCATCACGATCAAACGTTGACCGCGACGCTTTAGTTCGTTACCTAAATCATGCAAGGCTTTATTGAGAAACTGTCGACGCAAAACGCCCATGGATCTGGCATTTAAACGGCTTTGTCTGAACCAGGTAGGATCAAAACAATACAAACAAATGAGCTGTTCGCAATTTAGGCTTGCTTCCAGAAGCGCTGCATTATCGTGAATACGGAGATCATGTTGAATCCAGTATAAGCCGGTTTTATACATTTCTACTCCTAATAAGCAACAATACCCTGACTGCAAAACTAGACGGTTTATTGTCGATATTTTGTGAAGCTAGCAAAATCAATGAATGTATAAACTTAGCTCTCTTGTAGCCAATAAAAACTAAAAGCCGGTATGACTAATGCATTTTTAAACAAATCCGGACGCTGGCCACTAAACAAATCATAAAGCTGCCCATTCTGTGGATTGCCCCAGCTACCTAGTTCATCTAAATTCAGATGTTGGGGTTTACCATTGAAATTCGCCACTACCAGAACCCGTTGATGCTGCTGTTGAATGCAATAGCGTTCGAAGACAAAAAGATGCTCATTACCCACATCGATCAATTCTCGATTATTAAAATCAGCAAACACATCAATTTCTTTGCGAACAGCAATCATCCGTTTTAAGGCGGTAAATATTTCATATTGTGGGTGACCGGGCTGATTTCGCAGATCGGCTTTATCCCAGTTAATAACAGGACGATGCACCCAACGTGAGTCGCCTTTCTTGTAGGGATCATCAAGATAGGAAATATCATTGGTCGTACCGACTTCGTCCCCGTAATATAGAAGTGGTATGCCACCAAACGACATAATCAAACTATGTAATAACAAGATAATGTTGATCGAGTCCTCAATAGCTTGTTGATCACCCTGCTCCAAGGCATATTCCAGTCCAACCAGGGAGGCTAATGAACCTGAAATACGTGCATCCCCGGTTTTCTCATTTTCACCAAACGGTAAGCCTCTGGCATGTGAATGGTCAAAACGGCCCATGTAATAATCAATCAAAAACTTACGATGTTGTGCAGGTTGGTAACCAACCAGTTCAATATCACGATCATCAAAACCTAAACCGATATCATCATGGCAACGGATATAATTCAGCCATGTTGCTCTTTCCAGTTTCACTGGCAAGCTTTTAATGCCCTGATTAAGTAATTTAGTATTTTTTGTAGCGACGGCATCCCACATTAACGCCATATAGGTCGCGTTGTAGGCAATCTCACACTCTTTAGCAATGACTGCATCTTCACCAAAATATTTGGTGACTTCAACGGGAGCCACAATGGCTTCAGCAATATATAAAACACCGGGAGCAACCACCTGGCAGCAGTCTTTGAGCAGTTGCAAAATCAAGTGAGCTTCACGTTCATTCTGGCAGGTACTACCAATTTTTTTCCAAAGAAAGGCAACCGCATCTAAACGCAGAATATCAGCACCTTGATTGGCCCAGAACAAAATGACGTCGAGCATTTCAATAAACACAGAGGGATTGGAATAATTCAGATCCCATTGATAACTATTAAACACCGTCATGACCCAACGTTGCATTTCCTCATCCCAGGTAAAATTACCCGGTGATGTTTCTGGAAAAACTTCAGGCATGCTTTGCTCAAACATATCAGGCACATTGCGGTTTTCGAACGTGTAGTAATAATCCTGATACTTGGTTTCACCTTGTCGTGCTTTTTGCGCCCACTCATGTTCATCGGAGGTGTGATTCAGTACCACATCCATCGTCAGCAAAATATCACGCTCATGCATACTGCGTGCAAGTTCGTTTAAGTCCTTAAGACTGCCAGCACGCTCATCGATCTTGCGGAAATCGCTCACTGCATAACCACCGTCACTGCTGCCTTTCGGACATTGCATAATGGGCATGATGTGCACCAAGTTAACGCCCAGCTCCTGGAAGTAATTCAGATGAGTTTTCATGCCCTGCAAATTACCGGCAAAGCCATGACTGTAGAGAGCCATACCCACCCATTTTTGACTCAAAAACCAGTTATGGTCGGCTTCACGCTCAATATCTTTCTGACGTAAATCTTCCGGACGGCGAATATACTGCCATGCCATGGCTTCAACTAATTTCTGCGACTGGGCTTTGAAGTCATCACGATGCCCATACAAACGCTCAAATAACGAGTGTATGGCGTAAAAATTCGCCCCCAAACGCGTATAGAAATAGCGTAAATCCTGCTTTGAAATGCCGGCCTCAATTTCATTGAGGATATCGTTCAACAATGTGTGGGCTTGCTGCTCGTACATGCTTAACCTTGTTTGAATTATTCTGAATAAGCGTTATTTATAGAAATCAGGATCTTTACTGATGGCACCACGCTGTGTGACGACACGACAAGCAAAAGCTTGGGCTTTTTCCAATGTTTCTTCAATATCCCAACCAGCCAGTAAACCATGAATATACATCGCAGTAAAAGCATCGCCAGCACCCACGGTATCCACGACTTGTTCATGATATGAAGGTGCAACTTGATGAAAAACACCGTCTGTGTCGCGAACTATCGCGCCTTTTTCACCTCTGGTCACGATCAACTGGTCAAGATGAAAATGCGTATGCATTCGGGTCATATCCTGATGCAAGTCAGCAGAATGAAATCCGAGTTCGTATAGCTCGCTTTCATTCAGTTTTACCCACCTTGCTTGTTCGAGCCAGTGATATACCGCTTCTTTTTGCCACCAGGGTGAACGTAAATTCACATCAACAAAAATATCCAGTGAAGGATTTTCTGTCAGTTTTTCCAGTGTTCTATTGGCAATATCACGGCGAGCAACCAAAGTACCATGATAGAAGAAACCGGATATGTCCTGCGTAGGTATTTCGGATAAGTCAATAAAATCCCAGGCATTATCTTCAGCAAAGGTATAAATCGGTTCATCATTCTCAATACGAATATCCACCCGCCCTGTCTGATGTTCACTATCCTGCTGGATAGCTTTGGTCGTCATTCCCCAACTGGTCATTTCTGACAAGATGATGTCACCTAACTCATCCTTGCCGACCCGACTGATAAACAGGGGGGAATCGCCTAATGCCTGAAAGTGCCAAGCGACATTAAACGGCGCGCCCCCTAATACATTTTCCCCCGTCGGGAAACAATCAAATAAGGCTTCACCAAAAATAGTTAGCTTGCTTGATGATTTCATGATGATGTTTCTTTATTGGTTGGCGTAAAAAAATGCGGTGCAAAATGCGCCACTCCCTGCAACACACCTGCCGAATAATTACCATTATTATCACTGTGGCTACTACTTGCCAGAAACAAGGCCTCAACATTGCCATTGTGTTTTGATAACTCCAGCGCAGCTTGTTTGATTTCTGCACTGGCATTGTCGACCAAAACTGACGGTATATGACTGGTCAGTACGGGTAAGTCATTGCCACTATCGCCAGCAAAAATAACTTCGTCCAGTTTATAGCCCAGTTTTTGTTGTAAAAATTCAATGGCGTGCAGTTTGGTTGCATGTTCCGGTAACACGTCTAATAAGCCGATATTTTTGGGTTCGTCGACACTCCAGAGAATACTGGCCGCCACATTAGCATCTTTCAAAAACGCTTCGATACGAGCAATGATCGTGTCTTTGTCCATATACAGCGGCAAGTAATAACTTAACTTATGTGTGTTTTGTTTGGTACTTTCCTGTAAGCGTAGCTCTTTGATGGGCCGTAAAATCTGTTTTAGTTGTGCATGCGTTTTGCCGTTCCAGTCTTTATCAATTTCGGCTTCCCAATCCGCCATCTGTTGCCAGCTACCCTTTCCTATCTGATAAATCTTGGTGCCAACATCGGTAATTGCAAAATCCGGGATCGGTAAGGCGTAGTTTTTAATAGCACGTTTGACTAAAGACACATGGCGTCCCGTCACATAGGCTAATTTCACATCCTCACGCTCACAAAAGCTTGAAAAAGATTTACGGGCATCGGCAGGTTCCGGCTGAAAACCATTAGGAATAATGGTTCTATCCATATCCGTACACAGTAAAACTTTAGCGGGTGTCATCATGATGTTTTCTTTGTTTTTGCCTGATGAAAGAACTGGTAATGTTCAAGCGATTCCAAAATGCCGGCGGCAAATGGTTTATCAGCAAAATAAATCCGGTCTGTATCAATCAATTGTGATAACTCCTCATTATGTCTGTTAGCCACTACAGCGGCGAGCGTATTGCCGCGCATCATATCTTCATCAGCACCAGAACCGCCCGCCACAAAAATATGCTCAAGTGGTATTTGCCAATGATCGGCAACATAGCGTAGAGCCATCCCCTTTGATGCTCTAATAGGTAAAATGTCTAAATATTGTCCGAATGCCAACTGTACATGTACGGATTGTTCTTCCTGATGTAACAGCCGTTTTATCTCTTCTATATCCGCTTGCTCAGGATCAATGTAATAACTTAATTTAAATCGACTCTGTTCTGCTTTTGGCTGTTTCTCCAGACCAGGATAATCATCAAGTAATTGACGAACCTTATGGGGTGTCCAGTGATAATCGATATGTTGGGCCCACGAGGTATCTGGCGTTAACTTCGGCGCGTAATAAATTTCAGTCCCCGAACTGGTAATCAGAATATCAGGCTCCGGAATCTGATGTTTTTTCATCATTCTTAATGCCACATCCAATCTTCGACCTGTAGCAATAGCAAATTTCGTGGTTTTACGATTCTCACGAATTAGATTAATGAGTTTATGTAACGACACATCATCACCAATAAGGTTCAGATCGAGATCGGTGAAAATGGCTTGTTCTGCATAAACATGGCTGGTTCTTTCAAGCGGTTGACGTTGTAATAATTCAGCGCGTTGAGCCAGTGGTGTAACCAACTCAATATAACGCTTGGCGTGAGCTTGCCATGAATAACATTTGGCCACGCCTTCCAACCCTCTACTGGAATAGTCATCCCATAACTTATTATCAGTGAGCAGCTTTAGTAATGCGTCTGTAATAGTCGACGACTCTAGTGGATCAATCAAAATACCATTATGACAGTTACCAATGATATCTCGTGGTCCCCCATCTTCTGTTGCAATAATGGGCACACCAGAAGCGGCGGCTTCAATCAAGGTTAAACCAAAAGGTTCTGTCAATGCCGGGTTCACAAACACACCACCTGATGCCGCAGCAATGCGATACATCAAAGGGACTTGTTCACGCTTGTGATGCTTAGGCATAGCCACTTTGCCATACAGATCGTAACGATCAATCGCCACAAGAAGCTCATGGAAGACTTCCTGAGCACCGGCTTCCAAGTCATCAATATCATCACGGTTACCCGCAATAATTACCAGATTAGCCAGTTGTTGCAACCTTTCCGACTCACCATAAGCTTCAATAAGTACCGCAATATTTTTGCGTTTATCTGGTCTTGATAAGGCCAGAATAACTGGTTTATTGGGTTCAACAAGTTGGTGGGTTAATTTACCGAATAACTCCGTTTCTAACTCATTACCTTCTGGTGGCTTAAATTGTTTGATATTGGTGCCTGGCGGGATAACACGCATCTGATCAGGCTGATAATGATCATAAATTTCGTATTGCTCTTCAATTTCCTGATGGGTACTGGTAATGACTCGCTCAGCGGTAGCTAAAGTAATTTCTTCTGCCTCAATGCGTCGTGTCATATTATAAAGCGACTCAATTTGCTCGGTCGTCAGGCCGCTCGCCAGCAATCGTCTCCGCTTCACTCGACCAAGTGAATGACCAGTATGGACCAGAGGAATCCCCAACAGATTGGCAACGTGAGATCCAACTAGACCGGCATCGGCATAATGGCTGTGTATCAAATCAGGAATATGATCTTGCTTTCTGAAAAAATCAGCGAGGTTATCAGCAAACCCGTCCAGATGTTCCCAAAGCTGTTCCTTGTATATATATTCTTCAGGACCAGCATCAATCCGGACAATCCTGAACTTATCATTCACCACTTCAATGGGGTCAGCATAATCGGCATCAACATGACTATCGATAATGCGGCGGGTAACAAGGTCTACCTGAGAGACATTGGGTAATTCAGAAAGAGCCTGAGCCAGCTCCAGCACATAGAGGGTTTGTCCTCCAGTATCAGCATCTCTGCCGAGTTCCAGATTATCAGCTCGTATGAGCCCATGCACACTGATCAGTGCGATATACATCTGCTCAACCGTGTCCCCCATAAAACCTGCTTCTCCCTTTATTACGTGTATGCGTTCAGATATCGTCCCACTACTTGATACTATAGCATCACACTATCTTGATAAAGATTAGCTTAGGTTAATTTTTGCGGTGTGTATGTGTATATGAAAACCGTTGAGTAATAAATAAATTCAGTTTCTGCGTGAAATTAAACGTTTCAACTTTGCACTCAAACGGTGGAAAAATCGATGTTTATTTCCCGCTGCCGCACTAGTCAGGAAATTGATTTGTATAGACTGGCGTTTGCCTTCAAAGGCCGGATAGCCATGCCAGCAGTTGTCAGTCACTTTGAAAGCGAGCAAAGCACCTGGTCCTGGGCTGATTTCATCGACATAATCATTCATATCATGCCCATTTCTCAGGATCCGAAGTTTGCCTGTATCAGCTTCCCATTTCTCATTCAGGTAAATCAGAATAGTAGCTACTTTGGTTTTGGAGTCAGTATGAATCCGACCATCTTTTTGTCTGGAATAACCTCTGAGCGTAATCATCATTGGCAAATCCATCACTTGCACATCAAACTTCTCACAAATAATGCGACGAAACTCAGGGCTATCGATTGACTCAATGAGTGATTTGAATGGCTCATTTAACTCAACATCATCCACATTGTAGCTGCCGCCATCAGCAATATCAGGAAAGCTGTTAATGATGCCCTTTACATCGTCAGGGTAAATTGACTCTTCTACTTTAAAATAAGGGAAAGGCAGCGTCTGCAAAGGCGCATTATTGAGCGAATCCAGCTTAATCACATTCTTCATTATCTTGTCATCAAATTGTCATAAACCTTCACATTATCACTTTCTGTACCTCAGATACACAAACGAAAGCCTCACATAACAAGTTATAACAGCGCTGTTGATATATTACTTTTCGCTCTACTCATCATTGAGAACTTCTTTACGTCAGTCTTATCTAAGAAATCATTGACTCGTAATAGTCAGTAACGTTTATAATGAGTATGATTCTCATTTAGAACTTGACTAAGTAATACATCGACTTAACAACCAAAGCTGGAGCGGTTAAAAACGTGTTTAAACTCGACCTTCGTAAAACCTCAGGTCTCATTATCAGTCTGATAATGTTCTTCTCATTTATATATACGGCTCATGCGAACGATGCTCAGAGTGATACACGTCAGCTGATGCAGATGGCTGAATATATCGGCGCTGACTATAGTGCTGCTGTAGCTAATGGGGAAGTCATCAATGAGGCTGAGTACAGTGAGATGACAGAATTTTCTGCACTTGCTGTAGAAAAAACGCGTCAACTGGAAAATGGTCAGGACGCTGTAGAAGCTGCCCTAAAATTACAGAAGGCTGTTGCTGACAAACAGAACCCGGATGTGATTCATCCTATTACGGTTGAACTGCGTAATATTCTGATCAAACTGTCACCTGCCGTTTCATTACCCAGCGAATTATTACCTATACAGCAGGTTCAAGCCCTTTATCAGCAAAATTGCAGTGCCTGTCACGGTGCTAAGGGTCAGGGTGATGGTGAACTTGCCGCTACGCTTGATCCAACCCCAACTGATTTTACCGACAAAGAACGTGCGATGAACCGGTCTTTAATCGGTTTGTACGATGCCATTACTAATGGTATCGACGGCACAGCAATGGTCGCACTGAGCCACCTGAACGAAAAACAACGTTGGTCTCTGGCTTTTTATGCTGGCAGCATAGCGTTTCAGGATAATAAAGGTCTCGCCACTGTTCCTGCAGGTATGAGCATTCAAGACTTTGTCAGTAACAGCCCGAATACCTTATTAAACAAATATCCTACATTGGATAACCAAACCGTCGCAGAACTTCGCTCAAACCCTCAGCCACTTTTCGCTTCTAACGACCCTCTCGCCATGGCTAAACAGCAGCTTAATGCTTCTCATAAAAGCTATATGGCAGGCGAATATAAAACCGCTCAAGGTTTAGCTGTTAGTGCCTATCTTGATGGGTTTGAACTCGCTGAAAACGCGCTGGATGCATACGATCCAAAATTAAGAAAAGATATTGAAAAATCCATGATGGCGTTCAGGCAGTTAACAAGCCAGTCTGATAAACAGGATGAACTCACTGCATTACTGGAAAAAACCAACAGTCAGTTAGGCCAGGCGCAAGATATGCTATCTGCCGATACCCTATCTGACTCTACCCTTTTCACCGCCAGCTTGGTCATTTTGTTGCGTGAAGGCTTAGAGGCAATGCTGGTTGTGCTGGCACTGGTGACCGTACTGGTAAAAACTGAACGCCGCGATGCAGTGAAATATGTTCACGCCGGATGGGTTATTGCCTTAATCGCTGGTATAGCGACCTGGTGGGCAGCTCAAAACCTCATCAGTATTAGTGGTGCCAGCCGTGAAATTATGGAAGGTGTCGGTGCATTGATGGCTGCCGTCATTCTATTCTATGTCGGTTTCTGGATGCATAGTAAAACCAACGCCGCAGCGTGGCAGGCATACATCAATCAGCATATTCACCGCCACTTAAGCACAGGCACATTGTGGGGCTTAGCTGGGCTGTCCTTCATTGCTGTGTATCGTGAAGTGTTTGAAACAGTCCTGTTTTATCAGGCTCTTATGACTCAATCAGCATCCTCTCAGTCAATGTCCATCGCTACCGGCTTTGTAACGGCAGCGGTGATTTTGGCGGTATTGTTCTGGGTCATTATTAAATACTCTTTACGTTTACCTATCAGAAAATTCTTCACCTTCAGTACTTACCTGATGCTGGCTCTATCCTTTGTACTGATCGGTAAAGCAGTGGCAGCATTACAAGAAGCCGATTTGATCAGCATATCGTCTTTCCCAATTGACTTTACCTTATCGTGGATTGGTGTTTATTCCACATGGGAAGGATTGGCAGCACAATTGGCTATTTTGATTCTGTCCGTATTGATATTGATAGGTATCAGGCCTTTTGGCAACAGACAAACAGCCTAAAATTCAACATAAAAAAGCCCGCGAAAGCGGGCTTTTTTAATCACTGTCTTCAATGACATTTTACTGTAATACATCACTGCTATATTCCACCAGTGATGAATATGAACCATGTCATAGTCATCTCGAACATTAACTTCATTACTCATTATTTACACATGCCAAACTCGTCGTGAGGCGGGGACGGAAAGCCACAGATCTTCAATTTTGAAGATGGCTGGGTTGCATTGCTTCATATACTTTTATACAAGGGTTATATCATGAAAAAAGCGATGCTATTTATCTTAGCGTTATTATTCTCAGTCGGTGCTAACGCAGCGACATTGTCTTTAAAAACATTCCAATCCACTAATGCATCTCAAAAAGTTGATGTCGCTTCAGGAAGCGTTGTTCTTGGTTCAGGCTTAGCAACACCAGCTAAAGGTGAAACATGGAAGTCACAGTTTGATCTCAACTCTGATACAACAACCCCCGTCAAAGTCACGTGGACATTTAACCCTGACAGCGCATTAGCAAGTGGTTGGATTAAATTCAAAAGTGCTCCAGATGCATTTAAAACGTTCTTTGTATCGAAAGTCGCCAGCTTCAGCTTTATCACTACGCTCTACGCAAATCAGTTAAGTCTATTGAATTTCGAAAGTGCTACTGGTCAAGCGTTAAACTACACTGTTTCAGTATCTGCTGTTCCAGTACCTGCAGCTTTATTCTTATTTGGACCTGTATTATTAGGTTTTCTTGGCTTACGTAAGAAACAGGCTTTAGCTGCTTAATTCTTATTACAAGTTCAGTATAAAAAAAGCCCGCTAATGCGGGCTTTTTTCCATGTGAGAGTTAAGCATTTAAAGCCACTTGAACCAGGTTATCTGTAAAAGTCGGCGCATGCCCCATATCAACAAACTCTGCCGAACTCACACAGTTAACTGTACCTTTATTTAACTGTCGCCAATAGCCTAATGTAGCCACCACAATACCAGGGCTGACATCATCGGTAATTTGTGCCAAAGCCTCAAATTTACCTCTATCGTTAAAGACAGACACCACATCACCACTCTGGATATTTCTCATATCTGCATCAACAGGACTTATCATCACAAACTGTTCGCCCTGGCCTTTTATCTTGTTCTCCATATTGGCGTAACAAGAGTTCAGAAAGCCATGACTTTTTGGTGAAATGATATTTAAAGGATACTTTTCAGCCAACGCAGGATTGCTCTCATGCGTCTCTCTTGATGGCACATAATCAGGTAAGCTGTCTAAAGGTTCGCCTGGCTGGAAACCGTCATACATTTGCCTGAAAGGTCCAGCAACAAAATTCGTGGCTCCTTTTATTTCCAGCTCGCATTTACCACTGGGCGTGGGGAAATTTCCATTGCGGTGAGGAGCACGATCATCTTTGGTACCCACTTTTAATTTGGCAAAACCATGTTCGCGTAAATAAGCTAAATCGATACCATCACAAGCCGGTGATTCCCAGTCAACATAGTTCTCCAGACACTCGCTATCTGACCAGCTAAAGTTTTCTTCTTGGTAGCCCATTCTGGCTGCCAGACGTCTGAATATCTCATTATTGGGAATAGCTTCGCCCGGCGAGTCCACACATTTTTCGTTATAGGTCAGATATAAGTGCCCCCATGACAGCACCATATCTTCCATCTCAGCCCCCATAGAAGCAGGCAGCACGATATCAGCATAAGAAGCCGTATCAGAAAGGAAATGTTCAGCCGACACCAGAAACAGATCTTCCCGCATCAAACCTTGAACAATCTTGTCAGTTTCAGCTGCTTGCGTGACAGGATTCGCATTCCAGCACATCATAGATTTAATCGGTGTATCAAGCCCCAACTCACCCGTTAGTGCTCGACCAAGTTGTATTGCATTCACCACTGGCGTGCCTTCCGGAATCAGATCTGGACGCGAGATGACATCAAATTTATAAGGATGCTCCCATACCGGGAACTGCAAAGCACCACCGCCAACATGCCGCCATGCACCGGTTAAAGCTGGCAAACAAGTAATGGCACGGATGGCCTGACCACCGCCATAGTTACGTTCAACAGCTACACCTAAACGAATTGCCGCAGGTTGGCTAGTGGCAAACTCACGGGCAAATTGACGGATATCATCCGCAGCTATGCCTGTGATAGTGGCAGCCCATTCGGGTGTTCTGGTCTTGGCTCTATCTGCCAAGGCATCAAAGCCAACGGTGTAGTTGTCGATGTAGTCCTGATCCTGTAAACCTTCTTCAATGATGACATGCATCATCGCCATCGCTAATGCACCATCGGTACCGGGTTTTGGTGCGATATGCCAGTCAGCCTCTTTAGCTGTTTTGGATTTATACGGATCAATCACCACCACTTTGGCACCATTTTTCTGTGCATCTTTCACGATATGCCAATGGTGAATATTGGTGCTAACCGAGTTACAGCCCCAGATAACGATGTATTTAGAATGAATAAAACTCTCGGGATCGACACCTGCCGTCGGCCCTACGGTCAATAACCAAGCGGTACAAGAACCTTCACCACAAAACGTACGCTCACAGACGGTCGCCCCCATTTTGTTAAAGAAAGCATCGCCCCCATTTAAGCCATGAACTAAGCCCTGATTCCCCAAATAGCTATAAGGCAAAATGGCATGCGGACCATGCTCTGCAATAATCGCTTTCCAGCGGCTAGTGATTTCATCTAAAGCCTCATCCCAGCTAATTCGCTCAAACTGTCCACTGCCCTTAGGTCCTGTTCGTCGCATCGGATACAACAGACGATCCGGATGGTAGTGACGCTTTTCATAGTCTTTGAGTTTGACGCACAAACCACCACGCGTCATCGGATGTTCTTTATTGCCTTTGACTGAAGTTAATTGACCGTTTTCCACCTCATAGACCATCGAACAGGTATCCGGACAATCATGTGGACAGCCTCCATGATGCGTCGTTTTTAGTACGCTTGCCATATTGCTCTCTCCTCTCTGATATATATTTTTTTATTATTATTTTCAGACTATACACCAGTTTAAAACGGGAAATATGCCCGTTAAGTTATTCATCTGAAAACATAAAAAATTTATTCAGTTTTTTAGAGGTCCGGATATTTCTGTTGTTTATATTCGTGCCATTACCACGATATCTTGAGCAAAAGATAAAAAATATGCTGTTCGTTTTAACGCTGTTTATATTGATGATGAAAATGGTCTGGCAGTCACAAGGCTTTCTTTAATAAAATGATATCTATAGTTCTTTTACAGCGTGCCGATATAAGAATTATGTGAACTATTTATCGCAGAACAGAACTCAGGTCATGTAAGATGGCATAAAAAGTAGGAGGTAAGACATGAGTATTTCAGCAACACAAGGCAGCCCGAAAATCAGTATCGATGATTATCTGATGGTCAAAAGTGCTCAAATGAGTAATAACAAAGCCAAGCTAGATGGCGCCAATGCGTTAAAACTGATTGAATCAGCTGTCCCTGCACCTACTGCCACACAAGGCAATAATCTAAACGTAAAAGTCTGAGTTTCTCAGACTTTTTTTGCCTGCTGTTCAGCCAGGCAACTTAATCTCACTGTAAAAATCCTGATAAACAATCTCCACCCGAAGTCTGTCCCCCTCTGATAGTAGAGCCTGTGGTTGGCTTACTGCTGTTATCCACTGCTGCGCCTGTTCTTGTTTGACCAGATTACAAATATCACCGATAGGCCAGTGGAAATACACTTCATGTTGTTTTTTAATGGCCAACACATCTTTGTCTGTGGATTCAGGAATCGGTAAATAAGAACTGAATATTTCCAGACCACCTTGCTGTTCCGGATCATGAGCAAAATACTCGACACTAATATCCCAGCCCCGAATCAGCCCCTTCTCGTCATCACCGCGTTCCACACTAAAGCCATACATGGCTAAGGTGCCATCGTTTATTTTGGGCAGCTTATTTAATACCTGCTGAATGGATTGCACGGCTTTTTTATCATCTTCTGATAGGGAAGTCTGAGCTGATAACCAATTACCGAATTCAATCGCTGATTGAATGAGTTTTTTATGTGATTTATCAAGCAGAATATTGGCCATACAGTTAGTTCTTCCTGTGCGTATTTTCATAGTGTTTTACCCACTCAAGCACTTCGTCTGCTGGCATGGGCTTAGCAATAGCGTAACCTTGCGCAATATCACAGCCCATATCCATAAGCGGTTTAAAATGCGCTTCAGTTTCAACACCTTCGGCGATGATATTGCGTTTAAAGACTTGAGCTAGCTCAATCACCCCTTTCACAATCGCCATGTCTTCTTCATTACCCAGCATATCCCGGATAAAGCTCTGGTCAATTTTTAAGGTTCTGACTGGTAGTTTTCTCAGATACGACAACGAAGAATAACCGGTGCCAAAGTCATCCAGAGCAAACGGCACTCCCAAATAACTACTTGCGGCCGCCACAACCTGCGCTGTCTGAACCGTTTCCAGTGCCGAGGTTTCCAGAATCTCCAGCTCGATATCATCTGCCGCTATAGTCTTGTATTGCTTCAATAATGATTCGAGTTTGTTTAAGAAGGCATCATGCTGAATTTGTCTGGCCGATACATTGATACTGACTTGGATGTGCAAATTGTTTTCATGCCATGTTTGTAATTGGTTGAACGCCGTTTTTAATACCCAGTCGCCTAACTCAATACTGAACTCATGATCTTCAATAATAGGCAAAAATTCCATGGCACCCAATAAACCTCTTTCAGGGTGTTGCCAACGGATAAGGGCTTCTACACCTACAACACGGTTATGGCGAAGGTCCACTTTTGGCTGATAATAAAGCCTGAACTCTTCACCAATCAATGCCAGATGTAATCGCTCCAGTTGGGAATGGTATTCATGCATCTGCTGATCCAGCTTAGCATCAAAGATATGATAGCCATCCCTCCCCGCCTGTTTGGCTTCATACATGGCCAAATCCGCATGACGAATCAAGGTATCACCGTCCACATTATCTAAGGGATAAATAGCCACGCCGATACTGGCTGTGACGTGATGTTTACGGTGGTTAATCTTAATCGGCTCAGCAATCTTCTGGCTGAGTCTTGTAAGAATGGGGTCCAGCTCATCGATATTGTTTATGTTACTGATAAGTACAACAAACTCATCCCCCCCCATTCTGGCAGCTGTATCCCCGGAGCGAGTAACTTGGGCTAGTCTTTCAGCCACGGCAATCAACAGTTTATCGCCAATTTCGTGACCGAATTCATCGTTGACGGGTTTGAACCCATCCAGATCCAGAAAACATACCGCCAGCAATTTTTCACTTCGTTTAGCAATGGCGATAGCTTGCTCGAGCCTATCTGAAAGTAGTGTTCGATTGGCGAGCTGTGTCAGGGCATCATAGTGAGCCATATTGACTAACAGATGCTCTGTTTTTTTAATCTCCGTAATATCAACAAACAGCCCAAGATAATTGGTAATCTCGCCCTCATCATTTTCTATTGCGCTTACGGTCAAGATTTCAGCAAAAAACTCCCCATTTTTCTTCCGGTTCCATATTTCACCACGCCAACGCCCTTCGGTATGGATGCATTCCCACATTTCTTCATAAAACTCTGCGCCCTGTCGACCTGAAGCAAGAATTTTAGGATCTTCACCGATTAATTCTTCCTGGGTGTATCCAGTGATCTCACTAAATGCGCGGTTCACGCTAATAATACGGTTATCTTTGTCAGTAATCAGAATACCTTCCCAGGCATCATCAAATACGCTGGCATGTAAACGCAGTGCTTCCTCGTTTTTTAGACGATCAGTAATATCGTAGAACCAACCGATATTGCATTCCTCACCACCATATTTAATTGGCAAGTAGGAAGCGAGTGTCCATTTTGTTCCTTCTCCGTAGATATTAAGCTCTGTCAGTTGGTTATAGATGGTTTTACCTTCAGCGATATGATTTAAATAGGTTTTCACCACTGTAGGATCAACGTAAAAGGCAAAGGGATTGAGATCGTTTAATTTGTCTTTATCCTGATTTACCAGCTCCGCATAACGTTTATTCGCAAAGACAATTTTTTTGGTGGTATTGGTAACAATTCGAACAGCAATCGGGCTATATTCTAGTAATTCTCTGAGTTTGGCTGTATTTGTGCGTAACTCATCCTGAATTTTCTTGAAGTAGGAAATATCAGTGCTGGTGCCAATCATACGTAAAGGTTGTAAATTTCTATCACGCTTGATGATCATGCCGCGAGCCATAATCCACTTCCATGAGCCATCGCCACACAGCATTCGGAATTCATCTTGGTAATTGGCATACTCACCTGAAATATACCCTCTGAAACGCAGTCTGGCCTGCTCCCTATCCTGAGGATGAATGTATTCCGCCCCTTCAACCAATAAGTCAGGAAAACTATCGTTTGTATATCCCAGCATCTTTTTCCAACGCTCAGAATAGCTGGCTGTACCCGTTTCAAGATTAATATCCCAGACACCATCACCTGTAGATTCTAGTGCTAACTTCCAGCGACTTTCACTCTCGGCTAATGACTTTTTGCTTTCAGCGATACGGTTTAGGTAGGAATCGATTCGTTCGGCCATAGAGTCGAACGCTCTGGCTGCAGTGGTAATTTCATCATTCCCTTTTAGCTCAGCTGTCAACGCCACTTTTTGACCAGACTCAAAACGTGTCATTTCTCTGGTCAAGCGTGTGATACGTGAAATCACATTCTTATTGACGGCAACGGTAATCAACCAACCAGAGAAAATAGTGACCGCAAATAATACGGCTATCAGAATCGCTAATAAACGATTAACGGGTTCGATCAAATCATCTATCGGAATGAGTTTAAAGTAGCGCCAATCAACCGGAACCACCGACATAGAGATGACAATATACTTTTCTCCATTTACGATAATATCTCTTGCCGCAATCTGTGGACTATCTTTAACAGGCTGTTTTAACATGACTTTAAGCGCATTCTCTTTATCGAGAAAATCTGTCACTTGTTTTTCATCACCTGACTCAAGCTCTGCCTGCCAATGGCCTGCAAGAATGAAATTCCCTTGCTTATCCAACAGGAAATGCTGTGTATCTGGGTAAAGTTGTTGCTCATTGAAGGTAAAGCCCAGCACATTGCTTAATTGCATATCCTCACCAAGCGACCCGACCCACTTTCCATTGACATAAAGCGGGTATAAGGCACTTACCATCCAAACCTGATTAACAGGATCAAATAAAGGCGGTGTAAAGGTATATTGCTTGTCGGGATTTTCAGAAGGAGAAGTTAAGCTTACCCAAGGCGTTTGCGTGTAATCATTGTCAGCCTGCTGAGTAAATATAAATTGAGGATAATGAGAATCAAAAATAACTTCACTGCGTAAATCAGGTGACAGATACCACACATTTTCAAATACACGATTAGCAGATGAGCCAAAAACATCCATCACCTGCTTGATGCGTAAATGCATCACTTTCTGTTTATCTGTTAAATCAGCTGAGTCAGGAATGAAAATCCCGGCATTGACCTGACCATCAAACTGGTCTTTCTTATTACGCCAAACCCCGTCACTATACAGCTCTATTGTTTGATAGAACTTGTCTATTTCTTCCTTAGTAACCGGTTTATCTAATTCACTTTGTAGTAAACGGGCTAAGCCTTTTAATTTAGGTTCTGCATAACTGAGCTTCTGAGAAGTGATATCGACCTGATTCTGAGTCACAGCCAGTAGATTATTCACCTCTCGGTTAAGAAGCTTTTCTTTTGAATAAGCACTTACCCAAATAGCGGCGGGTATGGAAGTCAATAGAATACTGACGATGACGATTAAACTGAGTTTTTCTCTAATCTGCATTGAGCATTGTCTTTTTGAGTCCCCTTGTATGCACGCGTTGGGGTATGAATCTTTTGTAAAGCCAGTCTACACAACCTTATTAAAGATGTTTAGTTTTGCCCGGTAAAAGATGACATTGATAATCAAATAAAAAAGTACAGAACAAAGACCATAACTTCTGCACAACTATTTAGACTTACAAGTAATACGTCTTCTCTAGTAAAAACTATTTATAAGCAAATGAAAATAAAAAAGTATTTATTTGCCTATTTATCGCCTGCCTGCATGGCTGAAAACAAATGTCAGCAAGCAAAATAGAACATTAAGCTCGATAAACATTAACCGTTGTAACTCAATAGTAAGAACTTAAAACTATTTGCTGCGCGGTAAATCCAGCCTGATGCGACCTTTTTACTGAGCGTTTTTCAAACACTCATCTTCAATTAGTTCAGCAAAATGATCGATAACAGCTTGCTTTTCACCCTCATTTTTAGCAACCGGTTCATTATAAGCACGCAACATCAATCCACGAGAAAAATTGCCCACCGTCATCTTCATCGCCTCATGGATAGGCACATTGTTTTGCCGAACTTCCATAAACTGTTCAGCTTTATTTGCCCACCCATCACACGTTTCTTCTTTTGTCAGCTCGTCGGCATGAGCAAAAACACTAACGAACATTAGACAAGCTAGCGCTACTTTTTTCATGGTTATTACCTCAAACGATATTGATATAACCAGACTATAAACACTTCAACTAAATCCCTCAGCAAAAAGTTGGGTTAAACATAATCGGTAGGTTGGGTTGAAGCATGAAACCCAACAAAACAATATCACTCATAATCTCAAATGTTGGGGTTCACTATAGCTCTACCCAACCTACTTTCCAGATCGTGAGGCACAAAAAAACCACCCGAGGGTGGTCATTTATGTTTGGTGGAGGCGGCGGGAATCGAACCCGCGTCCGCAGATCCTCCGCCTTCGGATCTACATGCTTATTTCATCTATTAATTTAACTACCTGCTACCCGATGAACAGGGAAAACAAGTAGCGATCTTGTAAGGTTTTAATCTCTTAGTACCAAGCATACCTCGAGACGATCTTGTGAGAGTCGACGCCCGATACCAGACGCACAAGCACGGATCTGGTCGAACGGCATTCACTGGTTATTAAGCAGCTAGTGCGTAGTTGTTATCGTTAGCAACTAATTTAATTCCAGTCTTTTTTACGAGAGAACTGAAGTACTCGGCATGCACCTTAGGTTTTGTAATCCCCGTCGAAGCCAGGTCGCCCCCAAAGTGTTGAACTCTTATATTGTATCGGATTAGGCGTTTTTCAACCAGTGAAAACTTATCTTGCTTTTAGAATTCTGGCTTTGTCACGATTCCAGTCGCGATCTTTTTCCGTTGCGCGTTTATCGTGAAGTTGTTTACCTTTGGCCAGCGCAATTTCAATCTTGGCCATGCCTTTTTTCCAGTACATATTTAACGGAATCAGCGTGTAACCTTTACGCTCAACTGCACCGATCAGTTTGTGTAATTCTGCTCTATGCAGCAATAACTTACGGTCACGTTGTGGCTCTGGTTTGATATGTGTAGATGCCGTTTTTAACGCGGTGATTAGTGCGTTGGCTAACCAGGCTTCACCATTGCGAACGTGGACATAGCTTTCGTTGAGCTGCACTTTTCCATCACGCAGGCTTTTCACTTCCCACCCTTCGAGAACCAGTCCTGCTTCAAATTTATCTTCGATGAAAAATTCATGCCGTGCCTTACGGTTCACTGCGATGGTGTTTTCGCCTACTTTCTTTTTATTCTTTTTCGCTGCCATGTGCATATTATAGAGTGTTTAAACAGCGGCTTCATTATTTATCATTCACGAAACTAAAATGAGTGCGGTTTGTTGAAAGACAAAAGTTTTGGGTACAATCGAGTGAATTTACTTTTTTGAGGCGACCGAATGGCTAGACCAACAAAGTCGATTCACGGCGAGTGGACATCTCGCTGGGCATTTATTCTTGCAGCAACAGGATCGGCTGTTGGTCTGGGAAATATCTGGAAATTCCCATACATCACGGGTGAAAATGGTGGTGGTGCCTTTGTTCTAGTGTATCTGCTGTGTATTGCCATTATCGGGGTTCCGCTGATGATGGCTGAAATTCTCATAGGTCGTCGAGGCCGACAAAATCCCATCAATAGTTTGAAGTCGATTGCTGAAGAAGAAGGCCGAAGTACAAATTGGCAATGGCTTGGTGGCATGGGTGTACTCACCGGGTTTCTGATTCTTTCTTATTACAGTGTGATTGCGGGTCAGGCTATGGCGTATATCCCTCGCGCCTTTGCTGGTGTGTTTGAGGGAGTCACGGCCGATGGTGCCATTAGTATCCATAAAGCCCTGGTCAATGATCCTGAACGTTTATTAGCTTGGCATACGATATTTATGCTGATGACGGTCGGCATTGTGGTGCGGGGTGTGCAGCATGGTTTAGAAAAGTCTGTGCGAATTATTATGCCTGCCCTGTTTATCATCATCTTGATGCTGGTTGGCTATGGTTACAATACTGGGCAATATTTTGATCAGAGTGTGCAGTTTTTATTTGCCATCGATTTTTCTAAATTAACGCATACTGGCGTGTTGACTGCGATGGGCCATGCCTTTTTCACCTTAAGTTTAGGTATGGGCGCGATTATGGTGTATGGCTCTTACTTACCTAAAAAAGCGTCCATCTTCAAAGTATCGCTGACCATTTCCATTATGGACACTACGGTTGCCTTGCTGGCTGGCTTGGCAATTTTCCCTCTGGTATTTGCTAATGGGCTTGAGCCGACGGCGGGGCCAGGTTTGATTTTCGACACACTGCCGATTGCCTTTGGTCATATGCCTTGGGGACAGTTCTTTGGCGGTATCTTTTTTATCTTATTATTATTTGCTGCCTGGAGTTCGGGGATTTCTCTGGTAGAGCCCATTGTGGTCTGGCTGGTTGAGAATAAAAACATGACTCGACTAAGAGCAAGTGTGTATTCAGGTGTCATCATCTGGTTGCTAGGCTTGTTGACGATTTTCTCATTTAACGTTGGTCGGGAATGGCGATTATTCGGATTAACAATGTTTGAGTTGCTTGACTACCTCACAGCGAATATTATGTTGCCTTTGGGCGGATTACTGATAGCCTTGTTTGCAGGCTGGGTAATGAAGCGAAATAGCTCTATGGATGAGCTGGGATTAGGCAATGGATTGTTGTATTCGACTTGGCGAGTACTTGTACGTTTTATTACACCGATTGCAATTTTGATTGTTTTTGCCAATCTTATCGGTCTTCTGAATTAATTAATGACGTAACCGGATTTCAATGACTACCATCACACGAAGCTCTCTGGTCATGTACACACCTGATCAAATGTTTGATTTGGTTAATGATGTTGAAGCCTATCCACGGTTTTTGCCCTGGTGTCGCGACAGCAGAATTATCAGTAAAAATGAAGATGTTATCTGCGCCTCACTGGATATAGCCAAAGGCGGTATTCATCATGAATTTTCAACTCGAAATGTTCTCGATCATGGCAATGCCATTCGTATCGAGTTAATTGACGGCCCGTTTCGACACCTCGAAGGCCACTGGCAGTTTAAACCGATTGGTGACAATCAGGGCTGCCGAGTCCAGTTAGATATGGACTTCGAGTTTTCAACACGTTTATTAGACTTGGCACTGGGCCCTGTCTTTACTCAAATATCAGGTTCATTAGTGGAAGCATTTTGTAAACGCGCACAGGAAATCTATGGAAAACGCTGATTTAATCCATATTGAGGTAGCTTATGCCCTACCTAATGAACAAGTTATTATTCCGATTGAAGTACCCAAAGATTGTCTGGTTGAAGATGCAATTAAACGGTCTGGTATTTTGGAACGTTTTCCTCAGATTGACTTAAAAACCGATAAGGTCGGTATTTTTGGCAAAATGTGCAAACTCAACGCTGAACTGAATAATAAAGACCGTATTGAAATCTACCGCCCGCTGATTGCTGATCCTAAAGAATCACGCCGGCAAAAAGCCGAGATGGAAAAAAAGAAAAAAGCCGAGGCTGATTAATTAGCCTCTTTTTTTATACACTGCCTGCGATTCCAGTAAATCCATTTCCTGCTCTGTAAACCCCGCATCTAACCTAGCTTCAGTATGGAATGGCCCACGAATTTCTCCGTTAAAATAGGTATTCAGTAAGGTTTTAAATGTCTCAAAAGGATCAACGCCGCGTTGTTCACAAAGGTAGTTAAACCAATGGGTGCCAATCGTTACATGGCCTATTTCTTCTTGCAAAATCAACGTCAGAATATCAAAGGCTTTGATATCACCTGAGCTTTTCAACTTATTCATCATCGACGGTGTGACATCCAGTCCCCTCGCCTCCAACACTCTGGGCACTAACGCCATTCTTGTTAAAGGATCATGATGTGTCTTTTGCGCCATTTCCCACATACCATCATGAGCAGGAAAGTCACCATATTGAAACCCCATGGTTTGTAAATGCTCATCTAATAACAGGAAATGATGTGCCTCTTCATAAGCGACCTGCATCCAGTCCTGATAAAAGGCTTCGGGCATCTCAGCAAAGCGGGCTGTCGCATCGAGTGCCAGATTAATCGCATTAAACTCAATATGGCAGATAGCGTGAATCAGTGTGGCATGACCAGTTTGCTGATTATTACGTCGTCTGGGTAAGGCTTTTGGTGGCACTAAGTCTGGCTTGTCTGGTCTGCCTGGCACAGTGGGTACATCTAGCTGCTCACGATTGAGATGAAATCCTTCTTTCACGATCTGCTCGTAGAGTGCTCGGGTTTCGTGTGCTTTTTGCCAGGGGTCATTCATCAACAAGCAGCTTAAAGCCTGTTGACGGACATCAATCTTATCAACCATCTAATCTGACTCGTGGATCGACTAAGGTGTATGAAATATCAGTCATGACAAGGCCAACAATGTATAAAACTGAGCCCAGAAATACCATAGCCCGGACAATCGCAAAGTCTTGAGCTTGAATAGCATCAATAGTGTAGCTACCTAAGCCGGGAATACCAAAAAAGGATTCAAGGATCAGGCTGCCCATGAATAAGGTAGGTAAGACAACCACTGCCCCGGTCAGTATAGGAATCATCGCATTCTTCAATACATGCTTAAACAACACTCTGACTTCTGATAAACCTTTCGCCCGGGCTGTGCGTACATAGTCTTTTGAGACTTCTTCTAAAAATAAGGTGCGATACCAACGTGAGCCGGAACCGATACCGGAAACGATGCCGATAAAAACAGGCAGAATAATAAACTTAAAGGCATCCAGTCCTTGTGCATAGCCGGACAGTGGAACAAGTTGCATGATTTTTCCCACCAGAAACTGACCGCCGATAATATAAAACAGACCCGAAATAGACATCAGGATAACGCACAGAATAACGCCACTAAGATCGAGATAACTCGCTCTGAAAAATACCATCAACATGGCAAAGGTAATATTGGCTAGTATGCCAATAATAAAAATCGGAACCGCTATCGCTAAGCTCGGCCACATTCGTGTTTGTATATCTTCACCAATATCGCGACCATCGTCTGCCTGACCAAATTCAAAGGCAAACAAAGTTAAGGATTTATCAAAGAAAATAGTATGTGTGAGCTTGTTTAAGCCTTGCTCTTCACTATTCCAGAGCAAAGCTTTGTCGTAGCCTCTTTCTTCTTTCCAGACGTCAACGGCTTCTTGTGTGACATGTTTATTCCCTAAGTGCATACGCGCCATGTCATCCGGCGTATTGACCATAAAAAATAAAGCAAAGGTCAGCGCATTAACCCCAATCAAGATGGGGAATGCATAAAGAATCCTTCTGACAATGTAAGCAAACATAGATTAACCAGGTTGTTTCATAAGTTTTGCAGGACTTTATTTATCAAGTCCGCGTTTATCTGTCTCACATTATGACGCTAAGATACTCATTGAGAAAGAGCTATTACATCTTTGCAGGTTCACTTTTAAGCATTTTGTTACTCAGCGTTTCAAATGCTTATCTGAATGCGGTTTTAAACGCTTTTCAAAATTAGCATTTACTAATACACAAATTTTGTTATCGTGTAGCAACGATCATCATAAACAGCTAACGAGGTCACGATGAGCTTAACAGCGATAGATTTAGTCAAAAAGGCTAAGAGTGAAATTAATGAAATCAGTTGTGATCAGGCTGCATCAATGCTTGATGATGCTACCGTGATAGATGTCAGAGAACCCGCTGAATTTGATGCTGGCCATATCTCTGGGGCCATTCATATTCCCAGAGGGATGTTGGAGTTTTCACTCGCATCTCACCCGTCACTCGCTAATGTCGAAGACCCTGTTATTGTCTATTGTAAAACTGGTGGTCGCGCTGCTCTAGCAGCTCAGACATTGCAGCTAATGGGCTATCAACAGGTTTACTCGATTGCCGGTGGTTATGACGCCTGGCAGCAGATTTAAATTGCAGGAATATACCAATGAACCTCTGTAAATACACGCTACTACTGCTCGCATCTACTCTCATACCTTCACTTTCGTATGCAGAGACAACGCAAATTATGATTAGAGCAATGGCTAATGATGCCAAGTATATCGGCACCAGTGTCGGCGGTGTTCGGGTGATGGTAAAAGATGCGGAAACAGATCAGTTACTTGATGAAGGTTGGATTAATGGTGGCACAGGCGATACTGATCGTTTGATCAAAAATCCCATTCATCGCGGTGATGTATTAAGCGATAGAAACACAGCGGGTTATCTGGCGACAGTAGATATTGATACACCACGTTTGATTAAAATCACTGTGCTTGGGCCCTATGCCTATCGTCAGTCCCTGCAAGAGGCAAGCATCACGACCTGGATAATTCCTGGCAAAGATCTGCTCGGTGACGGCATTAGTATAAAAATGCCAGGGTTTATTGCCGATGGCTGGACCCAGGTTTTACAAGGCGGTGTAGTAGAGTTTTATCTGGACGCATCACTGTTATGCGGCTGTCCAATTAAGAAAAACGGTTTGTGGGATCCTAAAAACTACGAGGCAAAAGCTATCTTAATGCAGGATGAGAAAAAAATTGATGAAATCCCACTTAGTTTTACCGGACCGATTGGTATCTTCTCTGCAAAAACCCAATTGAAAGAGAGTGGCCATTACAAAGCGATTCTCTATGTCATTGATACCAAGACAGGTAATGTCGGGGTAGACAGAACAATGTTTGAGATTAATTTAGACTAACGGCTGTAACAATCGCAGCATTAAATCGTCTTTGTTAAGACAACATTCTGCAGGAGAATAATATGGCGCTTCCATCATGTCCGGTCACAGGAACAGGCCTTGGACTTCGCCGACAATTTATCGATGAGCTGTTAAAGTCGGCCAATCATGATATCGATTTCATGGAAGTGGCTCCAGAGAACTGGATGGGAATGGGTGGTAAGTATGCCAAGCAATTCACGGCCGCATGCGAACGCTTTCCCATGTTATGTCATGGCTTATCACTATCTATCGGTAGTCCTGCACCATTGGATGTCGACTTTCTAAAGCAGTTAAAGCAGTTTTTTGATAAGCATCAAATCGTCAGCTATAGCGAACATTTAAGCTTTTGCAGTGATGACGGGCATCTCTATGATTTAATGCCGATTCCATTCACCGACGAATCTGTTCGTTATGTCGCAGAACGCATTAAACAGGTGCAGGACATTCTCGAACGGAAGCTCATCATAGAAAACGTTTCATACTACGCCGCTCCCGGCCAGGAAATCACTGAAATTGATTTTACGCGTCAGATATTAGAAGAAGCCGACTGTGACCTGTTGTTAGATGTGAATAATGTCTATGTGAACAGCATTAATCATGGCTATGATGCCCAGACGTTTATCAACGCGATGCCGACGGATCGTATTGCTTATTTGCATATCGCCGGTCACTACAATGAAGCAGAAGATTTGATTGTCGACACTCACGGCGCGGATATTATTGATCCTGTCTGGCAACTACTTAGTCACACCTATCAAACACATGGTGTTATCCCAACGCTGCTTGAGCGTGATTTTAATATCCCTTCTCTATCTCATTTATTAGATGAAATGGCTGTTATCAGACAATATCAACAGCAGCCACAAAACATGCATGCAGCTCATGGCTAATCATTTTCAGCAAACACAATATCAGTTCGCCGCCTATATCCGTGATCCGGAACATCAGGCTATTCCCGATCAACTGGAAAGCCGCCGGATGGCTATTTACCGCGACTTATTTTTTAATAATATCAACAGTACCCTATCAAGCGCTTTTCCCGTTATACGGCAACTGATGACTGAGAATGACTGGCTGATCCTCGTCAGATCCTTTATGCAACAGCATTATTGCCAGTCTCCCCGCTTCGTTGATGTATCTAAAGAATTTATTGCCTATTTAAATCAGCAGTATCCGGTTAATCCTACAATGCCTTTTTTACATGAACTTGCTCATTATGAGTGGGTTGAATTGGCTCTGAGTATTGCTGAGGATGAATGGCAAAGCAGTGAGATTAACGAAGCCTGTGATCTACTGACATTGTCTTATCACGATTCTCCGCTCGCCTGGTTATTGAGTTTTGATTTCCCAGTACATCAGATCAGTCATGACTTTCAACCAACATCGGCGTCTGAAACACCCCACTTTCTTTTGGTATACCGTAATCAAGCTGATGAAGTGAAATTTATTGAGCTCAATGGCCTAAGTGCACATCTGTTCGAACGCATCACGGCAGGTGAGAATGTCGATTCCGTTATAAATTCTGTAGCAGAAGCGATGCCGCAACTTGACCGTCAATTGATAACAAATGGGGCCAGAGATTTAATAACGGATTGGTTAGCTAAAGGCATTTTGCTGCTAAGACAGGCATAAAAAAGGCCGGGAATATTCCCGGCCTTTTTATTCTAGATGCGAATGGCGTTTAAGCAGTCGCTAATTCAATCGCCTCAGCAGAAAGACGGGTAATCTCATCCCAGTTTTCAGCATCGACTAAATCTGCCGCACACATCCATGAACCACCGACACATCCCACATTAGACAGACTGTAATAGTCCTTCACATTTTTCTGGTTAACACCGCCTGTTGGGCAGAAGGTGATTTGTGGAATCGGCGCACCAATTGATTTCAGCATTGGCACCCCACCCGCTGCTTCAGCAGGGAAGAATTTCATAGCTGTGATGCCTTTTTCAAGCAAAGCCATTGCTTGGCTTGGATCTGCAACACCCGGTAATAAAGGAACACCGGTTTTTAATGCCGCATCAATCAATTTTTCAGTGGTGCCAGGGCTGACTATAAACTCGGCGCCAGCATCAATCGCCGCATTTAATGTTTCAATATTGATGATAGTGCCAGCACCAACGATAGCATCAGGTACTTCAGCTTTAATGCGACGGATAGATTCAAGTGCTGCATCTGTTCTCAGCGTAATTTCAAGAACTTTTAAACCACCTTTAACCAAGGCTTTAGCTAAGGGGACAGCATGCTCAACATTATTGATAACCATCACCGGTACAATCGGTGATACTTTCATGATCTCTTGAATTGTTTTAGACATTGATTAATTTATTCCAAATAATTATTCGACATTAAACATGTTGATGGCACCCGTTTCTGCTGATGAAACGCCTTGGCGGAAACTGTCAAACAGTTCACGGCCCATACCATAATGATGTTCAGTATTTGCCAATACACAAGCCATACGTGAGTTCAGTTCTTCTTCATCAACTAACACATTTAATTCGCCACGCTGTGTATCAAGACGAATCATATCGCCATCGCGTACTTTGGTCAGGATGCTGCCATCCGCACATTCAGGACAGAGGTGGATAGCTGAAGGCACTTTACCAGAGGCACCAGACATACGGCCGTCAGTAACAAGCGCTACTTTAAAGCCTTTATCCTGTAATACGCCTAATGGTGGTGTCAGTTTGTGCAACTCAGGCATACCGTTTGATTTTGGTCCCTGAAAACGCAAAACAACAATCACGTCTTTGTTCATTTCGCCACGTTTGAAAGCCTCAACAACATCATCCTGATGATCAAAGACCATTGCAGGTGCTTCAACAACCTGATGTTTCGGATCAACGGCTGAAATCTTAGACATACCACGGCCAAGATTACCTTTGATTAAGTGTAAACCGCCGCTTGTTGCAAAAGGTGCTGAAATACTACCGATAACATCGGTATCCAGAGAAGCTTCTGGTCCTTCTTCCCAAGTCAGTGTGCCTTCTTTTAGTGTCGGTTCTTTAGTGTACTGTTCCATACCTTTTTCATCACCGATGGTAATGATATCTGTATGCATTAAGCCATTTTTAGACAGTTCACCAATTAATACGCCCATACCGCCGGCAGCCTGGAAGTGATTCACATCAGCCGTACCATTAGGATAAATACGTGTCACTAATGGAATAATTTTTGACAGACGGTCAAAGTCATCCCAGTTAATGATAATACCCGCCGCACGTGCAATCGCAATCAGATGGATAGTGTGGTTAGTTGAACCACCTGTGGCTAATAAACCGACCAGGGCGTTCAAAATCGCTTTCTCATCGATCAGATGACCGATTGGACGATAGTCATCGCCTAACGCGGTAAATTTTAGTGCTTGTTCAGTCGCACGTTTTGTTAAGGCATCACGCAGTGGTGTGTTTGGATTAATGAAGGAGCTACCAGGCAGGTGTAAGCCCATCATTTCAACCATCATTTGGTTACTGTTTGCTGTACCGTAGAAAGTACATGTACCTGGGCTATGATAAGACTCAGACTCTGCTTTTAATAACTCTTCACGACCGACTTTACCTTCAGCGTAGAGCTGACGAATACGGACTTTCTCTTTGTTAGGCAAACCGCTCGGCATAGGTCCTGCCGGTACGAAAACAGCCGGTAAGTGACCAAAACTCAATGCACCAATTAATAAACCCGGAACAATTTTGTCACAAACGCCCAGATACATAGCGGCATCGAACATATTGTGGCTGAGGCCAATCGCGGTTGCCATCGCAATGACGTCACGGCTGAAAAGCGATAGTTCCATACCTGGCTGGCCCTGTGTAATACCATCACACATGGCAGGAACACCACCAGCAAACTGAGCGACACCACCGGCTTCGGTTGCAGCTTTCTTGATGATTGCAGGGAAATCTTTAAACGGCTCGTGCGCCGATAGCATGTCGTTGTATGAAGAAATAATCGCGATATTGGCTTTTTTATCTCCTGCCAAGTCCGCTTTTTCTGACATGGAACAGGCAGCAAATCCATGAGCTAAATTGCCGCAGCCCAATACAGCACGATGTGGGCCTTTTTGCATCGCCTCATCAATACGGCCGAGATAGATTTCCCGTGTTTTTTTGCTTCTCTCGATTACGTCATTGGTGACGGCTTCTAAAACTGGATGAACCATACTTTCCTTCTCTCTTAAATGCTTTGCCTGATTATATGCAAAGATAATTGCGGGGCTCGGAGTACCCTTAAGATTCTTCGTAAAGACCAAATATTATAACGCTAATAGTCATTTTTAGCACGCTGTTATCAAAAACTTACACTGTCAATGCTTGAGAAAAAAGAGGTCTATTTATCGTTTTTCAACATCCATACAACGTAATCAGGCGTAAACATTGGTTGTGATATGCATCACATTGTCATTTCAATCAGATTGTCTGGGTATAAAAAATTTTGCTTGCCGTGTTATCCCTTAGCGCTTCAGGTATCATATCCGCCTTTAAATTTTTACCGATACGATCTATGACAACTGAAACAAAAACCCTGCGCCAAATCCGCAGTTTTGTTCGCCGTGAAGGCAGACTGACGCCTGGTCAACAACGTGCTCTGGACAATCACTGGCCCGTCTTTGGTATCGATGATGATACAGATTTGTCTGATCTCAACGCATTATTTGGTCGCGAAGCACCAAAAATTATAGAAATCGGCTTTGGTAATGGTGCCTCGCTGATTGAAATGGCAAAAAATCAGCCTGACCAAGACTATATTGGCATCGAAGTACATCGTCCAGGTGTAGGCCAGCTTCTTAAAGCCATTGATGACGAACAACTAACGAATGTCAGAGTGGCATGCACAGATGCCGTACAGCTTATTAAACATCGCATTAAAAACCAGGTTCTGGCACGTGTTCAAATCTACTTCCCTGATCCCTGGCATAAAAAACGTCATAACAAACGACGGATCATCCAACCTGAATTCGTCAATGTGCTGGCTGATAAACTAGAGCATGGTGGACATCTTCATTTAGCCACAGATTGGCAGGATTATGCTGAACAAATGCTCGCTGACGTTTCTTCCAATGCTCGCTTTCACAATACCAGTCCCGATAATACCTATATCGAACGCCCAAGTTATCGCCCGCTGACGAAATTTGAACAGCGTGGACATAGGCTCGGTCATGGTGTTTGGGATTTAGTATTTAAACGAGTCTAATCTGTGATTGAGAAAAGCTTGCACGCCTTAAGCGCTTAGGATACTTTATCTTCTTGTTCAAAAAACCGCTGCAAGTGATTGACTATGAAATTAAATATCCTCAAGGCTCCGACTTTTTTATTACTCGGCACAATGAGCAGTACCAGCTTTGGTGCAGGCTTTGCGATTATTGAGCAAAGTGTGACGGGACTCGGTAGAGCCTTTGCTGGGAGTGCAGCATCTGCAGAAGATGCCAGTACCATTTATTTCAACCCAGCGGGTTTGATGTATCTAAAACAGGCAGAAATGGATTTGGCACTTAACTACATTGCGCCAAACTCAGAGTTTAATAATGACGGTACATCATCACCATCGAATGGCGGCGAAGGCGGCGATGCTGCAAAAAATGCTGTTGTACCCAACTTTTATTACGCTAAACCTCTTAATGACAAAGTGGCTATAGGTTTTGGGATTACCGCCCCTTTTGGTCTGGTGACTGAATATAATGAAAAATGGGTAGGTCGATATTTTGCAGTCAAATCTGATCTTAAAACCATTAACTTCAATCCCAGCATTGCTTACAAACCGACAGATAAATTATCTATTGGCTTTGGTGTTAGTGCTGAATATATCGATCTGACATTAGTTCAAATGACAAATCTAGGTACATCTGACGGCAAAGTGAAACTGGAAGCCGATGACTGGGGCTATGGCTACAACCTGGGAATGATGTATCAAGCTACGCCAGATACTCGATTGGCCCTGGCTTATCGTTCCAAAATTTCACACACACTCAAAGGTGATGGCACTCTAACAGCCGTCAATGGCAGTGTTCTGGCCGATGAGAATATACATGGTGATGTGGATTTACCTGAGACCATTTCATTGGCTATTCATCATCAGATTAATTCGAAATGGTCGGTTCTGGCTGACGCCACTATGACAAGATGGAGCCGTTTCCAGGAGCTTGCCATTGAATCTGATGGGGGTACTTTCACCAGTACAAAACCAGAAGACTGGGAAAACAGTATGCGTTATGGCTTGGGGGTAAATTACCGTTATAACGATAAATGGCAATTCCGATCTGGGATTGCTTATGACGAAACAGCTGTGCCAGGTATAAAGCGAAGAACAGCCAGAATACCTGATATCGACAGAAAATGGATTGCTATCGGTGCCACATATAACTATTCCGACAATCTGATTATTGATGCTGGTTATGCACATTTATTTGCCAATAATCCTTCAATAAAAGAATCTGACGGAACCAATAGTCTCAATGGTGATTACGATGTCAGTGTTGACTTGTTGGGAGTTCAACTTCGTTGGTTAATGTAAATGTCCAAAGATATGACAGATTACATTTCGGCCAGTGCCGCTCAGACCTTATATGGCTTATTCAGGGAAAGACTCAATAAAACGCCTGACTCACCGGCCTATATTAATTACTGTGAACAAACTCAACAGTGGCAAACGATAAGTTGGTCAGATGCTGCTCAGCAGATAGCATACTGGCAACAGGCTTTAAAAGCTGAAGGTTTATCTCCTGGTGATCGTGTCGCCTTAAACCTGAAAAATTGTCCTGAATGGGTATTTTTTGATCAAGCGGCGTTAAGTCTGGGACTGATCACCGTACCGCTCTACCCCGATGATCGGCCTGACAGTCTTGCTTTTATATTGCAGGATGCTGATGTCAGATTTTTGCTGTTACAAAACCACCATCAGTGGAATCGTCTAAAGCCTTCTCTTTCAGAGGATCATCAGCTTAAACGTGTCATTATTAAAAGTGCTGACAAGTTAACGCTTGATGCACCTGCAATGTATTTGGATGAGTGGTTAAAAAAAGACATCATCTATCCGCTGCTTGACTGGCAAACAGAGACAGATCAGCTTGCAACTATCATTTATACGTCTGGCACGACGGGGAAACCCAAGGGAGTCATGCTAAGTCACCATAATATTCTATCGGTGGCCAGTGCCTCACTTAAACATTTTAAAATTCAATCTAATGACTTATTTCTCTCCTTCCTACCTTTGTCTCATACCCTAGAACGAACCGCAGGTTATTATTTGCCAATGATGACAGGATCGAAAGTGGCTTTCTCCAGAGGCATTGCTCAATTAGCAAATGATATTCAACAATTACAACCATCAGCCTTAATTGCTGTGCCTCGAATATTCGAACGTATTTATCAACGATTACATACAAATGTGTCATCACAGCCGTGGTATAAACGTTTTTTATTCCTGCTGACACATAAAATCGGTTGGTCATATTTCCTCTACAATCAACAACGCCGTCATTGGTCACCTATTTTCCTTCTTATGCCTGTATTGGATAAATTAGTGGCAAAGAACGTACAGGCATTATTTGGTGGGCAACTGAGAGTCGCCGTTACGGGAGGAGCAGCTATTCCACACCATGTTGCCGAGCTATTTATTGGCATGGGCATCAATCTGTTACAAGGATATGGTTTAACTGAAACAAGCCCGGTTATTAGCGTGAATACACTTGGCGATAATCAACCATACAGTGTTGGTCACCCTATCTCCACTGTTAAAGTAAAGATCGCCGAAAATTCAGAATTATTAGTGCAGAGCCCTGGCAATATGCTGGGCTATTGGAATAATCATAAAGCTACGGCAAAAACCATCGACTCTGATGGTTGGCTTCACACCGGTGATCAAGCTGAGATATCTGACACTGGTCATATATTCATTACCGGACGCATTAAGGATATTCTGGTTTTGAGCAATGGTGAAAAAGTCTCACCAGCAGATATGGAGATGGCGATCACCAGCGATGAACTGTTTGAGCAAGCCTTGATTGTAGGAGAAGGTAAACCCTTCCTGTCTGCCCTGATTGTGTTGAATGCTGAACAATGGCTTGTGCTAGCGCAAAAGCTAAAGCTGGATGCGATGAATAAACATAGTCTGCAGGATAAATCCTTACAGCAGCATGTTATCCAACAGTTCAGACGTTTATTGCACGACTTTCCTGCCTACGCCAAAATTCGTCGGGTTAACCTGAGTTTATCGCCTTGGACGATCGAGAATGGCATGCTTACTCCAACAATGAAAATAAAACGCGCCAAGATTATTGAATCAAATCAGCACATCATTGCCGGGTTTTATCAAGACTGATTACTCAGCTGTCATTGTGAGTCTGTTTTGGAACTCAGGTAAAACTCTCATCACCGCTTCGACAGTATGAAATGAACCGAACACAAGAACCCTGTCACCCGCTTGCGCATGTAATAAGGCTTGTTGATAAGCCTCAATTACGGTGGTGTGACAGCTGAAGTTTTCCTGCCCGACATCTTGCATCGTTTTAGCAGCTATAGACTGAGCATCCATACCACGGCTACCATCCAGTCCTGCAAAGAACCAATGAGCGATGTCCTTTTGCAGAATCTGCGTCACCGCCTGACAATCTTTATCTTTTAACATGGCTAAAACAGCATAGGTGTTACCTGTACTATTTCGCTCTGATAACAAGCGCTGAAGGTTTTCTGCACCCTGCTGATTATGGGTAACGTCTAAAATTATGGTGATGTCTTCGTGTCTGATTTCTTGAAAACGTCCTGCCAGAACAACGTTCTTCAGTCCATCGCTAATGGCAGAGTCATCAATCAACATACCTTGCTCGCGTAACAGATAACAAATCTGAATGACGGCTGCGGCATTCTGAAGCTGATAATCACCAACTAAGGCTGGATACGGAAGCACCATTGCCTCTTTGTCAGTTGACTGCCATGACCATGTATCTGCTGTTAGCGGTGAATAGCGATAAGCCATACCAGCCTTGTATATAGGTGCTTCTAGTGAGTTTGCATAATCAATCAAGGTATGAGGTGGTTCAGACTCAGAACAAACAACTGGCGTTTGGGCTCGAATAATGCCCGCTTTTTCATAGGCAATTTTTTCGCGTGTGTCACCTAACCAGGCAGTATGGTCTAAGCCAATCGGGGTAATCAGTGCAACATCAGCGTCGAATAGATTAACAGCATCTAAACGCCCGCCCATTCCAACTTCCAATACCGCAATATCAATTTCTTGCTGACGAAAAATATCAGCGGCCGCTAAGGTAGCAAACTCAAAATAAGTCAGTGAAATGTCACCACGAGCCTGATCGATTCGGGCAAAAGAGGCACATATCTGCTCGTCTGAACAGGGAGTTCCATCAATGGCTATTCGTTCGTTATAAGCAAGCAAATGCGGTGAGGTATAAGTGCCTGTGCGATAACCAGCAGCCATGAGAATACTACTCGTCATAGCCACCGATGAACCTTTACCATTGGTGCCAGCAATAGTCACCACCTTAAATGGTAGGTGTGTCTGCCCTTGCATTTTTTCCCATACCTGACCAATACGTGCCAGACCGGGATCAATTTCAGTAAAGTGTAACTTTTCTTGCCACTCTAACCATTGTGGCAATGTGCTGAACCGCATACAGTGGCTAGGCTATAGCACGATGCTGAAGCATGCTGAGAATATTAGATAATCTATCTCGCATTTGACGACGGTCAATAATCATATCAATTGCACCATGTTCAAGCAGGAACTCAGCACGTTGAAAACCTTCCGGTAAAGTTTCACGAACCGTTTGCTCAATAACACGTGGACCAGCAAAACCAATCAGAGCATTAGGCTCAGCGACGTTGATATCACCCAGCATCGCTAAACTTGCAGAAACACCACCCATTGTGGGATCAGTCATCACCGATACAAACGGGATACCCGCATTACTTAGCTGAGTCAGGATCGCACTGGTTTTTGCCATTTGCATTAAAGATAACAAGCCTTCCTGCATACGCGCACCACCACTGGCAGAAAAACAGACCAATGGAATATTATTTTTCAGAGCGACTTTGGCAGCGCGAACAAATTTTTCACCCACCACAGATCCCATTGAACCAGCCATAAAGTTAAAATCAAAACTCACAGCAACTAATGGCAGACCATTCACTCTACCCTGCATTGCTAGTAAAGCATCATTTTCACCTGTTGAACGCTGTGCTTGGGTGAGACGATCTTTATAGCGCTTACTATCTTTGAATTTAAGGGTATCGACCGGCTTTACTTCAGTAGCAATTTCTTTACGATCACCCTCATCCAAAAAACTCTCCAGGCGTGTTCTGGCATTGATGCGTTGGTGATGATCGCACTTAGGACAAACCATCAGGTTACGTTCAAGCTCAGCACGATAAAGCACATTGTCACAACTTGGACACTTGCACCAGACACCTTCGGGCACTGAACGGCTGCGTACTGTCGTGCGAATTTTTGAGGGAAGTAATCTTTCAAACCAGCTCATCTTGTCACCTTCGTTATATTTATGCTTTTGCTAAATCACGCGCATTAATAGCGTGTCGCATTTCGGCTACTAAGCCAGCTACCGCAGCAGGTAACTCTTCAAGTCGTTGGGCATGTTCTTCAATACACTTCACGAGTGTACTTCCCACAACCACCGCATCGGCTATTTCAGCCACTGCTGCAGCCGACTTACCATCTCGAATACCAAAGCCTACACCTAACGGTAAATCTGTTCTTTCTCTCAATAATGCCAGTTTGTTGTTTACTTCCGTAATATCAAGTGAAGCAGATCCTGTTACCCCTTTTATGGAAACATAATAAATGAATCCTCGAGCATAACTGGCAATCATCGACATACGTTCGTTGGATGTGGTTGGTGCAACGAGGTAAATCGTATCGATTTCATGCTCATCCATGATCTGACGGAAATCATCTGATTCTTCAGGCGGTACATCAACGGTTAAAACACCATCAACACCCGCTTCTTTGGCTAATTTGGCAAAGGTGGGATAGCCAATGGCTTCTATTGGGTTGGCGTAGCCCATTAACACGATGGGCGTTTCAGAATTTTTCTCACGAAACTTCTTCACCATCTCTAAGACAGACTTCACACTCACGTCATTCTTTAATGCCCGTTCACAGGCTTTTTGAATAACCGGGCCATCACTCATTGGATCCGAAAAAGGAATACCCAGTTCAATAATATCAGCACCAGCATCGACGAGTGCGTGTAATAATGGCACAGTTACCCAAGGCTCAGGATCACCCGCTGTGACATAGGGAATCAGAGCTGTCTGTCCATCTGCTTTCAGTTTTTTAAAACACTGACTTATACGACTCATTGTTACTTCCTTAGAATTTTAATCCAGCCATTGCTGCAACGGTATGCATGTCTTTGTCACCACGGCCCGATAAATTGACTAACAATGTTTGTTCAGGTGACATTGTCGGTGCCAATTTTTTCACATAGGCCAGCGCATGACTCGACTCAAGTGCTGGAATAATTCCTTCCGTACGGGTTAAATCATGAAATGCGGTTAACGCTTCTTCATCTGTTACTGATACGTAATTTGCCCGACCAATATCTTTCAACCAAGCATGTTCAGGACCCACACCAGGATAATCTAATCCTGCTGAAATAGAGTGCGTTTCAATAATTTCACCATAATCATCTTGCATAAGATAAGTACGGTTACCATGTAATACACCAGGTCTTCCCGCACTTAGTGGGGCTGAATGCTGGCCTGTTTCAATGCCATGTCCGGCACCTTCAACACCATACATAGCCACAGATTCATCTTCAATAAATGGATGAAACAAACCGATAGCATTTGAACCACCACCAATACACGCCAACAGTGCATCCGGCAGCTTGCCGTTAATATCAAACATTTGCTGTTTTGCTTCACGACCGATGATAGATTGAAAATCTCTCACCATCGCCGGATAAGGATGAGGCCCAGCTACAGTCCCGATAATATAGAACGTATCATCAACATTCGTTACCCAGTCGCGCAAAGCTTCATTCAAGGCATCTTTGAGTGTACGTGAACCTGACTCAACAGGCACAACTTGTGCACCTAATAATTTCATTCTATAGACGTTCTGCGCCTGACGTTCAACATCTTCAGCGCCCATGTAAACAATACATTCCAAGCCCATCCTAGCTGCCACTGTGGCGGTAGCAACACCATGCTGTCCAGCACCTGTTTCAGCAATAATACGGGTTTTACCCATTCGCTTGGCTAATAAAGCCTGGCCAATGGTATTGTTCACTTTGTGAGCACCGGTGTGATTCAGATCCTCACGTTTCAAATAAATCTGGGCGCCGCCAAGTTTCTTTGTCCAGTTTTCAGCCAGATAGAGAGGTGATGGACGACCAACAAAGGTACTCAGGTCTCTGTCCATTTCTGCCAAAAAATCAGGATCGTTACGATACTGTTCATAAGCATCTTGTAACTCATAAATAGCTCCCATCAGCGTTTCGCCAACGAAACGACCACCATAGGGCCCGAAATGTCCTCGCGCATCAGGAAATGATTTGTAATAATCGTGAATATGCTCTTTAAGCATTTGCCACCTCTCTCATAAAAGTGCTGATTTTCTCATGACTTTTTATCCCCTTATCGCTCTCAACGCCACCACTGACATCAACAGCATAAGGTTGCACTTGATGGATAGCCTCTCTGACATTCGTCACATCAAGACCACCCGCTAAAATAATCGGTTTGTTTATACGACCGATCAAAGACCAGTCGAAGGTTTTTCCAGTACCGCCTGGTATCCCAGGCTGATAGGTGTCTAACAGTAAAGCTGAAGCTGACGAGTAGCGAGCTGCAATTTCAGACAAATCTGTACCCTCTCTCATTCTGATTGCTTTCAGATACGGTAAATCGAATTGCTGACAAAATTCAGGTGTCTCATTACCATGAAACTGAATTATATCAACCGATACATCGTCAAGGCAGCGTGAAACCAGATCTTTTTCTGGGTCAACGAATAGCGCAACTTTTGAAACAAAAGGAGATAAATCAGCGGTAATCACCTTAGCCTGCGCAAAAGATATCGCTCGCTGACTCGGGGGATAAAACACCAGACCAATGGCATCCGCCCCTGATTCTGCAGCAAAATCAGCATCTTGCTGACGTGTTATGCCACATATTTTTACTCGGGTTCTCATCTGTTTCGGTTTTACTCTCAAATAGAGCTGTTACTTTACCAGAGCACCGGAAAAGCTGACACTGTAGGTATTGAATATTGTTGCGGATATCTCACATCGACCAGATACAAGCCTTCTGCGGGAGCAGTAATGCCTCCCTGACTTCTATCAACACTACGCAGAACTTGACCCGCCCACTCGACTGGCTTGCTGCCATCACCAATAGCCGCCATGACTCCAACCAGATTTCTTACCATGTGATGCAAAAAAGACAGGGCTTCGACATCAATAGCAATACAATCTTGCTGCTGGCTAACCTGAATTTTATCCAATGTCTTTATTGGACTTTTTGCCTGGCATTCACTCGCCCTGAATGCTGAAAAATCATGGCGACCGATTAGTTGTTCAGCTGCCGCCTGCATTTTTTCGATATCTAGCGGCGGATAATGCCACCACATCCGGTTTTGGTGAATAGAGGAACGGCTAAGACGGTTTAAAATTAAATAACGATAACTACGTTTAATTGCAGAAAAGCGGGCATTAAAATCATCATCAACAAACTGAACCCAGGTAACATTAACATCTTTGGGTAGATTGGCGTTAATCCCCAAAAGCCAGCCGCGCTTTTCCCGAACTGAATCGGTGTCAAAATGTACAACTTGATTTAAACCATGTACACCAGTGTCCGTTCGCCCCGCGGCATAGACTTCGACAGGATGGTTGGCCACAATGGAAACGGCTTTCTGTAACTCACCCTGAACGGTTCTGGAATGCGACTGAATTTGCCAGCCACAAAAATCAGTTCCGGCATACTCTATGCCGAGTGCTATTCTCACAACTTCCTCTCTCTAATTATTCTGATAATGAGTCGAGGATCGTTTGGGCACGTACTTTTTGCTCTTCGTTACCTTCGGCTAACACTTCATTAAGAATACTTCTCGCGCCGTCAGCATCATCCATCTCGATATAAGCCGAAGCCAGATCCAGTTTCGTTTCAGCCTCATCAATTTCGTCAATATCACCGATATCAAACTCGATATCAGGTTCATCATCATTACCATTGATATCGAATGGTGCAATATCGATACGCTCAGGATCTAGTGAGCTCGATGCACCCGGTTCAAAAGGAAGTAACGAGTCATGCTCAATTTCATTTTCATCCTCGTCATCATCTTGTTCAACTGTGCCGAAAGTCGTCCCCGTATCAAATGATAAAAGATCATCATCAATATGATTTTCCTCAGAACTATCATCTTCTTCGAGTAGAACTTCTGATGTGGTCGCTAGATCGGAAAGCAATAGTTCGTCATCAGCATTATCAGACGAGTACGGCGCTACAGTATCAAATTCCAATGGCGCTTCATCATTATCTTCGGTGATATCGGTAGTAATCGAATCATCATTGTCTTCGGAGAGCTCAACAACAATCGAATCTTCATCAGTGTCATTGTGGCGACTAAATTCTAATCGTTCATCATCAACATCATCCACGTCAACCGTATCTTCAATGACTGAAACAGGCTGAATATCCTCTGTTACTTGTGACTCTTCAGCTGTAAATAATGCATGACCAGGAGCCAATTGCGCTCCCCATTGTTTTATTTCATCCCACTCAATACTTTCTTCATCGAAATCTGTCGTTTCAGCAAGTGAAATAAAATCATCAACCTGTTTTTGTTTATATAAAACAAACAACAATTTATATGCTACCAATGTATTAGCTGGCTCTCTGACTTTAGCTTGCTCCAGAGCAATTTTCGCTTGTGCATAATCGGCATAGCCAACAAACATATCCGCTTGCTCAACCAGTTCCATCACACTTTTCTGTGGTAGTTTTTCCTGACTGAGAGGTTCATTATCACTATGGTCATCTACGTCGTTATTTTCAGGCACTTCCTCAACCTGAATTTCTGATCTGTATTGCTCATCATCTGTTGGGCTCGGTGCATCAAAATCTGTCACTTCAGCATATGAGCTGTCATCACTATTTTTTCTTCTGGCAAGTAATAACAGTACAAGCAGCAGCAGTAGTAACGCGCCACCGAGCTGTAATTTATATTCGACTAGGAAAGCCTTGATAGTATCAACAAGGTTGTCAGGTACAACACCATCTGATGCAGGCAGTTCACTAATAGTCTCTTCAGTTTCTGTTGGTACAGCGTCTCCTTCTTCTGATTCGATTGAAGAAGAATCCGGCTTATCAACACTGCTGGCATCTGATTCTGTCTCTGCTGAGACTTCGGTATCAGATAAATCATCCATTGCTTCAACTGAGGTATTAGCCTGATCTTTGTCCTCTAGTAAATCTTGCAATCGGGCGAGATCAGCATCCTTCAGCGAGATTAAGCGACGCATGGTTTCCAACTGCTCTTCCATGGCATCCATTCGTGCTTTGAAGTCGATATTTTCTTGAGCTTGTGCTTCTATCGTTTCCTGTGCCAGCGTCAGTTGCTCTGTCAACGCATTAATTTTTTCATTGCCAGCCAGGTTAGGTGAAGCGTCATCTTGTGTGGTTTCACTTTGCTCAGGCGCAACCAGTTTCAAGTGTGCTTCTTTATCTGCGTCACTTTCAATTGCAGGAGACGACGCTTGCAAATTATCTTTTACTGGATTTTCAGCATCCGCTTGAACGACCTCGTCTTCAGTCGATGCTGCTTGAGGCTGCTCCACAACGGCAGGCACGGCCTTAACTGGCGCTTTATTACGTTGACGCCATTGTGCATTCTGGCTTTTAAATAATTGATAAGCTTCAGCCTGAGATTTTGACAATATAGCCGCTTGATCAGGAATAGTGAGGGTATACCCCGCTTTCAGTCCGTTAATATTGTTATCGACAAAGGCTTCGGGATTAGCCTCAACCAGTGCCAACATCATTTGCTGAACTGAAACAGAGGCATTGGGACGTGTTGTCAGTGCAATATTCCAAAGAGTATCTGCCTTGGCAACGGGCCCGTATTTCTGACTACTGAACCCTAATGCATTTGATTGACTACTGTCAGTTTTTGTTGATGTTACCGTGTTAGCTTTCCGCGTGGAGCGGGTTTTCGCTGTCGATGACATCAACACTTCAGGTGGATCAAGCAGAACCGTGTATTCTCTGATAAGTCGGCCACCACCCGCTGAAGCTGTTAACAAAAAATCCAGAAAAGGTTCTTTAATCGGTTGCTCAGAACTAATTAAAACGCGCGATTTTCCTTGCTGTTCAACAACATCAAATTTCAGTTGTGTCAAAATATAGCTTCGATCCAGACCCGCTTTATCAAATTCATCATTTGACGCTATTCTGATTTCAAAACTTTCTTTTTCTTCGGCAGCTAAAGCATTGATGTCTATGCTTGCTTTGAATGGCTCATTCAAAGCTGACATCACTTTGATTTCGCCCAAACCAAAAGCATAACTAGTTAAGGGGGTGAAAAAACCTATCGTTGATGCGACAGCGATACTGGCAAAAAGCTGTTTCTTCATTTTCATCCCCTTAACTTCCTTATCTAGCTTAATTTAAAGGTACTTTTCAACTAAGACTTCAGCAATCTGAACACTGTTAAGCGCAGCACCTTTACGAACGTTATCTGCAACAACCCATAAATTTAATCCTTTTTCATGGGAAATGTCTTCGCGGATACGTCCGACAAATACGGGGTCTTGTCCTGAGGACTCGGTCACAGCAGTTGGATATCCACCATCTTTACGCTCGTCAAGCAAGACGATGCCTTCAGCCTTTTCATATAAGGCTTTGCATTGTTCTGCCGTTATTTTGTCACGAGTTTCGATATGAATTGCTTCTGAGTGACCGAAAAACACAGGTACACGAACTGCTGTTGGATTAACTTGAATGGATTCATCACCCATAATTTTGCGGGTTTCCCACACCATTTTCATTTCTTCTTTGGTGTAGCCGTTATCCATAAACACATCAATTTGTGGTAACACATTAAACGCGATTTGTTTTGGATAGACTTCTGCTTTCACAGGACGTCCGTTTAATAAATCCGCTGTCTGCTTGGCAAGCTCATCCATTGCAGGCTTACCGGAACCAGAAACCGCCTGATAGGTACAAACATTAATACGTGTGATACCTACGGCATCGTAAATAGGCTTCAGTGCCACCATCATTTGGATGGTTGAGCAATTAGGATTAGCAATGATGCCACGGTTTTTATAATCAGCTACTGCTTCTGGATTGACTTCAGGCACGACCAGCGGGATATCATCGTCATAGCGGAACTGTGATGTGTTATCAATAACTACACAACCAGCTGCCGCGGCTTTTGGCGCATAAATAGCGGATACGCTTGCACCAGGAGAAAACAGACCAACCTGCACTTTTGAGAAATCAAATTCAGCCAAATCTTCGACAAGTATCGATTTATTGCCAAAGCTAACTGTAGAGCCTGCACTTCGTTCACTCGCCAGCGCATATACTTTACCCACTGGGAACTGACGTTGGTGCAAAATTTCCAACATGGCCTCACCTACGGCCCCTGTAGCACCTACAACTGCAACATCTACTTTTTTATTCACAATACACCTTTCGTTTTTAATTTATAACGCTGCAAGCACCGCATCACCCATCTCTGCAGTAGAGACCTTGGTCATACCCGCAGAGTAGATATCAGCAGTACGAAGACCGTCATCCAACACCTTGCTCACAGCTTTTTCAATTCGATCTGCCATTGAGGCTTCATCGAGCGTGTAACGTAACATCATAGCAGCTGATAAAATTGTCGCTAGTGGATTCGCAATATTCTGTCCGGCAATATCAGGTGCAGAACCATGGATTGGCTCATACATGCCTTTGCTGTTTTCATCCAGTGATGCTGAAGGTAACATCCCAATCGAGCCGGTAAGCATAGAAGCACAGTCCGATAAAATATCCCCAAACATATTGGTGGTAACCATGACATCAAATTGCTTCGGTGCCCTCACCAATTGCATTGCCGCGTTATCCACATACATATGACTCAATTCAATATCCGGATAGGATTTTGACAATGTTGTCATAGTTTCACGCCACAATTCTGTGCTTTCCAGCACATTTGCTTTATCTACAGAGCAAACTCTGCCTTGTCGTTTGGCGGCGATATCAAAAGCGACTTTACCAATTCGGTTGATTTCACTTTCGCGATACACAAGTGTATTGAATCCTTGTTTTTCGCCATTATCCAATGTTCTGATACCACGAGGCTGACCGAAATAAATCCCCCCCGTCAACTCGCGCACAATCATCAAATCCAAGCCAGCAACGACTTCAGGTTTCAAAGTAGACGCATCAGCTAACTGCGGATACAAAATAGCCGGACGTAAATTAGCAAATAGATTCAATTCAGAACGTATGCCTAAGAGGCCTTTTTCCGGTCTTACACTAATGTCCAGAGATTCCCATTTATAACCACCAACAGCACCTAGCAAAATAGCATCAGCCTGTTTTGACATTTCTAAGGTTTCTGCTGGTAGGGGTGTGCCTGTTTCATCATAGGCCGCACCACCAATTAAGCCGTACTCAAGGTTGATATCCAGACCTTCTTCACGAAACTTTTCAAGAATTTTGACTGCTTCAGCAACGATTTCAGGACCAATGCCATCACCAGGCAAAACTACAATTTTTTTTGTCATTTTTTATATCTTTAAATAATTTACTAAATTCAGAGGTTGTCTTAAGAGAATAACCAGGGTGCTTCTTGCTTACGCTTTTCTTCATAAGCTTTGATGTCAGCGGTGTGTTGTAATGTCAGGCCGATATCATCAAGCCCTTCAATTAGACAATGTTTTTTGAAAGCATCGACATCAAAAGCGGTTGACTGCCCATCTGGCAGAGTGATTTTTTGCTCAGGTAAATCAACCGTCAGTTGATATCCAGGCATAGATTCAACTTGTTCAAAGAGTTTATCTATCAACGACTCTTCTAAAGTTATCGCCAAAATACCATTTTTGCTGGTGTTGCTGAAAAAGATATCAGCAAAACTTGGGGCAATAATAACGCGAATACCGAAATCATCGAGTGCCCACACAGCATGCTCACGACTTGAGCCACAGCCAAAATTCTCACGTGCAAGAAGAATCGTACCACCTTTGTAACGTGGTTGATTAAGCTCAAAGTCAGGATTCAATGGACGATTTTTTGTATCTTGCCCAGGCTCCCCATGATCAAGATAACGCCACTCGTCGAATAAATTGGGGCCAAAACCAGTGCGTTTGATGGATTTTAAAAACTGCTTAGGAATAATCGCATCGGTATCCACATTGGGACGGTCTAATGGGATAACGATGCCAGTTTCAACTGAAAATTTTTGCATTGCGAGGAATACCTCTTAGTTCGTCGCGTTCAACGTTAAATAAAAATTCACGGGCACAGCATGGCTGATGTTGGGCAAACCAGCCAACTCACGTAATTTTTCTACACCTGCTGCTAATTCATAATCATCGGCATTTAAAATCACCGGATGAGCAGACACTACCAATAACTCATTTGTGGCGACTTTGGTAACCAGCACCTCAAAAGTCAGTGCTTTTTTCTGGCCGTGCAGTTCAAGCATGCCATCCACAGATAACGGTTTTGTCTGTCCTTCTTCAAGCTGTTTAATTTCATCAGGCGGTAACTTGGCAGTTATCATCGCTTTGGGAAAGTCAGCAATATTGAACAAAAATTCTTTCATCCGACTATCGCGAATTTCAACCCCCGTGTCTACCGAGGCTAGATCGATCGATACAGAAAATTCACCACTTTCAGACAGACTCCCCGCTATTTTGTCGAATTGATGTACTTCAGCAATATTCACTTTCTTTGTCGAAATAAAATTGATTTGTGATTCGCTATTGTTGATTTGCCATTGTGTCGCAGAAGCTGCTGAACTCACCAATAAAAAACCCAGGGTCGATAACCATACATTCATTTTTTTCATTTTTCTTCCCTTATTATTCGTAAACAGTAGTAACAGAACCATCAACTGATTCATGCTCTTTCATTAGCTCATCAATTGAACGGGTTAAACTTTCTTCAACCGGTGATTTAAGAACAATGATTTCTACACGTCTGTTAATCGCTCGGTTTTCTGGTGAATTGTTGGGCACAAGCGGTTTTGTATCTGCATACCCCTCCAATACAAAACGTTCTGGCTTCATATCACCCGGAGCCAATAATTCATGTACTACAGACGTTGCTCTTGAGGTAGATAGTTCCCAATTAGATCGATATCTTGGTGTATTAATCGGCACATCATCAGTGTGACCTGCCACAGCTATTTGTCCACCTGTGTCAACCAATACATCATGGATTTTTTTGAGAATGGGTTTAAAACTGGGGTTTAGCCGAGCATCCCCTGATGGAAATGAGCCGTTTTCCCTTATACGAATAACAATGCGACTAAATTGACTTTCAACTTCAATCAAGCCTTCTTTAATTTCTTCATCAAGTGCTTCACGAAATTTTTGGGTTTCTTCTGCAATTTCCTGTGCCTGTTGCTGAGCTACTTCTTCAGCATCCATCGTCACCTTAATTTTTTCACGAGTATCGTCAACCGTTTCTTGTCTGACAACTTTCAATGGTGTTGGCTTAGGATCACCTGGGCTATATTCTTGGGCAATAATACTGGTACCCACAGGCACAGCATCCGCAATGACTTCTCGTTGAACCCCAAAGGCATTATCCAGGGATTTAACGACCATCTTATATTTCAGAGCATCCATTTCTGCAAAGGATAACAACAATACAAAAAAGCACATCAGCAGTGACATTAAGTCTGCAAATGTACCCATATAGGCCGGCAGGCCTTCGTCTTGCTTTTTAGGTCTAGGGCTATCTTCACTCATTATTGTGTGACCAACATTAGTTAATCTGCTGGTTCATCTGAGTCGCGTTTTGAAGCAGGTAGGAAGTTTTGTAATAACTCACCCAACACTTTTGGATTTTGGCCTTCCTGTATCCCCATCACACTCTCGATGATGATGCTTTTATTCATCAGTTCTTCACTGCTGCGTAAAGCGAGTTTATCGGATACTGGCAGAGCAAACATATTCGCTAACATCGCACCATAAAGTGTTGTCAGCAAGGCGACGGCCATCGCGGGACCAATCGACTTTGGATCCGACATATTAGATAGCATTTGTACAAGACCTACTAATGTACCAATCATCCCCATTGCAGGGCCCGCATCCCCCATCGTTTTAAAAATTTGCTGACCAATGGAGTGTCGATTAACAGTTTCATTCATTTCGGTAACCAGTGCTTTTTTGACGACGGCTGGCTCATGGCCATCTACCAGCATCCGGATACCTTTCGCTAAAACGGGGTTGGTGATTTCTTGTTTTTCCAGAGCAAGTAAACCTTCTTTTCTGGCAATGGTCGCCAGCTCAACAACCGACTGGATAATTTCTTGTGGTGATTCCGATTTATACAAAAACGCTTTCATGGCTGTTTTAATAGAGCCTAAAAACTGTCCTAAGGTAAATCGCATCAGTACAACGGCGAATGAGCCGCCAAGCACAATGGCTAGTGAGGGCATATTGATGAAAACACCGGCTGCAGCCCCCATAGCAATCGTTGCTATAATTAGGCCCCAAGCCGCAATAAAACCTAGCAGTGTAGCTAAATCCACTCAATTACTCCCTAAACACTAGAAACTCATCAATGAAATGCCGAAGCACTGGCAGTGCATTCTACCTAATCGCATAGTAAAAATCTCCTCTATGTCGATGGAAAATGATGCTTTTTATACTTCTTCGAACGGTAAATAAAAACCGCGGGCATGACCATCAGCATAATCACAATTATTACAATCCCCAATGGCCAGAGTATCGGCTGATTCCATTGAGACTGAAGTTTTTCACGCACAGCCGTATCGATACGTCGGTATTTGAGCGTGTTATTAGCCATTAAATTAGGCTTAACATTATGATTCCACTCGTGATAAAGCGAGAACTGTTTAGGATGAAAGCCCCATATCCAGGGCGTATCTTTCCTGACAATATCAACCATCTGTTTGATTATAGCCAATCGCTCTGGTGTGTTTGACATGGTGCGCATCTTTTCAAAAAGTTTGTCAAAGTCTTTATTTTGATAATTTGCTGTGTTTTCACCACCAAACTGAGCACGACCATTTGGACCATAAAGTAAAAACAGGAAATTTTCTGGATCGGGATAATCGGCATTCCAGCCCCATTGGAACATCTGTACCTGTCCGCGGCGGATTTTATCCTGAAAACGATTGTAGTCACTGCTGCGGAGAACCAGCTGTATTTTCAGCTTTCTAAACTGCTTACGCATCCAGTCCAAATCCGATTTGCTGTCAGGACCACTCGCGGTGATATCCATGTAAATGACAAGTGGCGCACCTGTTTTTTTATCCCTGCCATTTGGATATCCAGCTTCCGCTAGAAGTTGTTTTGCTGCTTCTATGGATTTACGTTCAGCTTGACCATTCTTCCATGTATACATATATGGATTGATACCCGCTTTACCTTCACTGTAGCCAAAAATACCTGGAGGAATAGGTCCCTGGGCAGGGATGCCGCGACCATTAGCAAATATAGAAATATATTCTTCCTGATCTATGGCGATAGAAATCGCTTGTCGGAGTTTTCTGGCTCGCTCACTATATCCGCCAACAACAGGGTCTAACATGTTAAATCCGGTGTAAAAACTAGTCGCAGCAATGGCTGTTTCCAGTTTTATTCCTTTGACTTTCATTTCATCACTTAAACCAAATTCGCCCGATGTTGAAATATTCACCGCTTGCTCGAAACTATCTGAACTTATCCCACTAACATCATAGTAGCCCTGCATGAATTTTCCCCAGTAAGACGTATTTTCTTTTTCGAGAGTAAAAACAATTTTGTCTATCATGGGCAACGGTTTACCCGCATCGTCTAATAAGCCATTTTGCTTATCCGTGTCTTCCCCTTCTGCTGGATAGCGTTCACCGTGAAAGTTAGGATTTTTAGTCAACACCATGCGTCGGTTCGGATCATTCTCAGTCATGTAAAATGGGCCAGTTCCGACAGGATACCAATCTAGAGTGATATTTTTATTAATCAGCCCTGGCTGGGAGTAAAATTCTTCCGCCTCCCATGGGATAGGCGCAAAAAAAGGCATTGCTAACCAGTAATCCAGTTGTGGATATTTTCCGTATACTTTTATCTGATAGTGATAATCATCAATGGTCTTTACACCACTGATTTCATGCTGACGAAGGTCGACTTCACCCTGCTCTTTTCGAATGGCTCTTAATTGCTCAGCGTACTCTTTAAGCCCAACGATATGCTCCGCCATCACTCCAAGGATTGGAGAATGGACTTCAGGGTGTGCCAGACGTTTTATCTGGTAGACAAAATCAGCGGCAACCAGCTGCCGTGTAGCTGTTTTTTCAAAGTCCGCTAAATCTTCTACATTGGCGATTTGTTCGTCTGTTAAATGATGGTAAAGCCAGTTTCCATTCTCATCTTTTACAAACGCAGGATGAGGCTGATAGAGAATATCGTGTTTGATAGGGATGCTATAGACAGAAAAGGCAATATTCTTGGCATTGGCATTAACCGGGTTATCGTCCTTATCCAAATAAACCACTTCAGGCATCGCTGAGGCCGACAATGGCTCGAGTTGATAGGGTCTTTTTAAATAATGATACTGATAAGGTGGCTCGTATACCTGAGCAGTGATGATAGCTTCATTCGCGCTGTAAGAACGGGCGGGATCTAAATGTTTAGGGCGAAGTGAAAAAGCGCTGTAGAGAATAGATTCATCACTGGATGCTTCTGGATAAGGTGAGTTTATCGCTTTCATATCACATGCTGTTACTAAGAACAGCACGCTACTAAGCAACCAATATTTCAATCTCATATAACCTCATTTCAAAGCAATAGATACTGTTTGCATGATAACAGTAGAAGATTACTGCATGCTTGCCCTTTCCGTCATCCCTAAAATCAGGTAAGTTATCCGCCTTTATATGTAGTTAGGAGAGACACATGAGTTTTCTGCAAGGCAAACGCGCATTAATTGTGGGTGTCGCCAGCCCCCGCTCAATTGCATCTGGTATTGCTCATGCGATGGCACGTGAAGGTGCTGAATTAGCTTTCACATATCAAAATGAGAAATTAAAATCACGCGTTGAAAAAATCGCTGAAGAATGTGGCGCGAACCCAGCGCTGGTCTTTCCTTGTGATGTTAGCAGTGATGATGAAATCAACAGTGTATTTGAATCATTAGGTCAACACTGGGATGGTCTTGATACTATCGTTCACTCTGTTGCATTTGCCCCCCGTGAACAATTGCAAGGTGGCTTCGTTGATAGTGTGACCCGAGACGGTTTCGCTATGGCCAACGATATCAGTGCATACAGTTTTGCTGCTTTAGCGAAAGCAGGAAAAAACATGATGGCGGGCCGTAATGGTTCATTATTGACACTGAGTTACTTAGGTGCTGAAAAAGCGATTGATAACTACAATGTGATGGGAGTAGCAAAAGCCGCTCTGGAAGCGACTGTCCGCTATATGGCCTACTCGCTTGGTGAACAAGGTATTCGTGTTAATGCAGTGTCAGCCGGTCCAATCAAAACACTTGCTGCTGCGGGTATCGGTGATTTTGGCAAAATGCTGGCTTATGGTGAACGCAATTCACCATTAAGAAGAAATGTCACCATTGAAGAAGTGGGCAATGTAGCGGCATTCTTATGTTCCGATCTGGCATCAGGTGTCACAGGTGAAATCACCTATGTTGATGCCGGTTATAACATTGTCGGCATTGGTGATAAGTAAACCGCTTATTTTTGCTGGTATTCTAAAAGGGCATTTATAAATGCCCTTTTTTTTGTTCAAAATATGGAGGCCTTATGTCTCATAAACATGCCATGATTTTGCTGGCCTTCATTGTGCTGGGAGCAGTGAGTGGTGTTTTACTCGGTTGGTATAACCCCACGCTAGCCGTTAATATCAGCTGGCTTGGCACACTGTTTCTCAACGCTCTGAAAATGACCATTATCCCTTTGGTGATTGCTTCCATTGTCAGCGGCATAGGTTCATTAGGCAACTTAAAGAAATTAGGCAAATTAGGTGGTTTTACGCTGCTTTATTACAGTCTATCGACAGCGACTGCAGTCTTAATTGGACTCATCGTTGTTAATTGGATCCAGCCCGGCGCCGGTATGCAATGGAGCCAAACGGCTGTGCCCGACTATATTTTAGAAAAACAAAATACGGGTATCAGCGATATTATTCTGTCTCTCGTCTCCCCTAATCTGATTTCCTCAGCCGCACAAACTCAGCTTCTACCGCTCATTGTCTTTGCAATCCTGTTCTCTATGGCATTAAGTACCTTAGGTGAAAAAGGTAAACCCGTGTTTCAGCTGTTTGATGGCATCAATGAGGCGATGATGACCTTAGTGATCTGGGTTATGCATCTGGCCCCAATAGGTATTTTTGCTCTGATTGCTGCCAGATTGGGTAATGCGGGTGGTGGCGAACACTTTCTTGCCGAAATGAAAGCCGTTGGTTGGCATGTTGTGACCGTGTTAACAGGACTTTCTATTCATGGGGTCTTGTTACTACTGGTTTTATTTTTGATGACAAGACGGGGAACCTCCTACCTACTTGGTATGGCTCGTGCATTAGTGACAGCATTTGGTACAGCCAGCTCCTCTGCGACACTTCCATTAACAATGGAATGTGTCAGAGAGAATGGTGTCAGCCATAAAGTCAGTAAATTTGTATTACCGCTTGGCGCAACTATAAATATGGATGGTACAGCGCTATATGAAGCAGCAGCGGTGATGTTCATTGCACAGGCTTATGGTATTGATTTAAGCCTGACTCAGCAGGCCATTGTATTTGTTACTGCCACATTAGCTGCTATCGGTGCAGCTGGCATACCTGAAGCCGGACTGGTCACCATGGTAATTGTTCTAAGTGCTGTAGGCTTACCACTGGATGGCATCGCCTTATTACTCTCTGTTGATTGGTTACTGGACAGGTTCAGAACCTCTATCAACGTCTGGAGTGATAGCGTGGGCAGTGCTATCGTTGATCGGTTCACATAAAATAAAAAAGGCGCCCTAAGGCGCCTTTAATAATGCTCAATAAATAATCATTTATTTCAGTGCATCCTGATGAATATCAATATCAGCATCATTGCGTAATTGGGCAATAAAGGCTTCAACCTCTGCCGATGCATAAATGCTCGTTAACTGTTGTTGCAGAGCTTTCTTCTGCTCATCAGTAACATCATCAATATCGCCATTTTTAACCGCTGTTAATTTGATAACAACGTAGTTTCCATTATCTGCTGAGAATCCTTCATACTCAGGCGCCGATAAGGGTTTTGGCATTGTGAAAGCACGTTGAAGAATTTGACTGCTGACTTTCTCTGCATCACGACCATAAAACTCGGCAGCCTGCCAGTTAGTTAACAGAGACTCAGGACTTTCGCCAGATTTCACTTTTTCTACTACAGACTCACCCTCATCTTGTGCCAATTTTCTTGCTTTATCAAACACTAACTGTTGTTTGATTGCTGGAGAAACAGACTCAAAGGGTAAAACCGTTTCTGGTATATGTTTGTTCTTATGTACAACGATAAGATCATTATCTGACAATTCAATCACAGCACTGTTTAGGTCATTCTTTAAGACATCTTCACTAAATGCTGCATCAATGACTTTTTTATTACTAGTGACCCCAGCCTCAGTTCCAGTTCGAGTAAAACTCTCGGTTGTTTTGATATCCAGACCAAGTGCCTCAGCCGCGACATCCAGACTATCGGGATTTTCGAAACTCAAATTGGCTAACTGTTCAGCTTTGTCATAAAAAATAGATTCAGCTTGCTGGCGACGATACATTTTCTCAACTTGATCACGCGCCTGGTCAAATGTTTTGCCTTCTGGCTTTTGAATACCCGTCAGTTTAATCAGGTGATAACCAAATTCTGTCTTGACCGGTTCACTGACATCTCCGACATTCGTCAATGCAAATGCTGCTTCTTCGAATGCTGGGTCCATGACGTCTTTACCAAAGAAACCAAGATCACCACCTTTTTCTGCTGATCCAGTATCATCAGAAGTTTCTTTTGCCAATAAGGCAAAGTCTTCACCGTTCTCTAAACGGGTTTGAATCGCTTTAATTTTTTCTAAAGCCGCATCGTCATCACCTTCAATTAAAATATGGCTTGCACGACGCTGTTCAGGACCCACAAATTGATTTTGATTATCAGCATAGAATTTTTTCAGTTCATCATCATTGACTTGAACCCCTTTCGCCAACTCATCAACCGATAACTCAATATAGTTCAGTTTGACTTGTTCTGGAGCTGTATAAGCAGCTACGTTGTCCTCGTAATATTGCTTCACTTCTTCGTCATCCACATTCACTTTGTCAACGAATCGCTGAATAGGAACGACACCATAAGCTAGCTCACGTTGTTGTCTCTCTAATCTCAATGCTTCATTAAGTAATTTAACACTGGCAATTGATGAATTCTGAATATTGGTGGTGAGCTCTTGAGATAATAAATCTGCTCTTAGCTGCGCTTCATACTGAGCAGGGGTATAGCCTACCCGCGCCAGCACCATCCCGTAATAATCGGAATCGAACTTACCATCACGTTGGAAAGCGGGAGTAGAACGGATGAACTGAGATACCGCAGCATCGCTGATACGTTGTTTTAAGGTTTGATTTGCATCTCGTAATAAACGTTGGTCAATAAGCCCGTCTAATACGTCTTTTTTTACACTAGCGTTATCAAACATCGCTGGATCAAATTGATCCCCCATCATGCTACGCATACGATCACGATACTGCTGTAACGACGTTTGTAGTTCTGTTTGGGTGATGGGTGAGCCATTCACTTCTGCCACAACAACCGTCGAGGCGCCAGACAAATATGAGTTAATGCCCCACAGAGCAAATGGAATACTAATTAAACCAACGATGAACCAGGCAATCCATCCCTGGGCGTGATTACGTATGAAATGCAACATATGAAGAGAACCTTCCCGAAATGTTGTTAAAAACGGCTATTCTAATACAATAGGCAAAAAAAAAGGCGCATAAGATGCGCCTTTCCTCTTTTTTGGCGGAGCGGACGGGACTCGAACCCGCGACCCCCGGCGTGACAGGCCGGTATTCTAACCAACTGAACTACCGCTCCGTATATTCTTGGTGGGTGCTGAGGGGTTCGAACCCCCGACCCTCGCCTTGTAAGGGCGATGCTCTCCCAGCTGAGCTAAGCACCCCAAGAAAAAAAACTAGTTTACAGCATCTTTTAATGCTTTGCCAGCTTTAAATGCAGGAATTTTTGCAGCGGCAATTTTGATTTCTTCACCAGTACGAGGGTTACGACCAGTACGTGCTGCACGCTCACGAACAGAGAATGTACCGAAGCCAACTAAAGTGACTTGATCGCCACTGCTTAGAGCTTTAGTTACGGCAGATGTCATGCCATCAACAGCTTGTGCAGCTTTTGCTTTTGAAATGTCCGCAGCTGCAGCAACTGCATCGATGAGTTCAGATTTATTCACAGCTTAATTCCTCATATCATTATTTATTTATGTCGTCCAAGTCCCAATAGCGACGTTAAGTTATGCTTATGAGTCCCATTGGTTCTGAGTATCTAACTACAGCAAAATCGGCGTGTCAAGACAGTTCATTTGTGTTGTTAGCAAGATTTTATCTAGCTTGAGTGAATAAGCCATCCAGTTAAAACCAATTTAGAACATCTGGCATGATTATTGAGATTAAGCAGATGCAGCAAGATAACAACGAGTCAATCTGACAAAAGCTTCAACCGTAATTGTTTCAGGACGTTGTGTTGGATCAATATCAGCGGCCTGAAACATATCGATAGAAATCAATTTTTTCAATGTGTTAGCAATGGTTTTTCGGCGTTGACTGAATGCTTGAGTGACAATATGACTCAATGTTGCCATGTCGACATCACCACCTAGGCGTTGTTTACGAGGCTGTAAATAAATGATGGCAGATTCAACTTTAGGTGCCGGTTCAAACGCTTCAGGAGGAACAACAAATAACATATCCGTCTCACACTGATGCTGAATCATGATACTCAACCGACCGTACTGCTTTGTTCCAGGCTGCGCACAGATGCGCTCAACAACCTCTTTTTGCAGCATAAAACACATATCCGTGATGTGTTGAGAATAATCAAGCAAATGGAATAGTAATGGCGTTGTAATGTTGTAGGGCAGATTACCTATTATTCTCAACGGTTGGTGGTTACTGACAAGTTGATAATAGTCATACCGCAACGCGTCTGCTTCATGAATATTAAGCTGCTCATAGTTGGAAAACTGGCTTCTTAACAGTGGCACCAGATCTCTATCAAGTTCAATCACGTCAAGCTGCGTACAACGCTGTAATAGTGGCTCTGTTAAAGCACCTCGCCCAGGACCGATTTCAACAAGATGCTGACCAGCTTCCGGACTTATCGCTTCAACAATTGAATTAATAACTGACTGATCATGTAGAAAGTTTTGTCCAAAGCGCTTTCTTGCTCGGGGGAAAGAAGATTGGGTCATGATTTACTCAATGTGTGTTAGCCATCGCAATGGCCATCGATAAAGCAGCATATAAACTGCTTGGATTAGCCTGACCGCTTGCAGCTAAATCAAGCGCTGTCCCGTGATCAACTGATGTTCTAATAAAGGGTAAACCCAAGGTGACATTAACGGCCTTACCAAAACCATGATGTTTCAAAACCGGCAATCCTTGATCATGAAACATCGCTAATACAACATCATAGTTCAGTAACTTATCCTGATTAAATATTGTATCAGCCGGCCAGGCACCTGAGACGGCATAGCCTGCTTTAATATAGGCATCAATCACGGGCTGGATAATATCCACCTCTTCACGTCCAAGATGACCATCCTCACCCGCATGAGGATTTAAACCACATACGGCTATTCTTGGATTGACTAAGTCAAAGTGTTGTCGCATCGACTGGTTAATAATCTCAATGACTTGACTCAGTTCATCACGATTAATTGCGTCGGCGACCTCCCGTAAAGGCAAGTGTGTCGTTGCCAGTGCCACTTTTAACGACTCTGTTGCCAACATCATCACCACTTTCTTGACACCAGCCCCATCAGCAAAAAACTCAGTGTGCCCTGTAAATGCTGCACCAGCATCGTTGATAATGCCTTTATGTACAGGCGCCGTTACCACAGCATCAAATTCATGAGATAAACAGCCTTCCAAGGCTGATTGCAGTGTTTCCAGCACATAGCGACTATTGAGCTTATCTAATTGCCCTGCTTTAACCGGCACTTTTAAGTGATGAGGCATAACGTAAAGCTCACCAGATTCAGCAATTTTAGGCGGCGCTGACAAATCGACTTCGATCATTTTAATTGATAGACCAAGTAGATCAGCTCGTTCAGCGAGTAATACTGGATCAGCAAGTGCAATGATTTGAGCCTGATGCTTTTGCTGCGCTAGAGTCAGTACCAAATCAGGGCCAATTCCAGCCGGTTCGCCTGGGGTTATTGCAATTCGTTTTATTTCACTCAAGGATTACGGTACTCAACATAGGCCTCATCACGCATCGAACGTAGCCATGTTTCCATTTCTTCATCAATTTTACGCTGGCGAATTTGTTCACGCGCTTTGCTTCGTTGGTATTCTTCCGCCATGTTTTCTTCACGACGGTCAAAAACTTTAATCAAATGCCAACCAAAACGACTCTTAAACACATCGCTCATTTCACCCACAGCTAGCGAATTCATCTTTTCTTCAAACTCAGGCACCATCACACCCGGGCTAACCCAACCTAAACTTCCACCGTCAATCGCTGAGCCCGTATCATCTGAATTAGCTCTTGCTAACTCGGCAAAGTCTTCACCATTAACAATGCGCTCTCTCAGCTTTTCAAGACGTTGTTGTGCTTCTTCATCAGTGGTTAGCTCATTGTTTTTTATCAAAATATGACTAGCTAATGTTTGCTTGACCAAGTGAACATCTTCACTTTTTTTATCTTTGACTCTGACTAAGTGAAAGCCACTGCCGCTGCGTAATGGTTGACTGACCTCACCTACTGCAAGTGTTGGTACAACATCAGCGAACAGTGATGGCAGCTCACCTTGTTTACGCCAGCCTAACTCGCCGCCTTCAAGCGCATTTTGACCATCAGAATATCCGGCAGCAACTTGAGAAAAATCGCCCCCCTCTTTCAATAAAGCCTGAACTTTTTCCAGCTTTTCTTGTGCTGCTTGCACTTCCTCAGGAGATGCCGCTTCAGGAAGACTAATAAGAATATGTTGTAGATCGTACTCGACTTGTCCACCGTCTTGAATTTTTTGAGTAGCTAGAAAATTGTCGACTTCTCGATCTGATACCACAACTCGGTCTTCAACCTGACTTTTACGTAAACGAGCGATAATCATTTCATCGCGAATCGTTTCACGAAATTGGCTAAAGTCATAACCATCTTTCTCTAAAACATCTCTGAACTGCCTCAAAGTCAATTGGTTTTTATCAGCAATCTGTTTCAGAGCAGCATTAAGTGCATCATCACCAACACGGATACCTACTTTATCTGCATCCTGAATTTGCAGACGTTGCATAATCAATCTTTCCAGTACTTGTTTACGCAATATGTCACTTGGAGGCATAGCAGCATCTCTCTGACGGATTTGCTGACGAATTGTTTGCTCCATATCCTGTAAATCACTCTCAAGAATGACTTCGTCGTTTACAACTGCAACAATCTTATCTAAAGACTGCGCCCATACATTGGTTGCCAGTAACAAACCGACAATCAGATACTTAATCATTAAATTCTATTACTCCAAATTTATGTTTTAACTTCGTTTCTGTTCGAGGCATCTAAACGCAATGGACTATCTAGCACATCTCAAGTTCACTCTGCCTCAAACCCACGAATACTGCGTTCTAATAAACTATCAGATTTCTGGCCGAAGCTTCCCAGGCCTTTTAATTCAATTTGCAGATAAATGGCTGTATTCCGTTCTTGATCGGAAACATCATTGACGTAATCACGCATAACTAAACGTGTTGCCCAGCAACAACTGTCATATTGTAGGCCAGCAATTTTTTCCAGCGTTGTACCTTGATCAATTGCATGATACCAACGACCAAAGAATTTCCAGCGTTCAGAAATGGGAATTTGAGTAGACACATCTATCTGCTCTAATGATTCCTCTATCCCATTATTCGGTGTTGGATCATCACGACGATAACGATGTGAAATATTGAAAATACCGCCATTATCATTTTTATAACGTAATCCCACTGAAGACATATTAGATTTCAAACCACTGGGATCCCATTGAAACTCACTATTCAATGACCACTCATCACCAATATAAGCGACCGCTTCTGCCACCATGTCAGAAGTAGAGTCACGTTCTGCAATGGTACCGTCTAATGTGACACGTTGATCAGTAAAATAACGAATTTGACCAACGGTTAGCTTAAGATTTTCTTTACCTGACTCCTCGTCAATAATCCGTGTTGTTACTGCCAGGGTTAGCTGATTAGCATCACCAATTCGATCCCGACCAATAAATCGATTATGGGAAAATAATCTTAGGGAATTAAATGTTGTCAGGCTCGTATCGAAGTCTGGAATATCTGATTGATCACGTTCGGGAACATAAAGATAAAACGCACGTGGTTCCAGCGTCTGAATATAATTATCACCCCATGCGGTCATTTGTCTGTCAAAAAATAGTCCGCTATCTAAACTCGCTATAGGTAAAGTTCTTATGGCACTATCATCATAAGCATTTGTTTTATCATTTTTAAGACTGTACTGCGTATGATTAATGGCTAATCGAGGCGTAACAAAAAATGCGGCTGTTCCCATAGGCATACTGATTGCCGGTTCAATATTGATACGCTGGCCATCGACTTTCTCATTGTGATCGAATTCAACATATTCACTATCTAACTCATAGGTCAATCCTAATGCCTGATCAGGTAGATAACCTTTTAGTAATAACTGAGGTAAGCGTTTGTATTGTTCTTCGACATCACCCAGAGTTTGGTAGCCTTGGGCTCTCGCAGTAAAATTCCACACATCACCGCTATAACCAGTTTCGACATTTCTATTCAAATAAGTCCGGCTAGACAGACTCAAGCCCGAACCAAAATCTTCAAAATATTCATCATCGGAGACGTAGTTATAATCAACTAAAGCACGCCAGCGGTTATCGAAATAACTTTCATGCTGCCATGAAAATAACTTTCTAGCTTCCTGATAATGAGGATTAAAATCTTCACCATTACTTTTTAAATCATCCGAGTTCAGATAAGTTGCTTCAACTTCACCTTCTCCTGATTCAAACAAATATCTGAATTGTCCGCCGAGCATTAACCCACGGTCTGACATATAACGAGGCGTTAAGGTGGCATCCAGATTAGGTGCTATATTCCAGTAGTATGGGGTTAATACATCAAACCCGGTTTTATCACTGTTACCTACAGACGGTATTAAGAAACCTGATTTACGTTTGTCGTCTAATGGAAAATTGATATATGGCGTATAGAAAACGGGCCAGCCACCCATTCTAATCACCACATTTTTTGCTTCACCAACAGCCGTTTCATGATCTAAATGCACTTTATCTGCTTTGAGCTGCCAGGCGTCGCTTCCTTCTGGACAGGTTGTGTAGGTTGCATCGTCAAGATCCGTCGTTTGCTGACCCTGCCTTAAAATATGAGTCGCCTCACCACGCGCATGCATCTGACGAGTATGATACTGCGCATTCAGCATTTGACCCTGGTCATTTGCGACCGACCACTCCGCCTGCTCAGACTCAATCACCATTTCGCTGTCACGTACGCTCACATTACCGCTGGCTCTGACATCACCACTGTTACGGTTATAGGTCGCTCTGTCAGCACTGAGTAATTGATTATCACGCAAAATATCAACATTACCGGAAAAAACAGATGTGCCGTTTTGTAATAGCTGCACTTTGTTTGCTTTTACATCTACCGGGGACTCATTCTCGGATTTTGTTTCTGTGGGGATAGGTAAAAACTGATCTTCGTAACCGAAGTGACAAGTTAACCCTTGCTCTTGTTGCGCAGATGCGACACCAGCTGATAAGGATAGTAACAAGGTTGATAATAGCTTCTTTTTGCGCATGTTCATCCTCAAGCTGCAGCTCTAGCCATGATCGACATCCTGACCTAATGATAAATAACTCACAATTTATCGCATATTAATGATGAATCAGCAAATTGAAGAGGCTCAGCATTAAACTAAAAATCAGTTTATCTAAATAGGCTCAAGTACTTAGTCTAATTGCTTATCTGTTACTATGTACTGGCGATGAGTGAGATTCCGTTCATGTGCTGCTGTGATTGAAATTAATTTGTGATGAAATGTTGACAGTATGAAACTCAGTCCCTATGATATGCGCTTCCTTTCGGGGCTATAGCTCAGCTGGGAGAGCGCTTGCATGGCATGCAAGAGGTCGGCGGTTCGATCCCGCCTAGCTCCACCAAAAACCGAAAGAAAAAGTTTTAGGTCCCCTTCGTCTAGAGGCCTAGGACACCGCCCTTTCACGGCGGTAACAGGGGTTCGAACCCCCTAGGGGACGCCAACATGAAAACGGGTTTGTTAAAACCCGTTTTTATTTTAAGTAGTAGAAAAAATGTAAAGTTACTGGGTCCCCTTCGTCTAGAGGCCTAGGACACCGCCCTTTCACGGCGGTAACAGGGGTTCGAACCCCCTAGGGGACGCCATCTTTATCTGCTCAGTCAGAGCGGATATATCCGGCAATATCTAAATTCATCTCAGTGTTATTTCACTCTCTTATTCATCCACCACGCCAAGCCTGCAAACAATATCGTAGGCAATGAAGCCGCCAACCATGGCAGTATTCCAAATACTAATCCAATATGTTGAAAACTTTGGTTAAACAGGTAAAAACCTAAACCGATCAATACCCCAGCCAGAATCCTGCCGCCGATAGGCGTCGAACGCAATGGCCCAAAAATAAACGGCACGGCCAACAGCACCATCACCGCTGTACTTAACGGCATCATCACCTTGCTCCAGAACGCCAGCTCGTATTGAGCGACAGATTGATGATTGGTTCTCAGGAAAGAAATATAATCCAGCAAATTCCAGACGGCCAGAAATTCTGGTGGCACAACAACCACGTTTAACATGCCTGGATTTAATTGTGATTTCCAGCGGGCATGTGTTGTTGAATTGACTTTAACACCATGCTCATCAATAGTGCTTTGCACAACATCGTTTAATATCCAGCTATCGTCCTCATATTTGGCACTGCTTGCTTTAGTGAGCGCGCGTAAGCGATTCGCACCATCGAATTCGTAAATGGCTATATTGGTAAATGTGCCATCGCTATTGATTCGTTCGATATGGTTAAAATGGTTACCGTCTCGCGTCCAGAACCCATATTCAGATCGTGTGCCTACCGTTCCGGTTTGTGCTACTGACTGCAATTCTCTGGCATGCTCTTCGGTGAGCGGTCTAATCACCTCACCCACTACAATCGCCAGCAATACCAAAATTGCAGCAACTACCATCACTGACTTGTTAATATCTTTTATCGATATACCTGCCGCACGCATGGCTACAAGCTCACTCTGACTAGCCAGGTTACCTAAGCCAATAACACTGCCTAATAAAGCAACGACAGGCAGTAGTTCGTATATACGTTTCGGCATGGTTAGAGCAAGATAAGTCATAATATCAAGTAGCTGATATTGACCTTTACCGAGATCATCAAGCTCAGCGACAAAGTCCATAAAGGTATAGAGCCCGAGAAGCACCAACAACACGATAAACGTGCTGGAGAGTATATGGGAAGCGATATATCTGGAAAGAATTTTCATTATTGCAGGCGTCTTTGTTTTTGTTGCGATAATAATCGCTGAATTTTTTGTCTATTCATCAGAAATAGCATGATCGTGGTCATTAACAGATGTACCCATATCATGCCAACACCTACGCTAATACTGCCTTTTTCAATCCACGCCTGATTTACACCGAGTAAATTGCTGTAAATGATATATAGTAAAACAGCAGGCAAAAATCCAGCATAACGGCCTTGTCTGGGACCGGCATTAGATAAAGGAATAGCAGATAAACAAAGTACTAACACCATAATAGCTGATGAAATTCGCCACTGAATTTCAGCTATATCTTCCAGGCCTCCCCGCTGCCATAAGACACTGGTGGGAAGCGCTTTATGCCTTTCCCGCACTTGTCCGTCATCACCTTTTTCAACAAGCAAACTATGTGACCTAAATTCAGCGATTGTAAAATCCTGTTGTCCTGCTCTACCTTCATAGCGATAACCGTCATTCAGTACCAGAAATTTATCACCGGTGTCGACATCCACTTCAAAATGTCCTGTGTCCGAGCGAAAAATCAACGGCTTATCTTTGCGATGAATTTCAATAAACACATTTTCCATCAACTGCTTATCACTGCTCAGTTTTTCAGAATAAAATGTCCAGTCACCATTGCGGCTCTCTTTAAAACTGCCAGCAACAAGTCCTGTGGTGTTCGCCGACATTTTCGCTTTTTGTTCTAACTGGTAGCGATCAGCCAAGACGCTGGGAACAACTGTCAATGATAAATACGCCACAACTGTTGCTACTACACCAGCGAATATCAGCACATTTCTGATGATACGTTTACGTGAAATACCACAGGCAGCCATCACGGTCAGCTCGTTATCTGAGCTCATTCTGCCCAACGACAACATCACGCCCAGAAAGGCGGCAATAGGGAGTAAGATGGACAGTGCACCGAGGGAACTAAAGCCAAGCAGACTGAAAATGACATCCGCCGGCATATTGCCCACCGCCGCTTCTGCCAGATAGCGCGCAAATCGTGTCGAAATATAAATTAACCAGAGTACCCCTGTGATTGCAGTCAGGTTAATCACAAATTCCTTGAGCATGTATCGGTCAATGACCCATAGCCAGGAAAAAATCTGTTGTGGAACGTTGCGCATGTATTAAGAGTCTTGGTTAGAATAGATCGGTATTATCTGACACACTAAAATAACGAAGTCTAAACCAAATTGACCCTACAGGAGAAATCCATGCAGTATTTTGTCACTAGCGATGCCCTCGCATCTCAGCAAACCGATTGTATTGCCGTCGGCATATACAACGAAGGTGAACTCAGTCCTTCCGCCCAACAACTCGATGATGCTTCACAAGGTCAGATCAAACGTATCGCTGATAATGGTGACTTTAGCGCAAATCCAGGCCAAACATTATTTCTCCACAATCTGACAGGGATAAACAGCCCTCGGGTTTTATTGGTAGGCTTTGGCAAAAAAACAAAAACAACTGAAAACGATTTTAATACCGCCACTGCAGCTGCCATGATTGCGCTGAATGAAAGCGGTGCTGAAAAAGCCTTATGCTGTTTTACGGATATTGAAGTAAATGAACGCACAACTGTCTGGAAAGTCCGCCAAACAGCTTGTAATACCGAAACAGCACTTTATAAGTATTCACAAACAAAATCAGAAGCGAAAGCTGTCAAGAAACCACTTTTAGAATGCGCTATCTTTGCAGCTCAGAATACTGATGCTGACTTACAAAAAGCTGCTGAACAAGGTGCGGCTATCGGTGCTGGTATGAACCTGGCACGTGAGCTTGGTAACCTGCCTGGCAATATTTGCACACCGACCTATCTGGCTGAACAAGCCGTTGCGTTGGGCAAAAAATTTGCTTCCATTACTACCACCGTGCTGGAAGAAGCTGATATGGAAGCCTTGGGTATGGGCTCTCTGCTCTCCGTATCCCGTGGCAGCCGCCAGCCAGCCAAATTAATCACCATGGAATACAAAGGCGCAGGTGACAGCAAGCCAGTTGTCTTAGTGGGTAAAGGACTCACCTTTGATGCCGGTGGTATTTCACTAAAACCATCTCAAGGCATGGATGAGATGAAATACGATATGTGTGGCTCTGCCAGTGTGCTCGGAACACTACAAGCTGTGGCTGAATTAAGCCTGCCAATCAATGTGGTAGGTGTGGTACCCAGTTCAGAAAACATGCCTGATGGTGACGCCAACAAACCCGGCGATATCGTCACCAGCATGGCCGGTAAGACCATCGAAATTCTGAATACCGATGCCGAAGGCCGTTTAATTTTATGTGACGCTCTCACCTATAGTGAACGGTTCGATCCAGAAATCGTCATTGATATTGCGACATTAACTGGTGCCATCATTGTAGCCTTAGGTAGTACAACCACCGGCTTAATGGCGAATAACCAACAACTTGCTGATGATTTATTAAAAGCCGGTAATGACAGTTTTGACCGTGCTTGGCAGTTACCTTTATGGGATGATTATCAACCCTTGCTGGACAGCAATTTTGCCGATATTGCTAATGTCGGCGGTAAAGAAGCAGGAAGTGTTACTGCCGCCTGTTTCTTATCACGATTTACGGAAAAATATACCTGGGCACATTTAGACATCGCTGGGACAGCATGGAATAGTGGAAAAAATAAAGGGGCAACGGGTCGCCCAGTCCCAATGTTAGTTCAATACTTATTAAATCGTATCGACGCTAACAAATCATCATGACCCGAATCAGTTTCTATATTCTGAAATCAAGCGAGCTTGAAAAGCGGCAGGCATTTGCCTGCCGTCTCGCGGAGAAAGCCTATCATCAGGGCCATCAAATCTATATCCATACCGCTTCAGAAGATCATAGTCAGGCAGTCGATACGGCACTGTGGGCTATACGGCCTGACAGCTTTGTACCACATGAAATCACTGATAGTTCAGATAATCAGAGTCCGGTACTTATCGGCTATGAAGACAAAAAGCCTCCCAGACTGATGGATGTACTCATTAATCTCACTGAAGAACAACCCATGTTCTTTAGCCAATTTGAACGTGTAGCTGAAGTAATTGATGATAATGAATCAAGCAAACAAGCTGGTCGTCAACGCTTCCAGTTTTACAAACAACGTGGCTATGAGATAGAAACTTTTCACGTTTGAAGCAAGCTAGCAAACCGCTAAAAATACGAAATCCATATTGCCTCTGAACAGATGTTGTCGCAGCAGGTATAATGCGTCGTTTATTTATAGCGTATACATACGACATTCGTATATCCCGAACACCGACCAGACAAACAAGATATCACATGGAAAAAACATACAACCCTGACGCAATTGAGCAACGTTGGTACCAGAAGTGGGAACAAGCTGGCGAGTTTAAGCCGACAGGTGAAGGTTCACCCTACGCCATTATGCTACCCCCACCCAATGTGACCGGTAGCCTGCATATGGGGCATGGTTTTAATAACACCATCATGGATACCTTGACTCGTTATCACCGAATGAAAGGTGACAATACCTTATGGCAACCGGGCACCGACCACGCGGGTATCGCGACACAAATGGTGGTAGAGCGCCAACTTAACGCTGAAGGTAAAACCCGTCTCGATCTGGGAAGAGAAGATTTCACTAAACGTATCTGGGAATGGAAGGAAGAATCCGGCGGTAATATTACCCGTCAGTTACGTCGTCTTGGTTCTTCACTCGACTGGTCACGTGATCGCTTTACGATGGATGATGATCTGTCTGAAGCCGTTAAACATGTCTTCGTTAAGCTGTATAAAGAAGGTCTGATCTATCGCGGTAAACGCCTGGTAAACTGGGATCCGAAATTACACACAGCCATTTCTGATCTGGAAGTGGAAAATCGCGAACAAAAAGGCCATATGTGGCACCTTCGCTATCCACTTGCAGATGGACTGAAAACCAGTGAAGGCAAGGACTATATTGTGGTCGCTACAACTCGTCCGGAAACCATGTTAGGTGATACCGGTGTTGCAGTGAATCCGGAAGATCCTCGCTACAGGGATCTGATTGGTAAAGAGATTATTTTGCCGTTAGTTAACAGACGTATTCCGATTGTTGGCGATGAACATGCCGATATGGAAAAAGGCACAGGCGCAGTGAAAGTTACGCCAGCCCATGACTTCAATGACTATGAAGTCGGCAAGCGTTGTGGCCTGGCAATGATCAATATTTTCACCCTCAATGCCGATGTACGTGATGTTCCACAAGTATTTAATACTGATGGCAGTGCCAATACTGAACTCGATGCCAGCATTCCTGAAGCTTATCGTGGACTGGAGCGCTTCGCTGCCCGTAAGGCGATTGTGGCTGATTTTGACGCAGCTGGTCTGCTGGAGGAGATCAAAGATCATGACCTGACTGTGCCTTATGGCGATCGTGGTGGCGTGGTCATTGAACCGATGCTGACCGATCAATGGTATGTTGACGCAAAAACACTGGCCAAACCAGCCATTGAGGCCGTTGAAACCGGTAAAGTGAAATTTGTGCCGAAATCCTATGAAAATATGTATTTCAGTTGGATGCGTGATATTCAGGATTGGTGTATTTCACGCCAACTCTGGTGGGGGCACAGAATCCCTGCCTGGTACGATCCACAAGGTAATGTGTATGTCGGTCACGATGAAAATGCCGTTCGAGTGGAAAACAATCTGGGAGCAGACGTCGAGTTAACTCAGGATGAAGACGTACTTGATACCTGGTTCTCCTCTGCACTTTGGCCATTTTCAACGTTGGGATGGCCTAAAGATGATGAAGCAGTAAAAACCTGGTATCCGGGCAATGTGTTGGTCACCGGTTTTGACATTATTTTCTTCTGGGTAGCCAGAATGATGATGATGGGCATTCATTTTATGGGCGATGTTCCATTTAAAGAAGTGTATATCCATGGCCTGGTCCGTGACTCACATGGTCATAAGATGTCGAAATCCAAAGGCAATGTGCTGGATCCCATCGATATTATCGACGGTATTGATTTGGAAACGCTGGTACAAAAACGTACTTCGGGCATGATGCAACCACAACTGGCTGAAAAAATTGAAAAAGCCACACGCAAAGAATTCCCCGATGGCATTGAAGCTCATGGTACAGATGCACTGCGTTTTACCTTTGCTTCGCTCGCCTCTACCGGACGTGATATCAACTTTGATATGAACCGTATCGCTGGCTACCGTAATTTCTGTAATAAATTATGGAATGCAGCACGTTACGTCTTAATGAACACCGAAGGACAAGACACCGGTGTTGATAATGATCAGGTTGAACTCAGTCTGGCGGATCGCTGGATTATCTCTCAGTTGCAAATCGCTGAAAAAGAAGTCAGTACAGCGATTGAGGCTTATCGATTTGATCATGCCGCACAGGGTATTTATGAATTTATCTGGAACAACTACTGTGACTGGTATTTAGAGCTATCGAAACCGGTATTAAACAGTGAATCAGCATCTGATGCAGCAAAACGCGGTACACGTCGCACACTGGTACGAGTGCTTGAAGCGACATTAAGAATGGCACATCCGTTTATGCCGTATATCACAGAAGAAATATGGCAGACGATTGCACCGTTAGCAGGTGTTAAAGGCGAGACGATTATGCGTCAATCTTACCCGCTTGCTGATGAAAGTAAAGTTGATCAGAATGCGGTGACTGAAATGGAATGGGTCATGCAATTTGTTACTGGTATTCGCTCTATTCGCTCACAAATGAATATCGCGCCGAAAAAAGCACTGCCGGTATTACTGAAAGATGCTTCTGATTCTGATAAAGCCATTTTAACCAGCAATCAACAGTTCCTGAGCCGTCTGGCCAATCTGGAATCAATTGATATCCTGGAAGGTAAAGCTCCTGCTGCTGCAACAGCCTTAGTCGGTAAAATGGAAATCTTAATTCCGCTGGAAGGTTTGATTGATAAAGACGCTGAAATCAACCGTCTGAATAAAGAAATGGCGAAACTGGATAAGATCATTAAACAGTCTTCAGGTAAGCTATCTAATGAAAATTACGTCGCCAAAGCGCCGGCAGATGTTGTTGCCAAAGAAAAAGAGAAACTGGCTGAACTGCAGCAATCCTATGAATTACTTGAACAACAACTTAAAGCATTGAGCTAAAGCTAAATCAGCCGATAAAAAAAAAGCCGCTATAAATAGCGGCTTTTTTAATGTCAGAATAATAACTTATTCTTTTTCCATACCAATTTCGTACAGTTCAATATTGGCTTCTTCAATTTCACCTGTTGCGGCATCCACATCGACTTTGACTTCATAACCATGAATGCTTTGAATATCAAATTCGTAGGTCGCATCACCATCGAAACCGATTTCATATTCTGAAGCAACAACTTTACCTGGGTGTATAGCTAAGGCAAATTCTTTCGCTTCAGCTTGTGAAATTTTCGCTAATTTTTTGAAAACAGGATCATTAGCATCGACTTCACGCTCAATCTCACCAATGAAACCTTCTTCAGCATTACATTCAACATTGTAGGTCTTGCCATCGGCTTTCGCTTCAATATCAAATTCATAAACAGGATCATCGCCTTCCATTTTCATTTCAACTTTACGTGCATGACCTGGAATAGTATCCAAAGCGGCATCCAGACAAGTTTCAATTTTTACGATATCCCAACTACGGATATCATCCAAATCATAATTATCATTTTCAGCAAATGCAGTTGAACTAATGCTTAAAGCGAGGACGGCAGGGATTGTCTTCAAGAACATTGAAGTCATAGAGTAAAGCTCCTTATTAGATTAGATAGATCAAAAGATCAGTCTCTACCCACAAGAGCAATGATCAAACTTGTGGGTAAAGTATAACATCCATTGGTAAAAATAGGACAAACTCCTATTTCATAAAATGATATCAAATGGTATGAAGGAAATTTTTCCTAAACACTGACACGTTTATATTGACGATATTGTGGATGCCAGAAGAGCTCTTCAATCTTATGTTCTAATTCACTATCCGATATCTTAGAAGCCAGTTGCTGATTTTGCGCAATTTTCACAATTTGAAATGCCATCTTCTTGCTTAACTCAGCGATATCATCCAAGGCTGGCAGTAACTGCTCTTCTTCCCCATTAAGTAGTGGTGAGTGTGTTGCCAGCACCTCACTTGCGACCATCATCATTTCATGTGTGATGTGTTTAATTTGACCAGCGATAACGGCCAAACCAATCCCAGGAAAAATATAGCTATTATTACACTGTGCTATTGGATAGGTTTTACCTTGATAGACAACCGAGTTAAAGGGGCTCCCAGTAGCGATAATGGCTTTACCCTCCGTCCAGCTAAGCAGTGACTCAGGCAAGGCCTCAATCTGCTTTGATGGATTACTCAAAGGAAAGATAATGGGTCGCTCGCAATGGGCTAACATCGTTTTGATAACTGTCTCATTAAATAGTCCCGCCTGCCCAGATACTCCAATAAGTACTGTCGGTGAAGCGTGATAAATAACATCCGTTAAATCCAGCGTCATTTTATCCGCCTTCCACTTTGTTCGCAGAGTGGCCTTTTGGCTTAGACGGCGTTGAAAATCGAATAAGCCAGCCATGTCATCCATTAATAGTCCCGCTTTATCAATCATAAATACGCGTTCGCGGGCCTGAGCTTCACCAAGCCCTTCTGTCATCATTTGTCGGATTATCTGCTCAGCAATGCCACAGCCGGCAGAGCCGGCTCCTGCAAAAACGATAATCTGCTGTGACAGTGTTTCATGTTTTGCTCTACACGCCGCCAATAAACAGCCGACGGTTACTGCAGCCGTGCCTTGAATATCATCATTAAAACAACACAATTGTTGTTGATAACGCTCCAGTATGGGCAGTGCTTTGCTTTGTTCAAAATCCTCAAATTGTAATAACACATCGGGCCAACGTTTCTTAATTGCCTGGATAAACAGGTCGATAAACTCATCATATTCTGCGTCGTTTATACGTTTATGTTTCCAGCCGATATAAAGCGGATTATCAAGTAAGGCCTTATTGTTAGTCCCAATATCCAACATCACCGGTAAGGTATAAGCTGGGCTTATCCCAGCGCAGGCGGTATAGAGTGATAACTTACCAATAGGGATCCCCATCCCTCCCACGCCCTGATCACCCAGTCCGAGAATCCGGCTGCCATCAGTGACCACGATAACTTTGATCTTATCTTTAGTGACATTGTGCAGAATGTCATCAATACGATCTTTATCCGGATAGGAAATAAATACACCACGCGCCCGTCGATAAATTTCAGAAAAGCGCTCACAAGCTTCACCTACTGTCGGCGTATAAATAATCGGCATCATCTCAACCAGGTGCGCTTTTAATAAATAATAAAATAAGGTTTCATTGTTATCCTGAAGATAACGCAAATAGATGTGCTGATTGATGGGGGCTTTGAAGGTTTTATATTGCAGATAGGCTCTTTCCGCCTGTTCTTCAATCGTTTCAAATCGATGTGGAATTAAACCATTGAGATTAAAATCATGACGTTCCTGCTCGCTAAAGGCAGTGCCTTTATTCAGTAAAGGTGTGGCAAGTAAGGCCGGCCCAGCATGAGGAATATAAATTGGATCTTTCGCCTTAATACCACGCATCGACGTACCTCACTTCTGATTCACATTAGCATCAGTTAAACAGTAAAACGACGATGGATTCAAGTCAGCTTTTTTAAGTTACAGCTCACAACGATATTGATGATATCGAATAAAAGAAGGCGTGCCAGCCATCAAGGTTTGATAATGCCTAACACAACCGCAATATTAGCCAGGTCTGCTGCGGTATTTACCCGCAGTTTACTTTTAATCTGTGTATTGTAGTTAGCAATGGTTTTATAACCCAGGTGCATATCTGCGGCGACTTCATGAGCAGTCATGCCTTTTGCCAGTCGACAAAATACATCAAATTCACGTGGTGAAAGTAAGTCCAGCACTTTTCGATAATGCTCGATATTGTCATGCCGGACATCATCAACTTCAGGGAGCAGGCTTTCTTCAATATATCGCTTGCCTTCTGCCACACTTTTGACCGCTTCAGCCAGCACTTCGGCTGCACTGTTTTTACTGACATAACCCATCGCACCCGCTTCCAGTGCGCGTTCAACGTAAATAGCCTCATCATGAATGCTGTAGACCAAAATAATCGCGTCAGAATCCAGCTTTTGAAGTCGACGGATAGTTTCAAGCCCACCGATGCCTGGCATGGATAAATCCATCACCACAACATCGGGTTTGAAGCGTTCATATTCCTGTGTGACTAACTCCCCCCTGTCCAGGTCACTAATCTGCCCGATAAAGGGTTGTGATGATAGTAGAATTCGAAATCCTGCTCGTACTACTTCATGGTCATCGACTAACAGTACTTTGATTTTATTATTGTTGTTCATACTACTTCTCTATAAATGGCATACGTGCGGTCACCGTCACACCATCATCTGGTGAAGACTCGAACATAAACAGTCCTCCCATACTTTCTACTCTCTCACGCATAGCAAGAACACCAAAGCCTTCGCCTGATGATGAACCGCCGATACCATCATCGGAGACTTGTATCACTACCCATTTTTTCTGCTGAACAAGGCTCTGCCTGACGCTGATATTGGCCAGATTAGCTCTGGCATGACGTACGACATTGGTCAAACATTCCTGCACAATACGATAAACATGGATCGCCACTTCCTCATCCAAGTCATCAATACAGTCATCGTAATTTAAATGAATATCCAGGGACGGCTGCCGACGTTTCCATTCACCGACTAGGTCGGTCAGGGTCGCCACCAGTCCTAAATCAGTTAAACTGAGAGGATGTAACGTTCTCATCATCGATCGCACAACCCCAGATAAATGATTACAAATCTCGATAATAGAATCAGCAATACTCTGGACTTTGCTATCGGATTGTTTAGCGACAACAGCCATTGCTTTCACCGCAGTAAGAGACTGCCCCATTTCATCATGTAATTCACGTGACATATGTCGACGTTCATTTTCCTGAATATGCATGGTATGTCTTGCCAGCGCCTGATTATTTTGTCGGGCCGCATTTAACGCACCGGTCAGGTTATTAATCTCTGCCGCTATAGCATCAAATTCACTAATGCGAAACCGCGGTAATCGTTGTTCATAATTACCACTTTCCACCGTTTTTAAACCCGATAAAATGGTTTTCACCGCCGTTAACATCGAATGAAACACGACATTGATAGCTAAGAAAATAATACCGAGCATTAATACAATCGACCAGAAATAGACTAGTGACTCCCGCCAGGCTTCATGAATTTCATCCATTGGGTCAGCACTAATTACAATGCGTTTAATCGCATCATTAGGCAGTTTGATTTCATAGGCCGAGCTAATGCTATCCATCATCACCGCCTCAATAAACCATTGAGGTGGTGCATCATCAGTGATGTCACTCTTTTCACCTCTCAGCATGGTTTCATTCCCAGCCTGGTCAAAGATCGTGATCTGTAAATGACGTGTTTCACGTAAGCGACTGATTTGTTCCAGCCATTCACTCTCGGTATGCTCATCACGCGTGAACTGATTAAGTCCGAACTCAACCATTTGCAGTGCCAAATTATAGGAAGATGTCACCTCATCCCTGACTGACTCACGCGCCTGCCACACAGCTAAACTGGCTCCCAGTGCGATGATAACCAGTACCGAAATAACTATCCGTAAATTAATCAATCCTCTTAAGCTCATCCTTTACGGCTCCACGGGTAAGTCATTCACTTCGACGCCAGTATTCTTGGTCTTGTTCATAACATGATTTACACATTAATAACTGAAAATAGAACTTAAGCACCGACGGTTTTTAATACTACTTTCTGTTATTCACAAAAAAAGGAATTCTTCCTATAACACTTACATCTACAGACACCTAACATTGGCAGTTAATCATAACAACCTGAATAGCCTGAATGAGTGAAATAAAAGATATTAAGACTGATAAGGTCAAAAACAAATTACTCGAGTTATTTGATGATGTACTAACTCATGATGGGTTTGGTGAAATTAAAATAGAAATGCGAATACTCAAACGCCAACAAAAGGAAGTTATTCTACACTGTGGAAAACAATATCGATTTGTTATTGATACGCCGCAGCAGCCATCAAACGAGTAACATAAGCTCTGCTAACAAAACTACACAGATAAATACCAAGGAATAAAAAAGGCCTGTGATGACTGATTTATCATCACAGGCCTTTTTGTCATGATAAATTATGATGTTTGTGCTAAAACATGCCCAGTTGTAACTGCGCCGCTTCAGTCATCATATCTTTGGTCCATTGAGGCTCCCACACCAATTCCACGTGCGCTTTTTTTACACCGGGAACAGACATTACCCTGGATTCGACATCACCTGGAAATGACTGAGCAACAGGACAACCTGGTGCAGTCAGAGTCATATCGATATTTACATTACCTGAGGTACTGATTTGAATATCGTAAATCAGGCCCAGCTCGTAAATATTAATCGGGATTTCCGGATCATAGATGGTCTTTAATACATCTATCACATCTTCTTTTAACTGTTCCGGGCTGATTTGATATTGATCGTTCATAAACCTGCCCTTTTACTCTGTAGAAACTGAAATATCGTGATCATTGTCAACTGCGGCATGAACGGTATGCCAGGACAATGTGGCGCATTTAACGCGCGCAGGAAACTCTTTTACCCCTGCCAACACCTGTAATTTGCCAGTAAGCTCAACAGCATCTTTATCACCGGTTAGAGCTTTATGAACATCTTCATAAAGTGCCTCAGCATCGGCTAGGGTTTTCCCTTTCAGGGTTTCCGTCATTAAAGACGCTGATGCTACTGAAATCGCACAGCCACTGCCCTGAAAACTGATGTCTTCAATGACATCGCCATTAAGTTTTACATAGACAACTAAAGCATCACCACATAAGGGGTTATTACCATGTGCCATATGATTCGCATCGGTAATTTCTCTGAAGTTACGCGGCTTTTTCTTGTGATCCATGATCACTTGTTGATAGAGATCTCGTAAATCACTCATCAGGCAAACAACTCCTGTGTGGTGTGAATAGCTTTAACCAGCGCGTCAATTTCCTGTTCAGTATTGTAGAAAGCAAATGAAGCGCGTGCTGTGGCAGCAATACCATAATATTGCATAACAGGTTGAGCACAGTGATGGCCAGCACGTATAGCAACACCTTGCTGATCAAAAATAGTACCCACATCATGAGGATGAACATCTTCAATCAGAAACGATAAAACACTGGCTTTGTGTTCCGCTGTACCAACGATCCTGACGCCATCAATAGCCGATAATTTATCCGTGGCTAATTCAAGCAGGGCGTGTTCGTAGGCGGCGATTTTTTCAATACCGATTGACTGCATGTAATCAATAGCCGCCCCTAAGCCCACTGCACCGGCGATATGCGGGGTACCGGCTTCAAATTTATACGGTAATGCGTTGTATTCTGTGTGGTCAAAACTCACAGAAAGAATCATATCGCCACCACCTTGCCATGGCGGCATGGCTTCTAATAAGGCTTGTTTACCGTATAAAGCCCCAATCCCCGTTGGTGCAAACATTTTATGGCCTGAAAACACATAAAAGTCACAATCCAACTCCTGCACATCAACTTGCATATGTGGCACCGCTTGTGCGCCGTCAATCAATACAGGGATGCCTTTAGCTTTGGCTTTTTCCGTCATTTGTTTGACCGGATTTACCGTACCTAATGCATTAGAGACTTGGCCAACAGCCATGATTTTGGTTTTGTCGGTCAGCAGCTCATCCAATCCGGACAAATTCAGCTCACCTGATTCTGTCATCGGGATGATCTTTAACGTAGCCCCAGTCTGTTCACAGACCATTTGCCACGGCACAATATTGGCATGATGCTCAAGGTAACTGATAAGAATCTCATCACCCGCTTGCAGTTGGGGCCTGACAAAACTTTGAGCCACTAAATTAATAGCTTCTGTTGCACCGCGAACAAAGATAATTTCTTTATCCGACTTCGCGTTCAGGAAGCCTCTTATTTTGCTTCTGGCACCTTCATAAGCATCTGTGGCGCGTTGACTCAGTCTATGCACACCACGATGGACATTAGCATTATCAAGCCGATAATACTGATCCACGGCATCAATGACTTGAACAGGTTTTTGGCTGCTCGCGGCATTGTCTAAGTAGACTAAAGGATGTCCGTTAATTTGCTGATTCAGGATTGGAAAATCACGACGAATAGCAGCAATGTCAAAATCATTCAGCATTGTATCGACCAAATTATGAGTAGATTGCGTCATAACTTACGCACCTCGCGGTAATCGCGTTTCGATCACGTTTGATAAGGCCTGGCGAATCGGCATATCTGAAATTCGTTGCAGCACTTCCACAGCAAACGCATAGGTCAATAAGCTTCGAGCACTGGTTTCATTCATGCCACGCGCACGCAGGAAAAATAATTGCTGTTCGTCCAACTGACCAACGGTACTACCGTGACCGCATTTGACGTCATCAGCATAAATTTCCATTTCAGGCTTGGTATCAATTTCACAAGTGCGCGACAGCAGTAAATTACGGTTACTCTGATTCGCATCTGTTTTCTGTGCATCTTTATGCACGATAACTTTGCCGTTAAAGACGGCATGGCTATCACCATCCAACACGCCTTTGTAGATCTCTTCACTAGTGGTATTGGGCACAGCATGATCGATGCGTGTGTGGTTATCGACATGTTGCTTTCCAGCAACCAGATATAAGCCATCCATTGTCACATGGGCCTGCTCACCCAATAGCTGGCTATGAATATCATTTCTCGCCAGTTTAGCCCCTAGAGAAATATTATTGGTATGCCAGACACTGCTGCTCGCCTGCTTACCGGCCAATGTCGCTATATGATAATGAGACAAGGACTCATGCTGTAATTTGAAATGACTCAAATGAGCCTTTTCTGCCAAGTTCACTTCTGAAATGACATCTGTCAATCCAACGCTGTTATCAGCTAGGCTGACATAATGCTCGACCAGTGTTAATTCAGCATCTTCAGCGATATCGATCACATGACGTAAATGTGTAGCCAGTTTATCGGTTTCACCGGTATTAATCACCAGCAACTCTACCGGCTTAGACACATTGGTATTCGCAGTGACCTGAATATAGGCACCTTCGGTCATCAACATCGTATTCAGGGCATTCAAGCCAGCTTTTTCAAGCGACACCTGCTGACCTAACACTGATTTTGTTTTAGAAAATGCCTGTGAAAGCGGCTCTACAGTCAGTCCAGCCTCTAGACCATCCAGATGTGATAACTCAGCACTGAATTGGCCATCAACAATGACTAATCGATAGGCAGTTTCCAGTAATGCGACCTGTGAACAACGCATTTCATCCAACTGGCTCGCAGCAGCTTCGTGTGTGAATGCCTCTTGAGATAAAGCCCATAAAGACGTGTATTTCCAGTCTTCAACTTTTTTAGAGGGTAATCCTTGACGCTGAAATTGCGCACGGGCTTGTTGGCGTAACTGCTGCAGCCAATCAAGCTCTTGACCAGGTAAAGTCTGAGTCACGGCGATATCGTCAAAAGGTGTTGTGATATCCGTTAACTGTTTCATGCAGTCTCACCTTCAGGCGCATCATGAATCCAGCTATAACCTGATTTTTCCAGTTCTTTTGCCAGTTCTTTATCACCTGATTTAACGATACGTCCTTCAGATAACACATGAACAAAATCAGGAACAATATGATCTAACAAGCGCTGGTAATGGGTAATCATCACGATAGAACGATCTTCAGCACGGAGCGCATTCACGCCTTCTGAAACGGTACGTAATGCATCAATATCCAGTCCTGAATCGGTTTCATCAAGAATCGCTAATGCCGGCTCTAATACTGCCATTTGCAGAATTTCATTACGTTTTTTCTCACCGCCAGAAAAACCTTCGTTAACGTTACGGTGAAGGAATTCTTCATTCATCTTAACCAGTTTCATTTTTTCACGAACCAGAGTTAAGAAATCCATTGCATCGACTTCTTCCAGGCCCTGATATTTACGCACGGCATTCAAAGCCGCTTTCAGCAAATAAACATTGCTGACACCAGGAATTTCTACTGGATATTGGAATGCCAGGAAAACACCACGTTGTGCACGTTCTTCAGGCTCAAGCTCTAATAAGTTTTCACCTTTATAGATGACTTCACCTTGGGTAATTTCGTAACCATCACGTCCGGCAAGAACATTCGACAGCGTACTTTTACCAGCACCATTAGGGCCCATGATCGCATGGATTTCACCAGGGTTAACTGTCAGGTCAATACCGCGAAGAATTTCTTTGCCATCAACGCTGGCGTGTAAGTTTTTAATTGTTAACATCTTCACTCTCTAAAATTTCTGAATATTGTTTGGCAGTTCTCTTATGGTTTAACCCACGGAACCTTCTAATGACAAACCGAGTAGATTTTGTGCTTCTACCGCGAATTCCATTGGTAATTCACGTATGACTTGTTTACAAAAACCATTCACGATCATCGACACAGCATCTTCTGCATCTAATCCACGCTGTTTACAGTAAAACAGTTGGTCTTCACTGATTTTCGATGTGGATGCCTCATGTTCAACTTTTGCAGTCGGATTTTTCACTTCGATATAAGGGAAAGTATGCGCACCACAGGTATCACTCATTAATAAAGAGTCACACTCGGTATAGTTGCGAGCGTTTTCCGCGTTAGGTCCAATTCGTACCAGACCTCGATAAGCATTTTGTGAACGACCAGCCGAGATACCTTTGGAAATGATCGTTGAACTGGTGTTTTTACCCAGATGAATCATCTTGGTACCCGTATCGGCTTGCTGCATATTATTGGTGACAGCAACTGAATAGAATTCACCTACTGAGTTATCACCTTGTAAAACAACGCTCGGATACTTCCAGGTAATTGCAGAACCGGTTTCTACCTGTGTCCAGGAGACTTTTGATGACTCACCACGGCATGCAGCACGTTTTGTCACAAAGTTATAGATACCGCCTTTGCCATTTTCATCACCGGGGTACCAGTTTTGAACGGTCGAATACTTGATTTCAGCACGGTCCATTGCCACCAATTCCACCACCGCGGCATGGAGCTGATTTTCATCACGCATTGGTGCGGTACAGCCTTCCAGATAACTGACATAAGCATCATCATCAGCAATGATTAATGTACGCTCAAACTGTCCGGTATTGGCGGCGTTGATACGGAAGTAAGTTGATAATTCCATTGGGCAACGTACACCTTTAGGAATGTAAACAAACGAGCCATCAGTGAATACCGCCGAGTTCAGCGCGGCATAAAAGTTATCTTTATGTGGAACGACGCTACCAATATATTTTTTCACTAATTCAGGATGTTCCTGAATTGCTTCTGAAATAGGCATAAACAAGATGCCTTCTTCAGCTAATTTGTCCTTGAACGTATTGGAAACAGAGACACTATCAAAAACGGCATCAACAGCTACACCAGCCAGACGCGCTCTTTCATCTAATGGTACGCCGAGTTTTTCATAGGTTTTTAACAGCTCAGGATCGACTTCATCCAGACTTTTAGGACCATCAGTTTTTTTCTTTGGAGCAGAGTAATAACTGATTTCCTGATAGTTGATGGCCGGATAATGAACATGAGCCCACTCTGGCGTTTCCATAGTTAACCAGTGTCGATACGCTTCTAAACGCCATTCGAGCATCCAGTCAGGTTCATTTTTGATGAGTGATATTTGTTTGATCACATCCTCATTCAAACCAGGCGGCAGGCTGTCTACTTCAATATCAGTGACAAACCCTGCTTTGTATTCTTTTTGTGTAATCGCTTCAAGTTGTTGACTTTGTTCAGTCATGGAACTCACCATCCTGTAAAGTTGTTTTATTCACCTCGTTATAAGATGAATAGAATCTGATCGGACTGATACCCAGTGAAGTCTGTGGTGTCAGCATATCCGATAGTTTTACTTCGTCTAATGCCTGAAAAACGGCATCATTAATTTTGGTCCAATTAGTCTGTACGGCACAGTGCGTTTCCTGATCACAGTGACTGTCACTGCTCACACACTCGGTCAAAGCAATCGGTCCTTCTATCGCTGTAATAATTTCTGCAATGGTAATCTCATCAGCTTGACGACTCAGACTATAGCCGCCCATTACGCCGCGTTCAGACTTTAACAGCCCTGAATGAGACAATAACTTTAAAACTTTTCTTACCGTTGGCAGTGGTACTTTTACTGCTTCAGCAATAGCATGTGCACTATGTTGAAGTTGAAGATTTGAGGCAAAATAGCTCATCAGCACAATGCCATAATCTGTCAATTTTCCCATTCGCAACATTGGTGCACCTCCTAATTGGTACTATTATAGTATCAATTAAAGCAATAACCAAGTGTTTTTCTCAGTTATTAGCTCATTGTAGTCGTGAAAATATTGTGGATTTAGCGTATGGTATTGAACTTTTAGCCTATGCTAATGAACTTTTAAGGCAGAGCATTGTACTAAATCGGGCACACACCTTATCTATACATTGAGAGCATTATATGAAATTAAAAACACTCGCGATTTTACCTTTACTATTATTTGGAGCAAACGTAATGGCAGCTGACAACGCCACAACATTAGATACAGATAAACAAAAAATTAGTTACATCTTTGGTATTCAAGTTGGTCAGAATATGATGCAAGAAGGTGTGGATCTTGATATTGAAGCATTTAAAGCGGGTGTAGCAGATATGCTGGCTGGCCAAAAACCACAACTTGATCAAACGACAGCGGAACAAGTTGTACAAGCTTACCAAGCACAAAAAGCACAAGAATTAGCAAAAGTCATGAACGAAAAACAAGCTGAAGCTAAAGCTTACATGGAAAAAAATGCTAAGAAAGAAGGTGTTGTAACGACTGACAGTGGTCTGCAATATGAAATTCTGAAAGAAGGTGATGGCGCCACTCCGACAGAAAATGACAAAGTTATTGCTAACTACAAAGGTACTTTAATCGATGGTACCGTTTTCGATAGCTCATATGATCGTGGCGAACCAGCTACCTTCCCTGTCAATGGCGTTATTCAAGGCTGGCAGGAAGCATTAAAAATGATGAAAGAAGGTTCAAAATGGCGCATCGTTGTTCCTGCTAACCTGGCCTATGGTCCACGTGGCGCCGGTAACCTCATTGGTCCAAACGAAACCTTAATTTTTGAAATTGAGCTGATTGCAATCACTAAGTAATTGCCTGCTTCGATTCTTAAAAAAGCCGCCTTTAAGGCGGCTTTTTTATTTCTCTCTTTTTAGCATGGTTGTTAATTTTTGCCAGTCAAAATAAGGGCCAGGATCGGTTTTCCGTCCTGGAGCAATATGCTCATGTCCGGTTATTTTCTCGTATGTCAGCTTTGGATAGGCGTGGCATAATGCTTTTATTACTTGCACAAGTTCAGTGTATTGAACTTCAGCAAACGGTTTGTCGTCACACCCTTCCAGCTCTATTCCGATAGTAAAGTCATTACACTTTTCCCTTCCTTGCCACTGCGATACGCCTGCGTGCCAGGCTCGTTGATGAAATGGTACAAACTGAACAACTTCACCATTACGTCTAATCAAAATATGCGATGAGACTTTTAAGCCATCTAACTGCTTGAAGTAAGGATGAGCGGAGCAATCCAGCTTATTCAGAAACAGATCATCAATAAATGTGTCGCCAAACTTACCAGGTGGCAAGCTGATATTGTGTATCACAATACCGCTAAGATCATGTTGGTCAGGCCGCTTATCATAATTAGGTGATAGCGTAATTATTGCGTTTTCGATCAGACCCGATTGCTTATTTATTTTCACTAAGACGTCTCATTATGTAGATTAATCATGCCGCACACGTTAACCTGTTTTGATTTGCCATTACCTTATCGATATGACCATAGAAAATCCACTCCCCGACGCATTTATAGATTCACAAGTTAAACTTGCTTTGCTTGAAGACATTGGTCAGGCAGATCTGACCGCTAATCTGATTCCGATTGATGCAGTATCAAACGCCACATTAATCACACGTGAGGATTCAACAATTTGTGGCATGCAATGGTTTGAACGCGTTTTTAAACAACTTGATGCATCAATAAGCCTTAGCTGGAAAGCCCAAGATGGTGATCGAGTGAAGGCCAATACGGTTATTTGTGAGTTACACGGACCAGCCAGAGCCTTATTAACAGGTGAGCGTACGGCAATGAATTTTTTACAGACATTGTCCGGCACCGCAACAATCTCTTCGATTTACAGCGATGCTGTAGCAGGGTTGCCTGTTAAAATATTGGACACGCGTAAAACACTACCAGGCTGGCGTGTTGCTCAAAAATTCGCAGTAAAATGTGGTGGCTGCTTTAATCATAGAGTCGGTCTATATGACGGTATTCTTATTAAAGAAAATCATATTATGGCAGCGGGTTCCATCAGCAATGCTATAAATCAGGCGAAAGCCCTATCTGCTGGCGTACCAATAGAAGTTGAAGTTGAAAATTTCTCAGAACTCGAACAGGCGCTTGCGAGCGGAGTCGATATTATTATGTTAGATAATTTTGGTATTGATGATTTAAAACAGGCCGTTGCTATCAACCAAGGCCGAGCAGAACTTGAAGCTTCGGGTAATATTACTTTGGATAATATTCGCCGTGTTGCAGAAACAGGTGTAGATAGAATCTCAGTAGGCGCACTAACAAAAGATATTAAAGCCGTTGATCTTTCTTTACGTTTTTCATAGATAAAAAAAACCGCAGTGCACTTAGCGAAATATGCACTGCGGTTGAGAGTAAAACGAGAAAATTTATTCTAAACCGACTTGCCAGAGCTCAAGATTTTTCTCAATAATCTTCCCAGAACTCGCATCGACCTCCACTTTCATTTCTTTTCCATCTTTTGTGGCAATATCAAATTCATAGGTGGCTTTTCCACCTTGTTCAATTTCATATTCCACTTCAACCACTTCGCCAGGATAGAGCGCTAAGGCAATTTGTCTTGCCTCTAACTCGCTAATTTTGGCGTGTGCTTTAAATTTCGGATGGTTCGGATGATCGACTTCTTGTTCCACTTCTATAATTTCGCCCGTTTTTACTAAGCACTCAAGGTCCCAGTCAGCACCGTCAATACCACGGATATCAAATTCATAAACATCACGCTCGTCTTCGACTTTACGTTCAACCTTAATAACATGACCTGGTTTCAAGGTTTTAGCCGCTGTTAAACAACGCTCAAAATACTGAGGTGTTTCCTCAGCCCATAGCAAACAGGGAAATAATAATGTGAAACAAAGAAATAGAACTTTCATTTATGTACCTTACAAATGAAAAGGGGCTGAAATCAGCCCCTTTTAAATAGATGATTACATGGTTAGTTTGAAACCAATCCATCCTGCACGAGGTGCACTTGTACCGACGAAATGTTCATCACTGTCATAAGCATCCAGACCCGGTGCTTCATCAGGCTCACCGTATAAACCAAAAGTGTTGTACTCGCTGTCGAATAAATTATCGACTTTTGCGAAGAACTGCAGATGCTCATTCACTTTGTAACGGCTGTGCAGGTTCACAACACGATAACCCGCAATTTTCTTATCGTCATTCGCTTCATCACCACGGTAGTACTGACTAGAGTGATATGACGCGGTTAAACCTGCAGAAAATTGTTGCGTGAATGCATAGTCCAGACCTACATTTAAGTTATGTGCAGGAATGCTTGGCAGACGATCACCTTTAGACACGTTATATAAATCACCATCACGTGAATAAGTGAAATCATCTTCAAATGTCGCACGAACATAACCATAGTTTGCTGACCAGCTTAGCTTCTCATATTGTCCGGCCATACCCAGTTCAACACCCGCACGCGCTGTTTTATCAATATTTCTGAAGTTACCTAAGCCTAAACGACCACTCACATCATCCGATTGACTTTCATCTTCTGGGAAAAACAATAAATCATCTTTTAACTGGGTGTAATAAACATTGGCATACCAGTTGAATAATTCTTGTTGGCCACGTAGACCTGTTTCAATGGTTCTGGCAACAACATCATCTAACGGTGGATCTGCTAAGAACGCATTTGGATAAGCACAAGGTGAATCTGGTTCAGCACAAGTCAATTCAGTTGCTGTTGGTGCACGATTTGATTCGTTATAGCTGACATAAGAAGTCATAGTATCTGTCAATTTATACGTTAAACCCAATGAAGGATTTAAACGTTTAAATGTATGAGAATTTCCTGACTCATTCAGATCTTGATCACCACCTTCACTCGTACCTGAAATATCCACTTCAATCCAGTTATAACGAGCGCCAACCGTCATGGCTAGACGATCAGTTAATGAATGCGTATTAGTGAAGAAAATACTATAAGTATCGGTCTTAACGTTACCATCGACTACTGTGTCATCAAGAACATATCCAGTACCTACTGTACCTCGAGTATCATCGAAAGTAGCCAATTCTGTTTGTGAGGAATAATCCACATTTGAATGATCAAAACCTACACCCACAATTAATTGATTATCGCGACCAAACAAATCATTTAAAAAGGTTGATTGTAAAGCAAAGCCAAAGCTGTCTTGCTCTGTTTTACTTGTATTATTCGCTGCAAGGTCTTCAGTACCATCTAGACCCAAGGTAGTGCCATCAACAATCGGATTACCATCTTCATCTTCAATGTCTGTGCCATTAAATTCATTCTCGGTACCATCACCATTAAATGAATCACGATCACTCTTACGATAGTACGTGTTAGCAGCCAACATAGTTTTATCATTTAACCAGTGAGTGCCATTCAGGGTAAACATACGCAGTTTATTTTGCGTATTATCTGGATGCGTGAACACTGCTTCACGGTCTGCATCGACTAACAGAGTAGGAGATGCCCCATTACCATTTAAATCACTATCAACCGCAGTGATACCAAAATCTAATGTGGTGTCTTCATCAGCATAGCTTAAGTTTGTGAAAAACTGCTCTACACGCGATGGAGAGTAATCACGCCAGCCATCTTCTTTAGTAATAGAACCAGTCACAAAGTAAGCAAAATTACCATCACTACCACCACTTTCAATGGTGCCTGAGTCACGACCAAATGAGCCTGTATATGCTTCTAAGCTATGGCCTGGGTTAGTAAAACCGTTCTTAGTTTTGATCGATAAAGCACCGCCCAGCGTATTCAAACCAAACAGCGGGTTTGAGCCTGGAATCAGGTTCATGCTGGCAATCGCAGACTCTGGAATTAATTCAAAGTTAACCGCGTCACCAAACGGCTCATTAACACGAATGCCATCAACATACACAGACAAACCTTGAGAGTTACCGACTAAAGGTGAAGCCGTAAAGCCACGGAATTGCAGATCAGGCTGGAATGGGTTGTTTTGTGCCTGATTCAAACTGACACTACCCAATGTTTTGTTCATGAAATCAGAAATGTCTAACGCCTGAACACGTTCGATATCTTCATCAGTTGCTGTCTGCACATTCGCAGCAACTTGATCCTTAGGTAAGCCTACTCCATGTAGAGGGGTTGTTCCCACGACTTCAATGTCACTTAATTTAACATCATCGTCAGCAGCAAAACTCGCACTGGAAAACAGCGCGGAAGCTAGCATGACGCAAATCAGCTTTCTCTTTTGCGGAAATTGCATTACCTATACTCTCCTGAGTTATTTTTATGGTTGTAAAACTCAGATAAGATTGCACATATAGTGCCAACTTCCTTAATGCTTTTTTTACAAACACTTACAAATCTTTAACTTTATGGATATGGCACAAACGGCTGCAATAAACCAACCACAATGGCTGATATCAACCAGATCTAAACCAGGCCAATTTCTCATGTAAGCGTGTGACTTCACCAATGATAAGCAATGTAGGTGCTATCGGTTTTTCACGCTCAGCAAGCTCGGGTAACTCTGCTATCGTACTTAACCAGACTTTTTGATTTTCAGTTGTTCCTTGCTGAACCAATGCGGCAGGCATATCGGCTGGCATTCCATGCTCTTGTAACTTCTGACTTAGCTGGGGCAGGCCCGCTAACCCCATATACACAACCACTGTTTGTCTGGGTTTGACTAATACTGACCAATTTAAATCTAATTCACCTTCTTTTAATTGGCCGGTTACGAAGACGCAGCTTTGTGCATAGTCTCTATGTGTCAGGGGAATACCGGCATAAGATGCGCAGCCTGATGCTGCTGTGATGCCCGGTACAACCTGAAACGGAATAGCATTTTCAGCCAGTGTATCGATCTCCTCACCACCACGGCCAAATATAAAGGGATCGCCCCCTTTTAAGCGTAATACCCGCTTACCCTGCTTCGCGTGTTCCAGTAATAAATTATTGATTTCTTCCTGTCTGACGGCATGCCATGCCCGCTGTTTACCAACATAGACTAATTCAGCTTCTTTACGAACCAGCGCCAGAATTTCTTTACTCACCAGACGATCATAAAAAACAATGTCGGCCTGTTGCATGAGTCTTAGTGCTTTAAATGTCAGTAATTCCGGATCACCAGGTCCAGCACCCACCAAAAAGACTTCGCCGGTTTCAACAGTTTTGATTTCATCAGCCAGTTGCTGCTGTAATATCTGTTCGGCAATCCCTTCCCGCCCAGCCATCACGTGATCAGCAATAGGACCAGACAAAACGCTATCCCAGAACTGTCTTCTCTGACGGAGTTCACCAAATTTTTGTTTGACTGTCTCGCGGTACTTACCCATTAATTCACCCAGCTTACTATACGCAGGCGGAATTAATGTTTCTAAACGGGCACGTAAGTTTCTGGCCAAAACTGGTGATTCACCACCACTGGATACCGCTACAATAATCGGCGATCGATCTAATACAGAAGCAAAAATAAAGTCGCTGTCATCAGGGTTGTCTGTCAGATTAGTTAATATATGTTTTTGCTTAGCAATATCATGTACCAGATGATTAACTTGTTCATTATCTGTTGCCGCAATAATCAGGCGTTGATCCGTAATATGCTCAGCTTTAAATATGGATTGCACCCAGCGAAGCTGGCCTTGTTTAACCAGCGTCCCAAGTGCATCACTGATTTCAGGTGACACCACGCTGACCTTGGCCTGTGCTTTCAGTAATAACTTCACTTTTCGTGTAGCAACGCTACCACCACCGACAACCAGACAGTCTTGCTGTTTTAAATCTAAAAATATTGGTAAATAATCCATCTATCTATCTTTTAAAGGTAAGGCCAGCCCTTGTAAGACATAACCATTTTCCATATTTTGAACAATTGCCACTAATGACATATCAGCTAATTTCCACGACTTTTCAAGAGCAACTTCAGTCGTCATATCCGCTTTACCGTTGGCATCTAACTTAAACGGCCCTAACCACTTTCTTACGAGATGTTGATGATTAAATGTGGCGCCGGCATTATCGCCTCCCCTTACCTCACTAATCACATTATTTTCAGTCAAAGCGAGATACAACTGGCTATATTGCTTATTTTCATCGCCTTCAACGCTTACCCGACTATGAACAGAAAGACTGTTTTTATCTTGCTTTGCCTCGAGGTTGATATTGGCTTCAGGCTTAAACTCACTGACAAAATTGATGGCATCAAGCCCATGAGCGCGCCAATCATGTAGCACTTCACCACTGATAAAGAACTCAGGGGTATACACTGTTTGGAATAAATTTAATCTGGTCAGCTGCTTTTGTCTGTCAGTAAAAACTGGACTGGCAAATTTATCAACCCAGCCCTTCTTCTGGTCAAGATAATCGACATGGAAATTTAATATCACCACATCGTTATCTGTAAGCCCTTTCTGTGGCAGTTGTTTAACCCAGCGTTCTGCCGCCGGACATAAGCCACAGCCTTCAGCAGTAAATAGCTCTATTACTACAAGGTGCTTGTCAGTCGTTTTTGCCTGCCAATCACCAGCACAAGCGAGAGAGCTTATAAGCATGCTAGAGAAGGCAAATATTAGACATAATCGTTTCAACATAGCGCCTTCCTCCTTTCTGTCATTACTATACTGACTCTCTGTCAGCCTGAATAATTCTCTCACTGCTATCTTCAACAACAGCCATTTCTCTCAAAACGGCTGTCGCAAAACAGCCCGAAGGTAAAAAGAATGTGAGTTGTAAACGTGAGTTATGCCACTGCCAGTTAAATTCTGTCGGCACCAGACGTAAAGCCCGTCGCTCCTGTTTCAGGCCCTGCCTTGATAATCCCTGAACCCAAGCCTGCCATGCGTCAAGCACGGCTGTTTCCAGCTGCTTGCATTCATCATGACTCTGAAGTTCTCCCTGCCCTGCAAGTGCCCCTGTAGGGTGAATATCAAAGGTTTTCAGGCGCTCAAATAACTCAGTATCATCATTTTCTGACTGAAAACAACTGTGGTTGCCATTTAACTGCATCACATCACCCGGAATAAATTGATTCCAGTTTTGTGCTTTTACTCGCTCGCTGACAACAAGATTAAACAACCATGACCGTGCAGCAGAAAGATACAGACTTTTTTTATTACGGCTTTTAGGTTTTCTACCCTGCTCAAACCACTGCTCAACACCATGTAAATTGCCCATCTGATAACCAAAGCGCTGTTCACCAAAATAATTAGGTACGCCTTGCTTTTGTATCTGACTGAGTGCCGATTCCCAGCTATCTCTGTCGCCATCAAGTACTTCAAGATTTAGCTTAAAGCTATTGCCAGACAAAGCGCCTCGTTTTAACTTCTTATTATGGCGTGTAATAAGGTTAATTTTTATCAGATCCGACTCAAAGGCAGACCAATCAGGTTCAGCCACACCCTCGGTATTCACACTAAACCACTGTGTCGTCACCGCATGGCGATCTTTTAGTCCTGCATAACCAATGGCCACCTCATCGACACCTGCAAATTGTGCCAGCTCTTTCGCCAGCCAATCGGTATTGGTATCCGTTTTGGTGATCTGTAACATCACATGTGGACCAGACCCAGCCGGTTCGAAAGGCAGTTTTTCTTCCACCTTAAAATCTTCCGGCGTTTGGCGAATACGGCAACGGTGACTCAAGGCGGCCGGATTAACTCGGGCTAATGACTCAAAATCAAATGCTGACAATGTCATTAGTCCGCTTGTCTAATCAAGGCAACTGCATGCGTGGCAATACCTTCTTTTCGACCAGCAAAGCCTAATTTTTCGGTCGTGGTTGCTTTGATATTAATCGCCGTGACATCTACTTCCATGTCTACAGCCAGTAACGCTCGCATTTGTGGAATAAAAGGCGCCATCTTGGGTGCCTGAGCAACAATCGTGGCATCCACATTACCAACACACCAGCCGCGTTCTGAAAGATCACTGATCACTCGCCGTAAAAGTACACGGCTATCTATTCCTTTAAATGCGTCATCATTGTCAGGAAAATGATGACCAATATCCCACAGGCCAGCAGCACCTAACAAGGCATCACAGATCGCATGAATAAGCACATCACCATCTGAATGCGCTTCAAGACCATGTGTATGTGGAATGGTGACCCCACCGATGATTAATGGTGCATCCTCAATAAAGCGATGAACATCATAGCCATGCCCTATACGCATTAATTGCCTCCAGCCTGTTGACGTAAATAAAGTGCTGCAAGCGCTAAGTCCTGCGGTACGGTGATTTTGATATTGTCGCTGTGCCCTTCCACCATGCGCGGCTGATAACCAGCTAACTCTATCGCGCTGGCTTCATCCGTCACAGCTAATGACTTTTCTGCCGCTGAGATTAATGCCTCAGAAAGCGGTGCCAAGCGAAACATCTGCGGCGTGGCAGCTCGCCATAAACCCTGGCGGCAAACGGTTTCCTGGATCATATTATTGTCATCCACACGTTTAACGGTATCGGAGACGGGAATCCCGAGAATCCCCCCGACGGCATCATCCGCAAGTGTATCTAACATGGCATCAATATCAGCATGTCGCAGACAGGGTCTGGCTGCATCATGCACTAATACCCATGGGTTATGCTCAATGTGCTGCTGTAATAGTTTTAAAGCATTAGACACGGAATCTGAGCGATCTTTACCGCCTTTAGCGATTAATAATTCACAGGATAAAGACAGTGATAAAGACGGCCACCATTGATCATTTTCTGCTAATGCAATCACAATCCCTTCAATGGCTGAGTGTGAAGCCAATCTCTCAAGCGTTAACTGTAAAACAGGCTTATCATCGATCAATAAATATTGCTTTGGTATCTCAGCCTGCATTCGACTACCAATACCGGCAGCAGGCACTACAGCCCAAACAGCCTGTTTACTGCTCATCTGGTTTATCAATAATCTGGAAAAAGGTTTCGCCAGGTTTCACCATACCGAGTTCGCTACGCGCTCTTTCTTCCAAGGCATCAAGACCACTTTTCAGATCTTGCACCTCAGCAGCTAACACTTGATTACGTTCTTTTAACTCAGTGTTATCAAGACGTTGCTTTTCTACAGCTTGGTGAAGGCGTAATAAAGAAGGAAGCCCGTCATGACTGAGCCACAATCGGTATTGAAGTAATACCAAAATTGCGGCTAACAAAATCATGACGGGTTTAGACATAAGACCTAGGCTTGTTGGACGTTAAACGCCTTCATCCCAGGGTAACTGGCGGCATCACCTAATTCAGCTTCGATGCGAATTAGTTGATTATATTTTGCTACACGGTCAGAGCGTGATAATGAGCCAGTTTTGATTTGGCCAGCATTTGTCGCTACCGCTAAGTCAGCAATCGTCGTGTCTTCAGTTTCACCACTACGATGAGAAACAACAGCCGTGTAACCATTGGCTTTCGCTAAGTTAATCGCATCCAGTGTTTCAGATAAAGTACCAATTTGATTTACTTTGATAAGAATCGAGTTGGCAACGCCTTTATCAATACCTTGTTGCAGGATTTTCGGGTTAGTCACAAACAAGTCATCACCGACCAACTGTACTTTGTCACCGATTTTGTCAGTCAACAATTTCCAGCCTTCCCAATCGTTTTCATCCATACCATCTTCGATACTGATGATAGGGTATTTGTTTGCCCAGTCAGCCAGTAAGTCAGCAAACTCTGCTGACGTTAATGAGCGGTTTTCAGAAGCCAGCACATACATGCCATCTTTGTAGAATTCTGAACTCGCAGCATCCAGTGCCAGCATAATGTCTTTACCAGCTTCATAACCGGCATTTTTGATCGCTTCCAGAATGACTTCGATCGCTGACTCATTAGACGGTAGATCCGGTGCAAAACCACCTTCATCACCCACCGCTGTATTCAGACCACGGCTATGCAGCACTTTTTTCAATTCATGGAATACTTCAGCACCATAACGCACGGCTTCTGTCAGGCTTGATGCACCGACAGGCATAATCATAAACTCTTGTAAATCAACGCTGTTATCCGCATGTGAACCACCATTAATGATATTCATCATCGGTACTGGCATCACTGCTTTTTCTTCAGTTGACAGGTATTTGTACAGCGTTTTCTTTGAATCAGCAGCGGCTGCTCGCGCTGTCGCCATAGAAATAGCTAATAACGCATTGGCACCTAAACGGCTCTTGTTTTCCGTACCGTCAGTTGCAATCAATTTATTGTCTAAAGCACGTTGGTCATGAGCATCCATCCCCAACACCGCTTCTCTTAATTCGCCGTTAACCGCTTCAACCGCTTTAAGAACGCCTTTACCCAAGTAACGGCCTTTATCACCATCACGCAATTCAACTGCTTCACGCTCACCAGTTGAGGCACCTGACGGTACGGCTGCACGTCCAAACGCACCGTTTTCCAGAATAACGTCAGCTTCGACCGTTGGGTTACCACGTGAATCGATGATTTCTCTTGCTTTTACATCAATGATTTTGCTCAATGCTCTGCTCCCGTAATGTTTTTTTGATATCGACTGTTATCGACGAGCTAACAGCTCATCTTCGATAAAGTCTTGTTGTTTTACTGTTGCATCTATTGCTTGCAGCATTTCTAACAATGCTGTCATTTTATGTAATGGCCAGGAATTAGGCCCATCACTTAAGGCTTTTTCAGGTTCTGGATGCGTTTCCATAAACACACCGGCAATACCCGTGGCTACCGCAGCACGTGCCAATACGGGTACAAACTCACGTTGGCCGCCTGAGGCTCCACCTTGTCCACCGGGTTGCTGAACAGAATGTGTCGCATCATAAACCACCGGACAATCCATATTTCGCATGGTAGGTAGACCACGCATATCAGAAATTAAGGTGTTATAACCAAAGGATGTGCCACGTTCACACAACATAATTTGTTGGTTACCGGTCGACTTGGCTTTGTCTGCGACGTGTTGCATATCCCAGGGCGCTAAAAACTGGCCTTTTTTGATATTGACCGGCAAGCCTTGACTGGCCACATTGACGATGAAGTTCGTCTGACGGCATAAGAACGCTGGCGTCTGTAACACATCCACGACACTGGCGACTTCGGCTAACGGCGTGTCTTCATGCACATCTGTCAGCACTGGCAGATTAAATTCTTTTTTCACTTTTTCCAGAATCGCTAAGCCTGCTTCCAGACCCGGTCCACGATAACTCTTTGTCGAGGTACGGTTCGCTTTATCGAAAGACGATTTATAAATGAACGGAATGCCCAGCTTGTCAGTGATTTCTTTCAACTGACCTGCCACATCCATGGTCATTTGTTCACTTTCAATGACGCAGGTGCCCGCGATTAAAAATAAAGGCTGTCTGCCGCCCACTTCATGACCACATAACTGCATGGTGTTACCCTCTATTTTTTTTGTTAGCTTTGGCCGCATTAATAAACCCTTCAAATAAAGGGTGGCCATGGCGCGGTGTCGATGTAAATTCTGGATGGAACTGGCAGGCAACAAACCATTGATGTTCTGGAATCTCAATCATTTCGGCCAGCGTTTCATCTTTCGACATGCCAGAGAAAACTAAACCTGCTTGCTCAAGTTTCTCTTTATAGTTGCTGTTGAACTCGTAGCGGTGACGATGACGTTCGACAATTTCTTGCTCACCATAAATTTTCTGGGCCAGACTGCCTGGTTTCAATACACAGGGATAACCACCTAAACGCATGGTACCGCCAAGATCAGAATCATGATCACGCTGTTCCACACTGCCGTCTTCTTTTTGCCATTCCGTAATCAGGCCGATAACAGGATCAACAGTATTTAAGTCAAACTCTGTACTGTAAGCTTCTGGCATACCGGCTTTGTGACGGGCGTACTCAATCACAGCAACCTGCATACCTAAACAAATGCCCAGATACGGAACATTATTTTCGCGGGCAAACTGGGCAGTTTGGATCATGCCTTCAACACCGCGTTCGCCGAAGCCACCCGGCACCAGAATCGCATCCATATCTTTGATGCAGTCTGGTCCTTGCTGTTCAATCAGCTCAGAATCAACATAATGCACGTTGACTTTAGTTCTGGTGTGAATGCCCGCATGTATCAATGATTCAGACAGTGATTTATAAGCTTCAGTCAGTTCCATATACTTACCGACCATAGCAATATTGACTTCACCTTCCGGCTTCGTCAGGTTGTTATAAACCTGTTGCCATTGGCTTAAGTCAGCCGGTTTGGCATCTAAGCCTAATTGCTTGACGACGATGTCATCTAAGCCCTGGCGGTGTAATTCCATTGGAATTTTATAGATACTGTCGACATCGACACATGACACAACGTTATTAACGGTCACATTGGTGAATAAAGCAATTTTCTTACGTTCAGATTCCGGCAGAGGACGATCCATTCGGCAAACCAGCACATCAGGCTGAATACCAATGGTTCTGAGCTCTTTAACAGAATGCTGAGTAGGTTTGGTTTTGATTTCACCCGCAGACGCGATATACGGCACCAGCGTCAAATGTAAGAAAAGTGCACGTTCCCGGCCTAACTCAGATCCCATCTGACGAATGGTTTCAAGGAACGGCAAGGATTCAATATCACCGACCGTACCACCAATTTCAATCAAGGCGACATCGGCATCACCAGCACCTTCAAAAATACAGCGTTTAATTTCATCTGTAATGTGCGGGATAACCTGAACGGTATTACCTAAATACTCACCACGACGTTCTTTACGAATCACGTTCTCATAAATCTGTCCGGTCGTGTAGTTATTGCTACGGGTCATATCCGCATCAATAAAACGCTCATAGTGACCGAGATCAAGATCAGTTTCTGCACCGTCTTCTGTGACAAAAACCTCACCGTGCTGAAGCGGACTCATCGTGCCGGGATCAACGTTGATGTATGGGTCAAGTTTTACCAACGTGACTTTCAGTCCACGAGCTTCAAGAATAGCAGCCAGTGACGCCGCGGCAATCCCCTTACCCAGGGAAGACACAACACCACCAGTGACGAAAATAAATTTAGTCATAATATGGAGAGTTCAATAAAAAACGACGCGGCCAGAATGGCTGCGCTCAAAATAGCGTATAAATTATCAGAATTGCCCTTCTCGCTCAATCTAAATCTGGTCGAAAATCACCTGTCAGATAAGGCAGCCAGCCTTTTTCGCCAGTCTCGGCTGCATAATGTTCGGCATAACCATAGCCAACGACAGCGACTAACTCGGTTCCAACAAAAAACAGCGGAATAATTGACCGCTTCCAGGGAGGAACAGACCACTCCTGAAAAAGCTGTTTTAATGATTTATGTTGCGAATGTCCCCTGAGCCGGATCTTTTCCCCACCCTGACGATAACGCATGATTATATCGCCATTAAGTACCGATGTTTTCAAGCCATCACCAGAAGTGAGCTGCCATTTGAGCGTGCAGCCGTTGGACAAAACAAGTTCAGCAGGACCAGTGAAAGTGACTTCTGCTTGTGGGGGTTCTGAATGTGTGGATGTCTGAAGATATAAATCATCACGATAACGCCTGACTTCAACATTGGCCCAGCGAACTATCGGCGTTTTGTCTTCAGCGGCACTGATCACATCCTCAATAATGCGCTGTAAAATCGCGGTAGACGGCAACTCATAACCAGCTGTTTCAATCATAAACCGCAACAGGTTCCGTTGTCGCTCTGCAGGCAGTTGCTTCACAGCAGCGATAGACAAATGTCCATCTTTTTGCAACTGACACTGTGCTCTGTCCTGTTCCGCCAATTGTGCTAATAACAGGCTAGTCTCCTGACAATGCGCGGCACTACGAGCGATTGTTTTTTCCAGCGAGGGCCAGCGTTCCTGTAATAGAGGCCAGAGGGTTTGCCGCAAATAATTGCGATTAATCTCAGTGTCCTGATTACTGGGATCATCAATCCAGTCAAGCTGATGAAGTTCAGCGTAATGAATAATCTCGTGTTTAGACACATTCAACAGTGGTCGGATAATGGTCATACCATGCGACTGACTTTCCGGCCACATAGCAGAAAGTCCTAATGGGCCGGCACCACGAAATAATTGTAATAAAAGTGTCTCGGCCTGATCATGCTGATGTTGTGCCGTCACCAGCACTTCATCTGGCAACAATTCATCGCTCAAGGCCTGATAGCGGGCTTTTCTGGCTGCTGCTTCCATGCCTAATTCATCGATGTCCTGAACATCGACATCAATATTTTTAAATGGCATCTCAAGCTTGTTGGCAACCTCAGCGCAGTGTTGAGCCCACTGCGCTGCTGCTTTATTTAAACCGTGATTGATATGTACTGCTCGAACCTGAGCGAGCTGTGGATGGTGTGTTATTGCTAACAGATGTAACAAGACATGAGAGTCCACACCACCACTGTAGGCAAGACAAACAGAACGTCCTGCCGCCAGTGTTGTAATGTCAGTGATGATTTTCTGGGGATTTAATGCCACCCCGTTATTTATCCCTCAAAAGCGCCGTAATTCAGTAGTTTTTCCTGACGGCGTTTGATTAATTTATCTGTGGGGATTTTCTCTAATTCTTTCAGTTTGTTTTCAATAGCTTGTTTGACACGTTTTGCCATCTCAGGAACATTACGATGCGCGCCACCTAAAGGTTCAGCAACGACTTCATCGATTAATTTCAGTTCTTTCAATCGTGATGAGGTCACACCTAATGTCGCAGCTGCATCCGAGGCTTTTTCTGCACTTTTCCATAAAATAGAAGCACAGCCTTCTGGTGAAATCACTGAGTAAATACCATATTCAAGCATCATCAAATGATCAGCAACGCCTACTGCCAGGGCACCACCAGAACCGCCTTCACCAATAACCGTACTGATAATTGGCGTTTTTAATTGTGCCATTTCAAATAAATTACGTGCGATCGCTTCACTTTGACCACGCTCTTCAGCACCGATGCCAGGGTATGCACCAGGCGTATCAATAAAGGTGATCACAGGCATGCCAAACCGTTCCGCCATTTTCATCACACGTAATGCTTTACGATATCCTTCTGGTCGTGGCATGCCGAAGTTTCTGGCGACTTTTTCTTTGGTATCACGGCCTTTTTGATGACCGATAGCAACAATGGGTCGCCCATTCAAACGGCCAATACCTGTTACCAGAGCAGCATCATCGGCATAAGTGCGATCGCCATGTAACTCTTCGAAGTCAGTCAGTAATAATTTAATGTAATCAAGGGTGTATGGACGCTGAGGATGACGCGCCATTTGGGTGATTTGCCAGGGCGTTAATGAGGCGAAAATCGATTTTGTCAGACTTTCACTTTTTTCCTTTAACTTTTGAATCTCTTCAGTGATGTTTAAATCACTGTCATTACTCATATAACGCAACTCATCAATTTTCGCTTCCAGCTCAGCGATGGGTTGTTCGTAGTCAAGGAAATTTAACTGCATCAGGATTACCTTAGATATTCAAAAATGGGTGAATTATACACATTAAGCCAGTAATACACTTAGCTGAGAATTAATTCATCTGGTGCGTCTGACCCGGCACTGTCATCACCAAGACGAATGGCCAGGCTCAAATCGTTACGTGAATCAGCATTCATCAATGCGTCTTCTTCTGTGATCTTACCACTGCGATACAGGCCAAGCAGCGCCTGATCAAATGTGATGGTGCCTTTTTCATTACTATCACGCATGGCATCTTTGATACTGCCAATTTCTCCTTTATTAATCAAATCGGAGATATAAGGCGAGTTGATCATTACTTCGACTGCCGGCACACGACCCGCGTCTTTCGTGGGTAATAAGCGTTGAGAAATAATGGCGCGTAAGTTCAAAGATAAATCCATCAGTAACTGACGGTGCAAAATTTCAGGGAAAAAGTTAATAATCCTGTCCAGCGCCTGATTCGCGTTATTGGCATGCAGTGTCGCTAAACATAAATGACCGGTTTCAGCGTAATTAATCGCGTGTTTCATCGTTTCCATATCACGGATTTCACCGATAAGAATCACGTCAGGTGCTTCACGTAAGGCATTCTTTAGGGCATTTTCGTAAGATAAGGTATCGATACCCACTTCACGCTGTTGCACAATTGAACGTTCGTGTTTGTGCACAAACTCCAGCGGATCTTCAATGGTAAGAATATGCGAACTGGAATTACGGTTACGATGACCGATCATTGATGCCAAGGTCGTTGATTTACCGGAGCCAGTTGCCCCCACCACCAGAATCAGTCCGCGTTTCTCCATGACCACATCACCGAGCACATCAGGCAGGCCAATTTGTTCAAAGGTGGGGATCGTCGTTCTGATATAGCGAATGACAATCGAACATTCACCACGTTGACGGAAAATATTCACCCGGAAACGCCCAACACCTTTAAGCGGCACCGCGAAGTTCATCTCAAGCGTACTTTCAAACTCTTTTGCTTGCTCATCCGTCATCATCGAATAAGCCATTTCTTTCACATCACCCGGGGCTAATTTCTGGGTGCCGACTGGTCTGATAACGCCCTGAATTTTGATATGGGGTTCAGTGCCGGTGCAGAAAAACATATCTGAGGCATCCTTGTCTGCCATCAGTCTGAAATAAGGTGTCATATCCACTTTGCGAGTCCTCTTGCAACAATGCTCAGATAGTGTCTTTATCGTACAACAATGCGAGTTTCCATACTATTATGCCTGTCACGCTTTATACGCGTTCAGTTTGCCACTGTGGCGCGGTATCTGATCGTGACTTTTTGACTTTCTGGCAGCATAGCTAACTGACTCATCAATGTATCACTCGGGGTAACCTGCCAGTCATCACCTAACATAATTACCGTACTCGCCTGTTCATTCTGATATAACAATTCCAGTGATAAAGCGCCGCCTTTGAACGGCGTGAGCATATTTTTTATTTGCTCAACCCATTGGCTGGCCATCTCTTTATTATCAATATTAATCTGCAAGGAATGACCAAATGCTTCACGTGCACCTGTGATATCAAATACTTTTTCTGCGGTCGCGGCCAAGCCACCGGTAAAGTTATCCTGGCCTATTTTGCCTTGAATCACCACCAGCTTATCTGGCTGAATAAAGCTCTGATATTGGTCATAGACATCAGCAAACACACGCACTTCCAGACGACCACTCTGATCATCGAGCGTGATGAAGGCCATACGGCCACCATTTTTTGACTTCATGGTGCGAATCGCCACCACCAATCCAGCGGTTAACACAGGCTTCTCATTACGCTGATAACCTTTTGACTCAGGTGCATCGAGTTCATTAATACGTTTAGGAATAAATTCAGCCAATTCTTGCTGATAACGATCAATCGGGTGACCACTTAAATATAAACCTAAAGTATCTTTTTCAGCCTGTAATAAATGTTCTTCTGCCCATTCCGCTGCCGGTTCCAGAGGCTCATCCTGACCGTTGTCCACTTCCGGACTGAGACCAAATAAATCATTCTGACCACTATCTTTATTGCGACGATGTTGATCAGCAATCTGCATGGCTTTGGTGAGACTGGCTTCAATACTGGCACGATGACCACCTAATGAATCCATCGCCCCCGCTTTCACCAGTGACTCCATCACGCGTCGATTAATCTTACGCATATCGACCCGGCGGCAGAAATCATACAGCGAGCTAAAAGCATCGCCTTGTTCACGTTCTGACACAATACCAGCCAGGGCTGACTCACCCACCCCTTTAATCGCGCCTAAGCCATAGCGAATCGTTCTTTCGTCTTCAACGGTAAACTTGATTTTGCTGTGGTTAACATCCGGTGGTAACACCTTCAGTTTCATATCACGACATTCATCAATCAGGCCAACGACTTTATCGGTATTATCCATATCCGCTGATAACACGGCCGCCATAAACGCCGCTGGATAATGCGCTTTTAGCCACGCCGTCTGATAGGCCACTAAGGCATAGGCTGCTGAGTGAGATTTATTAAAACCATACTCCGCGAATTTTTCCATCAGATCGAAAATAGGACCGGCTTCTTTTTCTTCAATGCCACGTTTAGCTGCGCCTTCCAGGAACAATAAACGTTGCTTGGCCATTTCTTCCGGTTTTTTCTTACCCATGGCTCGACGCAACATATCGGCGCCACCCAGGCTGTAGTTCGCTAGAATCTGAGCGATCTGCATAACCTGTTCCTGGTAAACAATAACCCCGTAGGTCGGTTTCAATACAGGTTCAAGATCAGGGTGCGGATAATCAACTTTTGCCCGACCATGTTTACGGTTAACAAAGTCATCCACCATGCCTGATTGCAATGGACCAGGACGGAATAAAGCCACCAGCGCCACGATATCCTCAAAGGTATCTGGCTGCAGACGTTTGACCAGCTCTTTCATACCGCGCGATTCAAGCTGGAATACCGCTGTGGTTTCACAGCGTTTTAATAAGGCGTAGGTCGGTTTATCATCCAACGGTAAGTTGGCAATATCGATTTTATCGGCTTCTTCTTTAGGTAAGAGGCTGCGAACATTTTTCATCGCCCAGTCAATGACGGTCAGTGTTTTCAGCCCCAGGAAGTCAAACTTCACCAGCCCGACACTTTCCACATCATCTTTATCAAACTGAGAAACCAGCCCCGCCCCGTTGTGCTCACTATAAATGGGCGTGTATTCCGTTAATACTTTCGGGGCGATGACCACACCACCGGCATGTTTGCCGACATTTCTTGTTAGCCCTTCCAGCTGTAAGGCCAGATCAATCAGGGTTTTAACTTCTTCCTCATTGTCATAACGCTCTTTCAGCAATGGCTCCTGCTCCATTGCCTTGCTCAGCGTCATTTTTAATTCAAACGGGACCAATTTCGCTAACTGATCCACAAAGCCATAGGGATGACCTAATACACGTCCCACGTCACGCAGTACCGCTTTGGCGGCCATGGTCCCGAAAGTGATGATCTGTGATACGTGATCACGACCATAATGTTGTGATACATATTCAATAACCCGGTCACGACCATCCATACAAAAGTCGACGTCAAAGTCAGGTAAGGAAACACGTTCAGGGTTAAGGAAACGTTCAAACAGCAAGTCATACTGCAAGGGATCAAGATCGGTAATTTTTAAGGCATAAGCCACCAATGAACCTGCACCCGACCCCCGTCCAGGGCCAACGGGAACATCATTATTTTTGGCCCACTGAATGAAGTCAGCAACGATCAGGAAGTAACCAGGGAAACCCATTTGGTTGATCACATCCAGCTCAATCTGTAATCGTTCTTCATAACGGGGTTTATTCGCTTCTCTGTCTGCTTCATCAGGAAACAAGACTTCTAAGCGTTCAGCCAGACCTTTGAAAGACTCTTCACTAAAGAACTGTTCAATGGTCATGCCTTCCGGTACCGGGAAGTCAGGCAGATAATGTTCGCCCAATGTGAGTTGCAGATTACAGCGTTTAGCAATTTCAACGGTGTTTTCTATCGCTTCCGGAATGTCCTCAAACAAGGCGGTCATTTCTTCAGCGCTTCGCAGATATTGATGTTCAGAGTAATTACGTGGCCGACGCGGATCATCCAGTTGCCGACCTTCGTGAATACACACTTTGGCCTCATGTGCTTCGAATTGATCCGGCGTTAAAAAGCGCACATCGTTGGTCGCAACCACTGGCAAATCTTTTTCAGCCGCTAACGCGATAGCCGCACGGATAAACCGTTCTTCATCTTCCCGTCCGGTGCGGATAAGCTCCATATACAAACGATCAGGAAATAATGGCTGCCAGAAGGCTAATTGCTGCTCAATTTCGTCTTTCTGATGATTCAGTAAGGCTTTACCCAAAATACCTTCACGACCGCCCGACAAACAAATCAGTCCATCAGTTTGGCCCTGCAACCAGTCAGCTTCCAGCATCGGAACCCCCAGATGCTGACCTTCCATATAGGCTTTTGATAACAGGCGTGACAGATTATGAAACCCTTCCAGATTCATACATAACAACACAAAGCGTGTGCTTTGTTTTGCATCACTAGGATCGCGCAAACGCAGATCAGCACCTAATATCGGTTTCACACCGGCTTGCATGGCGGCATTAAATAATTTCACTGCCGCGAATAAATTATGATGATCGGTGATCGCAATAGCAGGCATACCTGCATCGGCCACATGCTTGACCAAGGGTTTGACTCTGACTAAACCATCAACTAACGAGTAGTCAGTATGCAAATGAAGATGGACAAACGATTTTGGCATTAATGTATTAAACCTATTTTCTGTAATTAATTTAGCGAGGGAACTCAACTGGACCAGGGATTCTATCGCCTAGCGTCTGACTGACAATAGACTCAGCTTCTGCATGGCCTTTGGCAAAGGCCTCTTCCTGAGTCATTGCTGGGGAATAAGGTGAGGCTTTGGGTACACCATTTTGACCCCGTTTGAGATAAAGCGTCTGGGTCGGGAAAGCAAACTCGATTTCCATCTGGCGCGCCAACCTGAGTACATCTAATAGAAAGCGATGGCGCTCCCGTAGCTCTGTATTCCAGTCCGGGGTAGCCCAGAACACATATAACAAAATATCTAGTGAATCCGCACCATAATCATTGAAATAAACCTGATATAGATCTTTTCGCATATAGGGATGTAACTGAATAATACGGCGGATACCTTCACAAAAACCTTCGATTTTTTCTGGCGGCGTATCGTAAGTCACAGCCAGTTTTGTCAGCATACGACGATAACGACGCGCGCCCATATTATCAATCTTGGTGGTCGTTAAAATGGAATTAGGCATGGTGACTAGAGAGTTATAAAACGTGCGGATGCGTGTACTACGAAAACCGACCTCTTCCACCATACCTTCAATATCACCAATGACGACCCAGTCACCAATATGAAAAGGACGATCCATCAACACGGTGAGTGAACCAAAGAAATTACCCAATAAATCTTTAGCGGCTAAGGCAAAAGCTAAACCACCGAGACCAAGCCCCGCTAATAAACTGGTAACGTCAATATTCAGATTATCGGCGGCAAAGACGATTCCCATCACCACCACAAACACCTTCATGCTCTTAGTGATCATGGGCACTAATAAGTCATCGTATTTAGTCTGGGTTTTACTGACTCGGGCGGTCCAATAAGCATTGAAAATATCGACCAGGCGGAAAGCACTCCAAATGCCTGAGATAGAAACCAATAACTTCACCGCTACCAGCAAAATCAGCAACGCCGTATCGGGTAAACCCAGTAAATTCAGACCTGACCACCACATCAAAGCCATCGCCATTAAACCTAATGGACGAAGCACATCATCATCTAGTTCGGTATACAGAGCATGATTATGTTTGCGACGTTTGATATGGAGTTTTAATAAAAAGGCGAGTGTTTTATCGGCGATTGAACCGATAACAATAATCAGAAATAAACCTACCCATTGCCAGTATTCTAATAAAAATCCAGATTTCAAAAATTCGGGTATGTCTGATCGTAATCTGACGCTGATAGGCAATGACACTTTTTCTGCAGACTTTTTAACCAGTTCTTTGTTATCACTCAGTTCATTGAAAATATCAGGAATGGCTTCAACTGATTCTGAGCTAAATAACCAGTCACCTTGCTCATCAGCCTGTAACACAATATCACCGCTATCGGTTCGTAAGTAAGTGTATTGTTTTGTTTTAGGATTTTGTGGAATCTCACTGAGTTTCGGCATCTTGGCGATTTGCATAATCGTATACAACAACCGGGCAGTTTCGCGGCCGCGCTCTGTTCGTATCAGGGGACTAACAGCAGATAAATCAAATGTCGAAACAGCTTGTTCAATGGCACTATTATCACCATTGGCCACCTTATCCATTGCTTTGATAAAGTGTTTTACCGTGATTCTGGGCTGTGTCAGATTCAGTTTTTCAACTGGGGGCTCGACTGCTTTTTCCTGAGTGCTTGCACTCTGCATCCCAACAATAGCCGCAGGATTGATTCCCCCGCCCGCTTGCACTGACAAGCTTAATATCATCAAAAAGAAAAACAGTAACCTCGTTGTCATGTGAGATTTAACTCCATCTCTGGGTCAGGCGCGTAATCCATGACTGTTTGAACCGCTTGTTTCCATTCAGCACTTTGTTGTAACTCATGACGCGGTGTAGCGTGTCGACCATGCAATCGCATCAAACGTGCATTTCTCAAAGGATCGGTACTGACTTTTAAACCGTCAATCACCTGCTCGACACTGCCTGGGTTATTACATACCAGCACCATGTCACAGCCGGCAGATAAAGCGGCTTCAGCACGCTCTAGTGGGCCGCCCATAATAGCCGCCCCTTCCATGCTCAGATCATCGCTCAAAATGGCACCTTGAAATTGCAGCTTACCGCGCAACATTTCCTGTAACCAAAACGGTGAAAAACAAGCCGGTAGTTTGTCATTATTTTCGTAAACAATATGGGCTGGCATAATGCCCGCCAGCTCTGTCTGGCACAAACGCGTGAACGGCAACATATCGGCTTGAAGCATATCTTCCAGATGACGGCTATCCACAGGTAACCCCAAATGTGAGTCAACTTCTACTGCGCCATGGCCTGGAAAATGTTTTCCTACTGCTGACATCCATGCCCGTTTCATGCCCTGAATATAAGCACGAGCGATGTCTGTAACAGCTAACGGGTCGCGATGAAATGAGCGATCACCAATTACCTGACTGACACCATAATCTAAGTCCAATACTGGCGCGAAGCTAAAATCGACACCGACGGCTCTTAATTCCGCCGCCATTAACCAACCGCTTTCTTCTGCTCTTTCCAACGTTAATTTTGGATGCTGATGATATTCCTTACCAATCGCTGCTACCGGAGGTAAACGACTGAAGCCTTTTCTAAACCGTTGTACTCGGCCACCTTCGTGATCCACAGAAATCAACAGATGCGGCTGCCTCAATTGATGAATCTCGTCACATAAACGGGTAATTTGCTCTACCGACTCGAAATTACGACTGAATAAAATCACCCCACCGACCAAGGGATGTTTGAGAATCTCTTTTTCTGTCTCGCTCAGCTCGGTAGCGAGCAAATCGACCATCAATGGGCCTAATGCCATAGTGATTTAACCTTATTCGTGAATCCAGACTTTAAGACCGGCATCTACCCGATCAAACAACGTCACTACATCCTGATTACGCATACGCACACAACCATGAGAGAGCGCTTCCCCCATAGGCAGTTCATCAGGACAACCATGGATATAAATATATCGGCGCATTGTATCAACATTTCCCAGTCGGTTTTTGCCGACTTCCAGCCCGCTAAGCCAAAGAATTCGGGTCAGAATCCAGTCACGATTGGGAAATTGCGCTTTTAGTGCATCATTAAAAATCTCAGCGGTGGGGCGGCGTCCAACAAAAACGCTATTGATGGGCTGATTATTGCCAATTTTTGCACGAATTTTATGCCAGCCTCGTGGTGTACAACCGCTACCATTCTGCTCACCAGGCCCATTAAGCGCTGTAGACACTGGTGCATCAAACAAAACATCATCAGCCTGGCGCAGCCAGCAATGTTGCTGTGTCAGTGAAATATCCAGCCAGACTTCATTATTATCAATCACGTCGATTTTATTCATTGGCTGATGTTTGCTGTTCACTGTGAGGCAATAACTGAGCCTCATCATCTTCCTCTATGGCTTCAACAATCATAGTCAGCGGTTCAGTCTCATAATCACGTTCAATCGTTTCTAATTGTGGCAACGATTTACTGACCTTCGTGGATAACTGACCAAAACGATCGACTTTGCCATAAAGCCCTTGTTTGCCCGCGACACCTTTGATGACCTGATTATATTGATTACTGACAGTGCCCAAGGTATTACCTAGTTTTTGCAAACGCTCGGCAACAATCGCAACCTGATTATAAATATCCCCAGCTTTTTCGCTGATTTCGCGTGCTTCAGCATTACTTCGCTCCATCATCCACAGATTCGATACCGTTCTAAGAATCGGTATCAATGTGGTGTGAGACACCAGAACAATGCCTTTTTTATAGCCATACTCAAACAGATCTTTGTTATTTTTTAATGCCTCGATATAGGCCGGTTCAATCGGCATAAACATCAATACAAAGCTGGGACTACGCATGCCGACCACATTGGTGTAATCCTTTGAAGCCAAATCATCAATATGCTTACGCACCGCTCTGACATGGTCAGCCATCGCCACCGTGTAGGCCTCTGGTGTTTCTGCTGACACAGCCCGGTCATAGGCATTCAAGGACACTTTGCTATCAATAATGATGTGTTTATTGTCAGGCAGTTTAATCAGATAGTCGGTTTGTTTCTGTTTACCTTCGTTATCTTTAAACGCCGTCTGCACTTCAAAATGGGCATCTTCAATCAGGCCACTCATTTCCAGTGTACGTCTGAGTTGTGCTTCACCCCAGGCACCGCGTTGCTGGGAGTCACCTTTTAAAGCAGAAGTCAGGTTGTGCGCGTCTTCACTCATTTTCAGGCCGATATCCAATACCTTTTTGATCTCGGCATTCAGATTGGTATTGCCTTTAATCGAGGCGTCATGGACTTCGTTGATACGTTTTTGAAACCCTTCAATTTGCTCACGAAACGGTTTCAGTAATACATCAATACTGGACTTGCTGGTATCGGTAAATGTTTTGCCTTTTTCTTCAAAAATCTTATTGGCAAGATTCTCAAATTCTTTGGTCATGGCCTGTTTGGTTTCAGCCAATTGCGCCATTTGTTCTTTGAAATGCTCTTCCCTTCTCTCGAGTGTCGTTTTTAACTCGGTATGTTGATTTGACAATGACTGATAGGCTTGTTGTAACTCTTGAAACGCGTCCAACTGCTGCTGCAGCTCTGTCTTTTTATCGCTGAATTGTTGTTGTAAAGACTGGTTATTAGCCTGTGCTGTTTCAAAGTGTTTTTCGGCCTGATGTAACTGTTGTTTTGTCTGCTCAAGACTTTGATTTAACTGCTGAACCTGCTGTTTATATTCAGCTACTGTCTCAGTCAAGCGTGACTCGGTCGAGAACGCCGTTTGTAACTGTTGCTCCTGTCGGCTGTGACTGAGTTGTAACTCATATAATTGCGATTGCAAGGCGGTTAATTTGCGACTATGACGCAAGGCAAATAACAAATACGCCAGTGCAGCAGAAACACAGCATACAATCACTAATAAACCAATAAGTTGATCGGGTGACAGACTTTCTAGCATTGTGATTCCTGCTGGTTAGAGGGTGATTTATCAACCTTCCATATGACGGCTGAATAAGCCTTACAAGATAACAAAGCCAGCGTAGAAATGCGATATTAGCTAGTGTTTATGTGCAGCCCTTTTGACGCCCCATACGGTGATAACTCGACTCAGCATAAGTGGAAACAAGCTCAGCAAAGCAAGCCATAAAAATACATCATGATGATGCTGTTTAGGCACACGTTCTTCCACAATCAATGGTTGTGATTGCTGTTTATGAATTTCATCGATGGCTTGTGCAAATTCATCTAAAGAACCAGCTTCAAAAGCCTGATAAGGCACACCCAGAGTTTTGAATGTCTTATGCAATTTCCGTTCAGGCATATCAATCCACAGCAGGCTGTCATTATCGCTGGGTTCCAAAGTCATTCCTCGCATCGAACGCAGATAAATCCAATATAAGTTCAGGCGCATTTTCTTAAAAACCTTCTGCAGATATTGTTTCTGTTCCGTCGATAAAATCTGGCCACCATCGGAAATGAGCAGAATATTTCGTGACCCCCGGTAAGGTTGGTCTTTATACATATTGACGGCCAGACTCAGTGCTTTAAAAATATCGGTTTGAGATAATCCTCTCCCAAGCCCACCGGCATTGATAGTCGCCAGCACAGCATCTTTGTTATAGGTGAGCTTCAATATTTCCGTTGATTTGGTGCTAAAAAATACATAGCCAAAACGATCATCCGGACGGCGTTTCACAAATTCAGCCAAATAATCGCGCGATACTTCGCGTTTGCTTTTTTTAACGCCGGTATAGCGTTGTAAGGTATTGCGTGGCGGACGGGCAAATTGGTCGTCCATGCTGCGGCTGCGGTCTAATAAAATGACAAACTCGGCTCCCTGACGGCTACGCTCAACGGTCTGTTCAGGAATATACGGATCTGCCAGCGTTAAAAGCAGACAAATCATCACGATAGAAGTGGCTAACTTGCTGAGTATGAAAAGAATGCCTGACAAGTTGTCTTTCGGTATAAAACCTTGCCAGGCTATTTTTTTTGTTGTGTTTTGAGAAAGCCACGGCAACAAAGCCAATGGCATTCCGTAGAAAAAAATGGGATGAGCCCAACTCAGCTCAAACACTATGCACTCCGATACACTCAGGTATGGATATCCTCAGATAGCAAAGACAATCCATGTCAGACACTTTTTCATTTCCGTTATCTGTTAGTCGTCTATTCGTACAAACCACCTGTAAGGTAAAAATACCAATAAAATTAGCAATAATGCCGCCCCGGAAAACCAGGCGTATAAGTCGTAATCAATGGTTTGCTCACGGGTATTAGACTCATCACGAATAGTGTCTACCAAATCAACCGGATCATTAGGGGAAGACACAAAAGCAAAGCCGACACGATTCGCCAATGTGGCTAAATGTGATTTTTTCTGTGATGATAAATGCTCAGTTCTGGGTTTATTCACCTGCACGTCTTTATCTGCCCGCATGGAAGCATAAACATCTTCATGCATGACTTCATTCACACCCCAGACACCTTCAATCACGCCCTTATCATTAGTTTTAGGTATAGGCAGTAATTCATCTCCCCCCACACCAACAAGAATCCCGTGAACTTCACCTGGCGTACCAGCAAATTTAGGGAATAAGGTCGGGTTAATCGGCGGTGACTCATGACCATCCGTTAGCATGACAATCGTCGGTTTTGGTTCAATCTGTTTGGCCTGACGAATCGCGGTATAGACCGCTTTTGACACTTCACTAGAACGTGCCCATGCCATATAGGGGTCGACTTGCTCCAACATCTGGGTCAGATCATGGTAAGAAGAACACACTTCTACCGGGTTCATCAGAATCAAACTTCTGGCTTCACTGAAAATGGCGAGCCCGGCATGAGCGCCACATGGCATTTCTAACAATGTCCTGCGAGTAAACTCTTTGGCCCAAGCCAGGCGACTGACTTTTTCACCATCAATTTCAGCGTCTTTCACGTTCATACTGTCAGTGATATCAAGGACAAAAATAGCATCCATGATTTTGACATCACGCTTGACCAGTGGAAACCATAAAGCCGCCATCACTAAAATTAATGCTGTCACCATGATAATCGCGGTCAGCAAAATACGTTTTTGGTAACTCAATCTCATGGAAGATCTACCTTGAACGCTTTACTCTCAATAGAACGCTGACTGCTGATGATGTTTTTCTCAAAATCAGGATTCACATCCGGATCTTCAGGTACAGCCCGTAAAGCCACTTCCAGATTATAGCGGGCATCCCACATATCAGGATTGATAGCCAGAGCACTACGAAAATCCTGCTTCGCCAATTCAATTAATGGTAATTGACGAGCATCTGCCTGAGTCATTTCCAGTGCTGTACGTAGGTTGATATTGCCGCGATTGTAATAAGCGAGCGTCATTAGTTCTTTCGGTGCATCACCCAAAGCAATGGTTAACTGATCCAGTGCCAACTCATGTTTTTCCTGCTTTTCAAAGTCAGCTGCTTTGGCAAAATGCGCGCGAGGATCATCAGGTACGTCTTCACTACTGGACGGTGAAGCAATGTATCGTTCAATTTGTATTTCCTGCCACAATTTAAAGCCAAGATAACTCGCCGAAGCAGCACTACAAATAATCAATAAAATCAGCACAAAACGTAATGTTTGTAATTTTTTATTCATGGGCTTTTTTCACTCCCCACCATGTGTATAAATGTGAACTTGCCAGTAACAACATTGCTAACATCGCCAACCAGAGAAAAACATCTTCCTTGGGTTCATGAGGCAGTGTTTCTTCCACAATCAGAGTTTGATAGTGGCGTCTGTCGATTTCGGCTAAGGCGTCAGCAAAGCTCTGCAAAGAACCGGCTTCGAACGCACGATATGGCACACCTATAGATTTAAAGAATGTATGTAATTTCCGTTCCGGAATATCCACCCATAACAAGTTGTCATTATCACTTGCTTCGAGTGTCATCTCCTGTCTGGACTTGAGATATATCCAGTAGATAGTCAGATTCATTTCACGGTAAATTTTGGCAATTTTCTCTTTTGCCTCATCCGTTAATATCTGACCACCATCAGACACCAATAAAACAATCCGCGAACCACGATAAGGCTGGCCTTCAAACATCTTGGCACTACTGAGCAGCGCCTCGGCCATATTGGTATCGGATAAACCTTTACCCAAGGCATTGGCATTAATGGTTGCCAATACAGCCTCTTTGTCATAAGTCAGCGGTAAAAGATTGATAGCTTTGGTACTGAAAAACACAAAACCAAAACGATCATCCGGACGATTTTTGACAAACTCGGTTAAATAATCACGGGCGACATTACGCTTGGAGTTATCGCCCCCCACACTCACCGAAGCCGCCTGTGTTTTAACGGCAAAAGGATCATCCATACTACGGCTGCGATCCAACAACAGAACAATCTCAGCCCCTTCACCGACACGCTCCCTTTTTTGTTCTGGCAGGCTTGGTGCAGCCAGAGCAATAATCAGACAGGCAATGGCTAGTGAAGACAGTGTTTTTAGTGTGAGATTGATGACTCGTGATAATGGGTCAACTGGCACAAGATTCACCCACGCCACCGTTTTGTCGAGGTTATGATTGAACCAGGGTAATAATGCCAATGGCAGTAAAAGTAATAGCCATGCATGACCCCATTCAAAGCCAGCTAGCATCATGCCATTTTCTCCTTAGCACGACATTTTTTAGCCAGCTCGAGTGATTCTGAAAAACTTTTTTGTTCCATCGGTTCGCGACTAAAAAAGTGACTTGCCGATTGCTGATAAAAGCTTTCAATGTCTGCAGCTAAGGGTTCCAGCCAAGGACATTCTGCCCAAAGAAGTGGCAGATCATTTTTGACAAGCACACGTCCGGCACAACGATTAAATGCATGGTGTAAGTGACGACTGGCTTCATCGGCATTTTTGCGACCGAGAAAACGCATCTTATTAAGCTCAAAAACCGCCGTTGCAAAAGGCAGACGATGGCGAGGACGTAAACCAAAGTGCCAGGCCAGCCAGATCAGAATGGATAACAGCAAGACAGCGATGGCAATCCACAAGTTTGTCAGCAGCTGCTGATGACTCTGTGCAGGTAACACCGCATCGGCTCGCGGCTGATGTTTGCTACCTTCCGCATTGGGTAGAAACGAGCCCAACTCGATTGTCGCTGCAGGAATCGTTAAAAACTGCCCATCCTGTGTACGCAATTCCAGTTCAGGTGTTTTTACATCGCGGGTATGAGCAGGCACGTTAATGATCTGAAACGTCAATGACATAACAGAACCTTCTGACTCACGCTTTAATAATTGAACCCAAGGTCCATAACGTTTATCAACTTGAGGCAGAGAGTGTTCCTCAAGTTGACTGCTATCAACAGGTAAATTGACCGTTGCATGAATTTGGTCACCGACCAGTAATCCCCAGCTACGATCAAAACGAATAGTGACATCTTCCGCATACACGTTAGTTGTCACCAGAGTGAATAAAAACAGAGCAAATAATCGCATTGTCTGCATTCCTATGAGTTTTTCATGGCGTAAAAATATTCGGTCAACTGCTGTGGTGTGATATCACCCTCAACATAAAGCGGTCTGATGCGATAACGCATAAAACAGGCTGAAAGTTGAGAAAAATGATCCTCCATCTGCTGTTGCCAACGCTTCTTAATACTGGGTCGCATCCACACGCTGTGCCGTTGTCCCGTCTCTGCATCTCGCGTTTCAGCCCAACCTGCGTGAGACGGAAAATGATCAACATCATCATGTCGCCATACAATCGGAATCACCGTGTATTGAGATAATTTGCGCAGACTTTGTTCTAACAAACTGAGATCAAAACAGAAATCAGAGGCTAGAAAGATCATGGCCCGTTTACTATTAATCAGATCTGTTGCCTGTGTCAGTCCCGCCGCACCCGCCGCTTTTGGTTTAGCAGCGCCCATCAACCGTTCAGCTGCAAACGCGGGCATACTGCGTTGTCTGGTGGGCATAATGGTCATGTCCTGACGCCATTCACTATCAAAGGCGGTCATGGCAAAACGATCACCAATACCAATCGCACTATGGGCAATCATATGGGCCAACTTAGCCAATCGTTCATGATTAACACTGGATACGGTCATCGATTGACTGATATCTGACATTAACCACAGCGTGACGGAAGCACGTTGCTGATAACGTTTTACCAACCAGCGCTGCTGACTCTGCTGTGTGACATCCGCTGCCTGCTGACGCAAGCTGGCACGAATGTCCAGGCGCCGTGGGTCAGGGTAATCAAACAAGTCAGCAAACCCAGCAAAACGATCACCACTACCTAATGCTGTGCCGCTGTGAGCACCAGGCACATGACTGAACACTTTATCTGGAAAACGATAAACAAACTCCTGCTGAGGCAGGTTTCTGGTAGCCATACGACTTAAGGTGTCGCAATATGATCGCGGAGTGCTCGAACAAATTGCGGCATAATTTGTTCACGTCGACCTTCATATACTGGTGAAAGGAAAACGCGGTGCGTCATCGATGGTAATAAAACAGTATGAATATCATCCGGTAAAACATGATCTCTGCCATCAAGCCAGGCCGCTACTTTCGCCGCTCTGACCATGGCTGACATACCCCGTACGCTGGCGCCAGCCACCACCAGATCTTCCACGTATATATCAGGCATCTCGATACCTAACTCATGCGGTGTCCAACTGGCATCCCATAATCGCACCACATAATTCTCAATTTCCGGTGATACAAAAATAGCGCGTTGAATATCATGATCCAGTGCATTTAATTGCTGGTAATCCAGTAGTGGTTCACCAATGGTACTCAATAGCTGATCAACATCATGGAAGGCGGGATCAAAAATAAGCTGGCGACGAATCGCATCGTCTGTTGGGCGGCTGATATTAATTTCGAATAAGAAACGATCTCGTGCTGCTGCACTGAGTTCAAAGGTTTCTTCTTTTTCAACGGCATTACGATCAGCAAAAACCACCATATGCGGGAAACGATATTCTTTACCAAAGGCTTCAACACTGCGTTCTGCCATCGCACGCAGTAACAAAGACTGCACCTGAGGACGGGCACGGTTAATTTCATTAAAGAAAAAGACGGCTGTATCTTCACCGTGATTAATCAGCGGACCAGGATCAATCACGGGTTTGCCATCTGCATTAACCCAGGCACTATAGAGCAGGTCATTAGGCATCAAGTCCACACTACCCTCGATACGGCCAAAGGCACCGCCCAATGCTTTTGAAAAGGTACGCAGTAAAGTGGTTTTACCGACCCCAACACCACCTTCCAGTAACACGTGGCCACGAGCATGTAAGGCAATCAAAATCAGTCGAACTGCTTCTTTTTGACCAACGACTACCTTGTTAACAACATCTTCTAATTCCAGCGCATGTTGTCTCGCTGTTTGTAAAAGCTGAGATTCAGCCATTTTCTCTCCCCTTATTGGTTTTTTGTTTTGTTACTTTAGCAAGTCCATTTACAAAAAGTCATTGTGAATCAAAAATTAATCTATTTAATTTCTCATTCAGACCGCTTCGTTATACATATAAAAACGAATGCGTTTAGATACGAACCATGTTCAATCAATGAATGCTATTAGAACTGTATCCTAATCTGTGTTCAGCCGAAATATGCCTAGTATCATCGGGCAAATTTCCCGATGCCTGAAACAGCACTTTGCAGATGTCAGGATTACTCCTAGACTAGTTCTATCTTTATATTAGTGAAAAACAGATGAATCTACAGCTCCAACTCTTTGTGCGAATTTTGATTATCGCGATCATCTGTATTATTGGCAGTACCTGGTATGTCTTATATCAAACTAATCAGCAGGCATTGAGTGAGGCCGAGTCGACTGCAACCCGGATAGAGCATCAAATCAGACAGCAACTGTTACAAATGTTTCAACGTTATGACTTTTCTCAGTCTTTTCCTGATATTGGTTTGTGGCAAAAAATTGAAAGTGTGCCCGGTTCATGTACTCAGTTTTTATCACGTACGCAAAGCCGTCAGCGTAGTTTATGCAACGCCACACAAACATCGAATAAAAATTATCCCATTTGGTTCGGGCATTTTTATGCACAGTTTTTTAACCCCGGTGTGGAAGTGAAACGTTCTGTCAGCTTTAACGCAATAAAGTACGGCACGATACTGGTGACCCTAAATGTCGATATTGAAACAGCCCGTGCCTGGCATAATTTACAAGCCGCACTCGGTGTTCTGGTAGTGACCATCCTGGCATTATGTTGTCTGGTATTTATCACCATTAATCGTATGTTAAAACCGGCAAAAGATATTGTTAGCGGCTTGGAAAAAATGCGGGCCGGTGCTTTATCTGTGCGCTTACCAGATTTTGATATCGCTGAGTGGAAACGCACCAGCCATGCTATCAATGCGTTGGTCAGTACTCAGCAAAATATTCTGGCAGAAAACAAACAGCTGTCTATTAAGATTATGAACACGCAGGAAGAAGAGCATCGTTATATTTCGCGTGAGTTACATGATGAATTTGGCCAGTGTCTTGCCGGTATCAATGCGGTCACGACATCCGTTTCACAAACAGCAAAATCATCCTGTCCAGAATTGGTTGATGAAATACAGTCCATTCGGCACATTACTGCACATATGATGAGTGCACTACGTGATTTGTTAACGCGTTTACGGCCAGCCGAACTGGATGAACTTGGGCTGGAAACCAGTTTGAAACAACTCATAAAAAGCTGGAATCAACGTAGTTCAGGGAAAACCAACTACGTACTATCACTCAGTGGCAGCATTAATGACTTACCAGAGACTTTGGCCGTGCATGTTTATAGAATCGTGCAGGAATGCCTGACGAATATTGCCAAACATGCCAGTGCTGAACATGCTGACGTTGTCTTGGATATTCAAGATGGCACACTTTTATCATTGATCATTAAAGATGATGGTATCGCTGATTTAAGTGCCTTTTCTAGCAGCAATGGTCTGGGCTTACTCGGTATCCATGAACGTGTGGCAGCCCTAGGGGGTGATCTCAGTCTGGATACACAAACCAACGGTGGCCTGGTTGTCACCATTATCTTGCCGATGAACCCAAAACCGGAAACCAAACTATGAGCAACTCTATTCGAATTATGTTAGTTGATGATCATGCCATCGTCAGAGAAGGCTATCGTGCATTATTACAGAAACAAGCCAATTTCGAAGTCATTGCTGAAGCATGTGATGGTGCTGAGGCCTACTCTCTCTATAAAGAACATCGTCCTGATGTGGTGGTGATGGATATTTCCCTGCCCGGTCAAAGTGGTCTGAAAGCCATTGAACGGATTCGACAGTTTGATAATCAGGCGAAAGTCCTGGTATTCAGCATGCACCAAAATCCCAGCTTTGCCCTGCAAGCCACTCGCGCTGGTGCGCTAGGTTATATTACTAAAAGCAGTGATCCGGAAGTTTTGATTCGTGCCATCGTGCAGATAAGCAATAATAAACATACTTTAAGTGCCGATATCGCTCAGGCGCTGGCAATGGAAAAATTAGGACAAGATCAATCAGCCATTGATGAACTGACCGTTAGAGAGTTTGAAATATTACGACTTCTGCTCGAGGCTAAATCAAGTCAGGAAATAGCTGACTTATTGAACATCAGCCCAAAAACGGTAGCCAACTCACACTACATCATTAAAAAGAAATTAGGGGTCAACAGCGATATTGAACTGACTCGCCTCGCCATAAAAATGAACCTCGTCAACCTGCTTGAGCTGGTTGACGAGGCAACATAATCAGATGATTATCTAATCAATAAGCTATTAACGTGTGTATTGGTAGATAAAAGGTTCACTTCCATCCATGAAATACAGACATTGAAAGCTGTCTTCTTTGATATTGATCATTTCACACACCAGTGTTTCTTTAGTCGCTTCCTGCTGCCACTCATCCTGGCAAGAATCACGGTATTGTGGTGCTGAGATATCAGTTAGCGTAAGTGTTCTGCCATTTTTTTCCCATTGGTAGTTAGATTTGTAAAGATCACAGCTTGCTGCATCATTGCTTTCCTTATAACTACCCGTGCCGTCCTCATTCCATTGCTCAGCACCATCTGACACCCAGTGACAGGTATCATCCAGATAAGCGGTTTTCCACTGGCCAGTGATATCGATATCGCTTGTTTTCAACTGTGGTTTGTTGAGGATCATGCTACCGTCAAGGCTCAAACCACGCTGCTCGACTGCAGTTTGATAACTTAATTGCATTTCCGTACCACGCAACGTGTCCAGTGTAGAGTACATTTCCATACACCCTTCCATACTGGTTCCTGGCAATGCACTAAAGTCAGTCTTTTCAATAAGCTCAACCACTTTTGTGTAGTTCATGCTTGAACCGAAGCCTAGCGCATTTGGGCTTAGGTCTTCAGAACTGATTGCTGCGACAGCTTGTTTCCCTTTCTCGCCACTATAAACAACCACATGTGAGCCTTTAATAGCCGCATAAACCGGGAAGTCCACGGGTAATGGCAGATCTAAAGTCACCTCACTACCATCATCTGGAATACGGATACTGGCCAATTCAGGCACCATTTGTAATAACGATAAAATCCCGGTTGGATTGCTCGTTTCAACACTAAATAAAAAATCGAGTCTCAGAGGAAGCTCACTTTCAGCATCCAGTTCTAAATCAAATAATGATAGACCCACGCCTTTGATACCCTGGGCCATCCCAGTAAGTGCACCTAAGACCATCGGACTCATCTGTTTAGACTTAATTTGGGCTTCTTGCAAATCTGGACAACTAAAATCAGCGTTGGTAAATGCCGTCCATAACTTGGTAACGCCAGGCGTTAAGTTATCCATATCGAGAGCCAGTCCCAGACTGGTAATCTTATCGCCTGGATTGCCCACATGATTTGGGATATGTCCTTGTAAACTTTCCAGAACATTGATGACCATCTCATTGTTTATCTCTAATAGAGCATTTACTTTAGCAATGAGTTGATTACCCTTCACTTCCATATCGTTATAGCCCATCAGTACCCGTGGTGCCTGACTAACCAGTTTTAATGTGTCGGCCTGGCATAGTTGAGCAGCTGGATCATTTAGTGATTTTTTGGCTAATGGCGTATCAGAAAAATAGCGTTTGAAATCTTGTGAAGCCCTTGAGTTGTCAGCGGTGAACAGGCCTTTTAGTAATTTTTCAATATCAAACATAAACACCAAATCGTCGGTGTAATCCTGCTGCTCACGAATATCCGCTAAGGTTTCCTCAAAAGAAACAGGTACGGGTTTCTGGGCGAGACGTTCATCAATGTCTGTTTCCGTATCTTTGGCTGTAATCATGGTCACAATAGCGGAAGAATCAGTTGTGGCTAGAATTAATTGCAGATCATTTTTATCAATCACCCAACTTAAAACCGATTGCTGAGCTAAGGTTTTTTCTTGATAATTCACGCCCACTTTTTCTGAGATGGTTTTAAACAGATTAACGATTTTTTGTTTATCCGCTATGGGCATGTTAATGACAGGGACCAAACCATGTAAGTAAACCGCATAGTCACCTTCATAAGCTAAACCAAAATAGTCACTAAACGCACCATAAGTGCCATCTGTCTTTTCAGTGTAGTCGGTCAATAAGGCGTTTAGAAATTTTGCGGCAGGTGTATCAGCCGTGAGGAGTTCTGACTGAATTTCATTTAAAGCACGTTTTTCTGATGGAGAAAAACCTAAAATTGGCGAGTCAACAAAAAAATCAGCTAACGACTTGCTCGTCGTCCCACCCATATAAAATGCTGTGTCATCAGGCACATACCGCACAATCGCTGATGTCGAAGAATGCTGTTGTTTGTATTTCCAAACACCTAATCCAGCAATAATAATAAGGGCTAACACAAAAAATACTTTTTTCATTACACCTCCCTGTCCTATTCAAAAAAGCTAACATGGTGCAACAAAACAACATCAAACAAAAACCGTTTTTGCAAAAACGTTAAGTACTTTGCAAAAAAAAAGCCTGCTGAGATTTATCAGCAGGCTTTTATTCTTGAAACAAACAGGATTAAGTCCTAGGCTGCTTCACTTTTTTCGTCAAAGTCATTACGAATCAGGTAATCGAATGCCCCTAGTGCAGCTCGAGCACCATCCCCCATTGCCATAATGATCTGCTTGTATGGAATGGTCGTCACATCACCTGCGGCAAACACGCCGGGTAATGAGGTTTGGCCATGGTTATCAATTTCAATCTCACCAAATTTACTGAGTTCGATAGTGCCTTTTAACCAATCAGTATTCGGTATCAAACCAATCTGAACAAACACAGCATTTAATTCAACCGTATGTTCTTGTTCAGTCGCTCTATCGATATACACCAATCCATTAACTTTGCCATCATCGCCGGTAATTTCCGTGGTTTGAGCACCGGTAATGACTTCAACATTATCAAGCGAGAACAGCTTTTTCTGTAACACAGCATCAGCGCGTAACTCACCATTAAACTCAAGCAATGTCACATGACCAACAATACCCGCCAAATCAATCGCCGCTTCCACACCTGAGTTACCACCACCAATCACAGCAACAGGTTTACCTTTAAACAAAGGACCATCGCAGTGAGGACAGTAAGCCACACCATGACCACGGTATTCCTTCTCACCGGGTACGCCCAGTTCACGCCAACGAGCACCTGTCGCTAAGATAACGGCTTTACTAGACAGCGTCGCTCCACTTTCCAGCTCAACGTCAATCATCTTGCCATTCTTTTTCAGACCTTTTGCCCGCTGAAGATTCATCACGTCCACTTCATATTCTTTGACGTGTTCTTCTAAAGCCGCTACTAACTTAGGTCCTTCCGTTTCTTTGACAGAAATGAAGTTCTCAATCGCCATAGTATCCATTACCTGGCCGCCAAAACGTTCAGCCACGATACCTGTGCGGATCCCTTTACGTGCAGCATAAATAGAGGCTGACGCACCGGCAGGGCCACCACCGACAATCAGTACATCAAAGTCTTGTTTCGCACTGATTTTTTCTGCCTCGCGTTTAACCGCACCCTTGTCTAATTTGGAAATAATTTCAGGCAGACTCATACGGCCTGAGCCAAAATTCTCGCCATTCAAATAGACAGTAGGCACCGCCATAATTTTTCGCTGATCCACTTCTTCCTGGTATAACGCACCGTCAATCATAGTGTGCGAAATATTCGGGTTATGAACCGCCATCACATTTAATGCCTGCACCACTTCCGGGCAGTTTTGGCATGAAAGCGAAATATACGTTTCAAAGTGATATTCCCCTTCCAGCCCTTTAATCTGGTCGATCACTTCCTGATCGAGTTTTGTTGGATGCCCACCGACATGTAGCAGAGCCAACACCAGCGATGTAAATTCGTGGCCCATAGGAATACCGGCAAATCGAATTTTTTCCTGTCCATCGGGTTGTTTAATCTGAAACGACGGTTTACGTGAATCGCTATCAGCATCATCAATAAAGCTGATGTCCGCTGACATATCGGCGATTTCTTGCAATAGATCGCGCATTTCAGTCGCTTTAGCACTGTCATCTAATGCCGCAATCAATTCAATTGGGCGTTTGATGTTTTGCAGATAACCTTTCAGTTGTCCGGCGATATTTGCATCCAACATAATAATTTACCTTAATCAATAAGTAGTTTAGTGACGCTGCCCGGGCAATGCCCGGACAGGTCGATATAGCCTGATTAGATTTTGCCAACCAAGTCTAATGATGGAGACAGAGTCTCTTCACCTGGCTGCCAAGAAGCAGGACATACTTCACCATCGTGAGTTGCAACATATTGTGCAGCTTGCACACGGCGAACTAAGTCTTTGGCATTACGGCCAATACCCAGGTCGTTAATTTCAGCGGCTTTGATAACACCTTCTGGGTTAACAATGAATGTACCGCGAAGTGCCAGACCTTCTTCTTCAATCATCACTTCAAAGTTACGGCTGATAACACCTGTTGGGTCACCAATCATTGGGAACTTAATTTTTTTGATGGTTTCTGATGCATCGTGCCATGCTTTGTGAGTGAAGTGTGTGTCAGTTGATACTGAGTAAACTTCTACACCCATTTCTTGCAGTTGAGCATAGTGATCAGCAACATCACCTAATTCTGTAGGACAGACGAAAGTGAAGTCAGCTGGGTAAAAAACGAAAACTGACCATTTACCTTTCAGGTCTTCACTTGAAACTTCGATGAATTCGCCATTGTGATAAGCATTCGCTTTAAATGGTTTGATTTCTGTATTAATCAGTGTAGACATTATTTGCTCCTTAAATTTTGCATTAGTGTCGTAAGTGACAGTTCGCATTGTAGTCGAGGTAGATAAATAGGTACAACGACTTAATTCTATTAGTATGATTGATAAAACCGATTAACCAATCGGAAAAATAAAAAAAGCCCTTGAAGTCAAACTCCAAGGGCTTTTTTATTATTATTTATCAATCTTAACGATTGCAAATATACATAGTAACTTCAAAGCCGAAACGCATATCTGAGTATTCTGGTTTAGTCCACATAATCAATTCCTCTTTTTAGGGTGCGTTGTTTCTAGGGGTAACAACGTGAGTACATAATAGTAAACCGCCTAAAAAGTCACATCAGCGTATTGCTTGATTCAACTCAGGATTATGCTTATCAAACGATAAAGCAGCAAGACAGACACGCTGCTCTCTGCAGAATATGGCTTAAGAATCAGTTGGAACTCAGTTTATTCAAAATATTGCCTATAGCATCACATAACAAATGAAGATCAGATTCATCGATAATGTAAGGCGGCATAATATAAATCATGGTTCTGAATGGTCTGATCCAGACGCCCTGATCAATAATAAATCCGGGCAGCCAATCCATCGCTTCATCAAGAGGCTCATTCAATTCAACCACACCTATCGCGCCCTTAACTCTGACATCTTTGACTAATTCATGATCACGATATTTTGTCAGCTCAGTGTTAAGCCTGTTCTCAATAGTTGATACCTGGGTCTGCCAATCACTCTCCAACAGCAAATCAATACTGGCAGCTGCCACACGGCAAGCCAGCGGATTCGCCATGAAGGTGGGGCCATGCATCAACACACCTGAGCCATCTGCCGCAATACCATCAGCCACCCGCTGATTACACATCACCGCCGCCAGCGTCATATAACCACCGGTCAGAGCTTTACCCATACAAATAATATCCGGAACGATACCAGCCTGTTCGTAAGCAAACATGGAGCCCGTTCGACCAAAGCCAGTCGCAATCTCATCAAAAATCAACAGGATATTAAATTCATCACATAAAGCACGGATCTGACGAAGATACTCGGCACAATACACACGCATACCGCCCGCCCCTTGAACCAAAGGCTCGACGATAACAGCGGCTAATTCATGGTGATGTTTTTCCACCAATTGTTTGAAATCTTCGATATAGCTGTCCTGCCAATCAGCATCATGCCGACACTCTGGTGCAGCAGCAAACAAATGCTTCGGCAGCACTTTCTCAAACATCTTATGCATGCCATTAACCGGATCACAGACCGACATCGCGCCAAACGTATCACCGTGATAGCCATTTCTAAACGTTAGCAGTCGATGTTTTTCGGCTTTGCCCTGAGCGAACCAGTATTGAATGGCCATCTTAATCGCCACTTCAACAGACACAGAACCTGAGTCGGCTAAAAATACATACTGCAAACTGTCATCAGTAATCTCCACCAGCTTTCTGGCAAGATTGACTGCCGGCGCATGTGTCAGCCCACCAAACATGACATGAGACATCGAGTCTACTTGCTGATGAGCGGCTTCATTAAGCTTCGGATGATTGTAGCCATGAATGGTTGACCACCAGGATGACATGCCATCAACCACTTCACGACCATCAGCCAGAGTTAATCTCACGCCTTTTGCTGACACAACCTCGTGTAATAGAGGCGGATTGGTCACGCTGGTATAAGGGTGCCAGATGTGAGCGGCATCAAATTCAAGGTTACTTAGTTCTGTCATGTTATTCACTAGATATTAACTGGCTCATACTGAGCTTTATTTAAATTCATGGTGCTAAAAACAATAATGCCCGCATGTAGCGGGCACTAGTGAGAATAAATATTATCGCTTATTTGGTGACACTGAAACTTTCACCACAGCCACACTCAGAAACCACATTAGGATTTCGGAATTTGAAGCTCTGGTTTAACCCTTCGCGAACAAAGTCGAGTTCCATACCATCCAGTATCGGCATGGCCTCTTCATTAATAACGACTTTGACATCACCCTGTTCAACAACGACATCGTCAGCAGACACGTCGTCTGCATAGTCAAGTGCGTAGCTGTAACCTGAACAACCACTTTTGACGACACCGATTCTTAAACCGACACCTGAAGCACGTTTGGTCATCATATCTCTGACACGGTTAATGGCAGATTCTGTCAATGTAATCATATTTTCACCTATATCACTCAGTGATTAAGACGCTAGCTTATTAAGGATGTTCAATCTGAATGAGAACAAAAGCACTCATCAATTGACATTGAATAATTGGATTGGAAAAGTCTACTACTTAACAGCAGATGCAGTCAGTCGCCGAATAAGCTAAATCATATCAAATGCGATGACTTTCTCGCCGTTTCGACTCTTCTCAAAGTTAGACACAACTTGAGCCAGAGTAATGCCATCAAGATACACACGAATCTGATCACTTAGGCTTTGCCATAACTCATGACTTAAACACTGCTCATGGCCATGACAATTTTGTCGGCCTTCGCACTGGGTACTATCCACTTTTTCATCAACAGCAGAGATAACATCTAAAACAGTAATGGTGTCTGCCGCCCGACTTAATCGATATCCACCACCCGGACCACGAGAACTGCTAACAAGACCTTGTTTTCGCAGTCTGGCAAATAACTGTTCCAGATAAGATAAAGAGATACCTTGTCTTTCTGAAATATCTGCCAGTGTTATCGCGCCTACGCCATAATTGAGGCTGAGATCGAGCATCGCAGTCACCGCGTAGCGACCTTTTGTGGTTAAACGCATTCTTACCAATCCAGAATAAACTTTATCCAGTAAAGTTTACATGCCTGACTATTTTAGTCAACTTTTATTCTCTTCATTATCTTTATAGATATCACAGCCTTCCAGATCCGGCATTTCCACGTCTGGTAACTCGCCTCCGAGCCTGTGAATTGTTTTGCACATGGCATCAACGCGCTTATCCATCGCATGAACATGCTGAATTAAACCATGAATAGCCGTAGCGACCGGGTCCATGGTTTTACTCGATGTGCCATAGGCATCAAAGCCCACAGACTGAGCCAGTTTCTGGCGTTGTTTTTCATCTTCACTCAGATTCGTTTTAACGACCCTGCCCGGCACACCCACAACGGTGTCGCCTGATGCCACATCTTTAACCACCACGGCATTAGAGCCAATACGAGCACCATCATGAAGTGTAATAGGCCCAAGCACTTTCGCTCCGGCACCGACTACAATATTATTGCCCAGCGTAGGGTGACGTTTGCCTTCTTTCCATGATGTACCACCTAATGTCACACCATGATAAAGCGTCACATCATCACCAATTTCAGCGGTTTCACCAATCACGACACCCATGCCATGGTCGATAAAAAAGCGACGGCCAATCTTCGCGCCAGGATGAATTTCAATCCCTGTCAGCCAACGAGCAATCGAGGAAATAAACTTCGCCAACCACTTCCAGTTTGAACGCCACAGCCAATGGCTCAACCGATGACATTGCAGTGCATGCACACCAGGATAAGTTGTGACAATTTCAAAGACATTACGCGCTGCTGGATCACGGTCAAATACACAAGAAATATCTTCTTTGATACGTTCCCAACGGCTTATATTTTCTGTCATTCTTTCCTCGCTTTGGTTTCTGCTGCACGCAAAATACCATGCATAATTTGTAGTTCATTACGATCCAGGTCGGCCCGGTTGAATAATCGACGAATCCGCCGTAATAAATACCGTGGATTCTCTGGGTCCAGAAAACCAATCGTCGTTAATGAACGCTCAAAATGATCATATAAGTGAGCTAAATCGTCTGCTGTGATCGCTTCACGCTCTTCACCAATTCGGCCATGATCAATATTGGGTTGAAAGCTCATTCTGAGTTCATAGGCCACTACTTGTACAGCGGCCGCCAGATTCAAAGAACTATAGTCCGGGTTGGCAGGAATATTAACTAAATACTGACAACGGTCGATCTCTTCATTAGAGAGGCCAGAGTGTTCACGACCAAACACAATAGCTATATGCGTGTCATCATCGAATTTTTCAAGTTGCGTGACGGCTTCACGTGGATTCATCACAGGAACATGCAAGTGACGCAAGCGTGCACTCATTGCAAAAGCATAATGACATCCAACCAGAGCCTCGTCGAGACTATCATGAACCACGGCGCGGTGTAACACATCATCAGCACCCGATGCCCGCGTAGTCGCTTCAGCACTTGGGTAAATTTTTGGCGAGACAAGATGTAAATTCGTTATCCCCATCGTTTTCATCGCTCTGGCAGCGGCACCAATATTACCGGGGTGCGTTGTCCCTACCAGCACAAAACGAACATTATCCAACGACTTCATTATTATTCCTTGTTATAAACATGGCATCACCGTAACTGAAAAACCGATAACGCTGCTGGATAGCATGCTGATATGCATCCATGATGTGCTGTTTACCTGCAAAAGCAGAGACGAGCATTAATAATGTTGACTCAGACAGATGAAAATTCGTCACCATGGCATCAACACTTTTAAATTGGTAACCGGGATAAATAAAAATATCCGTTTCACCTTGGTAAGCAGAAATTTCGCCATTAGCAGAGGCCGACTCTAAGGCACGAACACTGGTAGTGCCCACTGCAATCACACGACCACCGCGTGCCCTTGTTGCTTTGACTTGTTCTGCCACCTGTTCGCTGACATCGATCACTTCTTTATGCATTTGATGCGACCGGACATCATCCACTCTGACAGGTTGGAATGTACCAGCGCCCACATGCAAAGTTAACTCTGCTGTTTCAATACCCGCTTCACGGATTCTATTTAATAACGCTTCATCAAAATGCAGACCTGCTGTTGGTGCTGCTACCGCACCGACATTTCGGGCGTAAACGGTTTGATAACGGTCTAAATCTTCCTTATCAACTTCCCTTTCAATATAAGGCGGTAACGGCAGTCGTCCATACGCTTCTAATGCATCAATAACAGACTCAATACCGTGAAACTTAAGTTCAAATAAGGCATCGTGACGGACCAACACTTCTACATCAAGGGTGCCCTCCAGTTGTAAATGACGGCCTGCAGTAGGCGATTTACTACTTCTTATATGGGCTAACACCCGACTTTCATCAAGTACACGTTCAATTAATACTTCCACTTTGCCACCACTATCCTTCACGCCAAACAGTCGTGCAGGGATGACTTTGGTGTTATTAAATACCAATAAATCAGTCGGGTTCAGCAGAGATAAAAGATCGGTAAATTGTAAATCCTGACGCTGTCCATTATTCCCATCCAAAAACAATAATCGACTGGACGTTCGGTTTTCAGAAGGATATTGGGCGATCAGCTCTTCGGGCAAATCAAATTGGAAGTCACTCGTTTTCATGGCGCGATCATAGCAAAATGTCTATGAAAACAGCATTTAATTAATACAAATCACCATGATTTGTGTGGAATAAATGTACCTTTAGCTATTACTATCAACCAGTTAGATTTTAGCGTCGGTAACAAATGAAAATCGGTCTTCCCATCCACCGGGGTAGACGTTATAATTTCGCGCTTAGGTTGCCGGGGTGGCGGAACTGGTAGACGCGCCGGATTCAAAA